>VOFD01002142.1_pt1:0-397500 | contig 1214440 bp, 979 predicted proteins | sample 5384101 | NCBI WGS metagenome assembly VOFD01 (sample SAMN12384723, study PRJNA508395) | human gut metagenome | isolation source: healthy gut C | host: Homo sapiens | reverse complement strand
TCGGCCTCGCCGTGCGGCTGAGCCTTAGGCCCCGACTTACCCTGATCCGATTAGCGTTGATCAGGAAACCTTAGTCTTTCGGCGAGGGGCCTCTCACCCCCTTTTTATCGTTACTTATACCTACATTTGCTTTTCCATAAGCTCCAGCGCCCCTACGGAGCGCCTTCGGCGCCGATGGAATGCTCCCCTACCGATACTGTGTATCCCGCGGCTTCGGCGGGCGCCTTATACCCGATTATTATCCACGCCCGGCACCTCGACTAGTGAGCTGTTACGCACTCTTTAAATGAATGGCTGCTTCCAAGCCAACATCCTAGCTGTCTCGGGGGGGACTTCGTTAGATTAACTCAGGCGCCACTCGGGGGCCTTTTAGCGGCGGTCAGGATTCTTCTCCTCTCGGGCACGGACCTTAGCACCCGTGCCCTCACTCCCGCGGAACATGCGGCATGCATTCGGAGTTTGTCAGGACTTGGCAGGCGGTGAAGCCCCCGCATCCTATCAGTCGCTCTACCTCATGCCGAATTACCGCGAGGCTGCACCTAAATGCATTTCGGGGAGTACGAGCTATCTCCAAGTTTGATTGGTATTTTCACTCCTACCCTCGCCTCATCCGGAAGCTTTTCAACGCTTATCGGTGCGGACCTCCATCCGGCGTTACCCGGACTTCATCCTGGACAAGGGTAGATCACTTGGTTTCGCGTCTCCCCGCATGACTTGACGCCCTTTTTCAGACTCGCTTTCGCTCCGGCTCCGCGCCTTCTCGCGCTTAACCTCGCCAAGCAGGGGAACTCGTAGGTTCATTATGCAAAAAGGCACGCCGTCACACTTGCGTGCTCCGACCGCTTGTAGGCGCACGGTTTCAGGGTCTGTTTCACTCTTCTGTCCGAAGTGCTTTTCACCTTTCCCTCACGGTACTGGTTCGCTATCGGTCTCTCGGGAGTATTTAGCCTTGCCGGATGGGCCCGGCAGATTCACGCAGGGTTCCACGTGCCCCGCGCTACTCAGGATGCCGCTACGCTTCACACTGCTTCGCATACGCAGCTTTCATGCTCTACGGCCGCGCTTTCCAGCGCGTTCTGCTCGCAGCGTTTCTTGCGGTGTCGCGGTCCTTCAACCCCGCGCATGCCGTAACACGCGCGGTTTGGGCTAATCCCCGTTCGCTCGCCGCTACTGGGGGAATCACTGTTGTTTTCTTTTCCTGCGGGTACTAAGATGTTTCAGTTCCCCGCGTTGGTATCCCGCCTCAGGCGGGATGTCATGCCTTCAGCATGACGGGTTGTCCCATTCGGACATCCGCGGATCAAGGGCTATGTGCGCCTCCCCGCGGCTTTTCGCAGCTTGTCACGTCCTTCATCGCCTCCGAGAGCCAAGGCATCCGCCGTGCGCCCTTATCTACTTACGCCGCCGCTGGCTCTTCCTTCCGGAAGAGAGCGGGCATATACCTCTGGCTGATGCTTGCAGAATAGCCTGCAAGCGCTCGTTTCTCTTTATTGCTTGTCACATCATGTCATAGAACTTCTTTCTAACAGTGGAGAATAACGGATTCGAACCGTTGACCCCCTGCTTGCAAAGCAGGTGCTCTAGCCAGCTGAGCTAATCCCCCAAGACCGTAGTCCCAGGCAGAGTTGAACTGCCGACCTCCACATTATCAGTGTGGCGCTCTGACCAACTGAGCTATAGGACTGGCGTTGAACCTCTGTTTCATATCATATATAAGGAGGGGAACAACGGCACGCCGAAAAGGCAGGACGCCACCAGAACGGAAGCCGCTCCAGAAAGGAGGTGTTCCAGCCGCACCTTCCGGTACGGCTACCTTGTTACGACTTAGCCCCAATCACCGGTTTTACCCTAGGGCGCCCCTTTCGGTTACGCACTTCAGGCACCCCCGGCTTTCATGGCTTGACGGGCGGTGTGTACAAGGCCCGGGAACGTATTCACCGCGCCGTGGCTGATGCGCGATTACTAGCGAATCCAGCTTCGTGGAGCCGGGTTGCAGGCTCCAGTCCGAACTGGGAGGGGCTTTTGGGATTGGCGCTCCGTCGCCGGATGGCGGCCCTCTGTACCCCCCATTGTAACACGTGTGTAGCCCCGGACGTAAGGGCCGTGCTGATTTGACGTCATCCCCACCTTCCTCGCATCTTACGATGGCAGTACCGCCAGAGTCCCCAGCATAACCTGATGGCAACTGGCGGAAGGGGTTGCGCTCGTTATGGCACTTAAGCCGACACCTCACGGCACGAGCTGACGACAACCATGCAGCACCTCCACGGATGTGGTTGCCCACTTGCGCGTTTCCGCGCAATTCATCCGCAGTTCAAGCCCGGGTAAGGTTCCTCGCGTATCATCGAATTAAACCACATGTTCCTCCGCTTGTGCGGGCCCCCGTCAATTCCTTTGAGTTTCACCGTTGCCGGCGTACTCCCCCAGGTGGGGCACTTAACGCTTTCGCTAAGCCGCCGGCTGTATATCGCCGGCAGCGAGTGCCCATCGTTTACCGTGCGGACTACCAGGGTATCTAATCCTGTTTGATACCCGCACTTTCGAGCATCAACGTCAGTTGCGGCCTAGCAGGCTGCCTTCGCAATCGGGGTTCTTCGTGATATCTATGCATTTCACCGCTACACCACGAATTCCGCCTGCCTCGAACGCACTCAAGAAAGCCAGTTTCAACTGCAATTTTACGGTTGAGCCGCAAACTTTCACAGCTGACTTGACATCCCGTCTACGCTCCCTTTAAACCCAATAAATCCGGATAACGCTCGCATCCTCCGTATTACCGCGGCTGCTGGCACGGAGTTAGCCGATGCTTATTCATAAGGTACATACAAGCTCCCACACGTGGGAGGTTTTATTCCCTTTATAAAAGGAGTTTACAACCCGTAGGGCGGTCATCCTCCACGCTACTTGGCTGGTTCAGGCTCGCGCCCATTGACCAATATTCCTCACTGCTGCCTCCCGTAGGAGTTTGGGCGTCTCAGTCCCAATGTGGGGGGCTTCCTCTCAGAACCCCTATCCATCGTCGCCTTGGTGGTGCCGTTACCCCGCCAACAAGCTAATGGAACGCACCCCCATCGCACACCGGGTTGCCCCTTTAATGACGTTCCCATGCAGGCCCGTCATACCATCCGGGATTAATCTTCCTTTCGGAAGGCTGGCACCGGAGTGTGCGGAAGGTCGGATACGCGTTACTCACCCGTGCGCCGGTCGCCGGCAAGCCTAGCAAGCTAAGCTCCCGCTGCCCCGCGACTTGCATGTGTTAAGCCTGTAGCTAGCGTTCATCCTGAGCCAGGATCAAACTCTTCATTGTAGAATATCTTTTTCTTTTAAATGAATTCCTGTCGGCTGGCTCCCGTTCGTCTCTTGAATTGACGCCTCTTTTCCTTTCCTTGAATCGTACTACGTTGTTCCTATCCAAATAATCTCATAGAACGTCGCTTCCCTCACTCGTTCCGACCCCTCTCAGGGGGCGTCCCTTCCGGAAAGCGAGTGCAAAGGTACAGACTTTTTCAGAAACTGCAAGACATCGGACACTTTTTTTCGAAAGTTTTTTGTAATGAATATGCAAATAAACTGAAATACAACAGGTTGCGACATAAAAAAACTTCCGGAAGAAAGTCCGGGATGCAGTACGCCTTACCTTATTTAATAATACGCGTGCGCGAAGGAAGCGGAAATGGAAAGGAAAGGCAACAAAATGCCTCCGAAAACGCAGCCGTACATACAGGCAAACACAACCGCATGCGTACGCCAACGCAGCCGTATGCGTACGCCAACGTGACCGCATGCGTTTGCCAATGCACTTATATGCATCGTCAATCGATATTTTCAAATTCCGTCAACTTGCCGGTAACCGAGTCAATGATAAAGCCACGCACCACTACATCTTTCGGCACCAAAGGATGATGTTTCACCAAATGTACGCTTCCACGCACCGATTGCTCTACATTGTCGAAACCGCTCAACCACGAATGTAAATCGACATTGCAATACTCCATCATTTCGATATCCCTGTCCGAAACGCCATGTTCCTTGATGTGGCGAAGCATTACCTGACTATCCATGTGCTGTGCTCCACAATCGGTATGCCCGATAATCATCACCTCTTCCACTCCCAACTCGTAAATGCCTACCAGCAAGCTGCGCATCACACTTCCAAAGGGATGCGTCACCGTCCCTCCGGCGTTTTTTATCATCTTTACATCGCCGTTTCGCAATCCCAAGGCAGCAGGTATCAACTCAACCAGACGCGTATCCATACATGTTACTATCGCAATCTTCTTATCCGGGTATTTCGTCGTTACATACCGTTCGTAGCCTTTGTCTTCCACAAAGGAACGATTGAACTCCAATAATTCGTCTATCATACTTTTACTCCGCTTTTGTTTGTTTAGCATTACGCAAAGATAAAGAAAAAAGCCCGCTTAACCGAAGCATACCTCCGATTAAGCGGGCCGATAACGTTATTTATCACTTCAATCAGTTTTCCTGCAATGTCACGCCGTCCAAGCAAAAGTAGGAAGGAGTTAACATACCGTATTCATTATTATCTGTAGACGAGAGTTCAAAGGTGATATAGACAGCATCTGCTAAATAACTCCAGTCGAACCACTCCCATGTATTTACAATGGCAGTTTTTCCGTTACGGAAATCCGCCAAATAAAATTCCACACGTCCTATTTCAGTTCCGTCAGATGCATGACCGACTGCTGTCAATTTAAACCAATCCCCATTGGAAAAGGCTGTTACCGAACCATATCCATCGTTTCCGTCTTTTATCGCCAGATAGTCGTATGTCGTGTTTGTTACCCACGCTCCTTTAAATTGATATTTCTCAGATTGAAGATTCGTGATTCGGGCAGGCGTATAGCTGTTCGCATTTGCAGTCAGATACACATTGCCGTTCTTACCTTTACCCGTAACGGCACTCAGATTGGTATATCCGGGCGTTGTTACGTCCGTACCGTTAGTATAGGTAAAGCCGCCTCCAAAGCCCCAATCACCGTAATAATGGGTGAAAGAAAGCAAAGATTGAGGGTCGGAGAACGATGTACACATATAAGTTCCGTCTGATTCTCCACTGGTCGTAACAAACGAACTATTTGGCTCACTCAATAATCCTTCGAAGCTCGCCACAACTTCCGCTTTCGGCATTTGTTCATCATCATCGCTACAACTCCAAAGCGACACGCACAACAATGCCGCCATAATCCACGTTAACTTTTTCATTTCTCTTACTTGTTTTAATTGATACATAATTATGATTGTTTTTAATTGCTTGCATCGAAATGCAGGTTCTCTATGCCGGCTATTTCGGTAGACAATTCCCCTACCCGACCGGCATACTGATTGACCGCCGTATAAACCTTCACAAAGTCTATCTCATCCAGATGCACCGGATTCCCATCGGCATCTACCGCCCATTCAAGCTTGAACTGCGACATTTCTTCGCTGTTGGGGTGATTGTCGGCATACCCCCAATCGTAGGCATAGCCTACCCAAACGCCGTTCTCTTCTACCGCATTGTCTTTCAAACGCTTTCCGCAAAAAACCATCCGGTCGTCTTCTACCCACTCCGGATAATACGAGTTCTGCGTATGATACTCGTTGCGGTACACATAGCCCTCATTACCCAGATTATCCGTCCAACGGACATCCGCATCTTCGGGTTGGGGACGATAATACGTTATTTCATAATCGCGCGTCTCCGTATCTTTTCCGTATTCGCTGCCCGCCAGTTCATACCAAGGGTCATCGGGCAAGCCATTGCCGTTTTCATCCTTTGCCACCAGCACAATACCCGGCTCCGCACTTCCTCCCGGACGGTCTTGCCAGGCATTCGGGTTGTAATTGGCATTACCGTAAATCTTCAGGTCATAAGCATCCTCCACATTGGGTACAGGTTGCGAAAATCCGGCTACGATGTAACCACCGTATGCGCCAAGCGACAAAAGCGAACGGTTGCGAAGCCGTTCGGATGCCAGCTCCAACACCTCTTCCTGCGTGAAGCCGTCCCGATAGGCGACCGTTATCGTATTCATGTATTGCGAAGGAGCAGGCACATATTCGAAAACCTTATCGGCAAAGCCAGCTGAGCTGTCCGGTTGGTCATCCGAACCGTCTACAGAAGCAGATACATCACGAAACAACAGGGTGTTTGGATTCAGCCCTACCCCATTCAGCCTGAACATCAGCCTGCCATCGGGAGTAAAACAAAGCACATCGCCCTCTACCTGATAATTGTACGCCTCGGTGAGATACACATTGCTGCTATAGGGATTAACCGCTATGGCATACGGACGCTCGATGTGCGTGCCATCGGTAATAAACTGTTCGCGTACAACGGTACCCGATACCAAATCGAACACCTTGAACGAAGATGAATTGGTCTGGTAATCGTAATTATACAAGTAAGCAATGTCGTAATCAATGGCAAAATCCATCACCGGCTCATCATATATGGCCTCGACCGCATCGCTCTGTGTATTGATTTTCACCAGATGATAGTCGCCCTTCTCTATCTCCTCGCCATACGTCGCTACCCATACGGCATGGTTCCGGCCGGCGGCAATCTTACCCGGATTCGGACCTACCTCAATCTGTTTCGTTTCGGTAAATGCAGCCAAGTCCACAACAGAAACCGTGCGATCTACTCCGATGCCTTCCCAATCGAGCCCGCCCGAATTGGAGACATAAAGCTTTCCGTCCTGCACACATAAGTCTTCGGGATTCCGCCCTACCTGCGCCAACGCTTCCACCTGCAACGATGCGGTATCGATACGCGCCACCGTCCCGTCGTAAGAGCATACATACGCCTTGCCTTCCTCAAAAGCGATGGCACGCGGCTGGCGCGATCTTCCGTCCTCCGCCAAAAGCGAAACCTGCCCCACCGACATGCCGGTATGCAGGTCGACCACCTCTACCGTGCTCGACACGTTCACCACGATATACAACTTGCCTCCGTATATATCCATGTCATTTGCCGTATCGCCTAATCCGCGATGATTCATCGTACGGAAATAATCGGTCATGCAAGTATTGGTTTCGAAAGAATAACGTGCCAGCGTGCTGTTATTCAGGTTGAACAATCCCTCACTGAGGACATACATTTCCGAGGTACCGTAATCCTGCACCGTTTCCTGTCCGCTATCCGGCAAGGCAGGCTTGTCTTCCATATCATCGCAAGCGGCCGCCAGCGACAACAGCATCGCGAACACACCTATAATCCTTTTCTTCATCATGCCTTAATAATTTATACCCACCGTCACTCGGAACGAACGCCCCGGCATCGGAAAGTTTTTCACAATTTCATAATTCTTGTCCGCCACATTCAGCACTTCCACCGCTACCGAAGCCGAAACATCCCTCAGGCGGAACTCACGGCGTGCCGACACACTATGGTCCGTATATCCGGGCAAACGGTTCTCGGCGATGTTCTGCCCCAACATATACCGCTTTCCAGAAAACAACACCGCATACGACAAATCCGCCCAAGGCGTTTCCAGCACGGCTTGCCCCGACCCGGACACGCGGGGGGTATAGGCTATCTGATGCTTATACGTCTTCCCTTCGGTGGTCGAAGGGTCGGGATTCGTCACATCCAACGCACGCTGATAGGTATAATTGCCCGAAAGGTTCAGGGAATAGCCTTCATGCAGACGGATGCCGAGGCTTCCCGTCACATCGACGCCCTTGATGTCTACCTTTCCCAAATTGACCATGCTCCACACGAACAAGTTCTTGGTAGGTATCGCCACAATCTTGTCGGTCACTCGATTTACATACGCATCAGCGGTAAGCGTCAGATAAGGAACCGCTTCACAAAGACGCTTCGTATAGGTCAGCCCCACATTCAGCTGGCGGGCATTTTCCGGTTTCAAATCGATATTCCCCGTCTGGCCGTAATACAAATCATTGAAACTGGGCAAGCGGAAAATGTCTTTGTAAAAGAAACGTACGTGAAACTCTTCGCCGGAAAAAGGCTTGAACGACACGCCTGCATACGGACTCAGCTTGCGGTGCATTCCGGCACTGTTTCCCTGCGCCACGTCTTCGTGCACCCACGTGGCAAGTACCGATGCCGAAAGCGTCATCCAACTGGTGACATATTTTCCCGCCAATGCCGTCAGCCACGAATAGCGTACAGGTTTGGCAAAGTCACGGAGGTCGGCATTCATCCGGTTCACGCTTCCGTCCGTTGCCAAGGAAAACGAAAGGTTATCCAATGCACGCCAAAGTGCTGAAGCCGAAAGGTAATATTCTTGCTGGTAATAATTGTTCTCCGTCTGTCCCGTGCTCCCTTTATAATCAGGGTCGAGGTAACGCTGGTAACTCCAGTTCCATTTCCCGGCAAGCCGGAGGGCAAACCGGCGGTTGAACTCTTTCCGGTAATTGCTCTGCACAAACACATTCTTGTCCCACAGATGCTGGTTGGAATGATTGTAATAATAGGTAGTAGCGGCAGGAAGCCCGCGCGAAGACTGGTAATAATAAGCCTTGAGCCGCCATTGCTCACGCTCGGAAAACGTTCCGTACAGTCCGGCTTCGGCACGCAAGGACTGCACCTTCGTGTTCTGCCGTTTCTCGCGCGAGGATGCATCGTCTTCGTCCCCATAATGAAGCGTAAACGGATAACGCCCGTCCGAAGACATCCATTCGGCATCGGCGGCCAGCACCCATTTCCGTCCCAGTTTCTGCTCCAGCCGGAACGAAGGGTTCGCCAATCCCCATGAACCGGTCTTCACCTTTGCATGGAAGTGCGTGCTTTTCCCGTCCTCAAACTTCGGTGCCAGCGTCTCGATATGCAAGATACCTGCTGAAGCGAAAAAGCGTGCAGGCTGGAAAATATTGTTATCTTGTCCGTTGCTTAACGCTACCCGGTCGACATTCTCCAACGAAAAGCGTCCGATGTCTATTTGCCCCGTCTGGCAATCGGTCACTGCTATGCCATCGTAACCAATGGCGGTATGTTGTGCGCCTAAACTACGCACGGAAACTGTTTTCAGTCCACCTACCCCACCGTAGTCTTTCACCGTAACACCCGAGAAATGCTTCACGGCATCCGATAATTGCAAAGCATGCAAGTTCTCCAACTCTTCACGCGAAAGAGATTGTACCGGAGCTACGGCACGCACCTCACGAATTCGGTGAGCATCCGTTACCGTCACTTCGGGCAGAGCATACGCCGTCGTATCGCTCTGCGCCTGCCCCGCCAGCGGAAGGCATACGCCAAAGAGAATGCTGATTACTTGTTTCATGCGTTTCGTTCTTTAATCCGCAATCAGGCAAAAAACAAGGGAATGCAAAAAGAAGCCCCCACAGGCTTGCGTCCTTCCCACGCTTTTTCCTCGAAAGCAGTGAAAATACAAAGGCAAACGGCAGGTCTTCTGACTCGTTCCCGTCGGCAAACCGCCTTCCCAGGGGTATCCCCAGTGGCAAAAGAATGGTTTGCGACACTCATCGCATGGAACTCACAGCAGCGGGACTGTTCAGGACTCTCACCTGATTCCCTTTTAATCGGATTTCACTCCATCCGAACCGTTGCGGGGGCAAAGATACATAGAAAATCGGGAAATGAAAAGAGATATGAAAATTAAGTTGGTTTATTCACCCCACCAACTGCAAGCCCACCCCCTTCACCGTCTTCAGCTGCACGCTCTCGTCAGCAGCGAGCAGCTTGCGCAGGCGCGACACAAACACATCGAGGCTGCGCGAGGCGAAATAGTCGTCTTCGGTATTCCACAGGCGCGAGAGGATGACTTCGCGGCGCACCACCCTACCCTTGTTCTCGCACAGCAGGCGGAGCAGGTCCGCCTCGCGCACAGTGAGGGTTTCCGCTTCCCCGTCCGCCTTTAATAAGGTAGAGCGGTCGGCGTTGAACGTGTAGAGACTGCCTATCGGGAAGAGCGTTTCGTGGGCTTCCGCCTGCCTGCCCTGCGTCAGCCTGAGCAGGGCGGTGACGTGGGCGTGCAGTTCTTCGGGCAGGAAAGGCTTCTTGATGTAGTTGTTCACGCCCAGTTCATATCCTTTCACCACGTCTTTGGGCGACACCCTGCCCGAAGTGAACAGGATAGGCGTGCGCTCGTCCGTCTCGCGGATGCGGCGCACCATCTCGTAGCCGTCCATCACGGGCATCTCGATGTCGGACACGATGACGTCGGGCTTCCACGTTTTCCATATCCGCAAGCCCTCCTCGCCGTCTGCGGCAGTCTGTATCTCGTATCCGCCTATCATGTCTTCCAGCCCGCCGCGGATGATGTAGCACAGGTTGGCATCGTCTTCTACCAATAATAGTCTTATCATTTGCTTGTCGTTTAAGTTGTCTTTTCCTTTTTTGAAACGCAGATTAACGCAGATTCACGCAGATTATTTTTTATTTTTCAATCCGCGTCAATCCGCGTTAATCTGCGTTTCAACCTGTGCCCTCTGTGGTGCCCTTCGGAAACACCAGCGTGAACTCGCTGTACTCGCCCTCGATGCTTTCCAGCTTCACCGTGCCGCCATGCGCCTCCACGATGCGGAGCACGTAGTTCAGCCCCAGCCCGAAGCCCGGTGCACCTCCGCCCCGGCTCCGGCTTGCCGCCGAGGCACGCTCGTATTTCTCGAATATCTTCGCCTGGTCTTTCAGCGGAATGCCAAAGCCGTTGTCGCGCACCGAGACCGCGATGCTTCCATCGGCACGTTTCGCCGAAGCGAAGATTATCTCCACCTCACTGCCCGAATATTTCACGGCATTGTCTATCAGGTTGCTCAGCGCCTCGCGCAGGAACTCCTCGTCGGGCATACACCGCCGGCGCGTCCAGCTTCCACACGTAGCGTATCGGCTTCTCCGCCTTCGCCTGATACTTTGCGGCAAGGTCCTCCAGCATCGGGCGCAGCAGGCATTCCGTCTTGTCGAGCCTCAGCTGACGGTGCTCCAGTTTGGCGAGCGTCAGCACCTTGTTGGTCAGGCTGATGAGGTGCTCGCCCTCCTCGCGCAGGATGCGGAAATACTGCGCCCGCTTCTCGGGCTGGCTGTCGAGCCGTCCGGTTTCGAGGATGCGCGTGCCCATCACGATGGAGCTGAGCGGCGTCTTCATGTCGTGTATCATGGCATACGAGAAGTCCTCGCGCAGCTTCGCCACCTTGTCCTGCCGCAGGATGATGCGCACCTGCCACACCACGCACACCACCGCCACGGCGATAATCAGCACCGTGGCTATCAGCACCAGCGTCATGCGCCGCGCGATGACCCAGTAGGGATTGGTGATGATGCCCTGCACGAAGCGTGCCTCGTCGAAGTCGAGCATCAGCGAGTCGGTCTTCAGGATGCCCTTGCGGCGCAGCTCCTTCCCCACGGAAGAACGGAGCACCCGCCCCGTGGAGTCGGTGATGCACGAAGCCACCTCGGCACGGATGCCCACCGAGTCGAGCATGTGGGCGTAAATCGAATCGAGCACGGGAGCGACACGTCCAGATGCACTTCCGTGTAAATGTAGTCCTGCATGGCGGTATGGATGCTCGACATCAGCCAGCTGTTCGGCATATTCTGAAACGCTGAACTCGCCGTATCTACTTCGAATTTTATCGCCAGCGCAGTGTCTTTCCTTCCGAACTTCTGCTCCTTGTATACCGACATCCGGTGGAACATCTCTTCCATCGAAGCATCGCGGAACACCTCGTCCGCCTTCATCCGCAGGCTTTCCCTCGCCAGCCGGTAACTGTTCGCCAGCCACACGTATTGCAGCTCCGCTATCGCCAGCAGGGCGATGAGGGCTATCCAGCGCAAGTGTCTTATCTCTTTCATCGGATTGATTGTTGAAACGCAAATTTTCGCAGATTCACGCAGATTGAAAAATAGAAAATAATCTGCGGAAATCTGCGTGAATCTGCGTTTTGTCTGAAAAGTCAGTTACACTTCAGGTTCCGGTTTTTTCCGCTTTGCCTGCGCGATGCGCTGGTTGTAGAGGGCGTTCATCTCGTCAATCAGGGCGTTGAGGTTGGTGACGAACGTGGCGGTGGCATCCGTGGGATGCGCCACGCTCTGCACGAATGCCACGGTGGCGATGTAGTCGTACAGCTCGTCCATGCGCTGGCGCACCGTCTTGCTTTCGTCCAGACGGCTGGCGGCACGCTCCTCGGTGCGCTGCTCGGTCAGCGAGGCATACTCTTCGTTCGCCGTTTCCAGTTCCGTGAGGATGTTGGTCAGCGCGAGCGTCTCCACGTTGGGCGCGTTCTCCGCCTTGCGTGCGTCGGTCAGCAAGCCGCGTATCTGCACCGTTTCCTGCTGCGAGGGCGAACGGTAGCAGCCCACGTAAGGTTGCAGCACATTGTAGAGGGAGGTTGCAGCCGATTTCTCCGCCGCCACGGGCGAAGACTTCTTGTTGCGAATAGAGTTGAAAAGATAGACCACAAGGTCATCGCGCTGCTTGTCTACGTCGGCAAGTTCCGCCGTGCGGTCGCTGATGCGGCTCTGCGCCACAATGTCGTTCATCGTTCCCAACAGCGTTTCGTATTCTTCCTGCACCTCCGCCTCGATGCCCAGTGCCGAGCCGCCGTCGGGTTCGAGCGTCCCTGCCTGCTCTACGAGGGTGAGGACACGGGTAGAGAAGTTGGTGTATTCGGCGTTGTTCAGTCTTGTAATGCCGAACTCTTTGATTTTTACGATTGTTTTCATCTTCAAAGGGGATTAAATTTGACAATATAGTTGATTAATTCACCTCCAAAGTTAGTTTTATTTTCCGATAAACCGCCTCCAAAGTGAAGAAAAGTATGTTCCGCCTCTTCAAAAACGGCTTTAAAAAACGTGCAAAACATGCGCCGACCCCTCGGCGGAGGCTTTGCAGACGTGCAAAATGCGCGGCGAGGGGTCGGCAGAGACTTTGCAAGTGTTGCAAAACGTGCGGCGAGGGGTCGGCGGAGACTTTGCAGGCGTGCAAAATGCGCGCGGAGGGGTCGGCAGGAACTTTGCAAGTGTTGCAAGGTGTGCGGCGAGGGGTCGGCGCACGTTTTGCACGTTTTCCAAGGTCGGAGCGGAAAGTGATTGTTGAATATTCATCAGATATAGAAGTCAATCTATTTGATACTTCCGGCAAATCATATTAAATTTGCCAGCATAATTTAATTTCATAAATAAGTCTGTATATGATATTTGTTTTACTTGTTCTATTATTATTCATCGTAGGTTATGTTGTTATTACAAAGAAGAAAAGCAAAAGTAACGTTCCACCTCAATCGAGCACTCCTGTTGTTGATGCGAAAGTGAATGCACCAGTAAATGAACCATGCATTGACGACAAAATTGCAGAATCTCCGAATAATGCAGCAACTCAAACAGAAGCGGCAGATATTGTAAAAGAGCCTGTTCCATCATCCGTCATAACATCGGGAGAGAACGAATATTACAAAGAATTGCTTTTGGATAGCAAATGGATACAAAAACGGGACAATAGAAAGAGAATAGATCATTACGTCTGCCAAAATTGTTATAATACAATAAAGTTGGACAATATCGATGAGATATCTAAATACGTAGATTTCCCGGATGTTGCCGACATAGTAATATCTGCGTTCAATAAAGAAAATTCATTGCAACAAAATGATGATAAGAGTCTGGAAGAACAGTCATTAGATGGTTATAAGCTCTATAAAGTGAAAGAAATGACCAAGTACATACCTAAATACAATATCTATCTAAACAATTATCACTTAGGACTTTTTAGCTGTTCACAAGATTGGAAGACAATAGCTTTAGCCGGACATATTAATATTATTTCCAGTAAAAACTTATCTGATAATGATGTAAATTGGGTCGGCTTTAAAAGCATCAAATGCAAGCCTTTTAAAACTAAGACTAAGAATGAATATAAAGATTGCGATACCATTTTCATACAATATATGAAAGGCAATACAACCAATGACGCTATTTACCTTACCTACTGTTTTGGTTATATCACAGGCGTTGACTATAACCAGGGAGTTGCAATGTTGACCAAAAATGATTTTGCAATCATTTTCCCCTTATACAAACTGAATAGTCCCGAAACATTGGAAGTGCATCATAAGAAATATTCACGCTCACATTTACCTTGGGATGTCAAAGATGAAGATTTAATCACGCTTTGCCATAGTTGCCATATGGAAGCCAACAAAAAGGCTATACCTGTAGAGTAATCATTTAGACACCAAAGGCATTACAAATAAAAGGAGGAATATTATGAATACAAACGAAGAAATGCTGACCGACATCAGCGCTGAACTGGATAAGGAGTTCGGTGCGCCCGGCACGCCCGAACGTGCGAAGTTCGACGAAGAAGCGTATGCGTTCTACACAAGCCAGATTCTGCTTGACGCAAGAAAGGAGGCGGGAATGACCCAGTCCGAGCTTGCCGACCGCCTCAGCGTGACAAAATCGTACATCTCACGGATTGAGAAAGGAGTGATAACCCCCAGTGTCGCCACTTTCTACCGGATAATGCACGCCCTGGGGATGAGGGTTGAGGTGGTTAAGCCGATTGTGTGACAAATTGTAGGGGCGGGGTCTGCCCGCCCGAATGCATCTACAGCGGATGTCTTCGGGCGAGCGGACCTCGCCCCTACCGTGATTTATGATTGTCAGATTGGGCGCAATTCTACCGTCATTCCCATTGCGGCGGCTATCTTGTAAAGTGTGGCAACGGTAGGAACGGTCAGTCCCCGTTCTATCCTTGAAATGTAGCTTTTGTCCGCACCGATGCGCCGTGCCAGTTCCGCCTGTGTAAGGTGAGCATTCTTTCGGGCGTCCATCAGAATCTGTGCGTTGTATTCCTCCCATGCTTTTTCACGGTTTCTCTCCCGTTCGGGCGTTCCCTCTTTTCCCAATTCTTCATCAAGCAATGCGCTGATGTCATAGATTTCGTTGCTTGTCTCCTTTTGTTTCATGCTGTAAAAGTAGTAAAAGTTGTACGTTGATACAACTTTTATAAGGATTTTCCATTCCCCACTCTTATGCGGTGTTTTTTCACCACAGATTACACGGATTAGAAAAATTAATTATCTTAATCTGTGTAATCTGTGGTGAAAAAGGTGCCCGTTAACGTTACGTTAACCTTGCGTTAACCACCGATGCGGAGGCGGCTCTTTACCTTTGCGGCATCAATCAAAAACGACAGAACGACATGAAAACATTCTTTTTCTTGCTGATGTGCGGACTGGGTACGGCTACACTCTCCGCCCAAAGCCTGACGGGGACGGTGACCGATGCCGACCGGCAGCCCGTGGAAGCCGCTACGGTGGTGCTGCAAACCGCCGACTCTACCTATATCGACGCGACCCTGACCGACAGCTTGGGCGTGTTCCGCTTCGGGCAGCGTCCCGAGAGGTACCGCCTCATCGTGCAGCACCTTATTTATAATACCTGCATCCGCGAAGGGAGCGGGGCGGACGCGGATACCCTCGTGCTGACGCCGCGCGACTATGCGCTGGACGAGGTGACGGTGCGTGGCGAGCGTCCGCTGGTGAAGGTGGAGGGCAGCCGCCTGACTTATGACGTGGCGCAAATTGCCGCCGACCGCCTCGTGACCAACGCCTACGAAGCCTTGCTGCAGCTGCCGGGCGTTGTGGAGAAGGACGGCGTGCCTGCCCTTGCCGGAAGCGGAAGCCTGGGCATCGTGCTCAACGGCAAGCCTTCGTCGATGACCGCCGAGCAGCTCATCGCCCTGCTGAAAGCAACACCTGCCTCGCGCGTGGAACGGGCGGAGGTGATGTATAGCGCGCCGCCCCAATACCACGTGCGCGGCGCGGCGGTCAACCTCGTGCTGAAGGGTTACAAAGCTGGCGAGGGAGGCCTGCAGGGCGAGGTGAACGGCAACTACGTGCAGAAGGACGAAGCCGGAGGCAACGGGGGCGTAACGCTGGCGTGGCTCTCGCGGCGGTGGGACGTGGACGCGATGTACCACCTGAGCGACTATTATTACCGGCAGGGAATGGACTTCCGCGCCCTGCACACCGCAGACGGAGAGACGCACGACATCCGCCTGTCTGAAGATGACAGCGGACGGAGCCTGACCCATACCTTCCGCGCCGCCGCCACCTACAAGCCCACGGAGGACGACCGCCTCAGCCTCAGCTATACGGGCAGCCTCAAGCCCGACGGGAAATCGACGGCAGACGCATGGGGCAACGTGACGGACTCGCACAACGGCAAGCGGAGCGATACGCAGCTGCATAACGCCGCGCTGAACTATACCTCCGGCTTCGGGCTGAGCGCAGGCGCCGACTACACCTATTACAAAGACGAGAGCACGCAAGACTTCACCGATACCGAAACCGAGCCGTCCGCCTTCCGAAGCGACTCGCGCCAGCGCATCGGACGCTGGAAAGTGTATGCCGACCAGAGCCATTCGCTCGCAAAGGGCTGGACGCTGAACTACGGCACGGCGTTCACCTACGTGAACAACCGCAACTCGCAACGCTACGACCTGCCCGAGATGAGCGGCATGGACAGCGAAAGCCGCATCGATGAATATACCTACAACGTCTATGCCGGATTCGACAAGGCGTTCAGTCCGCAATGGAACCTCAGCGCGTCGGCAGCAGTGGAATACTATAAGATGACGGACTACCGGAAGTGGGCGGTCTACCCCACCCTTTCGCTGAACTACATGCCTTCGGCGGCACACATCTTCCAGCTTTCGTTCAGCTCGGACAAGACCTATCCCGACTACTGGACGCTGAGCGGCAGCACCAGCTACCTGAACGGCTATCAGGTGATAGAAGGCAACGCCAGCCTGCACCCCTACACCGACTATACCGCCACGCTGACCTACATCTGGAAGAGCAAGTACATCGTGCAGGCGGAATACAGCTACGTGCCCGACTACTTTATGCAGATGGCATACCTGGACTCGAACGAGCTGCGTGCCATTTATAATTACCAGAACTGGGACTACCTGCAGCTGCTCACGTTCACCGCCGTCGTCCCCTTCCGCGTAGGCACGTGGTGGGACAGCCAGCTGACGCTGAACGCCCAGCTGAAGCACGACAAGGCGAGCCGCTACTACGACGCTCCCTTCGACAACAAGCGGTGGGCAGGCATCGGGCAGTGGACCAACACCTTCACCCTGAGCAGCCGCCCCAATATCCGTCTGGAAATCTCCGCCTTCGGGCAGACAGGAGCCATACAGGGCAGTTACCGCCTCGGTGCCGTGGGCTATGTGGATGCCGCCCTGCGCTACACCTTCGCCGGCGACAAAGCGATGCTCCAACTGAAAGGCACCGACCTCTTCAACGGAATGAACCACCTCGACATCGAGTCGCGCAACGGCATCCAGCACTTCGACATGCACGTGAAGAACTACGCCCGCAGCCTCACCGTATCGTTCAGCTACCGCTTCGGCGGGTATAAGAAGAAGGAGGCGAAAGAGGTGGATACGTCGCGGTTCGGAATGTGATTGCCAGGCGGCTGTTCATTTCACCACAGAGGCCACAGGGGTATAGATGAAATATCAATTAATCCTATACATATATTTATCCGATTTTTTCGTATCTTTGCCCGCAACGAACATTTTAAACAACAAATGCTTATGGCAAAAGAACTCGAACTGAAATACGGCTGCAACCCCAACCAGAAGCCAGCACGTATTTATATGAAAGAAGGAGAACTGCCGCTGGAAGTGCTGAACGGACGTCCGGGATACATCAATTTCCTTGATGCGCTGAACGGCTGGCAGTTGGTGAAAGAACTGAAAGAAGCGACCGGCATGCCTGCCGCTACCTCATTCAAGCATGTTAGCCCTGCCGGTGCCGCCATCGGGCTGGAACTGGACGAAACGATGAAACAGATTTACTTCGTAGGCGATCTGCCGTTGTCTCCCCTCGCTAACGCATACGTGCGTGCCCGCGGTGCCGACCGCATGTCTTCCTACGGCGACTTTATCGCGCTGAGCGATGTGTGCGACGAAGAGACCGCCCGCTTCATCAACCGTGAAGTTTCGGACGGCGTTATCGCTCCGGGCTATACCGAAGAGGCGTTGGCTATCCTGAAAGCGAAACGTAAAGGTACATACAACGTCATTCAGATTGACCCGGAATATCGTCCGGCTCCCATCGAGCACAAAGACGTGTTCGGCATCACCTTCGAACAGGGACGCAACGAAATCAAGCTGAACGGAGAGGAACTCTTCGCCAACATCCCGACACAGAACAAGAACCTGCCCGACGCGGCAAAGCGTGACCTGATGATTGCGCTTATCACCCTGAAATATACCCAATCGAATTCGGTGTGCTATGTGAAGGACGGACAAGCCATCGGTATCGGCGCCGGCCAGCAGAGCCGCATCCACTGCACCCGCCTTGCCGGAAACAAAGCCGATATCTGGTACCTGCGCCAGCACCCGAAAGTATTGAACTTGCCTTGGGTAGAGAAAATCCGCCGTGCCGACCGCGACAACACCATCGACGTATACATCAGCGATGATCACGATGATGTATTGGCTGACGGCGTTTGGCAGCAGTTCTTTACCGAAAAGCCCGAAGTATTGACCCGCGAAGAGAAACGTGCCTGGCTGGACACGCTGAAAGGCGTATCGTTAGGCTCGGATGCCTTCTTCCCCTTCGGCGACAACATCGAACGTGCACACAAGAGCGGCGTGGAATACATCGCCCAGGCAGGAGGTTCGGTGCGCGACGACCATGTCATCGAAACATGCGATAAATACGGCATCACGATGGCGTTTACAGGCATCCGTCTGTTCCATCATTAATATTAATTTCGAACACAGAGACACGGAGGCACAGAGTTTTATATTCTACAAAAATATATGCTTTGTGTCTCTGTGTTCTATTTTGCTTTACCTCAAGATGCCGGTATCTTTATCCGCTTTCTGTTCAATGTTCCGCCGGACATCTTTATATGCCCTTCCCTGTGAGAATTTCCATGCAATGTTCAGGCTCACGAAATTGCCCAAGTCACGGCAATGCAGAGCAGTCGTTTTCCGGACATAACGGTTGTACACATCCGACTGGAATTGCTTGTAACGGTTTCTAAACGGTTGTTGCCAGGCAAGCGACAAGTTCAGGTTCTTGTACCGGTAGGATGCGTTCAGAGAAACAAACGAGCCGTTGAATCCTTCGGTCTCACCTTCGAGGAAACGGAAACCGCTGTCCATGAATGCCGAAAGGGTAAGTTTGCCTAAGTAAGCCTGCACACTGGCTGTACCCGAATAAAACGTCTTGCAATGCGTATAGTCTTCGCCGAAGTTAAAACAGCGGAAAAGCGTACCAGATAACGCTATCGAAAGCTTATCGGGGACTATCCAACCATTCGCATACAGCATCAGGTTAAGCACATCGATTTCTTTTTGATTGAGTTGGGTGTACACAAACCGGTTGTCTTCGGTACGGATATACGTAGCCATATTCGGCTGATGGCAACGTTTTCCGTATGCCTGGACAAAAGACTGGAAGCGGGGATGCGTGTACGAAACCTGAAAAGTATGCGCTTGCTCGCGGTTGGGGCGGATATCGGGATTGCCCAGCGTCCATTCCATGCTGTTGTTGCGGATAGAAGTATTGCTAATCATCGCCACCCGCGAAACATACTCACTTATCTGGAAATCATATTTCAGCTGGACGGCTTGCACTGGATTGTAGGCAACGGAAGCCTTCGGACGGAACAGCCAGTACTGATAATCGTGCGCTTGCTGGCGGTAATCCAGATAACTGCCTCCTACTCCCGCCACATATCTTACCGGACCAAGCGTCCCATTTATCTCGGCAAAAGCGTAGACGCTGCGGTTATGCATCGGATTGACGGAGTTTACATCGCCCGTGTATTCATTCCTCGTGTATTTCTGCATGTAGTTCGCGCCTGCCGTAAACGTAAAAGGCTTGAGCCGGTTCTCGTAAATGGCTTCACTCATCAGGGAATAAGTCTTCCCTTCCACCTGATATGCATACGGCGCACCCTCATCGTAACTGCTGCGGAGCGAAGTGGCAATATATGTCCCTACGGCATTCAGTGTCAGCGACTGACTGGAAGTCAATTGCTTAAAGAAATACAAATCCAAGACCGGACTGGAGCTACGGTTGCGTTCACGTTGCGTGGCAAGGTATTCCTCGTTTCCTTCCAGAATCTGCTTCCGGTTATAATTGTCGGGGACATGCGAGAAACCGGCATTCAATGAAGCCTGAAACACATAATCGGCAGAATCGGCAAGGTTGTATTTCAATTGCAAGCCGTTGCTAAAACTCCGGCTGCGCGAAGCGATGTCGTTCCGCCCAATGGTACGGACCGCCCCGTCCGTAAGCCGGTAATGAGCTGTTTCATCCGTCCGGTTTCCCTTAAAGTCCTTGTATCCGAAATTATAACTCAACGAAAGCTCGCTGTTCCCGGCGTTCCATTTTCCGTAAATTAAATCATTGCCCGACTTAGCAGTCAGTGCCTGGGTCAGATCAATGCCGACCGCATATCCGCTATCCGCCCGGCGGGTCAGAATGTTAATAACGTATGCGATTCCTTCTCCGTATCTCACCCCGGGATTGTCGATAAAGTCTATCCGGCTGATGCTTCCGGGAGAAAGCGCCAGCATTTCTTCCCGTCCTACAATAATGCCATTGATGCGCAACTGGATGCTTCCCCGTCCGTCGATGGCAGAGAGGCTTTGCGAAACCTCATCCACACGGATATTGGGCAAGGATAACTTCTGCAGAATGCTATACCCCGAATGCGATGCATTTTTCTGCGTTTCGGTGGGATAAATAATTTGCCCGTCGGGTTTATGAATTACTTTAGCCGCCTTTATTTCTACTTCTCCAAGTTCGATAGTCTTCGTCTCATTCTGTGCCGAGCCAACGAGGGCATATACGAATAAGACCAGCAAGATGTTGATACGTTTCATTGTGTCCATGTTTTTAGTTCGGACACAAAAATACGTTCGAAGGCTACACACTCATCTAACATGTAGCTGACATCTTCCTGACATTTGGCTGACAACTGGTTTTCGGTTTGATTTCCAGCGCATAGCTTCTTCCTTTATGAGCGACAAGCTGCAATTCGCTACATGCCTCAAGAATCGGTTTCAACCGTTTCACCAAAGTATAGAGCGTATCGTTGGCATCCGCTTTCTTGGGCCAAAGCAGGGCGCATATCTCTTCTTTCGATACCGAATGGGAAGGAGCCTGCCATAGCATCAACATCAATCGGTATTGCATCGGAGTAAAGTGGACAAGCGCATGGCTTGCATCATAAAAACACTTGTCCTCGGGCGAATAAGAAAGCCCTCCATAGCTGACGGTACCAGCAAGCGTCTCCTTCTTCTGAAAAAGAAATGCAGTTCCCGCCGCCCAAAGCAACGCAGCAAAAGCCAGCAGGAACGACCAACGCTGATCGGACATACGGAATATGCCTATCGCAGAAAGGCGTGCGTAACTTTTCACGGCAAGCGTCGTTCCGGTCGCTTCATTGTTCACTATCAACGTATCGCTGCTGATAACGTCCGCTTCCGGGAACTTGCCGGGATAAGCCTCATCAACAATATGAAACGAAAGGAAGGCATTGTCTTTCAGCTTCCGGTTCTTCAAATTACGGCATAGCTTCCGGTCGGCAATGGCAAGCCATACTTCTCCGTCCGACACTTGCCTAAGCCGCTTGTATGCCCGGATGGAATCTTGCGTGACGATATCCTCTTGCCTTTCTTCAAACATACGCAACAAAGCCTGGTTCAAGTCGGCGGTTATCGCTTCTTTGGCACCGCAATACCCCTGACGCCCTGCCAACAAAGACGAGAGCATCAACACCATAAAGACTCCAACAGATAAGATTCTCCTGTTCATATCATTTTTCCCGATTATATTTCATACGGCAAAAATAGTAAAAATAGTCCGAAAGCCCCAACGGCTTTTACACGGCTTATGCCGTTTTCGGTCAAATAATGCGTTACGCCTCCTTTTTTTTAAGCAGAACAAGGAAGGGGAATTGAATGAATTCCGCAATTAGCCAATGCGTAGGGGCAAGGCTATCCGGCAACGAACGCCAGAGCCACCTCAAACGAACATAAGTGACAAGACCGACTCACTTATGTGAAACGCCCGAGTTACTTATGTGAAACAGCCGACTCACTTATGTTCATCAACATGCATGCCTGCGTCAAGCTAAAAATACTTTTTCGTAGAAACTCTGAACAGCTTCTAAACTCAAGAAAATGTAAAGGGGGAAGTGGGCGTTGACGGATTCGAACCGCCGACCCTCTGCTTGTAAGGCAGATGCTCTGAACCAGCTGAGCTAAACGCCCGGGGAAGGGGAAATTTGACCAATTTTCTTTAGGAGTGGGCGTTGACGGATTCGAACCGCCGACCCTCTGCTTGTAAGGCAGATGCTCTGAACCAGCTGAGCTAAACGCCCTAAAGTGTGTCATGAGAAAGAGTCTTACGATGAGTGGGCGTTGACGGATTCGAACCGCCGACCCTCTGCTTGTAAGGCAGATGCTCTGAACCAGCTGAGCTAAACGCCCGATTAGGCTCATTTCTCATTTGCGCTTGCAAAGGTACAGCTTATTTTTAATTCTGCAAACTTTTGGGAAACTTTTTTTCGAAAAAGCGAAAAAACAATGGAAACAATGGATAATTGACAATTGATAATTACGATGCCGGCTTGAAATAATTATCCATTGTCAATTATCCATGGTCAATTACTTCCCGAAGCGTTCCGCCTGCTCGGCGATTAACGCCTCATCATCGAAATAATCGATTTTCATCGCACGGCGGACTTCGCTCAAAGTCTGTGCAGCCGCCTCACGAGCCACTTCGCATCCTTTCTTCAGCATGTCGTAAATAGCCGGGATGTCTTTTTCGAATGCTTTGCGGCGTTCACGGATGGGTTCTAACTCCTCTTGCATGATAGCCGCCAGGAACTTCTTGACCTTTACATCGCCCAAACCGCCACGGGTGTAATGCGCCTTGAGTTCGTCTAGGTTGGGATAGTCGGGCAAATAACGTCCGAAATGTTCGGGACGGCAGAAGGCATCGAGATACGTAAATACGGTGTTCCCTTCCAGCTTGCCGGGATCGCTCACCTTGATGTGCGTGGGATCGGTGTACATGCTCCGCACTTTCTTTTCGACCTCATCTGCCGGATCAGATAAATAGATGCAATTGCCCAGCGACTTGCTCATCTTTGCCTTGCCGTCGGTTCCGGGCAGGCGCAGGCAAGCCGCGTTATCGGGAAGCAGGATTTCCGGCTCTACCAATGTCTCTCCATAAATATAATTGAAGCGGCGCACAATCTCGCGTGCCTGTTCCAGCATCGGTTCCTGGTCCTCGCCCACAGGGACGGTAGTCGCCTTGAAAGCGGTAATGTCAGCCGCCTGGCTAATCGGATAAACGAAGAAACCTACGGGGATGCTGGTTTCGAAATTGCGCATCTGTATTTCGGTCTTCACCGTAGGGTTACGCTGAAGGCGGGACACCGTAACGAGGTCCATATAATAAAAAGTGAGTTCGCACAACTCGGGAATCTGCGACTGGATAAAAATGGTAGACTTGGCAGGGTCTAATCCTACTGACAGATAATCGAGCGCAACCTCGATTACATTTTGACGTATTTTCTCAGGATTATCGATATTATCCGTCAAAGCCTGCCCGTCGGCTTCGAACACGAATATCTTATCGTAAAGCCCCGAGTTCTGAAGCTCTACACGACGGCGCAAAGAGCCTACATAATGTCCGATATGCAGTTTTCCGGTAGGACGGTCACCGGTTAAAATAATCTTTTCTTTTCCCATATTTCAATTTCTTATTAAATTATTGGGACAAAGATAATCAAAACCTTTGTTTTCTTCAAAAATAAATCGTTCCTTTGCAAAAACAATTGATAATTAATTAAATCTATATATGCCATGAAAAAGGAATTGAAAAAAGTCCTGGTCTTGGGATCAGGCGCACTGAAAATCGGACAAGCGGGAGAATTTGACTATTCAGGTTCACAAGCCTTGAAAGCATTGCGCGAAGAAGGCATCCGCTCGGTACTGATTAACCCGAACATCGCCACGATACAAACTTCGGAAGGCATTGCCGACCAAGTATATTTCTTGCCTGTCACCCCCCATTTTGTTGCGGAAATCATCAAGAAGGAACGCCCCGACGGCATTCTGTTAGCCTTCGGAGGACAAACCGCGCTGAACTGCGGTACAGAATTGTATAAGAACGGGACGCTGAAAGAATACGGCGTAGAAGTGCTGGGCACCTCGGTAGAAGCCATTATGTACACCGAAGACCGCGACCTCTTTGTGAAGAAGCTGGACGAAATTCCTTTGAAAACACCTGTCAGCCATGCGGTAGAGAACACCAAAGACGCCATCAACGCGGCACGAAGCATCGGCTATCCGGTGATGATACGCTCGGCATACGCACTGGGCGGCTTGGGAAGCGGCATCTGTCCCACGGAAGAAGCCTTTATCGAACTGGCTGAAAGCGCTTTCACCTTCTCGCCTCAAATTTTGGTGGAAGAGTCGCTGAAAGGATGGAAAGAAATCGAATTCGAAGTCATCCGCGATGCAAACGACCATTGCTTTACCGTAGCCAGCATGGAAAACTTCGACCCGCTGGGCATCCATACGGGCGAATCGATTGTAGTAGCTCCTACATGTTCGCTCACTCAGGCGCAAGTGACCATGCTGCAAGAATTATCGAAACAATGCGTACGCCATCTGGGCATCGTAGGCGAATGCAACATCCAGTTCGCATTCAATGCCGACACCGATGATTACCGCATCATTGAAGTGAACGCACGCCTGAGCCGCTCGTCTGCCCTCGCATCCAAAGCGACAGGCTATCCCCTCGCCTTCGTTGCGGCTAAAATCGCATTGGGATATACCTTGGACGAAATCGGCGAAATGGGTACGCCCAACTCTGCTTACGTGGCTCCCTCGCTCGATTACCTTATCTGCAAAATCCCGCGCTGGGACCTTACCAAATTCGTGGGCGTATCGCGCCGCATCGGCTCGAGCATGAAGTCGGTAGGCGAAATCATGTCTATCGGACGCTCATTTGAAGAAATCATCCAGAAAGGCTTGCGCATGGTAGGGCAAGGCATGCATGGATTTGTGGGCAATGACCATACGAAATTCGACAACCTGGACGATGAACTCGCTAACCCGACCGACCTGCGTATTTTCGCTATCGCTCAGGCACTGGAAGAAGGGTACGACATCCAGCGCATTTACGACCTGACAAAGATAGACCCATGGTTTATCGGCAAACTGAAAAACATTGTAGATTACAAGCACAAGCTGCAAAGCTATCACACCCTGGAAGAAATTACGCCCGAAGTGATGCGCGAAGCCAAACGGTTGGGGTTCTCTGACTTCCAGATAGCACGCTTCGTATTGAAGCCCCAAGGCGGCAACATGGAAAAAGAAAATCTTGCCGTACGCGAATACCGTAAGAGACTGGGCATCCTTCCTGCCGTGAAACGCATCAACACCGTGGCTTCGGAACATCCCGAACTGACGAACTACCTTTATATGACTTACGATGTGCAGGAATACGACGTCAACTATTACAAGAACGAAAAGTCGGTAGTGGTGCTCGGTTCAGGAGCCTACCGCATCGGTTCTTCCGTAGAGTTTGACTGGTGCTCGGTAAATGCCATTCAGACCGCACGCAAACTGGGATATAAGTCGATTATGATTAACTACAATCCCGAAACGGTATCGACCGATTACGACATGTGCGACCGCCTCTACTTCGACGAGCTTTCCTTCGAGCGCGTATTGGACATCATTGACCTGGAACAGCCGCGGGGCGTCATTGTATCGGTAGGCGGACAAATCCCGAACAACCTTGCCATGAAGCTCTACCGCCAGTCGGTTCCTATCTTAGGCACTTCGCCTGTATCCATCGACCGCGCCGAAAACCGCAACAAGTTCTCGGCTATGCTCGACCAGCTGGGCATCGACCAACCGGCATGGCAAGAGCTGACCAGCCTGGAAGATGTAGAGAAGTTTGTAGAAAAAGTAGGCTATCCGGTATTGGTGCGCCCGTCGTATGTATTGAGCGGCGCAGCCATGAACGTATGTTACGATGAAGAAGAGCTGAAACGCTACCTGCAAATGGCAAGCGAGGTATCGAAAGAATACCCCGTAGTCGTATCGCAGTTCATGCAGGAAACCAAGGAAATAGAATTCGATGCCGTGGCACAACACGGGGAAATCGTGGAATATGCCATTTCGGAACACATCGAATATGCCGGCGTACACTCGGGTGACGCAACCCTTGTGTTCCCCGCACAACATATTTACTTCTCTACGGCACGGCAAATCAAGAAGATGAGCCGCCGCATCGCCAAAGAGCTGAACATATCGGGTCCGTTCAACATTCAGTTCCTGGCACGCAAGAACGAGGTAAAGGTAATTGAATGTAACCTGCGTGCATCCCGTAGCTTCCCCTTCGTATCGAAAGTATTGAAACGCAACTTCATCGAAACGGCTACCCGCATCATGCTGGACGCTCCATATACCCAGCCCGACAAATCGGCATTTGACATTGACTGGATTGGCGTGAAAGCTTCACAGTTCTCGTTCGCGCGCTTACAGAACGCCGACCCGGTATTGGGCGTAGACATGTCGTCTACAGGTGAAGTAGGATGCTTGGGAGACGATTTCAACGAAGCGCTGCTCAACGCGATGATTGCCACGGGCTATAAGATTCCGAAACAATCGGTATTGCTTTCTTCGGGAGCCACCAAATCGAAAGTCGACCTGCTGGATGCCAGCCAGGAATTAAGCAAGCACGGCTATCACATTTATGCGACCGCAGGCACGGCAACGTTCCTCAACTCGCACGGCATTCCGACGACTCCGGTATTCTGGCCCGATGAACGTCCGCATGCAGAAAACAACGTGATGAAGATGATAGCAGGACATAAGTTCGACCTGATTGTCAACATCCCGAAGAACCATACAAAACGTGAACTGACCAACGGTTACCGCATACGCCGCGGTGCCATCGACCATAATATTCCGTTGATAACCAACGCCCGCCTGGCAAAAGCCTTCATTGAAGCCTTCTGCCAAATGAAGCAAGAAGATATCAAGATAAAAAGCTGGCAAGAATACAAATAAATAAATGAAGAATGAGGAATAAAGAATGAAGAATTACTATCCGAACGGCATTCTTCATTCTTTATTCCTCATTCTTCATTCTTAATTCTTCATTGATATGGTATTATTTATTTCCTGCTCCAAAACCATGACCGAGCATAGCCGGATAAAAGTTCCTTTTTCTTCTACCCCCTTTTTCGAAAAAGAAGCACAAGAAAATGCCTTGGACATGATTCATTATAGCGCAACAGAGCTTGCCCAATTGCTTCGCACCAACACCCAACTGGCAAGCGACGCATACGTACGCTTACTGGATTTTCCTTCAGAAACCGGACATTTTCTTCCAGCCATCCTCGCTTATACAGGCATCGTGTTCAAACACATCGGACTCAAATTCTTTACTCCCGAAGACTTTGCTTATGCACAACAGCATTTGTTCATCACCTCTTTCCTATATGGTTTGTTACGCCCCTTAGACCTGATTAAGAACTATCGGCTCGAAGGACATGTACGCATGCCTCAACACGAATGCACGGTCTTCGACTATTGGAAGCCCATATTAACCGATTATTTTATCGGAGAAATCAAGAAACAAGGAGGCATTTTGTTCAACCTTGCCAGTTTGGAAATGAAAGAGCTGTTCGACTGGGAACGGATATGCAAAGAAGTGCGTGTCATCACGCCCGAATTCTATGTATATAAGGAAGGAAAGCCGAAATCGGTAATCGTCTATATCAAGATGTGCCGGGGAGAAATGACGAAATATATCCTGCAAAACCGGATAGAGGATCCTAAACTCATTAAAAAGTTCGAATGGGAAGGCTTCACCTACCAACCGAGAAAAAGCACTCCCGACCATCCGGTATTTATCGCCGGGTAAGAAACAGAAGCTTTATGCTTCAATTAAAACGCAGATTAACACAGAGTTTCGCGGATTTATCTTTTAAATAATCCGCGAAACTCTGTGTTAATCTGCGTTTCTATAGAAACTTATTTACAGCCCGTACAACGCGGCTTGATTTGCTTGAAGAAATCATTGCCTTTGTTATCTACCAAGATAAATGCCGGGAAGTCTTCCACTTCAATCTTCCAAATGGCTTCCATACCCAATTCCGGATATTCCACACACTCGATGCTCTTGATGTTATTTTGCGCCAAGATAGCGGCAGGTCCGCCTATCGAGCCCAAATAGAAGCCTCCGTATTTCTTGCAGGCATCCGTTACAGCCTGGCTACGGTTACCCTTGGCAAGCATAATCATGCTTCCGCCATGGCTTTGGAAGAGGTCTACATACGGGTCCATACGTCCTGCCGTAGTCGGTCCCATTGAACCGCAAGCCATTCCCTTCGGAGTCTTTGCCGGACCGGCATAGTAAATCGGATGATCCTTGATGTATTGCGGCAGGTCTTCACCCTTATCCAGACGTTCTTTCAGTTTGGCGTGAGCGATATCACGGCCTACAATGATTGTACCATTCAACGACAGGCGGGTAGCTACCGGATATTTGTCAAGTTCGGCAAGGATTTCATTCATCGGACGGTTCAGGTCAATCTTCACAGCATTGCCTTCGCCCGCCTGACGCAATTCTTCCGGTATCAGTTCGCCCGGATTCGAATCCAGTTTTTCAATCCAAATACCGTCTTTATTAATCTTACACTTGATGTTACGGTCTGCCGAACAAGATACACCCAGACCTACCGGACAAGACGCACCGTGGCGCGGCAAACGGATAATGCGTACATCGTGTGCATAATACTTACCGCCGAACTGTGCTCCCAGACCGATACGATGCGCTTCTTCCAACACTTGCTTTTCGAGTTCGATATCGCGGAAAGCACGTCCGTATTCGTTACCCGTAGTAGGCAGGTTATCGTAATAATGCGTAGAAGCCAATTTCACGGTCAGCAGATTCTTTTCAGCCGAAGTACCGCCGATAACGAAAGCGATATGATAAGGAGGACAAGCCGCCGTACCCAATGTCTTCATCTTCTCTACCAGGAACGGCACCAACGTAGCCGGATTCAGAATCGCTTTAGTTTCCTGATACAGATAAGTCTTGTTAGCCGAACCGCCACCTTTCGTTACACACAAGAAGTTGTATTCCATACCTTCAGTAGCCTCCAGGTCGATTTGTGCCGGAAGATTGCAACGGGTATTCACTTCTTCGTACATACTCAACGGAGCGTTTTGCGAATAACGCAGGTTGTTTTCGGTATACGTCTTATACACGCCCAAAGACAAGGCTTCCTCGTCGCAATAGCCCGTCCATACCTGCTGGCCTTTTTCGCCATGGATAATAGCCGTTCCGGTATCTTGGCAGAAAGGCAATACGCCCTTGGCAGCTACCTCGGCATTGCGCAGGAAAGTCAACGCTACATACTTATCGTTCTCGCTCGCTTCGGGATCGTTCAGGATTTTTGCCACCTGTTCGTTGTGCGAACGGCGCAACATGAAAGATACATCGTGGAAAGCAGCATTCGCCATAGCGGTCAATCCTTCTTTTTCCACTTTCAGGATAGGTTTTCCTTCGAACTCGCTTACCGATACATAGTCTTTCGTAAGCAAATAGTATTCAGTAGTATCTTCTCCGTGCTCAAACATCGGCTGATACTTGAATTCTGGTGTTGTTGCCATAATCGATTAGAAATTAATTGTTAGTTATTACCTGAGAGCAAAGTTACAAAGTATTATTGAAATATTTCCTTAATCAGAAAGAAAAATTTCTCTCTTATAAAAACGCCGAGACGCAATCACTCTCCTGCCCGAAGCAAGTCCTTCATCAATACGTCCGTGCCGGGAAAACCTACGTACTTGTCTTGCAACTTCCCGTCGTAGCTGATAACCAGGTATCCGGGAATACCCGTAATGCCGTACGTCTTGCAAAGATATTCCCATTGCGCTTTCGTCAGGCGGTAATGCACTCCGTTTATATCCGTAATGGCTGTTTTCCAATCTGTTTCCGGTGAAGAAGGACCGGTCAGATAAATATATACCACGTCTTTCGGCTCCAACTTCTTTTTCAAGCCACGAATTGCAGACATACTCTTCCGGCACGGTCCGCACCACGTTGCCCAAAAGTCAACCAATACAGCCTGTCCCTTATAAGGAGCAATAATAGCCGGCAAAATGTCTGCCCCCGACACACTTTCATCCAACTCTGCCACGACATACGTTTCACTCGACTCTGCCAGCAATGCCTTTTCCTCCAACGTCTTCGTCTTGGTCTTAATGTATTTCAGGATTTCGGGTTGGGAAATGCTCTTCATCAGCTTCTTGTCATCGGAAGAAAACTTACGCTCTTTCACGAAATGCTCGTAAACCGTACGGGCTTTCTTCACATCGTCCCACAAATCCACCGTCTGCCCTTTGTCACGTTCCATGTATTCCAAATAGGTGGTATAATCATATCCATACCGGAAATAAGGAGACTGCACAATGCCCGGCATTTCACCTTTTGCGCCCAATGTAACCAACTCATTCATCTTCAGGTTCAACAAGACATACTGACGATATGCTTCCCCTACCTTCTCATCGTGTTGCAATGCTTTTTCGTATTTGGCATAGTGATGCTTTACATACTTCGCATATTCATTCGCAGATAATCTGGAGGTCAAATCCTCAAAGCCCGGTTCTTCATTCATCGACAAAGGATAGCCCCATGTTGCCAATTCCGCATTCAAAGCGGATGCTCCGCCATCGAACCATGCTTTTTGCTCTTGCCCGTATTTATCCTTCAACAAACGGGAAGCCGACATGCTCAACTTCGGAAGATGAATATAAACCGTCATCTCTTCGCCCGGCACCAAGAACAAATCCAATTGGGCTTTATTGATTTGCAAATGGGCACCTCCAGCCAATAACAAATCAGTCTCGATATGGAACGAACCGTCCTGACGTACCCGCACGGTCTGACCCCATTGATTATAAAGAAGCCAATCGGAATGACGGAACACGACATCCAAGTCCATATCCGGATGATATCCCAAGATATAACCGTTGATGATAGATTTTCCTGCCTTCAATTGCGGCTCAGGCAAGGCACGGCTTTGCTCCAAACGCCTTGTTTGCAAGAAACTGGGCAAGTAAACGTAAGGCTCAACTCCGGTCAATTGCACTCCATAAATGGTCCAGCCTTCTTCTTTTTCCACAAAATCCACCGCATGCACACCCTGAGGTATCGGTGCAAACGAAAGGATGATATCCATTTTGCCTGAGTCCGGTATCCGTTCCGGAACCGTCTTCCCGTCTATCGACACATTTCCCGCTTCACGCAAAGGAAATTCTTGTTCCGCACTCCGCAAACAAGTATTCGAAGAGATTACCGCAACTTCACCCGGTTTCCCGTACAAAACCGCATCAACCTGCGTCTGCTCATCGGTTAATATTATTTTCTTTATCTCTATCTTCGAGGTATTAGCCGTTACAAAACACGGATGAGTGACTTCTCTTTTCCGATAATTCCCGGCTTGTGCCATCATGCTGATGCAGCACATCAGGCATACCAACCAAACATATTTTTTCATAACATTTCCTTTTTAATTGGTAGTTAAGGAGTCAAAACTTTTTCTTTTATGTCATCCTGAACGGAGTGAAGGATCTCGTGTACATCCACATTTATGTGTACGAGATTCTTCGCTACGCTCAGAATGACAGACTAATTCTATTTTGAACACTTCAATTTATACAAGCCCGCTCAAACGGTCCAGCAATTCATTTCCCAATTCCGTCTTTACCTTGATATGTTCCAATACCGCCGTAACGAACGGATTGCTTTCGAATACACCGCGCACTTGCTCGAAATCGAGTTTTTGCTCAGCTTTGCTTCCATCGGCACCGAAACCGGTCATCGAGGTCAACGAGAATTCCTTCTTCGCGTCCTCGTAGACCAGACGGTCCAGTCCGACCACCGCCTCCTGCCATTGGCGCACAATCGCGCAAATGTCGGATGCCGTTATCCGCTCTGCATCCAGCCGGTAGAACTCCAGCATCTTTTCGTATGCCCATGTCCATTCATACGTATAATAATGCGAATGCATATCGGCAAACCGGTCGTGTATCTGGTCTACTGTAGACAAGGCACCTGTCTCAATATCGCTCATCAAGCGTTCGATTTCACTCTTCGGGGCAATCAGCCCGGAAATATCCACCCACTCCCCGCTTCCGACGGGCGTATCCGGAAGCAGACGCTTGCGGATTTCCTCGTCGCTTTGGAAACGTATCTTTTCCAGGCGCTTGATAACCGAATTGCCCAAGAACTTATGGATAGCCGTTTCATAGAACCGGATGCCTTTGTTCAATGCCGAGTTCTTAATCTTCGCGCTCTGATACGAGTAGGTTTCCGAAGTCTCGCCCGACACCCGTGCCAATTCTTTCAAGATTTCCCGCCCCTTCATCATCTTCTGGATGGTGTACGGACTAAGCAAGTTATAATTGATTTGGTCTAAGCGCAACGGATCTTTACGCAAATCGCGCTTGGGCCACTTTTGCGCGTCACGTATGGTGCCCACGCTCCGCAAGTTAACTCCGGGAGCCAAGTAAGTCGTATTCTTGTCCTCTATCAGATAGGAGAAAGGCAGGTCGGAAGTATCTGGATGATTGACGTGCCTTCCCATTACCAACGAGAATGCCCCGATGCGTGCGGGCCAAAGGATATACGAGTCGGATGTGGTTTTCGCCCCACGCTCCATCGCCCCTTGATGAATCGGTCCTAATTTATACATGTGATTGCTTTGATTAGACCCTGAACCGGCATTCATAAACGAGAACATGCCCGCTATCAACAAGGTCGATTTATGATGCGTCACCGTAAAAGGACCGGCAAATGGCACATGCCTCACCGTTCTCTTCCTGGCAATTGCTAAAGAAAAGCGAATCGGATGCCGAATAATTATGCCCCATGCGGCATGCCTGCCCCACAAAGCATCGGGTAATCATCGTTCCGTCCTCAATATGCGCGCCGCTCGATATGATAAAATCATCGCATACCACTCCATATCCGATATGCACCGGGTCGGAAGCATTGCTGTTGACGGTCCCGTTCTTCAGGCGTCCGGCTCCTTCTATCTCGCAACAATCCCCGATACGGACATTCTTGATATAACCCGAATTGACGATGCTCACCCGGTTTCCAATAGTCCCCGTTTCAGAGGCATGAGCCTCGGCATACGCTTCTATCAACGCTTTCATCCGCCCGATAAGCAACGGACGGTGGCGGTAGAGCGCCATGATATATGCCTGATGCGCCGAAAGGCGGTCGTGTATCATCACTTCCCGCCCGCCGGTCTCGTTCAAGACCGAAACCTCTACGCCGTTTCCGAAACGCGATTTCTTATCCACCAGGATGATATCCACATTCTCGATGAATACCGATTCGCCTATCTCATAATTGGCTATATAATTCTTCACATTCTCAATGAAACAATTATCGCCTACCGTCACATTGTGCAATGCCGCATACGACAGTCCTGCATGTTTGCAGACACCGCCAGCCAAACGGAACTCACCTTCGAACACCCCCAAACGTATTTTCCCGGAGAAACGGGTATGATGCACGTAATCAGGCGTAAAAGCCTCTGCCACTTGCACGTCGTTCCAATCTGCCGCCGTACATGCCTGAGCCTCCAGACGCCCGATTTCTTCTTGGGTCAACGCACGATAGCTTCTCATAAATTGCCCTCCTCATCATAGGTTTGGTAAAGGAAATCATTGTACGGATACTTCTGTACGTGCAGCTCCCTTACCTTATTATATAATAGACGCCTCAATTCCTCCAAGTTCGTCTTGTTACGTGCCGAAATAAAAATGCAATTGTCGTTCATCTTCGCCATCCATGTATGCATCAGTTCTTCCAGCGTCACATTCTCTTTCGTCTTCGGAGTCAGGTCGTCCGCATCTTTTTCGATGTAGGTATAGGCATCAATCTTGTTGAAGACAATCATCGTAGGCTTTCCTCCGGCTCCCAGCTCAGAAACGGTTTTGTCTACCACCTGTATCTGTTCCTCGAAGTCGGGATGCGAGATATCCACCACATGCACCAGCAGGTCGGCTTCGCGCACTTCGTCCAAGGTAGACTTGAACGAATCGACCAAGTCGGTAGGAAGCTTGCGTATGAACCCTACGGTATCCGAAAGCAGGAAAGGCAAATTATCGATAATCACCTTGCGCACCGTTGTGTCGAGGGTGGCGAAAAGTTTGTTTTCGGCAAACACGTCACTCTTGGCAAGCAGGTTCATCAAGGTAGACTTGCCTACATTGGTATATCCCACCAAGGCAACCCGAATCAACCGTCCGCGGTTCTTGCGCTGGGTAGACTTCTGGGTATCAATCTCCGCCAGACGTTGCTTCAGCAAAGACATACGGTTCAGAATGATACGGCGGTCCATTTCCAACTGGGTCTCACCCGGACCACGAAGCCCTACCGAACCTTTACCGCCTCCGGCACCGGAACCGCCTCCCTGACGTTCCAAGTGAGTCCACAAGCGTTGCAGACGGGGAAGCATGTACTTGTATTGCGCCAGCTCTACCTGTGTCTTGGCATTGGCGGTCTGCGCCCGCATCGCGAAGATATCCAATATCAGTGAAGTACGGTCCAGTATCTTTACTTTCAGTTCGTTTTCGATGTTCCGGATTTGCTTTGCCGACAACTCATCATCAAAAATAACCATGCCTACTTCCGTCTCTTCGCTCTCGTTCTGCATTTCCAAATATTCCTTTATCTCTTGCAGCTTTCCCTTGCCCACATACGTCACCGAGTTGGGCGTATCCAGCTTTTGGGTAAAGCGTTTCACCACTTCCGCCCCAGCCGTTTCGGCAAGGAAAGCCAGTTCGTCCAAGTATTCGTTCGTTTTGCGTTCGTTCTGGGTCTGGGTTATCAGACCCACCAGCACAGCCTTTTCGGTCTGCGCCTCAGATATTACAAATTCTTTCATCCAGTCTCGTTCTATTTCTACACATCGCAAATATAAAGAGATTTCCCGATAAAAACAATATGAAAGGAAAGAATACATCCACAACACGGGCTTCCGCATCGTGCGACACGACCGCCTGAGTAGCCCAACACGACCGCCCGTTTCGGTCCGCATGACCGCCCGCGATACCAGCAAACCCATATCATGGGAAAAACCTACATAATTAATCACACGTACCTATCTTTTATTCTCTCCAACACGCCATAATAGAACAAGAAAGGGCTGCCCCATCGGAGACAGCCCTCTATTTATCGGATTTCAATAAACGCTTTACTCAGTAATGTCCTGTACAGGAGTCGGAGCAGGAGCAGACGGATTATTATCATCCTCGGTCAAAGCCTGGTTCGAGTTGATTTCGTTTTGCGGAATGCGCCACAATAAAATAGCAGAACCCGGCTCGATGTTATAAACCGAAGCGGCTTGCGGGAAACCTGCACCCCGGCGGTCTACACCTTTGTTCAAGCGCATGATGTCAAACCAAATCAAGCCTTCACCCCAAAACTCAATACGGCGCTGGCGGTAGATTTCTTCCTGAATATCCGTTGCGGAAGCAGCGGTGCAGGTATATTCCGGATCACGGTAAGTCTGGATAAAGCTTTCCAATGTAGCCCGGCCTGTTCCGGCATTGCCTCCCATAGCCTGAGCTTCCGCCATAATCAAGTACATTTCCTCGATACGCATTAACGGTATGTCATTCGCATTGGTAGAAGTTTCCAGTTCATTGTTATAAGGAGCGAACTTCACTTGTGTATAAGGACCGAAACCGTATCCTTTCATCAAAGCTTGTTGGGCTGCCGTCAAATTAGCGGATACCGTATCAGCATTCAGCCACCAGCCTTTACGTGCATCGGTGTCCGGAATGGTATTGAACAGGGCACGGTTGATTTGCTTTCCGCCTGAATACCAAGCATAACCATAGTTAAACGAACCCATGTGTGAAGGCCAGTTTACGATACCAGAAGACACCACAGGGTCTGATTCTTCTACCAATACGCCCCACATCCAGTCTGGCTCGCTCACATCCCAGAATGTCGGATGATTCACTTCTGTAATTGTTGCAGGACGTGCATCCGACAAAGAGATTGCGGTTTGTGCAGCTTCTTCGGCTGCAGCCCATTCCTGTTTGGTCAAAGCCACACGTGCACGGATACCGTATGCCACCGACTGGTCGATATAACGGCGGTCAGGACGGCTCTCACCTGCATCTTCCGCCGATTTCAAATAATTGATACCGGTTTCCAAATCGGCTTCAATCTGGTCATAAACAGCTTGGACTGTAGCACGGGGCGCACCGTTCGCGGCAGCATCTGCCGAGTTCTCGTTTGTAATCAAAGGCACACAAGGTTTATCCTGATTGCCTACATACGTAAACTGATACAGCTGAGCCAAGTTGAAATAACAAAAGGCGCGGGTAGCGTAAGCACGTCCCAAATACATTTGGAAAGTAGGGTTATCGGTTTCCGGATCGAAAGAAGAGATGGCGTTGTTGCATGAGAAAATGATGTTATATAAATCATTCCATACCATTTGAGCTTCGTATGAAGTATAATCTCTGTCATCAAAAGTCAAGCTGTTCCCTTGCCAGTTGTAACCGTTATTATCACTTACAACGTCCATACCGTTAGCATCCGTGCACAACATAATGGTCGGATATCCGATATCGTTATGGCGTTCTGTTCCCAACGCATTTGCATTCGGCGTACGTTGGTTAAACTGAGAATAAATAGCATTGATGGCAGCTTCTGCACGTTCCGGGTTCTGAATATAAACCTCCTCCTTTTGGTCGGTCGTAACAGTATCCCCTTCCGGTGCTGTATCCAAATCCTGACATCCCGTAAATGCCAGGGAAAGAAGCAGGCTCGAAGCGAAAATATATTTTGTTTTCATGTTCTTTCTCATTGTTTTTAAGTTATATTCATTAGAATGTCAAGTTGATACCTCCTGAGATGGTGCGGATCGGCGTATAAAGAGCAGTAGTAGCTGTTGTATAGCTTTGGCGCGGATCCAATCCCTTACGTGCCGAGATAAAGCCCAAGTTGTCTGCCGTGAAGTAGATACGCAATTTCTCAATCTGCATCTTCTGGGTCCAGCTCTTCGGCAAAGTATAACCTACGGTGATGTTGTTGATGTTCAGATAGTTCGAACTGGTCAGGAAACGGGTTGAAGCCGAATTAGTATAACGGTCTTCCGCATCCAGACGGGGCACATCGGTACGAGTATTGGTCGGAGTCCATGCATTCAAGATATCCTTGTTCCATGCTGTACCGCCACGTTGATAACCGCCGTGCATCGTAACTGCATAACCGGAGTCATAAATTTCTCCGCCCAACTGGTAAGAAAGCGAGATAGAAGCATCGAATCCGTATGCCGTTACACTGGTTCCGATACCGCCATATACCGTAGGCATCATGTCATCCGTTGCAATACGGTAATTTTGCGCATCCACATAATCAGTTGTTTTCTTACGTCCGATGATATTCCCCTTTTCGTCTTTATCAGCAGTCCAATATAATGCTTCACCGGTAGTTTCGTCTACACCTGCATATTCCACCAGATACATACGGTACATAGACTCGCCTTCTTCGTAAATACGAGTACCGTCAATCAGACGTCCGTTCAGGTTCTCATGCAGTTTATTGATTTTGTTCTTGATGAAAGTCGCGTTTAAGTTCACGTCCCAAGTCACGTTCTTATTCTGGATGATGTTGTAAGTGAAGTCCATTTCAAAACCTGAGTTGGTCATCGAACCTACATTCACCGGCATTGAAGTATAACCCAAGCTACCTGCGGTAGGCAAGTTGTAAAGCATGTCAGAGGACTTACGTCCGAAATATTCCAATGTACCGGTCAGCTTGTTCTTAAACAAAGAGAAGTCCACACCCACATTATACGAAGTAGAAGTTTCCCAAGTCAGGTCCGGATTACCTTTATAATAAAGCACACCGTCCGAATAAACACCGTTCGCACCACTGATGCTGTATTGGTCGATATACGGATAATAGTTCTTCGTTGTCAGGTCACCCATCAAGATGTCATCGTTACCTTGCTGACCGAACGAAGCTTTCAGCTTCAACTGGTTCACCCATTCCACGTCTTCCATGAAAGCTTCTTCCGAAATACGCCAAGCCACACTGGCTGCCCAGAAGTCACCCCAACGGTGATCGGGAGCAAAACGTGAAGAAGCGTCACGACGGTAAGACACATTACCGATGTATTTGTCATTGTACGAATAGTTGACACGGGCGAAAATACCGTGAGTGGCATACTCGTTCTTGACACCGCCCAACTGCCAATTATCAATCGTATTACCCAAATAATAGCTTTCCGGATTATACAAGTTTGTTCCGTATCCGTAGAAGTCAGTCATTTCCATGCTATATCCATCGTAACCTGCGGTCAGGTCAATATGGTGGATATCATCAATAGAAAAAGTATAATTAGCCACATACTGCTGGTCGAAACCGAAAGTGCGCATGTGTTCCTGAGTTGCTGTACCGCCATAAGACGCAGTCTGGCCCATATATGCATTACCCAAGTCATTGTAACGGGTATTATCGATATGCAGACCGTAACGCGCCGTCAAGGTCAGTCCCTTAATCGGAGTGATTTGCGCATACCAATTGGCATTGATAATATCCATCAGGTATTCGGTCTTATTGTAAATCAAGTCACCGGCAGGGTTTGAAATAGACATAAATGAACGGCTCTGGTTCGTACTCTGTCCGTCACCATAGTCATACACCTTGCGCCCGTTGTTAGTCATGATATTGCCATTGGCATCACGCACATATAAGGGATAGATAGGTGCCGCAAAGTTAGCGATATAAAATGCATTACCTGAAGAAGCGGTATTTTGTTGTTCTCCCGGATAACGGCTATTAGTAAAGTTATAAGCCACATTAGCACCCACTTTCAACCAATCGTTTACCTTGTAATCACCGTTCAAACGACCGCTGTAACGCTTGAATCCAGAACCGTCAATTACACCTTGGTCATCCAAATAGCCCAAAGAGAAGTAGAACGTAGCACGGTCATTACCGCCTGATACGCTCAGGTTGTATTCCTGACGCAACTTGTTCTTGAACATTTCCTTTTCCCAGTCATCCGGCGTATAATAATAGGTACCGTCATTGTAACCCAATTTCGCATTCGGATTGACACGTCCGTCAGTCGTAAACATGCCTTCACCTGCAGGAAGCGTATAAACCTGATAACCTACACCACCTGATGCATTCTTGAAAATAGTAGAATTAGCGTATGCGTGAGCCGCAGCATCGTCATAACCCAAGTTATACAAACCTGCATTCTTCAACGACTGATAAGCCAGTTCCATATATTGGTTCGGGCTATCAATTACATCGTAATTGGTCACGGCACGTGAGTTAGCACCCCATTTGGCATCAAAGTTCACACGAGCCTTGCCCGAAGCACCCTTTTTCGTAGTAATCATGATGATACCGTTGGCACCACGCGCACCGTAAAGAGCGGTAGAAGCCGCATCTTTCAATACCGTCATACTTTCGATATCTTGTGTATTCAATGAAGAAAGGTCACCGTCGAAAGGCATACCGTCTACAACGTACAACGGTTCTGTACCCGCATTGATAGACCCTACACCACGGATACGTACCTTCGCATCTTCACCCGGCTGACCGTTTGAACTCTGAATTTGCACACCTGCAACCGCACCCGCCAATGCATTCGTAATATTAGACACCTGACGTTTTTCGATTTTATCGGCCTTCATCACCGAAGCAGAACCGGTAAATGTACCTTTGGTAGCTGTACCATAAGCTGTCACCACAACCTCGTCCAACACCTCAGCATCCGACTTCAGCACAACTTTCATAACCGGCTGAATCTTAACCTCTTGCGTCTGCAGTCCGATGAAAGAAATCACCAAAGTTCCGGCCGAACTGATGTACTCGTGTAATTGGCAGATTATGAATATCTTATAATCATCTCTTCAAAGCGTTTAAGCAAAAGATAACCGGATTACGACATCCTATAGGTATGTTTGGGAGGGAAAGTTTCTACCTGAAAGACATCTTAAAAAGTCGGTTTTTCGTTTTTTACCTGCCAGACCGTTATAGCTTTCGTCATTGAAAGTTATATCATCAGAAATTCTTCTATGTTTTTAGGCGTAATGATTTTAAAGGAGGCTTCGGGATAAGCTGTAGAAAAAGATTCCGGACACTTGTTTTTTGCTTTACGCTCGTTCCATTTGAATTCGAACGCTTGAATTATGCCGTTTTCTTCCTCGATGTAGTCAATCTCTTTTTGTTGCTGGGTGCGCCAGAACCAAGATTGTGCGAAACTATTTTGGTAAGCATTTTGTTTTAGCCGTTCAGCGATCGCGAAATTTTCCCATAATTCTCCTGCATCCGTGCGGTTTTCTATCTGTGCAAGGTTCCCGATTACAGCATTCCGTATGCCGAGATCCCAAAAATAGACCTTGCGGCTTGCCTTTAACTCATTGCGAAGATTACGTGAAAAACTGCCTAAGCGGAATACGATAAACGATTTTTCAAGAATGTCAACATAACGTTCTACCGTTTTCGAATCCAGACTTATCATATTACCGATTTCGTTGTATGATATCTGGCTGCCTATTTGCAGGGCAAGTGCCTTGAGTAAACGTATCAGCTTGTCTGGCTTGCTGATATTGTCAAGTGAAAGAATGTCCTTATACAGATAACTGTCCGAAAGTTCTTTCAATACGTTTTTTTCATCTCCCGGGTTACACACCACTTCCGGATAGTATCCGTAAACCAGACGATGGGGAATCAAACGCAATTCATCTAAGAAGTGGGTATGCCCGACCATCTCCCTGAATGTTAAGGGGAACATCTTGAATTCACGTTTACGTCCGGTCAACGGTTCGTTTACTTTCGAAGCCAATTCGAAAGAACTGCTCCCAGTAGCAATAACCTGTACATTAGGTATCTGGTCTGTAACCAGCTTGATGCGAAGTCCGATATCCGGAATGCGTTGGGCTTCATCGATTACAAGATATTTGTTGTTGCCAAGCAAAGTGCGCATACGTGTAGAGGTCATTTCATGGAATAAGTTCTGCACGTCCATATCATCCCCATTCAGCCATAAGGTGTTTTTGTTTTCACCAAGTAGCTGGTTGAGTAATGTTGATTTGCCTACCTGTCGTGCTCCCATAATGATGACTGCTTTATTCCCGCCAAGCAATGGCCGTATATTTTCTTCAAGCATCCGGTGTATCATAGTTTCAGTATTTTCCGCAAAGATAGAGATTAGGATAGTAAATCCAAAATTATTATAAGAAATTCGGATTCAATTCCGAAATTATTATAAGAAATTCGGAACGTGCTGCATACTTTTTACTTTCCATTCTAATATTCCAGCCCGAATTGCCACGAAGAAACGGTATTCATACAGCCGGTTTTCTATTCCGTCTTTCACAACGTATGCTTTTCCCGCATTACATATTTGCTTCTGTTTCTTATTCTTTCCGCCTATTTCTTAGAAGCTGTTTTGAATTTCTCCAAAAAGTTTTTCTTGGCTTGATGTATCCGTTTTCGTGTGTGCTTTGGGCGATTTTTTTGTCTTTTTCGCTCCTGTTCCTCGTCAGATAGCCCGCTATCTTCCTCATCACAGAAGCGAAAATGCCTCAAAAACATCCCAAATCATCGCACGATAAATTCAGAACAGCTTCTTAGATTGGATATCCGTATGTCACCCAATTGCCCAATTCCTTGTAGGGACAGGCTCTGCCTGCCCGGAAACGTCTACGTGGATGCATACGAGCGGGCTAACCTCGCCCCTACATGGGATGATTGCGGTGTTCAAATTTCTTAGTCAATCAGAAATGAAATGCGGCATTTATTGAACGCAGATGCACAAAACCATTCACGGGTAAGTCTTTCGGTATTTGCAATCCGCTTCTGCTCCGCGATAAAAACGATGTTTTGCCCCATACAATCGGCTCTTTCAATATGCATATAAAGCCAAGTAAACCAAAGCAGTACAGTTTCACAATAGTTTATATATACTGAAACTTCTGTTTTAATAGCCTAAAACTTTAGTTTCATTGCCTTAAAACTAAAGTTTCAGTATATCTAAACTGCCGAAACAGCATTAGAACTTACATTTCTTTAAGTCATTCACTAAGGTTTGCGAGAAGACTTCTCCATAGATTTGCGTAGTTTTGATGCTCCGGTGCCCCAATAACTTTTGCACCGTAGTCAGTTTTGCGCCGCTATATATTAATAAGGTGGCGTTCGTATGGCGCGAAGAATGGAAAGAGAAATGCTTTTCTATCTGTGCCAGCTTGCCGATACGGATAAGGTCTTTGTTGACATCCGGATTGGGTTTCAGACGGAAGAAGCTATTTTTGTCTTCGTACTTCTCCAAAATCCGGACCGCTTTTCCTTGAAAAAGCAAGTCTAATGGAAGCTGGCTTTCCACACCGGTTTTTGGGACTTGAATAGCAGCCAAGCATGTTTTTTATCCGGACAGACGAGGTTCTTTTCCGATAACTTCGTAAAATCAGAATACCTCAATCCGGTATAGCAACAAAATAGAAACGCGTCCAGCGAATGACACAGCGGTTTCCCTTCCAGCGCCAGTGCCAATTTTTCCAGCTTTTCCAATTCTTCGGGAAGGAGAAACACATGCCGGCTCTCGGTAGTCCGTATCTTGTATTTAGTAAAAGGAGAAGATTCCGGAGCGGCAAGCCCTTCGCGGACGGCTTCATTGTAGAACGTACGGAGATGGAACAGACTTGGCAATGGTATTCGTCTTTAACGCTCTTTGCTTTAAAAACGATTCGAATTGAAGCAAGAATGCGTAATCGATGTCCGAAATGTTCAGGTGTGGGCGAAACTCTTGCACGAGTGCCAACGTGGTGTTCAGGTTGTTCCGGGTGCTTCTTTTCCGCTCCGAATGTTCTACCCATTTTCTACCGAAAGCGAAAAACCGCTCTTCCGTGGCTTCCGGAAGTTCCGTTTTCAGCAGTGATAAGGCAACCGCCTTTCCCTGTTTCCAGCCTTCCAGCTCCCGATATTGGAGGTTTAGAAGAAATTCGTCAAGCATCCGGTTTAACGCTTCTTCGTGCGGATGAAGCACGATTCGCCCGTGTTTCGAATCCCATTGTTCGGGCTTCACATAAATGTGGGTCGAGAAATATGCCTTTTGTCCTGTTAAATAAGCTTCAACCTGAATCAAGGCTTTCCCGTTGGCATTGAGGTGTTTTTTGCGATTGTACACCAGCCTGTAGCTAATTTTTTTATGAATCCATTTTTTTTAACGTAAGAAGTTCGATTTATCCGCAAATGCGCTCACAAGTGTCTCTTGCATCGTTTTTTGCCTATTTTAAATATCCATAGAGCCGCATATTCGTTGGCTTTTTATGCAAAAATGAAATCTTAAAGTGTTAAAAAGCGAAGGCTTTCTTATCTTTTGTTTCCAAAAGTGTACAAGTTATAAGATAAATGCTTACCTTTGCGGGCAAACTGAATTAGATAAAAGTGTTTATTTAAGGTTAAATTTAAGAGAGAATTTTTATGAAAAGAAAATTGATGCTGTTAATGACCTGCCTGATGATAGGTTTTGGTCTGGTAAACGCGCAAGTGAAGAAGGTAACCGGTACGGTTACTTCTGACGAAGACGGTTTACCCGTAGTGGGAGCATCTGTATTGGTAAAAGGTACCACTGTAGGTACGGTTACTGATATAGATGGTAACTTTACAATTAGTAATGTGCCAAGTTCGGACCGGAACTTTGGTGATTTCTTTCATCGGACTGCAGACACAGGAGGTTGCGATCCAACCGGTTGTGAAAGTCGTGCTGAAGTCGGATGCCGAGACTTTGGATGAAGTGGTAGTTACAGCCATGGGTATCAAGCGTGACCGGAAAGCGTTGGGATATGCCGCACAAGACTTGAAGTCTGAAGAATTGAACAAAAGTGGAACGACTTCGCTTGCGAGCGCGATACAAGGAAAGCTGACCGGCGTGGAAATCCGTCAGTCTTCCGGTGCTCCGGGAGCCTCTTCGCAAATAATCATCCGTGGTGCACGTTCTTTTGACGGGAATAACCAACCTTTGTATGTGATTGACGGTATGCCGATTAATACTTCGGCAGACTTTGATACAGGAAGTTCTGTCACTGGAGCTAATTATGCCGATCGAAGCATTGATATCAATCCGGAAGATATCGAGTCTATCAATGTGTTGAAAGGTCAGGCAGCTTCCGCATTGTATGGTATCCGCGCATCTAACGGTGTGATTGTCATCACAACCAAACGCGGTTCCAAAAACAATATGAACAGACCTACCGTTACTATTTCTACGAACCTGAGCGCACAACGTGTCTCACGTAAATTCGAGCATCAGACCGTTTATGCACAAGGCGACAGAATAGATGCGTACAATCCTTCTTCTTCAAGCACTTGGGGACCGAAAATCAGCGATTTGGTGAATGACCCGACTTATGGTGGAAACGTTGATAATGCTTATACCGCCCAATACGGCAAACATGAAGGCATGTATTACAATCCTCAACGCGAAAAAGCCGGACTGGACGGTTGGACAACTCCTCAAATATATGACAACACTGGAGACTTCTTGGGAACCGGATTTACAGAAAATACGAATGTGAACTTGTCACAAAGCATAAATAATATCAACTATTCTTTCGGGCTGAGCAATTCACACCAAAATGGTATCATCCCTTCAACCGGCATGGACCGCTGGGGAGCACGTGGTTTGGTAGACTGGAAAATTAACGAGCAATGGAATACCGGTTTCTCTGTAAATTATTCTTCTACAGAAATCACTTCCGCACCGGGAGCAAATGACGGTATCATGAATGTGGTATATTCGGCTCCTGCGGAATATGACTTGAAGGGCATTCCTAACCATGTACCGGGAGACGTAACCCAACAGGTATTGTTCCGTTCCACTTCGTTCACGAATCCCTATTGGTGGGCTGAACACAATGAATATTTGCAGCACACCAACCGTGTATTCGGCAATGCGTATTTAGAATTCCAACCTAACCTGAATTGGGGAGACAACATGACCCTGAAATTCCGTGAACAAGCCGGTCTGGACATTTGGACTTCCAATTATTCGGATGTACGGGAAATGGGCTCTACCAGTTCGCTCATGGGAGGAGACATTGAGAATTACGGTTCACAACACAATGTGTTCAATAACCTGTTCACTATCAATTTTGACGGAAGATTCGGTGAGGAAGAAGAATGGGGCTTGAACGTCATCTTAGGCAATGAATTCAATGACGAAAACATGCGTAGATGGGACTATTATGGCACGAACTTCAATTTTCCCGGAATGCCGGTCATCGGCAATGCGACCAGCCTTTCGTATGCTAGCGAATACACCCGCAGGGAACGTACCGTAGGATTTTTCGGAAGCATTTCCGCATCTTGGAAAGACCAATTGTACCTGACCGTTACCGGACGTAACGACTATGTGTCTACCATGCCACGGGGAAGCCGTAGCTTCTTTTATCCTTCGGTTTCCTTAGGTTGGGAATTTACCAAACTGCCTTTTCTCGAAAAGAACAAAGTAATCAACTACGGTAAGTTGCGTGCTTCATTCGCTCAAGTAGGACAAGCCGGAAATTATTATAACAACTACTATTATACCCCGTCTTACGGCGGAGGATTCTATGGCTATACACCGGTTTCTTATCCGTTGCCGAGCGGAGTGTCTTCGTACGTGCCCTATTATGTAGTATACGATGAAGACCTGAAGCGCAAAATACGACAAACTATGAAGTAGGTATCGACCTGCATCTTTTCAACAGCCGTATCAAGATGGAGTATACTTACAGCTTACAGAACGTGAAAGACCAAATATTCTCTGTACCGACGGATGGTTCAACCGGTTATCAGTACATGATGACGAACGCTGGAAAGATGCGTACTAATGCACATGAGTTCTCTATCAATGCCGCTATCCTGCAACATAAGGATTACGACCTGAACTTGGGCATCAACTTCACTAAGATTATAAATGAGGTGATTGAGCTTGCCCCGGGAGTAGAATCCATCATGCTGGGCGGTTTTGTTGAACCACAGGTGCGGGCACAAGCCGGCTGTACTTATCCGAACATCTATGGTACCGCATTCAAGCGTGACGAGGCAGGCAACTTATTGTTGCTGAACGGACTGCCGCAAGCTACAGGCGACAGCCAGAATTTAGGGAACTGTTCTCCTGACTTTACCACAGGCATTACATTGGGCAGTAGTTACAAGCGTCTCTCTCTGAATACGACATGGAGCTGGCAACAAGGCGGAAAGATGTATCACGGCACCAATATGACCTTGAACTATTTTGGTGCGACAAAAGAGTCTCTTCCGTACCACGAAGGAACAATGGTTGTAGACGGTATTGATGAAGCTACCGGAGAGAAAAATACAATTGAAGTAAGCAAACAAGCTTACTATCAAGAATATTATAACATTACGGAATCAGGCATTTATGATACCAGCTTCGTAAAATTACGCGATGTAACCCTGACTTATCAATTGCCTAAAATAGGAATATTCGATATTTCTATATACGGATTCGCACGTAACATTCTGGTATGGGCGAAACTTCCGAATTTCGATCCGGAATCTTCACAAGGAAACAATAACATGAGCGGTTACTTTGAACGTTTCTCTGTTCCTAACACTTCCAGTTTCGGAGGAGGACTTACCGTTAAGTTTTAAACATTAAAAATAAAATTGAAAAATGAAACATCTTATACTATTCGTGTCTGCCGTTTTCATCGGCCTTACTGCCTGTACAGAAGATACGCTCGACACAATTAATAAAGACAACGAACATCCGGATCCTGAAACGGTTGCGGCATCACTCCAATTGACAGATGCCATTATGGCAACAGGATTCAGCACCGTATCCGGAGATTATGCATTTTATCTTTCTTCGCTTAATGAACAGGAAATAGGCGTAGGAAATAACCAGATGATGAGGGCCGAATTACGCAATGCGTCTGAATGGGCTGCTTCCACCACATTCAATAATGTATGGAATGCCACTTATGGAAACCTGATGAATATCCGTCAGATGATCAACAAGATAACCAACGAAGTACCCGGGAACGAAGGACAATATGACTTGCTGGGTATGGCACAGGTATTGGAAGCCCTTAACTTCGGCGTATTGACCGATATGCATGGAAACATCCCTTATAGCGAAGCCGCGCAAGGGCAAGCTATCCTTCAGCCTAAACTGGACGCGCAACAAGATGTATATGCCGGCATATTGCAGACATTGGAAGATGCCATCAGCAATTTAGAACAAGGGAAAGACTTGTCATCCGCAGGCAATCAAGACATTGCTTTCAATAATGATGTAAACCAATGGCTGGCTACAGCGTACGCCTTAAAAGCCCGTTATCTGATTCACCAACTTGCCGTAACAGACAACCGTAACACACTCCTGCAACAAGTAAAAACCGCAGCCGAAGAAGCCGTTTCTTTAGGATTCAATGGTTTTACCATCTCTGAATTTAACGGAGTGACTTGTGACAATCCATGGAGTGCCTATTTATGGAGCCGATATTATGTAGCTTCATCAAATACAGTTGCTAACCTGATGCAAGCTACGGACGATCCGCGTTTCAATCATTATACATACGGAACCGGCACATCGTACCAACCCGGTGATGAAGACGTTGCACGCATTGCCGATTACAGCCAAGTTTATCCGGACTGGTATGATTTAGGGACACAGCCTATACATTTGTTCAGTGTTTCAGAACTTTATTTTATTTTGGCAGAAGTACAGCTCCGTTTAGGTGAAGACGCCACTTCCGCATTCCAAACAGCAGTCGAAGCATCGGTAAGTGAAATATTGGGCTGGTATGGAGAAGATACAAGCATCGCAAGTTCTTTCGCCCAATCTTTGGGAACACCGACATTACAGACTCTATTCGAGCAAAAGTATATAGCGCAATGTGTTGACGAACAAGTAGAAACCTATAATGACATACGCCGTCTGAAAGCAATGGGAGAAAGCTATATTACATTAACGAATCCCTTGAATACACAAAGCGGAATCAACCGTTACCCAGAATGCCTGCCGTACGGAAATAGCAGCGTATTGGGAAATCCGAATATCAATGACGCTTACGGTGACGGAACTTATATTTATACAAACAAGACATGGATTAACGGAGGGAATTGATTAATCTGACTAACTGAAAATCGAGCAGAAGAAAGCAATTATGTTTTCTTCTGCTCGATTTTCAGTCTGTTTACGAAGCTGTTTTGAATTTCTCCAAAAAGTTTTTCTTGGCTTGATGCATCCGTTTTCGTGTGTGCTTTGGGCGATTTTTTGGTCCTTCCTTTCCGCTCCTGTTCTTCGTCAGATAGCCCGCTATCTTCCTCATCACAGAAGCGAAAATGCCTCAAAAACTCATCCCAAATCATCGCACGATAAATTCAAAACAGCTTCTAAATTTTGCTCAGGTTAATTTTGCGAATTGTTTTCGAGGATGTTTTTTGATTTTATGAGGAGGATAGCGGGCTATCTGACGAATAAAATCGGGAAAACAGACCGGAAACAAACGCAAAAGAACCTGATAGAATATTACTTTATTGGAAAATTTAAAACAGGCTCTTAATTGGATAACACTTGTAAATGTCCGTCGGCAGTATCGTCCAGTTTCCCCGTCAGAAATTCTCTTTTAAGCCATTCGTATATATATGAAGGGCTTTGGCAGTATAAGTCAGCTTCTTTATCAGAGAGTATTCTGAACGTATCAGAAGTATAGACTATATTCAGTGCGGAAGGTATGTCTAATTGGAAATCCGCAATTAAAAAATCTGTTATTTTATCGACTATGTGTGAAATCAAATAGTCTTGCAGAATCGCTGTCATCATATTCTGTCCAATAAATTAATGCTTCGTAAAGTTCCAAAAAAGAATTGCCTGTTCAATTGTTTGTATTCTAATTCCTTTGCCAATTCTTCCAAAGTGCAAAGACCTTCTTCGTAACGGCTTAAAAGGTAAGCGACCCCATCATCCGCTATCGGACCTATCACAATATCGTAATGATGCGAAAAGGCAGGGATACTCCTTGTTCTGTTCCGGTAAATAAATTCCGCCCACTCTTTATCGGGTTTCTCAAAAAGCAGGACATGCAGAAACGGAGCCGACAGATACGCTTCATCAAATTGATATTTCTGTACAATCGGATTTCCGCCAAAAATTCGCGCTTTCTTGGCTGCCATATTTTCGGCTTTGCAAAAATATCTGTCAGATAGAAACCTTGACCAAAATCCTTATACGGATTGGATTTTCGAATGTCTATCTGCTGGAAATTGACATTAGTTCCATGATAAAGCATCATATCAGTAGCCCTCCGTTTTTTTTACAGATGACAATCAAGTCATCCACAGCATCGTCAATGGACTGCAAATGCTCTACACTATAAAAGTCATTCAGAAAATCCACGCCCTTAAACCGGTATAGGTATAGAAAGGCATTCTTGACCGAAAGGCTGAAACGCTTGGCAAAAGCGCGTATGCACGCATTTATGTAGGGTATCTTATACTTATCATCCATAACCAAATGTATTTGAGTTCCGTACAAAGGTAATCAAAAATTCCATTATCTCATCGCTTTCAGATACTTCTTGGGTAGAAAAAGTTCAGACAAAACCGTCTCATACTCTGTATGAGTTAATCATGGAAAAAGAACAAGCCATAATCAGACTTACTATAATCTGTTTATAAACAGGCGTTTATGGCTACTATTAAGTTCGCCGGAACTTTGGTGATTTCTTTCATCGGATTGCAGACGCAAGAAGTTGAGATTCAACCTGTTGTGAATGTAGTTTTATTGGCGGACACCCGGACATTGGACGAAGTAGTGGTAACCGGTTATGGCGTACAACGCAAGGCGCATTTACAGGTGCTGCCACTACGATTAGCAATGAAGCGATTCTGAGAAAGAGTGACGCAAACTTTGTAAAAGCATTGGAAGGAGCGGTTCCGGGCGTACAGATGAATAACTCTACTAGTATGCCTGGTGTATGGGGATCTATCTATATCCGTGGTCGTGGTTCCTTAAATTCGGGAACTCAGCCGCTATACGTCATTGATGGCATGCCGGTTGATTCGGACACAGACGACGGCTCACTGACTGCTAGCAGCAATAACTCTGTCGACCCGATGTCTATGTTGAATCCGTCTGATATCGAAAGCGTTACAGTATTGAAAGATGCTGCAGCAACTGCTATTTACGGTTCACGCGCAGCCAATGGTGTGATTGTCATCACAACTAAGAAAGGAAAAGAAGGCAAATTCAATATCAACTTGGATGTAAAGCAAGGCTTTGTGAGCATGGCGAACAACAATATGGATTTTGCCAATGCCGAACAAACCATGAACCTCTTTGCAGACGGTCTGACCGCAGCACAAGGCGGAGAGTGGCAGGACAATTATAATTATCTGGCAGACGAATATTTCGGCTGGGACCGCAAAACATCTACAGACTGGATGGACGAAATTACCCGCAAAGGTTACTATCAAGACTATAATTTAAGTATGCAGGGCCGTAGCGGTTCTACCGGATATTATGTCAGCCTAGGCTATTTGAATACGGAAGGTTTGGTTAAAAGCGCTGATTTCGAACGTTTCTCTGGACGTTTGAACTTGGACAGCAAATTCAAATGGGCCACAGTTGGCGTTAATACCTCTTATAGCTATTCTACCCAAAATGGATTCTCGCTTTCTACAAGTGGTTCTATGAGTAGTCCGGTAGTAGCAGCCATTTCGAGCATGACCCCGATGGATCCGGTTTACGACAGCGAAGGCAACTATGCGAATATCAATAATTATAACCCAATGGCATTAATGGACGAAACTGCCGGTGAATTGAACGAAAACAAAATGCAAACCATCAATCTGAACCCCTATTTCCAGATTGATTTCGGCAAAGGCATTTACGCAAAAACGACATTGGGTGTAAACTTGAACGAACTGAACCAATATCAGTATTGGAGTGCCCAATATAATCCACAAGGTATGGACTACAACGGATTGGGTCAGTTGTATAATTCTAAGAATACCGTCATTACCTGGAACAACATTCTGGGTTGGAACTATGTATTCGATGAAAAGCACAACGTGAGCGTTATGCTGGGACAAGAAATGCAGAAAAAGAGTTATCATTACGAGTATTTCGCTAAATCGGACTTCCGTTCTCTGCAGACGGCATGCGTGACCTGACCACTGCCGGTACAGACCAAGGCTCTGAGTATTATAAACAAGAGGCACGCTTGGCTTCTTATTTCATGGATGCGCACTATTCGTATGCCGACAAGTATTATTTGTCCGGATCATATCGTCGTGACGGTTCGTCTGTATTCGGTGCCAACCACCGTTGGGGTAACTTCTGGTCAGTAGGTGCTAAATGGCGCATGACAGGTGAAGATTTCTTGAAAGACAACAACATCATCAACAACCTGACTCTTCGCGCTTCATACGGTACGGTAGGTAATCAGGATATCGACTGGTATGCTGCCCGCGGTTTCTATTCAGCAGGTTATAACTACAATCAGATTCCGGGTATGATCCCGACCAGCATATCCAATCCGGATTTGACATGGGAAGTATCGAAGAAGTTTGATATCGGCTTTGACCTTTCTTTATTGCACCGCTTGCACTTTACGTTTGACTTCTACAACTCAATTACATCGGACGCTTTGTTTGAAGTACCTCTGTCAATGACGACTGGTATTTCGACAACCTACCAAAACATCGGTAAAATCCGCAACCGGGGCGTTGAATTTTCTGTAAACGCAGCATTAATGCAGCGAAAAGACTTCAACTGGAACTTCTTTGCCAACCTGACTTGGAACAAGAATGAGGTTATCAAGCTTTCTACCGACGATCCTTTGGAATATACTTTCCAAATTGTCGAAGAGGGACGTCCTTATACCCAGTTCTATATGAAAGAATATGCAGGCGTTGACCGCGAAACCGGTAAGCCCCTTTGGTACCTGAACGAAACAGGCAACGAGACTACATCGGATTATAATGCCGCATCAAAACGTTACGTAGGAGATGCTGACCCGAAAATATTGGGAGGTTTCGGAACGAACTTGAAATGGAAAGATTTAGATTTCAATATCAACTTCAACTATCGTGTAGGAGGTAAGGTTTACGATTCAGGTGCTGTATTTACCGGCTTCGGCATGTCATTGCGCACACCGCTTGAAGACGTGGCACTTAACTCTTGGACTCCGGAAAACAAAGACGCCAAGTATCCGCAATATATTTACCAAGATCCGAACAATGCGACTCAATATTCTTCCCGTTTCTTGTATAACGGAAGCTATTTGAGAATCAGCAACGTCACATTGGGCTATACCCTGCCGCAAAAATGGACAACCAAAGCGTTTATCCAAAAACTGCGTGCATATATCTCGGTAGATAACCTTTATACTTTCGCATCAAACGACTTCATCGGTTATAACCCCGAAACGTCAGCCAATGGTGTAATCGCATGGCAATACCCTGCAATTTGCACATTCATCGGAGGTATCCAGTTGACATTCTAATGATTGAGGAATAATTAAAAAAGAGATTTATATGAAAAAGAATATATTGAAAGCCTTTGCTATAGCAACCCTCGGATTTGGTCTTTCAAGTTGTGGTGAAAGTTTTCTGGAAACGGATTACTACAACGGAATTGATTCGGAAGGAGGTTTGTCGAGCGTAAACAACATTTCAACGGCATTGAACGGTACCTATTATAACCTTTTCTACTATAACTTTGCCGGAAATTATGCCATCAGTATCGGTGATATACCGACCGATATAGCTTATTGGAACTCAAAGACCAACCACTTTAACAATATCTATACTTATACCGTGGTTGATACTGATACCTACTTACAGGATATTTGGGAATATGGTTATAAAGTAGCGGACAACGCAACCCGCGTCATCCAAGCATCTCAAGCGTTATATGAAGGCAGCAATGACGAAGAAAAAGCCCAATTAGACCGATGCATGGCAGAAGCATACGCTTTGCGCGGTTATGCCGAATTGATGATGGTTAACATTTATGCCCATCAGGTAAAGGTGAACGGCAGTGACTTCTCGTCAGAGCCGGGTATCGTCGTAATCGATCAAGCACCGATTGAAGCGCTAACCCAAGTAAGCCGTTCTACCATTGGTGAAACTTATACGGCGATTTTGTCTGATTTCGACAACGCAATCAGCCATTTCGATGCAGCCGGAGGTGACCGTGGTTCTATCCTATACATGAATAAAGCAGCCGTTTACGGATTATTGGCAAGAACCAACCTGTATCTGGAGAACTGGAGTGAAGCGAAACAGTATGCACAACAAGCATTGAATGAAAAAGGCATCACTACTTTAACATACGATGCTACAGCATACGCCGCATTGTTCAGTGGCAATACTTCAAATACAGAAAGCCTGCTTTCATTAGCTATTACTCAAACCGATAACTGGTCGGCTAACTCAAGCGGAACATTATGGTCCACCTATAATTTCAGCCCGAGCCCGAAACTGCAGGCAATGTATGGAGAAAACGATTGCCGTACATCTATCTTCGGATGGTCTGACGAATCTACAAGTGCCGCTCCTGTATTTACGGGAGGAAAATATTCACAACATTCTAGCGGCAACCCTGCATATGCAACCAACTACTTGGTCAATGCTCCGGAAATGTACCTGATTATGGCAGAAGCTGATGCAAAAACAGGTGATGTGAACAGCGCACGCAATTCTCTTCTGACTGTAGCGAAACGAAACGCAGACATTACTTCCGTAGACAATCTGCCCGCAACAGCTGACGAACTGCTGTCTTTCATCAAAGACGAACGTGCCCGCGAATTGTTCCAAGAAGGTTTACGTCTGTATGACTTGCGCCGTTGGGACGAAGCAGCAGATGTATTTGCTATACAAGCACCGAATATAGCATTTACTTATAGCAATTACAAAATTTCAGATTTGATATTCCCAATTCCTGCTGCAGAAGTCAATTCCGGATTTGGCGTAGAACAAAACGACTGGTCTGGAACATTGCCGAAATAAGTTTTTAAAACAAACCTAATAATCGAGTAGGAGGAAAACGAAATGGTTTTCTTCCTACTTTCGTTTTCCGACCTCTCACACCACCGTACGTCCGTTCCGCATACGGCACTTCCTATTATTAGACATTGCGGAAGTTAGCAAGCGGTTGTTCGCTACACACCAATAGCGACTACTACCCCATTACTATGACTTCTGCCGGCTTATCGCGGCAAGCATTACTCCATACATTCTGCAAAAAATTCTGCATGTCCGTAAGACCTCCTCGGGTAAGGATATTGACTTTCCATCTTATATCTGTTCCATTTACACCAACCGTTCCGAATATTGCTATAAGGTTTAGTTTGTTTAGCAATCTTACCCATAGGTATATGCCTTATATGAAGTTTCTGTCCGTCAGACTATGTACTTACCGCCAACTTCATTCAGATTCAGACATTCTTGCTCTTGGCAATATGATTTCCGCTATTAAGATTCATTGGGAACTTGCACCCGCCAGCTAATATCCATACACAACACATGCGCCCGTATTGCTTCATACAAGCATACACGCTACACAACATGAACGCCCTCATCAGCCGATACAAGCGTCCGTGTTTTTCATACGTTTCTGTTATGATTTGTTTTCAAATTAGTATCTTTGAACCATTGAAAACAACTCTTCTTAAATCTGCTGCCTGTCCATTTCGTTGTGATTTGCTTTCAAATTAGTATCTTTGAACCATTGAAAACAACTTGAAAGAATTTGTGAGCGAAACCCTGAAAGTTGTGATTTGCTTTCAAATTAGTATCTTTGAACCATTGAAAACAACAGGCGGGACTGATGAGCCAGGCGGATTTTGGTTGTGATTTGCTTTCAAATTAGTATCTTTGAACCATTGAAAACAACTTAGGGAACGCAAGCTAATTGCGTCCCCGGTTGTGATTTGCTTTCAAATTAGTATCTTTGAACCATTGAAAACAACTATTCTACATCTCCAACCGCATTCTCTGTGGTTGTGATTTGCTTTCAAATTAGTATCTTTGAACCATTGAAAACAACTGGCGAGCAGCGTACCCGTACGTGGGTGCCGTTGTGATTTGCAACCATTTCAAATTAGTATCTTTGAACCATTGAAAACAACCGGATTTCTATTCTGTATTGATTTTCAATGATTTATATGAACGCCTAGAAAAAGAAAAAAAATTAGGTTTTCAATAAAGAATCCCGTCGTGTCTGGCGGGATTCTTTATTTTAAAAAAGTTCCAATTGCTGACCTGGTGTCTTTACACCTTGAGGCTTTTTCCCATAAAAAAGCTCTATTTGACCGAATTGTTTGTCTGTTATGCACATGATTCCTACCTGTCCGAACTCCGGAAGAAAAGATTTAACTCTTTTTATATGTATAGCTGCATTTTCGCTGCTGGCACAATGACGGACATATATGGAGAATTGAAACATCGTAAATCCATCACGTTGCAGGTTCTTACGGAAATCGGCGTAAGCCTTTTTGTCTTTCTTCGTCTCGGTAGGCAAATCGAAAAGAACCAATATCCACATAACCCGATACTCACTAAAACGGTCCATTTTAAAACTCTGGATAAACGATTCGGCGAAGTTCACCTGAAAAACATTTGTACAAAGAAGCTGTAGTCTGTCCTACGGCAATCATCAAGGGACTGCGTTTCTTGTTTATCCGCACTTCGAGTGTAGGAATGGAAAGTAAGGCAGCTTTTATATCTTTCGTAAGCGATACATCTTCACCGTATTGACAGTATAAATCAAAGACCAATTTATCAACAAATGGACGGTAAGGCTCCATGATGTCATCTGCTAAACAATAAGCATTGTACCGGTTGTGATGATGAATGCCTAATGTTGGCAGCAGGCCACTGGTAACCAATCCACGTGCCACTATGGCACGAAGGATGGCATAACCGTAATTCAGCAAATTGTTTGGCGGTATGCCTTCGCGGTCGCGAGTGAATCCGTTTAAATCGGCAAAGAGTGTTTTCCAATAATAAGCAGCCGCACGTGCTTCCATATTATCCGGGTCACCGCTACGGACATCGTTTGCCCAAATATGCATGCATTTCGATTCCTCTTTCGTGCAAATGGATAATACGGCGGCCTGATTATTGATTTTCATCTGAATGGTTTGTTGCCATAATTGTTTTTTTAGTGGCAAGGAAGCGGCAAGTTGCTCTCGAAAGCGTTCATTTTGCGTGGTATTACCACAAAGCGGAAGCATCAGCCCGACCGGCATACTCTTGCTGTCGCATGTGATAAGGGCACAATTGTTTTCCAACAAGGCTTCCATCGCACCTGAAGTGATTGTTATTTGTTTATTGTCCAGCACCACGACTCCCAAATCCTCTATCGGTTTGGTCACTTCCGACTGACGTTTCATCACTTCCGGAAGTGTTGCATTGTTTTCCACTTCCGGAAGTTTGATGACTAACTGGGCATTGCGCAAGGATAAGTATGCGGGATTGCCAAAGTAAAGTGTTTTCTTTATCATATCTTTTTGATTATGTTTCCTAATCGATCTATCTGGATAGGAATACAAATTTCTTTTATCATTTCACCTGTTATAGCTCTTTCCATTTTGTTCATTGCAGAATATTCATATTTATCTACAATAACATTAGCCACATGAAATTGGATAAAGAAACATTGATTCCCCGTACAACTAACCATTTTATAAATACGTGTTTTATCCAATGGAACTGTATTTCCGTTCTGTATTTCTTCTTTTGTTGGCACGTATACCAAATCATTAGGTGAAAGCACAAACTTAGGCAGGTTACCGTTCTCATCTTCCGGCGCAGAGGGTAATCCACATTTCTGACGGTCAATAACTACATTCAACGGAATTGTGGCATAACTACGCTTCTTGATTATCTCACTTGTATTTTTGTCTTCCACCTCTGTTTCATAAATTGCAAAAAACAGATTCGTTCCTTTAGCGGCTTCTACATATTTTGTAGATTTGTTACCGTTTTGTCCTACGGCGAATTTATCTGCTTTTTCGTATACCCGTACTTTGTAAATCGGTTGATGCCATTTCCCGTCATTCAATTCGATGATGTTTTTGTTCATCGTTTCGACGCCTTCGGGTGAGAATGCCCATTCTGGGTTGTTTTCATTTGCTTCCAAATGGCGTAGCAAAATCTTTTGTATGCCTGTATCGGTTATTTTCTTAATTTTATCTTTGGCTTTATCCATGTCCTTGCAATCTTTAAAAACAGAAACCAAGTCATTACCAAAGCGAGTGGCAAAGAAACGGTCTTTCGTTTCCTTCGAGAAATAATAAACGTCTATTTTCTTCAGATTAACCTCCGACCAAACATCCTTATTCTCCTCGAAATACTTCTTTATTTGCTTCTCATTCTGGTTATGCGATAACAATTCTTTCAGCTTTTTCTTCAAATCTTTCTCCACAACAGCATTCAGATTTATCAATGCTTCTTTTAACGATACAGTTTTTATCCTTCGAAGATTCACTTCTCCATATACGGTATCTTTATGCATCGGTTTACGGATAGCCCAGTTGTCTCCTTTCTTTTGGGAAATTATTGCTTTCTTACCGGCTTCATAATGTTGATAATGATTGGTGGTTTTATTGATGATACGCAAATTTTGCTTGAAGCTGACAATAATCTCTTGCAACGCGGTATAAACATCTTGGGTAAAAGTGTCCCACGGTTTTTTGATAAACCAGCGGTAATTTCCCTTATCGTCTGTTTTTTGTTTATCACACAATAAGCGTTGTAAGTCGTAACGGGAAGTTTGGGCATTTTTACTTGCCGATTCGTTATTGAGATAATTTACAATATTACGGTTGGCACAAGCTATGACAATGGCATCCATTGCATGATGGCGATGGTCGATACGTTTTTTATTAAATCCTTTCTGCAATTCAAGAGGCATTGCAGGAATCACATTCCCGCTTGCGGTAACCGACGTAAAACGATTGCTTTCTGTCAGTTCGTTCAATCGTAAGAAACGTGGAAGTATAATCCTGTTCCAAACATCATTTATCCCCCAATCTTTTTTCAAACGGTCGGTAATACTGCCCGTGCAGACAATTACATTCTTCGACATTTCTTCTTGTTCACCTGCTTCACGTACGATATTGGACAATAAGGATTTGACCAACTTGCTGATGTAGCGGCTATCATTCAGTTGACGGGCGATGAATTGTTCAGGAATGTCATCCATGAGCAATCTCTTCATTTTGGCAGCATTGCGAGAGTAATTGTCTTTTTATGAATTGTTCGTAGGAGCCTACAGAGAAGATTTCCACAGACTTGCCTCCTGTCAACTGTACTTTTTCGCCGTGATGTTTGTTGATAAACTCATATCCTAACATATTGCTTTTTAACTTGTTGACTTCTGATTCACAAATAACCTTGTTACTGAATGAATCATCGAAATACCTTGCCTGCGGAATGATATGTTCAATCTCGTAGGCAGGCGTAAATAATTTGCTCAAAGGAATCATTTCGCCTGTATAAGGTGAACGGTATTTTTTGTTCCAGCCAAAGTTTATAACGTAAGACTTCAGACGTAGTAGGGCGTTTCTTAATGTCGCTTTCATTAAATTTCTTTATAATTGTGGCTATTTCATCGGGGACTTCATCCACACTGTTCCATACTCCTTCTTCATAAATCCGTAACAAATCTTGTTGGCTGGGTGAATAAGGATGCACATTTTCTATTTCAAATTCAGGATTCATGAATTCGGTAAGCAAAGCCTTGATGCGGAGATTTGTATTCTCGTTCTCCTGAATCTGCCGGGTCATTTTCGCACGTTCGTCCTTGGTTTTCTTCATCTCTCTTCCCAATTCCACATGAATTTCATCAATGTGTCCCACTTGCTTCCATATATCGCGGACGGTGCGCAATGTTTCCAAAATAACCTGTTCAACAATCGGGTTGTGCAACGAATGTTGCTTGAACCTTTTCAGGTAATCGTCTATGTCGGAAGGATTTTCCCATTTCTGAATATCCTTTGCTTCGGAATGACGGTTGTAAACCACATAGCAAGCCAGCCAAAGCGGAAGTCCTTTGAAGGAAGATACCTTATCCAGATGAATCGCTTTTTCCCTCACACGTGTCCGAATGGCTTCATCGTATTCCCCTGATATGATTTTATCAATCCGGTCACGGGTCTGACCGTCTATATCATTTTCATTCCAATATTTTCCCATCCGCATCAAAGGCAATAACTTTTTGACGGCTTTAGCCGAATAAGAACCGTACTCTTTATCAAAAGGAGGAGTTTTCAGGAAAACTTCTACAAAGTTTTCGCCAAGCTGTTGCTTTTCCGCAAACGAAATCAATGCCTTACCAAGCTCTTCTTTGTCGGAAACAGAATATAAGATATGCCATAAAGGCCTCTTCTTCTTTTTTCCGTGTCAGGAAGTCGGCGGGTATTCCTGCTTTTTCCAAACGTCCGAGAATGAGCGCACGGATTTCATTACCCGGATAAGGCTTGTCTTCCACATAATTCCACCGATAGTTTGCCATGTCATTCTTTTTCAATCCGAACAAAGGACATTTCAAGAAAGTATCTTGCTTGATGCTTTTCTGTTGGTTCAGCCAGTCAAATAAATCGGCATAATCCTCTTCGTCTTTCAAAAATTCGGAAGTAACATCCACATCAAGGTATAATTTTCCCTCTACTGTTTTCTCTTTCTGGTAAATCCGCAGATTGGAAAGGAATTGCCACAAACGGAATTCCTGAAACAAAGGATGCGACTTAGCAATACATTTTATTCCAAAATGTTGGATTTCTCCCGTATGCTTGTCTGTATGGATGTATTCTTCGTAGGGACAATCAGCGATTAACGATTTCTTGCTTTTCAGCGGACGTTGATAAAACAAGATATCGTCAACTAACAGGTAAATCAAGTCACGATTGGCTATCAGATTGCGGTGTGCATCATTTTGCGGATATAATTCTTCCAGACAAGCTTCGTATAAAGTTCGGTCTTGAAATTCAGGATGAAACTCTTTTTGTTTTTCTAAAATTCGGCGCAATTCCTCCTTATAATATTTACGCTCAATTGTACGCACCAATTTCCCCCGAATTTTTTGTTTAGGCATTTGCAACAAGGTATCATAGATATAGGCACCCACGGTTTTCCCTGAATCATCTAAATCCTTTTGTGTTTTTGTTTTTATCAGTTCCCATTGTTCTTCCCATTCTTGTTCAGATGGAATCTTAAAACGACAACTAAGTTCACCCGTTTCATCATATTTGTCTTTTCCGTCTTTATCAAGATCGATTGTCACAATAATGTCTTTCTTTTGACCAATCCAATCAGGTATTTCTTTCTTGAAAATCTTTCCTCTTGTCCCGTCTTCCAATATAACAGAAAACACTTTCATTCCTTTATATGTCTGATTGGTATCAATGATATCGGTTACGATTTGACTATCAAAGTATAGACGTGTCTTAGAAGGACGTTCTTGCTGTTCTTCTTCCCTCAGTTGATAATATCCACGTTTCTGATTGAAATTGAGCAATATCCAAGCCAGTTCTTCTTTATTGACTTTCTGTGTCAAGGCTTTTTTACGCAAATAATAAATCGTCCAGTCATAAGGAACCTTTTGCCCTTTTGATATGAAATCGGGGTGCTTTTGATAAAAATCAGCCAACATCTCATCAAAAGAATCTTGAAAGATGAAAGACCAATGCCCTTGTTCATTTTTATACCAAGGCAATTTGGGTTCAGTTCCAGTAATAAACTTACCATAACGATTCGATTGTTGAGAATAATGAGACGGTAAAAATCCTAATAAATCCAATATCCGGTGCAACCGCTCACGGCGCAGTTTGTTTCGTTCGTATAACCGGCGGACGCTACGGCTTTTTGTCCGGTCTGCTGTTTGCGATTTTGAATTACCTTTATCAAAATCGCCTAAAACCGACGCATCCATTGAATGATTCGTACTCCATCACAATTTATACCATCCAATTGTTCTTTATCTTCTTCATTTTTGGATGCGTTAATCACTGCCCAACCTATACTGTTGGTTCCTAAATCTAATCCTAAGATGTGTTTTGGTTTCATAGCTTTATATATTTTTCCCAAAGCTATGAATTTTTTGCGACAAAATTTGTCTTTTCAAACTTTTTCCTTAACTTTGTTCTCACTAATTTGAAGCAAATCACAATAAGGATTATTCCGTTGTGAAAACATTAGGTTCCCTCGTCCTCTAACGGGGGATTTTTTATTTATTTTTCTATTTTGTTATATTGAACGAAGTGAAGCATCTCGTAGACATTGAAGATACTTCACTTCATTCCCTTAGACAGGTAGTGCTACTATGCAAATTTATTACCTTATTGTTTTCATCGCATTCTGCAAGCGGGTGAGGAACTCATCCGCTTCGTTCATGCTGAGGCAGAGAGGGGGAAGCAGACGGATGACATTGGTTCCGCTTACACCTGTAAAGACTTTTTGCTCGAAGAGCAGTTTCGTACGCAGCTCTTTAACAGGCTCTTCAAATTCCAGCCCTATCATCAGACCACATCCGCGCACTTCCTTGATGCCCTTGAAACACTTCAGTTCTTCTAATAAATGTGTGCCGACTTTTGCCGCATTTTCTATCAGCTTCTCTTCTTTTATGACATCCAGTACGGCAATTGCTGCGGCACAAGCCAGGTGATTACCGCCGAAAGTCGTGCCCAATTGTCCGTAAACGGGTTTGAATTTCGGACTGATGAGTACGCCTCCCATGGGAAAACCGTTGCCGATTCCTTTGGCTACAGTAATGATATCGGGGCGGATGCCGCTGTATTGGTGAGCGAAGAACTTGCCGCTTCGTCCGTAACCCGACTGGATTTCGTCTAGAATCAGTACGGTGTTGTTTGCGTCGCAAGCTTGGCGCAGGGCTTGCATAAAGTCTGTATCGGGTATCTGGATGCCGCCTACCCCTTGGATGCCTTCGATGATGACGGCGCAGACATCGCCTTTTGCCAGTTCGGCTTTCATGGCTTCTGTATCATTCAGCGGCAGGTAGGTAACATGTTGGTTGGCGTTGACAGGAGCGATGATTTTCGGATTGTCGGTCACTTCTACCGCCAGCGAGGTACGTCCGTGGAAAGCTTTGCCGAAAGAAACAATGCGTGTGCGTCCGTTATAGAAAGACGCCAGTTTCAGGGCATTTTCATTGGCTTCGGCTCCTGAATTGATTAAGAACAGCTGGTAATCGTCATAGCCGCACATCGCTCCCAACCGGTCGGCAACTTCCTGTTGCAGCTTGTTAATGACCGAGTTGGAGTAGAATCCCAGCATAGCAACTTGTTTGCTTATCATTTCCACATAATGCGGGTGTGAATGCCCGATGGAGATAACGGCGTGCCCTCCGTACAGGTCAAGGTATTCTTGTCCTTTGTCATCCCACACGTGGCAGGCTTTTCCCTTGACAATGTTAATGTCAAAGAGAGGATATACATCGAAAAGTCTCATTTAAATTAAGAATTAAGAATTAAGAATGAAGAATTCAGTGGGTGCTTCCTTCATTCTTCTTCTGGTTATTTTTTTTACTGTTTTTATTGATGAAACGAATAGGGCTATTAATTCATTGCAGTCTTCTTCTATACTGGTAAACGATTGTTCATCCATATAGTCACTGTCATATAGCAGATTGAGCCAATAGTCGGTTTCGTTTGCCTCTTTCAGTCCGACGCTTAATTTATTAATAAAGTCAGCTGGACTTTGGGCGAATTCTGATTCACGTACCAAAGCACCAATAGCTGTTCCCGAACGAAGAACTTGTTTGCTAAGGATAAATTCTTGTTTTTCATTGCGCAGATATTGTACCATACGTACAATGCGTAAAGCAAATAAATAGCTCTTGATATGCAATGTCGAATTATGCCGTTTACGAAAATTCTTCATTCTTCGTTCTTCATTCTTCATTTAAAAAGCGCTTGGCTTCAGCTTGAGTCCGGTAGTTTCTTCCAGATTGAACATCAGGTTCATGTTGTGTACCGCCTGGTACCGCTGGCGCCTTTCAGCAAGTTGTCAATGCAAGACACGATGAGAAGTTTGTCTTCGTGTTTTTCTAAGTGAATCAGACACTTGTTGGTGTTGACCACTTGCTTCAGGTCGATGCTCTTTTCTACGATATGCACGAACGAGTCTTCGGCATAATAGTCTTCATACATCTTCACGATTTCGGGCAATTCTACCTTCGTCTTTATGATTGTAGTGGCGAAAATGCCTCGGGCGAAGTCGCCGCGGTAAGGGATGAACGTAATATCTGCATCGAAGCTGTTCTGCAATTGCTTCAGCGACTGGCGTATTTCCGGAAGGTGCTGGTGCGTGAACGGCTTGTAAATGCTCAAGTTGTTGTTCCGCCAACTGAAATGCGTAGTCGCTCCCGGTTTTACTCCGGCTCCCGTACTTCCGGTTATGGCATTTACAATGATATCACCTTTCAACATCAAGTGTTTTGCCAAGGGCAACAGCCCCAACTGGATACAGGTGGCGAAACATCCCGGATTGGCAATGTGCTTGCTATGACAGATGGTGCGGCGGTTCAGTTCGGGAAGACCGTATACGAAGTCATGGTCTTCAGCGGCAATGCGGTAATCCATCGACAGGTCGATTATCTTCAAGTCTTCGGGCAGGTTGTGGCTTTCCATAAACTTGCGCGTGTCACCATGTGCCGTACAGAAAAATACCACATCCACTTCATCCAGTGGCAGTTCATCGGTAAAGGTCAAATCGGTTTCGCCATACAGTCCTTCGTGTACATCGGTAATCTTATTTCCGGCATTGCTCGAACTGTTGATGAAATGAATCTCCACATCAGGGTGATTGATAAGCAGGCGAATCAGTTCGCCTGCCGTATATCCTGCTCCTCCTATAATTCCTACTTTAATCATGGGCTTTGTTATTTATCTTCAGGAATGATTATCCATAATAATAAATACACGATTATCCCTGCAAAGGCGGTAAAGACCGTGAGCAGCGCGTATATTACACGGATCAGTGTCGGGTCGAGGTTAAAATAGTTCGCGATTCCGGCGCATACGCCCGCCAACATCTTGTTGCTTTGCGGGCGGGTCAGTTTTTTCCCTTCCATAGTTGTATTTTTTACATCATTTCGTCTTTATGGTTTGCGTAATAGGCTCTCAGCGGAGTGGAGAGTACTTTGATAAAGCCTTTGGCATCTTCTGCCGTCCAGCCTTTCTGCATTTCCCCGTATTCGCCCAGCTTGTTCTTTACCAAGTCGTCTTCTGATTCTACGCCTACGGTAGAGAAGCAATAGGGGCGGAGTTCAAGGATAGCCGTACCGTTTACGTTGCGTTGCGATTCGGTCAGCATGGCTTCGATGTCGCGCATCACCGGTTCCAGGTATTGGCTTTCGTGCAAGAACATGCCGTACCAGTTTGCCACTTGGTCTTTCCAGTATTGCTGCCATTTGCTCAACGTGTATTTTTCCAGAAAGCGGTGTGCACCGATTATCAGCATCGGAGCTGCGGCTTCGAATCCTACGCGCCCTTTGATGCCGATGATGGTATCGCCTACGTGCATATCCCGTCCGATACCGTAAGGTGCTCCGATTTCTTCTACACGCTGGATGGCTTTGATTTTATCGTCGAACACTTCCCCATTGACAGCGTACAGCTCGCCTTTCTTGAATTCCAGCTTCAGCAGTTCGCTTCCTTCCTTGGTGACTTGTTTCAGGTATGCACTTTCGGGCAGTCCTTGTGCCGAATCCAAGATTTCCCCTCCGCAGATGGAAGTGCCCCAGATTCCTACATTATAGGAGTATTTCAGCTTGGTGAAGTCGGCTTCGAAACCGTGCTCTTTCAGGTAATTGATTTCATAGTCACGGCTTAATGCCATATCGCGGGTCAGGGTGATGATTTCCACTCCCGGAGCCATGACCAGGAACGTCATGTCGAAACGTACTTGGTCGTTTCCCGCACCGGTAGAGCCGTGCGCAATGGCATGTGCACCGATTTCGTTGGCATAGCGGGCAATGGCAAGTGCCTGGAAGATGCGTTCCGAACTTACGGAAATAGGATAGGTGCCGTTACGCAACACGTTCCCGAATATCATGTATTTCAGGCTCTTGGCGTAATATTCTTGTGTTACGTCGAGGGTGACATATTTCACCGCGCCTAATTTATAGGCATTCTCTTCATTCTTTTTCAATTGTTCGGCACTGAATCCGCCCGTATTGGCACAAGCGGCATATACTTCATATCCTTTTTCTTTTGCCAGATACATCACGGTGAACGAAGTATCCAGCCCGCCGCTGAAAGCAACGACAACTTTTTTCTTTTCTTCCATAAGGCTATATTTATTATGTGTAATTCTTCATTCTTAATTCTTCATTTGTCAGAAGTTTGTATGTTCATCGTCTGTATGCAGTGCCGGGTCGTATAACATGGCCGTGCAGATACAGAACTTGCGTTTTTTTGCCATCAGTATCTCGTGGTTGATGCATCCTTCGCATCCTTTCCAGAACGCTTCGTCATCGGTCAGTTCGTTGAATGTTACCGGTACATATCCCAGTTCGGTGTTCATTTTCATGACAGCTGCCCCTGAGGTCAGGCTGAATATCTTGGCTTTGGGCCAGCGCAGGCGTGCCAACGTAAACGAAGCGTGTTTGATTCGTTTGGCAAGTCCGCATCCACGGTATTTAGGGTGGACAATCAAACCCGAAGTGGCTACATACTCCTTGTTTCCCCATGATTCGATGTAAGTAAAGCCTGCAAACTCATCCCCGCAAAGGGCAATGATGGCTTTGCCTTCTTTCATTTTGGTTGCGACATATTCGTGCGTACGTTCGGCAATGCCTGTGCCCCGCACTTTGGCAGCTTCCCGGATGGTATCCAGAATTGTATCTACGTATGCTTCGTGCGAAGCATCTGCCACCATTACGTCTATTTGTTTTGAGTCCATTTGTATTTATCCTTATTCTTTATATGTTATTGGTTGATGTTCGTAATCACGTTTTCGAGGGCTTGCTTCACATTGGTACGCGTTACCCCTTCCCGCAAGACCAACAGGATAGTGTCGTCTCCCGCAATCGTACCGATGATTTCATGAAAATGATTGTTGTCGATGTCGTAGGCAAGGCTGCTGGCATATCCCGGCCGTGTCTTGATGACGGCTATGTTTCCGGAGAATTCAATGGATATGAAACCCGTATGGCGTAACATTTCAGATGCGCTTTGCGGCTCGGTAATACGCTTATACATGGTGTTGTTGGGCAAAACATACACATAGTTGCCATTCATGCTTGCCGCTTTTGCCACTTTCAGCTGTTTCAGGTCGCGTGAAAGCGTGGCTTGGGTAAGCTGGAAACCTTCTTTTTCCAACTCTGCCAAAAGTTCTCCCTGGCTTCCGATTTCTTTGCTGGAGATAATCATCTTGATGGAATCGAGTCTGTTGTTCTTGCTTTTCATCGTGTATATTTATTCTTCATTTCGGTGCAAAGATACAGATAATATTGAAACAATATACAACCTCCCGACTGTTTTTATTGAAAATATTGTATTTTCTCTTGCTTGAATGAATGATTATGCGTCTTTCGACATATAAGTCAACCGGGCAAGATAGTCGTAATGCCTGCCTTCTTGCACCTTTTCGGTCCGGAATCCATATTGTGAAGCATACGCCGAAAGGGTATCAAAATCAATGTAGAGCCAATCGAAAGATTCTCCTTTTGTCTTTCCGTATTGCATCTGGAAGTCGACTTCTCCGTAATAGTTTGCGGCAAGGTCAATCATATAGCTTCCGTCTTCTTCCTCATACAGATAGCGCAAGTCGCTGGAATCCATCAGGATGCATCCTCCCGGTGCCAAAAGTTGCCTGACGCGTGTGAAGAATGCGGGCATGTTCTTTAATTTCCCGATAATGCCCGAGCCGTTCATCAGCATCAGTATGGTGTCGAATTGTCCGGCGAACCGCTCGTCGAACACATTTGCCAGATGTGCGTTTAATCCCCGTTTTTGCATGACTTCTACCGACAAGGGGGATATGTCGATGGCTACGCTTTCTTTTCCCAGCCCTTTCAGCGCCCATGAATGGCATCCGCTTCCTGCTCCTACATCCAGAATCTTCCCTTGCGCCATGCGCAGTGCCGTTTGCTCTAAGGGCGGCATCTGTTCGAACGTGCGGAACAGGCCGCTTACAGGCAGTTCGTCTTCGTCAAACTGGGATGAAAATACCCGGAGCTTTTCTGCCCGTCCGGTCTGGTAATAGTCATATATGGCCTGCCCCATCGGGTCTTTGTCTGCTGACAGCCAATGTGTATCCATGTTATTGCAAGTACTCATAATTAGCTTATAATAAGATGATAATTTACAGGAAGCAAACTTACATATTTTTGCGGAATAAACCAATACATTCCGGCATAACGCATCCTTCTGACTTACTCCTTCATTCGCTTCAAGAAATCGGTAGGGCTTTCGCCGAAGTAGTCTTTATAGCACTTGGTGAAATACGAAGGCGCACTGAAACCTACTTCATACGTTATTTCGGCGATGGTCTTGTCGGTAGAGGCCAGCAGCGATGCGGCACGTTTCAACCGCGCGATGCGGAGCAGTTCGTTGGGCGAGTAACCGGTCAACGCTTTAGACTTCCGGTAAAGCTGGACACGGCTCAGTCCTAATTCTCCGCCCAAGTCTTCCACACTCAAACCCGCATCGCCCAAACGGGCTTCAATCAACTCGCGCAGTTTCTCCACAAAGCCCTTGTCCACCTCGCTGATTGACTCCTGTTTCAGAGCCGAACGGTCGGCAAAGAAGCTTTGCAGACGGCGGCGGTTGTCTATCAGGTTCCGCAGGCGCACCTGCAGCAGCTTGGCACTGAAAGGTTTCAGGATGTACGAATCCGCCCCACACTCGTATCCCTGCACCTTCTGCTCGTCCATCGTATAGGCGGTCAGCATCATCACCGGAATATGTGAGGTCTGCATTTCCGACTTCAACCGCCGGCAGCACTCCATACCGTCCATCACCGGCATCATCACGTCGCAGATAATGGCGTCGGGCACGTATTTCATCGCCTGCTGCAAGCCTTCCTGCCCGTTTGAGGCTTCGATGACGGTATATTGCGAAGCGAGCAGCATCTTCACGTAGTCGCGCACGTCCTGGTTGTCGTCTATCACCAGAATCGTCTCCTTATCCTTATCATCCGCCACTTCCGATACCGTTTGCACCGTTTCCTGGTCGGCCGAAAGCACCGCCCCTTCTTTCAGGTTCGCCATAATGGCATTCTTCTCCACCCCTTCGGCAAGCGTACCCGCCTGTTTCATCGGCATCTCGATAGTGAAAATCGTCCCTTTGCCCTTGGCGGTATCCACGGAGACGGTGCCTTTATGCATTTCGGCAAAGGCTTTCACCAACGCCAGCCCGATGCCCGAACCGGCATAGTGCACGTCTATCTGATAGAAGCTTTCGAAGATATGTTTGACGTGCTCGGCAGAAATGCCCACACCTGTATCCGATACCTGATAACGCAACCACTGCGCTCCGTCCCGCTCGAATTGCGAAAGGGCAAGGTCTACCCGACCGTTTTCGGGCGTAAACTTAAAGGCGTTCGAAAGCAGGTTGTACGTGATGCGCTCCAGCTTCTCGGCATCGGCTATCATCGTATATGCCTTATCCGACGGAGCTACGGACACATTGAAATGCACGTGTTTCTTATACGACAAGGTGCGGAACGCTTCAGTCCACTCGTTGATTTCCTTCGCGATGTCGAACTCCGAGAGATACATCTTCAGCTTCCCGCTCTCGAACTTGCGGAAGTCGAGTATCTGATTGACCAGACGAAGCAATACCGTCACGTTCTTATGGATGATGCGGAGCAGGAAACGTTCGTGCTCGTCCAGGTTCTTGGATGCTTCCAATTGCTCCACCGGGTCGGCTATCAGTGTAAGCGGCGTGCGGAAGTCGTGCGACACGTTGGTGAAGAAAGCCAGTTTCGCGTGGGTCGCCTCCTCCAGTTGCTTCGAGAGGTCTATCAGCTGGTCGCGCTGTTCCTCCAATTGCCGCTTCTGTTCCGAAAGCTCCACATTCAGGCGATTCTTCGCCCAAAATGCCCGCACCGCCACAAACAAGGCGATGCCAAACAATGCCAATATCACGATGCAGGTGTACAGCAACGTGCGTTGCGAAGCATATTGCGTCAGATAGCGGTTAATCTGCCGGTCGAGGCGGTCTATCTTGTTATCCAACTGATGTATCTGCTCGTTCTGCAACATCATCACGCGGGCATTGTTGTGATTGACCAAAGCCGACGAAAGGAACGTTTCGCGCTCGAAAGGCTTTCCCGTCAGAATCGCCATTGCCGTCTGCATCACCCGGTCGCCTCCCGTAGGATAAATAAACGTAGCGTCCAGTTGCCCGCTCGCCACTTGCGCGATGCCATAGCCTTCGCCAGCCAGCGCGTCAATGCCCACAAACAGCATCTCTTTCTCGCGCCCGTATTTCACCGCCGCCTCGTAGGCACCCGCCGCCATACGGTCGTTCTGGCAATACACCATATCAATGTCCGGATGAACGGCAAGAATCGAGTCGAAACGCTCGCGCGCCTCCTTGCGCAGCCAGCCCGCGTCTACCGAAGCCACAACCTCGATACCGGGACATTTCTCCAGCACCTCCATCATCCCCCGATGCCGTTCCGCCGCCGGAGTCGAGCCGCGAAGCCCCATTACCTCTACCACCTTGCCTTCCCCTTGCAGGCGCGCGGCGATATATTCGCCCACGCTGTGCCCGATGGCGTAATTGTCGGCACCGATGTAAGCCGTATAGTTGTCCGAATGAATCTTGCGGTCGGTCAGAATCACCGGGATGCCCCGCCCGTATGCCTTCTCGATAACGGGTGCCAACACCTCCGCCTCGTTGGGCGAAACCACCAGCAAGTCCACCCGGTTGCGTATCATCAGTTCGATGTCGTGTATCTGCTGCTCGTTGTTGTCCTTCGCCGTGCGGAACACCACCTCCGCTTCGGGATAAAACAACGCCTCGCGGCTGATTTCCTTGTTCATCTGCGCCCGCCACTCGTCGTCGCTGCACTGCGACACGCCGATGACGAACCGCCGTTGCTGCCCGGCGCATCCCGCCAGCAAGAGCAAAAAGAGCGATATAATCAGAAAAGAAATAGCGTTGTGTTTCATCGTAGCCTCATTTAAGTTTTTTACCGGGGCGAAGATAATCATTTCTCCGCATTTCACCAAATCACCACGTAGGGGCGTATCGCATACGCCCGAATGCATCCGCTTATCCGCGTGGATGTTTTCAGGGCGTATGCGATACGCCCCTACAAGCAAATAAAATAACCTTTAAAAACATATCATTATGGCAAAACAAATCCAATCATTCGGCATGACGCAGATGACAATCGGCGCATGCAGCAACTTCCACACCACGGTAGTGAAATACATCACCGCCACGACCGCCGAAGCCCTCCACATCACCGACAAGGCACCTGCCTACACCGAGGCAACCCAGCTGCTGGCGTCTATCGTCAACCGCCGGCGCGCCTTCGTCACCACCCCGCAGATGCGCGAGACGGACGTGACGCGCGACAATGCGGCAGGCGCTATCAGCTCGGTCATCAACGCGCTCCTGAAATCGCCCGTAGACGAACGCCGCCATGCCGCCGAACTGCTCTACCAGCAAATGTCGCCCTACCGCGGCATCGGCAGACACGAATACAATAAGGAAACCGCCGAAATCCGCGGAATGTTGGCAATGCTTGCCGAGACCGACAACGCCGCAGCCGTCACCACGCTGGGCCTCTCGCCCGAAGTGGAAGCCCTTCGCGAGGCAAACGCCGCCTTCGAAGAAGCCTTCAACGCCCGCAACGACGAGGTGAGCCTGCAACAGGAGCAGCGCAGCATCAGCTCTGCCGAAGCCACCGCCGAAGCGAACCGCCTCTACCAGGAAATCGTGCAGACGGTGAACGCCTACGCCATCGTGCAGCCCACCGACGAAATCAATGCCTTCATCGACAAGCTGAACGGCTTGACAGGCTCGCTTGCCAGCGTATCGGGCGGCACCGCCAGCGGAGGAGAAGGACCGGACGTGCCGGAGCCGGAGCCTTCGGAATGAGTTTTCACCACAGAGTGCACAGAGGCTCACAGAGGATTTTTAATTAAAAACGCAGATTAGCGCAGATTTTCGCGGATTATTATTTTATTATTTAATCTGCGTGAATCTGCGCTAATCTGCGTTTCATTATAATCAGATTATTTTAAACGGTGGTGTTCCTTCCCGTCAGCCGGGCGGGCAATACGGGCATTGCGCCGTTTTGCGTGCAGACGAAAGCCGAGGTAGCTACGGCTATCTTGTGGGCTTCGGGGACAGGCTTGCCTTTCAGGATAGAAGCTACGAAGGCGGCGGTGAACGAATCGCCCGCGCCTACCGTGTCCGCCACCTCTACCTTCGGGGTCTCTACAAACGAGATTTCGCCCGGAGTGAAGACGTAGCTGCCGTTTACGCCGCAAGTGAGGATGAGCATCCGCAGGTTGTACTTCGCCAGCAATATCCAGCACTTGTCTTGCAGGTCGATGCCCGGATAGCCGAACATCCGGCTCACGGTAACCAGCTCTTCATCGTTTATCTTCAGGATGTTGCACTTGCGCATCGAGTTGCAGAGAATCTCCTTCGTATAGAATCCTTGGCGCAAGTTTATATCGAATATTTTGTATTGTCCTTCGCCGTCGGGCATCGCATCGAGGAAGCGGTTAATGGTCTCGCGCGAAACCACGCTGCGCTGTGCCAGCGAGCCGAAGCATACGGCGCGGGTCTGGCGTGCCAATCCTTCCAAGGCGGGTGTGAAGGGAATGTTGTCCCACGCCACGCCCTCGCGGATGTCGTAACAGGGCACGCCGTTGATGTCCAGTTCCACCTGTACCGTCCCGGTCGGGTAAGGCACGGTCTCTATCATGCAGTTGAGCTTCTTCTCGCGGAAGTTCTTCAGAATCTCCGCCCCCAACTCGTCTTCGCCTACGGCACTGACTACGCGGCTGTCCAGTCCGAACTGCGACACGTGATAAGCAAAGTTTGCCGGCGCACCGCCTATTTTCTTTCCTTCGGGAAGCATATCCCACAATGCTTCGCCCATTCCTACTACGATTGTATTGTTCATGGCTTTTTATTTTTTCAGTTTAAACATATATAATATAAGGTATATCACTCCCACCGTCATCACGGCTACGGCACCGCTCTGCCCCACGGCATCGCTGGCGAATCCCATCAGCAGCGGGAAGACCGTGCCGCCGAAAAGACCCATGATCATCAAGCCGGAAATCTCGTTCTTCTTGTCGGGCACAGCCAAAAGGGCTTGCGAGAAGACAATGGAGAACACGTTCGAATTGCCGAAGCCGATAAGGGCAATGGCGATGTAAATCACCGTCAAGTCAGTCGATACGAACAGCAGCACCATAGCCACTAACATACACGCCACGCTGATGCCCAAGAAAGGTTTCGAAGCCACCTTCTGCAGGATGACCGCCCCCGACAAGCATCCCAAGGTACGGAAGATGAAGTAGAGGCTGGTGGCGAATCCGGCATCGTCGAGCGGCATTCCCAAGCGTTCCATCAGAATCTTCGGAGCGGTGGTGTTGGTGCCCACATCGATACCCACGTGGCACATAATGCCCAAGAAGCAGAGCAAGATGAACGGACGCCCTAACAGCCGGAGGCAACTGACGAAACCCGAAGCCTTGTCGGGAGCCTCTTCCTCAATCGGAGTGGCAGAAAGCCACAGGACGGCAATGACCGCCACCGCCATATAGACGGGGAACAGCACCCGCCAGCCCATGCCGAACTCCGGTATTGCCTGCGTGGCTCCCCACATGGCGATATAAGGAGCCAGAAACGAGGCAATCGCCTTGACAAACTGCCCGAACGTGAGCGAGCTGGCCAGCTTGTCGCCCGTGATGATGTTGCTCAGCAGCGGGTTCAGAGAGGTCTGCATCAAGGCGTTCCCGATGCCCAACAGAGAGAACGAGCAAAGCATAATGCCATAGCTGTCGCCAAATATCGGGAGCAGCAGCGACACAAAGGTCACAGCCAAGCTAAGCACCACGGTATTCTTCCGCCCAATGCGGTTCATCAGCACGCCCGTCGGCACGGAGAATATCAGGAACCAGAAGAACACCAGCGAAGGGAAGATGTTGGCTTCGGCATCGCTCAGCCCCAAGTCCGCCTTCACATAATTGGAAGCGATTCCCACCAAATCGACGAAGCCCATTGCGAAGAAGCAGAGCATCACGGGAACCAGCTTGCCATATTTGATTTGTTTATCGATAGTCATGTTTTCAAGTTTATAGTTAAGAGTTAATAGTTAATAACGCTTTTGATGTAGAAACGTCACATCACTATTCATTATTCATTATTAATGCGAATCAGGAGTTGGCTTCTTGATTCAAAAGATTAAAAATTGACAAATGTAAGTAGAGCAATAGCCAACTTTCCAAAGGTATGTACCAACAAGCCTTTGGTAGCTCTAACTTTAGACGCTCTTTGAATTTCTGTTTTTTCATTCAGCCAATTGAAAAAGGATTCGATAGGTTGTCTGAGTTTGGACACAGCTTGTGAGAACAAGTCCCTGGCAGCCTTATCCCTCTGTTTGAGCACTTCCGGCTCTCCCTTAATCTCCTTATGCGGGTAAGGACTTTAACCGGATAACTCTCGTTGAAGAAAGAAAAGTCGCTGTAAATCTTGTCCCCGAGCACGGTCCTTCCGGACAGGTATGGCGCGCATTCGTTTTTGAATACGGTCAGGTCGTTGTCCGAAGCCGGTGTCAGAATTATCATCTCAGGAAAAGGTATTGTACCCTTCCTCCGCTGTCCTACCATGTGCAGTTTCATGCCATAGTAGTACATGTTCTTGGTAGAGCAATATCCTTTTGATGTTATCTCCGTTGCCACTTTTCCTTCCCGGTTCTTTCCTTTGCAGGTAACAATCGGCATGGAATCCACAATGGAAACGAGAGAGTCGCAATCCTCAGGCTTGAATGATTGTATCATGGTTTCCGCCAACACTTTAAAGGCTTCTGAAAGCATGTTCAAACGTGCATTGAATGTCTGGTAAGACGGCAGCTTGGGAAACCACGATGACAGATACTCCTTGGCGAAAGTATGTATCTCCTTGATGCCGAAGTATCTCTGGCAGTAACCGCAGAACAGATAGACGGTAAGAACCTCCTCGTCCGTAAACTCGGGATTGGAGTTGTTGCTGAATCTCTGGCAGTAGAAACGAAGAGAAGACTTATAGACATCACAGATATACATATACAGACTTATTAGTTTTAACTTTTTCTCCTTGGGAATCATAATTAGAAAAATGAGTGGTTTTATTCTTCTAATATACTGATTTTCAAGGAGATTACAAAATGAAACAATGAGATAATTAACTGAATTACAAACTTTTAAAACTTGAATCAGAAGCTATTTTCAACTCCTGATTCGCATTATTAATTATTCACTAATTAAGCCGATATACCGTCATCGACTTCACGCTGAAGCTGCCACGTCCCGACACGAACGACATCTTGTTGTAAGGTTCGGAAGGGAAGACCTGATTGGTCATCACAAACTTGCCGCCCTCGCCAAACGCTTCGATGCTGGTACGGTCGACAAACAAGCGCAGGTTAATCTCATCGGTATCTGGAACAGGTGCTACTGTCAAGGCTGGGAATTCGGGACTAAAATCCGTCTTCCCGCTCTCGGTGCGGTCCATTACGAACTGCTTGCGGGGCACATCGTAATACATCGCCACCTTTTCGCCCTTCGTGTTCTCCAAAGTGAAGCTGATGCGCGAAGCACCGGCATTTTTGATAGTCATATTGATTTCGTATGCCCCTTCGTTGTCCGCTAACAGAATCGGGATTTCATACGAATCTTTTACCTTGAACGGAGGAATAATCGTGTTTTCCTTCCGTGCTTTCTCTATTTCGGGCGAGGGAGCACAGCGCAACAACAGTTCGCCGTCTTGGCGATACAGGGTCAAGTCGCGGGCAATGGTATTCGAACCACGGTATTGCAGCGTAGGTAACACGCCTTGATACTGCCAGTTGCTCATCCAGCCCAAAGCGATGCAACGCCCGTCTGGCGCATTGTTGAAAGTCACTGTGGCGTAGTGGTCTTTCCCCCAATCCATCCATTTGGTCTGTGTAGGAGCTTCGTTGACGAACTTCTTCCCGTCGAACGTTCCTACAAAATACTGGGCAGCATTACCTCCGAACGGTCCGCCCGGATTGATGTTGCATATCAGCACCCAACGCTTTTCCTTCGTGCCTTCCACCGGAAGTTCTACCAAGTCGGGACATTCCCAAACTCCTCCGTGCGCGCCTTGCTTGGCTCCGAAGCTGCTTTCATACTTCCAGTCTTTCAGGTTCTTCGAAGAATAGATATCCATCTCCTGACCTCCCGCCAGTATCATCACCCAATGCTTGCCAGGCGCATACCAGAATACTTTCGGGTCGCGGAAGTCGCGCTTCTCGGATGTAACAATCGGATTGTTTTCGTATTTCGTAAACGTCTTCCCGTTGTCGGTGCTGTATGCCATACTCTGCATCTGCACATCGCCCCACGGGCTGGGCTTCGCCGAAGTGTAGAAAGCAATGACAGCCCCTTCGCCGAAACCTGCCGTATTCTCATAATCGACTACCGATGAGCCACTGAATATCGAGCCCCAGGCATCGGGAGTAATGGCATTCCCTTCAAACTTCCAGTTCACCAAATCGGTCGTTGTGGAATGTCCCCACGTCATGTTTCCCCAAGTGGAACCATACGGATTGTGCTGGAAATACAAGTGATACACACCGTCTTTGTAGAACATCCCGTTCGGGTCGTTCATCCAGCCGTATGCCGGCGTATGGTGATAAAGCGGACGGAACTTCTCGCGGTTCGTCGTATCAAACGTGTCCGACAGCTTCATCTTCTTCCAACAGATAGCCGATTCGGGCATCCCCTGCACGTCGAGCGACAAATCCTTACCTACGTATGCCGACAAGTCGAGCGGCACATAGTAATCCACCTTCTCGCGGGCAAGGCGGATGTTGATGACGCTGCCCACCGTCTGGTTATTAATCACAAAATAAATCTTTCCTTCGGGCGCATTGTCCTGCACCGGAAGCAGCAGATACTTCTTCGCTTCCTTAATCTGAAGGATATTCTGTTCACTCACCAAATGGCGCACGTCGATAGACGATTCCGCCATACAAGTTATTGAAGCAAGCCCCATAAACGTTCCTAAACACAACGTTTTCACGGTATCGGCAATGCCTTGTTTCTTTAAGGTAATCATTGTTTTTAAGGTTTTAAATATGAACAACTAAAACTAAACTATCTCGGTTTGTATGTCACAAAGTTACGCTACCATTCGCTTTCAGCCTGTAAAAATCGTTTCAAATGCCAGCAAATTTGTTACGTTTGCATGAAATGAAACATTTATCTTATCATACCTATTGAGTTTTTTCTGCCACAGGAACGAATCTTTTTAACGGTGCGGACAGAAATCACTTCCTGCCCGCACCCCAACTAACCTTTCTTTATGCGTAACCATTAATCAAAAACAGTCATTATTCGTACCCCTTGTTTTGTGTATACAAACCGGGGATGTAGAACATTTGATTATAAGGAATCGGGAAGAACTCATTCTTTCCGGGCGTATAGTGCGCATCCTTATAATAAGCTCCGTATGTTTGCTCTACCGTTTCGCCGGATTCATTCGTATAAGTATATACCGACTTCTGTTCACTTGCGAAATAAGCATTCAAGGTTTGTGAAGCAATGCCCCAACGGCGCAAATCGAAATAACGTCCGTTCTCCATTGCCATTTCCAAACGACGTTCCCAACGCAGACACTTACGGGCAACTTCTTTATTAGCAAAGTATCCAGCCGGATAAAGAGCGATTTCACACTGGTCGGCAGCGTATGCGATATGCTTGTCGATTGAATTTGCTGCACGCTGGCGGATGGCATTAATGATATCTTCCGCTTCACTCAAGCGGTTCAGTTCAATCAAAGCCTCAGCACGCATCAGCATCACATCCGTATAACGGAATACATAATCGTTCATCGCAAAAGCTTGCCAAGAGCCATTAAAAGTTTCACCTTGAGAACGTTGGGGAACTTCCTTCAATGATGTATAAAAACCATATTCATTCGGCGTGCGCGAATTGGCAGTAGTCATCGTATATTCCTCTTCATATTTGTAAGGGAATGAAGGCATTCCGACGGTATGGAACAAACGCGGATCCCATTTCTGAGCGGTAGGCTGACCATTAATCGGATAATCAATCTCATCGTTATAGTCATCGAACATCGGCAGACCGTCTTTCGTCTTGAACGCATTCACCAAATTTTGAGAAGGTTTGTGGAAGTCCCATCCGCACGACCACATTTGCCAACAACCATTTAACGTATTCGACCAATTGGCACGTCCATAGGTTGTATGGTCATCCTCGTAATCGGAAGTCTGTACGGCAAATACCGACTCTTTGCTATTCTTATACTCCGGAAGGAAAATGTCACCGAAATCTTCCATATAACCGTATTGCGAGTTCATCACATCATCGGTATAGTCTACCACTTTCTGCATATACTCATTATTGATATGGTCTACTCCTGTAGTAGCTTCATAGCCGTCTCCCCAAGCCAAATTCAAATAACACTTAGCCAAATAAGCAGCAGCCGCAATCTTGTTCGCACGTCCGTCTTCACCCGGCTTTTTCAGTGGCAATACATCGTATGCAGCCTGAAAGTCATCTATCACGTTTTGGAAGAGCTGTTCGTATGTCAAAGCGTCATTCCGTATCTCTTCATACGTATTGTTCTTGTAAACCTCTTCATCAATCCAAGGCACTTGACGGAAAACGGTAAGCAACTTATAATAGAAGTGACCGCGCAAGAACCGTACTTCTGCCACCCGTTGACGAGTCGTTTCTTCACCCAATACGGAAACGCCATTTTGTTCCAAAGCAACCAACGCACGGTTACAACGCGACACGGCACAGAACAAACGGTACCACAATTCATCCATTTCGCCCGGAGTAGTCGGGGTCAATGTAGTCCAAATATCGAAAGCGTGATAGCCCGTATCATTCGGTCCGGAACCACCTTTCAAGCAATCGTCCGAAGTAATGTCACCATACGGAAACAAATTGAACGGATAAGTGTACCAGCAATCGCCCAACATAGCATAAGCAGCATTGACCATCGCTTCCGGCTCAGAGAAAGCCTTGTCTTCATCCACCACAGCGGTAGGATTGTAATCCAAGAAATCGTCACAGCCTGTGAATCCCATTCCTAACGTACAGGCCAAGAATAATGTATATATCTTTTTCATAATTGTGTTGTCTTTATATGATTAGAAACCTATTTGTACACCAAATGAAACTGAGGTAGCCAGCGGATAGTTCCAATCCGGGTTTTCCGGGTCGGGACACGTAAGGCTCTTGCTCTTAATAGTCAGCAGGTTTTGTCCCGAAACATAGATACGTGCATTTGTCATCTTGAATTTCGACAAGAACGAAGACGGAACATTATAACCTAACTGCAAAGTACGTAATTTCAAATACGAACCGTTTTCTACAAAATAACTGGAAGCACGACCTTCGTCCGCTGTATTCGACGTGGTCAGCATCGGAATGGTTGAACCGGTATTGTTAGTGTTCCAAGCTCCTAACAAACGATTACCTTTGTTAGAACCAGCATCCGTCACGCTCCAAAAATCGGTCTGGAACTTCTGATTGTTGTAAACATCCTTATCGCATACGCCTTGCCAAAACATCGAGAGGTCAAAATTCTTGTAATTCAAAGCAATGTTCAATCCATACGAGAACTTCGGTACCGGATTGTAAATCCAATCTTGGTCATCCGCATTGATTACACCATTCCCGTCCAAATCTGCGTATTTAAGCCCTCCTACACGTGCATTAGGCTGTCCTGAAGCATCCACTTCCGCCTGATTCTGATAAAGTCCGGTCACTACATATCCTACGATTGAACCGTATGGCATACCGGATTCAACCAAGTTCTCCGTAGAAGTGTGAGCGTATGAACCTGTCGTTGTCGAAGGTAGATAAGTCACCTTATTGCGGAAGAAGTCTGCATTGGCATTGATGTCTAATCCTAACCCACAAGCAAGGTTTTTACGATAACCCAAAGAGAACTCCATACCCCAGTTGCGTAAAGAAGGACCGTTCAACCAAGAGGCTCCCCCCTCTCCCAATGCTCCAAGATAAGCCGGATTAATCAACATATCATCCACATCCTTGATATATCCGTCAATCGTTCCGTACAGACTGCCATTGAAGAAAGTGAAATCTGTACCTATATTATATTGGGTAGCCGACTCCCATTTCAAATCAGGGTTGGCAAGCTGAGTGGCACGATAACCGGAAGGGAATGTACCCGAACCTTGCAAGAACAAATCGTAAGCAGTAGAAGTTACACGATCCAAGCCATAATCTACAGTGTACAAACCAAATTGCGCATTATTATCGATGGCTTGGTTACCGGTCTCACCCCAAGAAAGGCGAATCTTCCAGTCATCCATCCAATCTTTTTCCAATAATTTAGAAATACGGAAACCCAACGTTGCTGCCGGGAAAGTACCCCAGCGGTTATCTTTACCAAAACGAGAAGAACCATCACGACGGATTGTAAATGAAGCCAAAATCAAATCGTCATAATTGTAATCCACCTTTCCGAAGAAAGAAGCCAAACGGTAACCAAACTTAGCACCATTGTTTCTCATCGAACCGGTAGCGGCATTCGGCCACATATAATCGGGATCTTCCAAAGCATAGCCTTCTGAATAAGCCGTAAAATCAACCGTGCTTTCTTTCGACATTTCAGCACCGAGCAAGACTGTGATATCGTGTTTGTCTGCTACCTTGAAATTATAGTTTGCCGTATTCGACCACGTCCAGTTCACCTGATTCCGATGCGACAGGTTGGTCTTAGCAATATCATTGTTCACAATATCCGAATGGAACGTAGGAGTCATCGAGTTGATGAACGACAAATACGTGTCCAAGCCAAAATTAGAACGCAAAGTCAATCCTTTTATCGGTTTGATTTCAACGTAAGCATTACCAAACAGACGCCAGTAATCCAAATGGTTGTTGCGGTTATCGTATTGTTCACGCACCGGGTTCTGACGGTCGCTCATACCTCCCACCGGACCGGCAAACGTAACTCCATCTTCCTCATAAACCGGTACAGTAGGAGCCATCTTCAGCGCGTTTTCCATCGGAGCACAATCCACTTGCTTCGAATAAGTCAGCGTAAAGTTCTCGCCGACAGAAATATACTTATTAATATTGTATGAAGAGTTCATACGTGCAGATATATTTTCAAAGCTGGTGTAATTCAAAATACCGTTATTCTTCTTATAGCCCAAAGAAAACATCGTAGAGTGCTTATCCGTTGCGTGTGACAAAGACAAATCGTATGTTTGCGCAAATCCGGTACGTGAAATCTCATCGAGCCAATCGGTATCCGAATACCTCATCGTTTTCTTACTATTGATATAACCATCATACAAGCCATTGACCGTATAGTTCACATAGCTGCTTGTCGCAGGATTCCAAACCGTAATCGGAGTACCCGAAGCCGCATTCAGATTTAATCCGTAATTGCTTGCGTAAGTCACAGGGTCAAGTCCGTCGTTCAATGCAGCCTGTGCCATAGCCGTGGCATATTCGGCTGAATTCGATAATTTCATCAACGATTGGGAAGTGTAGAACTGAGCTGTCAGATTTGCGGAGAAGTCCACCTTAATCTTATCTCCCTTCTTCCCTTTCTTGGTAGTAATAATGATGACACCGTTCGAAGCGCGCGAACCATAAATAGAAGCAGAAGCCGCATCTTTCAGAACCTGCATACTTTCAATATCATTCGCGTTCAAGGAATTCAAAGCCTGATTCGTAGGCACACCGTCAATCACATACAACGGGTCTTGCGATGAATTAAAAGAACCGATACCACGAATGCGCACCGTACCTGTACCGATAGGCGAACCTGTTGTAGTGATAGTCATACCCGGAACTTTACCTTGCAAAGCCCGCATCGGGTCCATGTCCGAACTTGTTTTCAATTCGTCCGTAGAAACCACCGCAACCGACCCGGTCAAATCTGCTTTACGTTGACTTTGATACCCCGTCACCACCACTTCATCCAGCAACTCGGAATCTTCTTCCAACGTAACACTCATTACGCTCTGCGCTTTCAAAGTCTGAGTCTTACACCCTACATAAGAGATAGAGATTTCCGCCCCTTCTTTCACCGTTAGAGAAAACTTACCATCCAAATCTGTAATGGTACCGTTCCGGTCGTTGCCAACCTCAATTACCGATGCTCCGATAACGGGAAATCCGTCTGCCTTGGAGACCACCGTTCCGCTCACTTGCAGGTTTTGTGCCTGCACCGCTGCACTGAATCCGACAAGGAAGAGTGCAAATAGGAATAATCTTTTCATGCCTTCCATTATGCATTAAATTTTTAGTTGAACAAATATATGAAATTACTCGCTAATCCCAAGAGTTTTCCGTTCTTGAGAACACTGCAAATGTAGCGAGCAATGCAAAAGCGGTATAAAAGAAATGTTTCATCTTCAAGCAAATATGTTTCCATGTAACATTTTTGCTAAAAGATGAAACATTCTTGCTACCCGCTTGCGCAAAGTCATACGCCTGCCTGCCGGAAAGGATATGACTGCATAGCCCGACTCATGCCTATGTGCCTCCCAGTCCTCCTATATAGGACTGCAGTCCTCGGCTGTCAGGACTGCAGTACTGGCTATACAAAACTGCAGTCCTGACAGGCGAGGACTGCCGGTACGTATAAATGGCTTTTCCAACGCAACCGGATGCAGAAAAGAAACCTGCCTCTTGCCTCAAGCGGTGAAGCCGATGCGCCTCGCCAATGCAACCTTCGGGGCGTTTTCATAAAGGAAGGCAGGTTCGGCTCCGGCGACATCCGTTTCCTCTATCCGGCGGAACAATTCGGGGGATTCGGTGGAGAGCGGCAACGCCATCACCCGTTTCGCCATACACTTCAAGATGCCGTGCTCTACCAGATTGTGTACCCAGCGGCCGTTGCCGAAGTGCTCATCCTTATGCAAGACGGCTTTTTCTACCAGTTTCGCCAAGCGGACGTCTGCCGCCTCGCTCAGTTCGAAGTTACGCTCCGCCAACAAGTGCCGCGCCATTTCCGTCAATTCGTCCGATGTGAAGTCATCAAAGTGAAGGCGGAGCGGGAAGCGGCTGTCCAGCCCCGGATTCAGGCGGAACAACGCCTGCATCTGCATTTCATAACCCGCCAGGATGACTATCAGGTCGGGGTTCGGTTCGGAAAGAACGGTCATCAAAGCATGAATCACTTCCTTGCCGAAGTCGCGCGAATCGTCTTCGTGAACAAGTGTGTAAGCCTCGTCAATGAAAAGCACCCCGCCACGGGCCTCAGCTATCGCGGCACAGGTTTTTTGCTCGGTCTGACCGATGAACTCGCCTATCAGTTTCGCGCGGTTCGTCTCTACGGTATGCCCACGTGAGAGCAACCCCATTTCATGGTAGATTTCCCCTATCAGGCGGGCAACGGTGGTTTTCCCCGTACCCGGACTGCCCAAGAACAAGAAATGATTACGGTTCTCTGCCGAAACTTCCAGCCCTAATTCCTTGCGGCGCCGGGTGAACAAAGCCATCGCGCAAGCCTCGCACAGTTCGTCTTTCACCCGCGAAAGACCTACCATTTCTTCCAACCGCTGCAAGGCAGGTTTCCTTTCCTCGTCCTGTACTTCTGCCGCTTCCGGCATTTCTGTTTCGTCCAGAGAGAAGCCTTCAGGCTCCGGCTTCCTTTCGGTAAGAAGCGTTTCGGGCAGACGGAAACACGTGTCTTCATTCTCGAAGAGCGAGAAATAAGGGTAGTAATCAGCATTCAGCCATTCCATGGTCAGAGTGGCTCCGTGAAAAACAAATACCGTATCCGGAGTGGTATGGGCGCCTACCAGATAACACACCCGCTCCAACAAGTGAAGGGAAAGCATATCATCATCCGCCCCACTCACCTCGGTCAGCACGCATTCTTTCCCCCATTCCTCCTTAACGCAAGGAACCAATACCAACGAAGCGAACCGCTCCGCCCAATCGGCATCGCCCGTCACTTGAAGCGGAGGTACCGAGAGCCATGTCTTCGTTTCTATATTTTGCGTAAAGAGCCGGATTTGCTCCATGAAACGGACGATGAAATCCTCGTCAAGATGAAAGCCTTCCAAAACAGGCCACCACGACCGGAAAGCCAACCGCCCGGCAAAGAGCATTTCGGGCGAAGAAGGCTCCAGGCTTTCCAAACGGGCACTCGAATCAATGCCTTCGCCCGTGTAAAGAAACAATTCCGCTTTCCAGCTTGGAACGCCGTTGACATAAACAAAAGCCCGATACGTCCCGCCCGTCCAGGCATCGGATGAAGAGACTTCGAAATGCCACGTACGTATCCCCTTGCTTGAGGATGCCTGCCGGGTAGCGACACCCATCAGCCGGTAAGCGGAAGTATAAAGACGGACAGACAATTCACGCACATCGCTCCGTCCTTTTGCAAGGATGATATCAACATTCAAACAATTTACAGCATATTCGGGAGCAGAAACCGCACTCCCCTCGGCGCGCCTCGCGCGAATCTGATGATTTTTCATATACAACAAAACAAATAAAGATGAAACATAAGGAAACAAAATTTGAATATCCGCAAACATCCCATGTAGGGGCGTATCGCATACGCCCGAATGCATCAACTAACCCATGCGGATGTCTTCGGGGCGTATGCAATACGCCCCTACAAGGCAATTGGGTGGAATGCGGATATTAAAAAGCCCTTCTTCCCCATCCGGAAGAAAGGCAAATACACACGAAGCCAAAGAACACAACAACCCCTGCCGCTCTCCAGCGGTTGCCGATTCCATCACGTATGAAAACGCCATGCCTTGCCAAGCAAAAACATTCGCCCGACAAAAGCACACGTCGTCCTCGCCCCTCTACGAAGAAGCGCTACGTGATAAACCGATTGTGTTGTGTCTTTGCATTGTTTTGTTGTTTTATAAATTCTTTCGTTATAGACCTAATTCCTTTATTATCGCTTTGATAACGTTCATTTTGATATTTGAGGCTTCCGCTTTGTCATAAATAAAGAGCAAATACAGCTTTCCGCCTTGTTCAGACACCAAAGCATCAAACGTAATAACCCGTGCCCCTCCGGCTTTTCCTTTGCCCTTTGCCGTAATTGCCATACGCACCTTACGGATGTGGGGAGCAATCTCGACACCTTGGTGCGGATTGGCTTTCAAGTCTTCACGAAACGCTTTAATATCTTCATCGAAGCCTTTATATTTCTTTGATAGCCTCTTAATAGCCCTATCAACATCTGCAGTAGTTATAATCTCAAAGTTCATCAATCACTTCGTCTAAAGTTTTCAATTTGATTTTCCCGTCCAAATGATCCCTCACTTGACGTAACGCCGCGACAATGTCATCGGTTATATCGCGTTTTTTTCCTGCCGCATTCTCATCTTCCACCGGAATCAACTTGAAACTGCCGGACGAACGGGACTTCAAGATTACGTCTTCACCGCTTTTTGCCAAATCGAGAAACTTCGTCTGATTCGCTCTGAAATCTCTTGTACTGATAACAATCATATTCCGCCTCCTTCCTTATTCGTTTCCTATTCTGCTGCAAAGGTACGGAAAAAAACATTGGTTACCAAACTGGACGCATTGTTTTTATCCGGTCAGAGGCACGGCACCACTTCCAGACGCGCCTCCGGATATTTCTCCTTCAGCAAATGCCGGATATACTCCTCCGTGTCTTGGCGAATCAGTGCATCATCTTCTTCGGGGAAAAGGTTATAAACCAGCGTATGCAGACGGATGCCCCGCCGGTCTGCCGCCTCCAGGCTCAGCAACAAATGGTTGATGCTCCCCAGCCTGCCCGAGGTAACAAACACCAACGGATAATGATGCCGGGCAATGTAATCAATGGTCAGCAAATCGCGGGTCAAGGGCACCATCAGCCCTCCCGCTCCCTCCAGCAACACGGCGTCATAGCGTCCGCTCAGCGTTTGCGTAGCCCGCTCTATCTTGCCGAAATCAATCGGACGGCGGTCTATCTCGGCTGCCAAGTGGGGCGAACAGGGATAGCTGAATATTTCGGGCATGGTCAGTTTCTCCCGGTCTTCGGGAAGCCAGCCCGTCCCCATCAGGCGGCGATGCAGTTCGATATCTTCCGAAACATCCTCATTGCCCGTCTGCACGAGCTTCTGCGTAATGGTGCGGATGCCCGTCTCGTTCCATTTCCGCGCTAAATAACCTGTGGCATAACTTTTGCCGATATTGGTGTCGATGCCACTCACAAAATATACATTGTCTTTCATTTCTTTTTTTCTTTTAGATTGAACACAGAGACACGGAGACACAAAGGAATATTTTCCTCCTAAAAAATAAAAGACTCTGTGTCTCTGCGTCTCTGTGTTCCTATTAATATTTTACACAAATCACATACATCGGATGATACGTCAGCGGAACCGTTCCGTCGGGTGCCGCGTAACGCTCTGTATAGCTACGGCAGAAAGAAGCCAGCTGAGCCTTGGTCCACGTACAACTGCGGATGCCCGTCACGCCCGTGGCTTTCAGGTGGCGCAAGACTTCCAGCGGAGACGGAAACGAAAGCCTCACCTCTTCCTCGGAAGCATAGACCACCCGATACGTATCCGAAAGCGCACCCGCCAGTTCCTCCAGCGAACGGTAGGGAAGCGCATCCGATGTCAACGCCCGTATCTCTTGCGCGTTCCGCCTGCCGAAGGTGCTGAAAGCCAAATAGCCGCCTTCCTCCAACAAACCGTTGCATCCGCGCAAGAAACGTTCGGGCGCATCGAACCATTGCAATGCCGAGCACGACACTATCAGGTCCTGACCGCCGGGGAACTCCAGCCGCTCGGCATCGCTTGCCGAAAAAGAAATCTCCGGGCGCAACACATCGCGCAAGAAAGGCTCCATTTCGGGGCAAAGGTCGTTCAGCAACATCCGTTCGGGATGCCAGCGGTGCAGGTAGGCACGGGTGAACAAACCCGTCCCGCACCCGATTTCGAGCACCCGCCGATGCGACTCCGCCGGCACATACTGCCCAATCAAGTCCGCCATCCGAAGGGCAATGCCGCGCTGCACCGTTGCCTGACCCAAGTAACTGCCCGAAGCCTTGGCGAAGCGGCTGCGGATTAAGGCTTTGTCCATACATCCTCCTCTCCCGAAAGCAGACGGTCGAACAGCCCGCCGTCGTAATGCTCCACGTCCCGTTCGATGACCTCCACATCCCGCCACGCCTCGCGCTGATTGGCAGGCGGGAATATCTTGTCGCACGTCCCGATGATAGCCTTGTCCCAAACAAAAGAAGCGGACGGACGGCACGCACAGGCTGCTAACGCCTGCAATTCTTCGCGCAACTCTTCCACGGGGCGATAAGGGCGGTGCGAGAGGAATTCCTTCACCTGCTCCGCCGTCCCGCAAATGCGCCGGCGGAAGCGCGCCAAAACCGCATCGGAGAAATGCGCCAACGTGCCCCGGAAGACCGCTTCGGGAATCCCCCTGCAATCATCTATCGGAAACGGCGTACCTCCCACGGCAAGCCTCATCTGCCACGGATAGTTACGCCCTGCCAACGTCTGCCCCGCCGCCCATACGCCCATCGACCAAGCCAACAGCCGAATCTCGCGATAACCGTCCAGCAAAGCGTAATCGAAATCCGGCGAGCGGTAATCAAAACACAATAAATAATCATACCCGTCCGCCACGGGACGGTCGAACAACCGTTCGTCACTGCCCCAGCCCGCAAAGAAAAGCAGCAGGCGAGGGTTATTTTCTTTCTTTATAAATCGTTGTTTCATATAAAAAATCAGTTTATTTCATCAGCCGAGCACTCGAAAATGCTGCCAACGATCGTTGGCACACCAACCGAGCACTCGGAAACTGTGCCAACGATCGTTGGGAACATTCCCAAGCCCTCGGAAACTGTGCCGACGATCGTCGGGAGCATTCCCAAGCCCTCGGAAACTGTGCCGACGATCGTCGGGAGCATTCCTGAGCCCTCGGAAACTGTGCCGATGATCGTCGGGAGCATTCCCAAGCCCTCGGAAACCGTGCCGACGATTGTCGGGAGCATTCCCAAGCCCTACGGAGGCGTGAAGAAACGCTTCGGCACATAAACCGAGCCCTCCGGAGGCGTGAAGAAACGTTTCTTCATTATATGAATGTCCGCATTTCACCCAATTAATTGTAGGGGCGTATTGCATACGCCCGAATGCACACACTTATCTACGCGAATGTTTTCGGGCGTATGCAATACGCCCCTACATTGGCTTTTTGCGGACAGTCACTATTCATTCCTCACTATCAACTCCCCCATCCGCACGACTTCCGCTTCGGGCAAAGCCGCCGTGAGCGAGAGGCGCAGGCGCGACGTGCCTTCGGGCACCGTGGGCGGACGGACGGGAAGGACATAGAAGCCGTGGCGTTGCATCTCTGCCGCCTTCAGCACCGCTTCACCGCTTTCGCCCACCACGAGCGGGACGATATGGCTTTCGGAAGGACACGGATAACCCGCCTGCCGGGCTGCCTCGCGCACTCGTCCGGCTATCGAAGCCAAACGGACGCGGCGGTCTGCCCAATCGTCCAGCCGCTCGAACACGAACCGCGTCCAAGCCACATTGAGCGGCGGAAGTGCCGTGGTAAAGATAAGGGTTCGCATCCGATTGACCAAATAATCGCGCATCAAGCGGCTGCACACCACGTATGCGCCGACCGAAGCCAACGCCTTGCCGAACGTGCCGCACAGGAAATCAATCTCCCGCAAACAGCCCTGCTCTTCGGCGATGCCCAACCCGTGTCTGCCCCGCACACCTATGGCATGTGCCTCGTCGACGTAGAGCATCACGTTGGGATACATCCGTTTCAGTTCCGCCAACGCTGCCAACGGAGCCACATCGCCGTCCATGCTGAACACGCTTTCGGTCACGATGATGATGCGCCCGAAGGCGGCGTGATGTTTCTCCACCAGGCTTCGCAACTGCCGGTAGTCCTGATGCCGGTAGCGGATGGATTGCGCCGCCGAGAGACGGATGCCGTCTATCAGGCTGGCGTGCACCAGTTTGTCGGCGAGTATCAGCGTATGCGCATCCGCCACCGCCGGCAAGATGCCTGTGTTCGCATGATAACCGCTGCTGAACGTCAAGGCACTTTCGCGTCCGAACCGTCCGGCAAGCAAAGCCTCCAGCTCGCGGTGCGCCGTGAAGTTGCCCGTCAGCAAGCGCGAAGACGAAGCCGAAAGCAACCGGTCGCGCTCCGGCACGCTCCGCCAGAACTCGTCTTGCAAGGCGGCATCGGAAGCCAGCCCCAAGTAATCGTTCGACGAGAGGTTCAGCATCCGCCGCCCGTCTTGCCAAATCCATATTCCGTCGTGCCGTGCTTCGGGCAGCGTGCGCAGGTTGCCTTCCTGCTCCAATGCGTGTAATGTTTGTTCTTCTTTCATACTATTTTTTGAAACGCAGATTAACGCAGATTTTCGCAGATTAATATTTATCCTTTATATAAAAACCTGCGTTGAATAATCCATCACTTCATTTCGCTTACTATTTTCACTAAGCCCGATGTCAGCTTCGCCAGCTCTTCGGGACGGATGACGAAAGGCGGCATGATGTAAACCAACCTGCCGAACGGACGCACCCAGATGCCTTCTTCCACGAAGCGGCGTTGCATTCGCGCCATATCGACTTTCCGCCGGGTCTCGATGACACCGATGGCTCCCAAGACCCGCACATCCGCCACTTGCGGAAGCATACGGGCAGGCTCCAGCTCCCTGCGCAGTTGCGCCTCGATGCGCTCCACTTTCTCCTGCCAGCCATACGACAACAACAGGTCAATCGAAGCGCACGCTACCGAGCAAGCCAACGGATTGCCCATAAACGTAGGACCGTGCATAAACACACGAGGCTCGCACGATGAAATGCCTTCCGCCACTCTTGCATTGGCAAGCACCGCCGAGAATGTCATATACCCTCCGGTCAGCGCCTTTCCGATGCACATAATGTCCGGCTCTACCCCGGCATGTTCCCAGGCGAACAGTTTTCCGGTACGCCCGAAACCGGTGGCTATCTCGTCGAAAAGCAACAGGACACCGTATTCACGGCACAGCTTCGCCGCCTCGCGCAGGTATTGCGGATGATAGAAACGCATGCCGCCCGCACCCTGTACAACAGGTTCCAGTATCAGTCCTGCCAGTTCCTCGTGATGCTTTTCCATAATCTCCCGCAACGGAAGGATATCGCTTTCGTCCCACTCGCCTCCGAAACGGCTTTCGGGAGCCGGCGCGAACCAGCGTACCGGCAATGCCGGACCAAACAGGCTGTGCATTCCCGTCACCGGGTCGCACACCGACATGGCGTTCCACGTATCTCCATGATATCCCGAACGGATGGTCACAAAATTACTCTTTCCGGGATGTCCCATCGCATATTGGTATTGCACCGCCATTTTCAGCGCAACCTCTACAGCCACCGAACCGCTGTCGGCATAAAAGATGTGCCGCATCGAGGGCGGGACTATCTGCAACAGCTTCTTGCCTAAGGCAATGGCTGGCTCATGAGTCAGTCCGCCGAACATCACGTGTGCCATATCTTTCAATTGCCTTTCGACAGCTTCATTTAGTTCGGGGCGGTTGTATCCGTGCACGGCGCACCACCACGAAGACATGCCGTCTATCAGCTGGGTACCGTCCGCCAATGTTATCACGCATCCTTCCGCCCGTTTTACCTTGTACGTAGGCAACGGGTCGACCGCCGATGTGTAAGGATGCCACAAATGGTCGCGGTCGAACTTATCAACAAGTTTATCAACATTCATAACCAGCATTTTTTATTCGTTCTTTATCTTCTTGTACCTTCGAACCCAGCGTGGTAAGCAAATCGCCCACAATCGCCGAATTGATTCCGGCATACAATGCACGGCGCACGCATGCCTCGCTTAACCTTGAACGCCCTCCGGCAAAGCGCAGATAAGCGTCGGGATTTACCAGCCGGAACATTGCCACCGTGCGCAATACCTCTTCTTCCGATAAAGGAGCGACTTTTTCCAACGGCGTCCCTTTTATCGGCTGCAACAGGTTAAGTGGAATAGACTGTATATCCAATCCGTGCAACGTAAAAGCCAATTCCACCCGATGACGCATCGTCTCGCCCATCCCGATGATGCCTCCGCTGCACACTTCCATCCCTATGCGGCGCGCCGCCCGAATGGTCTCTATTTTCTCTGCCTGCGTATGGGTGGTGCAGAGATTCCCGAAATAAGAAGGTGCCGTCTCCAGGTTGCAATGATAACGGGTAACGCCCGCCTCATGTAAGGCACGCAACTGAGCCTCATCGGCAAGCCCCAACGAAGCGCATAAATGTATCCCACTATGCATACACAAATAAGCGAAACGCTCGCACAAAACCTTTATCTCCTTATCCGAAGGACGCTTGCCGCTGGTCACCAGCGAGAAACGGTTCACGCCTTGCGCTTCATTCAGCTGGGCATGACGAAGGCATTCTTCTTCCGACACCAGACCATATACCTGCACGCCCGTATCATAATACGCAGACTGGGCACACCATTTACAATTCTCCGGACACCGTCCCGATTTCGCATTGATAATGGAACACATATCAAACTTCCGTGAAGCACACCTCACCGTAATCCGATGTGCCGCCTCACACAACACGTCCAACGGGGTTTCTTCGGCAACCCTCAGCACCTCATCGGGCTGAAGCGGCTTCCCTTCGTAAACAGCTTTCTCAATTCTTTCTATCATTTGAGCTTATAAGTCTTTAGGTTGAAACGCAGATTAGCGCAGATTTTCGCAAATAAAAAAAATAATTATATCTGCGAAAATCTGCGCTAATCTGCGTTTCAAAAAACATTAAAAGCGGAATGAGAGAAACCCGCTTGCGAGCCTTTCTCATTCCGCTTCCTATATTATATAAAGGTATATAACACTCCGGACAAACAACAGATTTACCCGAAACCGATACCACTCTCTGCATCAAGAACAGAAGCAATACGGCATTCACAACCTGAGATGCGGACACTAAGATTCCTCCGCCTCCGTCATCTACAGCACCTTCCGCCATTCTCTCGTCAACGGACGTTCTCTGTTCCCGGTTCTCTGAAAAAGATTTGTTCTTGCTCAATGCAGCATCGGCAATGCTCCGGCATACATGCCCGATTGTCACGGCGATGCGCAGACTCACGAACACAGCATATCCCTTCCGGCTCCACCGGCGGAACCGGACACTGCCTGCCTTATGTAAACAAACCTTCTTCATGCCGTTATTTTAATTGAAACGCAGATTAACGCAGATTTTCGCAAATATAATAATTTAAAATGGATCTGCGTTAATCTGCGAAAATCTGCGTTTCAAAAATAATCAATATTCCACTTTAATATTCCGTTTCATTTCGTCTTCCACTACAGCCATCATGCCTTCTACCTGCGCCAAAGCCAACATACGGCCATGGAACGAATAGCCGGCATTGTAGCCTTTGTCTTCATCGCCCAACATCGTGCGCCCATGATCTACACGCATCGGAAGCCCCGGCTTTATTTGTTCGAAAATACGAATCAAGTCGATTACATGACCACGACCTTCCAAGTGCGAACTTTCGATAAAATTGCCGCCCGGCATAGCCGCCGTACTGCGCAGATGTACAAAATGCGTACGCGAAGCAAACTTCTTCGCCAATTCACGCGTATCGTTATGCTCGCCTGCGCTGAGCGAACCGGCACAGAAAGTCAAGCCATTGTGCGGATTGTCTACAGCATTCAAGAACCAAGCAATATCCTCTTCATTGGTCACAATACGCGGCAAGCCCAAAATCTGGAAAGGAGGGTCATCGGGATGCACACACATATTCACTCCGTATTCTTCGCATACCGGCATAATGGCAGCCAGGAAATAACGCATGTTCTCACGCAACGCAGCACGGTCGATTCCGTCATACAATGCCAACAGGTTGCGGAAAATAGCCACCGGATTCTTGTCGCCTTCCTTGATATTTCCGTTTACGAATCCCTGTGTCTTCACGATAATCGAATCAATCAGTTCGTCCTTTTCGGCTTCGGTAATCACCTTATCCAGCTCTGCCACTTTACGCAGTTCTTCTTCCGTATAATCGGCTTCAGCGCCCTTGCGCTTCAGAATCATCGTATCGAAATAAGCGAAACGCACCCGGTCGAAATACAACGAACTGGAACCGTCTGCCCACGGATGTTGCAGGTCGGTACGCACCCAGTCGATGACCGGCATGAAGTTATAGCAAATGGTCTTGATGCCACATTTACCCAAATTGGCAAGGCTCACCTTGTAATTTTCAATCAGCTGGTCACGCTCCGGACCTGCATATTTGATAGCCTCACATACCGGAAGACTCTCTACTACCGACCAGCGCAAACCGTACGATTCGATGTACGACTTCAGGTCATTGATGGCTTCTACAGTCCATATTTCACCGTTCGGCACATCGTGAAGTGCAGTTACAATACCTTCTACTCCAATTTGTCTCAGCATAGGAAGTGTAATTTTATCTTTCTTCCCAAACCATCTCCAAGTTTTTTCCATCATAGTATTTGAGTATTTTGAATTCCTTTAAAAGACGGCGCAAGTTATCAAGAATCTTCGAAACACGCAAATGCAAGCCTCATTTATTTGCCTCCGAAAAGTAATATATACTGCATACGCAGTTTCAATGCACTGAAACCGGCGTAGAAGATAGCTTACTTTGCCAACGCAGTATATATTCATTTTCGAAGGCAGATAACTGCCTCATTCCGCACAAAAATTTGCTAAGCAAAAACCGCTTAAAAGCCCCTCTGGCGCACATCCTAATAAAACTTACAACTTATTTAAAAAAAACTAACAAATATATTTGTTCTTATAAAGTAAAATATATACATTTGCACCGTAATATCGATAAAAGTCGGTACGGAATGCGGAGCAGATACTCCTTATTATATATAGCCGCCTGCTCCATGATGTATAGAGAAAACAAGAGATACAACATAGATTATTAAAATGATAGAAAGGATAGAGGCTATGAAACATCTACTTACCCTCCTTCTGATAGGCTTTGGGTTATCAGCTTCTGCTCAAAAAGCCGCAATAAAAACCAATGTGATTTACGATGCGACGGCTTCGCTCAACATCGGTATAGAATACGCGTGGGACGAACAATGGTCTGCCGAGCTTTCCGGAGTTTACAACCCCTTCGAGTTCAAAAACGGGAAACAATGGCAAACGGCTTTCCTCCAGCCCGAAGTGCGCTATTGGTTCGGCGAAGCGTTCCGTGGGCATTTCGTAGGCATCCATGCGCAATCCGGCACCTTCGATGCAGGCAACATCAACCTGCCTTTCAACATCGCGCCCGGACTGAAAGACTATTCCTACCAAGGCTGGTTTGCCGGAGCCGGAATCGCTTACGGATACCAGTGGAAGTTAGGCAAGCAATGGAACATGGAAGCCACCCTCGGCATAGGCTACAACCATTACGATTTCGAGAAATACGGATGCCCCGTGTGCGGAGGCAAGGTAGGCGAAGGCACCAAAGACCGCTTCTGCATCACCAAGTTAGGCTTGTCCGTCATCTATGTATTCGACTAACCAAAACGGATTGATCAATTTTATTTAATACTCTAATCATTTTACGTATGAAAACAAAACAAGTAAGTTTAGCGATTTTAGCGTCGATGACACTATTCGCTTGTAACAACAATGATGACCTGAATGTTCAGGGCGTTGACAATGCTCCGAAAACGGTAGTTATGAAGCTGGATGGACTTAGCTCTTCTCGTTCTACCGATCCTACCAGTACAGAAAATAAAGTTTCTGTACACGACATTGCTGTAATATTCTATGCAAACGGCGGTGCTATCTATCAGGCAGAAAAAATTACAGTAGGTTCTGCAGATTGGACAACTATTACTACTACGGGTAAAACTTATAATGATGTAGATGCAAGCGTTAATAAAGTAATGGTAATTGGTAACTACGGAGCTTTAAGCACTAATACAGAAGGTGCAGTTCCTACTGATGTAGCAACTTTAGCTAACACACAAGCCAGCGCTTTATTAGGCAAACAAATTTCTTTAAAATCTCAAAACCAATCTGGGACTGAAAAGATTGACGGAACAGACGGAAGCACAAGCACCAAAGCTGAAATCACCTTATTCGGAACAGACGACTTGGAAAGAGTTGGAGATAATTATGAAGCTGATGTAACAATAGCTCCGATTGTTTCTCGTATCGAAGTAAAATCAGTATCATGCACATTTGAAGATCCTATCGAAGGTGTTGGCGTAGAAAAGACTGCTACCGTAACGGTAAACGGTATCGGTATGTTCGATTACTATAACACCATGACTTTGGACGGAACCAACGTAACCAACTATATGGCAGACGGTGACCAAATCCTGCTTCCGGGTGATGCTGAAGCAACAACTGGACAATACAAATTGTTTGAAGCAAGCGAAGATTGGGGCTGGGCATACGATGCAACATCAACTGGTTATAATAATGTATTAAAAGATGAAAGTCTTACGGGTAATCCCATTGAAATGAAAACAACTGCATCAGGAAAAGCTACATTTGCATACAACTTCTTCCCTGTTCAGTCTACTACCACAATCGGTGGTACTGCGTCTAAATTAACTGACCAAGTTTTGGCAAATGTTGTATTAAGCGTTAAAGTAGAAGGTGATGCCGATGCTGCAACAAAAGACCATTTCATTACAACAAACTTCCGCAAACAAAACGAAGAAACTGTAATCACTCCGGAACCTGGTAAGATTTATCAATTCGACTATGCCGTATCTACCAACAATATTCGTGAAAACGAAGAATGGGGACAAGACGGTATTACTGCAGTGGTAAAAGTAACTGTTAAATCTTGGGATATCGTAGCCGTAGACCCGAGCTTCTAATAACCCAAACATGAATCCCAAGATTCATCTATAAACAACTTGTAGGGGCGTATCGCATACGCCCTAAACATCCACCCCATACGTTGATGCTTTCGGACGAACGCATGGATTCGCCCCTACAAGATAACCAAAGGCAATAAACCTTACAATTACAATAAAACAAAATAGCGATGCGAAAGAACTTATTACTAACCTGCCTGTTTGCCGGTACAGCACTAAGCAGCTGCATCCGAGCCGACTTGAGCGAATGCCAAGGGCACCAGCCGGAAGAGGAAGACAAGCAAATCATCTACTTCCGATACACCGGAGACGGAACAAGCGACCTGCTGGCTGATAAAATCAAGTTTGCCGACCTCTACGTGTTCGATGAAAACGAACAACTGGTGCAAACCAAAGAAATCGGCACCGAAGAAGTGGCTGCGGAACACGGCACAACCCTCCAATTGCCTGCCGGAAGCTATCAGTTGGTATGCTTGGCTAACGCCGGCGAACGTACCCAGACAAGCGACCTCCATACAGGCAACATAGCAACTATGTACTTTGCGCATCCTGCCTACTTCACCAATCAAGAAGAAGCACTCACCGGTAACGACCCTATCTATCACGGAGACTTGACGCTCAACGTAGAAGGAGGTACCGAACAACACAACCTTGATTTCCATTCGTCCCACCTACGGATTTACGTGGAAATCATCGGATATGATACGTTTATCGCCAAGGAAGACGATACAAATACCCTGAGCGTACAACTGGGAAACGCACCTTGCCGCGTGTTCTTCGACAACCGGGTTTGTCCCAGCACACGCACCTACTATCCCGAGCTCAACAAGCAAGAGGGAAAAGATACCTATATCGGACAGCTCAACACCTACCGTCCGGATGAAAACCATCCCATGCAAGTATGCCTGTACAACGGAAGTGCCGAGCCGTTCTATACCCTCGATGTAGCCGAGTTTGTAGAAGCGAACCCTGAAATCGACCTCACCAAAGAGGAAGCAGAACTCCCTATCCGTATCGAGTTCAAGGGCAAAGACGTTAGCGTAAGCATCACCGTCCCCCACTGGGACATAGAAGAAGTATTCCCCGACATAGATTTTGAATAGCGTATGAAAAAGTTGATACACCTTATCTATATAATCCCCTTCCTCTTGCTCGCCTCGTGCAGCCAAGAAGAAGCCCCCGCTCCCGCCGGAACCAAGACGGTACAAATCAACCTGTCTACCCGCGTGGGCAGCACCGAAGAAGGAACAGATGATGAAAACGCCATCCACTCCATCCGTGTGTATGCGTTCGATGCAACAAGCAATGAATTGGTAGGCTATCATAAGGAAGATAATCTAAGCCAAACCAAGACTTATATCTTCCAAATGCCGCTCAACTTCTCATTAAAAGAAGACTTCACAAGCGGTTCGGTGCAAGCAAAGTTCTATATTGTGGTAAATGAAGAAGCGGTAAATGTTACTTTACCCGATGTAAATACAGACGAGAGCGGAATACCAGACGGTACAAGCACGGTAACACCTGCTAATCTAATGGATTTGACATTCAGCGGTTATGGAACCAAAGGCATACAAATCGAAGTACCCAATGAAGGCTTGCCCATGTCATGCGCTTATGAAAACGTAACACTCAACACCGAAACCGGACAAGTATTAAGCTTCGACCTCTATAGAGCCGTATCGCGTATCAAAGTTCAGTTTAAGAATGAAAACAATAGCACACCGATAAACATCACTACCTTAAAGTTCGGAGAATTTATTGCGGATAAAGCCTATCTTTTCCCGAAAGACGAAGTGCCAAGCGATGTTTCTTATACAAGCAATGAGTACATAGATATCAATGCTTTAAACATCACCGCACCCTTCCAAGGAACAAGCACCCCTGTATCGTGCTATATCTTGCCCTCAGAAGCAGGTGAAAACCAATATACTTTTGGCTTTAACGAGTACGAAAAGCAAGTATTGCAAGCCAACAACAACGGCTCATACAGCGATATAACCGAATTACCCCGAAACACTTCGCTCGATATCACCGCCACCATCAAAGGCGACTATATCATCTTCGATATCCCGAACGTAAACCAATGGAGCGAAGCCACCGGAGGAATCATCATTGTAGATAAACACATACAGCCATGAAGAAAAAAAACATACATATTCACCGCCGTAGCACTTGCACTTCTTCTCCCCTCATGTCAGCAAGAAACCCTTGCCCCGTCCGGAGAAGTCCCCAGTCCTGCCGACTACATCCAGTTCGGCACTCCTACGGTTACGCTCAATACTGAAAGCCGAAGCACCACCAAAGACGCACTAACTGAAGGCGATGCCTTCGGTGTATTGGGGTATTGCGTGCCGTATCAATTAGGAACAAACAACCTTGATTATGATGCAGGCACTTCACTTTGGTTAGTAAAATACCGTCTATGCGCACCATCGGTCTTCTATAACACCCCTGTTACCGTAAATGCAGACGGAACTTGTTCGTATGATAATCTACAAAAGTGGTATGTACAAGGCTATGGTTTGGATGGCGCTGCGAACGACGAAGTAGGAACGAATGCCGAACAATACCGATATACGTTCTTTGCCTATTATCCATACAAAAGCAGCAATCCGGTATTCAATGTAGACGCACCGGTTAATCCAACAACAATGGGCGCACCCAAGTTTACGTTTACAATGCCTCAAACAAGCGATAATCTGAATACGCCATTAGACCACACCCATACGCCCGATGCCATGTTTGGCGTGCTCTATAACCGACAAAAAACAGGAGAAAACATATCGTTTGAGTTTAGCCATCTGCTTACCGCCCTTGGTTTCGAAGTTAACAATTTCAGCGAACGGGAACTGAAAATCCATTCCATCACATTAAGCGGACAATTCTTTAAACAAATCGAATTGGACTTTAGCCAAACTGGTACCTTAACGGCAGCCACATATCCTGAAAATTATTATAACGGAACCTATACCATCTTTGATGAAAGTAACAACGGCAACCAGCCTTTGACATTAGCCGCACCTACAGAAGGGAATGACAAAACCACTTCCGGACTATTGCCCAAGGGAGCAAACGGAGAAGGAGAACACATCTTATTGATTTCGGGAAAAGCACCTTACTTCGGTCCTTCAGCAAACGAGAACGAGTCGAATGCCGTAAAAGTAAACATCACCTATACTTTCGGAAATGATGCAAAAGAAACAATGTCTTACACCCGTCCCGAAACATTTACCCCACGCCCGGGAACAAAATATACCGCCCAATTAAACTTTGTAGGCGATACGTTCGTCTTGCAATTCATTGTAAACAATAGTGAGATATGGGAGGACGGAGCATCAGACAATGACGATATTATATTTGAATAACTTCATCAAAAATTGAAAAACAATGAAACGCAACTATACATATTCAATTTTATTCTTTCTGCTGGCAAGTCTATTTATGAATAGTTGCCGGCAAGATGAACTTTATAGCCCGCAGACACCTGCCATCGCTACCGGAAATGAAGTCGCAATCAGTTTCTGCAGCGACCCTATGGAGCAATACAAGGTAACAACACGAAGTAGCGACCCGAAAGAAGACGAAGAAAAAGCTATTCATCAATTGTATATCTTCTTCTTTAATTCAGATGGTACTTACCTGACAGGAAATTACCTGACTGGTTATCGCGGAGAAACTGGAGCTATTGAACAAGGAGGCTATATCGCTCCCGGACAAGGCGCAACGCTAATCAAAATAGATAAAGATTTATTTGATAAAACAAGCACTCCTCAAAATGCTACCGTTTATGCCGTAGCCAATGTAGAATCGTCTTTATTCCGTACATTGGATGAGAACGGTCGCCCTCAATACTTGCAAGATATTATCAATCAAAGCAATGGAAGCATCACTACCCCACAAGCCGCTTTGGAATCAATCGTTTATAAACCGGGAACGTTTGTCTTCACAACACTTCCCGAAACCGGTATGCCTATGGTAGGTAAAGAAAGTCTTGACTTGACTGGAGAAAAAACGCCTGAAAATGAACGAAAAATAGAACTACAAGCCCTCATGGCTCGCATAGATGTCAATATCCAATTAGATTCGGAAGTATCGGAAAGCAATTTACCACGTATGCTGCTTACCTCGTGGAGGGCAAAGAACCTGCCGACACAAGTGGCGTTCACCTCTACCAACGAAGGAGGAACTACTTCATTGGATGCAAGTAACAAAACAGAACGGACTATTCAATCCACGCAATACATTTCAAATCGTCAAGGCAGCATCGAATTCTCTTTCTATATGTTCGAGAATATGCAGCAACCCAACGGCTCTGTCCAATATCCTGCTGACATCGAAGAGTATCAAAAGCAACGATATAAACCAACTATTGCCAATGAGAATGCAGCTTGCATCGAACTTAATACGCAATATACGACCTACAACAACGCAAACTATACCGTAAAATATACACTCTATTTAGGAAGTAACCACACCAATAACTTTGAAGTAAAACGTAACCATCAGTATAAGAACAACATTACTATCAAAGGGCTTACATCACAAGAAGACGCAGGAGGTGAATTTACTTACGATGCACGGGTGAATATTGAGGAGCAAGGGAACAAATACTACATCTCCATCTTGCGCGAGCGGAATCACGATGCACATTTCTGTGTAACACCTATGGATGTGTACTTATTTGACGAAAATGCCAATCCAAGCATGACCATTGAGTTTGAAAACAATACAGACTTAGATAAAAACGAAAAACCTTGGATACGCATGGAAAAAATTTGTGCTGCAGATATGGAGCAAGGCACCGTAACTGAATCTGGATTTATCGCATACAATGAAAGCACAAACCAAGGAACACACTTAGCAACAGGAACAGCTTGGACTGCTGGGAATGGAAAACGAGCATTCTTCACTACCGACTTAGTAACAAATACATTAGCGGAAAGCGGTAAAATTATCACAATAGACAATAACCGCGACCGTGTGTATTTCTATATCGATGAAAACTTGTCCGATTCGGAAGACCGTACGGCAGTTGTAAAACTTACCTATACAGATGCTAATAGTAATCCTGTATCTCGTACTTTGGATATTACGCAGACGCATTTCTTACGGGTACAAGTATATGACAGAAGCGGTAATCGTCCCAATTATAATAGACCTTATGGAGATGAAAATGACTATGACGGAGAAGACGGTGTTATCTATATGGAACAATACGAAGAATACCTTGACCATTACGACCCATTGGATGATTATGCAACTGAACAAATTTATGCAGGTTTGCCATGGGGACTTTCTGGAGAAAGCATATCTGATCCAGAAAATTATCTTGAAGGGTTAAGATATACAGGTGATATTATAGAAGAAGCTGCACATGGGGTTATGACATTAAATGACACTCCACATTCTGCCGCTGAATATTGTTACAATCGAAATAAAAGAGAGCCTAACGGAGAAGTTTATTATAATGAAGAATGGCACGGAATTGGTATTATAGGATATTATACTTATCAAACCAACCGCAAATATTTCCTTCCGGGTATCCGACAAATGGAAGATGCATTAACACAATATTATACCACTTTCCCTGAATTTCAAGGGAATTTCTATTGGTCATCTGCCGCTGGAAAACCCTCTATCATGGGACAAGACAGAGAGCGTGCCCGTGCCACAAAAGTAAATGCAGACGGTTCTTATGTAGAAAGTGCATATGGGGATAATTATCCCAATGGAGGTGCAGCTTTACGAACACAATCCCTTCGTATCCGTGCTTTCCGTAGCGACTTAGAGCCATTACAATATTAACGCAGGAAACAATTTTATATCTCTATCAATAGGTGAGGAAGCGTCCTCACGCACATTTTACTTAAATTAGTAATCTTTGGAAGCCGGTTTGCAGGGATGCACGCCGGCTTTTTACTTCTTCACCTTATTTGCCAAGTGCTCATAGCAAAACGAGAGACGGTCTTTTAAAAATAGTGAAATATTTCCGTAATTAAGTTGAAAACATCCTATTCTTTCCCATATTTCCTGACACAAAGGCGCACAGTTCCGAAGAACTTTTTTATCTTTGCATCGGAAGAAAAAAAGAATATTCATCACTTAACTAAAATAATAGAATTATGGAATTTGTAACAAACGAAAAGCTTACCATTGTTGGTGCTGCCGGCATGATCGGTTCTAACATGGCTCAGACTGCCATTATGATGGGTTTGACTCCTAACATCTGCTTGTACGACCCGTATGCTCCGGGCTTGGAAGGCGTAGCTGAAGAATTGTACCACTGCGGTTTCGAAGGCGTAAACGTAACCTTCACTTCAGACATCAAAGAAGCGCTGACAGGTGCCAAATATATCGTGAACTCAGGAGGTGCAGCACGTAAGGCAGGCATGACTCGTGAAGACTTGCTGAAAGGCAACGCTGCTATCGCTGAAGAATTCGGTAAGAACGTAAAAGAATATTGCCCGGATGTAAAACACATCGTTATCATCTTTAACCCGGCTGATATCACCGGTCTGATTACGTTGTTGTACTCAGGCTTGAAACCTTCACAGGTTACTACCTTGGCTACTCTCGACTCTACCCGTCTGCGCAGTGAACTGGCTAAATATTTCAACGTACCTATGGACGCTGTTGAAAACTGCCGCACATACGGTGGCCACGGCGAACAAATGGCCGTATTCGCTTCTACTGCTAAAGTTAACGGCAAACCGTTGACCGACATCATCGGCACTGACGCTCTGAGCAAAGAACAATGGGCAGAAATCCAACAGAAAGTAACCAAAGGCGGTGCTAACATCATCGCATTGCGCGGACGCTCTTCATTCCAAAGCCCGGCATACGTTTCTATCGAAATGATTGGTGCTGCTATGGGTGGCAAGGCATTCCGCTGGCCGGCTGGTACATATATCTCAAACGATAAGTACGACCACATCATGATGGCATGGGAAACTTCAATCACAGCTGACGGTTGCCACTGCGCTGCTTTGAACGGAACTGCAGAAGAACAAGCTGCTTTGGACAAGAGCTACGCTCACCTCTGCGAATTGCGTGACGAAGTAATCGCTATGGGCGTTCTTCCTGCTATCTCTGAATGGAACAAGCTGAACCCGAACATCAAATAATAAGTCGATGAGTCTCTGAAAAGAGAAGCATATCCCGCCGGCGGAAGCTGGCGGGATATTTTTTTAATATGAATGTCCGCATTTTACCTAATTGACTGTAGGGGCGTATCGCATACGCCCTGAAGACATCCGCGTGGATAAGTGGACGCATTCGGGCGCATGCGATACGCCCCTACATGGGATGTTTGCGGATATTCAATTTTTTTAATTCCCCAACTCCAAAGACAAACGTAACAGCCCGGCTACAAAATTATGCTTGTTGTGATGAATAATATGCAAGGCCGGCTGCAGGGAAAGCCACGAAGTCAGATGACAATGAATCGTACACTCGATGTCGGTTTCATCTCCGTCTGCAAATAGCAAACGGTTACACACAATACCTGCCGTCATATTATTTCGAGCGATGCGGTTCATCACCAGACCTGCTCCCCAATATCCGTTACATGGCGTATCACGGCTGGTCATAGCGGCACCCTGTCCCAACAAGACCAGCTGAGATTTACCGAACATAACTAACGGCTGCTCTACCAAGCCCCAAAAGCCGGTTTCTTTTTCATGGACACTCCCATCATCAGAAGGTGTTTTCCCATAAACATACCCTAACGTATAACTTGCCGCCTGTTCGCCTTTCGTAGGAATTTCATAGGAAATGCACCCCAACGTAAACACCCCATCGCTCGCAGGGCAAAAGCGGAACTGGCGGTTGAAATCATCATTTGCCACCCCGTTATACACACTCGCCTTCAATGTAAGCCCCTCTGCCGGAAGGTATTCCAAATGGATGCCCATTGCCGAAAGCGGAAAGGTAGCTAACGGATAATTCAAAGAAAGAATGGGGTAATCGGCATCCGAAGCTCCTGTAAAAAGCCCCGTTGCCGGAGTCGTAAAATAATCTACATCCACGTTGCGCAACCCCAATGACACAAAAAAGCGGTCGCCGAATGACTGACGCAGCGAAGCCTGTATCAGCCGGAACGGTTTGTTCTCATCGGCATAGATGTTCGACAATCCTAAATTATCATTATCTACTGCCCCTCCAGCCTGATACGTAGCAATCGCCATTCCTTCGAAAGTGGCTCCCTTCCATAAACCGACATTTACATCGGCTTCCAAATAATTAACCCACGACGTATTCCCGTTCGTCATATTCCACTCGCCTTCGGTCATTGCCGTCAAGCTCCATCCCACACGGGAAGAAGCTTCTTGCGACCATGCCACCGCTCCACATAAGCAAGCGGCAAGCCCCATTAAAATTCGACGCATCATTTAATCTTTGTATTTACTTGCGGTGCAAAGGTAATGAATTTATTTGTAAATTTGCCGCATCATGATAGACCAAGCCACCATAGACAGAATCATGGATGCCGCACAGATTGTAGATGTGGTATCCGAATTTGTCACTCTCCGGAAAAGAGGAGTGAACTATATCGGGTTATGCCCTTTCCACAACGAAAAGACCCCTTCATTCAGTGTATCGCCCAGCAAAGGGTATGCAAATGTTTCAGTTGCGGCAAGGGAGGAAACGTGGTGCATTTCATCATGGAGCACGAACAGCTCTCCTACTACGAAGCGCTGAAATGGCTGGCCCGGAAATACGGCATCGAAATCAAGGAACGTGAACTGACCGATGAAGAAAAAGCAAGCACATAGTTTACGGGAAAGCCTGTTTGTGGTAAACCAGTTCGCTTCCGAATACTTCCAAAATATCTTATATAATAACATAGACGGACAACGCATCGGCATGACTTATCTGCGCGGACGTGGTTTCCGTGACGATATCATCAAGAAGTTCCAGTTAGGATACAGCACAGACAATCATGACGCATTGGCACGTGCCGCCCTTCAGAAAGGGTACAAAGAAGAATTTCTTGTAAAAACCGGATTATGTTACCGGAAAGAAGACGGAACGTTGCGCGACCGCTTTTGGGGACGTGTCATCTTTCCGGTGCATACCATTTCGGGAAAAGTCGTTGCTTTTGGCGGACGTGTATTAAGCGCAGCCACCAAGAATGTACAGATGAAGTATGTCAATTCGCCCGAATCGGAAATCTATCACAAAAGCCGGGAGTTGTATGGCATTTACTTTGCCAAGCAAGCCATTGTACGGCAAGACCGTTGTTTTTTGGTAGAAGGCTATACCGATGTCATCTCCATGCATCAAAGCGGCATTGAAAACGTAGTAGCTTCATCGGGAACCGCACTGACTTCCGAGCAAATCCGCCTGATTCACCGGTTCACCAATAACATCACGGTACTCTATGACGGTGACGGAGCCGGCATCAAAGCCAGCATCCGAGGGATTGACATGCTGCTGGAAGAAGGCATGAACGTAAAAGTATGCCTGCTTCCTGACGGGGATGACCCTGACAGCTTTGCACGCAAACACAACGCCACCGATTATCAGGCATATATCAACGACCATGAAGTGGACTTCATCCGCTTCAAAACCGATCTGTTGATGGAAGAAGCGGGAAAAGACCCAATCAAACGGGCTTCGCTCATATCAAGTATTGTAAAAAGCATTTCAGTCATCCCTGATGCCATTGTCCGCTCGGTTTATATCCGCGAATGCAGCCAACTGCTTCAAATGGAAGAAAAAGTGCTGATTGAAGCCACCGCCAAACTTATCGAACAAGCACGCGAAGCCAAATTTAAAGAACAACAGCGCAAAAAAGAACGCGAACAGCGGTTAACGGCAACACCTCAGGCTTCTGTACCGGAATCTTCTCCCGAAGCCCAGACAAATGAAACACCTGCAGCCGATTCCACATCCGAAACCGGAAATGCTCCTTTTCCTTCCGAACCGGCTCCCTTTCCGACAGAACCCTATACCTCGTACATCCCGTCTGAAGGAAACGAACAAAAGGTATTCTATGCCAAAGAAGAAGACTTGGTACGGATGCTTATCCGCTACGGCGAAAAAGTGATGTGTTACGTAGAGAATGAAACGGGCGAGCAAATACCGTTTACCGTGACAGAATGCATCGCATCTGGGCTGAAAGAAGACGAATTACAATTCTATGACCCGCTGCACCGTTTGGTTTTACAAGAGTGTGAAGCACATCTGAATGACCCGAATTTCAATCCCGAGCGATATTTCATTGCTCACCCTGACCCTGCGGTAAGCAAGTTGGCTGTAGACCTCGTAAGCGACCGCTATCAACTGAGCAAATATCATTCGAAAGGACAAAAAATCGTAAGCGATGAAGAAAGGCTCTACGAACTGGTCCCCCGTCTGCTGCTCGACTTCAAACTCTCAATCGTAGAGGAAGAAATGAAACATACCATTCAGGCACTGGCTAATCCGGAAATAGCCAACGACCCGCAACGGTGTCTGGAAATCATGAAGCGTTACAAAGAGTTGCAAGAAACCCAAAGCGTCATGGCACAACACGCCGGCGACCGGGTGGTGCTGAAATTGTAAAAGAACTTGTCCGGTAAAACAGATTATACCTTTCGCGGCATTAACTTTGCATGTTAATAAAACACAGGACAGACACAGATGGACACTTAAAAAGAGGATTATCCTCTCTGTCAGACAAGGATAATCCCCTTTTTATGTTTTTTCTCACCGAAATGATTTATGAACAGCGCAATACCTGACCGATGCGCAAGGTTGTAGTACGCTTAATGCCGTTCATCTTGCACAAGCGATCGATAGATACGTGGTAAATCCGAGATATACGTCCCAATGTATCGCCTTTGCGTATCTTGTGATAGCGTATAGCACCGCTTTCTGAGGGCGAAGATTCTGTGTTCTCGATTTTCTTTCCGCTCTTCAAATTTGCCAATGCACGCGTACGCTGGTACGGATAACGGTTTGCATTACGGATAAACAGGTAACTGTCTGCAACAATATCCTGTTTCGGGAAATCGAACATGAATTCAGGATTGATTACCTCACCCAAGAAACGGGTTTCGAAATGCAGGTGCGAACCGGTAGAACGTCCCGTATTGCCACCCAAGCCTATCACATCGCCAGCCTTTACGTATTCGTCTTCTTTCACCAGTTGCTTGGAAAGATGACCATAAATGGTCTCCAACCCGTTGTCGTGACGAATAACCACATATTTGCCATAACCGCGGCGCTCATACTTCACCATACGTACTTTCCCGTCGAAAGCCGCCCGAATGGTATCACCGATATATACCTTAATATCCAACCCATTATGCATACGGCGCCAGCGCGGACCGCACTTTGAGGTAATCTTCGTATGCGTAGTGGGCATGCAGAAACCGGTTAAATCAATTCGGAAGGTATCGGGAATCTGAACCGTATTGCCGTATGCGTGTACACGGTCGTTCCGCCAATTAGGATACAAACTATAAGCAGGATAAACGGCTTGCTCAGCCTTGATTTGGCGGATCAGCGCCAACGAGTCTACAGCTTTCAGCTTTCTGTCGATAGGTGCCTGGCGTGCCAGCAAGTCCTGCCCTGCTACATTTACGCTTACTAATGCCAATGCCGCTACCGCAACTGTTCTAATACATTTTAAAATCATTACATACCTTATTTATTCACCTGTTCAAACGAATGCTTGCGATTTTTCAAAAAAGCGTTTCAAATATAGCTTTTTTGGCTGAATCAGGCACAGGTGATTAACTATTTTTCAGGTATTTTTATACCAAAAAGAAAGAAAACAGGCGGTTTTCTGCTTTAAAACATGTATTTTACCCCCACTATTGCGCTGCCTGCCGGAATTTTCCATTACACCATTGATAAACAACTGGCTTCTCAAGCACGTAAGCCTTGAGCTTCTCCGCCGTCTCTTTATCCACGTAATCAGGAGTCGTGTAAGTAACCGTCAGGCTTTGGTCTTTCTCGGACAAACGCAATTCTTTCAGGTACATATCGGCATACAAGCGTAAATTGCGCAACGAATCCGTCGCCGTTTCCGTCAAAGGCTGCCGGTAAAATTGCTCTTCAGGAGGTAAAGTGAAAAATCGGCTTGCCGGAAGTTCTTTCCAAGCGGTGTCATAAAAACGGATGTCGCTGTCTGCCACCGGTCCTTCATACGTACGAACCACACATACCACTTTCACCGAATCGTTCAGTGGCAAGAGTTTCATTTCCTCCTTGCTCGACTTACTGATGCGCACCAACAGGTAATCATCGGTCAGCTTCAACATCTCCGAAGTCTGCCCGAAGCGGTTTTTCACTTCCGCTTTCATATTGCTGGCAAGAAAATCGCCGAAATCTTCCCGGTTCACTTTAGTCAACAAAGGGGAAAGCGAATCGGGCAAAGCGATGTATAATGATTTTAAATCCTGCGCTTGCATGCTCACGCTGCAAAGCATGCACACAAGTCCTATAATCCACTTCATTTTAACTGTCGTTTTTTATTTCCCGCCAAAGATAGGGATTTCTTCCGACCGGACAAAACGATAGTTAATCAAAAATGAATGTTGATTTTTATTTTGACACACCCACATGCAACAGCTCCATTTGGAGATAAAACTTGTCGATTTTTCTCTTTTAAAGGAGGAAATTGTGTAAAATAGTAAAAAAAGAGCTTGTTTTTTTTGTAAATTTATAAAGAAAATGTTTTCTTTGGGGTGACATATCACTGATTGAAGCGTGACTATGCTTTTCAAAGGCGCTTTCTTCTTAAAAGGGTTTTTGAATCTAATAACTAAACAATTAACACCGATGAAACAGAAAACACCTGATGAAGACGAGCAGCTAGTCTCGCTTTATCGCGGCGGAAATGTTTCCGCATTTAACACACTTTTAATCCGATACATTCCTAAAATCCGACAAGCCGTCCGGCGCTTTCTCTCTAATCCTGAAGACATAAACGATGTTCTTCAAGATATCTGTATCCATGTAGGTACGAAATTGAAAAACACATACAATGAAAAACGGAAAATTCTCGGGGTGGCTTACTTGCGTAGTGGCAAATTACATGTGCAGCTATTGCCGGAAAAAAGAAAATCACTTTTTCTTTTGTAGACTTGGAGGCAGTAAAAGTCATCGAGTCGGAATATATGCTTCCTACCTTTGCAAGGGAACAGAAACTTTTCGACTTGCAAAGGTCGGTCGAGGAACTTCCGGATGAGTTGAAAAAATTGGTGGGAATGAAGTTCAAAGAGAAAATGACTCTTCAGGCGATTGCGGATAAGCTAGGCATGAAAAAGACGACCGTAGCAGCAAAGCTGAACTCAGCTTATCGGAAATTGGAGAAAAGCATGCAGCACAAAGGATATGATGATGCATTAATCTGACTTTTTTACTTTTTTTAGCATGAAATTTTACCGTTTGCGTTACCAATAAACAAAATTTTATAGTATTTTTGCCCCGTATTGTAAAGTTCAGTTTGCAAAACATGACAAATAACATAAAACATCTAGGTATTGTGGAAAGCATTAACGGTTCTCGTCTGAAGGTGAGAATCGTTCAGGCGTCAGCTTGCGCGGCATGTAGTGCGAAAAGCCATTGCCATGTGTCAGAGTCAAAAGAAAAGATGATTGACGTGTATAATAAGCAAGGACTCCCATGCGCAATCGGGGAAAGGTGTGGGTAGTAGGCACATCTTCTATGAGCATGAAGGCCGTATTGCTGGCTTTTGTAATTCCGTTCCTGGTGGTGGTTTTATCCCTTGTCATTGCTTTGCGTCTGACGGGGAATGAAGCCGGGTCAGCATTGATTTGCCTTTGTGCCTTGATTCCTTATTACCTTATTATATATATGTGCCGGCATAAGCTGGACCGTACATTTGTTTTTACGTTGGAAACGGTTGCATAATATTAATAAACTAACTTTATATCTATGAATCTAATTTTGGTTGCAGTAATTTCATTAGGAGCCATCGGGTTGGTATCTGCCGTAATCCTGTATGCCGCTTCAAAGAAGTTTGCTGTGTATGAAGATCCGCGAATTGCGCAAGTGGCGGCTGTGCTTCCTCAAGCCAATTGCGGTGGATGTGGGTATCCTGGATGTTCAGGCTTTGCGGCAGCATGTGTGAAAGCCGGTTCATTGGAAGGGAAACTATGTCCGGTAGGCGGGCAGCCTACTATGGAGAAAGTAGCTGGCATTTTAGGGTTGGAAGTTTCCGCTTCTGAACCTAAGGTAGCTGTAGTGAGATGTAACGGTACATGTGCCAACCGTCCGAGGCTTACGCAATACGACGGCGTGCGCTCATGTGTGGTGGCCAACTCTACCAGCGGAGGCGAAACGGGATGTTTCTTCGGATGCTTGGGATGCGGCGATTGTGTATCGGCATGCCAGTTCGGAGCCATCCGCATGAATCCGGAAACAGGTTTGCCAGAAGTGGATGAAGAAAAATGTACGGCATGCGGTGCTTGCGCCAAGGCTTGTCCGCGAAACATTATCGAGATTCGTCCGAAAGGCAAGAACAACCGCCGTGTGTATGTACAATGTGTAAACAAGGACAAAGGTGCGGTTGCCCGTAAGGCTTGTACCGCCGCATGTATCGGGTGCGGCAAGTGTGTGAAAGTGTGTCCGTTTGAAGCGATTACGTTGGAAAACAATTTGGCATACATCGATCCGGCTAAGTGTAAGTCTTGCCGTAAATGCGAAACGGAATGCCCGCAGGGCGCCATCATTGCCGTAAACTTCCCTCCACGCAAGGCGAAACCGGCAGAGCCTGAGGCACCGAAAGCCGAGCTTAATCCAAACGAAGTAGAACCCATAAAACAATAGATAAAGTGAAGACGTTTAGAATTGGTGGAGTTCATCCAGCAGAAAATAAATTGTCGGCAGGTAAAGCCATAGAAACGCTTGCACTTCCGAAGCAGGCAGTGTTCCCTTTGTCCCAACATATCGGTGCCCCAGCTACCCCTGTCGTAAAGAAAGGTGATAGCGTAAAGGTCGGAACCAAGATTGCAGAGGCGGGAGGCTTTGTTTCGGCTGCAATCTTCTCTTCTGTATCTGGGAAAGTGAATAAGATAGACAATGTTGTTGATGCGAGCGGATACCGCAAACCTGCCATTTTCATTGATGTGGAAGGTGACGAATGGGAAGCATCCATCGACCGCAGCACGACGTTAGTGAAAGAATGCAACCTGACTCCCGAAGAAATTGTAACGAAAATCAAGAACGCGGGAGTCGTCGGCATGGGTGGAGCCTGTTTCCCCACACATGTAAAACTTACTCCTCCCCCGGGATGCAAAGCCGAGTGTGTGATTATTAATGCCGTAGAATGTGAACCTTATCTGACCGCCGACCATCGGCTGATGCTTGAGAAACCGGATGAGATCTTGGTGGGAGTGAGCATCTTGATGAAAGCGGCTAAGGTAAATCAGGCTTATATCGGCATAGAGAACAACAAGCCGGATGCGATTCGGTTGTTGACTGAAAAAGCTGCCGGATATCCAGGCATCGAAGTGGTACCCTTGAAAGTGAAATATCCGCAAGGCGGCGAGAAGCAATTGATTGATGCGATTATCGGGCGTCAGGTGCCTGCTCCTCCTGCAATACCTATCAATGTAGGAGCTATCGTACAGAACGTAGGTACGGTATATGCCGTATATGAAGCCGTACAAAAGAACAAGCCGCTTTTCGAGCGTATCGTGACCGTAACCGGAAAATCCTTGAAGAATCCGTCTAACTTCCTTACCCGCATGGGAACTCCGATGAGCCAGCTGATAGAAGCAGCCGGAGGGCTTCCGGAAGATACCGGCAAGGTAATCGGCGGCGGACCGATGATGGGCAAGGCTCTGATGAACATCGAAGTTCCTATCTGCAAAGGAAGCTCGGGCGTCTTGATTATGAACGATAAGGAAGCACGTCGGGGCGCACCCCAACCGTGTATCCGTTGTGCCAAGTGTGTGAGCGTTTGTCCGATGGGACTGGAGCCTTATTTGCTTGCCACGTGCTCGGCTCATGGCGACTGGGAACGTGTGGAACATGAAATGATTATGTCATGCATCGAATGCGGTTCATGCCAGTTTACATGTCCTTCACATCGCCCGATGTTGGATTATATTCGTTTAGGAAAAGGTAAGGTGGGCGGAATCATCCGTGCACGCAATGCTAAAAAATAATTGTAGACTATTATGGCTAATAAATTAATCGTATCATTATCGCCCCACGTGCATAACAACGACAGCGTGCAGAAAAACATGTACGGTGTCTTGATTGCATTGATACCTGCCTTGCTTGTATCATTAATCGTTTTTGGTTTAGGGGCTCTTATCGTCACGCTGACCTCGGTTGCGGCGTGTGTCTTCTTTGAATGGGCTATTACGAAATACATTCTGAAACGTGAGCAGACCACCATTATGGATGGCTCTGCCGCTCTGACGGGTGTATTGCTGGCATTCAACTTGCCTTCGAACCTGCCTGTATGGATTATCATTATCGGTGCGTTGGTGGCTATCGGTATTGGTAAGATGACCTTTGGCGGATTGGGCTGCAATCCGTTTAATCCGGCTTTGGTAGGACGTGTATTCCTGCTTATTTCGTTCCCGGTACAGATGACCTCTTGGCCTCAGACAGGTCAATTGGCTTCTTATTTGGACGCCGAGACCGGAGCTACTCCATTGGCGCTGATGAAGCAAGCCATTAAGTCGGGCGACCCGTCTGTGCTGAGTGACTTGCCAAGTAGCTTTAACCTCTTAATCGGCATTCCGGACAGTTGTCAGATGGGAGTGGGATGTTTAGGCGAAATCAGTGCCGGAGCCTTGCTTTTGGGGCTTATCTATATGTTATGGAAAAAGATTATCACATGGCATATCCCCATTTCGATTCTTGCTACGGTATTTGTATTCTCCGGATTGATGCATTTGGCTAATCCTATTTATGCTTCTCCGGTACATCATCTCTTTACCGGCGGTTTGATGTTAGGCGCAATCTTTATGGCTACCGATTATGTCACATCACCTATGACCCATAAGGGTATGATTATTTACGGCATTGCGATAGGTTTCCTTACCGTATTGATCCGTACGTTCGGGGCTTATCCCGAAGGCATGTCGTTCGCTATTTTGATTATGAATGCGTTCACGCCGTTGATTAATACTTATTGTAAACCTAAACGTTATGGGGAGGTAGTAAAGAAATGAAAAAGCTTGAATCATCTTTAAAGAATATGGCGTTGGCGCTTACAGGCTTCTCTGTCGTTGCAGGAGGTTTGTTAGGATGGGTCAACGATGCTACGGCAGAGCCGATAGCACAGGCCAATGCGAAAGCCTTGAGTGACGCTATTGCGGTAGTTGTGCCCGGATTTGACAATAATCCAGCCGAGGCGCCCGAGACCGTGGAACTGAACGGGGCTTCTTATAAAATTTATAAAGCGACCAAGGGAGGAGAACCTATCGGAGCGGCTGTAGAGGCTTCTGCCAACGGATTTGGAGGAGCATTGACGGTTCTTGTCGGTTTCGATAAGGAGGGGAATATCATTGACTATTCTTTGTTAAGCCATGCCGAGACTCCGGGATTGGGCTCGAAAGCGGCTGATTGGTTTAAAAAAGGAGGAAAAGGAGATATAACCGGAAAGAACCCGGAGCCGCTCCGCTGAGCGTAAGTAAAGACGGAGGCGAAATAGATGCCATTACCGCTTCTACCATCACTTCGCGCGCATTCCTTCTGGCTGTAAACAATGCTTATGCTGTTTATAAGAACCAGCAAGTAGATGCCACAAGCGGTGCGACACAGCAGGCAGGCGATAATCAAACAAGTAATGAAAAATAGTGAGGAAAGGAGCAGACTATGAGTAATTTGAAGATTTTGATAAACGGGATTGTAAAAGAGAATCCTACGTTTGTACTCCTTTTGGGTATGTGTCCGACATTGGGAACCACCTCTTCTGCCATTAACGGTATGGGAATGGGGCTTGCCACAATGTTTGTGTTGATTTGTTCGAATTTTGTGATATCTGCCATTAAGAATTTAGTGCCTGACATGGTACGTATTCCTATCTTTGTGGTGGTTATCGCTTCGTTCGTTACGATTTTGCAAATGGTTATGCAAGCCTATGTGCCTGCTCTTTATGCGACATTGGGGTTGTTTATCCCTTTGATTGTAGTGAACTGTATCCTGTTGGGACGCGCGGAGGCTTTTGCCTGTAAAAATACGCCGATAGCCTCTTTCTTCGACGGATTAGGCATCGGACTTGGATTTACGATTGCACTGACTCTGTTGGGTGGAGTCCGTGAATTCTTGGGAACAGGCAAGTTGTTTAATATCACCATTATGCCTGAGCAATACGGTATGTTGGTCTTCGTGCTGGCACCGGGTGCTTTTATCGCATTGGGGTATCTGATTGCTATTGTAAACCGCTTTAAAAAAGCATAACTTTTAAATAGACAGGAATATGGAATATATATTGATATTTATCACTGCCATCTTTGTGAACAACATTGTGTTGTCACAATTCTTAGGTATTTGCCCTTTTTTAGGCGTTTCTAAAAAGGTAGATACCGCTATGGGCATGGGAGCTGCAGTCGCTTTTGTATTGACATTAGCTACGATTGTGACTTATGTCATTCAGAAATTCGTGCTTGACCCTTTCGGGTTGGCTTACCTGCAGACAATCGCTTTCATTTTGGTGATTGCCGCATTGGTGCAAATGGTGGAAATTATCTTGAAAAAAGTTTCTCCTGCCTTGTATCAGGCTTTGGGTGTGTTTTTGCCGTTGATTACCACGAACTGCTGTATCCTTGGCGTTGCTATTTTGGTTATCCAAAAGAACTTTGATTTGCTGACAGGCGTTGTATACGCTTTTGCCACGGCATTGGGCTTTGCGCTTGCATTGATTGTCTTTGCAGGCATTCGTGAACAGCTTAGTTTGGTCAATATTCCGAAAGGCATGCAAGGCATGTCCATTGCGCTTGTAACTGCCGGGCTTCTTGCCATGGCGTTCATGGGCTTTTCCGGAGTAGATAAAGGCCTCGCCGTTCTTTTTGGAGTGGAATAAAGATAACACATAGAGAATAAAGGAGACGCAGATCGTTCATCTGCGTCTTTTTTTGTTTTTAATGCATCTCTTTTTCAAGATTTCTTGTTATTTTTGCCAATAGAGAACAATAACCTAATATTAATACCTTATAAAAATGAAAGAAAGAATTTTAGTTACAGGTGGTACGGGATACATAGGCTCGCACACCGTAGTCGAACTCCAAAACAATGGGTATGATGTAGTAATCGTAGACAATCTATCAAATTCACGTGCCGATGTGGTGGATAATATCGAAAAAATTACAGGAATCCGCCCGGCATTTGAGGAAGTGGATTGTTTGGATTATGCAAAATTGGAAGCTGTATTTGCCAAATATCCGGGTATCAAAGGTATTATCCATTTTGCAGCAAGCAAAGCGGTAGGCGAATCGGTTCAGAAGCCTTTATTGTATTATCGCAACAACATCGTATCGCTCATCAATCTGTTGGAACTGATGCCGAAATATAATGTAGAAGGTATTATTTTCTCTTCTTCTTGCACAGTATACGGACAGCCGGACAAACTTCCTGTTACAGAAGAAGCTCCTATCAAGAAAGCTGAATCTCCTTATGGCAACACCAAACAAATCAACGAGGAAATCATTCGTGACACGATTGCTTCCGGTTCTCCCATCCATGCCATCCTGTTGCGCTACTTCAACCCGATTGGTGCACACCCGACAGCCCTTATCGGTGAATTACCCAATGGTGTTCCGCAGAACCTGATTCCTTACCTGACCCAGACCGCTATCGGTATCCGCGAGAAGCTGACCGTCTTCGGTGACGACTACAATACGCCCGACGGTTCTTGTATCCGTGATTACATTTACGTAGTAGACTTGGCGAAGGCTCACGTAACAGCTATGCACCGTATTCTGGATAACAAGCAAAAAGACAAAGTAGAAGTATTTAATATCGGTACCGGAAGAGGCGTTTCAGTATTAGAATTGATTCATGCCTTCGAGGCCTCTACCGGTGTGAAGCTGAATTATCAGATAGGCAAACGCCGCGCCGGAGACATCGAACAGGTATGGGCAGACCCGACTTACGCAAACCAGGAATTGGGCTGGAAAGCCGAAACTTCGTTGGAGGCTACCCTGCGTTCGGCATGGGATTGGCAATTGAAATTGCGTGAGAACGGAATCCAATAATAGCCGATTAACCGTTGACTATGGAGGTGAGTCGGGAGTTAAAAGAAGTCAGAACCTATATCTTTTAGACAGACTCACACGATAGATATAGCTGCGTTGGTGGTACGATTAGTAATCGTACAGCATGACGATTACTAATCGTGCGGCATTACGATTACTAATCGTACCATTGATGCAGTATATACGCTGTCTTTTTTTATCCTCATTCCCGAAGCGTTTTTTTGCCGCTTTGCTTGCCGGAAACTGATGTCTCCTGCCGGTTGCCACAGGAAGAAGTTGCACGTGCATTGCCTTTTGTCGGGATATGGAGACAGCAAATGCTTTAGCTGTTCTCGGAAACTTGAAATTAGAGAGAAATTATAGAGACTGATTCCTGTATTTTCATTATTTTTGTGCTTGGATAATTTTTATTAAGTAAGCACCTTAAATGATAACGGAATGAAAAACATCGTGTTAACCCTACTTTTTCTTTTAAGTAGTCTGGCCGCTTCCTTTGCTCAGTCGCACCGTCTGTTTACGACCGATGAGGAATTGTCAAGCAGCCTGATTAATTTTATCTATCAGGATCACAACAACATGATATGGATTGCCACGGAAGACGGGCTCAACCGTTATGATGGTGTCAAATTCACGGTCTACCGCCATGAACCGGGCAATGAGCATTCGTTGGCACACAACTATGTGAAAGTTATATTCGAAGATGACAAAGGAAGGCTGATTGTAGGAACCTATGCCGGCTTGCAATTGTATGATGAAGCGACAGATACGTTCTCCCGATTGGCTACCGATGAAAGCGGAGCCCCATTCACGAGCTTCATTACTCATATCTTACAGCGGAAGAACGGGGAAATATGGGCGACCGGTAATCGTTTGGTCAAACTGGACATCACTCCCGATGGTGAACTCCATATACAATGGGCTAAATTGCCCGCAGGCGTACCTACCGAGATGTTAGAATATGCCCTTGAAGATAAATCAGGCAATCTGTGGCTGGTCAAGGAAGGCGACGGCATATACCGGGTGTCACCGGATAATCAGGTAAGGCATTACGATGAAGGCCAGCACGCTTTCGCCATTTTGACCCTATGTGAAGACAAATGGGGCAACATCTATGGAGGAAGCCCGCGTAACGGTTTGTTCCGTTATGACAAAAAACAGGACACCTTTGTTTCCCTCTCTTATTTGTCAGACGAAAAGTTATCGGTACGTTCTATCTACTGTACAGATCAGAACACCTTATACATATGCACGGACGGGGAAGGATTAAAGCAACTCGACATTCAAGGCAACCAGCTGTCCGACTTTCTGATAGAAGATGACCGGATTGACTCCCATCGGGCAAAAGTGCATTTCATGTTTCAAGACCGTACCGGAAATTACTGGCTGGCCATTTATCAGAAAGGGGTGATGATGATTCCTACCCACCCTAACGGATTCAAATACTTGGGTTACAAGTCTGTCAGCCGGAATCTGATCGGATCCCATTGTGTGACTTCACTTTATCAGAGCAGTGATGGGACAATGTACGTAGGAACGGATAACGATGGCCTCTATGCACTTACACAGTCTGGCAAGCAGGGACGGCATTATGTTCCGAATAATACGCCCCATTCTGTCCCCCCTATTCTCATGAGCATCTATGAAGATTCCGAACACAATCTTTGGTTAGGTTCATTTGTGAATGGCGCAGCCTTTCTGGATACCCAAAGCGGACGTTGCACCTATTTGCGGGAACCGGGAAATAAGAAGTGGGAGGCAGTACGCAATGTTTATGCTTTTGCCGAGGATGGCGACAAGCGGGTATGGATAGCCACCATGGGCGGAAGTCTGTTTTGTTATGACCTGCGCAACCGGAAACTGCGTAATTATCCTCAACTGGAGGGGAAAATCACCAATGACTGGGCGTGTAGTCTGCTTTACTCGGCTACGGACAACTGCCTCTATGTAGGAACCTATAACGGGCTTTACTGCGTGGATTTAAAAACAGAGGACCTGAATGTCTCTTTTACGCTTGGGACGCATATTATCTACACGCTTTGCGAAGATCGGGAAGGCAATCTTTGGGTGGGCACTTCGGACGGACTTATTTGTTGGAACCGGAAGAAGCAGGAACAGACCACTTATACCACAGCCAATGGTTTGCCGCATAATTCGGTCTATGGTATTTTGTTCGATGGCCGTGATTGCCTTTGGATAAGTACTAACCGGGGATTGTCACGCTTCTTCCTGCCCCAACGGCGCTTTGTCAATTATACGGTTCACGACGGGCTTCAAGGCAATGAATTCTGCAAGAATGCCGTTTTCCGCAGTAAGGACGGTTCTCTCTGGTTCGGGGGTATCAACGGTGTCACTTATTTCAATCCGCAAGATATCATTGTCCCAGATAAGAAATGGCAGCTTCGTATCACTGATTTCTATCTGCATGACCAGCCTGTGCGGGTGGGAACCCGTTCGGGCAGGCACGAAGTCATCAGTGTCCCTGTGCACAAAGCCGATGATTTTTATCTGTCTTACCGCGACAACTCGTTCAGCATTGAGTTTTCTACCGTCGAACTGAATACAGCCCGCAGGCTTACTTACTACTATGCCATGAACGATACGGTATGGAACGAATTGCCTGCCGATGCCAACCGCATTTCATTTGTGGACTTGCCGGCAGGAACCTACCATTTTCGCATCAAAGCGAAAGATTACCTGACCGAGTCTGATTCCCGGGAGATTACGATTCACATCAGTCCGGCCTGGTGGGCTTCCGTTTGGGCTAAAACAGGTTATGTGCTGATTGCCATCGCAGCGCTTATCTGTGCCTATCTGCTCTTACGCAACCACTACCGTACCCAGCAAAAAATGTTGGAACATATTCATCGCGAAGAAATCAACGAGACCAGGCAACGTTTCTTTATTAACATCTCGCACGAGATACGCACACCGATGACACTCATCATCAGCCCCTTGCAGCAACTGATGCACAATGACAGGGATGAGGGACGGCAGAAAATATACCGCGTCATTTACCGAAACTCCGAACGTATTTTGCGCCTGATCAATCAATTGATGGATATACGTAAAATCGAGAAGAATCAAATGAAACTCACCTATCAGGAAGTGGAGTTGTTAGGATTCATCAGAGATTTATGTGACATGTTTGCCGAGGTGGCTGCACAAAAACACATTACGTTGGATTTTCGTCATAACGACCTGACAGAGATGAAAGTCTGGTTGGATATCGCCAACTTTGATAAAGTCATTCTCAATCTACTTTCGAATGCGTTTAAGTTCACTCCCGAAGGCGGGCATGTAGAAATTTCAGCATCCTATGGCGAAGACAACACTACGAACGGACCGCTGCATCGCTATGTAGAGATTGTGGTTGCCGATACCGGTAAGGGCATTACCCCTTCGGACTTGGAACGGATATTCGAACGTTTCTATCAAGCGAGTACGGAAGACTCGTACAAAGGTACCGGCATCGGACTGCATCTTACCCGTTCGCTGGTCGAGTTGCATCACGGCCATATTCATGCCGAGAACAAGCCCGATGGGGAAAAAGGAAGCCGTTTCATCGTACGCATCCCTGCCGGTAACGAACATCTGCATAAAGATGAAATGGCGGCTTTGCCACTTCCGGACGAGACCATTCACGAGGTAAGTAATTCATACGTTCAGTTGCCTGCGACAGCTCTTGCAGAGGATAAACAGCCGGCTGGACGGGTAAATGCCCGTGTCAAGCATTACATTCTTGTCGTGGAAGATGATGAAGAGATACGCAATTACATTAGCCGCGAACTTGCCGCCGACTACCATGTGGGTACTTGCAGCAATGGAAAAGAAGCGTTGGAAGTGATTTTCAAGCAGGAGCCTGCCCTTATTATCAGTGATGTCATGATGCCCGAAATGGATGGCCTGACACTATGCCGTATGGTGAAGCAGAATCTCCACAAGAGGCATATTCCTATTATTCTGCTTACTGCCAAGACGCGCGATGAAGACAACATTGAGGGGCTGGAAACTGGAGCCGACGCTTACCTGACCAAACCTTTCAATATGAAAATTCTGCGCCATACAGTCGAAAATCTGATACATAGCCGTGAATATCTGCGGAATGTCACTCCTGCTGCCTTACAGGGGGCGGAAGACGAGGAAAAGCCCAACCTGCAGGCACCTGATGACCGGTTAGTGGAACGTGCCATTCGGATTATCAAATCTCATTTGAGTGAGCCGGACATCAGTGTAGAGCAGATTGCGGTCGAAGTAGGCTATAACCGTTCGCACCTGGGGCGTAAACTGAAGAAATTGACCGGACTTTCCACGCGCGACTTTATCCGTAACATCCGGTTGCAACAAGCTGCTGACTTGTTGGGTGAAAAGCGGTATGCCATTTCCGAAGTAGCCGATCTGGTCGGTTTCACTTCGCTGAGCGGTTTCTCTACCGCATTCAAGGAACAATTCGGGATGTCTCCGATGGAGTATCGGGAAAAACTGTTGAAAGAGCATGACACTAAGGATAGCCACTCCAATAAATCCGCTATTCAAACTTAATCATATCCGCCAGTTGTACAAAGTAATCGGTCGACCAGATGTCAAGTTCTTTGGGATTCCTGACAAAAGGAAGAACATCGGCCTTTACTTGATTGATGTTTGCAGAAGTCAGTCTATCCTTTAATTGGGATATGAATACATCGCGAGTGATTACTTCATTGTTGAATTGGAGTGCCCGTTCTGCAAGATGGCTAAAATCAAGTGGTACGTTATGACGGACATACCATTCGAAATCGTACCAATCACGCCCTTTTACCCTGTTTTTCCATGTGCGGTAGACCAACGCGTGCATTTTTCCGGCGAACAAATCCGGAAGAATGAAACAACGCGTCATAAAAGAATGAGGCTGTAAAAGCAGTTTCTGCTCCGTTCTAAACTTTAAAGGTAGTTGAGTATCAACTTCTATTTTTATTTTGATGGATTTTTCCGTCTGAAAGGAGATGTCATATACGTCTGTATTGTCCTTTAAGAACGCTGACTCGACTTTACCGAAATTCTTTTTGTCTTTCTTTTTATCTCTACTTCCCTGCCGACAATGGCAAACTCATCAATAATCGCAGGAAAGTATTTGGTAAAATCAAACCTAAACCTGTCATCAGGAGACAAAAGAGAAAAATCCATATCCTCGGAAAAACGTTGGATACCATGAAATATACGAAGACAAGTACCTCCATAAAAAGCTGCTACATCAAAAAAGCCACCATTGTAAAGTCCTGCAAGTATTACCTGCTGATTTACTTCAAAAACCGCATTCCGCCTTTGTTGTTCCGTAGTCAAATCGTATACGGAAAGCATATTTTCATAAATATCATTCTTCATTTCTTCAACAATTTAAGTAATGTATTTATCGAGCCGGACTTTTTTCCAACCTTGATGTATTCTTCGAATATATTGGCATTCATCTGCCTGAAGTCGTCACGTTCCATGCGTATATCCTCTTCCAAATACATTTCAGCATCTTTCAGATAGCGGAGATTAACTTGGGGGGAATTGGCTATCAAATCACACAAAGGCCTTTTCCGGTGTAGCCATCACAAAAGAATAATCTTCTTTCTTGATACAGGTAAGACCTACCGGAAATGCAATTCTCGAGATATGCGTATATTCAAATCTGCCTATCGGCGTATCGAAATCTTTGGCATGTTTCAAAGTCATCGACTGCTTGGTATAAACCGCTTCCGGTATTAAACCGTAATAACGCAGAGCCGATGACATGGAAATGTATGAAGGGGCATACAGATGATTGGCAATCAATTCCGTAGAGAGACTCTTTCCCGTTATTTCCGGACTACACACATATAGTCCTTTTTTGAGCCGTATAATCTGTTTGTCGCGCTCAAGCAACCTGAGTCTTTGGTTTCCTCTCTTGATATGAGGAAAGAAAGATTCTAAAGCGGAAGCCGTCACAGGAATATTTCCTAATTGTTGCAATGGATTGTTCATGTTGCAAAAATAGTAATTTTTTGAATACTAAAGCGTATAAGACGCGCTTTTCTGTTCAAAATCTTACCATTGTTGCGCATTCCTGCCGGTAATGAGCATTTGCATAAGGATGAAATGGCGGCTTCGGCTTTATCGGGAGACCATTCACGAGGTGGGCAACTCATACGTCCAGTTACCTGCGGCACCTCTTGCGGGTGAAACGCAAACCTTTTAATGTGACAATCTTGTGCCGCACGGTGGAGAACCTGATACACAGCCGTGAATATCTGCGGAATGTCACTCCCGATGCCTTACAAAAGGAGGAAGATGAGGACAAGCCCAGCTTTCAGGCTCCTGATGACCGGTTGGTGGAGCGTGCTATTCGGATTATCATATAGCTTTATCCGCTGTAAGATTAATAATCTTCAGGCTGCAAGATTAATAATCTTACAAGCGGAAGATTAATAATCTTACACCAGACGAAGCTATCCGCGTTGAAGCGAGAAGATAATAACAATGACCTTTTAAATAATCTGAGTATAATGAAGTACAGTCCTGTAATGTGCGGTGGACAGAACGAAGGCCAACCGGTTCCCGCTTTTCTTCGAAGAGGGCTGGGAACCGGAAGTTTTATTTAATAGTTCCCCATTAATATCCGGCATTTTGATCCTCAGTTGAAATGGCATCATTCTTCAATATTTCGTTGTTTGGAATAGGGAACAATAACCGGCGGTTGTTGTGATCCCACGAACGGTAATAATGATAGTCATTCAATGCTGCTGGATCAGAATCGGGATAACCTACATTCTTAGGATATACGTGATTGATATAATCTTCAAACACTCCGGAACGTTGCAAATCAAATTTCAGACAGAATTCTGCATTGAATTCCTTGCGGCGTTCCATTGTCAAAGCTACCAACCATACAGGTGAGTTCATTCCTGTTTCATTTTTCACCTGGGTGTAGTAAGTACGTGCATCAGGTACTGTTACAGCTTCTTCTTGGAAAGGAATAGGATATTCAGTTGGGGCAGGTCTGTCTGTGTAATAATTGTTAAACTGTTCTTGATAGTAGGGCAAGTAAATGGCGGTAAGTTCAGCCTTACGTCCGACTTCCCTGTTTCCAAAAGCACGGTCGCGGATTTGTGCGATGTATTCCCATCCTGTCGCATCATCTGCTCCATGGTTACGGAAACGGCATTCGGCATAATCCAACAGTACATTTGCATAACGTTTGTAGTATATCTGTAGCGGAGAAATGTAATGTTGTCCCCAGTCCGCACGGGTCGTACGCCACCATTTCAAAGACCAAATAGCCGGAGCTTTTTCGCCTTCTGCATCTCTTTTATAGGTGGAATGTGTAATGTCTTGCTGCAAGTAGGGATGAGTAGACACATAAGTGCCATCGGATAATTGCCGGATATGTCCGACTTCTCCTTTTTCCTGAATCAAGTCTGTCACAGGCGCTGTAATGCCGAAGCGTCTCTGCGACGGTCTCCGTCTTCATAGCTCATCCACCATTCCCATGATAGATAGAGCGTGCCCCAGCCTCCTAAATCAGGACAGGCACAATAAAAGTTCAATAGTTTACAGTCATAATTAAATTGTCCGCCCCATGCGCCGCCATTATCATAACGCTGGTAAACGACTTCCCAAAGAGCTTCTTTTGTCCAGACTGCTCCCGGATCCCATAATGTAGTGAATGAGGGATTCAGTTCATACTGCCCACTGTCGATGATTGATTTCAATAATTCTTCTGCTATCAGATAGGAAGAAGTTTCTACTGATTCATCAGGAGTTGCAAATGTATCGTATGTGGCATAATCGGCACTATGTTTATAGGCTTTCCACATATAGGCTTCGGCCAAATAGGCTGTAGCCATTCCTTTCGTGACACGTCCCGCCTCGTTATTGCGCGGTGCCCAAGTCAGGTTGTCGGCAGCATACTGAAGGTCTGCTATAATAAAGTCCCACATGGCTGCTTCGTTCTCTGCGCGGGGCTTATTGGGAGCGGTTGCATAGATATCCTCCTCGTCAAGCATCGGAACACGTCCCCATGACTGGGTGAGGAACATATAGAACCATGCGCGTATGGCACGTGCTTACGCCATCATCATTACTTTATCACTTTCCTCGAAATCGGCTTCTTTTAGTCCTTTAATAAAAAGTATTACAACGAGAAATGGCATGATATGCATGATTCCAGCCATTACTTATATCATTATCATCAGCGGTCCACGCTTGGATACAGTAGTTGCGGTCCCATGCCGTTGCCTGGGTATCTAATGTAGGGTGATCTCCTAACATTATTTGTGGTTTCAGTCCCCAATCCCCGCAATAATCGCTATTCGGATAAAACATATCGTAGCAACCGATTAATCCGGATTCAGCATTTTCAATAGACGTGAACATCATATCACCATCTATGATATCGTAATAGTCGACGGTGAGAAAATCATCATGATTACACGCACCTGCCATAAGAAGAAGGCCGGCGCAAACTTTCATATATTTCATTAATCTTTTCATGGTCTTTATGAATTATAGTTATGTCATCAATCTAAAATTTAACATTCAGTCCCAATGTATATATGCGCGGATAGGGATAACGGCCAACGTCAAGTCCGTTATAAAGTAAGTTTTCTGTACTTCCTACCTCAGGGTCTCCGTATTTGTTATATCCTGAAATCGTGCAAAGATTCTGAATGGAGAAGTATACGCGGGCTGCATCTATTTTGGCATGTCTCAATATTTTCTCCGGGACGTTATAACCGATTTGCAGGTTGTTGATTTTCAAGAAATCTCCGCTTTTTACCCAAGCAGAAGAAACCCGACGGTTCCAGTTAGGATCCATATACGTAAGACGCGTTTCCGTTCCATGCGGATTGGCTTCTGACCATGCATTGGCAAAACGATCTTTTAGAATGTTATTAATTGCACCATCCGAATTATACATAGTGGATAAGGTCATGGCTGAGTATGAAAGGATATCTGAGCCTAACACCCCGTAAAAATAAATGGAGAAATCAAAGTTCTTATACTGTGCCGACAGATTCAGTCCGTAATTTAATTTAGGAAAACCGTTCCCAAGAATAGTCATATCCGATGCATCAATATGTCCGTCACCGTTCAAGTCTCTGTATTTATAGTCACCTACGTCTGTTCCGGTATATTGATAAGCGTCATAACCATTGGTGCCTGCGCATTCAATGCGTCGATATCTGAGCGGTTTGTAAAAATACCGTCCACTACATAACCGTAGTAAGAGCCTACAGCATAACCTTCACGGCATATACTGGAGTTTTCCCAGCCCATATCAGTCCCTACGGTCTCTCCTTGTCCTGTCATGTCCGCTCCCATTTTAACAATTTTGTTCTTTAATGTGGAACCTGTGAGAGTCACGCCGAAAGAGAAGTCGCGGTTCACGTATTTCTTATAGTCAACAGTAAACTCGAAACCATTGTTACGGATTTTCCCATAGTTCGTGTACACTGATGTATAACCAGATGAGGGACGAAGAGAACGTTCGATGAGCAAATCCTTTGCCGTACGTACAAAGTAGTCCATGGTGATGTTCAGTCCTTTGAACAAGCCTAAGTCTATACCTACGTTGAATTGTTCATTGGTTTCCCAATGCAAATCGCTGTCTATGGCATTGGTCGCTGCCATACCATTACCGACAGTATATGTGCCGGATGCGCCGCCTGGAGTATTGAACAGATAGGTAGGAGTTGTACTAAGTTGGAGAATCGCTAAATTGGTAGGACCGCCTGAATTACCTGTCTGTCCCCAGCCTGCACGCAATTTCAGGTTGGTTATCACAGGATTATTTTTCAGGAAAGCTTCTTCCGAAATGCGCCAAGCTACAGCGGCGGAAGGGAATGTATCCCATCGTTTGCCTGTACCAAAGTTGGAAGAACCATCATGCCGTACCGTTGCAGTAAAGATATATCTTCCTTTCAGGTTATATGTAGCACGTCCATAGTATGATATGGCACGTGTTTCCAAATCCAATCCGCCATCGGCCCAACGGCTGGTCTGATCATTGGTCAGAGAAATATCACGGATGTTGTCTGTCGGGAAATCGTAAGCCCTGACATAGGTATGAGAGCCAAAGCCTTTTGAAACCGTATTACCGGCCATAAGGGTAAGGTCGTGGTTGTCATTGTTCCAATGATAGGTGAAATAACTTTCAAGAGACATATTCGTGCTCTCTGCCGGATTAAGAATGAATACATCCCGGTCTTCTGTATTGCCTACACCCCGAAGCTCTTTCCATTCTCCATTCACTTGGTTGTAGCGCACGTGTGGTATTCCATATTCGCCATAGTCTCTGGCATAATGGCTATAAGAGCCTATCGTTCTAAAAGAAAGTCCTTTAAACAGTTTAATGTCAAGATAGGCATTGGCACGTACGCGATTTACACGTGTATAGCTTCCTATCTGCTGCTGCAAAGCGTAAACATTGTCTTTATTTATATGTTCCTGGCTACCTGCTGCACCTTGCGGATAAGTTCCAAAAGTACCATCGGGATTTACTATATTCGGACTTACGTATGCTCCTGTCGCATCATCAATATAATCCATGGTGGGAACCAAAGCTGCTGCATAACGTAGATTCGTAGAGGTCAATCCGGATGTGCTGACACTCATACCATCGGTACCGTAGGAACGTTCATGTACATAATTGACATCACCTCCCATTGTAATGAAATCTTTTATCTTGTGCGTAACATTGGCACGGGCGTGATACGTTCATAATTGGAATTGACTACAACACCGTCTTGATCCAAATAACTGACTGATATCAAAGACTGGGTATTTTCATTTCCTCCGGATGCGGAGATGTTATACTGCTGGGTAAGGGCAATACGTGACATTTCATCCTGCCAATCTATTGACTTCCGTCGCCCGTCATATTCTGCATTGAATATCTTTCCACTCGGTGTTCCACCATCCGCACTACGGGCAATACGCAAGGCTTGTGAAAAGCCATCTGCATCCAGTACATCCAATGAATTTGCAGCTTGTTGTATACCCCAATTCGCGGATATGTCTAATTGAGTACGCCCTTTACTTCCTTGTTTGGTCGTAATCATGATAACACCGTTTGCGCCGGCAGAACCATAAATAGCTGTGGCTGACGCATCTTTCAGCACTTCCATGGATTCGATATCAGAAGGATTCAAATAAGAGACATCTGTACCAACCTGTACTCCGTCCACAACGTAAAGCGGATCTGCAGTACCATTAATGGTAGCTACGCCACGTACACGAACCGTAGGCACTGCACCAGGCTTTCCACTTGTTCCAGTCACGATTACACCTGCGGCAGCTCCTTGTAAGCCTTGCGCCACATTAATGGGATTCTTTTTCATGAAGCTTTCTCTGTCTACAGAAGCTACTGACCCAGAGAGGTCGCTTTTCTTCATGCTACCGTAACCGATTACGATTACGTCATCCAGCATCTCTGTGTCTTCTTTCAAAATAACAGACAACGATGTTTTTCCGTTAAGCGGAATTTCCTGTTTGACATACCCTATATAAGAAATCACCAATGTGGCATCGGCATCAACCATAATTTGGAATGTGCCATCAAGATCGGTAATCGTACCTTTCGAACTTCCTTTCACTACAACGGATGCACCAATAATTGGTTCATTGTCAATGGAAGAAAGGACCTTCCCATTGACTTGCTGACTTTGTCCCCATGCGATGCCGGTCCAAAGAAAGCTGGCTAACAAAAGCAATAGCTTCGTTTTCATACACGATTAAATTTAAGAATGAATAATAATTATTTTTTATTTCTGTTTAACTGCATATAAGCCAATTGTGCTGCCTGTGAATCCTCCGGCCTGAGCTGTGGAGAGATAGCGGGCATCTACTTGCTTACATAACGATTTCCATTGTCCTTCGGTTTCCGCATAATAGAAGTCATAGGCCATACCTGTGGAAACTACTTTTAAGTCAATGGCTTGCGTCTGGTCGACCAGAGGCTGTTCTGCCAAAAGCCTGTTGCCTTCTTCTCCGGTTTGCCATAAGGATATGTAAAGCCCGTTGTCGTGACGGTTGACTCCCATGAAATAGTAATGGGTCTCGTTTTTAAAGAGCAACAGTCCGGCTGCTTCCTGTTCATTGGAAGGATGGAACAACATGCGGGTGGTGCAAGTAAACTTATGATGTTGCATCCGGCGACAGACAAGAGAAGGAGTTTTCTTCTCGGCTGCGGAAGACTCGCCACACGGAAGCATAAGGTAGCCGGGATATTGGGTCAGCGAAAGACCGGTTACAGGTGCCCGCAGGGTCATCCATGTCAGATCAAGCCGGTCTGTATCAAAGTTATCCACTATTTCAAAATTGCCCGACAAATACGTACTGTCATTCCGTTGCGCATGGTTGCATTTGACCAATTGGGGAATCACTTCATCACCTTGCGTCAGATAAGGGAAGCCGTCTTCACTCCAACGGACAGGCAGCAGGAAGGTTTCACGACCCAAGTTTTCAAACAAATGATTGATGGGGCGGCAAGCCAGAAATACAGCCCACCAGTCGCCCGCCGGTCCTTGGATAAGGTCGGCATGACCAGCACAGGTAATCGGATTGGTGCGTTGATTGCTCAGATGACGTTGGGTTAAGATGGGGTTGCCTTTCCACGGTACGAAGGGACCCATGGGGGAGTCGGCCCGGAAAATCACTTCCGAGTGATAATCACCGGTACCTCCTTCAGCCGACATCAGATAGTATTTTCCCTTGATTTTATAGAGGTGTGGTCCTTCAATCCAAATCGGATTGTCTTCAGGATGTGCCCCTTTATTGACCAATATCTTGCGAGGGCCTATGGTGCGGTCGGTTTCCGGGTCAAATTCCTGTACACGAATGGTACGATGACCGTCATATTCTGGCTTGTTGTTGGGAGCGTCATCGTTGTTGACGATATAAGCACGCCCGTCTTCATCGAAAAAGAACGAAGGGTCGATGCCGCCTACTTCGGGCAACATGATGGGATCGGACCACGAACCGAACGGGTCTTTGGTCTTAACGAAGAAATTCCCCGCTCCTACATTGGTAGTTACCATATAATAAGTCTGGTTGTGCGGATTGTAGCTGATGGCCGGAGCAAAGATACCTCCACTTACATCTTGTCCCTCCATATTGACCAATTGGGACGGACGGTCGAGCACATGCCCCACCTGTTTCCAGTTGATAAGGTCGCGACTGTGGAACAAAGGTACACCGGGATAATAGGTAAAAGTCGATGTTACCAAAAAGTAATCTCCTTGTCCGTTGGTACAGATGGAAGGATCGGAATACCATCCGGCAAGAATCGGATTGTAGAAGTAGTTGCTGTCCGGTAAAGGATTGGTTTGATAGAATTCGTCTTCACCGGTATAGGTGAATTGGTCGAATACAGCCGTAGAGGGAGCTATTGACGGAAGGCTCTGTTTCGGCGAACAAGCTGTCAATAGGCAGCCGACCCCCACACAGAAAGATAAGAGTCCGGCAATTTTACGGTCGTTGCTTTTGTTTCTTCTCATGGTACTTAGTTTATTTATCACTATTAATAATTATATTCGCAATAGCTGATTGATCTCGCTAGACAAAAGTAGAAAAAGTCCCCCAGTAGGTCTTATTGAAATGTGCATCATTATTTCTTTTGATGTGACTTCATACCTGTTTCAGGTGACTTTTTCTTTGCCCAATGCGACACATCACACTTTATTTGACTGATTATTAATAAGTAACGGTTATTCTGAATAATCGAAGTTTTCTACATCCACATAGCCTCCGGTTTCTTTCGTAGCATAGTTGAAGATGGCGAATTTACTTCCCATAAACATGCGGGTATAGTCGAATTGCATCTTTACCGGTTGTCCGATAGAACTCCATGCTACCCCATCGAGGCTGTAAGAGAAAGAAGCCCAATCCTGACCGGGACGGAAATCACCGGCTAAGCGTAAGTAAACGCGTGATTGAGAAAGGGGAATGACAGCATGTTCGACGGTCTGGACGTGCGCAATGCCATGAGCCGGTTCGCTAAAGATAGCTTTTTGTTCACTCATTACCAGCTGTAGGTCCTTGCCGTTTTTTAGAATGGAAAGCACACCGCTATCGCCGTTGAAAGCAGCCAGTCCGGTAACATCTCCGTCTTTCATGTGGGTTACATCCAAGCAGACAGTTCCGGTACAAGTAGGACCGCTCATACGTTGTGTCAGGGTGTTGGGAGCCAGAAACAGGTGTTCTACCACACGTGAGGTATGCAACCGCAGGCAGCCGGGACGTTCGCAAAGACTCCAAGCCTCATCCACCGGGTTGTGGTTCCACTGCCAGTAGAGGGAAAGCTTCGAAGAATCGAAATCATCCGACCCGCAAATGCCATCCAACGGAGCATAAGGCAAGGAGGGATCATCCGGTATTTTCCCTTGAGCATCACCCAACATGGGCCATCCGTCTTCTGTCCAGACACAAGGCATCAGGCAAGGTACGCGTCCTATGCCGCCACGGTCTTGGAAAATCAGCCCGTACCATTCGCCCTTGGAACCTTCCACTATGCAACCTTGTCCCACGCCTCCATAGCCTCCGAACTCGGTTTCGAGAATGATTCGTTTTTCATAAGGACCGGTGATGGAGTCGGCTCGGTAGCATACTTCCCGACGCAGACGTCCCGGTATGCTCCAGTCCATAGAAATCATCAGCAAATAGTACTTGCCATTGTGCTTGATGACGGAACTGCCCTCCAATAAACCTTGTTCGTCAGCATCACGCTCGAAAATCTGACAATCTATGCCACCGGGCAAGGCATCACTCAGGTCTGCATTAAGTTCGGTCAGATGTCCTGTCCCATGAAACAGATACACACGTCCGTCATCATCGAAGAACAAAGAACCGTCGTGAAAATGACGGGGACGGCTTAATAGAGTCCATGGCCCGGCAGGGTCGGTAGCTGTATAGATAAATCCGCGTCCCGGTGCGCCGTTGGCACTGAACCAGACATAAAATTTCCCTTGATGATAGCGGATGGACGAAGCCCACTGCCCTTGTCCGTAGGCAGTGCTATCGCCTAACAGGTCATAACGGGGACCATCCTCGATGCGAGGGAACACATAGCTGATAGTCTCCCACTGCTGCATGTCAGCCGACCGCATGATGGGAGCACCCGGCATGAGGTGCATGGTGGTGGAGACCATATAGAAATAGTCGCCAGCACGACATACTGACATGTCGGGTACATCGGCATTGATAATCGGGTTGCGATAGCGATACTGCGCTGCAATGGACACTGACAGGATGGCTAACAGGCACAACCCCAGAATACGAAAAACGCTTGTTGAATACATGATGATTTGATTTTACTTGTTTTGTTGATGTTTCTGATTTATGCGCATCGGAATCATTCCACTTGCCACCAGTCGAAATCGAACAATTCACCGTCCCCTCCCCGGAACAAGATAAACAGATCGTGCACACCGGTCAGTTGTTGTTGAATTTCAACGGTTAATTCTCCAGCCCGGCATACCGGTACCACAGCTAATATTTGACCGGCTACATGGAATTCTATCGTTGCTCCGGTATCCTGCACTTTCATGACGGAAGCCAATAAGCGCTTGGCTCCCTCCTTGCCGAAGTCTACGGAGCGTAACCGCATCCAGTCGCCGTTGTGAATGGAAGTTACATAGTGATGATTACCTCCTGTGCGACGGTCGGTTTTCAGTCCGTAACTGTCAGCCATGGTTTCTGCCTCTACCCGTTCATAAGGATTTAAGTGGCTCACCGGGGTACGGACTCCTTCCCGGGTAAAGGGAATGAAGGGGATTTTGCCATCGGCCGTATAGCTGAACTCCTCAATGGCCGTAGAGCGTCGGAAACCTCCGCCGTTGACTGCCGTTCCGTTGTGGTAGAACATGAAATTACGTCCTTTGAACTCAATACTTCCGGCGTGAATGGTAAAGCTGTTTTCCGCTTCGTCCATGATGCGTCCCTCATATTTCCATGGACCGTTGATACTACGTGAAGTGGAATATGCCAGATGTTCGGGAACTCCTCCGGCTGCATAAACCAGATAGTAAAGCCCATTGCGTTTAGTCACCCAAGGACCTTCTTCGTAACCTGTTTTCAGTTTCTCCTTACCGAGTTGGTAATCCATCTTCATCACGAGCGGACCGAACGCTTCCGGGTCTTCCAGTCCTTTTACCGGCATGATTTCGCTACCCAAGGAAATCATGTCATCGTTCAATTTGGCATACCACAACCCGTTGTTCCCCCAAAAGAGATAGGCTTGTCCGTCATCGTCAATGAATACAGACGGGTCAATAAAACCCCAGGCGCCGGGTACAAGTGGCTTACCCAGCGCATCTTTATAAGGTCCTTCGGGCCGGTCGGCTACCGCCACGCCAAGACCGTGCAAATGCATGGTGGTATCTTCGGCGCATACATACCAATACCATTTTCCGTTTCGCTCCACAGCTTGTGCCGCCCAGGCATTGTCACCCTGTCTGGCCCATTGAAACGTTTCGGTAGAGAGAGGAGTGCCCCGGTAGGTCCAGTTCACCATGTCGGTGGTACTGTAGAGCAGCCAGTCTTTCATTTTGAAATAAAGCGCATCGTCTTCGTCGTGGTCGACAAAAAGATAGACGGTGTCACCATGTACATAAGGTGCCGGATCGGGGGTATACAGGGTTTGAATGATGGGGTTCTGTGCCGCTAATGCCACAGAGAAAAGTGTTGCGGCAAACAGGCTGCATATTTTTTTCATCTTTCTACTTGTTATTAAATGGTGAGTATTCGAATGTTGAAAGTCATGATGCGGAAATCTTTTACCACTTCAGGGTTACTTCTCCTCCTTCATAAGCAACTTCGCGCATATCCATAGCTGCTTGTCCAGCCTGTACAAGAGCGATGCGGAAACGGCGTTGTTGCAGCATGCCCGGATAATTTCCCTTCCGTTCGCCTATGGTCAACGTACGAGTACGGTCGTCCCAACGGAAAGGAATGGTGGTATATACTCCCTTTTCGTAATTGTAATTGTCAAATTCATCCTCGTAGAGTGTGAACTCGCCATCAGCACCGGGGTAGACACGTATTTCGAGGTCATCCCAAGGCTTTTCCGTAGCATATTGCACGTCGGGTCCCAAAGGCAGGATACTGCCTGCACGTACATACAGGGGAATAGTAGCCAAAGTGGTTTCTTTTTCAATGGTTTGTCCTCCTTTGAAACGGGCATTCGTCCAAAAGTCATACCATTGCGTGCCGGCAGGAAGATATACTTCCGAACGGCGGGGTGCTGTAAAATCGACATGAAGATTGAACGGATCTGTTTCGGAGGCTTGGGCTGAAGAACTTTGGTTCCAACCTTCCATTTCGTCCGTGCTGATGATTTTCTCCGGTGTATACTGTGCTTCCAATACCGGAGCAACCAGTAGCGAAGAACCGAAGAGGAATTGGTCGTTGCAGTTCCATCCCTTGCGGTCTTCCGGAAAGTCCATTACTAACGCGCGCATAAAGCTGGAATGCCGGGAAGTCACTTGCCAGGAAGTGGAGTAAATGTAGGGCAACAGGGAATAGCGCATGCGGATGGCTTGCTCAATGGCATCATAAACGGGCTCACCCGATTGTCCGAAGTAGTAAATCTCCCGTTTCATATCCGTACCGTGCGAACGCATCATGGGATTGAACAGCCCGAATTGCATCCAACGTACATACAGTTCCTGGAAAAGCGGATTGCGGGTTGCACTACCGTCGGCATAAGTCCGATTGTAACCTCCGGAGAAAAATCCACCGATGTCGGTATTGAAATTGGGGTTACCTGTCAGCGTGAAGTTCAGTCCGGCCGGAATCTGGCAACGAAGTGTTTCCCAAGAAGAATTCACATCGCCCGACCATGTATTGGCACCGGTACGTTGCTGGCCGGCAAAAGCCGAACGGGTCAGGATGAATACACGCTTATCCGACGAAACTGCACGTTGATGGTCGTACACACCGTTTACACTCATTAGAGGGTAGGCATTACGCACCCGGCGGAAAGAACCGAGCGCAGTAGGTGTTTCCATATCCTCGGGTTTGAAGTCAAGATGGTCGGGTTCCGTAGAATCCATCCACCAGCCATCCAGACCGAAGTCGTACAAGCGGGTCAGGTGCTTCCAGTAGATGTCGCGTGCCACTGGGCTGTAAGCATCATAGACACGGACTCCCGAAGGATAGTCCATGCGGGGCGGCCATTGCTCGCTGATGCCGCTTTGCGGCCAGGTAGAAAAGTTGAAAAGCAATCCTTTTTCTGCCAAGTCACGATAAGGTTTGGTCTGCGGTCCGAAAGAAGACCAGATGGAGATAATCAGGTGGGCATGTTGCCGGTGCACCTCATCTACCATCTGTTGGGGCTCATTGAATTCAGAATTCATGAATTCCATGGCGTTCCATAAGTAGTTGTTACCCCAATACTGCCAGTCTTGGATAATACCGTCCAAAGGTACACCCAGTTCACGATGACGACGCACTACTTCCAACAGTTCTTCTTGTGAGCGGTATCGTTCGCGGCTTTGCCAAAAACCGTATGTCCATAGAGGAAGCATCGGTACGCTTCCCGTCAGCCGGCGCATGGCTGCAACGACATCATCTGCCTGTTCGCCTACCATGAAATAGTAGTCTATACAGTCACCCACTTCGGATTCGAAGAAGGTTTCCTCTGGTTTGTCGGCAAAACGGGTCGGCGAATAGTTATCCCAAAAGAGGCCATATCCTTTGACCGACTGGAAGAAAGGAACCGCATCTTCCACATTGCCTTGTACCAGTACACGGTCTTCACCCCGTTGCGACATTTTACCGTTTTGCAGGATGCCCAGCCCATAAATAGGCTCTTCCTTATCGAGACGGAATCCTTGACGTACTATATAGCTGCCTTGGTCTGCTCCTTCTTGCCGGCAGGTAAATTGGGAAGATGTCTCACGCAACAGACGTTTACCCCGTATTAGTGAAAGCTATGCTACCGTCCCGTTTGTTTATCGTTAAAGTAAGAGCCGAACTTTTCAAGGTCAGCAGATTGTTTCCTTCGTGACGCAACACCTCAGTAGCCTCCGGCTGGAGTGTCACGGAAAGACTCTGTTTCTCCGGACGGTTTGTGATTGATGCCGGATATTTCAATATCCGTACAATGTCGGGGGCATAGAAAATGATTTGACATTCGGTCTGCCCGTCCACCGTAGTCAAGTTTATACGATTTTCTCCGCTATTTGTTTGCGCATACAAGAGAAAAGAAGATGCCAAAAGCATCCATAAGAAAACCGTTATTTGTTTCATCCTATTCATAATTTATTGTTATTGACACGTGATGATTCGTCCCTCCTCGTCATATTCCAATTCACAGACTTTCAGGCTGCGAAGCCATGTCTTTCCTCCGGAGGGGACACAGTCGTGATGGAATAGATACCACTTGCCATGGTAGGATACAATGGCATGATGCGTGGTCCAGCCCACTACAGGAGGCAAGATGACTCCCTGATAGGTGAAGGGACCATAGGGATTGTCGCCAATGGCGTAACACAACAGATGGGTATCACCGGTAGAATACGAAAAATAGTATTTGCCCTTGTACTTATGTACCCATGAAGCCTCGAAGAAACGACGTTCGGTATCGCCAGCCCGTAGCGGCTGGCCTTCTGCATCCAGAATGACTACCGGACGGGGGGCTTCGGCAAACTGTAACATGTCCTCGGAAAGTCGGGCTACACGTGCTGTCAATGCCGGTTCGTTTCCTTCGGGCAGAATGGCACTTTCCAAAGCCTTATTGTCCCGATAGCGTTGGAGCTGCCCTCCCCATAAACCACCGAAATACATATAAAAGCATCCGTCACCGTCATCCAATACGGCAGGGTCGATGCTATAGCTTCCCCGCATGGGATCGGGCTGAGGAATAAAAGGTCCTTCGGGGCGATCGGATACCGCCACGCCGATACGGAAGATGTCATTCCGGTCTTTCAACGGAAAGTACATATAGTATTTGTCTCCTTTGCATACCACGTCGCAATCCCATAGCTGACGTCCTGCCCACGGAATGTCGGCCACCCGCAATACCACACCGTGGTCGACAACTTCGCCATGCATCACATCGTCCGTGGAGAATACATGGTAATCGTTCATGTCGAAATGGTCGCCGTTATCATTCTCCGGAATGCCGCTTTCCCTATCGTGGGAAGGATAAATATAAACACGTCCGTTAAATACATGTACGGCAGGATCTGCCATATAATCCCAAGGAACTAAATATCTTGCTTCTTTTTTCATAATGAAAATGTTGATGATTAATAAATTCATTTTTTAAGTATCCGGACATTAAATATGCCACCTGCCACTGTACCGGTACGGCTACGGAAAGTGACGGTAATGGTTTCTTTGCCGTCTGTCATCGTTGCCGGAAGCGGGTATTCCACGTCTACGTGCTCTTGACGGTTCCACCGGCCGGAAATATTCTCTTCGACCAGCACTTCGCCATCTACCAGAATGTCGAAAGCCCGAGCTGGATCAGTTGTTTCATTTCCCCAGTAGCGTACCAGAAGGGTTAGCTCTTTCAAACCGCCCGTATTCAGTGTGTATTCAAAATAACCTCCATCGCGGGCATCGCGCCATGCTTCGTTCTCAAAATATCCGGTAGAGGAATTTTCCTGTTTCATCAAGTGGTCGGCTTCGGGTTGTTGCTCGCCGGGAGCTACTGCATCCACTGTGCGTCGGTCGAGCAGAAGTTTGCGTTGCTCGGTTTCTTCCACGGTCTGACGGTAATCGGCATATTCCTCAGGAGTCATGGAAAGCCAGTACATCATATAACGGCAATCGTGCAGACGGAAAAAAGGTTCCAATACCAAAGAAGCATATTTCTCTTCGAACAATCCGGGTACCGTATAGCAGAGAGGTTTGCCGGATACGGGTTGCATCTGTTCCAATTTGGCGATGATTTCGTCCCGCTTGCCTACCAGGACCGGGGTGTTGAACAGGGATACTAACGGACCGTGGGCGATATGTCCCCAACGGTCGTCTCCAGCCACCAAGCCATCCAATCCTTCGGTACCCATTCGTGCACCTAATAATACCGGACCACGCAAGATAGCGATATATTGGGGCACATTGGGCAGTTCTTCTACAGATACAGACATAGGCAGTTCCAACTGAACCTTGTCACCGTCTTTCCAGATGCGTTCTATTTCTATGTATGAGGAAGAAACCGAAGCGGCCGCATAGTCCTGTCCGTTCAATACGGCTTGCATGGCTCCGGTCAGACACCAATGGGGATGGCGAATCAGTAACTTGAACTTCATCGGCTTTTCCGTACGAATGGTCAGACGGACACTTTCTTCATCTGGGAATTTCGTTTCCTGAATAATCCGGACGCCCCGTTCTGCCCAATCCAGTTCCGAAGCGATGAAAAGATTCACGTAGAGTTCGTTTTCCGTATGGGTATAAATAAGCTCACCGTACTTCCCGTGGTTCTCCATACCGGTACCTACGCAACACCACATGGCACTGTTGGGGGCTGAATATACGCGATAGTGTGCAGGACGTGCCGGTGTAAAATAGACATATCCCCCATGTTCGGGATGTTGGGTAGAGAGTATATGATTCAGCACAGCCCGTTCGTAATAATCGGCATAACGGGCTTCAGGGTTCAGACGAAATAACCCTTCGGTCAGTTTGAGCATGTTGTTGGTGTTGCATGACTCAGGACCTTCCCGGTCGTACACATAACTCAGGCAATCTTCAGCCGGGGCGAAATGCTCACGGCGGCTGTTCCCTCCTAATGCCAGCGAACGGGTCTCGACCACGGTCTGCCAAAAGAATTCGGACGCCTTTCTATAAAGAGCCGCATCCTCGGTGTGTCCGGAGCGGGCGCTTAGTTCTGCAATACGTTGGTACCCTACTACTTTGGGAACCTGCGTGTTGGCATGTTTGTTATCCAGATTGTCGATGCCTGCCGCCATGCTGTCTAATAACCAGTGGTGGGAAAAACGTTTGGCTGCATCCAGGTATTTCACATCACCCGTCATTTCGTAGGCGTCTGCATATACTTCATCCATACCGCCGAATTCATTTTCCAGCATTTGTTCCATCTGTTCGTCACTGAGGGGAGCAATGACGGTCAATCCCCAATCACATAAGTCGAGAAACATTTGCCGGGCCTCTTCATTACCTCCGTAAGCCCAAGCATCGCGTAACCCGGCGTATGTCTTGTGCAAGTTATACCAGGGTACCCAGTATTTCCATATCAAGCCGACATTGCCTTGCTGTATTTCTTTCCAAAGCCGTTCTCCGTCGGGTACTCCTCCGATGTATCCGTTGCCGTGTGCTTCTTGGCAACGCTTCAGTTCGCTTACCATGTAGTCCATCCGTTGGCGGCATTCGGCATCGCCTGTAGCGGCATAATGAATGGCAAGGGCCGACAGGTAATGGCCTCCCACATGGCCGTCCAATCCTTCCCAGTTCGAAAAACCTTCGGCTTTAGAAGGCAGTCCGGCTTCTTTGAGATAGGGAGCCAGCAGACGGTCGGTGTCGTATTGTTTGAGTGTCTTTACGTTCAAGTCGCAAGCCTGTTTGAAAGGCCCTTCCAACAGCTTTACCCGGTTTAGTCCGAAAGTATTTGGATAAAGTTTATCTTGTGCCTGTATACCTGCCAGTACACCCAGCAGGCAACATACGGTCAGAATGTATTTTTTCATAAGCTAATTAAGATAAATAATTTTCTGTTTTATTGAGTTGAGTCGGTTGTAATCAGTTGTTGGACAAAAGGCTTGGGCTGATAGTTGCGGTCGAACAGCAGAGGGTAGTCACGCCGTCCTTTCACCGGGAAATCGTTTTTCCATGAATCGCCATCGGTCACGCCCCATACACAGACACGCGAAACAATGTCCGAACGACGGCGGAACAAGTCGAAGAATTGTTTCATCCGTTCGTTCCACATACAGGCTACGGAATCGGGTAATCCTTCAGGATAAGGGTCGAGTGTCCGGTTGAAGGTAACGGTATCTGCCAGATTGGCTGTTTGTGCCACCGTAGGCAGGGCACTCATGTCCCATTCGGTTATCATGACCTTTACTCCCTCATCGGCAAATGCCTGCATGCTGGCTTCCATATCTTTCAGGGTGGGATAATCCATTCCCATGTGTCCTTGCATACCCACGGCATCTATGCGCAAACCCCGTTCTTTCAACGTGCGGACCAACCGGCTTACTGCTTTTCGTTTACCTTCGGTGTGCATGTTGTAGTCATTGTAGTAGAGTTCGGCATCGGGATCGGCTTCGTGAGCATACTGAAAGGCAAGCGGGATGAATTCTTCTCCCAAAATCTCGTAGAATTTGCTGGGGCGGTATGTGCCATCTTCCATCAAGGCTTCGTTCACTACATCCCAACCGAAAACTTGTCCCCGGTAACGTGACACAACGGTCTGTATATGCGATTTCATCCGTTGTTTTAGCACTTCGGGCGATACATTCTTTCCTTCGCTATCCACGCAAAACCAAGCTGGAAGTTGCGAGTGCCATATCAGGCAATGCCCGATGATTGTCATGCCATTCTCTTGCCCCCAGCGGACAAACTCATCGGCCTGTTCAAAGCGGAATTTTCCTTCTTCCGGTTGAAGTTCTTCACATTTCATGCAGTTCTCCGCTACAATGGAATTAAAATGCTGTTTTACAAGAGCGGTTGCACGTGCATCCATGCCCGATGATTGGCGGACATTGAGCGCCACACCCATCAGAAACTCATCGGCCACCGCATGTTTCAATGAGTCCGTGCTTTCCTTTTCCGGTTTGCAAGCGAGACAAAGGATCATGGATAGAAAAAGTAAAATACATTTGCTGTTCATAGATACGATTTTTTTAATTGAAACTCGGTAAATTTGCAGGAAGCGGCATTAGGATTTTCTTCTTGCATCCAGTTCTGCCTGCATCCGTTCGTTATACTGCTTGGTTATCGGGTAGAAGGTTAACGCTATTACGCCTACCAGGAAAAGACAGGCAGGGATGAGGCTGGCTGAAAGCACAATACCATGTACCGCCTGACTGCTCTGTACCGCCGAGACTCCCGAGACATAGCCGAAGCCTGACAAGAGGAATCCCAATACGGCTCCTCCCATACCTAATCCGGCTTTCAGGGCGAAAACCACTCCGGCAAAAACAAAGCCTGTGGCGCGTCGGTAGTATATGTATTCGAAATGATCTGCCACATCGGCCATCATGGCCCAAAGCAAGGGAACGGTAGGAGCATAAGCCAGACTTTTCAGAATGTTCAGTACAAACATAGACTCGACATCGCATGTTCCGGGGAAATAAAACAGGGCTGTAAATAGGGCTGTTAAGGACAGGCAGACCACAAACACTCTTTTCTTGCCGAACTGGTTGGCCAAGTATCCGGCCAGTACAGCCACTCCGATGAATTGCACGATGGCTCCCACCATGTTAAATACACCGAATCCCACTTCATAAGCTTTGTCGGGGCTGTTTACGATTAATCCGAAGGCATTCAACAAGGTATATCCGATACCTCCTGACGGTTCATGGATTACCAATCCCAATTTCTCCAGAAAGGCATACAGGGCTTGATTGTCCACATAATTCTCAAAATAGTAATTCATGGCACTCCCCCACATGGCCAATGTGGTGAAAAGGAACAAGGTCAGAATGAACATGGAACGCCAGGGAATGCTGCCCAATACGTGACGGATATCGTTCTTCACGTCTATCTTCTGTCCGGCGGGCGGTGAAATCCGCTCACGGGAGGTAAAGAAGGTAATGAGCAGAAACAGAAAGCCTATGCAGGCAAACAGCGTAATCGTATAAAGCCATCCGTGCGCTTTGTCACTTCCTTCTGAAAATTTACTAACCAACGGCAATGTCAGCCCCTGCACCACGAACTGCGCCAAAGTAGCTGCTATGAAGCGGACGGACGTAATGCTGACCCGCTCTTTGGCATCGCCTGTCATAACTCGCCTAACGAGGAGTAAGGGGTGTTGTTGAAAGAATACATCACCATTAATAAAGTATAGGAAATCGTGGCGTAAAGGGCTACCAGAGCTTTGTCTTCGATGCCAGGATTGTAGAATGCCAATACATAAAATACCATAAACGGCAGGGCTGTCCACAATACCCATGGGCGGTATTTGCCGAAACGGGTTTGTGTCCGGTCGGACAACACTCCTACCGTGGGGTCGACAAAAGCGTCGACAATTCGTGCTACCAGCATGACCGTACCGGCTACGGCCCCTTCCAAACCGAAAATATCGGTATAGAACTTCGTCTGGTAAATCATCATCATCTGAAAGACGAGATTGGCGGAGCAATCTCCCAGACTATAGCCAATCTTTTCGGCCATTGTTACTTTTTGATGTTGCATATTCATGGATTTCAAATTTAAGTTTCTACAAAATAATTCCGGCCTAAGGCATAAACCGAAACCCGGAATTATGAATCAAATACCTATTGAAAACTGTTCATTCAATGGAAACACTATTTGCTTTTATCGTGCAAAAATGTCTCTGAAATTGCAATTTTTTCCTTTTCCTATTCTTATAGGCAAAATTATGGAATGGTTTCGAAAAACGGTTAACAGCAAGCGACATCTATTTCTGTTCAAGCGACATCTACCCTGCGAAATGCGACTTTTTCTTTGTTCAAAGCGACATGATAAGCTTCAGATGCCTGCATCGGCACACGCAACTATCTGCTTCGGCACACGCATATATATCCGAAGGGAAACTCACATAAGTGAAGATCCGCTTGAGGCGGCACATCCTCATAGGGGCATCGGATACCAAAGCGTTACAATTGTTACAAATGACAATTGACAATTAGTAAAAAGCCGAAAAGGAGAATAGCGCTATTAATAAATTATATTATATATAACTTTCTCTTTGGAACCTCCTTGTTAAAATCCGATTTTTGTATTTGTCATTTGTAACAATTGTAACGCTTTGTGTCTTTTAACATACACAAAGACAACGTGCATGTCCTTAGTCCCTAAGACTTGATTTAGCGCAAGATTTTCAAGGGGAAGCCCGATTATTCTCCTTCTAAAAGAACACGGTAATCCGCTTTCCGCTAATTTTGCGCCCGATTTTAGTTGGAGTAATATGGCACAATCAAAAGAGATGACTTCGGGGGCTTCCTTACCGTTGATATTCAATTTCACCTTGCCCCTTTTATTAGGAAACTTATTACAGCAGACCTATTCATTGGTCGATGCGGCTATTGTCGGCAAGTTTTTGGGCATTAACGCCTTGGCGGCAGTAGGGGCGAGCACTTCCGTCGTGTTTCTGATATTGGGATTCTGTAACGGATGTTGCGGAGGCTTTGCTATTCCCGTAGCACAGAAGTTCGGTGCGCGCGATTATGTCACGATGCGCCGTTATGTTTCGGTCAGCCTGAAGATAGCAGGAGTCATGTCGGTCGTGATAACCGTCATTACAAGCTTGCTTTGTGCCTTCATCCTGCAAAGCATGCAGACGCCTGAAAACATTTTCGAAGGAGCGTACCAGTATTTGCTCATCACGTTCATAGGCATACCCTGTACGTTTTTCTACAATCTTCTGTCAAGCATTATCCGGGCATTAGGGGATAGCAAGACCCCGTTCTGGTTCTTGCTTCTTTCTACAGTGCTCAATATATTCCTCGACTTGTTCTGCATTTTGGTATTGGGATGGGGAGTAGCCGGGGCGTCCATCGCCACGGTTGTTTCGCAAGGCATCTCTGCCGTATTGTGCTACATATATATGAACCGCAAGTTTGAGATACTCCGCACTACGGCATCCGACCGGCGTTACCGTCCGGAACTGGCGAAGCAGCTCTTGTCCATAGGCGTGCCGATGGGGCTTCAGTTCTCCATTACCGCCATTGGCAGCATCATGCTTCAAAGTGCCAACAACGCATTGGGTACGGCATGTGTAGCCGCATTTACGGCTGCTATGCGCATCAAGATGGTTTTCCTGTGCGCCCTCGACAGCTTGGGCATGGCGATGGCTACGTATAGCGGACAGAATTACGGTGCCGGGAAACCCGACCGCATCTGGCAAGGCATCAAGTCGGCGGTAGTCATGATGATGGTTTATATCGTAGCGGTGAATGTCATCATTTGGGGATGGGCAGACAAGATTGCTCTTTTGTTTATCGATCCCAGCGAGACGGAAATTATTAAAGATACCGCTCTTTTTGTTCACATCAATGTCTCTTTCTTTCCCTTGCTTGGATTGCTGAGTGTGCTTCGCTATAGCATCCAAGGGGCTGGCTATACCAAATTGGCAATGTTCTCTGGAGTGTCCGAAATGGTTGCCCGTGTCTTGGTGAGCCTCATCATAGTCCCGATGTTCGGTTTCTTAGGCGTATGTTTCGGCGACCCGATGGCATGGCTTTTCGCCTGCCTTTTCCTGGTTCCCGCTTTCTCATACGTTTACCGGCGGCTGCATCTCATCGTGGCGAAAGAGAGAAATTAATTTTCTCACCACAGATGACACAGATTAAATCTATCAATGTGATATGAATGGTTCATCGTGATAGTTGATTTAATCTGTGTAATCTGTGGTGAACTTCAAATTTGGTCACTTTTACTTTTTTCGTTATCTTTGCATCCCAAACGCTGTAATTAAGAAAACTATATGAAGAATATCCGAAATTTCTGCATCATCGCCCATATCGACCATGGGAAATCTACGCTTGCCGACCGCCTGCTGGAATATACCCAAACGATTAAAATTACGGAAGGGCAGATGCTTGATGACATGGATTTGGAACGGGAACGGGGCATTACCATTAAGAGCCATGCCATTCAAATGGAATATATGTACAACGGAGAAAAATATATTCTCAACCTGATTGACACTCCGGGGCATGTAGACTTTTCGTATGAAGTGTCTCGCTCTATCGCTGCATGTGAGGGAGCTTTATTGGTCGTAGATGCCTCACAGGGCGTACAGGCTCAGACTATCTCGAATCTTTATATGGCATTGGAGCACGACTTGGAAATCATTCCGGTAATGAATAAATGCGACATGGACAGTGCCATGCCTGACGAAGTGGAAGATGAAATTATCGACCTGCTGGGATGCAAGCGCGAAGAGATTATCCGTGCGTCAGGGAAAACCGGCATGGGGGTAGAAGAGATTCTGAAAGCTGTAGTAGAGCGTATCCCTTGCCCGACAGGAGATGAAAATGCACCGCTTCAGGCTTTGATATTCGATTCGGTATTTAATTCGTTCCGTGGCATTATTGCCTATTTCAAAGTAGAAAACGGCGTTATCCGCACAGGAGACAAGGTGAAGTTCTTCAATACCGGAAAAGAATACGACGCGGATGAAGTGGGCGTATTGAAAATGGACCTGGTGCCCCGCAAAGAATTGCGGACCGGCGATGTAGGTTATATCATTTCGGGCATCAAGACATCGCGTGAAGTAAAAGTCGGCGATACGATTACGCATATCGAACGTCCTTGCGAAAAAGCCATCGAAGGGTTTGAGGAAGTCAAGCCGATGGTCTTTGCCGGCGTTTATCCCATTGAGGCGGAAGATTATGAGAATTTGCGTTCTTCGTTGGAAAAGCTTCAGTTGAATGACGCTTCGCTGACTTTCCAGCCCGAATCATCCTTGGCGTTGGGCTTTGGTTTCCGGTGTGGCTTTTTAGGCTTGCTCCACATGGAAATCGTGCAGGAGCGTCTGGACCGTGAGTTCAACATGAATGTCATCACTACTGTGCCGAACGTTTCTTATATGGTGTACGACAAGCAGGGAGGCGTGCAGGAAGTGCACAATCCCGGCGGCATGCCCGACCCGACATTGATAGACCATATTGAAGAGCCTTACATTGATGCATCGATCATTACTACGACTGATTATATCGGTCCGATTATGACGCTTTGCCTTGGGAAGCGGGGAGAACTGGTACGTCAGGACTATATATCAGGGAATCGGGTGGAATTGCATTATAAAATGCCTTTGGGCGAAATCGTTATCGACTTCTACGACAAGTTGAAGAGCCTTTCAAAAGGATACGCTTCTTTCGATTATCATACCGCCGGTTTCCGCCCATCGAAATTGGTGAAGCTGGATATCCTGTTAAACGGAGAGCCGGTGGATGCGCTTTCTACCCTTACTCATGTAGACAATGCATACGATTTGGGACGCCGTATGTGCGAAAAGCTGAAAGAACTGATTCCCCGCCAGCAGTTTGAGATTGCGATTCAGGCTGCTATCGGAGCCAAGATTATTGCCCGCGAAACCATTAAAGCCGTGCGTAAGGATGTAACGGCAAAATGTTATGGAGGCGATGTGAGCCGTAAGCGTAAATTGCTTGAAAAGCAGAAGCGGGGCAAGAAGCGCATGAAGCAAATCGGTACGGTAGAGGTTCCGCAAAAAGCATTCCTGGCAGTATTGAAGTTGGATTAAAAAACACGAACGCTCGTATCGGCTGATGCGGGCGTTCATATCAGACAACGCATACGCTTGTATGAAGCCATACGGGCGCATGCGTTTTTTTAGAAGCTGTTTTGAATTTCTCCAAAAAGTTTTTCTTGGCTTGATGTATCCGTTTTCGTGTGTGCTTTGGGCGATTTTTTGGTCCTTTTCGCTCCTGTTCTTCGTCAGATAGCCCGCTATCTTCCTCATCACAGAAGCGAAAATGCCTCAAAAACTCATCCCAAATCATCGCACGATAAATTCAAAACAGCTTCTTATTGGCCTATACTTCTCGCGGCATTAATTTGTGCATTTTGCGGATGCCATCATGTAAAGACGATTATAACTCCTTTGGGGTGTCATACATCTTTTACGAAATCACAGCCCAGTTCACGTTTTTCTTCCTCAACTCCTTTAATTGTTGCCAGACGACAGCATTCTCGGGACGTGTACCTTGCGGGTCTGCCTCAAGCAGATGTTCCGCGATTTCACGGACGTACTGAAGAAGCTGTCCGTCACGGGCAATGTCGGCAATCTTCAAATCGAATGCCACACCGCTCTGTTGCGTCCCTTCCAAATCTCCGGGACCGCGGAGCTTCAGGTCGGCTTCGGCTATCTCGAAACCGTCGTTTGTATCTACCATAATTTGAATGCGCTTGCGGGTATCTTCTGTCAGCTTATATCCGGTCACAAGGATGCAATACGACTGGTCGGCGCCACGACCTACCCTTCCTCTTAATTGATGAAGCTGCGACAAGCCAAAGCGTTCGGCATTCTCAATGACCATGACCGAAGCATTGGGCACATTTACCCCGACTTCGATGACCGTAGTCGCCACAAGTATCTGCGTTTCATTCTCGACAAAGCGCTGCATCTCCGCATCTTTCTCCGCAGCCTTCATCTTGCCGTGCACCTTGCTCACCTTGTATTCGGGAAAAGCTTCGCACACGTGCAGATATCCGTCTTCCAGGTTCTTGATGTCCATCTTCTCGCTTTCCTGAATCAGGGGATAGACAATGTATGCCTGCCTGCCCTCCTGGAGTTGCTTACGGATAAAAGCGTATAACAGAGCACGCCGGTTGTCAAACTGATGAATCGTCTGTATCGGCTTGCGTCCCGGAGGCAGTTCATCGATAACCGAGACGTCCAAATCACCATACAAAGTCATGGCAAGCGTACGGGGGATAGGCGTGGCAGTCATTACCAACACATGAGGCGGACACGTGTTTTTCTTCCAAAGCTTGGCACGCTGGGCGACACCAAACCGATGCTGTTCGTCAATCACCACCAATCCGAGCGAAGAGAAATTTACGGTATCTTCGATAACGGCATGCGTGCCGATAAGTATCTGCACCTCGCCCGTTATCAAATCGCGCAAGATTGTTTCCCGCTTCTTGCCTTTCACATTTCCCGTCAGCAGTTCTACACGGACAGGCATCCCGGCAAGGAAACGGGTAATGGTCTCATAATGCTGGTTGGCAAGGATTTCGGTCGGTGCCATCATACACGCCTGATAGCCGTTGTCTAAAGCGATGAGCATGGTCATCAGTGCCACAAGCGTCTTTCCGCTTCCTACATCGCCTTGAAGCAGACGGTTCATCTGCCTGCCGCTTTTCATGTCACGGCGCATTTCCTTGATGACCCGCTTCTGCGCTCCGGTAAGCTGGAAGGGAAGGTTCTGCTCATAAAATGTATGGAAGATTTCACCCACTGTACCGAACACAAGTCCGCGGAACTTGTTCCGGCGTTCCAGCGTGTAACGCAAGATATTCAACTGCACGTAAAAAAGTTCCTCAAACTTTAGGCGGTATTGCGCACGCCGCAGCAAATCGGGGTTTTGAGGAAAATGAATGTTATGCAATGCATCGGAAAGCGGCATCAGGCGGTGCTGTTCTATCAGTTGCGGGCTAAGCGTCTCTTCGATTACCTCCCGCTGGAGGGCGGCAAAAAGATTCTTCATCAACTTCTCAACCGCATGCGAGTTCAGGTTGCTCCGCTTCATTTTCTCCGTTGTATTGTAATAAGGCTGAAGCCCCATATTCGAAAGGACCAGTTCATCGGCAGGGTCAATATCGGGATGAGCGATGTTTATGCGTCCGTTGAATACCGTCGGCTTGCCGAAAACAATGTAAGGTTCGTGCGCTTTGTATTTGCCCTCAACAAATTTCAAGCCTTGAAACCAAACCAAGTCAACGACTCCTGTACCGTCCGAGAAATGCCCGACCAGCCGGCGTTGCCTTCCCTCGCCAAAGGTTTCAAAGCTCAATATCTGCCCACGCAACTGGATGTAAGGCATATTCCCGTCTATCTCATGAATGTAATAAAGCCGGCTGCGGTCTACGTATTTATAAGGAAAATAATACAACAAGTCCTTGAAGGAACGGATGTTCAGTTCCTTCTCCAAAACGGCAGCCCGCTGGGGGCCTACTCCTTGTAAATACTTTATATCACGTAATGATAAATCGGACATAGTTTTATTAATTGAACACAGAGACACGGAGACACAGAGTTTTTTATTTATCTTCATTCGTGAAGATTACAATTTATAGTAAAACAAAATTGGTTTGCGAAAAATTCTTGATGTATTGTCATCCTGAACGAACGTGAAGGATCTCGTGTACATCCACGTGGGCGCATCCGAGATGCTTCACTTCGTTCAGCATGACAAATGATTTTTCGCAATTCATTTCTGATTGACTATATCTCCTTCTCTGTAATTAAAATCTCTGTGTCTTTGTGCCTCTGTGTTCCAATTTAATTCAACACAACATTTCCGCCAATTTCAAATCAAACGGAGTGGTCAACTTGATGTTCTCGCGGTTGCCTCTCACTAATTCCACCCGATGACCGAGTGCCTCTACCACCGAAGCGTCATCGGTGAAGGCAGGTATATAAGGCTGGGCGTATGCTTGTTTCAATAGCGAAGCACGGAATACCTGTGGAGTTTGCACCAACTTATACCGGTCGCGCGGAACCGTTTCGCTCCCTCCGTCTTCCGATATCCGGCGAATGGTTTCCACGATATCCACGACCGGAATTGCCGCCCCTTTCTCTTCCGCACTCCGGTAGCATTCCGCAATCACATCCGGCGAGACAAAAGGGCGCACTCCATCGTGTACCCCGACCAATGCATCTTCTTCCACCAATGCCAACCCATTCTTAACCGAATGGAAACGGGTTTCTCCCCCATCGGCTATCCGGTGCGGAAGCGTAAAGCCATACTTCTGGCATAACTGCTTCCAATACGCTTGCTGGTCTGCCGGCAACACGACAATCAAGCGGATAGCCGCATCGTATGCATGGAAAGCTTCCAATGTACGCATCAATACGGGTTTCCCTTTAACCGGAAGGAACTGCTTGGGGATATCGCCTCCCATACGCAAGCCTTTGCCTCCGGCGACTATCACTACATATTTTTTCACTCGGCGAAAAGCATTCCGTTCTTCACTTCAGCTACCTTACCGGCTCCGGCAAACTTTTCAAGGATAGCAAAACCAAATGCAGAAGCGGCAGCCGGTCCCTTACCTAAGATAAAGTTATCGGCAACTTCCACCATATTGCCGGTATATTCCGCACCTTCCAGGTATTTATCGAAGCCCGGATAGCAAGTAGCCTTCTTGCCTTTCAGCAAGCCGCGTCTTCCGTATACCAGCGGAGCCGCACAGATAGCGGCAAGCGGCTTCTGCGCATCGGCAAAGCTACGCACCAGCACATCCAGCCCGGCATGTGCATCCAGATTGGTCGCACCGGGAAGCCCGCCCGGCAAGACTATCATTTCGATGTCTTCTTCCTTCAAGTCTTCTATCAGGCAATCCGCCGTGACAGGAACACCGTGCGCACCGGTTACAGCCGGTTCACCCGTTACAGATACAGTCTTTACACTCAAACCACCCCGACGCAGAATATCAAGCGGGAACAGGGCTTCCACTTCTTCAAAGCCCGTAGCTAAAAAGATACAAATCGATTTCATAGAGTTATTTTAATTTAAAGTAATACGTTATTGTCCCAGACTGGTTATTCACACCGTCCACTTGGTTGAACCTTGCCCGGCGTGCCGCCTCCTCCGCCGCACGTCTCAATGCCGGGTTCACCGTATTGGTGCGCTTGTTTATCTGCGTGCTGATTACCCTGCCCGACGGGTCTACCACAATGGTAACAACCACACGCCCTTCATCTTGCACATTATATACCGGCAAAGGCAGGCCTCCGGGACCCAACGAACGTCCGTTCAGGTCGAATACGCCCGATGCCCCTGTGCCCGAGGTCTTTCCTTCGCTTCCGTTTCCTGTAGGGCTGCCTTGATTCCCTTCACCTTCGCTCTTACCGGTGCTTCCCATTTTAGCCCCCTTTCCGAAAGCTCCGGCTATCTTGTCCGATGCTGCCTGTGCCGCGGCACGTTCCGCTTCGGCACGCTTCTCGGCTTCGGTCTTTTCCCTTGGCTTCGGATGTTCCGCCGTTTTCTCTTCCTTCACCGCCTCTTCCCGTTTCTGCTCTTTCCGGGGTTCTTCCTTCTTCACCTGCAAAGACGGTTCATCGGTTTGGGTAATCAACGGCTGTTCCTCTCCGCCGTCAGGCGCAGGCACGTCCGGTTCCGATGCTTCAGGCTGAGGAAGCAAATCCACTTCGGTCAACGTATAAGGGTCGGCATCACCTTGTCCCGTAGCGTTGTCTCCCAACATCACAGGCACACCGCCTTCTTCTTGCTTCGCCGGAAGGACAAGCACATACAGGAACAAGAACACGAGCACTGCCACATGCAACACCACGGTTCCTATTATTCCGATTATCTTGCTTCGTTTCACAATTCTGTTTTTTAAGCTGACAAGTTAACGAGTTAACAGGGTTTCAAATACCTTGGTAAAACTATTCAAACCTTGTTGCCTTGTCAACTTGTTACCTTGTTTACTCTAATTCATTCTTTATCCGGCCTCCGCGTAGCGAGCACCATCTTGTAATGGTTTTCGTTCGCGATGTTCAATACCCGCACAATTTCCCGGTAAGGGATGGACTCATCGGCATACAGCGCCACATACATTTCCGGTTCCCTTGCGGCACATTCCTGCAAAAACGAAGGCACCTCATCCAGCGATAAAGGCATTTCGTCATCATTTCCGAACGCACCGTAATAATTCAGATCCTTGTCGATAATCACCCGCACCATCGGCTTTGCCGAAGTCTGTTCCGAGCCTTGGGGAAGCAACACCTTGATGGCATTGGGCGAGACCATCGTAGAAGTAATCATAAAAAATATCAGCAACAGGAAGATGAGGTCGGTCATCGACGACATGCTGAAGCTGGGCGATATTTTCTGTCTTCTTTTCAACGCCATACGCTTATCGTTTTTCGTCGGGTTCGTTTATCAAGTCCATAAATGCCATCGTACGGGCTTCCATCTGGCTCACCACCTTATCCACCCGATAAACCAAGTGGTTGTAAGCAAACATCGCCGCAATGCCGACCACCAAACCGCCTACCGTAGTAATCATCGCCTCGTAGATACCGCCCGAAAGCAAGGTAATGTCAATGTTATTGCCGGCATTTGCCATGTTCCAGAAGGCACGCACCATACCGGTCACCGTCCCCAGAAAGCCCAGCATCGGCGCACCGCTCGATACTGTAGCGATAATCGCCAGACCGTTCTCCAGCTTAGCCACCTCGATGTTTCCGGTATTCTCGATAGCCGCCTGCACATCCGATACCGGACGCCCCATGCGGGTAATGCCTTTCTCAATCATCCGTGCCGAAGGCGTATTCACCATCCGGCAATAGTTGATAGCCGATTTGATTTCACCCGTCTTGATATAATCCCGAATACGGTCCATAAACAACGGGTCCTCTTTTCCTGCCTTACGGATAGCGAAGGCACGTTCGAAAAATACATAAAAGGCAATGACCGACATAATTGCCAGTACAATCATAATCCATCCGCCTTTGCACGCCATGTCCCACAAATTCATTTCCGGTTCTCCCGAAGCTACAGGAGTCAATACCGGATTGGCTCCTGCCAACGTATCGGCAACGGTCTGCGCTGCCGCCAGCAATGTCATACTCATCATACTCTTTCCAGTTTGTTTTTTCTTGGTTGTATTTAATTTTATTATCTTTGCGTCCAACAAAATGCAAAGTTAGCAGAATTTGCGAACAACCTGCTCTCTTTACCGAATAAAGATTGATAAAAAGCTACAAGATATGCAACGAATCCTCAGATTTGCCCTTTTCGGGAATACATACCAAGAACATAAATCGGCGCACGTCACCCATCTGCTTGACATCTTGCGCCGCAAAAAAGCCGAGATATGCATCAGCAACGATTTCTACGACTTCCTGAAGCAACACACGGAAGCCAACCTGAAAGGCTTGAAGGTTTTTCAGGGAAACACGTTCGATGCCGACATGGTGCTTAGCATCGGAGGCGACGGAACGTTCTTGCGTGCGGCAAGCCGTGTAGGAAAAAAAGAGATTCCCATCTTGGGCATCAATACCGGACGGCTGGGATTCCTTGCCGATGTCTCCCCCAACCAGATGGAAGAAGCCTTCGATGAAATCTACGAAGGGAAATACCTCGCCGAACCCCGCCGGGTGCTGCACCTCTCCACCGAGAACCATGTACTGAAAGGCTATCCGTTTGCCCTGAATGAGATAGCGGTCTTAAAGCAGGACAGCTCATCGATGATTACCATCCGCGCCTACATTAACAATGAGTTGCTCTGCACCTATCAGGCAGACGGGTTGATAGTAGCCACTCCCACCGGCTCTACAGGTTACTCGTTAAGCGTAGGAGGGCCTATCCTTGTGCCCCAAAGCGGCACCATCAGCCTCACCGCCGTAGCTCCGCACAGCCTCAACATCCGCCCCATCGTGATACGCGACGAATGGGAAATCACGCTCGACATCGAAAGCCGGAACCATAACTTCCTGATTTCGGTAGACGGACGAAGCGAGACCTGCCGCGAAGGAACCCGCCTGCGCATCACTCGTGCCGACTATTTCGTGCGCATCGTCAAACGGTGCAACCATACGTTCTTCAATACCCTGCGCGAAAAAATGATGTGGGGAGTGGACAACCGGACAATTGACAATTAATAATTAATAATTAACAATTAATAATTAAGAACCTTGTCACGCCGGATTTGCAATCCGGCGTAATCATATAAGTCAATTATGAGCAGCTACTTATCTGGAAGCATTCATTCAAACAAATAATCATAATACGCCTCCTTGCCGGTGAAGGCGCTCAGCAGTTCCGCATTGCCAAGAGGTGTTTGGTGCACCCCGTTATACAGCCTGATTTCATTGCGTATCAGATTGAAATCGTCATAAAACACGGAAAGGTTCAATGCCTTCATCAGGCGCAACATCGCGTATTTAACCGTATCGGCTTTCTCTTTCATCGTCTTTCTCAACGCAAGTGCATAAAGCGCATCAGCTTTCAGGAAGTCGTGCCTTGCTGTATCCCGATACCCGGCACGGTCTTCCAATGCCGCTTTCAAATGCCACATATCCGCCGCTATCGAATCGGGTACATTTGTTTCCATCTTCCGCAAGAGCGGCAATAATTCTTCCATCTTCCGGCTCCGAAGCAGGTAGATGTATTTGCTCAGGTAAGCTTTCTTTAGCGAAGGGCACATCAGCAGCGCGTCATCCAGCTTTTGCCGGACAAGCGAGTCATGCCGGCATACACGCGGATTCTCCCGGTCGACCGGCATATACCAGAAAGCCGAATCGGCACGCATCAGGCTGTCTGCCTCCTTCAGCAAACGCTCTGCCATCTCCTGATTAGGCACAACGGAAGGCTTCCTCTGTCCGCACGAAAAGAGGGAAAGCAAAACAAACAAAAGCAGTATGTCGCGAACGGTATGCATAAGTTTCATTCTTTCTCAGAACAAAAGTAAACAAAAAGAATTATCTTTGCAACAAAATGCCAAAAAGAAATGATTCGGAAAGTTGAACTTCAAGACGCCCACGCTTTAGCGGACATTTACAATCATTATATCGCGCACAGCACTGCCACTTTCGACATCCGTCCTATCGGTGAAGAAGAGATGCGTGAACGGATTGCCACCCTATCCGCCTGCCATCCGTATTTCGTATGCGAAGAAGAAGGGAAAATCGCCGGTTATTGCTATGCACACCCTTGGAAAGAGAAAGACGCTTACAGCCGGACATTGGAAACAACGGTCTATCTGGCACCGGGACAAGAGCGGAAAGGCATCGGAACACAACTGATGCGCCAACTGATTGATGAATGCCGACGCTCCGAAGTCCATTCGCTCATCGCCTGCATCACCGAAGACAACCAAGCCAGCTGCCTTTTTCACGAACGGTTAGGCTTTACCCAAGTGTCCCATTTCAAGGAAGCGGGCTTCAAGTTCGGCAAGTGGGTGGGGATTATCGATTATCAGCTCATCCTATAGTTGGCAACTTCAACTAAATTTACTAACTTTGCGAAAATACCTTCCGCTATGAAACATGACACCTTATTAAATAGATACTTAAAAACGCAGATTCACGTTTACTTCCTATTCGGCATCTTCCTATTATTGCCGGCATCCCTTTCCGCCTCTTCCGGCAAAGAACGCCAAATTTCGTTATTGGAGAAAGCCGAACAAGAGCTGTATACCAATCCGCAACTTGCCGTCTATTACACTTTAGGCGCACAAGACTCTATCCATTCCGCATTAGGACAGGCTCAAGCACTCTACGTCTATGCCCAAGCCGAGAAACTTTTAGGGAATTTCGACAATTGCATTCAGGCATTATACGAAGCGGAGTCTAAGCTTCCTTCCAAAGAAATCAAACTAAGAGGAAACATCTACAACCTAATGAGCCTGGGATACTGCAACCTGGGCGACTATAGCAAAGCCATCGACCTGAGCAACGATGCCATCGCATTGTTCCAAACCGAACAGGACTCAGCCAACCTTGCCTTATGCTACAACAACCGGGGCATCATCCACACCTACATCAATGAATACCAGCAAGCCGACCGGTTCCTGAAAAAAGCCCTGGAACTCAACCGTTCTTCGCACGACCTGAAACGCATTGCCGCCAATCTGAACAACCTGTGCCTCTACAAAGGGGATATCAAAGAACAACTGAAATGGATAAACGAAGCCATTGTCATCAACAAAAACCTGAATGCCAAATGGTCGCTAAGCGAGAACTATAACAACCTGGGAAAGCTCTACATATATGCAGGCAAATACTCCCAAGCGATAGATGCCTTAAAGACCGCCTACCGGATTGCATCCGAAGTAGGCGCCAAAGGGCTGATGTGTGACAATTACGAATATGCCGCACAAGCCTACAACGCCATCGGGAACTATCAAATGGCTTACCAAAAACAAGCCGCCCTCACCGAACTGAGCAAAGAGATACAGAACACCAACAAGCTGCGCTCGGTAGAGCAACGCATCGCACAGGAAAAAATGTTCGCCCTCCAGCAAAAGGAAAGGCAAAAACAACAGGAATACGAAATAGCCACGCTCCAGCGAAACTTCATCACGTTCCTCGTCATTACTGTCCTGCTTACCGTAATCGGCACCTTGTTATTCCAGCGTTACAAGCGTAAGAAAAAGCTGCAATTGCTCAACGCCCAATACCGCATCGAACAATCGGAACATGAAATAGCCAAACTGAAAATGCAACAACAAAAAGCGGATTTGGAAAACGCGCAACAGGCTTTGGAAACCAACAAGCAAGAGACCATGAACTTTGCCGTATTCCTGCAAAGCCGCAACGAACTGCTCGACAAAATCCAGGAACAAGTGCGCCAAAGCTACCGCATGGAACACTCGGAACTGATTGCCCACCTGAAGAAACTAAACGCGTTTATCAAACAATACCAGACTACAAACAAAGCCAACAGCACTACTCTGCAAACCATCGATGAGAAAAGCCAGGAGTTTCTGGCACACCTGACGGAACGGCATCCCAACCTGACACAAGGCGAAAAACACCTTGCCAGCCTGCTGCGTGTAAACCTTTCGACCAAAGAAATCGCCATGCTGACCGGCAACACGCCCAAGACCATCAACATGAACCGCTACCGCCTGCGCAAGTCATTGGGGCTTTCCGGAGAAGACGATTTAATCCAATACATCCAAAGCATCTGATTCTTTCCTTATATCCTGCACAATACAGATTCGTGTATGTTGTATATGCCACATGACCCAACCATGCATGGTATAAACCATACTCAGATTAGTTAAAAGGTTACCGTTATTATCTTCTTGCTTCAACACAAATAGCTTCGTCTGGTGTAAGATTAATAATCTTCCGCTTGTAAGATTAATAATCTTGCAGCCTGAAGATTAATAATCTTGCAGCGGATGCAGCTATATGCGCTTGCCGCCGCACCTATATCTGCCGGCTTCCGCAACCGGCTGCGTCTTGCAATGATATTATCTGGAAAAGGGGTTGTCAGAAACTGTTTCTTGGATTTTGTTCCTGCATGTCCCGAAAACGATGTGCACATCGTCTCTACATCCAATGAGAGATTATTGAATATGAATGAATCTCTGCCGCAACCTTTATCTTCCTCACCTGACCGAAATATAAATGAAATATAGATTTGTAGATACAGAATAAGTCTTGTATAGGTTAATTATCAACATATTATGAAATATTATGTAGATATAAATATCAGTCAAATTCCAGATTTGTAGACACTTTATAGCCAGTAAAAATTATTCCTTACATGCACGATTCGATATATTTGTCCAGCCAAACAAAAAAACACAAGGCACAATTTAAACCTTAATATAAACCAAAAACACAATGAAAGAAAGGAATCATTTGAAAGCATGGCAATGGATATTCTTGCTGGCTTTACTGCTCCCGGCAGCGGGATTCGCGCAGACCATTCAAGTGAAAGGTACAGTACTCGACGGCTCAGGCATGACCGTTATCGGAGCAAGCGTACTGGAAAAAGGAACAACCAACGGTGTCATTACAGACATAGACGGTAACTTTACCTTAAATGTATCGCCTACGGGCACGTTGGTAATCTCTTATGTCGGGTTCAAAACCCAGGAAATTCCAATCAACAACCAGACTTCGTTTAATGTGACTTTGGCAGAAGACACCGAAATACTGGACGAAGTAGTCGTTATCGGTTACGGTACGATGAAGAAGAGCGACATGACCGGAGCGATTTCATCGGTAGATACCGACGAACTGATTAAACGCACCACCACCAACCCGGCTGAAGCCTTGCAAGGAAAAGTTGCAGGTGTCAATATCATGCGTTCGGGTGGTAATGCCGGTGCAGGCATCTCGGTGAAAATCCGTGGTGTGAAATCATTCGGCGACAACGAACCGCTTTACATCATCGACGGTTTCCCCGGAGACATCAACAGCGTCAATCCGGTTGATATCCAATCAATGGAAATCCTGAAAGACGGTGCAGCCGCAGCCATCTATGGTTCGGTAGCTGCCAACGGCGTTATCATCGTCACGACCAAGAACGGTAAGAAAGGCGAAACACACATCGATTTCAACACCTATCTGAGCTTCACCAATGTGGCAAAAAGACAAGAATTTGTCAATGCGGAACAATACAAGTCGATGATTAAGACCATGTATGAAAATGCAGGTCAGGCTGAAGACATTCCGGCTTACTGCAACAGCAATACAGGAGTCGACACCGATTGGCAAGATGCCATGATGCGCAGCGGTTTCGCACAAAACTACATGTTCAGCGTACGTGGCGGAGGCGAAACGGCACAATATTCTGTATCCTACAACCACTCAGACGAAAGAGGTATCTTTTTAGGCAACGATTTCCGTCAGGACAACGCCCGCATGAAGATGCACATGAGCAAATACATCTTCGATATAGACGCCAATTTAGGTTTCCGCTACACGAAGAGCCACCAACCGACCTACTCCCTGCGTGAAATGTACAACATTTCTCCGTTGGTACCCGTTTGCGATGAAAACGAAGAATACGGTTTCGGTCTGACTTCTTCACAAGGACTGCCGGTAAACAACAACCCGATGGCAGACTATTATTACCACAAAGAGAACGAACGGTATTATTATGTCACTGCCAATGTAGCATTGGGCATTAAAATCACACCGTGGCTGAACTTCAAGACCAGCTACGCCTACCGTGGCACACACTATCGTTACCAAGAGCACTACCCGGCTTATACCTCTAACGGTAACCAGCCGAACCTCTATCCGTATAACGAAGAATCGACCTATTACTGGGAAGAACAGACAATCGATAACGTATTGAACTTCAACAAGGATTTCAACAAACACAGCCTGAACGTCATGGTAGGTTCGTCTATCACCTCTACGAAACAACGCGAAAACGGTGTGGGTGTAGAAGGATTCGCTACCCAATATACCGTAGACAAGAACGGCAATTTGGTGTCGACCAATGTTCCTGCCGGATTCCTTGACCAGAACTTTACGACCATCAATGCAGGACAAGGCGGTACATACAGCGGAAGCGGTACGGAATGGACTTACAACCGTGCTTCTTTCTTCGGACGTATCAATTACAATTACGATGACCGTTACCTGGTTCAGGCAACCATGCGTTACGACGGTTCTTCCAAATTCGGCGCGAACAACCGCTGGGGATGTTTCCCGTCAGTCGCTTTGGGCTGGAGAATCAGCGAAGAAGCCTTCTTCCCTGAAGATACCTTCGTAGACAACCTGAAGTTCCGTGTCAGCTGGGGACGTCTGGGTAACGAAAATGCCCTGGGATATTACGATTTCCAAGCCTTGATTTCTACCTATAATACTTACTATGGCGGTTATGTACAAGGCAGCGGAAGCAACCCGTGGGCAGGCTCCATAGCATGGAACATGCCTCGCAATGACTTGAAATGGGAAACGACCGACACAAAGAACATCGGTTTCGACTACGGCATGTTCAACAACCGCTTGACCGGTAGCATCAACTATTACATCAACCAGACTGAAGACTTGCTGATTACGAAACGCCTTCCCTCTTCCGCCGGCTATGAGAACCCGATTCTGAACGTAGGCAAAATCCGCAACCAAGGTTTTGAGCTGGAAATCAACTGGGCAGATAAAGTAAAAGATTTCGACTATAGCATCGGATTCAACCTGAGCACCACAAAGAATGAAGTGGTCAGCCTTGCCAACGAAGGCCAAGTGCTGTATTGCAGCGGTCTGGTTTACGGCACCGACTATACGCCGGCATACGCCATGGAAGGAAAACCTATCAGTGCCTTCTATCTGTACCGCACCGACGGCATTTTCCAAAGCGATGCGGAAGCTGATGCTTATAATAGAGAACACGGTACTTGGGTCACACAAGCCAATGGGGAAAAAGCATGGGTAGGTGCTCAGCCCAATGCCAAAGCCGGTGATATTCGTTTCAAAGACCTTAACAATGACGGTGTATTGGATGAAAATGACCGTGAATACTGTGGTACCGGCATTCCGAAAGTAGAAGCCAACCTGAACTTCTCTGCAGGCTACAAAGGCTTCGACCTGACCTTGAACTTCGGTAGCGCATGGGGACACAAGCTGTTCAACGGTAACCGTTACTACTACGAAAGCATGCAGACACCGGGCAATATGCTGACCAGCGTATTGGACGCATGGACACCCACTAATACCAACACCGATATTCCGCGTGCCGTACTGAACGATCCGAACCGCAACTCTCGCGAGTCAGACCGCTTCTTGGAAAACGGAAACTTTGTCCGCCTGCGTCAGGCTCAATTAGGTTACAGCCTGCCTACTTCGTTGTTGCAGAAAGCGCACATCGAACGGCTGCGCTTCTATATCAGCGGTGAAAACCTGTTCACCATCACCGGCTATTCCGGCACCGACCCCGAATTCTCACGGAGCAGCCCGCTGGATACCGGTATCGACAGCTACATTTATCCGTTCACCCGCTCATTTACTGTAGGTGCACAATTGACATTCTAACCTTAACAAACCAAACTATATATGAAAAAGTTTTTATCTTTAGCAAGTATATGCCTCGCCCTGACATTTACTTCTTGCGAGGACTTCTTATCGGTAAGCTCACCCGATGAGTTAACCACCGGTAATTATTGGAGAAACGAATCAGATGCACTGTCTGGACTGGCAGCCGCCTATTCCCAACTGTATCACGGCGACACCTATGCTACCAGCGAAGTACGCTGGCCGACCGAAGAATACCGTGCAGATATCGTGGACTTAGGCAGAGACGCGGGCAATTACGACCAATGGGTAGCGATTTATAACTTTACCTATACAAACGGTAACACGCAGTTCTCTTACTATTACCAAGACTTATACCGCGGCATCAATTTCGCCAATCAGATAATTGCCAACGTACCGAACATTCCGGCGGAAGAAATTGACGAAACGGTCCGGAACACGGTCTTGGCAGAAGCCCATTTCCTGCGCGGATACTATCACATGATGTTGTTGCTGAACTGGGAGCGAATCGTTATCCGCGACGAATACATCACTGAGAGTGCCCAACTGAACAAACCTTTGTCGGAACGGACTGAGTGCTGGGATTTCGTTATCAGCGAGTTGGAGCAAGCCACCAGTCTTCCGGCAGAACGCAGTGTAGACGAATTGGGCCGTGCCACAAGCGGAGCCGCATACTCCTACATCGGATTCGCCTACCTGACCCGTGCCTACGAGGAAACTGCCCAAAAGGACACTTACTTAACCGAAGCCGCCAATGCACTTCGCCAAGTCATCAACAGTGGTGTATATGCGTTGGTCAGCGGAGACAACTTGATAGGTATGTTCAATGGAACCAACAAGAACTGTTCGGAATCTATCTTCGAAATACAGTATTCATCCAGCGAAGCCAACGGTTCGGTACACTATTCGTACATCAACCAATGGATAGGTACTACCGAATTAGGAGGTTGGGACGAAATCCTGCCCAGCAATATGTTGATGGAAGAATACATGAAAGAAGGAGTAAAAGCAGACGGACTGTATGACAATCGTTTGTACAATACCATTTATTATCAATGTGATTATTACAACGATGGTACAGGTAAAGTTCTCAACCAATATGATTATGATGATTTGTTTTGGTCAATTGACCCGGAAACGGGTGACACAGTCCGATACAATCGCCCCGCATTCCGCAAATTCACCAGTCCTACCCAAGAAGAAATGTGGGAGTCTTGCGACTTCAATATTCCATTGATGCGTTACTCGAATGTATTGCTGATGATGGCAGAGACCTTAAACGAACAAGGCCAGACCAGCGAAGCCATTCCTTATATTAATGAGGTACGTACCGTTCACGGAGGTATGGAAGGCATTGCTTCCAACAGCAGCTACGATGCGGTAAAGGCTCAAATCGAGCACGAACGCATCTTGGAATTCCCCTTGGAAGGTTACCGTTGGTTTGACATGCGCCGCTGGGGCGTAACAGCCGAAAGGTTGCAAGCCGCAGGACGTACGGGATATGACAGCAGCAAAGCATTCTATCCGACACCGAGATGGGAACTTGACGCAAATCCCTCTGTACAATAAAAATTCTCTCTTTTCCGTCCGGAAAAGAAATGCTTTCCGGACGGCATTTACTATTTTTGCCCTCAAAAAAGACAAAAGACTATGTTTACAGTTATCGGACTCATGTTGGGAGGCATGTGCATCGGATTCCTGCTGCGCAAAAGCCGTTTTACCTGGATACACAACGTCATCACCGCACTTATCTGGATATTGTTGTTCCTGCTGGGTGTAGAAGTAGGAGGCAACCGCCAGATTATCGAAGGGCTTGCTACCATCGGATTGGAAGCGTTCGTCATTACCTTGGCAGCCATCCTCGGAAGCTGCATCTGCGCTTGGGCTTTGTGGTACCTATTATATAAAAGGAAAGGAGGACGGGCATGAAAGGCAGTCTGATTATCGTAGGGTTCTTTGCCTTGGGATGTGTGTGCGGACTGTTCCACGTCATTCCATTCGACATTGCCAAGACCGACATCAGCTTTTACACGTTGTGTGCCCTGATGTTCAGCGTGGGATTAAGCATCGGCAACGACCCTCAGACACTGAAAAACTTCCGGAGTTTGAATCCGAGGCTGATATTCCTTCCGATAATGACGATACTGGGAACCGTATCGGCAGCCGCATTGGTCAGCCTGTTGCTTCCGCACCGGAGCGCAGCCGACTGTATGGCTGTAGGAGCCGGTTTCGGCTACTATTCGCTATCAAGCATCTTCATTACCGAATACAAGGGAGCGGAACTGGGCACCATTGCCTTGCTGTCGAATATCCTGCGTGAAATTATCACGCTGTTGTGCGCACCCTTATTGGTCCGCTGGTTTGGCAACCTGGCTCCCATATCCGCCGGAGGAGCCACCACGGCAGACACCACCCTGCCTATCATCACCCAATGTGCAGGGCAGCAGTTTGCCGTAGTGTCTATCTTCCACGGATTTGTAACGGATTTCAGCGTACCGTTCTTAGTAACATTCTTTTGTTCTTTATAAAACTAAAATTACCATGAAACATACTGCATTCATTCTTACATTTATCTGTGCTACTGCTTGGGCTGACAATAGCCAGCCCTGGCAGGACGCACGTATCAATGAAATCAACCGTGAACCGATGACGGCACATTTCCTGCCTTTCATCAGCGAACAAGCAGCACTCGCACAACAGGCTTTGCCCGACGAACAACGTTTCAACGTAAACCCGGCTACCGAACGCCGCATCTCGCTGAACGGCACATGGAAATTCTTGTACTCGAAAAACAACGATGCTTGCCCGGCAGATTTCCAAAAGCCCGGATATAACACAAAAAAATGGAAAGACATCCAAGTGCCCGGAAGCTGGGAACTTCAAGGCTTCGACGCACCTATCTATACCGATACGCGCTATCCTTTCCCACCCAATCCTCCGTACGTACCTACTGATTACAATCCGGTCGGAGCATACGTACATGAATTCACCGTACCCGAAGGTTGGGACGGCATGGACATTTTCCTGGACTTCGAAGGAGTGGAATCGGCTTTCTATTGCTGGGTAAACGGAGAACTGGCTGGGTACAGCGAAGACAGCCGCCTGCCGGCACACTTCAACGTGACCAACCTGTTGAAAAAAGGGAAAAACAAACTGGCGGTAAAGGTATTCCGTTACAGCGACGGCTCCTACATGGAAGGACAGGACTACTGGAAATACAGCGGCATCGAACGGGATGTATACCTGTATGCACGTCCGCAAAGCCGTGTGAAAGACTTCCGAATGACCGCCGAACTGGTAAACGGCTACAAAGACGGAGATTTTGACCTTGACGTCATCTTGAACGAACCGCGCCAAGGACAACGCGTAGACGTGAAGATACTGGACGCTGCCGGCAAACAGCTGATAGCCGAAACAAAAACCGTCAGCAATGAAACAGACACCTTATTTACCATTGAAAAAATGTTTCCGAATGTCTTGCCTTGGAACGCCGAAACTCCCAACCTCTATACACTGGTCGTAACAGCTTCGGACACCCAAGGGAAAACACTGGAATCGTTTGCCCATCCGTTCGGTTTCCGTACGGTAGAGATGAAAAACGGACAACAGCTCATCAACGGAGTCCCTGTCTTGTTCAAAGGAGTGAACCGCCACGAGCACAACCGCTTTACCGGACGTACCATTGACGTGGCAAGCATGGTAGAAGACATCCGGCTGATGAAGCAGTTCAACATCAATTCGGTGCGTAACTGCCACTATCCGAACCGGTATGAATGGTACAGCCTGTGCGACAAATACGGACTTTATCTCGTGGACGAAGCCAATCTGGAAAGCCACGGCATGATGTTCCACAAAGACGAAACGCTTGCCAACTATCCCGACTGGGAAGGTGCATTCATGCAACGCATGAGCCGCATGGTGCAACGCGACCGGAACTATACCGCCATCGTCACCTGGTCGCTCGGCAATGAATCGGGCTACGGAAAGAACTTCGAGACCATTTACCATTGGACGAAACAGACCGACCCGACCCGTCCGGTGCAATATGAAGGAGGCGGCTACGAAAGCGTTTCGGATATCTATTGCCCGATGTATGCCCGTATCTGGCGTCTGCGCCAACACGTGAACCAACGGGATGCACGTCCATTGATTCTTTGTGAATATGCACACTCTATGGGAAACAGTACCGGAAACCTGCAAGACTATTGGGACTTGATTTACAAGTATGACCAACTGCAGGGAGGATTCATCTGGGACTGGGTGGACCAGACATTTGCCAAGAAAGACGAAAAAGGACATGACATCTGGGCATACGGAGGCGATATGGGATTCGTAGGCGTGCCCAATGACTCGAACTTCTGCTCCAACGGACTTGTCGCTTCCGACCGCAGCTTGCATCCGCATATCTGGGAAGTGAAGAAGGTATACCAATACGTTCATTTCAAACCGGTTGCGTTTACGGCAAACCGCATTGAAGTAGATAACTGGTTCGACTTCATCGACTTGTCTGATTATCAATTGCGTTGGACGATAGAAGCCGACGGAAAGGCTGTACAAGGCGGGACAATGGACTTCCCCTATATTCCAGCCCGAAGCAAAGGCGAAGTAGAACTGCCGCTGCAAACCCTTCCGGCAGGAAATAAGGAATATTTCTTGAAACTGGAAGCCATTACGCGCAAAGACACTCCGTTAATTCCAGCCGGACACGTAGCCGCTATGGAACAATGGCAACTGCCCGTCAGCTATGTTGCATCTGCAATGGAAACAGTCAACGGTACGTTGCAAAGCGAACGCACGCCGGAAGCTCTGACACTGAACGGCACCAACTTCCGTATCAGCTTCAGCACGAAGAGCGGCGAGATGACTGCATTGGAATACAACGGAAAGAATCTGGTAAAAGAAGGCCTGCAAGCCAATTTCTGGCGCGGACTGACCGACAATGATGTAGCGAACGGTACGGAAGCACGCTGCCAGACATGGAAACATGCCGGACAAAACGCAACATTAAAAGACATCCGTCTGGAAGAAAGCGCAGACAAGCAACTGGCAACCGTAACTGCAATGTATGACATGAAAGAGCAGGAATCAGCTTTGACCGTAACTTACCGCATCCGTCCCAATGGAGTCGTAGGCGTAACCATGCAATTCACAGCAGGCAAAAAACAACTGCCTGAAATGCCCCGCTTAGGCATGCGTATGGTCTTGCCCGGCGAATACGAACAAATGACGTGGCTGGGAAGAGGACCGCAAGAAAACTATGCCGACCGAAAAACCGGAGCAGCAATCGGGTTATACAACGCAACCGTATGGGAACAATACCATCCCTATGTACGTGCCCAGGAAACAGGAAACAAATGTGACGTGCGCTGGGTAGCTTTGCGCAATGCCGCAGGCGAAGGCTTGCTGGTAACCGGCGAAGAACCGTTAAACGTAAGCGCTTGGAATTTCCCGATGGAGGACATCATGTACCGTCCCTTCAACATCGAACGCCGGCATGGAGGCAGCATTGAAAAGAAAGACATGGTATGGCTGAACATTGACCACCTGCAAATGGGCGTAGGCGGAGACAATACATGGGGAGCGGAAGTACATCCGGAATATACCATCACTCCACATGACTGGACATACAGCTTCACCCTTCAGCCGTTAGGCAACAAAGATGATGCTGCTGAATTAGCACATAAAGTATGGTTTTAACAAACACAAGCACCATGAATACGACAACAATCAAAACCCTATTGTTCTCTTGCCTTACCGCTGGGCTTGCCGCCTGTAGCCCGACGGTACAAGAGGCACATACCGACCTCCGTTATGAGTTCGGCAACATCTTAAACATAACGCTTACCCCTGACTCGACTGTCCGCCGTGCCGGATGCTTTACGGATGCCGGCTCTTGGATGGGATTCACGATTCCACAAGCAGATAAATGGGTAAACGGATTCTGCGGGCCGTTCAGCATCGACAACCGTATCTGGTTTGCACAATCAGCAGTCAGCGTTGACTTCCAAAACGGGGCAGATGGCCTTTCACCGGATTCCACTTCTTATTTTCCGGGTGAAGTCTACATGGCTTCCTCTTCCGAAACCGGCACCATCGAACAACGTATGAATTTCATAAACAGTTCGACAGCACTGCTGCAAATCACCAGCAATGCCGATAAGGGGTTCATCATTACCGGAAAAGACTGGAACAACAATATCCGGTTGGAACAGGAAGATCAGACCATTACGGCACGTCACCCCAACGGTGAAATCGTACAACTGACATTTATGCCGGGAGTAACCTTGACATGCGACGGCAAAAATTATACGGCACAAACCGATGCGCAATGCAGCCAAACCAATGTAGCCATCTCTTTCTATTTTACAAACGAAGAATTGGCATCAGGTACACAGAAAAGCATAGCCCTACTTCAAAATACCGAAGCGGCTCTGCAAAAGAACGACGACCGCTGGCAAACTTACCTGCAAAAGATTTTACGCAAAGACATGAAGCATGAATACGACCGTGTAGCTGTAAAATCAGTCGTCACCCTCATCTCTAACTGGCGTACACATCGTGAAGGCCTTCTGCATGAAGGAGTTATCCCCAGCCATGCCGTACCTTATTTCATTGGCTTTTGGGCATGGGACAGCTGGCGTTTCTCGGCAGCATTGGCACGCTTTGCGCCTGAACTGGCAAAAAATAACATCCGTGCCATGTTTGATTACCAGCAGCCGGACGGCATGATTATCGACTGTATCTATACCAACTCCGCCGAGAACAATGCACGCGACAGCAAACCACCCTTGGTATGCTGGGCTGTGGACGAAATCTTCACTTACAACCAAGACACCGCATTTGTAAAAGAAATGTATCCGCAGCTGCTCGCTTATTATAAATGGTGGTATCAAAAACGTGACCATAACCGTAACGGCATGTGTGAATTCGGCTCAACCGACGGAACACTGGAAGCAGCCGGATGGGAAAGCGGCATGGACAATGCGATTCGTTTCGACAATGCCAAGATGCTGAAAAACGGAAGCGATGCATGGAGTCTTGATCAGGAAAGCGTCGACCTCAATGCGTATTTAGCATACGAATGCAAATTGCTGAAAAAGTTCGCCGGACTCATCGGAAGCAGTTTCGACGGACCGGACTACAGCGATAAAGTTGCTGATTATTTCTTTAACGACAAGATAGGATGGTTCTGTGACAAACGCATCGCTGACGGCAGCTTCATTGCAGAGCCTGCATGTGAAGGATATACACCCTTTTGGACAAAGATAGCCAGCAAGGAACAAATGGAAAAAGCACTGGTGCTGTTGACCGACACAACCAAGTTCTCAACGTATATTCCTTTCCCGACAGCTGCTGCAGACAATCCCAAATGTGACCCGAACGGATATTGGAGAGGTCCTATCTGGCTTGACCAGACGTATCAAGCCATTCGCGGATTACGCAATTATGGTTACAAAGAGTTAGCAGATAAATATACAATGCAAGTATTCGACCGTTGCCAAGGGCTGACCGGTGATGCGCCGATTCATGAAAATTATGGCACACATAATGGCGAACTGCTTCAGGCTTCACACTTCAGTTGGAGTGCTTCGCACCTGCTGATGATGTATGAAGACTTTGGTAAATAAAAAATAAAGAATGAAGAATAAGAGGTCGTTAACAAGGCTCCTCATTCTTCATTCTTCATTTATCAAAACATTTTCACTACCCGTTCAATACCGGCTACCAAAGTATCTATTTCTTCCTTCGTATTGTAAAGCGCAAACGATGCACGGACCGTACCTTCTATCCCCAACCGATGCATCAGCGGCTCGGCACAATGATGTCCGGTACGGACGGCAATGCCCAACCGGTCGAGCAAGGTTCCCATATCAAAATGATGAATGTTTCCGACTAAGAATGAAATAACCGCTCCTTTTTGCTCTGCTTCGCCGAAGATACGCATACCCGGAATTGCTTTCAAGCGTTCCATTGCATAGGAAGTCAATTCATGTTCGTATGCCTCAATATTCTCCATACCGATTGCAGACACATAATCCAATGCTTTAGCCAAGGCTGTACTGCCGATATAATCGGGTGTGCCCGCCTCGAATTTGAAGGGCAGTTCATTAAATGTTGTTTTCTCAAAACTTACATTCTTAATCATTTCTCCCCCGCCCTGATAGGGAGGAAGCTTGTCAAGCCACGTTTCTTTGCCGTACAATACACCGATGCCTGTCGGTCCGTATACCTTATGTCCGCTGAATACATAAAAATCGGCATCCAACTTCTGTACATCTACCGGCAAATGAGGAATGCTTTGCGCCCCGTCAATCAAAACCGGCACATTGTGGGCATGCGCTATCTCTATTAATTTATCTACCGGATTAACCGTACCCAACACATTGGATACATGAGTTACCGACACGATACGGGTACGTGGAGAAAAAAGCTTCTCGTATTCATCCAGCAACAATTCTCCCCGGTCGTTCATCGGGATTACTTTCAATACAATTCCTTTACGGGCTGCCTGCAATTGCCACGAAACAATATTGCTATGATGCTCCATGACCGACACAATCACTTCATCGCCTGCCTGCATCTGGCTGTCCGCAAAAGTGGAGGCCACCAGATTGATGCTCTCCGTAGTCCCCCGGGTAAAAACGATTTCGCTTGTACTGCGGGCATTGATGAATTTCCTCACAGTCTCGCGCGAAGCTTCGTGCAGATTAGTAGCTTGTTGTGAAAGGAAATGAACACCCCGATGCACATTGGCATTTACCGAATAATACTCATCGGTAATTGACTCTACCACACAACGTGGCTTTTGAGTTGTCGCTCCATTGTCTAAATATACAAGAGGCTTCCCATATACCGTTCGTGAAAGAATCGGGAAATCTTCTCTGATTTTTGAAATATCGTACATATTAAGTTCTTGAGTTTTTGAGTTCTTGGGTCCTTGAGTTTTTAAGTTTTAAATCCCTATCACGTTAACTTAAGAACTTACAAACTTAAAAACTCAAAAAACTCATTTACATATCGCACACCCTTGGCACTTGTTCAGTTCGCCACGGAAACGTTTTTCTACCAAACGGTGCAGACGGTCTTTCAAAGCATCCATCCGGATGTAATCAATTACCTCGTTGACAAAAGCAAACATCAGCAACAAGCGAGCTTCTTTCAACGGAATACCTCGCTGCTGCATATAGAACAAGGCGTTTTCGTCTAACTGCCCTACCGTAGCTCCATGCGAACACTTCACATCATCCGCATAGATTTCCAGCTGGGGCTGGGTATACATCCGGGCCTCACGGGTTGCACAAATATTCCGGTTCGTCTGCTGGGAAGAAGTATGCTGGGCACCTTCACGCACCAACACTTTACCGGCAAATGCACCTACCGCCTGGTCATCGAGCACATATTTAAAGAGTTCATTGCTGGTACAGTCAGGTACCTTGTGGTCTATTGTCGTATGGTTATCTATCTGTTCATTCTTATCGGCTATCGCCATGCCACACAGACTTATCTCTGCCCCACGTCCCACAAGCTGCACTTCGGTAGTGTTTCGTGTCGTCCCGTTATGCAGCGTCATGCCGTTCAACAAGACATTGCTTCCTGCCTGCTGTTCTACGAACAACTGACTGAAACGGACGGTACTGTTATGTGTTTCTTCCAATTCATACAAATCAAAGTAAGCATTCTCCCCTACAAAGACTTCTGTCACCTGAGTAGAAAGAAAATTCACATTATCCATGGCATGGTCACACACCAACAGCTTAGCTTGAGCACCCTCTTCCAAAATAATCAGCAAACGGCGGTTCGACAATGTATCAACATCCGCACGCAGAATATTCACCAACTGAATAGGCTTTTCTATCACTACATTCTTGGGAACGTACATCAACACACCGTCTTGAGCAAACATCGTATTGAACGCCGTAATCCCGTCTTTTGATGTATCGGCAAGCTTTCCATAATGATTTTTTATCAAATCCGGATGCTGCACAGCCAGCTCTTTCAGGCTTCCGAAAAGCACACCTTCCGGCAATTGTGCAGAAGGATGGTCATGCTTGTCAAACGAATCATTGATAACAAAGTACAAGGAAGTACTCATATTGGGCACATCACACTTGAATACCTCATACGGATTTACCGGAAACTCCAAGCGGTTCAGATTCAATCCGAAATCCGGAGCAAAATACTTCCCAACCTCCGTATATTTGTATTTTTCCTGCTTACGCGTAGGAAAACCCAGCCGTTCAAAATCGGCAAAAGCTTTTGCCCTCGGCGCATTCAGTCCTTCCGCACTATGCCGGCAAATCAATGCCTCACATTGTGTGAAAAGGTCAATATACTGTTGTTCTGCCTTCATATTCACTCTCCCAATTCTTTCTTTATCCAATCATAACCTTTTTCTTCCAGTTCCAATGCCAGTTCGGGACCTGCTGTCTTCACAATCTTGCCTTTATATAATACATGTACAATATCCGGCTTGATATAATCCAACAAACGTTGGTAATGGGTAATGACGATGCAACTGGTATTCGGGGTTTTCAGTTTGTTCACCCCTTCCGCCACAATGCGCAACGCATCAATATCCAGTCCCGAATCCGTTTCATCCAAAATACTCAGCTTCGGTTCCAGCATTGCCATCTGGAAGATTTCGTTCCGCTTCTTTTCTCCACCCGAAAATCCTTCGTTCACCGAACGGTTTGCCAGCTTGCTATCCAGTTCTACCACTTCCCGTTTCTGGCGCATCAGTTTCAAGAACTCGCTGGCAGTCAGTGCCGGAAGTCCTTTATATTTACGTTGTTCGTTTACAGCCGAACGCATAAAATTCACCATACTCACTCCCGGAATCTCTACCGGATACTGGAACGATAAGAACAATCCTTCATGACTCCGGTCTTCCGGACTCATCGCCAAAAGGTCTTTCCCGTCAAAAATGACCGAACCTCGAGTCACCTCGTATGCCGGATGCCCTACCAATACATTACTCAGCGTACTCTTTCCCGAACCGTTCGGTCCCATAATCGCATGCACCTCACCCGTCTTTACCGTCAGGTTAATCCCCTTCAATATTTCTTTGCCATTAATCGAGGCATGTAAATCTTTTATTTCTAACATAAACTTTATAAATTAAGAATGAAGAATGAAGAATGAAGAATCAACAGATTCCTCATCCCCCATTCCTCATTGCATATTTAATTCATCATTCTTCATTCTTAATTCTTCATTATCCTACGCTTCCCTCCAACGAAACCGAAAGCAGTTTTTGAGCTTCTACGGCAAACTCCATCGGAAGTTTATTCAATACTTCTTTTGCATAACCGTTTACAATCAAGCCTACAGCGTCTTCGGTCGGGATGCCCCGCTGGTTACAATAAAACAACTGGTCTTCCGATATTTTCGAGGTTGTCGCCTCATGCTCTACCACTGCAGTCTCGTTGTGAATATCCATATAAGGGAATGTATGCGCTCCGCAATGGCTTCCCAACAGCAAAGAGTCGCATTGGCTATAGTTACGGGCATTATCCGCCTTCTCTGACACACGCACCAATCCACGGTATGAATTCTGGCTCCGTCCGGCACTGATGCCCTTGCTTACAATCGTCGAACGGGTATTCTTTCCTAAATGAATCATCTTCGTCCCCGTATCCGCCTGCTGGAAATTGTTTGTGACGGCAACCGAATAAAACTCAGCCGTCGAGTTGTCTCCGCTCAAAATGCAACTGGGATATTTCCAGGTAATTGCCGAACCGGTTTCAACCTGCGTCCACGACAGTTTGCTGTCTCTTCCCTTACAGTTGCCCCGCTTGGTCACAAAGTTATACACGCCTCCTTTACCTTCAGCATCACCCGGATACCAGTTCTGTACCGTCGAATATTTGACTTCAGCCCGATTCATTACCACAATCTCCACAATCGCGGCATGAAGTTGGTTCTCGTCACGCATCGGAGCCGTACAACCTTCCAAGTAAGACACATAGCTGTCATCATCCGCCACGATTAGCGTACGCTCGAATTCTCCCGTATTTGCCGCATTGATACGGAAATAAGTCGAAAGTTCCATCGGACAACGTACACCTTTCGGAATATAGACAAACGAACCGTCACTGAACACTGCCGAATTAAGTGCGGCAAAGAAATTATCGCGATAGCCTACTACCGAACCTAAGTATTTCTTCACCAAATCCGGATGTTCACGCACAGCCTCGCTCATGGAGCAGAAAATAATGCCCTTCTCCATCAAGGTCTCTTTAAATGTTGTCTTGACCGAAACAGAGTCCATGACTGCATCTACAGCCATACCACTCAAGGCAAGTTGTTCTTCCAAGGGAATGCCCAACTTATTAAACGTTTTCAATAGTTCCGGGTCTACATCCTCCAGGCTTTTCGGACCGTTTTTCTTCTTTGTCGGATCAGCATAATACGAAATAGCCTGATAATCGATTTCAGGAATCGTCAAGTGCGCCCATGTCGGCATTTCCAATGTCTGCCAATACCGGAATGCCTTCAATCGGAAGTCAAGCAACCAGTCTGGCTCCTGTTTTTTGGCAGAAATCAACCGCACGACATCTTCGTTCAGCCCTTTTTCGATTATATCAGTCTGAACATCCGTCGTCGTAAATCCGACTTGTACTTTTCCTGGGTTAATTCTTTTACATATTTATTGGGTTCTAACTGCATATATCAATTGATTAATTTTTTCGTAACGTCCTTTATGACCGGATAAAAATAGCTTGCACTATCCTTTACCGGAATATATAACAAAGATTGTTGCTTATTGGTTGAGGTGATTAAGCTATCTTCAGAATCAATAAATTCCAGACAATGGATGGCAATGCTCACTAATAGCATATACTTGACAGCTCCCAATCCTGCGCCTAAGAGCCGATTGACCCATCCCAGCTGCAATCCATTCACGATACGGGTCAACGCAGAAGACAAAAAAAGAAAAACAACCGGCACCAATACGCCGATTAGAATAAATGCCAATATACGGGCAAACGTAACCGAAGTGCCTAACTCTTCACCCAGTCTGTCCCCCACAACCACAAACAAGGCACGTGCTACCAGCAAACCTGTAAGCAGTCCCACAATGGAAGCCAATTGCCGGATGGCTCCCTTTATACAACCTATGGCAACTCCCAAAGCAATTATACCTGCTATAAACCAGTCTAGCGGAGACACTTTCTAATTAACAATTAATAATGAATAACTAACAATGAACAATGAATAACGAAGATGCATTCCTTCCACTCGTTATTCATTGTTCATTGCTAATTATTCATTGATTATAAAGTTTGTTTCACTTCCACTTCTTCGAATGTCTCGATGACATCACCGACTTTCAAGTCGTTGCAATTGGTCAGGCTGATACCGCATTCGAAGTTGGTTCCTACTTCTTTCACATCGTCCTTGAAGCGCTTCAACGCATTGATTGCCCCTGTAAAGATAACGATACCATCGCGAATCAAGCGCGCTTTATCGGTACGTTTCACTTTACCGGTCTTCACCATCGCACCGGCTACCATACCCACCTTACTGATGTTGAATACTTCACGTACCTCAATGGTGGCGGTTACCTGCTCTTTCATGGTCGGAGCCAACATACCTTCCATTGCCGATTTCACTTCTTCTATCGCATCATAGATAATCGAATACTTGCGGATATCCACACCTTCTTGCTCTGCCAACTTAGCGGCATTGCTCGAAGGACGAACCTGGAAGCCAACGATAATGGCATCCGAAGCGGCCGCCAACGATACATCCGACTCAGAAATCTGCCCTACTCCCTTATGGATGACATTCACCTGAATCTGTTCGGTAGACAACTTAATCAACGAATCGCTCAAGGCTTCAACGGAACCGTCCACATCACCCTTCACAATGACATTCAACTCGTGGAAATCACCCAATGCCAAACGGCGTCCCACTTCATCCAACGTAAGCATCTTTTGCGTACGCAAACCTTGTTCACGCTGAAGCTGTTCACGCTTATTGGCTATTTCACGAGCTTCCTGGTCTGTATCGAATACATGGAACGTATCACCCGCTGCAGGTGCTCCGTTCAATCCCAGTATCAAAACCGGTTCCGAAGGGCCAGCCTCTTTCATACGCTGGTTACGTTCGTTAAACATGGCTTTTATCTTACCGTAATATTTACCGGCAAGCACAATATCGCCCACATGCAACGTACCGTTTGATACCAATACGGTAGCTACATAACCACGTCCTTTATCCAAAGACGATTCAATAATGGATCCCGTAGCTTTCCGGTTCGGATTGGCTTTCAAATCCAGCATCTCGGCTTCCAACAGTACCTTTTCCAGCAATTCTTTCACGCCGGTACCTTTTTTTGCCGAAATATCCTGAGACTGGTACTTGCCTCCCCATTCTTCTACCAAGAAGTTCATTTGAGCCAATTCCTCCTTAATCTTGTCCGGATTGGCATTCGGCTTATCTATTTTGTTGATGGCAAATACGATAGGGACACCGGCTGCCATCGCATGGTTAAGCGCCTCTTTCGTTTGCGGCATCACGTTATCATCGGCAGCCACAATGACAATAACCACATCGGTTACTTTCGCACCACGGGCACGCATGGCAGTAAACGCTTCGTGTCCCGGAGTATCCAGGAACGTAATGTGACGGCCGTCCTCCAACTTCACATTATAAGCTCCGATGTGCTGCGTAATTCCTCCAGCCTCGCCTGCAATGACATTTGCCTTACGGATATAGTCCAACAACGATGTCTTTCCATGGTCTACGTGACCCATCACCGTAACAATCGGGGCACGAGGCTGCAAATCTTCTTCCGCATCCGCTTCTTCCTCTACAGCCTGAGCCACTTCGGCGCTGACATATTCTGTCTTGAATCCGAATTCTTCTGCAACCAGATTGATGGTTTCAGCATCCAGACGCTGGTTGATAGAAACCATAATCCCGACACTCATACAAGTCGAGATGACCTGAGTAACCGATACGTTCATCATGCTTGCCAACTCATTGGCTGTAACGAACTCGGTCAGTTTCAGCACTTTGCTTTCTTCCTGTTCCAGTTCTTCCTGCTCCAGCTGGCGGTTCTGAATCGTTTCGCGTTTCTCTTTCCGATACTTGGCCGCCTTGTTCTTTCCCTTATTAGTCAGACGTGCCAACGTTTCCTTTACCTGCTTTGCCACATCCTCATCATTCACTTCCGGCTTCACAACAGATTTCTTAAAACGGTCTTTGTTATGCTTGCCTCCGCCTTGGGACGCATTCTTCCCCGGGCGCTCATTCTTCATGACAACACCGCTTCCGGCAGCATTGATGTCCACACGTTCCTTATTATTGATGCGGTTCCGTTTTTTCTTCGCACTATTATCCCCGTCATTTCCTTTTTCCGCCTTTTCATCGGTTTTCCGGATTTCCTTGATAATAGCGTCTTTCATCTGCTTCCGTTGTTCCAAACGCAACTTGTCCTTTTCTTCGCGTTCTTTCCGTCTTTCTTCTTTCGATTTCTTCTTCGGACGGGTAGACTGGTTAAGCATAGCCAAGTCAATCTGACCTACTACATTAATCTTCGATTTAAACTCTGTCGGGCGAATCTTAAATATTCCATCATCCGTAGTTTCTTCAGCCGTCTGCACTTCAGGAGTTTCTTTTTTTTCTTCCATTAAATTAGGTTTCACGCCCTCTGCCTTTTGTTCCGGTTCAGGCCGTTCAAGGTTTTCATTTATCTGTTCTATATCCTGCGGCTTTTCTACATGAGACTCTTCATGGGCAGACACATTATCTTTCTCTCCCACGTTTTCCGAAACCAACGCTTCCGGTTCTGTTTTTCCAGCCTTCTCCGCTACCGGTCCGGCTGAAGCCACTTTTACTTTCTTCTTATTCAAGCTATCCAAATCAATTTTTCCCACAGGCTTAAGCTGCGGAATGACATCTGCCGGAACTACGGTCTCAATCTCTTCCGATTTCTTTTTTCTCGCCTGCAAGCCTTCTATCGAAACGGAAGCCATGTTATGTTCCTTATTCTGCCGTTCTTGAGAAATTTTTTCGGACTCTATTTTCAAATCTTTGTCTTTGCTAAACTCTTTCACAAGTGCAGCATATTGTTCTTCCGTTATTTTCGTATTCGGATTGGCTTCAACAGTATATCCTTGCTTTTGCAAAAAGTCCACCACCGTAGCAATCCCTACATTCAAATTTCTTGTTACTTTGTTCAGTCTTATCGTCATAAATCTTTCTGTTTTTAATAGAGTCCGAAAATAATTGATAATTAACAGTTAATCATTCATAGTGATGATGCCGTTTCTGGCGTTATCCACTATCAATCAACTGTCACTTCCGCTTTCCTCGAACTCGGCTTTCAAAATTCTCAATACATCATCTACCGTATTTTCCTCCAAATCGGCTTTCTCAATCAACATCTCACGCGGAGCATTCAACACGCCTTTTGCCGTTTCAATGCCGATGCCTTTGATGGCATCAATTACCCATCCGTCGATTTCATCCTTGAACTCGTCCAGATAAATATCTTCATCTACCGCATTCTCATCCACTTCACGGTATACGTCTATCGTATATTCGGTCAGCATACTTGCCAACTTGATATTCATGCCTCCCTTACCGATAGCCAATGAAACCTCTTCCGGCTTCAGGTACACTTCCGCCCGTTTTTCTTCTTCGTGCATCACAATCGAAGAAACCGTAGCCGGGCTCAATGCACGCTGGATGAACAACTGGATATTCGATGTATAGTTAATAACGTCAATATTCTCATTCCGCAATTCACGCACAATGCCATGAATGCGCGAACCTTTCACTCCCACACAAGCGCCTACAGGGTCAATCCGGTCATCATACGACTCAACCGCAATCTTGGCGCGTTCGCCGGGGATTCGGGCAATCTTCTTGATGGTAATCAAACCGTCATTGATTTCAGGAACTTCCTGTTCGAACAGACGCTGCAAGAACTCCGGCGCCGTACGGCTCAAGATAATCTTCGGATTATTGTTCTTGTTATCCACACGCGCCACTACCGCACGCACGGTCTCGCCTTTCCGGTAAAAATCACTCGGAATCTGTTCCGCCTTCGGAAGCAACAGTTCATTGCCCTCATCATCCAACAACAGGATTTCCTTCTTCCATATCTGATACACCTCAGCCGCAATAATGGTTCCAACCCGGTCGATATACTTATTATATAAGGAGTCTTTTTCCAATTCCAATATCTTCGAAGCCAACGTCTGGCGAAGGTTCAGAATGGCACGCCGGCCGAACTTCTCGAAAATCACTTCATCCGTCACTTCTTCACCCACCTCATACGAAGCATCTATCTTGCGGGCTTCGGTCAGCGAAATCTGCCGGTTCGGATTGGCAAAATCTTCGTCTGCAACAACCTCCCGATTGCGCCATATCTCAAAATCTCCTTTATCCGGATTAACGATTACATCATAATTCTCGTCTGTACCGAACATCTTCGCTATTACACTACGGAACGATTCTTCCAACACGCTCACCATCGTAGTGCGGTCGATATTCTTCAGTTCTTTAAACTCCGAAAATGTGTCAATCAAGCTGACAGCAGGTTCTTTCTTCGCCATAATTTATTTAAAGCTAATTAAGTATTTGGTGTATTTTATTTCATCATACGTAAAAGTCACGTTCTGTTCTACCAGCTTCGGACGTTTTGCCCCTTCAGGCTTCACCTTTACCGTCATCGTAACGGTAAAGTTCTCCTCGTTGGCATCCGCCAGCACGCCTTTCCATTTCTTCCCGGTATTGTCCATCACCTCTACCTCTTTCCCGATGTAGATTTGATATTGTTTCAACACTTTAAACGGCTGGCCGATTCCTGCCGAACCGACTTCCAGCTCATAATCCTCGTCTTCCCGGCTCAGTCTCGATTCGATGTACCGGCTCAAGTCCACACAATCGTCAATCCATACGCCGTCCGCATGGTCGATTTCAACTACAATCTTGTCATCCGGACTTACAGAGACATCTACCAGAAAATAATCTTTCCCGTCCAGCCATTCCTCGACAATCCGGGTTACCACGTTTTTTTCTATCATGTAATACTATTAAGAATAAAAAAAGGAGCTTTACCGCCCCTCCACCTTCTCATTCATCTCGCGTGCAAAGATACAAATAATATCATGTACAACAAAATATTAGAATAATTATTTCAAGTTTAACCTAAATTAATCGTGCAAGCCCATGAATCGCCTGTCTCTCTTACCGATTCTCCATAATTTTATTACCTTTGCACTGTTCTAACGATAAAACACGATGAAACACAAAAGCATTAACAGCAACAAGCAGTTTATGATTGGCAACGGCATCCTGGCATTTGGCGTTTTCTTTGTCGTATGCCTGTTCCTATACCTGGCTTTCCGCCAACAAGACAAGCAACACGAAGGAGCCTACGAAGGCATGTACACCATCCAGCTCACCGACTCGTTTGCAGGAGACAGCATTTCCGTCTACATCAACGACAGCCTCCTGCTGGACCGCACCATGCCCGACAGCAATGTGAAGCTCCAAGTTGCCCGCTTTGCCGAAGAAAGCGCGCTCCTGATTGTGACCAGCCTCAACGATGAAGTCACCCCATTCAACCTTAGTCCCAAAGGAAGCCTTGTCAACGTAGAGAAGAAGAACGGAAGAATCTTCATTTTCGAGAAAGAGAACTGAAAAAACGAGCCAATTACATAGAGCCTGTTTAAATTTTCCAATAAATATTCTATCAGGTTCTTAGAAGCTGTTTTGAATTTATCGTGCGCTGATTTGGGATGAGTTTTTGAGGCATTTTCGCTTCTGTGATGAGGAAGATAGCGGGCTATCTGACGAAGAACAGGAGCGAAAAGGACCAAAAAATCGCCCAAAGCACACACGAAAACGAATACATCAAGCCAAGAAAAACTTTTTGGAGAAATTCAAAACAGCTTCTTAGCTTTTAAACGAAGATATACTTCATCCTCGGCTTCAATATATATGAAACCGCCGGCGCATATATCTGACTTGGCACACGCAGTATATATGCGTTTACGAACGCAGCTGAAAGGCAGTCCACGGGTATCCTGCGTTACTCGAACTCCAATACAAAAGTCGTGTTCCAGCCATTTGCGCGGGGTCTGAGCAGGCTGATGCTTCCTCCGGAGAGCTTCATAATCTGGCGGGACAATGACAGGCCGATACCGCTTCCGTTGGTACGGGTTGTGAAGAACGGCACAAAAATCTGTTCAGCTTCCGCCTCGGGAATAATGGGACCGTCGTTATTGATGTAAATGAAGACGTGTTCATCCGCCGCATTGCTATACGCACGTATATGAATGCGCCCTTTTACCTCGCCGATGGATTGTACCGCATTCTTCAAGATATTTATCAACACCTGCCGGATAAGGTTCGGGTCGGCATACAGCATCAGTTCAGGAGGCTCAATCTGCAAGGTAAGCGAAATCGTTTCGGGAATCAGGCTCAACCCCTGTATCTGACGAAGCAAGTCCAGCAAATAAAACGGTTCGGGCGAAGGCTTCTGCAAAGCAGAGAATTTCCGGTAGCTGTCCACAAAAGAAATCAGCCCGGTAGAGGTTTCGTGTATCGCACGGATGCCGTCGTAAATCGGACTGTTTATCACGTCCTCCCGCTTCAGGAAGGTTTCGCTCAAAGAAGAAATGGGCGCAATGGAATTCATAATCTCGTGCGTCAATACCCGCGTCAATTTTATCCACGAATCCAATTCTTTTGCATCCAATTCGTTACGGATATCATTTAAGGTAAGAATACGCACGGTGTCCTCGCCCAACCGCATCTCTGTTGCACGAACCGCCAACTGCACTTCCCCTTTCACCATAGCAAACTGAAGGTTACAACGTTCACCCGCCTTCAACGTACGCAACATGTCGGGTATTTCCGCTCCATAACGTTCCAATTGCCGTAACGTACTAAGCATCGGAACAGCAAACAAACGGGCTGCAGCCGGATTTGTCTGGACAACGGCCCCTTCCTCATTAAGTATGACAACCCCCGAACTGACACTGGAAAGAATCTGTTCGTAAAACCGCTCACGCTGCTCCATCAGCTGCTTTTGCTCACCCATCAAGTTCCCAAACTGGTTTAAGGTTTCTTGCAACACACGCTCGCCTCCCGAAAAGCCATACAGCGGAAGACGGAAAGAATAATCCCGGTTACGGATGGCTTCCAACATCAGCCAGCACTTCTCGCGCAACTGCTGCTGCATCCGGTAGGACAACCAAGCTGCCAACACACACAGCATGCCGCCGGTTATCCCTGCCCACCAGCTTTCTTGCAATATACTGAAAGTCAACAATACAGTTCCGCCTGCCAGAACCACAAGCCGAAAGAATGTTGAATAAATCCATCTATAACCCATAACGTTTCATTTTATTGTAAAGCGTCTGACGGGTCACGCCTAACTTGACCGCCGCTTGCGTCAAGTTGCTTCCACACTGGTCTAAAGCCTGCTGAATCATCGTCCGCTCCATTTCATCAAGCGTATGGAAAACAGTTTCAGCTTTTTCGTCTGCCGCACGGACTTCTTCCTTTTCCGTTACCGGTGCCAGTTGCAAGGATTCGGCACGCAACTCACCGTCATCCGCCAAAATCACAGCTTTCTCAATCGTATGCTGCAATTCACGGATATTCCCATACCACGGATATGCCAATAGCCGGGCTGCCGCATCCGGAGCAAACGTACCGTTGGTCCGCCCGTACTGTTTGGCATAGCGTTCCAGAAACATCCGCGCCAACGGAAGAATGTCTTCTTTCCGCTCGCGGAGCGAAGGGATGTGCAAGTGAATGGTGTTGATGCGGTAAAGCAAGTCTTCGCGGAACTCCCCCTTGCGTACCATTTCATCCAAGTCGCGGTTTGTGGCGCATATCAGGCGGATATTGGTAGGTTGCGGCAGGTTGCTTCCTACTTTGATGAAACTCCGCTTCTGAATGGCAGTCAGCAGTTTTGCCTGCAGGTAATAAGGCAGATTGGCTATCTCGTCCAAAAACAAGGTTCCGCCATCGGCAGCCTCAAAGCGTCCGATACGGTCGGCATGGGCATCGGTAAACGAACCTTTTACATGGCCGAACAATTCACTTTCGAACAGCGATTCGGTAATGGCACCCATATCCACCACGACCATCGGTCCGTCTTTCCGGTTCGAAAGGCGGTGTATCTCACGTGCCAGCATATCCTTGCCCGTACCGTTCTCGCCGGTAATCAGAATATTGGCATCCGTAGTGCTGACTTTTTCCACCAATGCACGTAAAGGGCGGATGGCCGGCGAGTTGCCCCAATACATTGCCGTATCGGTTCCGCTTGCCTTTCCTGCCGTACGCTTTTTCTCTTTTTTTTGCGCACATACCTTATTATATACCTCCGTCAATGTCTGAATCAGCTTGTCGTTGTTCCACGGCTTGACTACAAAATCAGCCGCACCTTCCTTAATACCCGTCACGGCAAGGTCGATGTCGGCGTATGCAGTAAACAACACCACACCCGCCTGCGGACGGATACGGCGGATTTCCTTCAGCCAATAAAGCCCTTCATTCCCATTGTTGATACCCGAAGCGAAGTTCATGTCCAGCAACACCACATCCACTTCATTTTGCGCTAAGACTGTGGGAATCGTTACGGGCGAATCGAGCGTCAGTATCCGCGCAAAGTAATCCACCAGCAGGTAGCGCAGCGAAGTCAATATGTTCCGGTTGTCGTCTACAACCAATAAGGTTCCTTGTTTTGCCATTGTTGTTTCTGATTTTTTCAACGCAGATTAACGCGGATTAACGCTGATTTTTATTAATCCGCGAAAATCTGCGTGAATCTGCGTTTCATCTTTCTGCCTGCAAAGATACACAAAGAAACAATACGTCCTTTCACGTCAAGTGTCTAATTTTTTGACACCTACCGTCTAATTTTTTGACACTCTTTGAAATGTTAAAATATATAACCTACTAAGAACTAACGCCTTAACTTTTTGGCACGATTTTTGCTTGTAAATTAGCAGAAATAAGAACGAAATAATGAACAAGACAATGAACATACGAAAATCAATGGGCATGCTGCTCTGTTTGTGCAGCCTGGCGGCAACCGCCCAAGAAGCATGGGACATCGACCGCTGCATGGCATACGCTGTAGAACACAACCGTACCGTGAAGCAGCGAAAACTGGAATCCGACAACTACCGGCTGGATAAGATAGAAGCCATCGGGCAATTCCTGCCTGGAGTAAGCGGAAGCGTGAGTGCACAGTACAGTTACGGACGTTCGGTAGACCCCGGAACCAACACCTACATCTCACAATCTACGTTCAACAACGGCTATGCCATGGAAGGCTCGATGCCTATCTTTCAGGGAGGAAGCCTTATCAACCAAGTGCGGCGGGCAAGAGCGAACGAACTGTTAGGCAAAGCCGCCCTGCAGGAAGCGAAAGACAATACTGCACTCGAAACCTTCCAGGCATACATCGACGCTCTTTATTACTACGGAACGACCCGCCTGGCAGAACAGAAGCTGGTAGAAAGCGACTCATTAGTTTACAAGACCCGCCGCCAAGAAGCGTTGGGGCTGAAAGGCATGGCGGACGTGGCACAAATGGAAGCCCAGCAAGCCACCGATGCCTACAACCTGACCCATCAGCGCAACCTCTATGAGACGGCGATGCTCACCCTGAAGCAGACGATGAACTATCCCGTAGCGGATACCCTCGTGCTCGACACCCGGCTGATAGACACACCCGTCATCGAACAGGTGCGGCTCTCGGCAGACAATGCCGATGACGTGTTCCGCATCGCCCTCAACTGCAACCCCACCCTGCGCCAGTCGGAAATGAACAAGCAAGTGGCGCGGATGAACCGCAAGATATCGTGGAGCTCGCTCTTCCCCAGCATCAGCATCTTCGGAGGCATCTCCTCTTCTTATTATAAGGAACTGCACAAGACCGGATACGACAACTTCGCCGACCAGATGAAGAACAACTTCGGTTCCTACTTCGGCATCTCGATGAGCATCCCCATCTTCAACCGCATGTCCGGTTCCATTGGTGTGAAGCAGGCAAAAAACAATTACCTCATCGCCACCCAGCAATACGAGGCACAGAAAGAAGCCTTGCAGAAACTGGTGCTGCAAGCCGTGCAAGACCGCGAAGGATTCCTCAAGGAAAGCCTGCAGATGGAAAAGAAAGTCACCTCCGACTCCATCGCCTACCGCGTCACACGCCGCAAGTTCGAAGAAGGACTGATGACCTCGCTCGACGTGCAGAACAATGCATCCACCCTCCTCGAAAGCCAGACCGGACTGCTGCAAAGCAAACTCACCTACGTAATGAAGTGCCGTCTGGTAGACTATTATAAAGGAGAGGAAATCATTCGGAATGAAGAGAGAAATGCTACTAAAGAAACGCAGATTATCGCAGATTAACACAGATTGGGCTTAATCATTAAAATTTATAATCTGTGAAAATCTGCGTGAATCTGCGTTTCAAAAAAGAATAAGGAATGAAGAATCGTAAATCGTAAATAGTAAATCGCAAAATCGTAAATTTTAAAATTATGGATATTCAACTCGAAAAGAAAAAAGGCATTCAGAAGAAACACATCCCCTACATCGCAGGCGGCGCGGTCATCCTCGCCCTGCTGGTATGGATTATCTTCGGCAACCACGCATCCACCTTGCGCATCGACGGCGACGCGCTCAACATCGCCGACGTCACCTACGGAGAGTTCAACGACTACATCCGCCTCAACGGACAAGTGCAACCCATTTCTATCGTGCAGCTCAGCCCCGAAGAAGGCGGCATCGTGCAGGAAAAAGTAGTCGAGGAAGGCGCGCACGTGAAGAAAGGCGACGTCATCCTCCGCCTGAGCAACTCCAACCTCGACCTGCAGATATTGAACGCCGAATCGGAACTCGCCGAAAAACAAAACCTTTTGCGTAACACGCAAGTGACCATGCAGCAAGACAAGCTGAACAACGAGACCGAAAAGGTACAGCTCGACGTAGATACCCGCCGCAAGCTCCGCACTTTCCAGCAGTACGAACGGCTCTACAACGAACGGCTCATCAGCCGCGAAGAATATTTGCAAGCGCAGGAAGACTACCAGGTGGCGCAGAAACAGCACCAGCTCATCACCGAACGCCTTGTGCAAGACTCCATTTACCGCACCATCCAAATGGACCAGATGGAAGACAACCTGCACAACATGCGCCAGAACGTCCTCCTCATCCGCGAGCGCAAGGACAAGCTGGAAGTGCGTGCCCCGATAGACGGAGAACTGGGACTGCTGGATGTGGAACTGGGACAGAACATCACTGCCGGACAGATGGTAGGCCAAATCAACGACCTTTCCGACTTCAAGATTGAAGCGATGATAGACGAGCACTACATCGACCGCGTCACCAACGGGCTGCCAGCCACCTTCGAACGGCAGGGAGCAACGTTCAGCCTCAAGGTGCGCAAAGTCTACCCCGAAGTGCGCGAAGGACGTTTCCGCACCGACCTTGTCTTCGAAGGCAACCGCCCCGAAAATATCCGCAGCGGACAGACGTATTACATCGATTTGCAATTGGGCGAACCGACCCAAAGCGTCCTCATCCCGAAAGGAACGTTCTTCCAAGTGACGGGCGGCAACTGGATTTTCGTCCTCGACAAGGACGGCAAGAAAGCATACCGCCGCCAAATCCGCATCGGACGTCAGAACCCCCAATACTACGAGGTACTGGAAGGGCTGGAGCAGGGCGAACGCGTCATCGTCTCCGGCTACGAAAGCTACAAGGACAACGAAGTGCTCATCCTGAAATGACGGATTTTTCACCACAGATTACACAGATTTATTAAATGAAGAATTAAGAATGAGGAATAATAATTTGATAAATCTGTGTAATCTGTGGTGAAAAAAGCCTGATTCGACCCCTCGAACGATACAACAACCATTAAAAACATAAAATTTATGAAACAGATTATCCTTTCACTCATCGTACTTCTCGGCGCAAGCCTCAACGCCTGCATGGCAAAAGACAACCAGACCAGCGAAACACGCAACATCAGCGGCTACACTTCCATCCGTATCGACGGCGTGGCAACCGTCCGCTTCGCGCAAAGCGACACTTGGTCGTGCCGTATAGAAGGCAAAGCCGAAGAATTGGACCGACTCACCACCACAGTAAAAAACGGCACACTAATCATCGACCAACGGAAAGAGGGCAAACGGGAGCAGAACATTCAAGGTACAACCCTCTATCTCTCCGCCCCCACGCTTGATGAAGTGAATATAGATGGCGTAGGCACCTTCGAATGCGAAGAACCACTAAAAGCCGAAGACATCCGTTTCGAAATAGACGGCGTCGGCACTATAAAAATCGCCGACCTGCATTGTCAGACAGTACAGATAGATATCGACGGTGTGGGCAAAGGCAATGTCAACGTGTATTGCGATAAGCTGAAAGCTCGTGCCGATGGAGTCAGTTCGCTCAAGCTGAGCGGCAAGGCGCATTCGGCAGACATCAAAGACGGCTTCTTAAGCAAAATCAATGACCGCCGGCTGAAAGTAGGGGAATAAGTTCACCACAGAGGACACTGAGGCACACAGAGTCTTAAAAATAAAGATTATAACCTCCGTGGTACTCTGTGACCTTTGTGGTGAAAACCAAAACCGTTATTCACTATTAACTTTTAACTATTAACTGAATAAAATGAACACCTTAGCACGCAATTTCTCGCATACCTTCCGGCGCTTCTTCACGGCAAGCGTCCTGAACATCATCGGGCTGGCAATCGCCTTCGCCTCCTTCTTCGTCATCATGACGCAGGTGGATTACGACTTGAACTTCAACAAGGGGTATAAGGATTATCAGAATATCTACCGGCTGGAAATCAAGCCCAACGATGAATGGGGCTGGCAGCTTTGGACACCGCGCCCCATTGCCGAACTGATTGGTACAGCCTCGCCACATATCCAGGCATCCGCCATTACCGGGTGGGTAAATAATAACGATTATGAAGTGAATGGAAATCTTTTCAACGAACCTATGATGACCGGCTTCGGCGACTTTATGAACGTGTTCCAGCCCGAAATGATAACAGGCTCTACCGATGCCTTGGAAAAGAAAGACAACGTATTAATTCCCGCCTCAATGGCTATGCGCATGTTCGGAAGCACGGACGTCGTCGGCAAAATGCTGTTCCGAGGCAAACAGTCGGATAACAAGCCTGTGACCATAGGCGGTGTCTACAAGGATTTCCCCGAGAACTCGCAGATAGGCAACTATATCTTTATACCTTTTGACCCGGACCAAGACAAAAACGACTGGGGCAACTGGAACTACACCTGCTATTACCGTCTGGACAATCCGGCAAACGTTTCCGAAGTGGAGAAGCTGGCATTCCAAAAACTGATGAAAATAGCACCTGAAGAACTGCAAGAAGGGTTACAAGAAGAAAAAGACAACGCTGATTTCTTTCATTTAATCCCTTTATCGGAAGTGCATTTCTCTAAAATCGGCAACAAAAGTGCCAGCAGCCGCACCACGGTCTACCTGCTCATCTGTGTGTCGTTCCTCATCGTCATCGTTGCCGCTATCAACTTCATGAACTTCTCGCTGGCGGAAACGCCGATGCGCCTCAAGAGCATCAACACGCAGAAGGTGCTGGGAGCAAAGACTTCTTCCCTGCGCGGCGGACTTATTGCGGAATCGGTGCTTATCAGCCTCATCGCTTTTGCCGTATCGCTGGTACTGCTGCTCGCCGTACGCAATTCAGGCATACAGGATTTGGTGACAGCCGACCTCAGCCTCGGCAAGCATTTGCCTTTACTGGCGGCTACGTTCGGCATCAGTATTCTGATTGGCGTGCTGGCAGGGCTGTACCCCTCATTCTACGTTACGTCTTTCCCTCCCGCACTGGTGCTGAAAGGTTCGTTCGGCCTCTCGCCCAAAGGGCGGAAGCTGCGCACGGCGTTGGTATGTTTCCAGTTCTTCGTGGCGTTCATGCTGATTATCGCCATTGGCATCATGTACACACAGAGCCGCTACATCCGCACCTCGGAGTACGGTTATGACAAGGATGCCATTGTCGTAGGCGATGTAACCCAAGACGCACGCAAGCAAAAAGATGCCGTAGTAAGCGAACTGTCGCGCATATCGGGCGTGGAAGGCGTGGCATTCTCGCAATTCGTACTCAATTCGCAAGATACTTATATGAGTTGGGGACGAGGCGAAGGAGACAAGAACATCAATTTCGCCTGCTTCCCTGTAGACGAACATTACTTGGACGTAATGGGCATTCGCATCACCGACGGACGCAACTTCAAGCCCAGCGACAACGGCGTATACATCTTCAATGAAGCCGCACGCAAGAAATATCCGTGGATGGCGGTAGATATGCCAGCCACTCCCGGCGACTGGAACGTAGTGGGTTTCTGCGAAAACATCCGGTTCAGTACGTTCCGAAACAATGACATTGCCGAGCCTATGGCATTCATTTATGTCAGCAAAGCCAAACTCTGGAGTTATGAAAACATCGTCAACGTCCGCGTCTCCGCCGGAACAGATAAAGTCGAAATTATCCGTTCGCTGCAGAAAGCCATGGAGAAGTTCACGCCGGGGCATGACTTCAACTTCCGGTTCATGGATCAGGTGCTCGACAATGCCTACCGCAACGAGCTGCGCTTCACCCGCCAAATCCTGCTCTTCTCCCTGCTCGCCATTGTCATCAGCATGATAGGCGTGTTCGGGCTGACCATGTTCGAGAGCGAATACCGCCGCAAGGAAATCGGCATCCGGAAAATATTCGGAAGCACCACGGGCGAAATCCTCCGTATGTTCAACCGCCGTTACCTGTATATACTGATAGGATGCTTCATCGTTGCCGCTCCCTTCGGCTGGTGGATAGGACAGCACTGGCTGGAAGGATTCGCCGAACGCACACCTATCCGTGCCTGGATATTCCTCACCTCCTTCCTCCTCGTCACCGCCATCACCATGATTACGGTCACGGTGCAAAGCTGGAAGAACGCCAACGAGAATCCGGCGAACAGTATCAAGACAGAATGAAATGAAGTTCACCACAGATTACACAGATTAATAAATTTAAAACACAGGACCACAGGATACACAGAAATATCAATTAAAAAATCTGTGTAATCTGTGGTGAAAAGAAATCGTAAATAGTAAATCGCTAAATAGTAAATAACCACATGAACACCTTAGCACGCAATTTCTCGCATACCTTCCGGCGCTTCTTCACGGCAAGCGTCCTGAACATCATCGGGCTGGCAATCGCCTTCGCCTCCTTCTTCGTCATCATGACGCAGGTAGACTATGATTTGAATTTCAATAAAGGGTATAAGGATTATGAAAAGATATTCCGCGCCGAATTTAAAGGAGGGGAAGACAGAGACTGGCAAACATGGTTATCCCGTCCGTTTGGAGAAATAATCGAGAACAGTTCTCCCTACGTTGAAGCTGTTTCTAACGCAATGATTTGGAACAGTGGTTACGATTATGAAGTGAACGGACATCTGTTCAACGAAACCACACAAACCGGCTTCGGCAACTTTATAAAGACTTTCCAACCCGAAATGATTGCCGGTTCTGCCGATGCGCTCAACCAGGAAGGGAATATCCTGATTCCCCAATCAATGGCGATACGCTTTTTCGGAAGCACAGACGCCGTAGGTAAAACCATCTTCGAAGGCAAACAAGCAGATAACAAACCGCTGACCATAGGCGGAGTGTATAAGGATTTCCCTGAAAACACACAGTTAGGAAACATGCTCCTCAAACCGCTCGACAAGAACGAGAACAAAGACAACTGGAACAATTTCAACTACATCTGCTATGTACGCCTAAGCGATGCCACGCAAGCGGAAAGCATCGAGAAAATAGTCAGCCAAAAACTGTTAGAAATGAAACCTTTCACGGGAGGAATCGAACTGAAGGAAGGCACTCTTTTCTTCCGCCTTACTCCCTTATCGGAAGTGCATTTCTCGAAAATAGGGAATAAGAGTGCCAGCAGCCGTACCACGGTCTATTTGCTTATCTGCGTGTCGTTTCTCATTGTCATCATCGCCGCTATCAACTTTATGAATTTCTCGCTTGCCGAAACGCCGATGCGCATCAAGAGCATCAATACGCAAAAAGTGTTAGGGGCAACTACCGGCTCGCTCCGCACCAGCCTGATTATGGAATCGGTGCTCATCAGCATCCTTGCCTTTGCCCTCAGCCTTGTTTTGATACTGGCTTTGCGCGATTCGGGCGTAGAAGATTTGGTCAGTGCCGACTTGAGTTTAGGCAAACATGTGATTCTCTTAATCGCCACCTTCGGTATCAGTGTATTAATAGGCATACTGGCAGGGCTATATCCATCGTTCTACGTTACCTCTTTCCCTCCTGCCCTCGTACTGAAAGGCTCGTTCGGCTTATCACCCAAGGGACGGAAGTTGCGCACGACGCTGGTTTGTTTCCAGTTCTTCATCTCCTTTATGCTGATTATCGCTATCGGTATCATGTATGCTCAAAGCCGATACATCCGCACTTCGGAATACGGTTATGACAAAGACGCCATCATTGTGGGCGAAACAACCAAAGAAGTCAAGCAACAAATGAATGCCGTCGTAGACGAACTGTCACGCATTTCGGGTGTGGAAGGCGTGGCGTTCTCACAATTCGTTCTCAGTTCATCCGACACTTATATGAGCTGGGGCATCTCCGAAGAGGAACGGACAATGAACTATGAGGTGATGCCGGTAGACTACCGTTACTTGGATGTAATGGGCATCCGCTTGACCGAAGGACGTAATTTTAAATCTACAGACGGCAGCGGATTCATTTTCAACGAAGCCGCAAGAAAGAAATACCCATGGCTCACGCTGAACCAACCTCCATTCCAAAAGAATATGGCTTTCCCTGTCATAGGTTTTTGCGAGAACATCAAGTTCACCTCGTTCCGCAACGATAATGATGAACGTCCCATGGCATTCTTCTCTACCAAAGATTTAGGTTGGGAAGGTTGGGAAAACACCGTCAACGTCCGCGTCTCCGCCGGAACAGACAAGGTAGAAATCATCCGTTCACTGCAAAAGGCAATGGAGAAATTCACGCCGGGACACGACTTCCATTTCCGCTTCATGGACCAAGTGCTCGACAATGCGTACCGCAACGAGCTGCGATTCACCAAGCAAATCCTGCTCTTCTCCCTGCTTGCCATTGTCATCAGCATCATCGGCGTATTCGGCTTGACCATGTTCGAGAGCGAATACCGCCGCAAGGAAATCGGCATCCGCAAGATATTCGGAAGCACCACGGGCGAAATCCTCCGGATGTTCAACCGCCGATACCTTTATATACTGATAGGATGCTTCATCGTAGCAGCCCCCTTCGGCTGGTGGATAGGACAACACTGGCTGGAAGGCTTCGCCGAACGCACTCCCATCCGTGCCTGGATATTCCTCACCTCCTTCCTCCTCGTCACCGCCATCACCATGATAACGGTCACGGTGCAAAGCTGGAAGAACGCCAACGAGAATCCGGCGAACAGTATCAAGACAGAATGAAATAAAGTTCAACACAGATTACACAGATTAATAAATTAAAATATGAATATCCGCATTCCATCCAATTGCCCTGTAGGGGCGTATGCGATACGCCCCTACAGGGGATGTTTGCGGATATTCAAAAATTAAAATACAAAGCCACAGGGCACACAGAAAATTAATTGAAAAATCTGTGTAATCTGTGGTGAAAAAGACACAAACCAACTATTAATTATTAATTGTTAATTATTAATTGAAATGAAGACCTATTTCACCTTCTTGGAGCGCAACAAGCTCTTTACATTCGTCAACGTGGCAGGACTGAGCATCTCGCTGATGTTCGTACTGCTGATTGCCAACATGGTGACACGGCAGCTCACTGTGGACAAAGACCTGCCCGATGCCGACCGCATCTATGTGTTTGCCAACGAAGAATATGCAGGAGGACATTACAACTTAGGCGACCGCCTGAAAAGCCGCTATCCGGAGATAGAGGACTGGTGTGCCATGAGTGCAGCGGAACTGTTTGTGAAAGTAGGTGATAAAACGGTACAGGCACAGGGCGGTGTGGTAAAAAAGAACTTCTTCGAATTCTTCCGTCTTCCGTTGGTAGAAGGGAACCGTGAACAATTGCTTGCTGATGACAACAGTATCGTGCTTACCCGTTCGGCAGCCATCCGCCTGTTCGGTACAGAACATGCCATAGGCAAAACCCTGACGGTAATTCCCTGCAACAACGCGACATTCACCGTGACCGGTATCACCGAAGACTTCGACAACTCAATTCTTTCTCCCGACATCGAAATGTACATGCCGTTCGAGAACATGAAGTATATCAACTGGAGCAGCTCCATCGAATGTACGGGGATGAACTATGCCGGGGGAAGCGTTCTCTTCTTCCGTACCGCTCCGGGTACCGACCTGAATCGGAAATCGGCAGATATAGTATCGTACTTGAGAGAGTTTTTCTGGCTTTATCAAGATTCCGGTGCATTGAAAGAAGCCAACTTCATTCCCTGGTACGATTTCTATTTCTCCGAAACATCACCGGTCATACCGATGAACCAGTATGACTTTAAGTTAGTGGCAATCTTCATTGCCGTGGGGGTGCTCATCCTGCTGATGGCGGTGCTGAACTATATCAGCATGAGCGTGGCGCAGACCAGTTTCCGCGCCAAGGAAATGGCTACACGCCGCCTGCTCGGCTCATCGAAACAAGATATCTTCTGGCGCATGATAACCGAATCGTTCCTGCTCACACTGGCTTCGTTTATCATAGGCTTCATTCTTGCCAAAGCCGCCGAACCAATAGCAATCGACTTGCTCCGTACCAAGATTGACATCACGGGCGACCTCAATGCCGCAACCATTATCGTCTATATCCTGTTCATTGCGGCATTGACCCTGCTTTCGGGCTTTATCCCGGCTACGATACTTTCCAACTACAACCCGATGGATGTGGTGAAGGGCACGTTCCGGCGCAAGACCAAAGCCGTTTACCTGCGAGTACTCAACATCGTGCAGTGCGGACTGACCGTTGCCTTGCTCACCTGTTCCGCCTATCTCTCTCTGCAAATATACCGCATCGTACACACACCCTTGGGCTATGCATACGGCAATGTACTGACTTATCCGTCCTATGGTTCGCTAAAGGAGTTGCAACTCTTCCGCTCCGAAGCAAAGAAACTGCCCTTCGTGAAACGCATCTCTTTCTCGCGCGGTGTGCCGTTGGACGGAGGAAACAATTATACCACCCACATCCCCTCGGCGGACAGCACGTTGGAGATGAGTTTCCAGACCTTTATCGCTGATTCGGCATTCCTCGACATTTACCACATACAGATAGCCGAAAACCGCCACGCACCGTTGGGAGGCAACAATTTCTTTCTAAGTGAACGGGCGATGAAGACACTGGCAAGCATTGGAGCAACGGATTATTTCACAACTGACACCTACGGTCACGTCCAGATAGCCGGTGTATTCAAGGATTTCGTTATCAGCCGGAATCTGATAGACCATGACATCCATCCGCTCCAAATACAGCTCGTACACCCCGACAGCATCTATCCGTCGAACATATCGGTAGAAGTGCAGGACGGCGACTTGAACGCTTACAAGAAACAACTGGACCAATTGTTCAAGATAGCTGCCAAAGAGTTTACTTTCGACTCGGCATGGTACGATGACCAAATGCATGCCCTTTATTCCGACTTCAACCGTTTGAACCGCCTGATGCTTATCTTTACCGGCGCCGCCCTACTTATCTCCTTGTTGGGACTCACCGCCATGAGCCTTTACTTCATCGCCCAGCGCAAGCGCGACATGGCGATACGCAAGGTCTTCGGCTCCAGTTCGCTGGGAGAGCAGGAAAGGCTAATAAAGTTCTCGCTCGGTTCCTTGGGTATCAGCTTAGTGATAGCCGTACCGCTAATGATATTCGGTATACGCCAGATAGACAAGATTGTGACCTTCGACAGCACCTTCCCATGGTGGGTTCCGATAGCTTCCGTCCTCATCGTGAGCCTCATCTCACTGGTTTCGGTGTACCTTATCAGCCGGAAAGCCACACGAGAGAATCCGGTGGAAAACCTGAAGACGGAATGACGTTCCCACCACAGATTACACAGATTAATAAATTAAAATATGAATATCCGCATTCCATCCAATTGCCCTGTATGGGCGTATCGCATACGCCCTGAAGGCATCCGCGTGGATAAGTGGACGCATTCGGGCGTATGCGATACGCCCCTACAGGGGATGTTTGCGGATATTCAAAAATTAAAATACAAAGCCACAGGGCACACAGAAAATCAAGAAGCTGTTTTGAATTTATCGTGCGATGATTTGGGATGAGTTTTTGAGGCATTTTCGCTTCTGTGATGAGGAAGATAGCGGGCTATCTGACGAAGAACAGGAGCGAAAAGGACCAAAAAATCGCCCAAAGCACACACGAAAAAGGATACATCAAGCCAAGAAAAACTTTTTGGAGAAATTCAAAACAGCTTCTAATTGAAAAATCTGTGTAATCTGTGGTGAAAACGGAATAATACAGCATTGATCTATAAGTTCTCTTAGATTTCAAGTGCCGCCGGCAGGCTTGCGTGAGCAAGGGAGCCGGCGGATTTTTTAGGCTTATACAGAAGGGAATGGCAAGACAAAAGCATGGCTTCGCAAACAGAAAATAGTTTCACGCTTGTCGCAGTTAGCTGAAACTATAGTTTTAGCTAACTGAAACTATAGTTTCACTGCACTGAAACTGCAGTTTCAGCACGGTGAAACTCCTGAGACAAAAGCCTGCGTTGGCTTACGCAGGCAGGAAGGCACATAAAAGGGACTATTCTTCAGCCTTTTCCGCTTCCTTCATCTTCCGCATAACGAACTTTAATTTCAGGTTCGCTTCGTTCTGTTCTTTGCGGATTTCTTCCATAGCCGAAAGGATACGCGCCAAATCATTGATTGCTACGATAGCTTTCACATCGTCCCTCCGCATTGTAGTCCGATAGTTCCTGTCTCCGATAAACTCCAGACGGAACGTGCGCTTATCCCGGTTGGCAGCGATGAATGACGCCACGCCCCCGTCGTCTTTCCCCACCCGGTAATCGGCTTTCTCGATGGCACGCCCCAAGTCGGTCGTCTCGTAGCTGTCCGAGGAAGGCTGGGTCTGGGCAAACGTATCCCCATCGGTGCTGACCTTCACCGCCGTGTGGTGGATATTCCCTCCGGCACAATAAATGGAAGTGAGCGACATTTCGCCCCGCTCGTTCACCTGCGCCCGGAGGAAGGAGCGCCCGATGTTCTTCTCTACCACCTGCGTGGGATAGAAATAATTGCCCGTTTCCTGATAGGCGGTGTCTTTTTCCAATACGTAATTCCCCTTTATCGAATCGAAAGCCGCCTGCTTCACCAGCATCATGCTGTCCAGGTAGGCAAGCGTCTTGCGCTGCTCCTGCATGTCGATGTTCTGCATCAGCCGGATAGCCGCCTTGCGGACTTCCACCGCCTTCGGATAAAGCGTACGGATGCTGTCTATCTGCAACTTAGCCAGACTGTAATCGCCCGAAGCGTATGCCAGCTCCGCCTGCTGGAACAAGGCTCCGGCTTTCTTCGAATCTCCGTTGCAGCCCGAAAGAAGCGCCATCAGGCAGAGGGCTGCCAATACTGTTTTTCTCATAATGCGTTGTTTTTTTGTCACTCCCAAAATGCTTATCACAAAACAAAAATACAATTTAATCGGTTTATTCCCTGCAAAGCTATCTCTTTTTTGTAATTTTGCACGCTATTTTCAAACGAAAAAACATAACGCATGAATCTGAAGGAACATTTTACCGGTAAAATATTCAGTTTAATCTCCCAAACCGCTGATGAACTGGGGCTGGAGTGCTACGTTGTAGGAGGCTACGTGCGTGATATTTTCCTCAACCGCCCGTCGAAAGACATCGATGTGGTCGTAGTAGGAAGCGGCATCCAGACGGCAGAAGCCTTGGGGAAACGCCTGGGACCGAAGGCGCACGTGTCGGTATTCCATAATTTCGGCACCGCGCAAGTAAAATTCTTCGATACCGAAGTGGAATTCGTAGGAGCACGGAAAGAATCGTACAGCCACGACAGCCGCAAGCCTGTCGTAGAGGACGGAACACTGGAAGACGACCAGAACCGGCGCGACTTTACCATCAACGCCCTGGCGGTATGCATGAACAAAGCCCGGTTCGGCGAACTGATTGACCCGTTCGGCGGGCTGAACGACTTGAAGCAAGGCATTATCCGCACGCCGCTCGACCCCGACATCACGTTCAGCGACGACCCCTTGCGCATGCTGCGCTGCATCCGGTTTGCCACCCAACTGAACTTTTACATCGAAGACGAAACATTCAACGCGCTGGAGCGCAACCGGGAACGGATTAAAATCATCTCGTACGAACGCATCAAAGACGAACTGAACAAAATCCTGCTCTCGCCCATCCCTTCGAAAGGATTTGTCGACCTTGACCGCTGCGGGCTGCTGGAACTGATATTTCCCGAACTGACCGCCCTGCAAGGCGTAGAAGTGCGCAACGGACGAGGGCATAAGGATAATTTCTACCACACGCTGGAAGTGGTGGACAACATCGCGAAAGTATCAGACAACCTCTGGCTGCGATGGGCGACCTTGTTGCACGACATCGGCAAACCGCGCACCAAACGCTGGGACCCGCGCCTGGGATGGACCTTCCATAACCATAATTACATAGGAGAAAAAATGGTGCCCGAAATATTCCGGCGCATGAAACTGCCCATGAACGAAAAGATGAAATACGTCCAAAAGCTGGTAGGGCTTCACATGCGCCCCATTGTCATTGCCGATGACGAGGTGACCGACTCGGCGGTACGCCGCCTGCTGTTCGAAGCCGGAGACGACATAGACGACCTCATGGCACTCTGCGAAGCGGACATTACCTCGAAAAACGAGGCACGCAAGCAACGTTTTCTGGACAATTTCAAGCTGGTGCGCCAAAAGCTGAAAGACCTGGAAGAGAAAGACCGCATCCGTAATTTCCAGCCTCCGGTAGACGGAAAGGAAATCATGCAGGTCTTCAACTTGCATCCCTGCCGTGAAATCGGCGACTTAAAGAGTGCCATTAAAGACGCTATCCTGGACGGCGCCATCCCCAACGAGCACGATGCCGCCTTCCGGTTTATGCTGGAGAAAGCCAAGGAAATGGGGCTGGAGCCGGTAGGGCTTTCCTAATAAGCTTATACTTTATAGGAGTTAAGAAGTTAAGGAGTGAAGGAGTCAAGAAGTGAAGAAGTGGAGGAGTTAAGAAGTAAGGAGTGAAGCCAATACCCTCGTATATGCAGTTCATTGCCTTACTATTGACTTAACTCCTTCACTCCTTAACTTCTTAACTCCTAAAAGGCGCCTCGATTCATTCCGTACGCTTGCTTATAAACTTTCTTCAATTTTCAAACAGAAGAATCTAATTATAAATTAAGTTACCCATAAAACGGCGTTACACGTATGTATAACGCCGTTTTTATTTTTCGAAGTTATCCAATTTAGACAACAACGAAGATTCTGAGTTTTGAATTATCATCCAAATCATTACCTTTGCAACTGTTTGTTCAACCCCTTATAAAAGCAACACGTATGAACGCAGCAGACATTTGCATCATTAAACGGGACGGAAAGCAAGAAAGCTTTTCGGCATCCAAAATCTCGAACGCTATCGGGAAAGCATTCCAAGCCACCGGACTGGAAAAACAGGAACAGCTTATCGAGGAAATTACCCGCCGGGTCATCGCACACTTCACCCATCCGACATTGGGAGTAGAAGAAATACAAGACCTCGTAGAAAACGAACTGATGAAAGTGCAGCCCGAAGTAGCGAAGAAATACATCATCTACCGCCAGTGGCGCAATACCGAACGCGAGCGCAAGACACAGATGAAACACATCATGGACGGCATCGTGGCAATAGACAAGAACGACGTGAACCTGAGCAACGCCAACATGTCGAGCCATACGCCTGCCGGACAGATGATGACCTTCGCCTCGGAAGTCACCAAAGACTACACGTACAAATACCTGCTGCCCAAGCAATATGCTGAAGCGCACCGCATGGGGGATATCCATATTCATGACCTGGATTATTATCCCACCAAAACCACCACGTGTATCCAATATGACTTGGATGACCTGTTCGAACGGGGGTTCCATACCAAGAACGGAAGCATCCGCACGCCCCAGTCTATCCAAAGCTATGCCACACTGGCTACCATTATCTTCCAGACCAACCAGAACGAGCAGCACGGAGGGCAAGCGATTCCGGCATTCGACTTCTTCATGGCAAAAGGCGTATTGAAAAGCTATCAGAAAGCGATTGTAACGGACATTGCTTTCTATATGGAAATGAAAGGAACGCCGATAGACGAAAAAAACTTGACGGAACACGTACGCAAACACCTGACTTCGATAGAACCGGACGCAAAAGCCCAAAAGGCTTTCCTTGCAGCACTGGCAAACGAAGGCTGCTTTCTCACCGAAGAAGAACTGGCACACATCCTGCACTCCGCCCACAAGCAAGTACGGAAAGACACCCATCAGGCGATGGAAGGATTTATCCACAACCTGAACACCATGCACTCGCGAGGCGGGAACCAAGTGGTTTTCAGTTCCATCAATTACGGGACGGACACTTCTCCCGAAGGACGGATGGTCATCGAAGAACTGCTCCAAGCCACCGTTGAAGGACTGGGCACGCAAGGCGAAGTGCCGGTATTCCCCATCCAGATATTCAAGATAAAAGACGGGGTATCCTACTCGGATGCCGATTATCAGAAAGCAATGACCGACTTTGAAGCGGCACTGAACGGCGGAATGACCTTCGAGGCACCCAACTTTGACCTGTTTCTGAAAGCATGCCGCACTACGGCGAAAGCTCTCTTCCCGAACTTCATGTTCTTAGACACCCCGTTCAACCAAAACGAGAAATGGAATCCGAACGACCCGAAGCGGTACCGCTACGAGCTTGCCACCATGGGATGCCGCACCCGTGTATTCGAAAACCTGAACGGCGAAAAGACCAGTCTGGGACGGGGAAACCTTTCGTTTACCACAATGAACCTGCCCCGCCTTGCCATCGAAGCACGCCGGGAAGCAGAGCGCACACCGGGAAACCAAAGCCAGGAGGCCATCGAACAACACGCCAAAGAGCTGTTCCTGCAATCGGTGCACCGCATGTCGGAATTTATCGGAGAACAACTGTATGTCCGCTACCAATACCAGCGGACCGCCCTTGCCCGCCAGTTCCCGTTCATGATGAGCAACGATGTATGGAAAGGAGGAGGCAAACTGAATCCGAACGATGAAGTGGGCGACGTGTTGAAGCAAGGCACGTTGGGCATCGGCTTTATCGGCGGACACAATGCCATGACCGCACTTTACGGCACAGGGCACGGGCATAACCGCAAAGCATGGAACACCTTATACGAGGCAATAGAGGAAATGAACCGGGTAGCAGACGAATTCAAACAGAAATATGGACTAAACTACTCGATACTCGCCACGCCTGCCGAAGGGCTTTCCGGACGTTTCACCCGTATCGACCGCAAGAAATACGGCATTATTCCCGGTGTGACAGACCGTGATTATTACGTCAACTCGTTCCACGTAGACGTAAAAGAACCCATCAGCATCGTTGAGAAAATCAAATGCGAGGCACCGTTTCACGCCTTGACACGGGGTGGACACATCACGTATGTGGAATTGGACGGCGAAGCGCAAAAGAATGTGCGCGCCATTGCCAAGATTGTTAAGGTGATGCACGATGAAGGCATCGGCTACGGTTCTATCAACCATCCGGTAGACACATGCCATAACTGCGGATACCGGGGTGTAATCTACGACAAATGCCCCATCTGCAACAGCGAGAACATCCTCCGCATGCGCCGCATCACAGGTTATCTGACCGGGGACTTAAACAGTTGGAATTCTGCCAAACGTGCCGAAGAACGCGACCGTGTAAAACATCATTAAAAAAGTGCTCCATTACCTCTACACATATCCCGAAACCATTGTCGACGGTGAAGGCATCCGCTTTTCCATCTATCTTGCCGGATGCAGCCACCGTTGCAAAGGATGCCACAATCCTGAATCGTGGAATCCTTTAGCCGGTTCTCCTTTGACCGATGAGGTCATTGACGGAATGATTTCCCAAATCAAAGCCAATCCTTTGCTGGACGGAATCACCTTCTCCGGAGGCGATCCGTTCTATCATTCCGAAGCATTCCTTCCCGTTATCCGCAAATTCCGTGAACAGACCGGACTGAACATTTGGTGTTACACCGGATATACGTATGAGGAGTTAGTTGCCGACCCGCTTCGCCGTCCCATCCTCGGCTACATTGATGTCTTGGTTGACGGACGGTTTGAACAATCGCTTTACTCTCCCCGGCTGGAATTTCGCGGAAGCAGCAACCAACGCATCCTGAAGCTGAAATCCGGCGTCCCCATTTAACACTTCAACCCTAAATCACGCTTTGAAGTTACGTTTTAAGCAAGTTAAGATGCAAGCGTAATTTGACATAACATTTGCCATTAAAAGGCTGCGTTATCGCACACGGGAGAACCGTTTCCGCACACAGGATGCTTTTTCAAACATATTCTAACAAACATGAGATGATTTACATCAAGAAAAATAGCATTTTTTATAATAATTGCCATTAAGCTATTGCAGATAATAAAAAAAGCCATACCTTTGCATCGTGGTTGTGAAACCAACAAGAAGACTAACAAATATAGGTATTAGACAACATACAAAAACTAAAGGTATTAGAAATAAAAAGCACTAAGCATTCAAAGCAAATAGGTATTAAGTTAGGTTTAAAAAGATGTTTTTGTTTTTAGGTATTAGTATTTAAGAAGGTAAGTTTTCAGGAATTACAGTTTTCATAGGTTAGGAATTTGCTTTGAGGTAAAAAGAAGAAAAAAGGATAACAAAAAAACACAAACAACTGAATGAAGATGAAACAAGAACCCTATTAATGGGGGTTCTTTTGGAAGCCGGCGGTGGTCAGAGAAGAGGACTATCGCTTTTTTATTTTATACTCCCCAACTGATTCAATATGTTTAGAGACGCCACCCATGTGACGTCTCTACAAAAGGCAGAGAAAATGCTCCTCTGTTATTTCTGCCGAATAAATATATTAATCGGCGTGCCTGACAATTTCCACCGTTCCCGTATCTGATTCTCAAGGAAACGCTTGTAAGGCTCCTTGACGTATTGCGGCAAATTGGCAAAGAAGATGAAAGAAGGAACCTGTGTGTTCGGCAACTGCGTAATATATTTAATCTTGATGTATTTCCCTTTATTCGAGGGAGGCGGATAAGCTTCAATCAAAGGCAGCAACGCTTCATTCAAACGGGCTGTAGAGATGCGTGTCGTACGTGCCTGATATACTTCTTTTGCCGTTTCCAATACTTTAAAAATACGCTGCTTGGTAAGGGCAGAAGCAAATATAATCGGGAAATCCGTAAAAGGAGCAAGACGGTTGCGAATCGCGGTTTCGTAAGTCTTCATGACTTTCGCGGACTTCTCTTCCACCAAATCCCATTTATTGACAACCACCACCAATCCTTTTTGGTTGCGCTGTATCAATGAAAAGATATTCAGGTCCTGGCCTTCGATGCCTCTGGTAGCATCCAGCATCAGAATGCATACATCTGAATTTTCGATAGCACGAATGGAACGGATAACAGAATAATATTCCAAATCTTCGTTTACCTTATTCTTTTTCCGGATGCCGGCAGTGTCTACCAAATAAAAATCGAAGCCGAATTTATCGTAACGCGTATAAATCGAATCACGGGTCGTTCCGGCAATCTCAGTCACGATATTCCGCTCTTCACCGACAAAAGCATTAATAAGAGATGATTTGCCTGCGTTAGGACGCCCTACAACGGCAAAACGAGGAATTTCCTCATCCAACTCTTCATCGGCTTCTTTCCGGAATTTGCTTAATATCAAGTCCAGCAAATCACCGGTGCCGCTTCCGCTCAATGCAGAAATGCAATAAGGCTCTCCCAGTCCCAAAGAATAAAATTCCGCAGCATTGTATTGCAAGTCATTATTATCCGTCTTGTTTGCCACCACAATCACCGGCTTCTTCGACCTGCGCAAAATTGCGGCAACATCCATATCCAAGTCCGTCACTCCATTCTTTACATCCACCAAGAAAAGAATGACATCCGCTTCATCCATGGCTAAAATTACCTGTTTCCGGATTTCTTCTTCAAAAATATCATCCGAATTAACAACCCACCCGCCGGTATCTACCACCGAAAACTCTTTGCCTTGCCATTCAGACTTTCCGTACTGGCGATCGCGGGTTGTACCGGCCTGCTCGTTCACAATAGCCTGACGTGTCTTTGTCAAGCGGTTAAACAGTGTCGACTTTCCCACATTGGGACGTCCTACGATTGCTACTAAATTTCCCATATTCTTCTTTTTCCGTTTACGGCTATCACAGCCGAAATTAATCTAATTGATACCCAAAGTTCTTTAATTCCTTATCCGAACTTCTCCAATCTTTATCTACTTTGACAAAAGTCTCCAAATAAATAGACTTTTGGAAAAAACGTTCCAATGCCTTTCGCGCTTCAGTCGCCACTTTTTTCAACGCTTTCCCTTGGTGGCCGATAATTATCCCTTTCTGCGATTCACGTTCCACGTAAATTACCGCATGAATGTGAATGCTCTTGGCTTCCTCCTTAAACTGCTCAACCACGACTTCTACAGAATAAGGAATCTCCTTGTCGTAATATAATAAGATTTTTTCACGGATAATCTCTGTCACAAAGAAACGCGCAGGCTTATCCGTCCATTGGTCTTTTCCGAAATAAGGAGGAGAATCCGGCAATAATTCCGTGATACGCTTCATCACTGCATCCACATTGAATTTTGCCTTCGCTGATATTGGAATGATTTCAGCATCGGGCAACAATCCATGCCATTCTTCTACCAGCTTTACTAAATTATCTTGATTGGTCAAATCAATCTTATTGACTAGCAACAAAACAGGTATATCCAAGTTGCGGACCTTCTCTACAAACTCTTTATTCTTATCCGGCTTTTCTATTGTATCTGTTACATACAACAAAACATCTGCATCCACCAAAGCAGACTCAGAGAAATTCAACATCGACTCCTGAAGCTTATAGTTTGGTTTCAACACGCCAGGAGTATCAGAGAAAACAATCTGCATATCATCCGTATTCAGGATTCCCATAATACGGTGACGGGTGGTCTGTGCCTTAAAGGTCGCAATCGAGACACGTTCTCCCACCAACAAGTTCATCAATGTAGATTTCCCGACATTGGGATTACCCACAATATTTACAAATCCGGCTTTGTGCATACTCAATCTTTCATCAACTATACAAAAAAACGCATCGGATTGGGATGCGTTTTTTATAAAGATTAATCTTATTCTTAAATTTTATCGCCATCATATCCCCACTTCACATACGAAGCACCCCATGTGAAACCGGCTCCAAATGCGGTGAAGATAATATTATCGCCTTTCTTCAATTGTTTTTCATAATCCCATAAACAAAGCGGCAACGTGCCGGCACTGGTATTGCCGTACCGCTGGATATTAATCATCACTTTGCTTAAGGGTACTTCCAAACGCGAAGCGACAGCATCTATGATACGCAAATTCGCCTGATGAGGAACAATCCAGTCAATATTATCTTTGTTCAAGCCGTGTTTCTGAGCGATTTCCTCCGTCACATCTGACATGTTCGAAACTGCATACTTAAATACAGTCCTTCCTTCCTGATACAAATAATGCATCTTATTATCTATCGTAAAATATGAAGGAGGACATACCGAACCACCTGCTTTCATATGCAAGAAAGGCAGTCCCTTTCCATCAGTGCGCAATATTGAATCGATAATTCCATATTCTTCTGTTGTTGCTTCTACCATACAAGCAGCAGCTCCGTCCCCGAAAATCGGACAGGTGGCACGGTCTGAATAATTCACCATCGAAGACATTTTATCAGCACCAACTATAATAACCTTTTTATGTCTTCCTGACTGAATCATACTTGCCGCCGTTTCCATAGCATAAAGGAATCCGCTGCAAGCTGCTTGCAAATCAAATGCATACGCATTTTTCAGCCCCAACTTATCACATAAAATCGAAGCAGTTGAAGGGAAATGATAGTCAGGAGTTGTAGTTGCCACAATCACGCAATCAATCGAATCAGGATCTGAATTCGTTTTCTGCATCAATTGCTTAGCTGCTTTACGCGCCAAATAAGAAGTGCCTAACCCTTCTTCATTTAAAATACGTCTTTCTTTTACTCCAATGCGAGTCATAATCCACTCGTCATTGGTATCGACCATTCTTGACAATTCTTCATTTGTCAATACATAGTCAGGAACATATCCGCCGACTCCTGTAATTACAGCATTTATTCTTTCCATCATTCCTATTTTTAGTCCATGCAATCTTAAAAAAGAGCCGAAGAGCCGAAAGCTCTCCGGCTTTATTCTTCTTTTACTATCACACAAACATGTTTAACAAAAGCCTACTCTTAAAGAGCCGCTTCTTTTTCGATTGCTAATTTTCCTCTATAATAACCGCAAGCTCCACATACTGTGTGATAAACATGCCATGCACCACAATTGGGGCAAATGGCACAATGTAGGAGCAACTGCTTTGTCATGAGTTCTTCTCTTAGCAGTTCTCGTCTTTGATTGTCTTCTTTTAGGATGTGCCATTTTCTTAAAACTTTATATTTAATTATTATCTGTTATTTTCCGCAATTCATTCCATCTCGGATCTATATCATTCAACTCTTCCTCTTCGCTTTGGGCTGCATCATCATATTCGTTTTCTATACACAAATGCTGGTTTAAAGCAACCATCATCCTCTCATTGCATTTTCCTGATTCATGCATGTGCTGCATGGGTAAACTCAACACGACAAATTCATACACGAACCATGCAATATTCACATAACCTTCAACTTCAGGAACGACTACAAACTCTTCCTCATCCGCATAGGCTATACCCAACTTCACCTTCAACGAGTTTGTCGTATCTACAGCTATCTCCATGTCATCTAAACAACGGTCACATGGCACTACAACAACTCCTTCAATACGAAAGTCTAACACAAACACTCCCATCGCCTTCTTCACGGTAACGCATACTTGCAAATGACCTTTCCGAATATCAGGAGCGTCAATACATTTAAAGAAATCATCATCAAGAACATATTCGTAACGACATGTATCTTGAACCATGTTTCTTAAACCAACATTATATTTATCAAGTCTTTCCAAATCACGACACCTTATAAATCGGGCAGCAAAGTTACGAATAATTATTGATAATCCCTAATACAAAAGTATATATTTTTACGTATCGTTCGAGAATCTATTAATAAGCAATAGCATATAAGAGAGATATATACAAAAAATCCCCCCGGCAACCCATCGGATGCCGGGGGGGGGGGGAGGGAAAAACGGCGGCTACCTACTCTCCCGCTTGCGCAGTACCATCGGCGATGCGAAGCTTAACTGCTCTGTTCGGAATGGGAAGAGGTGGGACCTTCGCGCTATAGCCACCTGAATAAGGTCAAGTGCCATGACAAGCGACAAGCAATCCGGAAACAAGTGCCGGAAGTATACAACCGCAAAACGCGGCAGGAAAGTTTCGGGCAATTAGTAACGCTCGGCTTTGGTGTCTCCACCTTTACACCTGCGTCCTATCGACGTCATAGTCTGTGACGGCCCTCAAGGAAATCTAATCTTGCGGACGGCTTCGCGCTTAGATGCTTTCAGCGCTTATCCGGTACAGACGCGGATACCCGGCGGTGCCCCTGGCGGGACAACCGGCAAACCGGAGGTCTGTCAAGCACGGTCCTCTCGTACTAGTGCCCGAGCCGCGCAGATTTCCCGCGCCCACGATAGATAGAGACCGAACTGTCTCACGACGTTCTGAACCCAGCTCGCGTGCCACTTTAATGGGCGAACAGCCCAACCCTTGGGACCTTCTCCAGCCCCAGGATGTGACGAGCCGACATCGAGGTGCCAAACCACTCCGTCGATATGAGCTCTTGGGAGGGATCAGCCTGTTATCCCCGGAGTACCTTTTATCCTTTGAGCGATGTCCCTTCCATGCGGAAACACCGGATCACTATGCTCTAGTTTCCTACCTGCTCGGCCTGTCGGCCTCCCCCCAGTCAAGCGCCCTTCTGCCATTACACTCTAAGGACGGTTACCGATCGTCCTGAGGGCACCTTTAGGAGCCTCCGTTACGCTTTTGGAGGCGACCACCCCAGTCAAACTGCCCGCCAAGCAATGTCCTCCATACCCGGAGTTAGGACACAGACAAACGAAGGGCCGTATTTCAACGGCGGCTCCCCACAGGCTGGCGCCCGCGGCTCATTGCCTCCTACTATCCTACACAACGCGTGCCCACGTCCAACGCTAAGCTATAGTAAAGGTTCACGGGGTCTTTTCGTCCCATCGCGGGTAATCGGCATCTTCACCGATACTACAATTTCACTGGGATCACGGTTGAGACAGCGTCCGGATCATTACACCATTCGTGCAGGTCGGAACTTACCCGACAAGGAATTTCGCTACCTTAGGACCGTTATTAGTTACGGCCGCCGTTTACCGGGGCTTCAATTCAAGGCTTCTCTCGCGATGACCTCTCCTCTTAACCTTCCGGCACCGGGCAGGTGTCAGGCTGTATACGGCTTCTTTCGAATTAGCACAGCCCTGTGTTTTTGGTAAACAGTTGCCTGGACCGATTCTCTGCGCCCTCTCTTGCGAGGAGGGACCCTTTATCCCGAAGTTACAGGGTCAGTTTGCCTAGTTCCTTAACCGTGATTAACCCAAGCGCCTCAGTATATTCAACCCGACTACGTGTGTCCGTTTGCGGTACGGGTGCCGTCCGGCTGGAGTTTAGCGGTTTTTCTCGGCGGCATGGTTACCTGCGCTCTCGGCTTGCCCCGGAGGGCGCGCCGTACTTTCAGGTTCGGATCTTCCCGTGGATTTGCCTGCGGGAATCAGCTCCTACACCCTTAAACCCCTATTCCGTCAGGGGGCGGCAGTGTCACAGCCGCGTCACCGCGTCACACCGGACGCCAGTAACGGAATGTTGACCGTTTGTCCATCGGCTTGCGGCTGAGCCTTGGCCCCGACTTACCCTGATCCGATTAGCGTTGATCAGGAAACCTTAGTCTTTCGGCGAGGGGGCCTCTCACCCCCTTTATCGTTACTTATACCTACATTTGCTTTTCCATAAGCTCCAGCGCCCCTTACGGAGCGCCTTCGGCGCCGATGGAATGCTCCCCTACCGATACTATGTATCCCGCGGCTTCGGCGGGCGCCTTATACCCGATTATTATCCACGCCCGGCACCTCGACTAGTGAGCTGTTACGCACTCTTTAAATGAATGGCTGCTTCCAAGCCAACATCCTAGCTGTCTCGGGGGCCGGACTTCGTTAGATTAACTCAGGCGCCACTCGGGGGCCTTAGCCGGCGGTCAGGATTCTTCTCCTCTCGGGCACGGACCTTAGCACCCGTGCCCTCACTCCCGCGGAACATGCGGCATGCATTCGGAGTTTGTCAGGACTTGGCAGGCGGTGAAGCCCCCGCATCCTATCAGTCGCTCTACCTCATGCCGAATTACCGCGAGGCTGCACCTAAATGCATTTCGGGGAGTACGAGCTATCTCCAAGTTTGATTGGCCTTTCACTCCTACCCTCGCCTCATCCGGAAGCTTTTCAACGCTTATCGGTGCGGACCTCCATCCGGCGTTACCCGGACTTCATCCTGGACAAGGGTAGATCACTTGGTTTCGCGTCTCCCCCGCATGACTTGACGCCCTTTTCAGACTCGCTTTCGCTCCGGCTCCGCGCCTTCTCGCGCTTAACCTCGCCAAGCAGGGGAACTCGTAGGTTCATTATGCAAAAGGCACGCCGTCACACTTGCGTGCTCCGACCGCTTGTAGGCGCACGGTTTCAGGGTCTGTTTCACTCTTCTGTCCGAAGTGCTTTTCACCTTTCCCACACGGTACTGGTTCGCTATCGGTCTCTCGGGAGTATTTAGCCTTGCCGGATGGGCCCGGCAGATTCACGCAGGGTTCCACGTGCCCCGCGCTACTCAGGATGCCGCTACGCTTCACACTGCTTCGCATACGCAGCTTTCATGCTCTACGGCCGCGCTTTCCAGCGCGTTCTGCTCGCAGCGTTTCTTGCGGTGTCGCGGTCCTTCAACCCCGCGCATGCCGTAACACGCGCGGTTTGGGCTAATCCCTGTTCGCTCGCCGCTACTGGGGAATCACTGTTGTTTTCTTTTCCTGCGGGTACTAAGATGTTTCAGTTCCCCGCGTTGGTATCCCGCCTCAGGCGGGATGTCATGCCTTCAGCATGACGGGTTGTCCCATTCGGACATCCGCGGATCAAGGGCTATGTGCGCCTCCCCGCGGCTTTTCGCAGCTTGTCACGTCCTTCATCGCCTCCGAGAGCCAAGGCATCCGCCGTGCGCCCTTATCTACTTACGCCGCCGCTGGCTCTTCCTTCCGGAAGAGAGCGGGCATATACCTCTGGCTGATGCTTGCAGAATAGCCTGCAAGCGCTCGTTTCTCTTTATTGCTTGTCACATCATGTCATAGAACTTCTTTCTAACAGTGGAGAATAACGGATTCGAACCGTTGACCCCCTGCTTGCAAAGCAGGTGCTCTAGCCAGCTGAGCTAATCCCCCAAGACCGTAGTCCCAGGCAGAGTTGAACTGCCGACCTCCACATTATCAGTGTGGCGCTCTGACCAACTGAGCTATAGGACTGGCGTTGAACCTCTGTTTCATATCATATATAAGGAGGGGAACAACGGCACGCCGAAAAGGCAGGACGCCACCAGAACGGAAGCCGCTCCAGAAAGGAGGTGTTCCAGCCGCACCTTCCGGTACGGCTACCTTGTTACGACTTAGCCCCAATCACCGGTTTTACCCTAGGGCGCCCCTTTCGGTTACGCACTTCAGGCACCCCCGGCTTTCATGGCTTGACGGGCGGTGTGTACAAGGCCCGGGAACGTATTCACCGCGCCGTGGCTGATGCGCGATTACTAGCGAATCCAGCTTCGTGGAGCCGGGTTGCAGGCTCCAGTCCGAACTGGGAGGGGCTTTAGGGATTGGCGCTCCGTCGCCGGATGGCGGCCTCTGTACCCCCCCCCCATTGTAACACGTGTGTAGCCCCGGACGTAAGGGCCGTGCTGATTTGACGTCATCCCCACCTTCCTCGCATCTTACGATGGCAGTACCGCCAGAGTCCCCAGCATAACCTGATGGCAACTGGCGGAAGGGGTTGCGCTCGTTATGGCACTTAAGCCGACACCTCACGGCACGAGCTGACGACAACCATGCAGCACCTCCACGGATGTGGTTGCCCACTTGCGCGTTTCCGCGCAATTCATCCGCAGTTCAAGCCCGGGTAAGGTTCCTCGCGTATCATCGAATTAAACCACATGTTCCTCCGCTTGTGCGGGCCCCCGTCAATTCCTTTGAGTTTCACCGTTGCCGGCGTACTCCCCAGGTGGGGCACTTAACGCTTTCGCTAAGCCGCCGGCTGTATATCGCCGGCAGCGAGTGCCCATCGTTTACCGTGCGGACTACCAGGGTATCTAATCCTGTTTGATACCCGCACTTTCGAGCATCAACGTCAGTTGCGGTACCAGCAGGCTGCCTTCGCAATCGGGGTTCTTCGTGATATCTATGCATTTCACCGCTACACCACGAATTCCGCCTGCCTCGAACGCACTCAAGAAAGCCAGTTTCAACTGCAATTTTACGGTTGAGCCGCAAACTTTCACAGCTGACTTGACATCCCGTCTACGCTCCCTTTAAACCCAATAAATCCGGATAACGCTCGCATCCTCCGTATTACCGCGGCTGCTGGCACGGAGTTAGCCGATGCTTATTCATAAGGTACATACAAGCTCCCACACGTGGGAGGTTTTATTCCCTTATAAAAGGAGTTTACAACCCGTAGGGCGGTCATCCTCCACGCTACTTGGCTGGTTCAGGCTCGCGCCCATTGACCAATATTCCTCACTGCTGCCTCCCGTAGGAGTTTGGTAGTGTCTCAGTCCCAATGTGGGGGGGCCTTCCTCTCAGAACCCCTATCCATCGTCGCCTTGGTGGGCCGTTACCCCGCCAACAAGCTAATGGAACGCACCCCCATCGCACACCGGATCGCTCCTTTAATGGCGCTGCCATGCAGCCACGCCATACCATCCGGGATTAATCTTCCTTTCGGAAGGCTGGCCCGGAGTGTGCGGAAGGTCGGATACGCGTTACTCACCCGTGCGCCGGTCGCCGGCAAGCCTAGCAAGCTAGACTCCCGCTGCCCCGCGACTTGCATGTGTTAAGCCTGTAGCTAGCGTTCATCCTGAGCCAGGATCAAACTCTTCATTGTAGAATATCTTTTTTCTTTTAAATGAATTCCTGTCGGCTGGCTCCCGTTCGTCTCTTGAATTGACGTCTCTTTTCCTTTCCTTGAATCGTACTACGTTGTTCCTATCCAAATAATCTCATAGAACGTCGCTTCCCTTACCGTTACAGCCCCTCTCAGGGGGCGTCCCTTTCGGAAAGCGAGTGCAAAGGTACAGACTTTTTCAGGAACTGCAAGACATCGGACACATTTTTTTGAAAGTTCTTTCAAACAACGTCATAAAGTATCTGAAATACAAGCTATTGCAATAGATATTTTTCTTTTCCTTGGAATCAGGAGACCTGACATCATACACCATTATTTAATTACGCGCGTGCGTACGTAAAAGCAGGAATAGGAAAACAGGCAACGGAATGCGGACAGAAACGGGGGCGCACGAGGCAACAAACACGAACGCATGCGTACGTCATCGCATACGCATGCATCGGCGTACGCGACCGCATACGTTTGCCAACGCACTTATATACGAGGATAAATATGGATTTGCGGAAATCATACATACTGTAGAGACGCCACAATGTGACGTCTCTACTAAGAAACCGTTTTGAATTTCTACATTCTTATTGCCCATAATTGCATCTCTATACGAAGTTGCATGCAACTTGATTGCATTCTATTTAAAAACAATCTAAATAACTTGCACAGCAAGAATCTATCTTATATCTTTGCGGCAAAATAACAAGACATGAGATTATCAGAACTTAAAACAGGCGAAAAAGGAGTCATCATCAAGGTGATGGGACACGGAGGATTCCGGCGGCGCATCATCGAAATGGGCTTCATCAAGGGGAAAACGGTGGAAGTCATCCTGAACGCTCCGCTGAAAGACCCCATCAAATACAAGATAATGGGATACGAAATTTCCCTGCGCCGCCAGGAAGCGGAAATGATAGAAGTAGTGAGTGAAGAGGAGGCACGCGCTTCGATAAAAGAAACCGAAGTGCTCAATCCCATAGCTGAAGACATTCCGGTATCGGACGAAAAGCTGCGCGAAATCGCGCAAGGCAAACGCCGCACCATCAACGTGGCACTGGTAGGGAATCCGAACTGCGGAAAGACTTCACTTTTCAACGTAGCTTCGGGCGCGCACGAACACGTGGGCAACTACAGTGGCGTAACGGTGGATGCCAAAGCCGGACACTTCGATTTCCAGGGCTATCACTTCCGCCTGGTAGACCTGCCCGGCACCTATTCGCTCTCGGCATACAGCCCCGAAGAGCTATATGTGCGCAAGCACATCATCGAGCAGACCCCCGACGTCATCATCAACGTGGTAGATGCAGGCAACCTGGAGCGCAACTTATACCTTACGACCCAGCTTATCGACATGAACGTGCGCATGGTGGTGGCACTCAACATGTACGATGCGCTGGAACATAGCGGCAACACGCTCAATTACAAATCCTTGGGACAATTGCTGGGTGTGCCCATGGTGCCTACGGTCAGCCGTACGGGAAAAGGCATCGACACCCTCTTCCATGTGATTATCGGGCTATACGAAGGCGCCGACTTCATGGGGCAGACAGAAGAGATACGAGGCGAAGCCATGCGCGAGTTCCGCGAATGGCACGACCGCTACGTGCCCGACCATAAGTTCGGGAGCAACGCGGAAGAAGTGCACGAATCCGCCGATGCCAAGAGCTACATCCGCCACATCCACATCAACCACGGGCCGGAGCTGGAACGGAGCATCGAAGCCATCAAGAAAGAAATCTGCAAAAACGAGAACATCCGTTACAAATACTCCACCCGCTTCCTCGCCATCAAGCTGCTGGAGAACGACAAGGATATCGAGCAGCACGTCATCTCGACCCTGCCCAACGGCACGGAGGTCATCCAGACACGCGACAAGGAAGCCGAACGCATCCGCCGGGCGGTGAACGAAGACAGCGAACAGGCCATCACCGATGCCAAATACGGCTTTATCTCGGGCGCGCTGAAAGAGACTTACGTAGAGAAGAACCAGCATACCGAAGCCTTTACCCGCGTGGTAGACAGCATCGTGACCCATAAGATATGGGGCTTCCCCATTTTCTTCCTCTTCCTTTACGTCATGTTCGAGTGCACCTTCACCCTCGGAGCCTATCCGCAGGAATGGATTGAGTGGCTGGTAGGGGCTATAGGCTCGCTTGCCGAACACTACATGCCCGCCGGACCGCTCAAGGACCTGGTCATCGACGGCATTATCGGAGGCGTGGGAGGCGTCATCGTATTCCTGCCCAACATCCTGCTGCTCTACATCTTCATCTCGTTTATGGAAGATACGGGCTACATGGCGCGCGCGGCGTTCATCATGGATAAAATCATGCACAAGATGGGGCTGCACGGCAAGTCGTTCATCCCGCTCATCATGGGCTTCGGATGCAACGTGCCGGCTATCATGGCCTCACGCATCATCGAGAGCCGCAAGGCGCGTCTGGTCACCATGCTCATCAATCCGTTGATGTCGTGCAGCGCCCGTCTGCCCATCTATCTGGTACTGATTGGTGCCTTCTTTCCCAGCCGTGCCAGCCTGGTATTGCTCTCGCTCTATGCCATCGGCATCCTGCTGGCGGTGCTCATGGCACGTATCTTCAGCAAGTTCATCGTAAAGGGAGAAGACGCCCCGTTCGTCATGGAGCTTCCCCCCTACCGCATGCCTACGGCAAAATCCGTGGCACGCCACACGTGGGAGAAAGGCGCGCAATACCTCAAGAAAATGGGAGGCATCATCATGATAGCGTCTGTCATCATCTGGTTCTTGGGGTACTATCCGAACCATAACCAGTATGAAACCACCGCCGAACAACAAGAAAACTCTTACATCGGACAGATAGGAAAAGCCATCGAGCCGGTCATCGAGCCGTTGGGATTCGACTGGAAGATGGGCATCGGACTCTTGTCGGGTGTAGGTGCGAAGGAACTGGTAGTAAGTACCTTGGGCGTTCTCTATACGAATGAGGAAGACATTGAGAATGTAAACCTGTCCGAACGTATCCCCATTACGCCCCTGGTGGCATACGGCTACATGCTTTTCGTGCTGATCTATTTCCCGTGCATCGCCACCATAGCGGCTATCAAGAACGAGTCGGGAAGCTGGAAATGGGCCGCCTTCGCCGCCTGCTACACCACGGCACTGGCATGGGTGGTCTCGTTCCTGACGTATCAGATAGGGAAATTGTTTATCTAACAAATTAAGCCATGGACATACAAACTATCCTTGTTTATATCATCGTGCTGCTCTGCGTTGTTTACGCAGGGCGGCACTTCCTGAAGTTCTTCAAGAAGAAGAAACCGGGTTGCGGCTGCGGATGTTCCGGATGCGCCGGATGCCCGAAAGAGAAACACGGCAAGACGCATCGGTAAATCTGCGTTAATTACACGTTAATCCATGTTTATCTTTCTATGAAGTCGGGGTATTTCCGTACTTTTGCGGAAACCAAAGACAACATGAAGACAGCTCACTTATCCCTTTTGCTCATCAGCCTGATGGCGGCATGCCTGTTTCTGGGATGCACACGCCCGGCAGGAGAAACGCCCCTGCCCGAACTGGCACAGGCGGAAGCGGTGATGTTCGACCGTCCCGACAGTGCCCTGCACATACTCGAAACAATGCAGAAGCCCGATGCACATGCTAAAGAGCAGCACGCCCTGTGGTGCCTCTTGGTGACGCAAGCCCGGTACAAGCAAATGCTTTCCTTCGGTTCCGATTCGCTTATCCGCATCGCCTACGAATACTATCGCCCTACGGACAATGCCCGCCGCAAAGCCATGTCGGCACTCTATATGGGAAACGTCAACTACGAGCTGAAGCATATCACGGAAGCCATGGATTATTTTTTAGAGGCAAAAGCGGAAATGGAGAAAACCGATGACGATAAGTTAGGATACCTGGTGATGTCTTCGCTGGGCAACCTGTATGTGTACCGCGACCTGACCGACTATGCCCTGGAAGCCTTTCAGGAAGCCTACGACTATGCCGTGAAAGATTCTTGCAAGCGGTATGAAATTTCTTCTTTACAAGATTTAGGCAGAGCATATGCTGTAAAAGGGGATTACGAGCGTTCCATCCACTCCTACAACCATGCCATTCAGATACGAGACAGCATACATGAAAATTATAATTGGTTAGAAAAAGAATTAGCAGACATTTATTCCGTTTTAGGGAAATACGAGACAGCATTAGCATTAGAAAAACAAAGTATAGAAAACGATAGTGCTACTGCTCAAGATTATTATGGTATAGGATTGGACTATTTATATTTAGAAAAATATGATTCCGCCTATCATTATCTGAGGAAAGCATTAAATACCTCAAATATATATACACTTGCAGGTGTATATAATGCTTTATTATACTTAACCCCTCAACCTGCCTACAAGCAATATATGGCTGATTTTTGTGACTCCTTATTATTTTACAAAGACTCCGTCTATGCGTTAGACAAAAGTGAAGCTATCATTGCCTACAAAGAAAAATACGAACACCAAAAACTTATCAATAAAAACCAACGCTTAACTTATCAAAACACACGCTTGCTTCTATTGAGTATTATCGCCGTCCTCTGCCTGACAGGGGCTGTTGCCTATTTCTACCTACGCCGGAAAGCAATAATACGCCGGAAAAATACGGAACTGAACCGCCTGACTACACAGTTGAATGACAATAAACGGCTCATTGCCCGAAACAATACATACATTGCAGAACTGGAAACACGAATCGCCGAGAACCGGGAAGCTACTGAACAAATGGAAGAACTACAGGAAACCCTTGCATCGCTGCGTGAAGAAAACCAGACCTTACATCAAAACAACGAACGGTTGCAAAACGAAATCTCCACACACAAATCAACGCATAAGGCGGATTCGAACGCCGAAGAATTAAACCAGTTGAAATCGCACAGAGACCAGCTGTCTGCACTGGTGCTCGAAACGCACCCCTATCTCGTGGCGTTGCATCAGAAACCTGTTTGCCTGACCGATAAGGAACGAAACCGCATCTGCCAGCTTACCGATACGGTTTATGCCGGCTTCGGCAAACGCCTGCTCGCTGCTGTCCCCACCTTAAGCGAATACGAAGTGCTACTCTGCTGCCTGATCAAGCTGCATTTCTCCGTCAGCGAGATTGCTACGCTTTTAGCCATTTCACCCGCATCGGTTTCTACTTCCAAGTCTCGCTTGAAAAAGAAAATCTACACACACCTTGGCATTTCTTCCGAAAAAAAGAGCTTCGATTCTTGGATTTGGGAACTCTGAAATACAATGTACAGATTGAGACATTTAATAGTTTTATAACAATCTAATTTTCAGCATCATTCCAGTTAACCATGTTAAACTGAAATCAAGGTCACTTTCTTGCTGGTCTTACTCGTTGTGCATAACTTTGCAGCAAACCAAAAACAAGTAAAACAATGAAAAGAATGAGACTATTACTCACAGGTTTAACGTATTTTCTATTCATAGGCCTTTGCCTCAGTCCTATGACATTCGCATCCTGTGATGATGAAAATGAAGGCATTGAATTAGGGAACTACCTGAACGGAACTTATGCACCCGGCAATGAAAAGAATCTTCTTTCCGCAACCATAAACGGAGAAGCGGTATCGGGAGATGCTTCCGCAACATTCCATAGCGGAGACCTCAAGACAGGCAGCATAACGCTGACCAACGTATTTGAAGGCTACAGCTCCATTGTAATAGACAACCTCCCGCTAACGGAAGTGAAGGAAGAGGATTATACCCGCCTGACTTTTTCGGGAGAAAAAACAGTAGATGATACATTCAGTTTCAGCTATTCCGGCTACATTGTCTACGGGAACCTGTATATGGATATTTCAACCCATTAACCATTAATATTCTGACGCAGCAAAGAAAGTCTTACATTCCAAGCAAGCAGCCTTAAAATGAATTGCGAATATTTAAGAAGCTGTTTTCAGTAGAGGCGTCACATTGTGGCATCTCTGAATACATCCGCAATATGCTCACATACCGAAACATCTATCATCAACCTTGCGGAAAGGAAGACGCCACAATGTGACGTCTCTACTACATGCATTATTTTCGCAAATCAATTTTGTTTTACCATAAATACATATATTTCATCGCAATGGACATATATCATTTAACAGTATTCAAACGCATTTCACACAAAGCAAGCATGGTTGAGGGAACTAAAAAGACTTATACAAGCCTAATGAAGTCACAACCTATCCCGCATGCCACCTATCTTTGCTGCGATTTTAATCCATAAAACAAAAAAGTTATGAGAACAAATATTTTTCTGCGCCTTGCTGTTAGGCGTATGCACACTGAGTGCACAGAACATTACCCTGTCGCCCGAAGCGGGTGTTTCTGTCGTAAGACGGCCTCCGTATGGAGAAGACTGGCGGCCCGCGGCTAAAGTGGGAGTTGCCGTAGATTTCAACCTCACCAAACATTTCGGCATCGAATCGGGATTGTTCTATACGTTCCGCCACTACAAAATTGATGACGGAGGAATCTACAGCAACGACGATGCCACGTGGGTGGAAACCGTTTCGCGGACGCGCCATTTCCTCCAGCTTCCCGTCCTCGCCAAGTTCAACTGGCAAGTCAATAAGGACACCAAAGTGTTTTTCGGCGTAGGGCCTTACGTGGGGTTGTGCGTAAAGACCAAGGTAGACGGAAACCAACGGCTCATTAAAGGCTCGTTCCCCGGTCCGACGGAACAATATTACGACGGCTTTGTGTATGGAGAAGACGAAGTGGGCAACTCGAACCTGTTCTTATACGACAAAGACCGCAAGTTCGACTGGGGAGTGACGGCTAACGTAGGCGTAGAAATCCGCAACTGGTACACGAAGCTGCAATACGACCTTTCGCTCGGAAAGGAAAGCAAAGAAGACGTTATCGGTGCCAACTATCATACACTGACGCTCTCGGTGGGGTATAAATTTCATCTGTAATAAATAATGTGCTAATGTGTTAATGTGCTAATGTGTTAATGTGCTAATGTGTCAATGTGTCGATGTAAAATCAATCAATGCATTGACATATTGGCACATTTTAACTTACTTGCCCGCAAAAAGCAAAAAGATACCCCCGAAAAATGAATATATACTTCATCGGGCATTTAATATATACTTCATCGCCCTATGAATATATACTTCATCGGCAAAGTAAGTATATCTTCATAAAAGAAACTATACATACCCTACTCCATTACCTGTCACGCCGGATTTGCAATCCTGTGTAACCTATGTGCGGAACCGTAGGTCGACGAAGTCAATTGTAATCCGCATCAGCAGCAATGGGTTCGGATTACAAATCCGATTCTTCATTACGGCGGATTGCAAATCCGCCGTGACAAAATTTACCTTGCGGCGTGACAAGCTGCATTTACCTTGCGGAAAGGGAGACGCCACAATGTGACGTCTCTACTACATGTATCGGTTTCGCAAATCAAGTATGCGTTTTGATGAACATAAGTGAATCGGGCATTTCACATAAGTAAGTCGGGCGTTTCACATAAGTGAGTCGGCTGATTCACTTATGTTCGTTTGAGATGCCTGTTCGCCGGCGCGGCGAACATACAGGGGCAAACCACCGATGCACATGACCGCAATAAAGAGCATTTTTTGAAAAAACATGAAGAAATTTCATAAAAACCGGCGGAATGTATTGCAGATTCAAAAATAAGTTATACCTTTGCAACGCATTTGAGAAAAGCAAGTGCCAAGACAACAACGAAAATGGTTCCTTGGATGAGTGGCTTAGTCAGCGGTCTGCAAAACCGTGCACGGCGGTTCGAATCCGCCAGGAACCTCTGCCGAAAAAGACTGGTTGATGAATTTCAATCAGTCTTTTTTGTTTTCACTACAGAGGAAAAATATTAACGGCTCCGTGTCCCTTGTGGTGAAATGTCGATTTATTTTGTACACATACTTAACCCTAAAAACTATCGAACAATGAAAACATTCGCATGGACCGTATGCTTCCTGCTGGCATCGCTTACCGTAGGGGCGCAAACACGCTATTCGCAACGCATGGCGGAATCGCAAGGCAAACAATGGACACACGGGAAATCGTGGGACTACGTGAACGGGCTGGTAGCCAAGTCGCTCCTGAACCTTTGCGAGCAATACCAATATGCCGACTGGACCGCCGACTATTACCAATGGGCTAAAGACTATGCTGATAACGCCATCAATCCCGACGGCACCTTCAAGAACTTCAAGAAAGGAAACATCGACAACATCAATTCGGGCAAGGTGCTCTTCGCCCTTTACCGCCACGAAAAAGCCTTGGACGAGCAGAACGGCACGCACAATGCCGACCGCTACAAAAAGGCTGCCGACTGGCTACGCAATTACCTGGTGAACGACTATTCGCGTATCCAGACAGGCGATGCCAAAGGTTGTTTCTTCCACAAAGACATCTATCCGGGACAGATGTGGCTGGACGGTCTCTACATGGGAGCCGCCTTCTATGCCGAATGGCAAGCCAACTTCGAGCCCGACAATACAAAGGCATGGACCGACATTGCGCACCAGTTCAAGACCATCGCCCGCCATACCTACGATGCCGGCAAACAATTGTATTATCACGCATGGTCTGCCAATCCCGAAGACGCCAACTCGTTCTGGGCAAACAAGACTGAACCGCATAAAGGATGTTCAAAAGAGTTTTGGGGACGGGGCATGGGCTGGTATTTCGCCGCACTGGTCGACGTGCTGGAAGTGATGCCCCAGTCGCACCCCGACTACAATGAGCTGAAGACCATCGTAAATACCGTAGCCAAGGGGCTGGCACGCTGGCAAGACCGGGAAAGCGGCGTATGGTACCAATTGCTGCAATACGACGACTCGTTCGTAAGCCGATGCGGCATCGCCAATTACCTGGAGTCCTCGGCTTCGAGCATGTTTACCTACGCTTATCTGAAAGGCATCCGCCTCGGCATCCTGCCCGAAAGCTATAAGGACGTAGCCGAAAAGGCATACCAAGGATTGCTGAAAACCTTTGTCACCACCAACGAAGACGGCACCATCAACCTGAACCAAAGTTGCCGTTCGGCAGGATTGGGTCCGGCAAAAGATCCCTCGCGCGACGGTACACCCGACTATTACCTGTGCGGTAAAGACGTAACCATCGTGAACAATGAAGGCAAGGCCATCGGTCCTTTCATCATGGCTTGCCTGGAATACGAACGGAATGAAGAACGTTTTTCAATTAATAATTAACAATTAATAATTAATAATTAATAGCGGCTATACGCAACAATCGATGTAGGGGCGGGGTTAGCCCGCCCGGATGCATCCACGTGGATGTGTTCGGGCAGGCAGCCCTGCCCCTACAAGCAACAGGGCAAAGGAGAACCTGCATATATTATATGTACAAAATCGTATAAGATAATCATGAGCAGTTACTTCATTATTAATTGTTAATTGTTAATTATTAATTGATGAAGACCTCATCCAACTTAGACCTGATATAAATTATCGGCATTAAGAAAGTTTTGTTATCTGCCTGATACCATAAAAAACATTTTCTTCTAATTTTGTGACATGAAATAACAAAAGACTACTCATTATGTTGCAAAAAATCAGACAAGTAATAGCTTTCCTATTCTTTTGCATCGTCACGCTCTTGTTCCTCGACTTTACCGGAACACTGCATGCATGGTTCGGATGGATGGCTAAGATTCAATTCTTGCCGGCTGTATTGACACTTAATGCCGGCATTATCCTCTTTCTTGTAGTACTTACTTTTGTGTGCGGACGCATTTACTGTTCCGTTATCTGCCCGTTGGGAGTCTTTCAAGACATCGTGGCGCGGATAGGACGAGGGAAGAAAAAACTTCCTTATACGTATTCGAAAGCGAAAAACGTGTTGCGTTATAGCGTATTGGTCGTGTTCTTGGCGTTGATGGCAGGCGGACTCACTTCGATTGCCGCACTGATTGCCCCTTATAGCGCCTACGGAAGAATCGCCAACAACCTGTTTGCCCCCGTTTACCAGTGGGGAAACAACTTGCTGGCTTATTTTGCGGAACGTGCCGACAGCTACGCTTTCTATGAAACCGAGGTGTGGCTGAAGAGCCTTCCGACATTCCTCATCGCCCTGCTTACCTTTATAATAATAGGTGTATTGGCGTGGCGGAACGGACGTACGTATTGCAATACCGTCTGCCCCGTAGGAACCGTGTTGGGGGTTATCTCTAAATTTTCGTTATTCCGCATCGAAATCGATAAAGAGAAATGCAGGAAATGCAACTTGTGCGCACGCCGTTGCAAGGCAGCTTGCATTGATATTCCGAATGCAGCTGTAGACCATAGCCGGTGCGTGACTTGCTTCGACTGCCTGAAGCAATGCAAGCACGATGCCATCCACTATCGTTTTGCCTACGGAAAGAAAGAAGCCGCTCCGTCACAATCTACTTCGCAACCCAAAGATAAAGGACGACGCGAAGTGCTGTCCGGTTCGTTGTTGTTGCTTGCTTCCGCAGCCAAGGCACAAGCAGTGAAGAAAGCCGAAATCATCAAACTGGACGGAGGACTGGCCGACATCATCGACAAGCAAGCGCCAAAGCGTCAGACTCCGATTACTCCTCCGGGCTCGCAAAGCGCACGCAATATGCAACAACACTGCACTGCCTGCCAGCTTTGCGTATCAGTTTGCCCCAATGAAGTGCTCCGTCCTTCCGCTTCGCTCGATACATTCATGCAGCCCATGATGTCGTACGAACGTGGCTATTGTCGTCCCGAATGTACGAAATGTGCGGAAGTATGTCCCACTGATGCCATTCACTTGATAGACAAGGCAGAAAAGTCTGCCATTCAGATTGGTCATGCCGTATGGGTGAAAGAACGCTGCGTGCCACTCACCGACGGACAAGCGTGCGGCAACTGTGCACGTCATTGTCCTACAGGAGCCATTACGATGATACCTTCCGACCCGTCCAATCCTGAATCGCTGAAGATTCCGGCGGTAGATACGGAGAAATGCATCGGATGTGGAGCCTGTGAGAACCTGTGTCCGGCACGCCCGCTCAGCGCCATCTACGTAGAAGGCCACGAAGTCCACCGAATCATTTAAAACATACACCACAGATTACACAGATTAAATCAATTATTTAAATCCGTGTAATCTGTGGTGAAAAATTACATCAACAAATTACACTGCTATTATGAACAAACAAAATAACCGCATGAACCGCAGGGATTTCCTGAAAATAGTAGGCATCAGCACCGCCGGTACCGCCGCAGCCCTGACGGGATGCTCCCCCAAAGAATCAGCCGAGACATCTGCACAAAGCCCTGTGCCAACGGGCAAGATGACTTACCGCAACTTCCCGCCTTCAAAAGACCAAGTCTCCATTCTGGGCTACGGATGTATGCGCTGGCCTACGCTCCCCGCACCCGAGAAAGGCGGAAACGTCATCGACCAGGAAGAGGTGAACCGCCTGATAGACTACGCCATCGAACACGGAGTGAATTACTTCGATACGGCACCCGTATATGTGCAGGGCTGGTCGGAAACCTCGACAGGCATCGCCCTGAAACGACACCCGAGAGAAAAATACTTCATCGCCACCAAGATGTCGAACTTCGACCTTACGGACTTCAAGTCGAGCGTAGAAATGTATCACGACTCGATGAAGAAGCTCCAGACGGACTACATCGACTACTACCTGCTCCACTCGCTGGGCAACACCGGCAAGCGGAGCTTCCAGAACCGCTTCATCGACAACGGACTGCTGGACTATCTGGTAAAAGAACGTGAGGCAGGACGCATCCGTCACCTCGGCTGGTCATTTCACGGAAGCAAGGAAGAGTTCGACAAGATACTGGCATACCACGAGCAGGTGCACTGGGATTTCATCCAAATCCAGCTGAACTATTCCGACTGGAAGCACGCATCGGGCAGAAACGTCAACGCCGACTACCTGTATGCTGAAATCTCCAAACGGAACATTCCGATGGTTATCATGGAACCCCTGCAGGGAGGACGCTTGTCGAAAGTGCCCGAACACATCGTAGCACGTCTGAAGACACGCAACCCCGAAAACAGCGTCGCTTCGTGGGCATTCCGCTTTGCCGGCACACCGCCCATGGTGCTCACCGTACTGAGCGGCATGACCTACATGGAGCATCTGCAAGACAACATCCGCACCTATTCGCCGCTGGTTCCGCTCACCCAGGAGGAACAGCAATTCCTGCTCGATACCGCTGAGCTGATGCTCAAATACCCCACCATCCCATGCAACAACTGCCAATACTGCATGCCTTGCCCCTATGGCATCGACATTCCGGGGGTATTGCTCCACTACAACAAATGCGTGAACGAAGGCAACATGCCGCAAAGCAAGCTCGACCCCAACTACGCCGAGGCACGCCGCACCTTCCTGATAGGCTACGACCGCAGCGTGCCCAAATTGCGCCAGGCATCCCACTGCATCGGGTGCGAGCAATGCAATCCGCACTGTCCGCAGTACATCGACATTCCTCGCGAAATGCAGCGCATCGACCAATACGTGGAAAGGCTGAAGCAGGAGACATTGTGAGTCAGGAGTTAAGCCAATACCTTTTGTCACGCTGGATTTGTAATCCAGCGTAACCCACCTTGCGGATTTGTAATCCGCATCAGCAGCAAACGGAATCGGATTACAAATCCGGCGTGACAAAGACGCCACAATGTGACGTCTCTACTACATGTATCGGTTCCTGTCACCAACAAAACTATTGGCTTAACTCCTAACGGAGCGCAGCGGAGTGATAACTCCTTTTAACTCCTTAACTCCTGATATAAGCATAAATAGTAAATAGTAAATCGCAAAATCGTAAATTAAAAAGATGAACCAACTTATTTCCCTTCTTCACGAAGGAGGCTTTTCATGCGTCATCGCCAACCACGGCGAGACACGCACATTTTCCCAGCGCGGCGTAGCCGACCTGTACGAACTGTACAACACCGACCCTGCCTTTATGCAAGGAGCTACGATAGCCGACAAGGTGGTAGGTAAAGGAGCCGCTGCCCTGATGATAATGGGAGGAATGGCAGAAGTCTATGCAGACGTAGTCAGCACTCCTGCCCGCAAGCTGTTTGAACAATACGGCGTGGAACTTTCGTGCGGCAAGGAAGTGCCTCACATCATCAACCGCCAGCAAACGGGATATTGTCCGCTGGAAACGGCATGCGGAGAGGAAACCGACCTGCAACGTCTCTATCAGATTATTTCCGGATTCGTAGCAGAGATGAAAAAACGGATATTTTAGCTCCGGAACCCTCCACGGACGTAACAAAACGTTTTGTCGGGGCAATCAGAAATAAAATACGAAAATTATAAGAGCCTGTTTTTCCAGTAGAGACGACACAATGTGGCGCCTCTGAATACATCCGGGGAGACGACACAATGTGGTGCCTCTACTACATGCCGTATTTCCGCAAACCCAATCCGTTCTGCTACAAGCGGAAAGACTTCGGTACCGCTCCCGATGTTTACGCATGCTTCAACAGACATGCAACTTTCATTTTGAAATAAGACAACAATATTTTACTTACAATCACATCGGATATACAGCCATATTTAAGCAAATCTATAAGCAACACTACGCATGCATCATCTTTTTTGAAACAAAACATGCCATTCGCTATACATAATGTTTGCGCATTCTCTATCTTTGCAGCCAAAGAGATAGATACAAACAACTAAACAGTAGTAAAAAGAAAGCAAACACCAATGAAAGAGGAAACTTTTATCAGAATGGAGAGCAGCGCAGCTACAGACGTACAACAAACGGGATTATACGATGCTGCATACGAGCACGATGCTTGCGGTGTGGGAATGATTGTAGACATTCATGGCAACAAGTCGCACGAACTGGTGGACTCGGCACTGAAAGTGCTGGAGAATATGAAACACCGCGGGGCGGAAGGTGCCGACAACAAGACCGGAGACGGTGCCGGCATCATGGTACAGATTCCTCATGAGTTTATCTTGTTGCAAGGCATACCGGTGCCTGAAAAAGGAAAGTACGGCACAGGGTTGGTCTTCCTGCCCAAGGACGAGCAGGAACAGGCACGCATCTTGAGCATCATGATAGAGGAAATAGAGCGTGAAGGGCTTACCCTGATGCACCTGCGGAGCGTACCGGTCAACTCTTCCATCTTGGGGCAAAGCGCACAGGAGACGGAGCCGGCTATCAAGCAAGTGTTCATCACCGGAGCCACGGACGTGGAAAACCTGGAACGTACCTTGTATATCATACGCAAGAAAATCGAGAAGCGGATACAACACAAAGACTTCTACATAGTGTCATTGTCCAGCAAGAACATTATTTATAAAGGTATGCTCTCGTCGGTGCAAGTACGCGAGTATTTCCAGGATCTGACACAACCTTACTTCACCAGCGGGCTTGCCATCGTGCATTCCCGCTTCAGCACCAACACCTTCCCCACGTGGAGCCTTGCCCAGCCTTTCCGCCTCTTGGCGCATAACGGTGAAATCAATACCATCCGGGGAAACCGTGCATGGATGGAAGCCCGGGAAAGTGTGCTTTCTACGCCTACTCTGGGCAATGTAAAGGATATCCGTCCCATCATCCAGCCGGGCATGAGCGATAGCGCCTCGCTGGACAATGTATTGGAGTTTTTCGTGATGTCGGGCTTGAGCCTGCCTCATGCCATGGCGATGCTGGTGCCCGAATCGTTCAACGACAAGAATCCTATCAGCGAAGACCTGAAGGCATTCTACGAATACCATTCCATCCTGATGGAACCGTGGGACGGGCCTGCCGCCCTGCTTTTCAGCGACGGAAGGTATGCCGGAGGTATGTTGGACCGTAACGGCTTGCGTCCGGCACGCTACCTCATTACGAAAAATGACATGATGGTGGTGGCAAGCGAGGCAGGTGTCATCAGCTTTGAGCCGGAGACCATCAAGGAAAAAGGACGCCTCCAGCCGGGAAAGATATTGCTTATCGATACCCAGGAAGGCAAAATCTATTACGACGGGGAATTGAAAGAACAGCTTGCATCGGCACGCCCGTACCGCCAATGGCTTTCTGCCAACCGCATCGAGCTGAACACCCTGAAGAGCGGGCGGAAGGTGGAAAATACCGTGCCCGACTTCGAGCGTAAGCTCCGTGCCTTCGGTTTCACGCGCGAGGACATCGAACGCACGCTGACACCGATGTGCACCAACGGTGCCGAACCTACGGCATCCATGGGAAACGATACCCCGCTGGCGGTGCTGAGCGACATGCCTCAGTTGCTATTCAACTATTTCCGCCAGCAGTTCGCACAAGTGACCAACCCTGCTATCGACCCGATACGCGAGGAACTGGTGATGTCGCTCACCGAATACATCGGGGCGGTGGGCACCAACATCCTCTTGCCCAGCGAAAGCCATTGCAAGATGGTGCGCCTTCCGCATCCCATCCTTACCAATACCGAACTGGACATTCTCTGCAACATCCGTTATAAGGGCTTCAATACCGTGAAGCTTCCTGCGCTCTTCGAAGTCAGCAAAGGGAAGGCAGGATTGCAGGAAGCCCTGACCCAGTTGTGCAAGAAAGCCGAACAATCGGTAGATGATGGCGTAAACTATATCATCCTGTCGGATAGAGGCATCGATACGGAACACGCCGCCATCCCGTCCCTGCTTGCCGTAAGTGCCGTGCACCATCACCTTATCAGCGTGCAGAAACGTGTACAGACCGCGCTGATTGTAGAAAGCGGAGAGGTGCGCGAGGTGATGCATGCCGCCCTGCTTCTGGGATACGGGGCAAGTGCCTTCAATCCGTACATGGCATTTGCGGTATTGGACGAACTGGTGAAACGCAACGAAATCCAAATGAACTATGAAACCGCGGAAAAGAACTACATCAAGGCTATCTGCAAGGGATTGTATAAGGTGATGAGCAAGATGGGCATCAGTACCATCCGTTCGTACCGCGGCGCCAAGATATTCGAAGCCGTCGGGCTGAGTGAAGAATTGCTGAAGGCTTATTTCGGCACCGGAACGTCTTCGGTGGGAGGCATCCGGCTGGAAGAGATAGCCAAAGACTATATCACGTTCCACGACAACGGGTTCATGCCGGATGAAGTAGAGCCTTTATTGCCGCATATCGGACAGTTCTCTTACCGGAAAGACGGAGAGAAACATGCCTGGAACCCTGAAACCATCAGTGCCCTTCAGCTCGCCACACGCACGGGAAGCTATGCCAAGTTTAAGGAATACACCCGCAAGGCGGACGAGAAAGAGCATCCCATTTTCTTGCGCGACTTCTTCTCCTTCAAGCGCAACCCCATTCCGGTAGAAGAAGTGGAGCCGGTAGAGGATATAGTGAAACATTTCGTGACGGGAGCCATGTCGTTCGGCGCCATCAGCAAGGAAGCCCACGAGGCAATGACGCTTGCGATGAACAAGCTGGGCACACGGAGCAATACGGGCGAGGGAGGCGAGGATTCGGACCGCTTTCACGACACGTTCGACGGCATCTCGCTCTGTAGCAAGACCAAGCAGGTGGCATCGGGGCGTTTCGGAGTGACCGCCGAATACCTGGTGAATGCCGAAGAGATACAAATCAAGGTGGCGCAGGGAGCCAAGCCCGGTGAAGGCGGACAGCTTCCGGGCTTCAAGGTGAACGAGGTCATCGCCCGTACGCGCCATTCCATTCCGGGCATCTCATTGATTTCACCTCCGCCCCATCACGATATCTACTCCATCGAGGATTTGGCTCAGCTCATCTTTGACTTGAAGAACGTGAATCCGAAAGCCCAAATCAGCGTGAAACTGGTGGCAGAGAGCGGTATCGGAACCATAGCCGCCGGCGTAGCGAAGGCGAAAGCCGACCTGATTGTGATTTCGGGAGCCGAAGGAGGCACAGGGGCTTCGCCCGCCTCATCAATGCGCTATGCGGGCATCCCGCCCGAAATAGGGTTGAGCGAGACTCAGCAGACACTGGTGCTGAACGGCTTGCGCGGACAGGTACGCCTGCAGACCGACGGACAACTGAAGACCGGACGGGATGTTATCAGCATGGCATTGCTGGGAGCCGAAGAGTTCGGTTTCGGTACGGCGGCACTGATTGTCTTGGGATGTGTGATGATGCGTAAGTGCCATGCCAACACGTGCCCCGTGGGCGTAGCTACCCAGAATCCGGAGTTACGCGACCATTTCCGCGGGAAATACGAATATGTAGTCAATTTCTTCCGCTTCCTGGCACAGGAGGTGCGCGAGTATCTTGCCGAAATGGGCTTCAAGCACCTCGATGACATTGTAGGACGTACCGACCTCATCGAAATCAAGCCCCGCCAAATGGGAAGCAAGGCAGCCCTGCTCGACTTCGGCCGCATCCTGCATCAGGTGAACAACGGGTCGGCACTGCACAATGTCACTACACAAAAGCACGATATAGATAATGTGAAAGACGTAGCGATGCTTGCCGCTGCCCGTGAGGCGTTGGAGAGCAAGAAAGAAGTGTCGCTGGAATATGCCATTGCCAATACCGACCGTGCAGTAGGCACGATGCTTTCGGGAGCCGTAGCGTTGAAATACGGTGAGGCAGGCTTGCCCGACCAGACCATCAACGTGAAGTTCAAAGGCTCGGCAGGACAAAGCTTCGGCGCTTTCCTGACCCACGGCATCAGTTTCAAGCTGGAAGGGGAAGCCAACGATTATTTGGGCAAGGGCTTGAGCGGAGGCCACATTTCGGTACAGCCTCCTGTACGGAGCAATTTCGATGCCGAGAAGAATACCATCGTGGGCAATACCCTGCTCTATGGTGCTACAAGCGGCGAAGTGTATATTAACGGACGTGCCGGAGAACGGTTTGCAGTGCGCAATTCGGGTGCCATAGCCGTAGTAGAAGGCGTGGGCGACCATTGTTGCGAATACATGACCGGCGGTCGGGTGGTCGTATTGGGAGAAACCGGACGTAACTTTGCCGCCGGCATGAGCGGAGGCGTGGCTTACGTGTGGGACAAGAACCACAACTTCGACTATTTCTGCAACATGGAAATGGTGGAACTCTCCTTGCTGGAAGACTCCACCGCCCGCAAGGAACTGCACGAACTGGTACGCCAGCATTACCTCTACACGGGGTCGCAATTGGCACGCACCATGCTCGACAACTGGAGCCGTTACGTAGACGAGTTCATTCAGGTGACGCCGATTGAATACAAGAAGGTGCTTGCCGAAGAGCAGATGCGCAAACTCCAGCAAAAGATTGCCGAAGTGCAAAGAGACTACTAAACAGATTAGTTTCTCACCACAGATTACACAGATTATACTTATATATTAATAATTTAAATCTGTGTAATCTGTGGTGAAAAAAACAATTTCAAAAACTTACATCAATGGGAAATCCTAAAGCATTCTTAACCATACCCCGTCAGGAAGCCGGCTACCGGCCGATACACGAACGGATTACTGACTTCAGTGAAGTAGAACAGACACTCAATACCAGCGACCGCAAATTGCAAGCCTCGCGCTGTATGGATTGCGGCGTACCCTTCTGCCATTGGGCATGCCCGCTGGGCAACCGTCCGCCCGAATTTCAGGACGCAATGTATAAAGGAAAGTGGGAAGAAGCCTTCCAGATACTGAGCCGCACCAATGACTTTCCGGAGTTTACCGGACGCATCTGCCCCGCCTTGTGCGAGAAGAGCTGCGTGCTGCAACTGAGTATTCATGCGCCGGTCACCATCCGCGAAGATGAAGCCGCCATCATCGAAGCGGCGTTCCGCGAAGGCTACATCAAGCCGAAACACTATCCGCGCAACGGGAAGAAAGTGGCGGTTATCGGGTCGGGACCTGCCGGGCTTGCCGCCGCCAACCAGCTGAACAAGAAAGGATATGAAGTAACCGTATTCGAGAAGTTGGAATACATCGGCGGATTGCTACGCTTCGGCATCCCCAACTTCAAACTGGGAAAGAACATCATCGACCGGCGCATCAGGCTGATGGAAGCAGAAGGGGTGACGTTCAAGCCCAATACCGAAATCGACGTGCAGAAGCTGCCCGAAGGCTTCGACGCTTATTGCGTATGCACCGGCACGCCCCAGGCACGCGACCTCGCCATCCCCGGACGAGACCTGAAAGGCATCCACTTTGCAATGGAGATGCTGGCACAACAAAACCGGGTACTTGCCGGACAGACCTTCACGAAAGAAGAGCGCATCGATGCCCGAGGCAAACACGTGCTGGTGATAGGCGGAGGCGATACCGGAAGTGATTGCATCGGCACAAGCAACCGCCAAGGAGCAGCAAGCGTGACACAAATCGAGATTATGCCCAAGCCGCCCGTAGGAGATAATCCAGCCACGCCTTGGCCCCAATGGCCCGTAGTGCTGAAAACCAGCAGCAGCCACGAAGAAGGATGCACACGCCGCTGGAGTTTGTCGTCCACTAAATTCATCGGGAAGAACGGGCACGTGTGTGGTGTGGAAGTGGAAGAAGTGGAATGGGTGCCTGCGGAAGGCGGAGGACGCCCTGTAATGAAACCCACCGGCAAGAAGGAAGTCATCAAGGCAGACTTGGTATTGCTCGCCATGGGATTCCTGAAGCCGGAAGCTCCCCAGCTTCCCCCGAATGCTTTCCTGGCAGGGGATGCCGCTACCGGCGCCAGCCTCGTAGTGAAATGCATCGCCGGAGGACGGAAAGCCGCCGAAAGCATCGACCGTTTTCTTTCACCTAAAAATTAAAATGCATTGAGAAACGCAGATTAACGCAGATTTTCGCGGATTACTTTTAGGATACAGAAAACACAGGAGAAACAATTAATTCTCAATCTGTGTTAATCTGCGAAAATCTGCGTTTCAACCTCAACCACCAAAAACTCACAAACTTAAAAACTCAAAAACTTATGTGTGGAATAGTCAGCATATTCAATATCAAGGAACAAACCAAACCGCTCCGCGACAAGGCACTTGCCATGGCAAAGAAAATACGTCACCGCGGACCCGACTGGAGCGGAATCTATTGCGGGCGGACCGCTATCCTTGCCCACGAGCGTTTGTCCATTGTCGACCCCCAAAGCGGAAAGCAACCCCTTTTCTCGCCCGACCATAAACAAATACTTGCCGTAAACGGCGAAATCTATAACCACCTGGACATCCGCAAGCGGTATGCGGGCAAGTACCAGTTCCAGACGGGAAGTGATTGCGAGGTGATTCTCGCCCTCTACCGCGACAAGGGCATCCATTTCCTGGAAGAACTGAACGGCATTTTCGCCTTCGCCCTCTACGACGAAGAGCAGGACACCTTCCTTATTGCCCGTGACCCCATCGGCGTCATTCCCCTTTACATCGGCTATGATGCCGACGGCAAGGTGTATTGTGCCAGCGAACTGAAGGCACTCGAAGGTTTTTGCGACCGCTACGAACCTTTCCTGCCCGGACACTATTACGATAGCAAGGAGGGAAAGATGACGCGCTGGTACACCCGCGACTGGATGTCGTACGATGCCGTAAAGGATAATCCGGCATCCGTGGAAGAACTGCGTGAGGCACTCGAAGCCGCCGTACGCCGCCAGCTGATGAGCGACGTGCCCTACGGGGTGCTGCTTTCGGGAGGGCTGGACAGCTCGGTCATTTCCGCCGTTGCCAAGAAATACGCTTCCCACCGTGTGGAAAGCAACGGGAAACAGGAGGCATGGTGGCCTCAGCTGCACTCGTTCGCCGTGGGGCTGAAAGGTGCGCCCGACCTGGCGAAGGCACGCGAGGTGGCAGACCACATCGGCACCGTGCACCACGAAATCAACTACACCATTCAGGAGGGGCTGGACGCCGTGCGCGATGTGATTTATTTCATCGAGACCTACGACGTAACCACCGTGCGCGCCTCTACGCCGATGTATCTTCTGGCACGCGTCATCAAGAGCATGGGTATCAAGATGGTGCTGAGCGGCGAAGGAGCCGATGAAGTGTTCGGCGGATACCTTTACTTCCACAAGGCACCCGATGCGCGTGCGTTCCACGAAGAAACCCTCCGCAAGCTCTCCAAACTCTACCTTTACGATTGCCTGCGTGCCAACAAGTCGCTCGCGGCATGGGGCGTGGAAGGGCGCGTGCCTTTCCTCGACAAGGAGTTCCTCGACGTGGCGATGCGGCTCAACCCTGCCGCCAAGATGTGCCCCGGAAAGACCATCGAAAAAGAAAATCGTGCGCGAGGCATTTCAGGATATGCTCCCGGCAGGAGTGGCATGGCGCCAGAAAGAGCAGTTCAGCGACGGGGTGGGCTACAGCTGGATAGATACGCTGAAAGCCGTCACTTCGCAAGCCGTAAGCGACGAACAGATGGCACATGCCGCCGAGCGTTTCCCCGTCAACCCCCCGATGAACAAGGAAGAGTATTATTACCGCAGCATCTTCGAGGAATATTTCCCCAGCGAGAGTGCCGCCCGAAGCGTGCCCAGCGTGCCCAGCGTGGCTTGCTCCACCGCCGAGGCGCTTGCCTGGGACGAGGCTTTCAAGAACATGAACGAGCCGAGCGGACGCGCCGTAGCAGGGGTGCACGAGGAGGCATACGCCAAAAACTGACGCGCCGCACAGAGGAAAAATGAATGAATGTCCGCAATGGTTCCATGTAGGGGCGGGGTTCGCCCGCCCGTATGCGCCTGCGTGGATGTATTCGGGCAGGCAAACCCTGCCCCTACAAGCAAACCGCCAAAATGAGGACATTCAACTATAATAGTAAAACAAAATTGGTTTGCGAAAAATTCTTGATGTATTGTCATCCTGTATTGTCATCCTGAACGAACGTGAAGGATCTCGTGTACATCCACGTGGGCGCATCCGAGATGCTTCACTTCGTTCAGCATGACAAATGATTTTTTCGCAATTCATTTCTGATTGACTATAAATTATTAACTATTAACTATTAATTAATGAAGATAGAATTTACCAAAATGCAAGGGGCAGGCAACGACTACATCTACGTCAACACCCTGATATATCCCCTGCCGAATCCCGAAGAGCTGGCGGTGGCGTGGAGCCGCCCCCATACGGGCATCGGAAGCGACGGGCTGGTGCTGATAGGCTCGTCCGGCAAGGCGGATTTCAGCATGCGCATCTTCAACGCCGACGGTTCGGAAGCCAAGATGTGCGGCAACGCCAGCCGCTGCATCGGAAAGTATGTGTACGAGTACGGTCTGACCCGTAAGACCGAAGTGACTCTCGACACGCTTTCGGGCATCAAGACCCTCCGCCTGCATGTGGAAGACGGCAAGGTGGACGCCGTGACGGTGGATATGGGCATCCCGGCGGATATTCATCCCGTCGATTTGGGAGCCGACATGCCGTATCGTGAAGGCATTGCCGTATCGATGGGCAACCCGCATCTGGTGATTTTCGTAGACGATATGGAGCAGGTGGATTTGCCCCGTGTGGGACCGGTACTGGAACATCATCCGCTCTTCCCCGACCGTGTGAACGTGGAGTTCGCACAGGTATTGGCTCCCGGCCGTGTCCGCATGCGTGTATGGGAACGCGGTTCGGGCATCACGATGGCATGCGGCACCGGAGCGTGCGCCACCGCCGTGGCATCGGCATACACCCACCGTTGCCCCGGAGAATCGGACATCATCATGGACGGGGGCACGCTCCGCATCCGCTGGGCAGGCGAAGGCACCCGCCTCTTCATGACCGGTCCCGCCGAGAAAGTATTCGACGGTGTGATAACCGTGTGATTGATTATTTGAAACGCAGATTAACGCGGATTATTTTAATTTACGATTTGACAATTTACTATCTACTATTGGGCATTAAATCGTACTTCGTAAATCGAAAAATAGTAAATCAAAATAATCTGTGTTAATCTGCGGAAATCTGCGTTTCAAAAAAAACTCAAAAACTCAATATGGCACTACTCAACGAACATTTCCTGAAACTGAAGGGGAGCTACCTCTTCTCCGATATAGCGAAAAAAGTAAAGGCTTATCAAGTAACCCATCCGGGCGAACCAATCATCCGCCTGGGCATCGGCGACGTGACCCGTCCCCTGCCGCAGGCATCCATCGAGGCAATGCACCGCGCCGTGGACGAAATGGCATCATCCGCGACCTTCCACGGCTACGGTCCCGAGCAGGGATACGATTTCCTGATAGAAACCATCATCAAGCACGACTTCGCGCCGCGCGGCATCCAGCTCAGCCCCCTCCGAAGTATTCATCAGCGACGGGGCGAAGAGCGACACGGGCAATATCGGCGAACTCTTGCGTTGGGATAACAGCATGGGCATCACCGATCCGGTCTATCCTGCCTATATCGACAGCAACGTGATGTGCGGGCGTGCCGGTACGCTGGGCGAAGACGGACGCTGGAGCAACATTACTTACCTGCCCTGCACCGCCGCAAACGGCTTTGTCCCTGCCATCCCCGACCACCGCATCGACCTGCTCTACCTGTGCTATCCCAATAACCCTACAGGCACCACGCTCACGCGCGACCAGCTGAAGCAATGGGTCGACTATGCGCTGGCTAACGATACGCTCATCATCTTCGATGCCGCCTACGAGGCTTACATCCACGATGACGATGTTCCCCATTCCATCTACGAGATACGCGGGGCGAAAAAAGTAGCCATCGAGATACGCAGCTTCTCGAAAACCGCCGGCTTTACGGGCGTGCGTTGCGGCTATACCGTGGTGCCCAAGGAAGTGACCGCCGCTACCCTCGATGACGAGCGCGTCCCGCTCAATCCCTTGTGGAACCGGCGCCAGTGCACCAAGTTCAACGGCACCAGCTACATCACCCAGCGTGGTGCCGAGGCGGTCTATTCGCCCGAAGGCAGGGCACAGGTGAAGGAAACCATCGCCTACTATATGGAAAACGCCCGTACGATGCGCGAAGGTCTGACCCGTGCCGGCTACCGGGTGTTCGGAGGCATAAACGCGCCTTATCTGTGGGTGCAGGCTCCCGAAGGAATGACCTCGTGGAAGTTCTTCGACGAGCTGCTTTACCGTGCCCACATCGTCAGCACGCCCGGCGTAGGCTTCGGTCCCAGCGGCGAAGGCTACCTGCGCCTCACCGCCTTCGGCAAGCGCGAGGATTGCGAGGAAGCCATCCGGCGTATCGGCAAGCTATAAGAAACACCGCCTGCCGTGTGGGGCAATACGGACGCTCGTACCGGCTCACATGGCAGGCGATAAAACAATACAGCTGGAATGTTTACTTTTGTTGTGTGAAAGAAACAGGCCAGCCAACTGCAAGGTAAACCATACACGCTCTGGATATACTCCATACCCTGTTTTGGACCTCGCAGTTAACAGTCAAAAAGCCACATAGAAAACTTTATCCTTTAGATTGTTAAGGGAGATGGCTCACGGCTGTTGTAGCTGACCCCATTAAAAATTAAAAGATATGGCAAAGTTAATTATCGGAATTGATTTCAGCAAGGAGAAAATGAATTTTTGTTGCATGGATGCGCAAGACATGTCTGTCCTGATGGAAGGCGAAGTGGAAAACAGCCGGCAAGGTTGCGGAGAAATGACCGGGAGGCTCCGTAGTTTGCGGAATGGCCTCCGTTCTTGTGACTTACTGTTCTGCGGCGAGAATACCGGTATATACAGTATAGAGGTGGCGGAATGCCTAACGGCCCGCAAGTACTTTGTCTGGCTAGAGAACCCGCTCCAACTTAAACTGAGCAGCGGGATACGCCGTAGCAAGACTGACACGCTGGATGCCCGTATGATAGCCGAATACGCTTACAGGCACCAGGATAAGGCCGAGCGGTTTTCGGCAAGCAGTGAAGGGCTGAAAAAGCTCCGCGAACTTCATCTGACAAGGAGGAAGCTGAAAGACTGTGAGATTGCACTAAAGAACTTTTCCGGAAGCCTGTCGAAAGACTCCTTGCCGGCGGTAAAAGCTTTGCGCAAGGTCATGGAGAGTATAAAAGAAGCCATACGTACGCTTGAAAAGGAAATACGCGAACAACTTATGCACGAGCCGGAATTCATGGAAAACGCCTCGCTGGCTCTTACCGTACCCGGCATCTCATGGGTTACGGCTTCTGCCATTATTCTTGATACGAGGAACTTTACCCGTTTCAGCACGGCACGGCAATACGCCAAACACACAGGTTGCGTGCCGCACGAACACGACTCCGGAACAAGCGTGCACCGCAAGCCAAGGGTGAGCAAGGCTTCAAACAGATATGTGAACTCCCTGCTCACACAAGGGGCAAACTCACTTATCACGCATAACCCACAGACTCGGGAGTATGCGCAGAAAAAGCGGAAAGAAGGGAAGCCGCACGGGTTCATCGTCAACAACATACGGAATAAGATCATTCACAGGCTGTTTGCGGTCATACGGAACAGGAAAGCCTTCGATTGGGCATATGTAAACGAATATCAAACACAACAGCCATGCGGCAAAACAAAAACACATGCCGCATGACTGTGGATATTAAAAAACAATTTGTTTTTGAGGCATTTTCGCTTCTGTGACAGGAGACGGAAAGGACCAAAAAATCGCCCAAAGCACACACGAAAACGAATACATCAAGCCAAGAAAAACTTTTTGGAGAAATTCAAAACAGCTTCTAAAATCGTAAATAAAACTCTGTGCCTTCGTGTCTCTGTGTTCCATTCCATTTTTCGCAAACCAATTTTGTTTTACTTTTTTCTCTGTGGCGAACTTTTATTTCCCAAAAAATCTTACACGGAGAGCAAATTCTTGGGAATATCCATTAGCCTCCCGATAAAAATGCGTACTTTTGTCTGCTTAAACAATTCAAGAGACAAAAAGATGAAATTCATTCATATTCTTTGCGTAGCGGCTGCACTCGCAATGGGGCATCCCGTACTGAACGCACAGACCGCGGGCGATGCGGGATTCTTCCTGCATACCGTCGCCAAAGGCCAGAGCCTGTACTCGATATCGCGCATGTATCATGTGTCGGTGGATGATATCGTACGCCTTAACCCCGGAAGCAACGAGAAAATACGTGCCGGAGAAACACTGAAGATTCCACAAGCAACGGATACGGACAAGCACGCTCCGCAATACCATACCATTCAGGCAGGAGAAACGCTTTACCAGCTCACCGTGAAATACGGGATTACGGCGCAAGCCATCTGCGCCGCCAATCCGGGACTGAGCGCCGGCAATTTCCGCATCGGGCAGGTGATTGTAATTCCGGCACAGACCGCCGCTCCCGCCAAGGAAACAAAAACCGCAGCAACAACTTCTCCCGAAACGGAGAAAAAAGAAGACGAATGGCAGACCATGCACAAGGTGCAGCGCAGGGAAACCATTTACAGCATCAGCCGGGAATATGGCATCACGGAAGAAGAACTGATTGCCGCCAATCCGGAACTGAAAAAAGGAAAACTGAAGCGGGGGACATTCCTCTTTATCCCTTATCCGAAACAGGAACAAGCCCAGACACAGCCCGAACGCCCCGCAAGCGAACCGACCAACGAAGAACTGTTCAGCCAGAACACCGTAGAGAAGAAATCCATCCGCACGATAAAGGTCGCCCTCATGCTCCCCTTCTCGCGCATGAACGGCACGCAGCGCGAGCCGCAGACGCGCATCGTAGAGTTTTACGAAGGCTTCCTGATAGCTGCCGACAGCCTGAAACGCCAAGGCGTGTCGATGGACATTTACGCGTATGACACCAAAGGCACGAAAGCGGGCACAGAGTCCCTCCTGTCGAACGGCAATCTGAAGGATATGGACCTGATTATCGGCCCCGTGAACCAAAGCTCCATCGCCCCCGCCGCCCAGTTCGCGCAAAAGCACGACATCCGCCTGGTGGTGCCGTTCGCGCCGAAAGTGGACGAGGTCTTCAACAGCCCCCTGCTCTATCAGGTCAATACACCCCAGTCGTACCTCTACTCGGAAGTGTACGAGCACTTCATCCGCAAGTTCGGGAAAAGCAACGTGGTCTTCCTCGACGACGGGACTCCCGACCCCGATAAAGCCGACTTCATCAAAGGCATGAAAAGCGAGCTGAAAGACAACGGCATCCGGTTCAGCCAAATCCGGCTGGAAGGCGAGGTAGACGGCACCAAGGTCATCGGCGCCATGGACACGCTCCGGCAAAACGTATTCATCCCCATATCGGCACGCAGCACGGCACTGACCAAGCTGGTGCCCCACCTCACGCTGGTGCGCAAGGAACACCCGCATTTCGACATGCACCTCTTCGGCTATCCCGAATGGCAGACCTACACGCAGGATTTCCTTGCCAACTTCTACGAGCTGGACACGTATTTCTACTCGTCGTTCTACACCAACAACCTGTTTCCGGCTGCGGTCAATTTCACCCACACCTACCGCCACTGGTACAGCAAGGACATGGCAAACATCTACCCCAAATACGGCATGCTGGGCTTCGACATCGGATATTTCTTCCTGAAAGGGCTTTCGCAACAAGGCAACAAGCTGGAAGAAAACCTCGGCCGTGTGAAGGTGGTGCCGATACAGACTGGATTCAAGTTCGAGCGGGTGAACAACTGGGGCGGCTTCATCAACCGCAAGATATTCTTCGTCCATTTCTCGCAAGACTATGAACTGATTAAACTTGATTTCGAATAAGTAAGTATGCAAAATGAAATGATATTATCAGAAACACAGATTAAGAACAAGATAATTATAGTCAATCAGAAATGAATTGCGAAAAATCATTTGTCATGCTGAACGAAGTGAAGCATCTCGGATGCACCCACGTGGATGTACACGAGATCCTTCACGTCCGTTCAGGATGACAATGCATCAAGAATTTTTCGCAAACCAATTTTGTTTTACTATAGAATAATAATTCGCGAAAATCTGCGTTAATCTGCGTTTCTGAGCTGACACATTATATAAACTAATTTGAATATCCGCAAACATCCCTTGTAGGGGCGTATCGCATACGCCCGAATGCATCAACTAACCCATGCGGATGTCTTCAGGGCGTATGCGATACGCCCCTACAAGGCAATTGGGTGGAATGCGGATATTAAAATAAACTAATTCTCAACATCTACTTATGATGAAAAGACTTTACATACTTATCATTACCGGACTATGCCTGCTGGGGGCGTCTCCCGCCCAGGCGCAACTGCAAGACCAGCGGAGCAACCTCTCCATAGGCGTAAACGGCGGCGTCAACATCAGCTCGGTCAGCTTTAGCCCGAGCATCAAGGAAAGCAAGCTCATCGGTCCGGAATTCGGTGTCACGATACGCTACATCGGCGAAAAATATTTCAAGATGCTATGCGGCATCCAAGGCGAGATAAACTTCTCGCAAAGAGGCTGGAAAGAAAACATCGACGACGGGACGGGAGACACCTACCACCGCACGATGAACTACATCGAAATCCCCCTGCTTGCCCACCTGGCTTTCGGGAAAGACAAGGGGAACGGCGTGCGTTTCGTGCTCAACCTGGGTCCGCAAATCGGATACCTGATATCGGAAAAAGAAACGATGAGCGCCTCGTGGGACCCCTCGGGGCGCACTCCCAACGAACAGTACGGCAAAATGGCAGACCGGAAATTCGATTACGGCATCATCGGAGGCGGAGGCATGGAAGTGCGTACCGGCATCGGAAACTTCATACTCGAAGCCCGGTATTATTACGGCTTGAGCGACTTCTACAACAATTCGAAGAAAGACCCGTTCGGGCGTTCGGGACATTCGTACATCGGTGCCCGGCTGACTTATCTGTTTGACTTAAAGAAATAAGTAAGTAATCAAAATTAAAGATATTATCTTTTGAGGAGTTAAGGAGTTAAGGAGTTAAGGAGTTAAGCCAATACCTCTTGTGTATGCGGTTCTTTGACTTGCTATTGGCTTAACTCCTAACGGAGCAAAGCGGAGAGATAACTCCTTAACTTCTTAACTCCTATAATTCAACATCTACTAAAAAAAGAACGTATGAAACTCATCTCTTGGAACGTAAACGGACTGCGGGCGTGCTGCGACAAAGGCTTCCGCGACGCATTCACCCGGCTAAATGCCGATTTCTTCTGCCTGCAGGAGACCAAAATGCAGGCAGGGCAGCTCGACCTGGCTTTCGACGGCTATACCTCGTATTGGAACTATGCCGAGAAGAAAGGCTATTCGGGCACCGCCATCTTTACCCGCCACCAGCCCCTGAACGTAAGCTACGGCATGGGCATCGACGAGCACGACCGTGAAGGACGTGTCATCACCTTGGAAATGGAGAACTTCTATTTAGTAACGGTCTATACCCCCAACTCGCAGGACGGACTGAAGCGCCTGGACTACCGGATGACGTGGGAGGATGCCTTCCGCCGGTACCTCTTGGAACTTGACGCGAAGAAGCCCGTGCTGGTATGCGGCGACCTGAACGTGGCGCACAAGGAGATAGACCTGAAGAATCCGAAGACCAACCGCATGAACGCAGGCTTCACCGACCAGGAACGCGAGAAGTTCCAGACCCTGCTGGACGCGGGATTCATCGATACGTTCCGCTATTTCTATCCCGAACAGGAAGGCATTTACTCGTGGTGGTCGTACCGCTTCCGGGCACGCGAGAAGAACGCGGGGTGGCGCATTGATTATTTCCTCGCTTCGGCACGCCTTGCCGGCAAGCTGGAGAGCGCAGCCATCCATACCGAAATATTCGGTTCCGACCATTGCCCGGTAGAGGTGTGCGTAAGGATATGAAAAACGACGGCTTTACCTTCCGCAAGCGGATGAAGAGTTTCCGCTATGCATTCCGCGGGATATACCTGCTCGTCCGCTACGAACACAATGCGTGGATACATTGTGCCATCACCGCATGCGTGCTGGCGGCAGGCTTTCTTGCCGGATTATCCCGCATCGAATGGGTTGCCATCATCCTGTGCATCGGCATGGTATTCGCCGCCGAAGCCCTCAATTCCTCCATCGAGGCGCTTGCCGACAGGGTATCTCCAGCATACGATGAAGCCATCAGGCGGACCAAAGACCTGGCCGCCGGAGCCGTATTGATTCTCGCCATCGCTTCCGCGGCAATCGGGCTTTTGATATTTATCCCCAAACTATACTGAACAGATGAAGCTGAAAGCATTTACACTATACATCCTGCTCCTCCTTACGCTTCCGCTTTCCGCCCAGCAAATCGAGGTCAGCGGTTCGCGCAAGGCGGTGCGCACATCGGGCGATGTGGGAGCGGTATTGCTTCCCGTGGCAGGACTGACCGCCGTATTGATTCAAAAAGACTGGGAAGGGTTGAAACAAGGGGCATTCTCCGCCCTTGCCACGGCAGGCGTCACGTATGCCCTGAAGTACAGCATCAGGAAAGACCGTCCCGACCACAGCGACCGCCATTCGTTCCCCTCGATGCATACCGCCACATCGTTTGCCGCGGCGGCATTCATCCAAAGGCGGTACGGCTGGAAATGGGGGCTTCCGGCATACGTGCTGTCCACCTACGTGGGCTGGAGCCGGATATACGGCAAAAAGCATGACGGATGGGACGTACTTGCCGGAGCAGCCATCGGCGCCGGATGCTCGTACATCTTCACCCGCCCGTTTGCCCAAAAGCATCAGCTGACAATCAATCCCGTAGCAGGCGACGGATGTGTCGGGATTTATACTTCGATGAGGTTTTAAGGAAGGAGTTAAGGAGTTAGAAGGAGTTAAGGAGTTAGAAGCCAATAGTTTTTTGAATATCCGCATTTCACCCAATTGCTTTGTAGGGGCGTATCGCATACGCCCGAATACGTCAACTAATCCACGTGGATGTCTTCAGGGCGTATGCCATACGCCCCTACATGGGATGTTTGCGGATATTCAATTAGTTTTGTTGGTGGAAGCACTCGTGAAGGTATTGGCTTAACTTCTTCTAACTCCTTAACTCCTCTAACTCCTTCTAACTCCTTCTAACTCCTCTAACTCCTTCTAACTCCTTCTAACTCCTCTAACTCCTTCTAACTCCTTCTAACTCCTCTAACTCCTTCTAACTCCTCTAACTCCTTCTAACTCCTTAAATATTCAACAGAAATAATACAAGAACGTGGCGATGCCTTCCAAGGCTTTCTTCTTCTGTCCCTCGATTTCGATGAAGAACTTAATTTCAGCCTTTGCCGTGCCGCGCAAGTTGACCAGCGAATGGAGTTCAGCCGTCATGCGGATGCGTTGCCCCGACAATACAGCCTGGCCGAAACGCATCTTGTCCATCCCATAGTTTACCATCATCTTCAGGTTGTTCACTTCGATAATCTGATTCCAGAAATACGGAAGCAGGGAAAGGGTCAGATAACCGTGTACGATGGTGCTCTTGAAAGGGCTTTCCGTTTTCGCACGTTCCACGTCCACATGAATCCATTGATGATCCAGCGTAGCGTCGGCAAACTGGTTGATACGCTCTTGCGTCACTTCCAGCCAATCGGACACGCCGATTTGCTGGCCTAACAATCTCTCAAATTCTTCGTACGAATTAATTACTACTTTGCTCATACACCTTATGTTTAAAAACTTGTTATGAAGAACAAAGGTAAATAAAAAACAGAAAAAACACGAGAAACTCTTTCCACTATTTTGCTTTTATATGTCAGAATTAGTGTCCTTTTTCTCTGAATCCGAAAAGAAAGCATGTTTTTCATGCTCCCTGGGATAAATTATATCCATAAAAGATAATATTTTCAGAAACGCACCATCATTTCCACCACCAGCTTATCCTGTTCCGACTCCAGGGCAAGCGAACGGTCATCATAAAAATATTTCTCATAGTTCAGGCGTAGGTCTGCCTGAAACGGTTTCCCGAAACTGAACGTCAGACCTCCGGTGATACGCTTGCGTTCATAATCGGTAACCAGGAACTCGCCTTGCCCGTCTAATGTTCCGTCGCTATTATCGCCCATGTAATCGAAGCGGGCAAGGAGAGAGACCTTTTTGAACAGACTTTTCTTTTTCCGGATAAACCAGTCGTAATTTACAAAAGCATCTACCGCCCATACACTCTTAAACGAGGAATTGGCATACTCCTTATACATAGCTTCCACCTCGAAATGCCAGTTATTCCAATTATAATAGGTACCTATGTCATACATATAAATATTCCGGTCCGTAGGACGGATGCGCTGTGTGCTCAATGTCAGGTTATACCCTTTGAAAGGGATTAATTCCAATTTCGCCGAATACGAAAGCGCCTTGTGCCAGCCTTTTTGCTCCGTCAGCCCCGAACCGCTGAACAAACCTGCTTCCAGCGAAAAGGGGAACCCTTCTTTACGCACATACTTTAACGTAGCGCCAGCATCACGCAGGCTGCCCATCTGCTTGGCGATAAACGAACGGTTAGCGAAATACTGCAAGTGAGGCGAGCGGTGCGCGTCAATCGTAAACGGCACACGCATCTGCCCGACAGTAACATAAAACCCTTTCAACGGGGCAACCCGTGCGTAAGCATCCAGCATCTTGATTTCTCCTTCATCGCAAAGGTCTATTTCGGCTTTATAGCTCACGATGGGAGTTACATTCCCCGTAACGCTCACCCTTGCGGTACGTACCTGAAAACGGTGCCCGCCCGTCGCGGTCTGATGTTCGTATTTTCCTCTCACGGTCCCGTGGATTTCCGGCATGAAATCTCGCCAACAGACGGTCTGGGCATCTGCCGAAACCATTGCAAACATCCCTGCCAGGGCGAATAAAGTCTTTTTCATAACATGTGTTTTTACTCATTAAACCTATCCGGACACCTTGAAAAACGTGCAAAATGTTTTCCGAGGGGTCGGCGCAGACCTTGCAAGTGTTGCAAAATGCGTTCCGAGGGATCGGCACACGTTTTGCAGACATGCAAAATGTCTTCCGAGGGGTCGGCGCGGACTTTGCAAGTGTTGCAAAGTGTCCGCCGAGGGGTCAGCGCGCATTTTGCACGTTTTTTTGAGGGAGATTATCAGCTTCTGTCCGCCGGTTTCACGTTCCATACCAGCAAGGCGCAGCACACCGACAAGAAGGCGGCACCTATCCAGAACCAGTTGATAGCCGTAAAATCATAGACTTCCACGCCGTCGGCCACCGCCTTGTTGCCCTCTATCAGAATGCCGCTCATCACGTCCTGAATGCCGGCACCCACGTAGCTGGCTATGCCTACCACGCCAAGTGCCGCTCCCGATGCGTTGCGAGGCGCAATGTCGACCGCCATCAGCCCGCCCAGAAAACAAAGCAGCACGCCGATGCTGAGACCGAACAATATCATCGCCGTCACGTCCAGCCAATAATGCACACCGGGAACCAGCAGGAACAGACACAAGGCACAGGTATTCAACAAACCGAATATCAATGCAGGCGCATTGCGCTTGCCCCGGAACAGGCGGTCGGACACGAAGCCCGACAAGACCGTACCCACAATGCCGCACACCGAGCCGATGGAGATAATGAAGCTGGCATCGAGCGTGTCGTAGCCCTTTTGCGCCTCCAGATAGAACACGCCCCAACTGTTTACGGCATAACGGCTAATATACATAAAGGCGCTTGCCAATGCCAATATCCAAATGGCAGGCATCAGCAGGACCTGTTTCTGTGCCCTGTTATAGTCCGCCGCCTCTGCCTCGGTCAGTTCTTTCTTCTCTTTCGGCTGGCTGACGGGAGGCAGTCCCTTGCTTTGTGGCGTGTCATGGAAAAAGTTCCATACAATTAAAGCTCCCAGCAAGCCCACCAGTCCAGCTCCCCAGAATCCGTAACGCCAACCAAACGCACTCACAATGGAAGCCACGATGATAAAGGTCAACGCCTCGCCAATGTTGTGGCTTGCCGACCAGAATCCGTAAAACGAACCACGTTTTTTGTCATCAAACCAACGCGACAAACCCACCACGCACGAAGCAGCTCCCATCGACTGAAACCATCCGCTGATTCCCCAAAGCACAGCAAACAGGATGAACGAATGGATAAAGCCCAAACACAGATTCACAAGTGCTGTCACCAACAGACCTGTCGACATAAAACGCCTGATATTGCTTCTGTCCGCCAAAAATCCGTTGGTAAACTTCCCTATTGCATAGGTGAAGAACAGCACCGATCCGATGATGCCCAGTTCGGTTTCCGAGAAGATACCTTCTTCCACAATGGGTTTCTTCACCACATTCAGACTCAGGCGGCAGACGTAATACATGCCGTACCCTAACGTGGCAGAAAGGAAAGTGGACCACTGCAGGTGCTTCAGTCTCCGTTCCGATTCAGGCGTCCATCCGTCTCCGCAAGGTTTCGGCTTGGATACTTTATAAAACTCAATTATTGATTTTAAAATCATATCACTTCTTTTTGTTCTAATTCTTTTAATATACAACTCTCCAAATTATCACCCGGCTTATAATGCAAGACGCTCATCCCTAAAGACCGAGCTGTCATGCAATTGGCAAAAGAGTCATCAATGAATAAGGTCTCCCTCACATCTATTCCGGCATCCTCAACGGCTTTATGGAATATAACCGAATCAGGCTTTGCCGTATGCAACTTATAGGAAAGGTAGATTCCCTTAAAAAAATCATCGGCATTTAATCCTCTATAATCGAAACTTTTCTTGGAAAACGTGTTCCAATGTATAGAATTGGTATTGCTCAAAAGATATAAATTGTATGTATCCTTCAGCATATACAGGAGTTGCAATTTCTCTACAGGAATCCTGCCCAACATTCCATTCCAAACCGAATCGACTTCCTCATCCGAAAGAATCACGGAAGCCCTTGCACGTATTTCGTTTCTAAATTCACAATCAGACAGGTTTCCTTTCTCATATTCCAAGAAAAAACCGGCTTTATGGGCACTGCCGACTTCATCATCAGCGAACTGTATCCCGAACGCTTTGCAGGACTTGGCAAAGCGTTCCACAGATACATCTATCAATACATTGCCCCAATCGAATATTAAATTCTTAATCATACCTAACACAGTGTTTGGAGACTGAGAAACAGTTTCTGAGAATGGCTTATATTGTCTGCATGGCCTTACGGAACCATGCAGACAATCATAAAAGCTCCATTCAACCTTTATTGATGCAACCCTTTATCCCTCAGATAGTCCAAGAGAAGAGCCGGACGGTCTGTCTGAATAAGCTTGGCTCCTTGATTGATAATCCATCCCCAGCTTTCCTCCGGTTCGCCCAATTCCACCGCACGGTCATCATCGTGTCCTCCACAGAGTTCAGGCCACAAAGAATTGATGAATATCTTAGCCCCACTGTCTTTTACCTTCTTGATGAGACGCAATACTTCGGGCGAATCATTATTGAAAACTAACTCAAAAGCTTTGGGTTTCATATGCTTCAGGTAACCATCGATAAGGGCTTCCGCCCCCTCCTTATGCAAGTTTACCACCGGCATAAAGACCATCTTATCCAAGACTTCCCCATTTTCAGCCTTCACCTTTTCATACGGATGGTTCGACTTTATCACACACTGGTCTACCGTAGCTGTTTTTTCCAATACGACGTATGCATCCTTAAAGTAATCGTATCCCTTGTCTACGTTCACCATTATCTTACCTTTACAAAGCATCATCACTTCTTCGAAGGTAGGGATTTTGTGACGGGTCTTCTGACCGTGCCCTCCTTTCAAGAAGAATTCCCTCAGCTCCGCAAGCGTATAGTCTTCAGGTTTTCCTTTGCCCGTTGTCGTACGGTCGATGGTCTTGTCGTGCATCAAGACCAAATACCCGTCTTTTGTCTTTTTCAAATCTATTTCCACCATATCCACTCCCATGTCTATGCAATTCTGAATAGCCTGTAACGAGTTCTCAGGAGTGTTGCGCCAATCACCACGATGCGAAACCACTAAGATTCCTTCGGACGCTAAATTTTCGGTAACAGATACACTCTTCTTTTCAATGACTGGTTTCTCAGCAATTGAATTATTCTTCTCTTTCGGTCCGCAAGATGACAATGTCAACAAGCAGACACATACCATATATATAAAAATACCTCATATTGAAAACCTTTTTAATTTGAACGACGACCGTTTCTTAAACTGTTACCTCCCCGCATTGACCAGCCTTTCATTGCCCCGGTAGCGGTTGTCCGGAATGCGCACAATCTACCCGGCTGTTGGTTTGTCTCGACATTCACACAAATATAAACCGTACCGTCACTGCCTATTGCCGGCGATGAATAAATCTCATTGCCCAGCTTGACTTCCTTATATACTTGCTTGCCTTCTTCATTCAGGATGTAGAAATAGCCGGCACCGTCTCCGAAACAGATATTTCCGTTATCGGTTATGGCAGGTGTACAGCGAATCCTTCCCTGGCTGCGGAATGTCCAAACCATATCTCCGTTCGATTGGCTGTAGCAAGTCATCACGCCGTCACTGTCACCGACATACAGACGCCCGCTCAAGTCAAGCGCAATTCCGCTGTTGTCGTATTTCGATACACTTGGCGACTGCCATTTGACAGTTCCGTCGGCAGCATTTACAGCCATGACGATGCCTCCGTCAGACGTGTTGCCGCACATATAAATCGTTCCGTCTTCGCCCAAAGCCGGTGCAGCCGTACAAGACGCTCCATATTCTATTTCCCAAAGTTTAGAACCATCTGCCTTGGCGAAAGCCAGCATCTTGCCACTGTTGTTGCAGACATATACGGCATCGTCACCGATAACCACCGGAGACTGTATGTCACCGCCGCAATCCGCACTCCACAATTCACTCATCGAAACAGCTGAAAGAGCACATAACTTTTGATTGTCACCTCCATAATATACAGTTCCGTCCATATCCACAGCCGGAGAAGTATATTTCACATTGTCATTCGTATCGTATGTACCCAAAATGGTTGAAGACTCCGCTTTGAACGCATACAAATTATCATCATAACTGCCAATGTAGAACGTTCCGTCATCAGCAACAGCCGGCGTACTTCTTACCACATCACCCGCCTTATAAGTCCATTGTTCTTCGCCGTTATTATTCAGCACCGCAATGTTATAATCACCGCGGCTGTTATTGGCATCGCAACCGAAAATGATGTTCCCTTGATTATCGACTGCCAAAGAAGCATCCTGGAATCCCGTAGTGGTAGTATATTCCCATATCAGTTCCGGTTCCTCATCTGATAACGATTTTTCCTTGACAGCAATGGTCTTATCAAAGGAATTTGCATTCTGCTGCCCCTGATTGTCCCATACAGTCAACACCACCTTGTAATCACCTGGCTCATTGTAGGAAATGGTAGGATTCTCTTCTTCCGATGTTGTTCCGTTTCCGAAATCCCATTGCCAGCGGCTTATCTGCCCGTCTTCGTCAAACGACAGATTGGTAAACGAAATGCTTTGTTCCACTTCCACTGTAGTAGCCGTAGCCTTGAATGCAGCCACCGGCTTAGTATTCACTTTATCATCATCTTGGCAGGCGGTTATCAATACAAACGCCGCTGCCATCCATATTAGTTTTTTCATACGCTGTTAATCTCTTTTTAAGTTGTCAAGAAATTTTTTTAACTCGACAGGAAAATCCGTCTGTGCAACAGTTCCTCCCAAACTGACAAACCTGTTTACTTTCTGATAGTTGTCCGTATATGGAGTATCATCGTCATTGACATAGACATTCATGAATCCGGCTATCCGTTACTATATGCTTTCTCCAAAATATCGTTTTTCCAAGCCTCCGAATTGAATTGAACGATAGCAAGTTTATCAACTAAAGACATAAAGCCGTCTAAGTCATCCATTGTGTAAACAACCGGAAACACATTCACCGTCTTGTCAATGTTCAACAAATTAGACGCATCCTGCAACTCGTAAACAGTAAACATACATTGAGACAGCATACCGCATTGTTTCACTATATTGTAAACGGAACGGTAATCCGAAATCTTCATGTCAATATCCACATATATCTTCCCTCTTGCCGCCATCAGCGCCTCTGCCAATGAAGGTACATGTTCCATTGTCTGTCGACCGTCAAAATACAAATAGTAAGACTTTATCTCTTCGAATGTCAAGTCAGAAACCTTACCTGTTCCATTAGTGGTTTCATCTATCGTGGCGTTGTGCATCAACACAAGCTCATTGTCTTCCGTCATCCGCACATCAATTTCGATGAAATCAATGCCGTTCTGTATAGCCTTCTCGATAGCGGAAACCGAATTTTCCGGAGCTTCCTTCCAATACCCACGGTGTGCACATACCTGATAATGCCTGTCTGTCAAAGATTCAGGAATAGAAAGACGGACTGTCGAATTTATTTCTTCGGCAAAAACCTTTACCAAAGTCTTATATTCTTTCACCTCTCCAGTAGACAAGGTTACTGAAGCCACTACCGTATAATCATCAGGTATACGATAAGCATGTGACGGAGCAAATGCATCAGATGTTTCACCGTCACCGAAATCCCAACAGACAGAAGCTACATCTGATTCCGTCACATTCTGGAGCGTAAATGTCACGCCTTCTCCATAACCGACCTCATTGGCAGAAGCCTCAACCGCTATGGATGCAGATGCCGCACCTCCTTCTATCGAATCGGAGCCACAGGCATAGAAGGACATGACAGATACGAGCATGAAAAACTTAAAAGCCTTTATCATTGCGTTTCTCCTTTATTTGTCCCAATTCGGGTTCTGTTCCAAATTCTCGTTCAACAATAAGTCGCCTGTTGGCAGAGGATACAGATAATCACACGATTCATCGAATTGTTTTGTATTATCCTTAAAACCGATTAAATTGCCGTGGTCACCTTCCGTAAGCTGAAGCACGCCTCCGATTTCCACACTTTGCGCAGCGGTAGTAGAAGGAGCAGTACCCGTGTACAACATCAAATCAGGTGCACCGTCTCCATCCAAGTCAAACTCGCCTAATGACGGGAAATACATACCGATAAAATGAGGTTCCAGCAATTTGCCGGCTTTCCACCTCACGAGGTCATCCCAACGGAAACCTTCCATTACCAACTCAATCCGCCGTTCTCTTCTGATTTCCAATATGATTCCTTGGTTGCTTCCCGATACATTCGGATACAAGGCTGCCAATACCGCATCGGGCGACTGATTAGCGGATGTCATATCTAAATTAGGCATACTGACCCGACTGCGTATCAGCCGGATGGTACGGTCTATATCATCTTGCGTAATAATGCCCAGTTCAGCTTTTTGCTTCCGCATAGTTCAACAAGACTTCAGCATAACGGATAAACGCAACATCCTGATACGAAGCTCCGTCACCGTCTTGCGTTTCGTCAGACAAGAACTTGCATAGCTGATAACCTGTCATCGTAGCTGCAAAATCAGGAAGCAAGGTCGCTGTTCCGCCTATGCGCTGATACCCCAAGGAACGGATTGTCTGCGCCAAACGGCGGTCACGGCTCTGCATTTCATCGTAGAATCCCATTGTGGCATATCCTGTTTTGCTTGTAAAAGGCATTCCGTTCAGTTGGAGGTAGGAGTCTACCAAGTCTTTTGTCAGGCCGATGTCACGTTGGGTACGTGATGTCAAGTAATAGTTCACATTATGCATCTGGTTCAAAGTCAACGAATAACGGCGTCCCAAAATCACTTCATCCTCTTTTAATGTAGAAGCGAACAAATCCCGATAGTCCGTATCCGGATTGCCTGTACTATACAAGGTATAGCCTGATTCGTCCATCACTCTTCCTGCAGCTTCGTAAGCTTTCTGTAGCAATGTATCACTTCCTTGTATACCCAACTCTGTATGATATTTACGGAAAGTACCTTCATACAAACAAACACGGGAGAGAAGGGCCAATGCCGTCCAGCGGGTTACCTGATCAGAAGCACGTTCGTCCCCCAACTTGTCTACGGCTATCTCCAAATCCTGTATAATCTTGCTTACAACAAATTCACGGCTATCACGCGCCTTATACAATAAATCGGTGTCATCGGTCTGAATAACCGTTTCATACCAAGGCACGTCGCCGAAGCGTTTTACTTTGTCAAAATAAAACCACGCACGGAAGAACCGGGCTACTCCTTCATACTTATCGCGCCCCGCTTCATCGGTACAGCGTTGGTAATTGTCGAAAAACAAGTTTATTTCACGCAGATCTTCCCAATCCCAGCCTCCGCTTCCTGTTTCGGAAGGAAGAATCCGTTCGTGGCTGCGCTGCTCTTCCGGTATGCTGGAATACAGCACATTATCCGTCTTTAGGTCTGCATCGATAATGTTACGGATAGAAGGAAGCTGTTCATAAAAACCGTTTGTGTACAGTCTCAGGTCATCTGCCGTCTTAAATGAATTTTCCGGCGAGATTTCCGCAATGGGATAACGGTCCAGAAAGGAATCGTTACAGGAAACCGTCAATATGCTTCCCACAAAAAGGGAAACCAATTTGATTGTACTATATTTCTTTTTCATAACTGATATTCTTTAGAATTTAATGTCAAAGCCAAAGGCAAATGTCTTGCTGAAAGGATAAGCATTGCCATTACCCAATTGTTCAGGGTCGACAGTACGGTCTGGATTATTCTTGTACAGCGGAGAGAATGTCAGGATATTCTCGCCGGACACATACATGCGGATGCTTCTGATAATCTTCAGCTTCTGGCAAATCCGTTCGGGCAAGGTATATCCAAGAGTAATGTTTTTCAAACGCACGTATGCTGCATTCTGAAGATATTTATCCGAAACAACTCTTAATTGTGAGCCTTCGTAATCGCCACCTTCATTAGCTGCATAAACAGCCAGACGCGGGAAATAGGCATCCGGATTATCCGGTGTCCACGACATGGATTCGATGCTTTTCGGATAGAAGTTCAGGTATTGTCGGGTGAAAGGTCCCCAGAAATAACCGTTATCATCGCCCGGCCACCAGTCTTGTTTTAATACACCCTGGAAGAATGCGGAGAAATCGATGCCCCGATAATTGAACCCTAAATTAACGCCCAAGGAATATCTTGGTGTGGTATTTCCAATCCGACGCAGATCGCCGTGGTCGCTCAATGTCTGTTTTCCCGGAGTGATTGAACCGTCTCCATCAATGTCCTTGAACTTCAAGTCACCTGCCACTGGATGGTTTACCAGATAATAGTTGCGTATGCGCTGGTTCACCAGCAGCTGGTCGGCATGAGTCAGATATTCGTCATCGGTCTGGAAGAAACCTTCAATCGTATATCCCCATACTTCTCCCAGTTCTTTTCCTACATAGAAATCATCAATGTTCCCGCTCGGATTGTCGAACCGGGTAATAACCGTACGGTTATCTGCAAGGTTTACCCCGATATTATATTCGAAAGGAGCATCCCATAAGGTAAAGCGGTCTCTCCAGTTTACCGACAACTCAAAACCTCTGGTACGCAAGTCGGCTGCATTTTCTTGCGGTTCTTCCGTACCGAACACGGCAGGAAGCTCCTTGCCTTGCGTCAACATATCGCGTGTGTCACGCTGATACCAGTCGAACGAAGCCGAAAGACGGCTGTTGAAGAAAGACAGGTCAATACCGGCATTAATGGTTTGGGATTTTTCCCAAGTAAAATTAGAAGAGATAGCATCGGGAGTACTCAAGTAACTCAAGTTTGCCCCATTTACAATATAATTTCCTTGGCTCACTTTCATTTTAGCGATATAATCGTACTCGCCTACATTCTGGTTGCCCAATGTACCAAATGACAAACGCAGTTTCAGATTGTCCATCCACGAACGCAAAGGTTCGAAGAACTTCTCTTCGCTTACTCTCCAAGCAACTGAACCAGAGGGGAATATACCCAAACGATTATCATGAGGGAACTTGGACGACAAATCGAAACGTCCGTTGAACTCAATCAAATACTTCCCTTTATAATCGTAATTGAACCGATAGAAAGCGGCACGGATGGCCCATTCTGCTTTCGAACCCAGCAGCTCGATATTCTCGCCGGTCGCCAAATTAAATGAACCTAAATCTTCCGAGATGGGTCCGCTGCGCATAGCTACCGTACGCTCCCAGTGTCTCCACTCCTGATTAAACCCGACCATCGCTTTCAGGTTATGCTTATCATTGAAGGTATGGCTATAAGTAGCAAATGCATTGATGGCCTGATATTGCGAATGCCAGTGTCTTTCCTTGTACAATTCTGTATTGGGCTTATAGTCGGTCACTCCCTCTCCACCCGGCTGGTTCGTATGAGGAGTAGATACACGCAACTGGCGTGAGAACGGACTTTCCTTACGGAATGTATAATCAGCGTTCAAGTCCAGTCCTTTAATAGGAGTGTATTGTATACTGAATGTATTCATCAGGTCATATTCCGAATCCGTTCCGTGGCTCTTTCCGTAAGTCAAATCAGCGAAAGTACCGTCGGCAATATCACGCCCCGGTGCATACGGACTGTTTATCATAATGCTTCCGTCAGGATTGTGAGGCAAATACAACGGCGAAGCATGGTAAGTGTATTTCCGCCAGTCTTCATCGTTATTGTTTCCGCTCATATCGCGGGCGTTGGTCACCGGATAATCGTAATCGCTCATATAAATATTGGTAGAGTTGGTGAACTTCAGGTTATCCAGTATCTGAAAATCCACCTTCGAACGCAACGTGTAGCTTTTCATCTTGTCGGGATTGATGCGGTAGATACCGTCACGCGAATAGAAGCGTCCCGACAAATAATAGCGTACGCGGTCGGAGCCTCCGGAGATGTTCAAATTATGCTCCATCGAAGGCTGGTTGTTGCGGAAAATATAATTCCACCAGTCCGTATTGCCATAATGCACATAGCGTTCTACACCATCTATAGTCTTTATCAGCACACTAGGAAGCGACGGGTCTTTCTTACGCGCCTCCATATAAGCATAATCTTCTTCGGTATAGCCTAAATAGGTACTCGTGTTTTCCATCAGGCTCAGCTTATCACTCAACCGTGCCCATTCCAACCCGTCTGTAATGAAATTGTCGGTATTAATGGTCGGATTGCTCCATGCGAAATGATTGGAGTAGTTCACCTGTATCTTCCCTTTCTCGGGATTCTTGGTCGTAACCAATACCACACCAAATGCGGCGCGTGCTCCGTAAATGGCAGCCGAAGAAGCATCCTTCAGAACCGTAACCGAAGCGATGTCCTTCGGATTAATGTAGTTCATATCCCCTTCTACACCATCAATCAGCACCAGCGGTTCGCCTCCGTTGATAGAACCTTCGCCACGCACATTGAACGAGGCTTTCTTGTTAATCGCACCGTCGCTGAACGACACATTGAAGTTGGGGATAAGTCCTTGCAAGGCAGACCCCGTATTGGCGCTGATGCGGTGCTCTATCTCCTTGGACGAAATCTGCGCTACGGAACCCGACAAGTTCGCCTTCTTCGCCGTACCATATCCTACAACCACCACTTCTTCCAATACTTCGGTATCTTCTTTCAATACAACATTCGCCAACGCTTTGTCTGTAGCCTTGAACGTCAATGTCTTGTAACCAATGTAAGAAATATCTATCATCGCATCTTGAGGCACATCGGCAATAGAGAAATTACCGTCCATATCGGTAATGGTTCCGTTTGAACTTCCCCTTACCAATACACTGGCACCGATAACAGGAATGCCAGTCTCATCTACTATCACTCCTTTTACATTGAGTCCCTTTCCTGCGGGTTGCACCTGTTCCTGCGGCTGCTTCGAAATGACAATCATTTTTTCCTGTATAGTCCATGTCAACCCTTTGTCAAGGATTTGCGCCATCACGTCTTCTAAGGAAGCATTTTGAAACGATGCATTCACCTTCCGGTTCACATCCACCTCGTCTGTCTTGTAAACAACAGACAACCCTGTCTGGCTTTCCACTTCTTTCAATACGGTCTTCAACGGAGCATTGCTAAATGTCTTGCTTACCGTCTGGGCGTATCCAAACGTCAACGCACCCCACCCGAATGAAAGGCATAGGAACAGCCTGAGAAAAACTTTTCGGTTGTTCATAATTTTTTAATTTAATGGTTAATTGATTTAATATGATAAACATGATTATCCCATGTTACTGAAAACGGAATGATTTTCTGCAGTGCCTCAAAAATCTGCTCCAAGGTTTCATCGTTCCGCAACGAAATGCTGAAGGTCTGATGCTTCAGCCTTTCATCTTCTATTTCAATCTTCACATTGAAGTGACGTGATAATTTCGTCATCAAGTCCTGGAAAGTAATGTTGTCGTTTACCAGCTGGTTGTCCATCCACGCATTCGACTGGAAAGCATTGACCGACGTGTGTTGTAGTTCACCGGTATTCTTTATCAGTTTCATCTCCTCACCCGGATTCATGTCAATCGACTCGTCTTTATAATTGACCGTAACTCTCCCTTCGATTAAGGTAGTGGAAATAAAGGGATCTCCCTCGTAAGCGGACACATTGAACTTCGTGCCTTTCACCACCACGTCATACCCCTGGGTACGCACGGTAAAAGGCATACCATTTCTTTTCGACACTTCGAAATAACCTTCCCCGTTCAATGTGACGATACGCTCTTCCTCATTAAAATCCGTGGAATACTTCAATGTCGAACCGCTATTGAGCCAGACCAAAGAACCATCGGCGAGAAGCACTTTCGACTTTCCGCCCAACGGAGCCTCGCTGACGAAATAAAAACAGGAATTCGCCTGATGAAAATAATACCATGAAGCTGTGATGGACAAGCATACCAAAATAACGGCGGAAGCGACCCAAGCACCTATCCGCCTGAACGTAAAACGCCGCTTGGGAATCATTGGAGCAATGGCTTCCTTGGCAAGCAAACGTGCCTGAAGTTTCTGCCATTCCCGCTCTACGGAAACGTCTGCCTGTCCCGAATGCAGCCACTCCCGTTCCCATCCCCGGAACAAGGACAGATGATTCGGGCTTTCATGAATGAAGCCGAACAAATCTTCTTCCGCTTCACGGGGTATCTTCCCATTAAAATAGCGGAATGCCAAATCGCGTATGTAAGAAAGTCTATCCATAGAATCTGTTTTCTATAGATAGAACAATCGAAACGAGACTTACCCAACCCCTTTGGCTTTTTTCCAACGAAATTTATTTCAAAAGCAAGAAAGACATAATAATAAGGTAATGTGTATGCGAAGCGTTGTCTTTCAGATAATCGGAAATCAATCTTAAAGACTTAGAAATGTGTTTCTCTACCGCCGTAACCGATATGCCAAGCATTTCCGCTATCTCACGGTTCTTCAATCCTTTAAAGCGGCTAAGAAGGAATATTTCGCGCGAACGGGGAGAAAGCTGTGCCAACGCTTCGTTTATTTGCCGCTTCAAGTCTTCGTATAATACTGGCTCGTCGGCACTCAGCATCAAATCGGCAGAATAAAGTTTTTCTTCTCCGTCCAAATCGTTTAAATAATCAATAGAAATACGACGGACCAATGCACCATGTTTCAAGTAATTCAAACAAGCATTTCGTACCATTAAGAAAAGCAAAGAACTGAGCGATACAGCAGACAATAAACTTCTACGTTCCCAAAAGGTCATAAAGCACTCCTGCAAAATATCACGAGCCACTTCTTCATCTTGTACAAAACGAACGGCATACCCCAACAGCCTGGGATAAAAACGTTTGAACAAATACTCGAAAGCGGCATGATTATCCTGCTTCAAATCCTCTAATAGGACCTCATCTGTAGAGAAGCGATAAGCACCCCATTGATTTAACTGTATCATCATATCCTTAATAGTTCATAAAAATACATCGCCACAAATTTAAGGATTTGTTTCATTCCTTTGCAATAGACCTCTAAATTTTTCACCAGCAACGCTTCCTTTTCCCTCTTTTATTAAAATTTCATGAAAAAACAATTTCATTTATCCACACAGAATGACAAGATTCCTGTTCGCCGCGCATTACTGGACTATACTTCATCATACATTATTTAACGTAGAATAAAATTGGTTTGCGAAAAATACTGCATGTAGTAGAGACGTCACATTGTGGCGTCTCCCCAATCGCGGGGCGCTATATATTTTTGTATGTGAATATATTGTAGATGCATTCAGAGACGCCACAATGTGACGTCTCTACTAAAAAACAGGCTATGTTTTTTCGCAATTCATTTCTGATTGACTATAAAAGGTTGTTGTTATTACCTTCTTGCCTCAACGCGGATAGCTTCGTCTGGTGTAAGATTAATAATCTTCCGCTTGTAAGATTAATAATCTTGCAGCCTGAAGATTAATAATCTTACAGCGGATGCACCTATATGCGTTTGCCGACGCACCTGCATCCGCAAGCTTCCGCAACCAGCTGCATCTTGTAATGATGCCATCCTGACTGTCATCGAATCCCGCTTAAGAGGAGACAAAGGATACGGAACCAAACACCACTCTCTGTGCGCTTTGCTCTCTCAAGAAACAAGCTCTGCGCTTCTGCGTCTCTGCGTTTGATGAAAGAAACCGCAGGGATTTTTCTCTATTCATTTTTGATTGACTATAAATTATATCCATAATTATATAAAAGGATATCGCAGAGGGTTGCTAACTTTGCACCCGAAAACTAAAACACGAACCGATATGAACCCATCTGCTATCCAGAAACAGACATTCCCCGTATTGGGCATGAGCTGCGCCGCTTGTGCCGCACGGGTAGACAAGACCTTAAACCGCCAGCCGGGCGTATGCGCGGCAAGCGTGAATTATGCCGCGGCGACCGCTACGGTGGAATACGACGCTTCGCAATGCTCGCCCGGAGCCTTGCGGAGAGCCGTTCAGGATGCGGGATACGACCTTGTGACCGACACCGGAAAAGACAGCGTGCAAATCGCCGAAGACGCCCATACCCGGCGCTACCGCGACTTGCGCTTCCGCACCCTTTGCGCCATTGCCCTGGCTTTGCCCGTTGCCGTCATCGGGATGTTCTTTATGGATATGCCCTACGCCGGCTGGACGATGTGGATTCTCTCCACTCCCGTGGTATTCTGGCTGGGGAGAGGGTTTTACATCAACGCCTGGAAGCAGCTGAAGCACCGCTCCGCCAATATGGACACGCTGGTGGCAAACAGCACCGGCATCGCTTACCTGTTCAGCCTGTTCAACCTGTTTTTCCCTGAATTCTGGCTGGAGCGCGGCGTCACCCCTCATGTCTATTTCGAGGCGGCGAGCGTCATTATCGCCTTTATCCTGTTGGGACGCACCTTGGAAGAACGTGCCAAGGGACGCACTTCCGATTCTATCAAGAAACTGATGGGGCTTCAGCCCCGCACCGTCACCCGCCTGAACGCGGAAGGTGAATGGGAAGAAACGGAAATCGGGCAGGTGGTGCCGGGCGATATACTAACGGTAAAGCCGGGAGAACGTATCGCGGTGGACGGACGGGTGAGCGAAGGCCATTCGTACGTAGACGAAAGCATGTTGAGCGGCGAGCCGGTGCCGGTATTGAAACAAGCCCCCGACGAGGTTTACGCGGGCACCATCAACCAAAAGGGCAGCTTCTGCTTCCGTGCCGAGAAAGTGGGGGCCGACACCCTGCTGGCACACATCATCCGCATGGTGCAAGACGCGCAAGGAAGCAAAGCCCCGGTACAGAAGCTGGTGGACAAGATTGCGGGCATCTTCGTACCTGCCATCATGGGCACCGCCTTGCTTACCTTCGTCTTATGGCTGGCCCTTTCCCCCCGAAAACGGATTTACCCACGGGCTGCTCTCCGCCGTGACGGTATTGATTATCGCCTGCCCTTGCGCCTTGGGGCTTGCCACGCCGACCGCCATCATGGTGGGCATCGGCAAGGGAGCCGAGCAGGGCATCCTCATCAAAGACGCCGAGAGCCTGGAGACAGCCCGTAAGATAGACACCATCGTATTGGACAAGACCGGCACCATCACCGAAGGGAAGCCCGTGGTGACCGATGCCGTATGGGACACGGAGGACAAGCGCCTGCAAGCCGTGTTCTACGCCTTGGAAAGATGCTCCGAACACCCGTTGGCAAGCGCGGTCGTGCGCTATGCCGAAGACCTTCCCGACATCCCTGCACACATCCTTATCGAAAACGCGGAAAGCCTGACGGGGCAAGGAATCAAAGGCGAGTCTGACGGCAAGACATTCTATGCCGGGAGCCTCCGCCTGCTCACCGAAAACCGCATCGCGGTTCCTGCCCGGCTGCAAGACCGCGCCAGGGCATTCGCCTCCGAAGCCAAGACCGTCATCTGGTTCTCCGACGCCGAAACCGCCCTGGGCGTATTCGCCATTGCCGACCGCATCAAGCCGACTTCGAGACCCGCTATCGAAGCCTTGCAAAAACGGGGGCTGACCGTCCTGATGCTGACCGGAGACAATGCAGCCACGGCGAAAGCCATAGCCGCGCAGGCAGGCATCAAAGAATACCGCGCCGAAATGCTGCCCCAGCATAAGGCGGAAGCCATCAAGCAACTGCAGGCGGAAGGGAGACACGTGGCGATGGCGGGCGACGGCATCAACGACAGCTCCGCCCTGGCACAAGCCGACCTGAGCATCGCCATGGGGCAAGGAAGCGACCTCGCCATGGATGTGGCGAAGATGACGCTTATTTCTTCCGACCTTGGCAAAATAGCCGATGCCATCCGGCTCTCGGTGTTCACCACACGCACCATCCGCCAGAACCTGTTCTGGGCGTTCATCTACAACCTGATAGGCGTACCTGTCGCCGCGGGCATCCTTTACCCGATAAACGGCTTCCTGCTCAATCCCATGATAGCCGGAGCCGCCATGGCGATGAGCAGCGTGAGCGTCGTGACCAACAGCCTCCGCCTGCGGAAGAAACGCATCGGGAAACCGGAAGCGCCTGCTCCGGCTCCGCTTACGGAACCGGAATCGGATGCCCCTCAGGCTCTTGCCCCCAGCGGGCCTCAACCCGCCCCCGCGAGCCGCACCTACCGGGTAGAAGGCATGATGTGCAACCATTGCCGCACATACGTGGAAAAAGCGCTGAACTCGATAGAAGGCGTAAAGGCGCAAGTGACCTTGGAGCCGCCCGTGGCAACGCTTGTCTATGCCAAAGGAAAAGCGCTTCCGGTAGAAACCCTCCAGCAGGTGATAACGGAAAAAGCGGGAGATTATACGATAAGTGAAGAATAATCTGTATCTTTGGGCTTACACAAATCCGGCGTGACAAGGCACTGTTTCTGTAGAGACGATGTGCACATCGTCTCTACAGCGTAGCATAAAAATGCACATTTTATAGTAAAACAAAATTGGTTTGCGAAAAATTCTTGATGCATTGTCATCCTGATGTATTGTCATCCTGAACGAACGTGAAGGATCTCGTGTACATCCACGTGGGCGCATCCGAGATGCTTCACTTCGTTACCAATGACGGATTATCCTTAACCCTCTTGTCATTCTGACGACTGTAGGGAGGAAGAATCTCACATCCACGTGGATGTCTACGAGATCCTTCGCTGGCGCTCAGGATGACAATACCTGTCATAATCGAATGGAGTTTCCATTGGAAATGGGCACTCAGCATGACAAATGATTTTTCGCATTTCATTTCTGATTGACTATAACGCCGCTTAAAGTATAAAAAAACTTTCGAACATTGCATACATCCGAGTAAAATCGTACCTTTGGCTTTCATTACACACATAAAACGGCACTAATATGAAAAAAAACATACTGAAAGGCTTGCTTTGCCTTACGTTAGCGATAGCCTCCCTTCCGTTTTCTTCGTGCAAAGACGACGGCTATCCGCCCATCACGCTCACCTCTGTATCGAGTGAAACGCCTTCATTGGAAAACAATGTCCTGGAAATGCCGCTCTTCAGCGAGGGAATAAGCTTCTACATCGCAGGAGGGAACGGAAGCTACATCATCGAAGCCCCCGACACGGACAAGATAGACTACCGGTATGACGGGAACCAGCTGACCATCCTCCCGAAAGCACTGGGAACCGCCTCGCTGACCATCTCTGACCGGGCAGGCAACCATACGACGTTGCAGGTGAACGTGTCTTACCCCGAAACCACGTATGAGGTAAGCGAAGTTTCGGGCGTCGCGCGGGGCGGAGGGCTTACGCAAGACGAAACCCTCGACATCCAGCACGCCATCGTAGCCAACGCATTCGTGCAGGCAGGAGGGAAATATGTCTTCACCTACACCAACGAGAGCCATACGGAAGGCATGGTGACGCTCTATGCGGACGGGACGGGCACCGACGAACGGCACGGCATCTTTACGCAAACCGCACAGGACAACGGAGACCTCCGGATACACATCGAACTGACCGGCGGGACGGAATATGACCTCACCCTCTCGGATTCGTCCGACCCCGGCACGGAAAGCGGGACGGCACCGGGACGCTTCATGCGGCAAGACGTGACCGGCACGTACCGCGCAAGCTATCCGGAACTGGAGGAAGCCTACTGCCTGCAATACATCCCCGGCGAAACCCTTTGAACATGACGGAGCGCATCGAACTGCAAGCGTTCGACCTGTACAGGCAAATCGAACGGATTCACCGGCGCCCTGCGGCAAGCCCCGAAAACCTGACGGACAAGTACATCCGGCTCTATAAATTGCTGGAACAGGCGTGTTATGAGCAGACCTCGGAAATGACGCTTTCCTTCTCCAACCTGTTCTCGCGGCTGGACTTCGTATGCAAGGAAAAGCGCATGACACCCGCCGACCGGTATGCCATCCAAACCATGCGGCGGAACGGCAAGAAAGCCCTAAACGGGAAGCTCACGCCCGATATGGAGACCTACCGGTACGACTTGCGCGCCCTGGCGCGCTTCGTATCTTTGGCATACGATGCGCCCATCCCCCCGGGCCTGCAAGCGGAAATCCCGGACGAAAACCGCCCGTACCACGAGGGCGGACAGACCTACGTGCCCTACGTGCGCGTGGTGGTATCCAGCTGGACCGACAGCAAGATATACGCCTCATCGGACAACGAAGCGGACCCGTTCATCGTCATCGATTACCTCCAAGGGGGATACAACCACGACTTGGGCTACCTCCGCGAACTGCTCAAGGAAAACATGCAGCTCAACCTCTTGGACGCCCGTATCAACGAACACCATGAATACGTCCCGAAACTCATCGTGGCGCATCCCGATTACCTGATTGACATCAGCTCGCTGGCGGCTTGCTTCCGCGAGTACGGGCATCATCCGCTTAACTTCTTCCTCAATAAAATCAAGCCGCGCGCCAATACGTCGCCCATCCTGCTGGGAAACCTCGCCAGCCAGTTCCTGGACGATTACATCAACGAAGAGGCAGACGCCCCGGTGTCGTACGCACAGACCCTGAAGAAGTTCTTCGCTTCTTCGGCACTGGAGTTCTGCACCTGCGACCTCGCCGCCGATTTCCATGCCTCGGCACAAAAGCAGATGCTGAACATCCGTTCGTTCGTCCACGACATCCTGCCCCGCAACCTGACGGACTTCGACAGGCGGAACACCCTGCTCGAAGCCTCGTTCGTGTGCGAAAAGCTCGGCTTGCAGGGACGTGCCGACATGCTCCAGAAAGACCTGAAAATCCTTATCGAGCAGAAGGCCGGCAAGCGGGACGAGTACAACCGCCGGCACAAGGAAGACCACTATGTGCAGATGATGCTTTACCAGGGCGTCCTGATGTACAACTTCGGACGGAAAGCCGACGACACGCAAACCCTCCTGCTCTACTCGAAATACGATGACGGGCTGATGCCGGAGCATTTCTCGGAAACCCTGTTCCGCGAATGCATCCGCCTGCGCAACTACATCGTATGCGAGGAAATGGCATTGGGCGAAGGCGGCATCTCCCCGCTGATGGAAGAAATCGATACGGACATGCTGAACCAGAAAGGCGAATCGGGCAAGCTATGGACGATGTACCAAAAGCCGGAGCTGGACAGGCTGATAGCCCCGCTCAAACGGGGCACCCCGCTGGAGCGCGCCTACTTCCAGCGCTTCTTCACCTTCGTTTCGAAAGAACAGATACTGAGCAAGACGGGAGGGAACAACGATTCGTCGAGAGGGTTTGCCAGGCTTTGGCACACGCCGACCGCCGAAAAGATTGAATCGGGAAACCTCCTGTCCGGGCTGAAAATCACCGGCAAGCGGCAGAGCGCGCCGGGAAAAGGATTCGACCTCATCACGCTCGGCATCCCCCGTCAAGGCGATGACTTCCTCCCCAATTTCCGCACCGGAGACATCGTTATCCTTTATCCCTGCCAAGACCAGCCCGACGCCCGCCGGGAGATATTGATGAAAGGAAGCCTGGCGGAGATACGCCCCGACCGGATTACCGTACAATTGCGCAACGGGCAACAGAACAAGGACATCATCGGAACCGAAGCGGACACGTTCGCCCTGGAGCATGACGCGTCGGACGTATCCGCCACCAACGCCATGCGGGGGCTGTATGCCTTCCTCTCGGCAAGCAACGACCGGAAGCAGCTCTTGCTGAACCAACGCACGCCGGAACGCGACCCCTCGCGCAAGCTGAACGGAGAGTACGGAAGGTTCGACGAGCTCATCCTGAAGGAAAAGCAAAGCAAAGACTATTTCCTGCTGGTAGGCCCTCCGGGAACGGGAAAGACCTCGTGCGCCCTGCGCTACATGGTAGAAGAAGCCCTGACCGACCCGCAAACCTCCCTTCTGCTGCTGTCCTACACCAACCGTGCGGTAGACGAAATCTGCCACATGCTGACAGAGTCGGGCATCGCCGAACGCCACCCGTTTATCCGCATCGGGAACGAAATGGCATGCGACAAGCGTTTCGTCCCCTACCTGTTGAAGAACAGCCTGGCGGATTGTCCCAAGCTGAGCGACATCCGTGCCCGCATCGCCCGCACCCGCATCTTCACAGGAACCACCAGCGCCCTCAACGGACGTCTGTACCTGTTCGGCATGAAGCACTTTCAGACCGCGATTATCGACGAAGCCTCCCAGATACTGGAGCCCGACCTTATCGGCATCCTCTCGGCACAAGACGCAACGGGAAACGCAATTGACAAGTTCGTACTGATAGGCGATTACAAACAATTGCCCGCCGTAGCCCAACAAAACGAGGCAGAAGCCCGGGTGACCGACCCGCTCCTGCTCGGAATCGGGCTGACGGATTGCCGCAACTCGCTTTTCGAACGCCTGTACCGGCAATGCCCTCCGGAGTTCCGGAGCGTGCTCCGCAAGCAAGGGCGCATGCACCCTGCCATCGCCGAGTTCCCTAACCACGCCTTTTACGCGCAGGAGCGGCTGGAACCCGTGCCCCTTCCGCACCAGGAAGAAACGCTTCCTTACCGCCCCGTCGAGCCGAAAGACAACCTCGACAAGCTGATGCTGCAAAGGCGCATGGTCTTCATCGCCTCGGAGGCTCCCGACGACACCACCCGTTCGGACAAGACCAACCCGAACGAAGCCCGCATCGTAGCCGTATTGCTGGAACGCATCCACCGGTTCGCAGGGCCCGAATTCGATGCCCATAAGACCGTGGGGGTCATCGTGCCCTACCGGAACCAGATAGCCATGATACGCCAAGAAGTGTCCCGGCTCGGCATACCGGAGCTGGAGGCGGTTTCCATCGATACGGTGGAACGCTATCAGGGAAGCCAGCGGGACGTGATTGTCTACTCGTTTACGGTGCGCGACTTCAACCAGCTGAACTTCCTCGCCGCCAATACCTTCCGCGAAGGAGACTATACCATCGACCGCAAGCTGAACGTAGCCATTACCCGTGCCCGCAAGCAATTGTTCCTCACCGGAAACCCGGAAATATTGGGCGCGAACCTGACGTTCTACAAGCTGATGGAATACATCCGCATGCACAACGGATACGTCCAGACCTCGCTGGAACGCTTTTGCCAAGGAGACTTCGAGGTGCATGACTTCGCGCCGGACTGGGACTTGCACTCCGGACATTATCCGCTCTCTCCGGCATTCATCCGGGCATTCGAGCAAACCATCGGAAAACCGTTTGCCTCCGGCACGCCGAACGAAAGCGCCCGCCTCCGCGAACTTCTCGCCTACGGACGCTATGATTTCCGCCCGACCGGTGACACCGTCCGGCGCACACAACTCTATACCTACTATTATATGCGGCGCAGCTATTGTGCCGCCCGCGCCCTGTATGAAACCGTCGGGAGCTGGCTTTTCCCTGCCGTCCGCAACGTGTCGGGACGCGTTGTCTTCTGCGATTTAAGCTACGAAGGAGGCGCTTCGGGACTTGCCTTCGCCGATGCCTGCCGGCGCTTGCCGCATGCCGGCATCGCTTATCTGGGCATTTGCCCCATCGAAGAAATGCAAGACACGGCACGCCGCATGTTCCAGACCGAAGGATACCAAGCCGTACAAGCCCTTTTCCATGCAAGGCTGGAAGACGTGCCCGCTTCGTTCTGGCATGCCCATGCCACGGTTTCCGAACTGATTGTGTTCAATGTCTCCAACCTGACCGGGCGCATCCCGCCGGCGGAATCCCGCCATCTGGCATGGCAAATCAACCGGCTGGTGCAAGCCTATCCGCTCAACCGGTTCGCCCTGCTCCTCCGCGACGATGCAGGCGAACGCAGGAACGTGCATGCGTATCAGGCATTTTGCGCGCAATTATCCCCCCTGCTTGTGCCGCTTACCGAAAGCATGCCCGCCGAAGGGAAATTCTACTACACCCCCAGCCCCACGGAGTCCGTTCCGGCATCCGAAACCTTCTGCTACGAGGTGCGGGTCACTCCGTAATTTTTTACTTGGGATTCCGTGACGCCAACGTTTCCGTAGAGACGATGTGCACATCGTCTCTACATTTGCCGGCATATACAAAGGCACATGCACGTAATATAAAAATTTGGATATCAGCATTTTGCCCCTACATGGGATGTTTGCGGATATTCAATTAAAAATTTTACGCCTTGATAAGCTTCAAGAACTTCTCCACATCCCGGCAAATCATGGCATATACCGGCGAGTTCTTGTAATTGGTGTTCTTGTGAATGACCAGCGACACGTCCACCTGACTCCGCTGGTAGGCGGTCAGTTCGTTGCGCCGCTGGGTTTCGTGCAGGGCGAGGTCGTTTATCTGTTGCTCGCGTTCGCGCCGCAAATACGTGCATACCGGCACCAGCAGGCGCATCACCACATTATCGAGGATGTGATGCCCCTGGATGAACATGTAGGTGTTTTCGGGATAAACCCCCAGCTTCCTGAACTCGTCTTTCATGGCTTCTACCTCGGGAATGCCTTCGGGATGACGGTGCTCCAAATCACGCAATTTACGGCCTACCTTCTTAGCCATAACCCCCAGGCTGTACTCCGGATGCCGGATGCCCACCTGGTCTATCCGTACGTACGAGCAAAAGTCGAGCAAGGAAAACTCGCTCAGGTTGTGCTTGCGGTAGAACCACACCGACCATACGAACAAGGGGTAGGCTATCTGCGAATAGAGTTTCATGTAACCGGGGAAGTCAATCAAGACGTGATCGTTCAGCGTTGCCATGACGCACACTTCGTGCAGCCCTTCGGCATAACAATGGTAATTTTCGATGGCGTACGCGTAAGTCTGAAGCACGTACGGGCACTCTATCATGTAGCGCGAAGTCTGGGTACACCCCTGCAACAGGTAATCGTAATCGCTGTCCACACACGCAATCATGTTCTCGCCCAACTGCCTGCCCAGCTGGTTCATCAGCACACTTTTCTTGCCCTTCGCCAACGATGTGCGCGAGGGAAGCATGACCTCGAAATAACGGTTCTCGTTCTCGTAATCGGCCAATAAGGAACGCCAAAAGGAGATATCATCGTAGCTTTCCACGTATGCCACGATTTTCCTCCGCGCGCGTTTGGGCTTCAGGCTATTGGCTGCGCCCAAATACATCGAAGACAAGTTCTCGGTAAGTCTTTTTCCCATAGCCGCAAAGTTTTAGCGTGTAGTGATGTCGCTCACCTCGGTCACGGCATCAATCCAGCCGTTCATAATCACCGCCGGCGAGTGAGTGGTAAGTATGATTTGCACGTTCGGGTTCAGGGTACGGATGAGCGAGATGAGCCTCTGCTGCCATTCCACATGCAGGGAGATTTCAGGCTCGTCCATGAAAAGGGAACAATGCCGGTTGTCTTGCACCAATACCGTAAGCAGGATGACGAGCATCTGCTTCTCTCCCGAAGAAAGCTGGTAAGGAGTCAGTTCGTCCCCGTCCTGCTCGAAGAGGATTTCATTGCTTTTCCGGTTTATCTTCTTTCCGGTATCGCTGAAGAGGTCGTCCACCAGGTCTTGGAACTTGGTCTTGGGTTTCGACACTTCCGCCGCCTGCGCCTGTTGCTCCAGCACGCCGCTGGTCAGCATCTCGATAATCCGGTTCCCGATGTTCACCTGATAATCCAAATACCGGCGTTGCAACTGGTATAATTGCCAGTCCAGCTCGGTCTTGACATCCTGGTTTCCGATTTTCTCGAGCAGGCCCGAGCTGATGAGCGGGCGGTCGAAGCTGCGTATGACATCGAAATTGATGTACGTGGCGTCCTCGGGCGAAAAGACGAACGACACGCCTTCTTTCTCAAAATCATTGGTCAGCGCGCCTCCTTCCAACGCGGTCAGGCTCCGGACGGAATTGTTCAATATCGTACTTTTCCCGATGCCGTTCACGCCGCTCAGGATATTCACATCGGCACGCAGGTCCCACGAAATGTTCTTACGCCCCCACATACCTTTGATTTCAATGCGCTTGATATAATCTGCTTGCTTTTTCATGGCTATTATTGGGTTTATGCCTTTAATCTTCGTAAAAATAAAGATAATAATGGAATTAATCAATGTTTTCGCCTTTCTTTTTTCGCAGAACTTGTACCTTTGCAAAGCGAAATCCCAAAGATATGAAAGAAACGACTTCCATACATTCACCGGTCCTCTACCTGCAACATCAATACGAGTTGCTCAAACTGGAATACGAATACGAGAAAAAGCAGTTCGAGCAACAGACTGAGCTGATGGGAATCGGCAGGAAAATAAAGCGGGGCGTATGCTGGTATCCGCTGAACATCGGGCGGAGCTATTACAATGCCTTGAACCAATTAGTGGTAGAGGTGGAACGCCGCGAGGACAAAGACATCGAGCACCTGTTCGAATACGGGCGCCCGGTATGCTTCTTTACGCAAGACGTATCGGGGAAACTGACCTACCTTCCTTTCGTAGCCACGGTAAACTATGCCGACGAAGAGCGTATGGTGGTGATTCTTCCCAATTCCGATGCACTGGCTTCCCTGCAAGGAAGGGAAATGACGGGCGTGCAGCTTTATTTCGACGAGACCAGCTACCGGCTGATGTTCGAGGCGCTGAAGCAAGTCATTTCAGCCAAGAATAACCGTCTGGCGGAATTGCGTGACATTTTTCACGGAACGCAACCGGCATCTGTCTTTTCTTTCCAACCCCTGCGCTTCCCTTGGCTGAACCCTACACAGGAAGCGGCGGTCAACAAGGTCCTGCATGCCAAAGACGTGGCAATCGTGCACGGCCCTCCCGGAACGGGAAAGACCACCACGCTGGTGGAAGCCATCTACGAAACCCTGCACCGCGAAAACCAAGTATTGGTGTGCGCGCAAAGCAACATGGCGGTAGACTGGATTAGCGAAAAGCTGGTAGACCGGGGCGTGAACGTGTTGCGCATCGGGAACCCGACCCGCGTAAACGACAAGATGCTTTCATTCACCTACGAGCGCCGCTTCGAGGCGCATCCCGACTATACCCAGTTATGGGGCATCCGCCGGGCCATCCGTGACCTTTACGCACGCCTGCACAAGGCAAGCGACCGCGAGCATATCCGCACGAAAATCAACGCCTTGAAAGACCGTGCCTCGGAGCTGGAAATCCGCATCAACGCCGCATTGTTCTCCGAAGCAAGGGTTATCGCCTGCACCCTGACGGGGAGTGCCAGCCGGTTATTAATCGGACAAAAATTCGGGACATTATTCATCGACGAAGCCGCCCAAGCCTTGGAAGCCGCCTGCTGGATAGCCATCCGGAAAGCCGACCGTGTCATCTTCGCCGGAGACCATTGCCAGCTTCCGCCCACGGTAAAAAGCGTCGAAGCCATGCGCAGCGGACTGGGACATACCTTGATGCAATGCATCGTCAAGCAAAAGCCCGATACGGTTTCCCTGTTGAAATTGCAATACCGGATGAACGATGAAATCATGCGTTTCTCGTCCGAATGGTTCTACGGAGGCATGCTCCAGTCGGCTCCCGAAGTGAAATACCGCGGCATCCTCGATTTCGATACACCCATCGAATGGATAAACACAGAAGGAATGGATGCCGGCGAAGAGTTTGTAGGCGAAAGTTACGGGCGCATCAACAAAGCCGAAGCCGAACTCTCCATCGGCCAGCTGAAATCCTACATCACCCGCATCGGCAGGGAACGGTTCCTCGAAGAACGCATCGATGTCGGGTTGATTTCTCCCTACAAGGCACAAGTGCAATACCTCCGCCAGCTGCTCCGGCGCGACGCGTTCTTCAAGCCCTTCCGTTCCTCGATAACGGTCAATACGGTCGACGGTTTCCAGGGACAGGAACGTGATGTAATCCTCATCAGCCTGGTGCGTGCCAACGAGGACGGCCAGATCGGGTTTCTCAACGACTTGCGCCGGATGAACGTAGCCATCACCCGTGCCCGCATGAAGCTCATCATCTTAGGCGATGCCTCCACCCTGACGCGCCACGCCTTCTACCGGAAGCTGTATGAGTATATCGAGGGGCTGCATGAAGCATGACAAGTGGTCATTCCACTTCGGTATGGTCTGCATCATTTTGCCTTTTCACCCGTTTTACCGTATGCTTGATTTTGCCTATCAGGAAATTGAGTTCAAGGCTTGATTCTGTTTCGGATGTTTCCAGGTCAGGCATGACTATGCTTGAAAGCATTTCTCCAATGTGTTGCATCTTGGATTGCTGCGACTTGCCATCCGTTTCACCGTGTAAGGCATGCAATTCACGCTTGAGCTGGCGCACAGAAGCAAATGTCTCTATGATAGCAAGGGTGGCTTGCGTAGCTTGCGGACTTTTCAGGATAGTGGCAAGCATATACAATCCTTTCTCCGTGAACGCTTTGGGGAGGACACGGGTCTTGGGTGATAGATTTGCGGTCAAAATATTTGACCGCAAATCTGTAAATTCCTGTTTGTCAAGCTCAAGTACGTATCCACTCGGAAACTTCTCCGGATTGTTACGCACAGCTTGATTGACTTCTTTTGTCCTCACCCCATATAATTCTGCAACATCCACGTCTAATATCACCTGACAATCTCTAATCAGAATGATTTTTTGCCGTACCTGTTCAAATAGATTGACTGTACGTTGAGGGATGCGTTCTGCCCTTTCGTTTAAACCGTTGTTTTTATCCATGATAAAGTTTATGTCATTTATTGAAGTTCTTTATAGACAATAACGCAAACCGTATCATAAGTACATCACAAAACACAAACGGAATAAATAAAAAAATCTGTGCCCATTAAAATAGGATAAACCTTACCGCAACACCGCCTGCCGCTTCTTCCGGAACTCATACAAGCGTTTTAAGGCATGTTTCCGGCTCAACAGGATTTCCCTCCGGTAGAGGAAGAATGTAAGAAAGAAATAAATGCCTGCCTGCATCCATAATGCCCGGTATTCGGGCAAGACATCGTTCAGTGTGGCTCCCATCGTCTGTATGCGGATATATCCGTTGATGCCGAAAGTAGAAGGGAATATCCACGACACCGCTTTCCAGAAATCCGGGATTGCCGCTCCGGGCCATGAAATGCCTGAGATGAACAACAAAGGCAACGATGTGAACACGAATATCATCATGCAGTCTTCACGCCTCCGGATGAGACACGAACATGCCATGGCAAAGAAAATGCATGCCAGCAGGTAGGGCAGGACAAAGGCTGCCAATGTATCCGGCGAAGCAAGAAAGACCAGCCGGAACATCTTGGGCACCGCACAAAGGATATATGCCGCCACGGCAAGATAGACCAAAAGATAAGCCAAGGACTTCCCGAAAATAATGCGGATGGCACCCTGATAATGGCGTACCATGGGCACCAAATCCCGGAAACGGTTGTTCTCGCGCGCCGTACCCGCCGACAGACCTATCCCGAGCAATAAGGTCTGCTGGATAATCAGGATAAGCACAGCAGGGATAAGAAAGCTGGCGAATCCGTCCTGCGGATTATAGAGCGATACCGCTTCGTAATCTATCGGGCGGACCGTAATCTCATCCTGCCGCCCGGTGGTATTGCCCGCACGCCGGATTTGGATATCTTTGTTCATCTCCAGCGAAGCCTCGGTATTGGCAAGCAAAAGCGCCTTATAATAAAGCATGCCGCTCATGTCGGCAAAGATGGAAACATGCGCCTGCTCTCCCGAAGCCAAGTCGCGGCTAAAACCTTCGGGAACATAAACCACGCCGTATATTTTTTGCTTTTTCAGCAAAAGCCGGGCTTCTTCCATATCGGAACAATAAGACACGATACAGACATCCGGACCTCCGTCTACCCGGCGGAGGTATTCGCGGCTCACGGAAGAACGGTCGGCATCGACCACAGCCACGGGCACTTCACGCACTACTTCATTGGTATAGATGAATGCATAGACCAGCGGATACGCCAAAGGCACAAGGAGGAAAAAAATCAGTACGCCCTGGTCTTTGACGGTCATCTTCAGCTCTTCCTTACAGATATGGAACAATCCGGCGATGCCCTGCTTTATAGTATGTCTGAACGAATATTTTTTCATAATCCATCGGTTTTAGGGGATATATACATAGTGCAACATTTCCGTGCGCAACTTCTTCAGCACAAAGAACGGAAGAAGCAGGAAAAGCAAAAGCGCCACTATGGGTTGCCATACATAGACGAGCGGATAACCGTTTAAGGCAAGGTTTACATATATCAGGAAATAATGCCGTAAGGGGAATAAAACCGCCAGCCCTTGCAAGACGGGATGCATCGCCATGACCGGAAAGGTAAAGCCGGAGATGGAAAATGAAATGACTCCCCATAACGAAGCCGCACTCAAGGCAAGGCGGAGGGTGCCGAACATGCCAAAGAAGAAGATGCCGACCGCCTGCGAAGCCAGCACCAGCAACAATCCCGCAAGAAGCATCGGGAAAATGCCGCTATTGCAAGGATAATGCAAGAACCCGTACAGATAGACATTATAGAATACGGTCACGATAAAGAAGATAACCGTATGCGGCAAGAGTTTCCCTACCAATGCCGTGCTGATGGAATTGTCTGCCAGACGCATCAGGACGTGTGCCGTATTTTCCTTCAGCTCCATGCCTAACGCATACGAGGTGGTCAGGAAAATGAGCAACATCAGGATGCCCGGCAATAAGGTATTGCACAAATACACCGAATAATTCAGCCACGGATTGTTCAACGCATGGGTGTCAATAACGACGGGCTGGAGAAACGCCATTGCCTGCTCTTCGGTAGCCCCCTTGGCTAAAAGCGTGCTCTGCCCGATGGCACCCGAAGCAAGTTCCGACATCGTGCGCTGGTCGCGGTACAGCAACGACCCTGCGATGAGGTACGCGTAATTGATGTAAAACGACACGCGGGGCTGCCTTCCGGAGATAGCTTCCTCGGTGGTGCCTTCGGGTATGTAATAAAAAGCATAAATCTCGCCACGCTGGACCGCCTTGCGTGCTTCGTGGAAATTTGCATAACGAGCCGTGACATGCGTTTGCTGGAATGCATCCAAATTGCGGATGATGCTTCGCGTAGTCGCCGTATTGTCCATATCCACAACACCTGCGGGCATGTTTGTAGGCAAGCCGTTTGCCATCAGCGTGGTAAAGAACACGTAGCAGAATACCGGTGCTATTACCATGCAGAAGAGGTAAATCGGCCGGGTCGCGATGTGCCGCAGTTCGCGTACGGCTATACGGTACAGGCGTTTATGAATGGTTGTGTATTGCATAATCCTTCCTTTCTTGTTTCTTTTTTCACCACAGATTACACAGATTTTCATAATTGATTAAATAAAATAATCTGTGTAATCTGTGGTGAAAAAACACTCATTCCACCCCTTTGACTATCGCCGACATGCCCGGCCGCAGGTTCTCCACGGGCTGTACGGGCTTGGCTTTAATTTCGAATGTCTTCAGGTCGAAACCGCCGGTGGTCTTGGTCGCCTTCCATGCGGCATAAGTTCCTAAGTCTTTCATATAGGTCACTTTAAATGTGGCGTCTTTTTCCAATGCCGGGATAAACGCCGAAATCTCACCCCCTACATGGAAATCTTTCAGATAGTCTTCACGCACGTTAAACGTCACCCACATGTCATCCAGTTGGGCTACATTCATGATGGGTGCTCCGGTGCCGACCAGTTCGCCTACCTTAGGGAATATCTCCGTCACTTCTCCATCGGCAGATGCCGTGAGATACGTTTCGCTGATGTAGGAACTGACTTCCGCCACAGCACCTTCGGCTTGCCTTACCTTGGCTTGCGCCATGAGTTTATCTTCCCGCTGCGTCCCGTTTTGCGCCATGGTGTATTGGGCTTCCGCCGCCCGTTCGGTAGCTGTCATGGCGTCATATTGCGCTTTTGCCTCGTCGCGCTTCTGCGCCGACACTACGCCCGCTTCGTACAGGCGGTTCACACGCTGATAAGATTTCTCCGCAATTTCTTTTCCGGCTTTCGCTTTCTGCCACATCTCGTATGCCTCCTGAAGCTTCTCGGCACGCGTGCCTTTTTCGGCTTTCTCGTTCAGGGCCTGAGCCGCCTGTTCCAATGCCTGTGCCTGCGAGAGCTTTGCCACCACATCGGGCGCTTCGAGGATGGCAAGCGTATCGCCTTCCCTTACCTGGTCACCCTCGCTTACAAAGAATTTCAGGATACGTCCGGGCACCTTGCTCGACACCCGGTATTCGGTCGCTTCGGCTTGTCCCTGAATGATTTCCGTTCCTTTCCGGAAGGTGAAAAAGCCGATGACACTGACTATTACAACCACCCCTACCAGGGTAATGAATGCCAGCGTAATGTTGCTGCGTTGCGTTCTTTCTGTCATATTGCCTTATTTTTAATTACCACATTTCAAACTCACTACAGAGAAACACCGATGATTTACGAAGTACGATTCAATTTCAAAAAGCAAATTGTCCAATCGCAAATGAAAAGCTCTGCGGTGAAAATATTCATTTTGTATACATATCCAATGTCCCCATTGATTTGTTCAAATAAATCTCGCTCATCTTCAGGTCGATTTGCGCATCAATCTTGCCCGACTGGGCAGAGAGCCAAGCGGTCTGGGCTTCGAGCACATTGCTGGTCGGGATAACCCCCTCCCTAAACCCGAAATTCGCATAACGGAGGTTTTCTTCCGCCTTTTCCATGTTTTTCTCCGCCATCGCAAGTTTCTTGGCGGCTTCGTTCACCTTATACGAGTTTTGAGTTACCTGAAGCTCAATCTTCTCGCGCGCGTCATCAAGCCGGTACCGGGCAATATTGGCTTCGGCTTTCGCCGCACGCACCTTATAAATATTTTCTCCCCAATGGAATACAGGGATTGTCACGACCACCCCGATACCCCATGTCCCGCGGAACTTATTCTCGAACCCGTTGAAAAGCGAAGGATTGGAAAACAAATAGCTGGCGGTCAGACCGATAGAGGGGAGATAACCGGCACGTGCCACATTCACCTTCTGGCGGTAGATTTTCGAAGCCAGCTCCAAGCTCTTCAACTCTTCGCGGTTCGCCAAAGCCGTATTCACATTACTTTCGGTAAATGTGTCGGGCAAGGCAAGGTCTTCCATCTCTTCATCCGCAAGCCGGATTTCGGTGTCAAGCGGCAAGCCGCACAACTGGCAAAGCACCATCTTCGACAGGCTTAACCCGTCTTCTACCTGCACCAAAGCCATTTCAGCCTCGTTCACCTTCACCCGTACGCTTAATGCATCGGCTTGGGTAGCAACACCTTCTTCCAGCATTTTGTTCACATCCGAATCCAGTTTCCGCACCAGTTCCACAAAACTCTCGGCAAGCCGTTTCTTGTTCACCAGCGAGATGACCTGCCAATAAGCCTGGTCGGTACTCATCACCACGTCCTGCATGCCCGTAGCGTGTTGTGATGCAGCCAATTGCTCCGCATACTTCGTAATCTTATTGTAAGCAAGAATTTTGCCGCCCATAAAAATCGGCTGGGTCAACGTTGCCGCACCGGCATACAGGTTTCTCGTATCCGTGCGGAAAGCGTCCACAATGCCTTGCCCTACCCCGTTCAGCGCACCGGGCAATTGCCCCATGACGCCGCTTAACGGCTCAAGCAAAGGGAGCAGCTCGGGGTGGCTCACCGCTATCTGCTGCAACTGGTTCCCGAACTGTTGCAATTGAGCCCCTACCGCTGTACCGACATTTCCTATGGCATTTTTCTGGGCATCGCTCAATAAGGAGATTTCTTTCTGGGTGCGCATATAGGTGCCCCCCACATCAATCTTAGGCAAGAAATTAGTAAATGCCGCTTTTTGCTCATAATGCGCCGCCTTGACTTTCTCCTGCGACATGCGCAGTTCCTTATTGTTGGCCAAAGCCAAGGCACGGCAGCTATCCAGCGTAAGCACACGCTGGGCATGCGAAGCAAGGGCAAGCGTCAATAGCAGAACAAGATTCAGAATTTTTTTCATACTCATTCACTTTTAGTATCCATGCTTATAAAGGTTATACCGCCTGAATAAACATAGCAAATTTATAAAAAATAAACCAAACGACCAAAGGTTTTGTTCAAGCGATAAGGCTAAAAATGTACAATCTTCATTGCATACCGTTATGCCGGCGCGCGAAGCTATATGCACCGGGCTACGCATGTATATTCCCGACGCGATGCAACTATTAGGATGAATTTGTTTGAAACAAAGCTCATCTCATGCCCCAGCCTGAGCGCGTTACAGCGTTACAATTACAATTACAATAAAGCAAAAATCAATTTCTCCAGAGACAAACAACCGATAACAATATAACAAATAACAATATAACAATTAGCTAAAATCAGTTTTACCCAAAAGGAGAGCGAATAAAACAATTATATACTATATATAAATATATATATTTATATATAGTATATAATTTATGTAATGGTTTCCTTCAATTCAGTTTCTCATTTCATTAATTGTTATATTGTTATTGTTATATCGTTATCATTTAATTGTAATTGTAACGCTGTAACGCCTGAACAAGCTTGAAAGCAGCGCCTCGGAAACATTTGGATTTCTCAATAATTATCCGTATATTTGCAACAAGCAGAAAACGATTATGAGCGACGACACATTAGACAAAAACGAAACAACGGATATACCTGAAAAAGAATCGGATACGAATTACAAGCCCGCCTCGCCGGCGGACAAGGCAGTGAAATACCAGCTGAGCGGAATGTATCAGAACTGGTTCCTCGACTATGCCTCGTACGTCATTCTGGAACGTGCCGTACCCCACATCAACGACGGACTGAAACCGGTGCAGCGGCGCATCCTGCACGCCATGAAACGGCTGGACGACGGACGCTACAACAAGGTGGCGAACATCGTGGGGCATACCATGCAGTTCCATCCGCACGGCGACGCTTCCATCGGCGACGCACTGGTGCAGCTGGGGCAGAAAGACCTGCTCATCGATTGCCAGGGAAACTGGGGAAACATCCTCACGGGCGATGATGCAGCCGCCCCCCGATACATCGAAGCACGCTTATCGAAATTCGCCCTCGACGTGGTGTTCAATCCCAAGACCACCGAATGGCAGGCCTCTTACGACGGGCGCAACCGCGAACCCGTCACCCTGCCGGTCAAGTTCCCCCTGTTGCTGGCACAGGGCGTAGAAGGCATCGCCGTAGGACTTTCATCGAAAATCCTGCCTCACAACTTCAATGAGTTATGCGATGCAGCCATCGCTTACCTGCACGGCGAAGAGTTCCACCTCTACCCCGACTTCCAGACCGGAGGGGCGGTAGACGTGTCGCGCTACAACGACGGCGAGCGGGGCGGAGTGGTGCGCGTACGTGCCAAGATATCGAAAATAGACAACAAGACACTCTGCATCAGCGAAATTCCCTACGGGAAAACCACATCGTCGCTCATCGACTCTATATTGAAAGCCGTAGAAAAAGGGAAAATCAAGGTGCGCAAGGTAGACGACAATACCGCCGACAAGGTGGAAATACTGGTACACCTCGCCCCCGGAGCCTCGTCGGACAAGACGCTGGACGCCCTTTATGCCTTTACGGATTGCGAAGTGAACATCTCGCCCAACTGCTGCGTCATCGAGGACAAGAAGCCGCATTTCCTCTCGGTAGGCACGGTGCTCCGCAAGTCGGTCGACCACACCCTCGGGCTCCTGCGCCGCGAACTGGAAATCCAGCGCGACGAGACCCTGGAGACCCTGCACTTTGCCTCGCTGGAGAAAATCTTCATCGAAGAGCGCATCTACAAAGACCGCGGCTTCGAGCAAGCCGAAAACATGGACGCCGCCTGCGCCCACATCGACGAGCGGCTTACCCCGTTCTATCCCCAAATGGTGCGCGAAGTGACCAAGGATGACATCCTGCGCCTGATGGAAATCAAGATGGCACGCATCCTGAAGTTCAACAAAGACAAGGCGGACGAGAACATCGCCCGGCTGAAGGCGGACATCGAAGAGACCGAAAACCACCTGGCACACATTACCGACTATACCATCGCCTGGTTCCGCCGCCTGAAAGAGAAATACGGAGCACAGTTCCCCCGCCGCACCGAGATACGAAACTTCGACACCATCGTAGCCACCAAAGTGGCGGAAGCCAACGAAAAGCTCTACATCAACCGCGAGGAAGGCTTTATCGGCACGGGACTGAAAAAGGACGAATTCGTGTGCAACTGTTCCGATATCGACGATGTAATCATCTTCTACCGCGACGGGAAATACAAGGTGGTGCGCGTACAGGACAAGCTCTTCGTAGGCAAGAACATCCTCTACGTCAACGTGTTCAAGAAGAACGACAAGCGTACTATCTACAACGTCATCTACCGCGACGGGAAAGACGGATACCACTACATCAAGCGTTTCAACGTGACTTCGATGATACGCGACCGCGAGTACGATGTGACCCAAGGCACACCGGGTTCGCGCATCGTCTACTTCACCGCCAACCCCAACGGCGAGGCGGAAACCGTGAAAGTGACCCTGCGCCCCAACCCGCGCATCAAGAAACTGGTGTTCGAACGTGACTTCAGCACCATCAACATCAAGGGACGCCAGTCAATGGGCAATCTGCTCACTAAGTACGAGGTACACAAAATCGGGCTGAAACAACGCGGAGGCTCTACCCTGGGCGGACGCAAGGTGTGGTTCGACCACGACGTGTTACGCCTCAATTACGACGGTCGCGGACAATACTTAGGCGAGTTCCAAAGCGATGACCGCATCCTCGTGGTACATACAGACGGCGACTTCTATACTACCGACTTCGACCTGAACAACCATTACGACCCCGATATCCGGCTCATCGAAAAGTTTGATGCCGACAAGGTGTGGACCGCCGTGCTCTACGATGCCGACCAGCAGAACTACCCATACCTGAAACGCTTCTGCTTCGAGGCGACAAGCAAGCGCCAGAACTACTTGGGCGAGAACAAGCAAAACCGTTTGCTCCTGCTCAGCCCCGAAGCCTATCCGCGCATCCAGGTGGTATTCGGCGGACACGACGCGTTCCGGGAACCGCTGATAGTAGAAGCATCCGACTTTGTAGGCGTAAAGAGCTACAAGGCTAAGGGAAAACGCCTCACCACCTACACCGTGGGCGAGGTAAACGAACTGGAACCTACCCGTATGCCGGAACCCGAAGAAGTTCCCGACACAGAAGATAACGGAACATCCGAAGACGAAAACGGACAAATGAACCTATTCGATAACGAAGAAGAATGAAAACATTGATTTATATCGAACACAGAGACACAAAGACACTGAGAATAAAAAATAAAGCCTCTGTGCCTCTGCGCCTCTGTGTTTTTATTCTGATAGTCTTAACCTGCCTTCCGACCCGTATCCAAGCGCAAGACTCCCTGCAAGCCACACGCCACGTGATGCGCTCGGTGATGATAGGAGCCGGACACAACAACACATTCGAAACCTATCTCTCGCCCTTGGAATACGAAGGTCCAGAAGTACGCTTCGCCTACGAAACGATGCGGATGACCCGCCTGATGGACGGGAACGTTTCGGCGCAAAACCTGTTCCAGCTACATGCCTCGTACACCGAAAACATCTCGCAGACCAACCATACGTACGGCGGGCTGGTGAACTGGAACTATGCCCTGCATTACCAGTTCCGCCCTGCCAAGGGACTGAAGATACTTTTCGGCCCCATGCTCGACCTCAATGCAGGCGTTGTATACAACCGGCGCAACTCGAACAACCCTGCCCAAGCAAAAGCCTACGGGGGCTTAGGGGCATCAGGGATGCTCATCTACCGGTTCCGCATCAAGAACTATCCGCTCACGGTACGCTGGCAAGCGAACCTGCCCCTGCTGGGCGTGATGTTCTCGCCTGAGTTCGGCGAATCGTATTACGAAATATTCTCGCTGGGCAACGGAGGACGGAACGTAGTGTTCACCTCCCTGCACAACAACCCGTCCCTGCGCCAGCTCCTTACCCTCGACTTCCCGGTAGGGAACACGGTGATGCGTGTGGGCTACGTATGCGACCTCCAGCAAGCAAAGGCAAACAACCTGAAAAGCCATACCTACTCGCACGACTTCATGATAGGCGTCGTGCGCAATCTGTACTTGTTCCGTGGGAAAAAACACATGACCACGCCACCTAAAATAACTCCGTTTTAAACCATGAGAAAATATATCCTCTACCTATGCATCACCGTGCAGGCATTGTTCGCCTCCTGCATCCGCGAAGACATATCAGGCAATACGCCCGAGTCGAACTTCGAGTCCCTATGGAAAATCATTGACGAACAATATTGCTTTCTGGAATACAAGCACGAAGAATACGGGCTGGACTGGGACGAAGTGCACACCCGCTACGCCCAGCGCATCACGTCCGACATGACGTGGGAAAACCTCTACGAAGTGCTCTCGGACATGGTGAACGAGCTGAGAGACGGGCATGTCAACCTGTCCAGTTCCATCGGCACATCGCAATACCGCGCATGGTTTGACGCCTTCCCCCATAATTTCAGTGACAGCATCCAGAGCAATTACCTAGGAAAAGACTACGTGAACTCATCGGGCATTACCTGGTCGATACTGGAGAACAACATCGGCTACATCTATTGCGAAAGTTTCTCGAACGGCATTGGAGACGGAAATCTGGACCAGACCCTGAACTCGCTTGCCGTATGCGACGGACTGATTGTAGATGTACGGGATAACGGAGGCGGAAACCTGACCACGGCACAAAAACTGGCGGCACGTTTCACCAACGAGCGGGTGCTTGTAGGCTATATGTACCACAAGACGGGACCTGCCCACGATGATTTTTCCGACCCCAAACCTGTCTACATCGAGCCTTCGGACGGCATCCGGTGGCAAAAGCCGGTGGTAGTGCTCACCAACCGCCGTGCCTATAGTGCCACCAACGATTTTGTGAACAGCATGAACCAGTTCCCCAACGTGACCCTTGTAGGTGACAAGACAGGCGGAGGCTCAGGGCTTCCCTTCTCGTCGGAAATCCCCTGCGGCTGGTCCATCCGTTTCTCTGCCAGCCCGATGCTCGACCCCGAAATGAACCATCTGGAATTTGGGATAGACCCTGATGTGAAAGTAGACATGACCAGCGAAGACATTGCCCAAGGGAAAGACACCATGATAGAAACGGCATGCCGGGTGCTGAAAGGACAGTAAGGAAATGGTTTCTATGCACCTCTGTAGTGAAATTTCACACAAAGATTTGGCGATTTCGAAAATAAGCCTTACCTTTGCACCCGCAATTCCATTTTAAATGGACATGCGCCCGTGGCGTAATTGGTAGCCGCGCCAGACTTAGGATCTGGTGTCGTGAGACGTGTAGGTTCGAGTCCTATCGGGCGCACTTCTTTTTTATTCTTTTTGGCTCTCAGGCCAGTTCACCAAATACAAAGTTCCTTTAGCACGCGTAATTGCCGTATAAAGCCAGCGGTAATAATCGGGCGAAACCATATCCTCGGTCAGATACCCCTGATCGATGAACACGTTTTGCCATTGCCCGCCCTGCGCTTTGTGGCACGTTACGGCGTATGCATACTTCACCTGCAAAGCGTTATACCACGGGTCTGACTTTATCTTCTTCATCCGCCCCGCTTTCGTGGTAATATCCTGGTAATCTTCGAGCACGGCATGAAACAAACGGTCGGCATGCTCTTTGGGCAATGCCGGCGCATCGGTATGGAGCGTATCAAGCAGGATTTTCACCTCCAGCTCAATATCATTATAATCAGGAAACGCAAGAAGCACATCGGCAAAACGGAACCCATACATCTCGTGCACCCGACGCACCCGGCGTACCACGGCTATATCCCCATTGGCGATAAAATCCAGCTCCTTAACCTCGGCTCCCCAAAAATAATTGTTCTTCGCCACCATCAGGATATCGCCCGCATTCAATTCATCCTCACGATAAAGAATCGTATTCCGTATTCCCTGGTTATAAAGGTTAGCCCGCTTGTTCGAACGGCAAATCACGATGGTTTCGTCCATTCCCTCGCGCCCATAACAGGTGTTGAGGGTCTCTATCAGTTCGCTCCCCGGCACCACACGCACATCGGGAAATCCCTCTACCCGTATGCGGGGAAGCTCTCCGGAAAACTCTTCCGCCATTTTCCGGCGCAGGCAAGTGGCATTGTACAAGATGCCCGACTCAGACTCCTGCCGGACTACTTGTGTCAGCTCCTGCTCTACGACCTCCAACCCATACCCTCTCAACACATCTGCCGAGAGTGCCGGACTCTCTTCTTCGCCTACAGGAGGCAGCTGGGCGGTGTCGCCCACCAACACCAACCTACACCCTTGCCCGCCATATACATATTGTATCAGGTCATCCAGCAAGCGTCCGCTCCCGAACACGTTCCCCGACAAGCCCAGATTGGATATCATCGAGGCTTCGTCCACAATGAACAACGTGTGCTGGTGCAGATTGACATTCATCGTAAAATTATCCATCTCGTTCGAAAAGGTACGCTGGCGGTAAATACGCCGGTGGATGGTGTAAGCCGGATGTCCGGAGTGAAGCGCGAATACTTTGGCAGCCCGCCCCGTAGGAGCCAGCAATATACATTTCTGCTTCATCTCGTCGAGAGCTCTCACCAATGCACTTACCAGACTGGTTTTTCCTGTTCCGGCATATCCTTTTAACAGGAAAATTTCGTCCTTATTGGAAGATAATAGAAAATTTGCCAATATCTTAAGCAGATTTTCTTGTTCTTTTGTTGGTTGATACAAAAATTTTTGCTTAATTTGTTCCGATAAATTCATAATACATCAATTTAACCAATAAAAAAATATCAACTTCTTTTCAAAAAGTTGAACGCTTTACCTATTTAAAACACGAATATAAACTAAAAAAATAAATAATATCATGAAAACAGTCATTAATTGTGTATTGGTTATATGTGCATTAGCTTTAGTGTACATTTGCTATGGCAGTATTATGGGCCCCATTAACTTCGACAAGCAAAAAGACATCCGTGAAAAAGCAATCATCGCCAGATTGATTGATATCCGTAAAGCACAACAAGAATACCGTTCTGTGCACGAAGGAGCCTACACGGCAAGCTTTGACACCCTTATTCATTTTGTCAAAACGGCAAAGCTTCCATTCATCATGAAAATCGGTAGCTTGACCGATGACCAATTGAACAATGGCATGACCGAACAAAAAGCAATGGATCTTATTAACAAAGCGAAGAAAACCAATAACTGGACTGAAGTGGAAAAAGCCGGGCTGCAAAATTTCCGCCGTGATACAATGTGGGTAGCCGTAATGGATACCATTTTCGAAAAAGGCTTTAACCCAGACTCTTTGCAATTCGTTCCTTACGGAAACGGAGCTAAATTTGAAATGGCTATCCGCAAAGACACGACACAATCAGGCGCACCGTTGAACTTGTTCCAAGCACAAGTAGCTTATGACGTATACCTGAGCGACCTGAACCGCCAGGAATTAATCAACCTGAAAGACGTACAAGAGAAATTAGGCAAGTATTGCGGATTAAGAGTGGGCGACATCGAGCAACCGAACAATAACGCAGGAAATTGGGAATAATAAGCATGAGTGACAATAACGTTGATTTTACCCAATTAGAACACAATACATTATCCATCCGTCTCAGTACGGATGGATTTTCTTTTTCCATCTATAATCCGGACAAGAAAAACAACCTTTACTATAAATACATACCGGTAAATATCCAACGCTCCATGGCGGCAAACGTAAAAAGCCTCTTAACAAATACGCCTGAGCTGAACATTTCTTACCGGCAGACCAATATCCTGATTCATACCCAGCGTTATACGACAATCCCGTTCGAGCTTTTTGAAGACGAACAAATGGAATTGCTTTTCTATCAGAACTTGCCCAAACAAAACAACGAAATCATCTTATGCAATGTATTAGGGAAAAGCAATGTGGCGGTATTGTTTTCCATCGATAAACTTACCCACATATTTTTATCTGAACACTTTCCTCAAGCTCGTTTTTTTGCAAGTATCAGCCCGCAAGTGGAATATTTTACAAACAAGAATAAGCACGAGAATGCACATAAAGTATATGCGAACTTTCATGAAAACGACATGGAAGTATGTTGTTATGTTAACGGGAAATTACAATTGGCAAATACATACTCCGTAACAAATAACGATGACCGTTCGTATTACCTGCTAAATCTTTGGAAACAACTTGCCTTAAATCCTGAACACAGTGAATTGCATCTAATCGGCTTAAACAAAGCGGAAAGAAACGGGCTAATCACTTTTCTAAGGCAATTTATAAGAAAAATTTTTATCATGAACCCATTGTCTGAAATCAGCACACCTTCGCCCGAAGGGATTGAAGATGTGCCTTTCGACATCTTATCCTTATTGATATGCGAATAATAAGCGGAATTTATAAACACCGGCGATTCGATGTACCCCATACATTCAAAGCCCGCCCCACCACCGACTTTGCGAAAGAAAACCTGTTTAATGTCCTGAACAATTATTTGGATTTCGAAGACGGCATAACAGCCCTCGACTTGTTTGCCGGCACAGGAAGCATCAGCCTCGAATTAATATCAAGAGGATGCGAAAAGGTGGTATCTGTAGAAAAAGACCCGCAACATTACGCTTTCATCTGCAAGGTTATGAAAGAAATAAAAACCGATAAAAGCTGGACAATACGAGGAGACGTGTTCAAATACATCAGCAAATGCCAGGAACAATTCGATTTCATCTTTGCAGACCCACCTTATGCGTTGCCCGAATTAGCGGATATCCCCGACAGAATATTTGAATACAACCTGCTTAAACAAGACGGTTTATTCGTATTGGAGCACGGGAAAAACCTGAACTTTGAAAATCATCCGCACTTCTCCGAACACCGGCACTATGGAAGCGTGAACTTTTCATTTTTCCGTTAAAGCAAAGGAGCCAGCAAGCGTACAATGGATTCTATAACCTTATTCTTCCATGAACGCTTGCTCCACAATTTTCGGGAAAGCAGAAGGCAATGCCTTTGATCTGATAAAAAGACTTCCCTTAAACGCAATGCCATTTCTTTGCCATAGAAAAAGGCATTTGCTTCAAAATTATGTTCAAAACTACGGAAATCCATGTTGGTAGAACCAACAGTAGACAATTCATCATCCGAAACCCACAATTTAGAATGCAAGAAACCCTTCCGATAAAGATATACCTTGACACCTGCTTGCATCAGTTCATCCAAATAAGATAAAGAACCTTTATGGATAATAAAGGTATCTGCCCGTTTGGGCAACATTATCCGAACATCAACACCCGCAAGGGCAGCCGTTTGCAAAGCAATAATTACCTCTTCTGTAGGAAGCAGATAGGGTGTCTCAATATAAAAATAACGCTTGGCACAACATAAAGCCTTCACCAATCCCTGCATAATATCATGCCAGCCGCCTACCGGATCCGATGTTACGATTTGAGCCATAACATTCCCCTGCCATTCCATTTTAGGGAAATAGTCAGCAGAAGTAAGCAACATCCTGTCCACTACATACCAATCAGTCAAAAAAGATGTCTGTAAACCATATACAGCCTTTCCTCTAATGCGCACATGGGTATCACGCCAAACTCCCCAAGAAAATCCACGCAAATAACGCTCTGCAATATTCATTCCTCCGATAAATCCGACCTTTCCGTCTATTACGGCTATCTTCCGGTGATTACGGTAATTCACTTTACTTGTAAAACGGGGAAAACGAACTTTCAAGAAACTCTGCACCTCAATGCCCTCACACAACATTTTGTCAAAAAACATAGGGTCAACCTTCCAACATCCCACATCATCATAAAGCAAACGTATCTTTACACCCTCACGTGCCTTATCTATCAACAAATCGCGCAGCAAACGTCCTACAGAATCATTCTCAAAAATATAGAATTGCAAATGAATATGATGCTTAGCCAAACTGATTTCATGCATAAGAGACTGTAACATGCTATAAGCATCTGTATAAGTATCAACCTGATTCCCGTCGAAAGGCAAAGCCTTATTAATCCGCAAGAAAAAAGTCAGCAAGGTATTTTTCTCTTCCAAATCCCGATATGCTACTTGAGCCTGATACGCAGCCATCGGACGCTTACTCAAACGCGAATATCCTTTTTTACTAATCAACCGTTCTTTCCGTGTGCTCCTCCCAAAAAAGAAATAAAAAACCAATCCAATTAAAGGCAAAAAGAATAAGACAAGAATCCATGCCATTGTTTTTACAGGGTTACGATTATCCAAAATAACCACAAATATAGTCGTCAGGATTACAGCAATATACAAAATATCGAACAGGTCCAGAAAAACTTCATTCAAAATAATCATATTCATAACTTCACACCTTATTCAATAACAAATTCATATTTGCCATAAAGATACGGCTAATTCCGCAGCCCGCAAGCCGCAGGGGCAAAAAAAATCCCCCCGGCAACCCATCGGATGCCGGGGGGAGGGAAAAGACGGCGGCTACCTACTCTCCCGCTTGCGCAGTACCATCGGCGATGCGAAGCTTAACTGCTCTGTTCGGAATGGGAAGAGGTGGGACCTTCGCGCTATAGCCACCTGAATAAGGTCAAGTGCCATGACAAGCGACAAGCAATCCGGAAACAAGTGCCGGAAGTATACGGCCGCAAAAGCGGCAGGAAAGTTTCGGGCAATTAGTAACGCTCGGCTTTGGTGTCTCCACCTTTACACCTGCGTCCTATCGACGTCATAGTCTGTGACGGCCTCAAGGAAATCTAATCTTGCGGACGGCTTCGCGCTTAGATGCTTTCAGCGCTTATCCGGTACAGACGCGGATACCCGGCGGTGCCCCTGGCGGGACAACCGGCAAACCGGAGGTCTGTCAAGCACGGTCCTCTCGTACTAGTGCCCGAGCCGCGCAGATTTCCCGCGCCCACGATAGATAGAGACCGAACTGTCTCACGACGTTCTGAACCCAGCTCGCGTGCCACTTTAATGGGCGAACAGCCCAACCCTTGGGACCTTCTCCAGCCCCAGGATGTGACGAGCCGACATCGAGGTGCCAAACCACTCCGTCGATATGAGCTTGGGAGGGATCAGCCTGTTATCCCCGGAGTACCTTTTATCCTTTGAGCGATGTCCCTTCCATGCGGAAACACCGGATCACTATGCTCTAGTTTCCTACCTGCTCGGCCTGTCGGCCTCCCCAGTCAAGCGCCCTTCTGCCATTACACTCTAAGGACGGTTACCGATCGTCCTGAGGGCACCTTTAGGAGCCTCCGTTACGCTTTTGGAGGCGACCACCCCAGTCAAACTGCCCGCCAAGCAATGTCCTCCATACCGGGAGTTAGGACACAGACAAACGAAGGGTATTTCAACGGCGGCTCCCCACAGGCTGGCGCCCGCGGCTCATTGCCTCCGGTATATCCTACACAACGCGTGCCCACGTCCAATGCTAAGCTGCAGTAACGGTTCACGGGGTCTTTTCGTCCCATCGCGGGTAATCGGCATCTTCACCGATACTACAATTTCACTGGGATCACGGTTGAGACAGCGTCCGGATCATTACACCATTCGTGCAGGTCGGAACTTACCCGACAAGGAATTTCGCTACCTTAGGACCGTTATAGTTACGTACCGCCGTTTACCGGGGCTTCAATTCAAGGCTTCTCTCGCGATGACCTCTCCTCTTAACCTTCCGGCACCGGGCAGGTGTCGGGCTGTATACGGCTTCTTTCGAATTAGCACAGCCCTGTGTTTTTGGTAAACAGTTGCCTGGACCGATTCTCTGCGCCCTCTCTTGCGAGGAGGGACCCTTTATCCCGAAGTTACAGGGTCAGTTTGCCTAGTTCCTTAACCGTGATTAACCCAAGCGCCTCAGTATATTCAACCCGACTACGTGTGTCCGTTTGCGGTACGGGTGCCGTCCGGCTGGAGTTTAGCGGTTTTTCTCGGCGGCATGGTTACCTGCGCTCTCGGCTTGCCCCGGAGGGCGCGCCGTACTTTCAGGTTCGGATCTTCCCGTGGATTTGCCTGCGGGAATCAGCTCCTACACCCTTAAACCCCCTATTCCGTCAGGGGGCGGCAGTGTCACAGCCGCGTCACCGCGTCACACCGGACGCCAGTAACGGAATGTTGACCGTTTGTCCATCGGCCTCGCCGTGCGGCTGAGCCTTAGGCCCCGACTTACCCTGATCCGATTAGCGTTGATCAGGAAACCTTAGTCTTTCGGCGAGGGGGCCTCTCACCCCCTTTATCGTTACTTATACCTACATTTGCTTTTCCATAAGCTCCAGCGCCCCTTACGGAGCGCCTTCGGCGCCGATGGAATGCTCCCCTACCGATACTATGTATCCCGCGGCTTCGGCGGGCGCCTTATACCCGATTATTATCCACGCCCGGCACCTCGACTAGTGAGCTGTTACGCACTCTTTAAATGAATGGCTGCTTCCAAGCCAACATCCTAGCTGTCTCGAAAATGGGACTTCGTTAGATTAACTCAGGCGCCACTCGGGGGCCAGCCGGCGGTCAGGATTCTTCTCCCCTCGGCCACGGACCTTAGCACCCGTGCCCTCGCTCCCGCGGAACATGCGGCATGCATTCGGAGTTTGTCAGGACTTGGCAGGCGGTGAAGCCCCCGCATCCTATCAGTCGCTCTACCTCATGCCGAATTACCGCGAGGCTGCACCTAAATGCATTTCGGGGAGTACGAGCTATCTCCAAGTTTGATTGGCCTTTCACTCCTACCCTCGCCTCATCCGGAAGCTTTTCAACGCTTATCGGTGCGGACCTCCATCCGGCGTTACCCGGACTTCATCCTGGACAAGGGTAGATCACTTGGTTTCGCGTCTCCCCCGCATGACTTGACGCCCTTTTCAGACTCGCTTTCGCTCCGGCTCCGCGCCTTCTCGCGCTTAACCTCGCCAAGCAGGGGAACTCGTAGGTTCATTATGCAAAAGGCACGCCGTCACACTTGCGTGCTCCGACCGCTTGTAGGCGCACGGTTTCAGGGTCTGTTTCACTCTTCTGTCCGAAGTGCTTTTCACCTTTCCCTCACGGTACTGGTTCGCTATCGGTCTCTCCGGAGTATTTAGCCTTGCCGGATGGGCCCGGCAGATTCACGCAGGGTTCCACGTGCCCCGCGCTACTCAGGATGCCGCTACGCTTCACACTGCTTCGCATACGCAGCTTTCATGCTCTACGGCCGCGCTTTCCAGCGCGTTCTGCTCGCAGCGTTTCTTGCGGTGTCGCGGTCCTTCAACCCCGCGCATGCCGTAACACGCGCGGTTTGGGCTAATCCCCGTTCGCTCGCCGCTACTGGGGAATCACTGTTGTTTTCTTTTCCTGCGGGTACTAAGATGTTTCAGTTCCCCGCGTTGGCCTCCCGCCTCAGGCGGGATGTCATGCCTTCAGCATGACGGGTTGTCCCATTCGGACATCCGCGGATCAAGGGCTATGTGCGCCTCCCCGCGGCTTTTCGCAGCTTGTCACGTCCTTCATCGCCTCCGAGAGCCAAGGCATCCGCCGTGCGCCCTTATCTACTTACGCCGCCGCTCGCTCTTCCTCCTGGAAGAGAGCGGGCATATACCTCTGGCTGATGCTTGCAGGTCACCCTGCAAGCGCTCGTTTCTCTTTATTGCTTGTCACATCATGTCATAGAACTTCTTTCTAACAGTGGAGAATAACGGATTCGAACCGTTGACCCCCTGCTTGCAAAGCAGGTGCTCTAGCCAGCTGAGCTAATCCCCCAAGACCGTAGTCCCAGGCAGAGTTGAACTGCCGACCTCCACATTATCAGTGTGGCGCTCTGACCAACTGAGCTATAGGACTGGCATTGAACCTCTGTTGTATCCGTATGGAGAAGACTCGGAAAAGGCAGCGCCCAGGAAAGGCCGCTCCAGAAAGGAGGTGTTCCAGCCGCACCTTCCGGTACGGCTACCTTGTTACGACTTAGCCCCAATCACCGGTTTTACCCTAGGGCGCCCCTTTCGGTTACGCACTTCAGGCACCCCCGGCTTTCATGGCTTGACGGGCGGTGTGTACAAGGCCCGGGAACGTATTCACCGCGCCGTGGCTGATGCGCGATTACTAGCGAATCCAGCTTCGTGGAGCCGGGTTGCAGGCTCCAGTCCGAACTGGGAGGGGCTTTTGGGATTGGCGCTCCGTCGCCGGATGGCGGCCCTCTGTACCCCCCATTGTAACACGTGTGTAGCCCCGGACGTAAGGGCCGTGCTGATTTGACGTCATCCCCACCTTCCTCGCATCTTACGATGGCAGTACCGCCAGAGTCCCCAGCATTGCCTGATGGCAACTGGCGGAAGGGGTTGCGCTCGTTATGGCACTTAAGCCGACACCTCACGGCACGAGCTGACGACAACCATGCAGCACCTCCACGCCTGCCTTGCGGCTGTGCCGTTTCCGGCACATTCAGGCGCAGTTCAAGCCCGGGTAAGGTTCCTCGCGTATCATCGAATTAAACCACATGTTCCTCCGCTTGTGCGAAATTTTCGTCAATTCCTTTGAGTTTCACCGTTGCCGGCGTACTCCCCAGGTGGGGCACTTAACGCTTTCGCTAAGCCGCCGGCTGTATATCGCCGGCAGCGAGTGCCCATCGTTTACCGTGCGGACTACCAGGGTATCTAATCCTGTTTGATACCCGCACTTTCGAGCATCAACGTCAGTGGCGGCCTAGCAGGCTGCCTTCGCAATCGGGGTTCTTCGTGATATCTATGCATTTCACCGCTACACCACGAATTCCGCCTGCCTCGAACGCACTCAAGAAAGCCAGTTTCAACTGCAATTTTACGGTTGAGCCGCAAACTTTCACAGCTGACTTGACATCCCGTCTACGCTCCCTTTAAACCCAATAAATCCGGATAACGCTCGCATCCTCCGTATTACCGCGGCTGCTGGCACGGAGTTAGCCGATGCTTATTCATAAGGTACATACAAGCTCCCACACGTGGGAGGTTTTATTCCCTTATAAAAGGAGTTTACAACCCGTAGGGCGGTCATCCTCCACGCTACTTGGCTGGTTCAGGCTCGCGCCCATTGACCAATATTCCTCACTGCTGCCTCCCGTAGGAGTTTGGGCCGTGTCTCAGTCCCAATGTGGGGGGCCTTCCTCTCAGAACCCCTATCCATCGTCGCCTTGGTGGGCCGTTACCCCGCCAACAAGCTAATGGAACGCACCCCCATCGCACACCGGATCGCTCCTTTAATGGCGCTGCCATGCAGCCACGCCATACCATCCGGGATTAATCTTCCTTTCGGAAGGCTGGCCCGGAGTGTGCGGAAGGTCGGATACGCGTTACTCACCCGTGCGCCGGTCGCCGGCAAGCCTAGCAAGCTAGACTCCCGCTGCCCCGCGACTTGCATGTGTTAAGCCTGTAGCTAGCGTTCATCCTGAGCCAGGATCAAACTCTTCATTGTAGAATATCTTTTTTCTTTTAATTATCTTCTGTCAGGACCCATCCTATCTGCCGCCTGGAACCATCAAGATGGACAGGCGGTAATAGCACCGCTTCTTTTCCTTCGTCTCATCCAAAACATTTCATTGAACGCTTCTGTTTTCAGCGGCTCCCGCAAAAGAGGGAAACCGTTTGCAAAGATAAGGCGGATTTTTCAAACCGCCAAATTTTTGCGGGACTTTTTTCAAGGAGGCTTCCTGACCGCCTCGCGTTCAAGGGAGTTCCTTTCCGAAAGCGGGTGCAAAGGTACGGCTTTATTCCGGACCTGCAAGCGATGAGGGAGTTTTTTGACGGAAAAATCAATGAATAATGCAGAAGCGCATGATATACAGGTAATTAAGAGCTGAAAAAAGAAGCGGCGGGAAGTGGAAGGAGGAATGCCCGTACTCCTTATATATATTATATGCGCGCGCGAGGAAGGACGTATGCTGTAAAACATACGGCAGTCAAGGGGAAAAGGCAGGGAGGGGAGAAAAGGGCAGGAAGAACGCACAAGGCGGGTGAAGGGAATGCATCCGCAAGGGGCCAAAGCCTGCCGCACCGCAGGACGGAAAACAGTTTCACCATGGTTTATATATACTGAAACTTTAGTTTCAACGTGCTGAAACTAAAGTTTTAATGGATGAAAACTACAGTTTCAGTATTACTAAACCAGGCACGAATGTAGCTTTGCAGAAAAGGTTGACTACTTTAAGTCTTATTCGCAGTACGGGTTGACTCGTATTTTTGCTATTCATGCACAGGGTTAACTCTGTACTCATTATGTCTATAAAAAAGGCCTGAGCGATTTTAACCTCAACCGCCCAGACCTTTTCCACAAACATTTCACGCATCAATAAGCATGTCCGTCTTTTTCCAATTCCTCTGTTGTTATTGGTTTACGGTCGATTGCTCTCCATGCATAAATAATATAAGCTAAAACAAACGGCACCAAGATAGAAACATAAGCCATCGTTTTCAATGTAAACTGACTGGAACAGCTATTCGCTAAGGTCAATGAACTTTGCAAATCGGACGTAGAAGGATAATAAGCCGTATGGTTATACCCTACCATCAGCAACAAAGCTAACACGGTCAATACCGTCCCTACACCTGCAAACCAAATGCCTTTTGTATAAACAGAAGAAATAATACTTTTCACCAGTCCAAACAAAACGCAGGCGACTCCTACCAAGAACAATACCAGCAATAAAGGCATTTCCACCAAATTGTGAAAATACTTAAACGGTTCCATCACAATAATTTGCGTATCCGGATTGACCGCATACCCATCTTTCAGCAACGTACGTATGACGAATGCCAAAAAGAAAATCAGGAAAGGCACCGCATCCGTTATCAATTGACGCCTGCAACGAGCAACAAGCCCTTCGTTCCGAATATTATTGATGAAATACAAATTGCCCAACAAGCGTGCCAAGAAGAAAACCGCCAGCCCTAACATGATATTCCACGGGTCAGCAAACGCATCCAGCCCATGCCATCCGTTTGCCCAACGGCTGATAACCGGCATTATCCCCTCGGACATATTCGCTTTGTCCACAATAAAATTTGAACCATTAAAGAATGTAGCCACCGCCGCACCTAACAAAACCGGTCCCAAGACACCGTTAATGACCAAAAAATATTGATATACACGCTTTCCCAAAAGATTGACAAGTTTAGATTGGAACTCATAAGACACAGCCTGCAATACAAAACTGAACAAAATAATCATCCATAACCAATATGCCCCTCCAAAACTCGTACTATAGAACAAGGGGAAAGAAGCGAAAAATGCTCCTCCAAAAGTAACTAACGTCGTAAAGGTAAACTCCCATTTACGCCCCGTAGAATTAACCAATAAGGTACGTTCTTCGTCAGTTCTGCCTAAACGGAACAACAATGAATTTCCTCCTTGCACAAAGAGCAGGAATACCAGTAAAGCGCCTAATAAGGAAACCAAGAACCACCAATAATTTTGCAAGAACAAATATGTAGAATCCATCATGTAAACAATTAAAAATAAAAACAATAATTCTCTCTCACTTCACATTCAAGCCTTTTTCAGGACCTTTCTGAATCGCTTTCAGCATAATGCCTATCTCAGCCAATAACAACACGGTAAAAAGAATCAAAAAGATAAAGAAGGTTGTCACAACGGAACCTGTTTCCAGATGCGAGATAGCCGCATTTACCGGAAGCAAATCTTGAATAGTCCAAGGCTGGCGTCCTACTTCCGCTACAATCCAGCCAGCCTGTCCGGCAATATAAGCTAAAGGAATGCTCACCAAAGACACATAATGCAACCAAGTGAATTTCGACAATTTACGTTTCCAAGACAAGAAGAGGACTAAAGCAAAGAACGCAATGAAATACATCCCTAATCCCACCATTACACGGAAAGCCCAGAACAAAAGCCAAACATTGGGAACCAACGAATTAGAATCCTCAATATACCCATATCCGAAATACGGCATATTCGCTTCCAGTATTTCACGAGCGTTATCCATTTCCGCCTGCTTCTCTGCCTGCTTCGCTTCGCGATAATCAGCCAACGCCGCTATCGCTTCTTTCCCTTTTGTTATTTTTTCTGCGGCAGACAATGCCGTTGTGCCATCCGGAAGCATGTATCCCCCTAACAAGATATTATTGATGCCCGGCACATAGCCTTCAAAGTCATGAGTCGCCAGATAAGAAAGCATCTTCGGTATCTTAATGTCTCCCACTACAGTCAGAGGTTCGCTTGTCCCTCCATCATACAATGCCTCCATCGCCGCCAGTTTCATAGGCTGGCATTGCGCCACTTGATATGCAGACTTATCCCCCGTCATAGCCGTCACCAAAGAGGCAAACAGGCCTACACCCGCAGCAATCTTCATGCTTCCAACCGCAAATTCCTTTTCACGTTTACGCAATAAGAACCAGGCACTTACCCCAATAACAAATACGGCTCCCAACATCCAGCTGCTGAGCACAGTATGCAAAAACTTCATCACCGCCACCGGCGAGAAAGCTACAGCCATAAAATCGGTCATTTCATTACGCACGGTATCCGGATTGAATGCCATGCCTACAGGATATTGCATCCATGAATTAGCCACCAGAATCCACCAAGCCGAGATAGTGGCTCCTAATCCGGTAAGCCAGGTCGATGCCAAATGAAACTTCTTGCTCACCTTATTCCAACCAAAAAACATCACTGCCACAAAAGTCGCTTCCATGAAAAAGGCAAGAATGCCCTCGATTGCCAAAGGAGCCCCGAAGATGTCTCCCACGAACCAAGAATAATTGCTCCAATTCGTACCAAATTGGAATTCAAGAATCAACCCTGTAGCTACCCCTACGGCAAAATTAATGCCAAACAATTTCATCCAGAACTTGGCAGTCCGTTTCCAAAACTCATTTCCCGATATCACATACAAGGTTTCCATCAATCCCATAATTACCGCAAGCCCTAACGTCAGCGGCACAAACAGCCAATGATACATGGCTGTTAAAGCAAATTGTGCTCTCGACCAGTCAATCATCGAGGTGTCAATACTTTCCAACATACGTTTCTAATTATTTATTTAGTTAATGAATTTGCAGAACGGATTATCAACTCGTTTCCTACATAATCTTGCTTCTCTTCCGCAGTCTTTCCTTTCAAGAAATCAGGAAAGAAAAACACTTTCAATATAACGAACATGATAAAAAGCTTTATTAAAATAAGAATCCACAGCGTCCGTCCGATAGTCATCGAACGAAAGCCGTCCAAGTAGAACTTCCATATACTAAGGAACATCTGTGTTTTAATCATAATTTAGCTTTATAAACGCCCCTCAATCAGCCCAAATAGCGGCGTGCCAAACGAAGATATACTTACTTTGCCGTCTCAGTTATCTTCTCAGGCTGCAGCAGTTAACTGGAATTGCCTATGAATATATCTTCGTTTTGCAAACATATTAACTGGCGGAATGCGGGTATCTAAACAATCACAAAGGAAAACCTTTTATCGGTAAAAAGCAAGCCTTTATCTGCAAAATTTATCCATTAATCTAAATCTTTTGAAACTTTCTAAGCTGATTCATACTTTTGTGATGTAAAACTAAACGAATAATATATGAAATTACGAATCATTTGTATGTTTGCTGTTTTATCGGCCATTGCCCCATTCTACGCACAAGACAAGCAAGAAAGGGCGCAATGGACGTTAGAAGATTGTATCAACTATGCACTTGAAAAAAACATTCAATTGCAACAAGACAAAATCTCACTTCAAGAAAGTGAAATAGACATCAAAGACGCCCGCGCCAGCCTTTTCCCAACCCTGTCATTCAGTACAGGACACAACGTAGTCAACCGTCCCTATCAAGAACAAAGCGCAACAGTAAGCGGCACGGAAATCATCAGCAGTGACAGCCGGACCACCTATAACGGGAGTTATAGCTTGAATGCCGCATGGACTTTATGGAACGGAGGAAAACGATTAAACACGTTAAAGCAGCAAAAGACAAACAAAGCCATCGCCCAACTAAGCGTTTCGGAAACCGAGAATACGCTTCAAGAGCAAATCGCGCAGCTTTTTATCCAAATCCTATATGCCGATGAATCCATCTCCATAAACAAAGGGACGTTGGAGGTCAGCGAAGCCACTTATAAAAGAGGAGAAGAACTGTTCAAGGAAGGAAGCATCTCGAAAGCCGACCTTGCCCAACTGGAAGCACAGGTGAGCAACGACAAATACCAAGTAGTTTCTGCCGAAAGTTCCTTACGGGATTACAAATTACAATTAAAACAATTGTTAGAATTAGACGGCACAGAAGAAATGGATTTGGTGCTGCCTCAGCTTGAATATGAAGACATCATGCGATTATTGCCCAATCAAACAGACATTTATCAGACGGCACTCTCCATACGCCCTGAAATCCAAAGCGGGAAGCTGAGCATTGAAAACGCGAAATTAGGCATTTCAGCCGCTAAAGCAGGCTATTACCCTACCATCAGCCTGTCCGCATCCAGCTCGAGCATGACCAATAATGCCAGCACCAACAACTGGGCACAACAAATGAAATACGGTTGGAACAACATGATAAGCATCAACCTGAGCATTCCGATATTCGAAAACAGGCAAAACAAAAGCAACGTACAAAAAGCTCGGCTTCAATACAATACAAGCCAATTAGACCTGATAAACAAACAAAAAGAGCTATATAGCACGATTGAAGGCTTATGGCTGGATGCCTTAAATGCCCAACAACAATATGCCGCAGCCGAAACCAAAGTCAAAAGCAGCCAAACCAGTTTTGACATGGTAAACGAACAATTCAATTTAGGCATGAAAAATACGGTCGAGCTGCTTACCGAAAAGAACAATCTGTTAAGTGCCAAACAAGAATTAGTGCAAGCAAAATACATGGCTATCTTAAGCCGTACCTTATTGAATTTTTACGCAGGAAACAATATTGAATTATAAACAAGCAACAAGATGAAAAACAAGAAAACGATAATTATCATTACGGTCATCGTTGTAATGATTATTGCAGGATGCTGGATATTCGGTGGAGCTAAAGCCAAGAACAAAGTGGACTTTGCTACAGAAAAGGCACAAACAGGGAGTGTAAGCAATTCCATTACAGCCACAGGAACCATTGAGCCTGTAACCGAAGTGGAAGTCGGTACGCAGGTCTCCGGCATTATCGATAAAATTTATGTGGACTATAACTCCATTGTCAAACAAGGAGAGGTTATTGCCGAAATGGATAAAGTCACCTTATTAAGCGACTTGCAATCGGCACAAGCCACCTATAACGGCGCAAAAGCGGAATACGAATACCAAAAGAAATTATACGAACGGAACAAAACACTACACGAAAAGCAATTAATCAGCGATACGGATTACGAACAATCGACTTACGATTACCAGCGTGCAAAAAGCACGTACGAACAAAGCCAGGCAGAACTTTCGAAAGCCGAACGAAACCTGTCGTATGCCACCATCACTTCGCCGATTGACGGAATCGTAACCAGCAAAGATGTAGAGGAAGGGCAAACCGTAGCGTCCGGATTTGAAACCCCGACCCTCTTCACCATTGCAGCCGACCTGACCCAAATGCAAGTAGTAGCCGATGTGGACGAAGCTGATATTGCAGGAGTTACTGACGGAGCAAAGGTTACGTTTACGGTAGATGCCTACCCCGATGATGTATTCGAAGGGGAAGTAAGACAAGTCCGTTTAGGAAGCGTCAACAGCAGTTCGAGCAGCAGCTCCACCTCAAGCAGTGAAAGCACGGTAGTCACTTATGAAGTGGTCATCACCGCCGACAATCCGGACTTGAAACTAAAGCCTCGCCTGACTGCCAATGTAACCATTTACACATTAATACATGATAATGTACTGACCGTTCCAGCAAAAGCCCTGCGCTTTACTCCCAGTAAGGAAATTGCAGGCGGACGGGAAATAAAAGATTGCGACAGCCCTCACAAAGTCTGGACATTAGAGAACGATGTATTTACTGCCCATCCGGTAAAAACCGGAATCAGCGACGGTTCCAAGACCGAAATCATGGAAGGCATCAGCGAGGGGACTGCCGTAGTGACCGAAGCCGTAGTAGCGAACACTATTCCGGAAATGTCCGAAAGCGAAGCACAAGGCGAACGAAGCCCTTTCATGCCGGGACCTCCGGGAGAAAACAAAAATAAAGACAAGAAATAAAAGGTATTGTACGGATATGAGCAAAACGGTTATCGAGCTACAGAATATCAAGCGGAATTTCATCGTAGGTAATGAAGTGGTACACGCATTGCGAGGCATCTCATTCACCATCAGCGAAGGAGAATTCGTGACCATCATGGGCACCTCCGGCTCCGGGAAATCCACATTGCTCAACACATTGGGCTGCCTTGATACCCCAACCAGCGGAGAATATTATCTGGATGGCGTATCGGTGCGCACCATGAGCAAATCGCAACGCGCTATCTTGCGCAACCGTAAGATTGGTTTTGTATTTCAGAATTACAACCTTCTTCCTAAAACCACTGCCGTAGCCAACGTTGAGCTTCCGCTGATGTATAACCCTGCAGTCAGCGCTGCTGAACGACGTAAAAGAGCCGTTCAGGCACTCATTGCAGTAGGGTTGGGCGACCGATTGGAACACAAGTCCAACCAAATGTCGGGAGGTCAAATGCAACGTGTAGCTATTGCCCGTGCCTTAGTAAACGACCCTGCCGTCATCTTAGCAGATGAAGCTACCGGAAACCTTGACACACGGACCTCTTTTGAGATTTTGGTACTGTTCCAAAAGCTGCATGCTGAAGGACGCACCATCATTTTTGTCACCCACAATCCCGACCTTGCCCAATACAGCAGCCGGAACATCCGGCTCCGCGACGGGCATGTGATAGAAGACAAAGTGAATCCGGAAATCTTGTCGGCAGCCGAAACACTTGCGACATTGCCTAAAAACGATGAAGATGACTCATAAAAACAGAACGGCGGCACAATCGGGCACACTTTATTAAAAAGAAACAGAAAAAAAGAGGATAATTCTACCTTCTTTAGGAAACCAGATGATTCGGCATTTAAGAATCACCTATACAAAGAAATAATAGAAATGAACGGAACAAACCTATTTAAAATAGCACTTCGCGCTTTGGCAAACAACAAGCTGCGCGCCTTTCTCACCATGTTGGGAATCATCATCGGCGTAGCTTCGGTCATCGCCATGCTTGCCATCGGACAAGGGTCTAAACGAAGCATCCAGCAACAGATTTCGGAAATGGGTTCCAACATGATTATGATTCATCCGGGAGCCGAAATGCGAGGCGGAGTGCGCCAAGACCCCTCTTCCATGCAGACATTGAAACTGGAAAACTACGAAAAGCTGCATGAGGAATGCATTTACCTTGCCGCTATCAGCCCCAATGTATCTTCATCCGGACAACTCATTGCAGGCTCAAACAACTATCCTTCATCGGTGACCGGATGCAGCAATGATTACCTGGAAATCCGCCAGCTTACGGTGGAACAAGGAGAAAAGTTCAGTGACAACGATATCCGCACCGCCGCAAAAGTATGCGTAATCGGAAAAACCATTGTCGACAACCTTTTCCCCGACGGGACCGACCCTATCGGAAAAATCATCCGATGCAACAAGATTCCGCTCCGGGTCATCGGAGTGTTGAAATCAAAAGGATATAACTCCATGGGGCAAGACCAAGACGACATTGTTTTAGCTCCTTATACAACTGTTATGAAACGTTTGTTGGCGCAAACCTATTTAAGTGGTATATTTGCATCGGCATTGACCGAAGACATGACAGAGGAAGCGGTAGACGAAATCACGACCATCTTGCGACGCGAGCATAAGCTGAAGGCAAGCGATGAAGATGACTTCACCATCCGCACCCAGCAAGAATTAAGTTCGATGCTGAATACGACGACCGACCTTATGACAACTTTGCTCGCCTGCATTGCAGGTATTTCGCTCGTCGTAGGAGGCATCGGAATCATGAACATCATGTATGTTTCGGTCACCGAGCGCACCCGCGAAATCGGATTGCGCATGTCGGTAGGAGCACGAGGCATCGATATACTCTCGCAATTCCTGATAGAATCCATTCTTATCAGCATCACGGGAGGACTGATCGGGGTCATATTGGGATGCGGAGCCAGCTTTGTCATCAAAGCCGTGGCACACTGGCCGGTCTTTATCCAGCCGTGGAGCGTCCTGCTATCTTTTGCCGTATGTACGCTGACAGGAGTCTTTTTCGGCTGGTATCCGGCAAAGAAAGCCGCCGACCTCGACCCGATTGAAGCCCTGCGCTACGAATAAAAGCACTACGTTTGATTTTAGTCCGGAGCTTGTGAAAGTTCTGCTAAAATAACTTTGTTCTTCATAACTTTGGTTTCTTTAATCCGGCTGCATTCAGGAGCTTGCTCCCTGCAGCCGGATTTTTCAAAAATTACCTGTATCTTTGCACATCAATTACTTTACACGCTATGAAACAAACGACCGACATTCACCGCCATTCATTGGAAGCCTTGATACACATCATCTGCTGGGGACTGTTTTTCGCATTCCCTCTTTTTTTCGTGCAACGCACCAACGGAACGATTGACTGGGACGCTTTCTTGCATCACAGCCTTTTCCCGGCATCCTCATTCTTCATTTTCTACCTGAATTATTTCATCTTCATCCCTTATATCCTGTTCCATGGGCATACCAAACGGTTCTTGCTCGCCAACTTCATTGTAATTATCTGCATGACTTTCTGCCTGCGCTACCTGAACAACCTGCTCAGCCCTCCGCCCCCTGACTTCAACCGCCCCCTGCCTCCCCAATTCATCTTCTACTTACGCGATATGTCGGGCCTGATATTTTCTACAGGGCTTAGTGTAGCTATCCGCATGAGTATCCGCTGGAACAAGGCCGAGGCAGAACGGCGGGAAGCCGTAAAGAGCCGTACCGAAGCCGAACTGAAGAACCTCCGCAACCAAATGAACCCACATTTCCTTCTCAACACACTGAACAATATCTACGCCCTGATTGCATTCGATACCGAAAAAGCCCAACAAGCCGTGCAAGAGTTAAGCAAACTATTGCGGTATGTCCTCTACGATAACCAGCAAATGTTTGTGCCGCTAATAAAAGAAATTGATTTCATTAAAAATTACATCGAACTGATGCGCATCCGTGTTTCTCCGCAAGTCAGCATAGAAACCTCGTTCGACATCAAGCCGAACAGCCAGACTCCCATCGCACCGCTTATCTTTATTTCATTAATCGAAAACGCATTCAAACATGGGATTTCACCAACCGAACCCAGCTTTATCCGCATTGCCATAACCGAAACCGAAGAACAAATATGCTGCAACATACGGAACAGCAACCACCCTAAAACCCGCACCGACAAAAGCGGGTCAGGCATCGGACTGGAACAGGTAAGCAAACGCCTGGAACTGATTTACCCAGGAAATTATCAATGGAAACAAAACCTTTCAGCGGACGGAAAGGAATATATTTCTTCCATTCACATCAACTTACACCATTCACACTAAAAAAAACGACAATATGAATCTACGTTGCGCTATCATCGATGACGAGCCCTTGGCATTAGGGCTACTGGAAAGTTACGTAAAAAAGACACCGGCATTAACACTCTGCGGAAGCTATTCAAGTGCCGTACTGGCAATGAAGTACTTGCCCGAACATCCTGCCGACCTCTTATTTCTAGACATTCAAATGCCCGAACTGAACGGGCTGGAGTTTTCGCGCATGGTGACCGAAAACACCCGCATCGTCTTTACCACCGCATTCAACCAATATGCCATAGACGGATACCGTGTCAACGCCTTAGACTATCTTTTAAAGCCAATCAGTTACACCGATTTTATGGAAGCCGTCAACAAGGCAATCCATTGGTTCGAACTCCAGCAAAAAGCAGAAAGCCATTCTTCCCCGCAACCCGCAGAAAACATGGGAAAATACATTTACGTAAAAAGTGACTACAAGCTGATACAAATCGAACTCAACAAGATACTGTACATTGAGGGACTGAAAGATTACATCAAAATTCATTTAGAGGGAATCGAAAAACCCATCCTGTCTTTAATCAGCATGCGGTCTATGGAAGAAAAACTTCCGGCCGAGCGGTTTATCCGCATACACCGCTCGTTTATCGTACAAAAACAAAAGATAAAAATTATCGACAAGGGACGCATTGTATTCGGAAAAGATTATATACCGGTCTCCGATAGCTATAAGCAAGAGCTTCAAAATTATGTTAACGAACATATTGTTTAAAGTTATTCCCGGATTTAACTATTTTTAGCTAAACAAAAAGTCGTTTTTTCTGCAATACGTTTGTCACTTCTAAATATAAGGCTTATATTTGCTTGTACATAATAACAACAGAAGTTGTGAAACTTCTTATTGAATAGTTTAGTTAAGTCTAGTTTAGTTTTTGTGTTGTGATACTCCAACCATTAGAGAATGGCTGGAGTATCTTTTTTTGTGGGTTTCACTTGAAATAATTCAAGGCTTTTTCTACAATATGATGCATATCATAATACTTGTATTCAGCCAATCTTCCTCCGAAAATCACATTCGGCTCCATATCAGCCAATGCTTTATATTTAAGATAAAGACGATTGTTCTTTTCATCATTTACCGGATAATAAGGCTCGCTTCCTTCCGACCACTCCGAACTATATTCTTTCGAGATAACCGTCTTCGGACATTGCTCTACCTCGGCTCCGAACATTTCGAAATGCTTGTGCTCAATGACACGTGTATAAGGAACTTCCCGCTCGGTATAGTTTACCACGGCATTCCCCTGATAATTGGGCATATCCAACGTTTCGGTTTCAAACCGGACGGTACGGTACTCCAATTTGCCATACTGATAACCGTAAAATTCATCTATCGCTCCGGTAAATACGATTTTATCAGCCAACGGTTCCAACTCTTCCCGATGCGCGAAGAAATCACATTCCAACCGGGTATCCACTCCCTCCAGCAAACGCTCTATCAGCACATTATATCCGCCGATAGGGATTCCTTGGTATTTATCGTTGAAATAATTATTGTCGAACACCATCCGCACCGGAAGACGCTTGATGATAAAAGCCGGAAGCTCTGCACATCTCCGCCCCCATTGCTTCTCGGTATATCCTTTTATCAATGCCTCATAAATATCCTTTCCAATCAATACCTGTGCCTGTTCTTCCAAATTACGCGGTTCAGAAATACCCTGTTCCTTCATCCGAGCCACAGCTTCCGCCCTTTGCTCGTCCAATTTGGCCTTTGCCTCGGCAGGAGTCGTCACGCCCCACATCTGATAGAAGGTATTCATGTTGAAAGGCAAGTTATATAATTTCCCCTTGTAATTGGCAACGGGCGAATTGGTATAACGGTTGAACTCCACAATCGAATTTACAAAATCCCATACCTCCTTATTGGATGTATGGAAAATATGCGCCCCATATTTATGTACATGAATCCCTTCCTGATTTTCACAATAAAGGTTTCCACCCACCTGAGAACGTCGGTCTACAACAAGACACTTCTTATTTCCCAGCTTCGCTTTGTAGGCAAATACAGAGCCGAAAAGCCCGGCGCCCACAATCAGATAATCATACGGTTTTGAATGCATATCGATACTTTTTTCAATTAAAAATCCTATGGTCAAAGATAAAAGATATTTTTCACCCCTGCAAGCCTTCTTTCTCTACGCGGAGCATAATCACCTTCCGTGTACGCTCCGTTACACGGAAACGATTATCCGTACGCTCATTTACCAGCCAGACAATATCCTCTCCCGCACACACTACATACTGGTTTTCTTTATCGAAACGGGAAAATTTCCTGTCACGCAAATAATCACGCACTTTCTTAAAGCCACGCATTCCGAAAGGAACGAATTTATCACCTGCCTGCCATTTACGGAGCACCAGCGGTCCGGTCACTTTCGAAGCGTCCAGACAAGCGACATGCACATCGTGCGGTACCTGAAAGCCTTCCTTCACCTCTTTTGTTTCCTGATGCAATATCCAAGCCGGGGATTCTTCTTCACGCTTCCTTATAATCAAGTTATCCCGGTCACGCAGCACCGCGTATCCGGAAGAATAAAACAACCGTCCCGATTCCGCATCAAGGCTACGGAAAATATCCTGCAATTGTGACGCATTGAAACCCAAAGGATAAAGCAATTCGAACAAGACCGCTTGCGGAGCCGTTTCCATACGCAAGCGGGCTATATCAATCCGGTCTTCACCTTCTTTCACTCTCCGGCAAGCTTCCGTAATCGCCACACGATATACCGCATCTACTTCAGAAAGCCTCCGTGCCGTCTCTGCTATCGTTTCACTTACCGAAGGGTTAATTTCCCTCAACAAAGGAAGCACGTTCAAACGGAGCTTATTACGGGTAAACTCGTCTCTCTGATTGGTGCTGTCCATGACATAATCCTGCCCTATAGACGCCAAGAAAGCCAAAATGTCCGTCCTGCCTACATCCAATAAAGGACGGACGATTGCCTCATTCTTCGGCGCAATCCCTTTCAATCCTTGAATGCCTGTACCACGCACCAAATTCAACAAAAAAGTTTCCACACTATCGTCCCGATGATGGGCAACTCCGATGACTTGCGCACGCTCTTGCTTACGCACTTCTTCGAACCAGGCATAACGCAATTCCCTGGCAGCCATTTCCACGGAAACCCGATGCGCTTCCGCATAGGATTTCGTATCAAAATCATGTATATGCAGAGGCACCTGCAACTTCGTACACAATGTTTGCACAAAAGCAGCATCCCTATCAGATTCTTTCCCACGCAAATGAAAATTACAATGAGCCGCTACGCACGTATATCCTCCCTGCAACAAAACGCGCAATAAAGCTACTGAGTCGGCTCCCCCGCTCAATGCCACCACGATTTTATCGTCTTTCGTAAACAACTCTTTCTCGTGGATATACCGGATTACTTTCTGATAAAACATAAGATACAATATTTATATGCCAATATGATAAGAAAAAGCTATTCGGATTTCATATCCCGACCGAAAGAGCGGTATTTGACCGGTGTCAACCCTGTATTCTTTTTGAATAAATTCGAAAAATGCTCCGTCGACGCATAGCCCAACATATAACAAATCTCTTTCACCGAATGTGTAGACCCTACCAGCAATTGCTTGGCTTTCCTTAATTTCAATTCCTGAAAATACTTGGCAGGCGCATAACCCGTATATTCCTTAAACGCTTTCCGAAACCAAGAATAGCTGATGTTCATCCGAGCCGCCAACTGCTCAGGGTCAATCTCGCCATATACATTCTCACTCATGATGATTTTAGCCTGTTCCATCTTCCCCATTACATTATCCCTTTCAAATATATTATTTTTCGAAACAGACAGCACCAAGCCAATCATGTGCAACAAGATTCCAGCCAAGTATTGTTGGGCTCCCGTTTTATCTTCTTCCGCAATTTCCAATGCCCTCGAAAAAAGAAAAGTCAGTTCTTCATTCAGCCCGATATCCAACACCTGATTATCCCGGGCAAGAAACGTGTTTCTAACAAGCTGGTCTGCTACACTTCCCTCAAAACCTATGTAATATTCATTCCACCCCGTTTCATTATTAGGTCCGTACGTATGCCACTGGCCCGGGAAAAGCACAATCAGATTTCCCTTTCCGATATTACGCTCCAGCGTATTGTCCGACGCGAAGGTGCCCTCTCCTTTTGTAATGTAAAGCAACTGATACTCACGCAAGACACGTCCTTTTTGCGCATTAAAGAAATAGCCGGAAGGATGATTCCGCACCGGATAAGGAGAATTAGGACGAATCGATTGATAACCTACCGTATTGATTGAAAGCCCGAAGCTCCGGTCTTTATCATTTACGATAAGATATTTCAGTTCCATGCCTGTATCATTGTATAATTTTGCCATACGTGTGGATTTTACGGATTATGGCAAATATACAAATTAAAAAGGAGACCACAACGGGCCTCCTCCATTTTATATAAAAAGATATCAATATGCCTTGCGATACAGGGCTTCGATGTCTTCTATCGAAGTGGGACGCGGATTGCCTCCGGTGCAGACATCGTTGAAGGCATCGATTGCCAACTGGTGCAGGTCTTCCTCGCGCACACCGATTTCGTGCAGCTTCTGCGGGATGTTGATGCTGAGCGAGAGGGCACGCACCGCCTCGATGGCTGCTTTCACCCCTTCTGCCTCGGTCATGCCTTCCGTATCCACTCCCATTGCCTTGGCGATATGGATATACTTGGGAGCCGCCGGCGATTCGGCATTATACTCCATCACGTAAGGCAAGAGCAATGCGTTTGCCACGCCGTGAGGTGTGTCATAATGCGCACCCAGCGGATGAGCCATCGAGTGTACGATGCCCAGCCCTACGTTGCTGAACCCCATACCGGCGATATATTGTGCCTGCGACATTGCTTCACGCGCCACCGGGTCGTTGCCATTATCTACCGCAGCCTTCAGGTTCCCGGCAATCATTTCGATAGCCTTCAGTTCGAACATATCCGACATCAGCCACGCTCCCGGCGTAATGTAGCTTTCGATGGCGTGGGTCAGGGCATCCATACCCGTAGCGGCGGTCAAGCCTTTGGGCATGGAATACATCAATTCGGGGTCGACAATCGCTACACACGGGATGTCATTCGGGTCGACACATACCATTTTCTTTTGAGCCTGCTCGTCGATGATGACATAGTTGATGGTCACTTCGGCTCCCGTACCTGCCGTAGTAGGCAATGCAAAAGTCGGAACCGCTTTATGGCGGGTATCGGCAACCCCTTCCAACGAACGCACATCGGCAAATTCGGGATTATTCACCACGATACCGATGCCTTTGGCGGTATCAATCGCCGAGCCTCCGCCCAATGCTACGATGAAATCGGCTCCCGAAGCTTTATAAGCCTCCACGCCGTGCTGCACGTTGGCGATGGTGGGATTTGCCTTCACGTCGCTATACACTTCGTAAGGGATGTTGTTCTTGTCGAACACTTCAATCACTTTATCTGCCACGTGAAAACGAATCAAATCGTTGTCGGTCACGAAAAACGCTTTCTTGAAACCTCTGCGCTGCGCTTCCGTGCCAATGCTTTCGCGGCATCCCGCACCGAAATACGAGGTTTCGTTCAAAATCATTCTGTACATAGTTCTGTTTTGTTTAAAGGTTATTTTTATCTCACCACAGATTACACAGATTAGAAAATTAATTATTTAATCTGCGTAATCTGTGGTGAAAAACTCATCATTTCGGCAAATTGAAAGCCACTGACATTTCCTTCATCTGCTCCTGGCTCATGCCTTCGGGTTCGAAGCCCATGTTCTTCGCCGCGATGTAAATCAGTGCCGATTTGTTGAGCACATCCACCTGGTCGAATGCCGCCATGATGTCGGTATCTACGGCAAACACGCCGTGCTTTTCCCACATCACCACATCGTAGTCATCCAGTTCCTTGATGGTCGCCTCAGCCAGTTCTACCGAGCTGGGCAATTTGTAGGGAACCATTCCCAAGCCGCGCGGACAGAATGCCTTCGTCTCCGGGATCATGCTCCACAAGAGGTTGGAAGCGACATCCTTCTGCATAAACTTCTGGTTATGGGTCAACGCCACCAGTTCGATGGGGTGAGTGTGGAGCGATGCCTTGTAGTTCATACCCTTCGAAAGCAGGTAGTTGTGCACACTCAGGTGCGAAGGCAACTCAGAAGTAGGCATCACCGGCTGGTCGGCGATGATGACATAGCTGGCACAATCATCCAGAATGCGGATAACCGAGCCGTTTGCCATCGGGTCGCGTGCCAAGTCGCGCATCCGTTTCTGCGTGCCTTTGCAATAGAAATAACATCCCTTCAATTGGGGAAGTACCGCACCGATTTGTTTCACTTCGCTGATAGCGGGCATCGTGCGGATGGCATCGTCCACGTATTCGGTGATGTTGATGGTGATGTTTCCGCCGTTGCGTTCAGCCCAGCCTTTCTGCCACAGATAGCCTGCGACTTCTGCTACTTTACCAATCTCGGCAGCCAGTGCCGGACGGTTGTTCAATATTGATTCCATATCGTTTTAAGTTTATAAGTTCTTTCGTTTTTAAGTTTATGAGTTCTTCACCACAGATTACACAGATTAAATAATTAATTTTCTAATCCGTGTAATCTGTGGTGAAAAAAGAAGCTTACCCCAGCAACTGAGGCAGGAACGATGACACGATGAGCACCGCCAGACCGATGACCAATACCGTAATGGTTTTCGGCGAGCAGCCTTTCCATTCCTTCAGGATGATGCCCCACACGTTCGAGAACACCACGTTGAGCGCCATCAGGATGCAGAAGGCGAAAGTCATCAGCACGGGCGACGAAGTGAGGAAGCCCTTGCCGAGTGCCAGCCCGAAGAACTGGCTATACCACAACACGCCAGCCAGGGCACAGAAGACGAGGTTATTCGTCCATACATTGCCTTTACGATAGTCTCCCCACGTGCGGTTCTTCCCGTTCTGGAAGAAACAATACACGGCATTCGTCACAAAACCGCCCAGCGTGACGAGGAACGTTGCCGGAAGCGTCTTGAACATATCCGCCGACTCCTCGAAGTGGATAGACGAGCCAAACTCCAGCCCCACATTGAAGCAACCGCTCATAAACCCTGCCAGCAGGGCGATGGCGATGCCTTTCGGGAAATTGAAGTCCTTCACCGCCGCCTTTTTCTCCTCTTCGCTCAGGCTCTGCGACTTCATGTTGCCCGCCACGCCGATGATGGCAATGCCCACAAGCGTCACCACTACACCGATAATGACCGAAGCCGTCAGCTTCTCCAGATGATGCGCCTCGGGATAGAAGACGTTCAGTATCACCGGAGCCAGAATGGTGCCCAGACCGGCGCACGTGCCCAGCGAGATGCTTTGTCCCAGCGCCACGCCAAGGTAGCGCATCGAAAGCCCGAAAGTCAGTCCGCCCACGCCCCACAGCACACCGAAAAGGATGGTCATTGCCACATCCAGCCCGCTTGCACCGGCAAACAACTCAAAAAGGCTGTGTCCCGCAGGAACAGCCAGCAACGCACCCAGCAGCGGGAAAACCAGCCAGGCAAACACGCCCTGAACCAGCCAGTACGACTCCCAGCTCCAGTCTTTTATCCGATTAATCGGCACGTAACAGCTCGACTGGCAGAACGCACCGATAGCAATAATCAATAGTCCGATTACTATATCCATTATCTGAATCGTTTTTTAGAATTATCCGCATTTTCCCCAAACCGCCTGTAGGGGCGTATCGCATACGCCCTGAAAACGTCCGCATGGACAAGTGGATGCATTCGGGCGTATGCAATACGCCCCTACAGGGGATGTTTGCGGATATTCATAAATAATATCAATCAGGAGTTAAAAGGAAGTTATCGCTTCGCTCAGGGAGTTAGAAGCCAATACCTTTGTATCGCTTTCATCCACAAAGCTATTGGCATTTAACTCCAGCGAAGCTTAAGAAGCTGTTTTGAATTTATCGTGCGATGATTTGGGATGAGTTTTTGAGGCATTTTCGCTTCTGTGATGAGGAAGATAGCGGGCTATCTGACGAAGAACAGGAGCGAAAAGGACCAAAAAATCGCCCAAAGCACACACGAAAACAGATACATCAAGCCAAGAAAAACTTTTTGGAGAAATTCAAAACAGCTTCTAACTCCTTTTTACCTTCTTCTAACTTCTCCCGGGCAAGGATTAACCGCGTTTCGATGTCACGTCTGCCTCGTATTTTTCTACCTCGGCAATGAATTCTTCGCCTACCGGCACGTTGTTCTTCAGGCAGAACATGTCCCATACGGCGTTCCAAGGCAACGCTTTGGCTTCTTCCAGCAGGGCGAGGCGTTCGAACAGCTGGCCGTTTGCTTCGTACTGGCGGAGCTGCGCAAGCGGTTCGAGAAGCGCGCGGAGCATGCATTTCTGTGCCGCACGGCTACCCACAACGTATGCGCCGATGCGGTTGATGCTGGCATCGAAGTAATCGAGGCCGTAGTGCACGCGGTCGAGCGCGCCGCAACGCACGATTTCCTGGAAGAGTTCCAGTGTCGGGTCGTCCATAATGGTCACGTGGTCCGAGTCCCAACGGATAGGACGGCTCACGTGCAACATCAGTTCGGGCACGTAGAGCAGGAGCGACGAAACCTTGTCGGCAACGCTCTCGGTCGGGTGGAAGTGACCGGTATCCAACGTAATCATCTTGTTGTGCGATACGCCATAGCCGATGTAGAAGTCGTTCGAGCCTACGGTATAGCTTTCCAGCCCGATACCGAACACTTTCGATTCGATGCAGTCTTTCATGTTCTTGTATTCGGTAGCGAAAATCTGGTCGAGCGAATCCTTCAGCAGTTCGCGGTATTTCATGCGGTTCACGGTGATGTCCTTGCTTCCGTCGTGCACCCATACGTTCATGATACAGGGGTCGCCCTGTGCCTCGCCCATGGCTTCCGCCACGGCACGGCAACGCTTGGTGTGCTCAATCCAGAACCGGCGGATGCTTTCGTCGGGATTAGCCAATGTCAGGCTTCCGCTTTTCGGGTGCGAGAAGGAAGTAGAGTTGAAGTCGAGCTTCATGTTGTGTTCTTTTCCCCAGTCCATCCAGCTTTGGAAATGACGTGGCTCTACCTGGTCGCGGTCTACGGGTTCACCCTGGAAGTCACCGTAGATTTCGTGCAGGTTCAAGCGGTGAGTACCGGGAATGTACGAAGCGGCTTTCAGGATATCCTGGCGCAGCTCGTCGATGTTGCGTGCACGTCCGGGATAATTTCCGGTGGTCTGGATACCTCCGGTCAGCGAGCCTGCTCCGGTTTCGAATCCGATGACATCGTCTGCCTGCCAGCAGTGCAGCGACAGGTGAAAGTCCTGCATGGTTTCCATTACTTTTTCCACGTCTACGCCTACAGCCGCATAGCGTTCTTTCGCGATTTCATACGCTTTGTTTACGAGTTCTTCTTTCATAATAGTATTGTTTTTTATGTTAATGAATAAGTTTTATTGAATAGAAGGAATTATTTGGGGAAGTTAAAGGGAGTAAAAAGGAGTTATGCCTTCGGCAGGAGTTAAATGCCAATAGTTCTGCTATGGCTTCCATTAGTAAAAGTATTGGCTTCTAACTCCTTTTAACTCCCTGAAATAACTCCCCTTTAACTCCTATTTATATTATTGTGTCACCGTCTTAAACTGCAAATAAGCGGCGTCCCATACCTCTTTGTGCTGGGGCTGGAAGGTCTTGAGCGGAATCGCCTGGCTCACGAAGCGGCGCATCAGCTGGATGTCGGTAGCTTTTCCGGCAGCCAGCGCCTGAATCATGATATTGCCCACGGCAGTAGCTTCCGACGGGCCCGCCCGCAACCACGGGGATGCCGATGGCATTTGCCGTCCACTGGTTGAGCAGCTCGTTGCGGCTTCCTCCGCCGATGACGTGCAACACTTCTATCGGATTGGGCGAAAGCGTCTGAAGGTTTTCCAGCACCTGGCGGTAGCGCAGGGCAAGGCTCTCGAAGATGCAGCGCACGATTTGCCCGCGCGTCTCGATGGCAGGCTGCTTGTGTGCCGTGCAATACGCCTTGATGGCTTCTTCCATATCCGCAGGGTTGGCGAAGACAGGGTCATCGGGCGCAATCAGGTTGCGGAACGGTTCGCTGGCATTCGCCTCGGCTATCAGTTCGGGATACGAAGTCTCGCCCCATCCGGCACGGCAACGCTCCAAGAGCCACATGCCGCAGATATTCTTCAGCAGACGGATGGTACCGTTCACTCCGCCTTCGTTCGTAAAGTTCAAAGCTTCGGTATCGGCGTTGATGACCGGCGCATCGGTCTCCACCCCCATCAGCGACCACGTGCCGCTGCTCAGGTAAGCGAAGTTCTTGTTTTGCGCAGGAACCGCAGCCACCGCCGATGCCGTATCGTGTCCGGCTACGGCAATCACGGGCACGGCTCCCAGCCCGGTGATGCGCTGCACCTCTTCGGTAAGCGTGCCCACGGTCTCGCCCGGATAGACAAAGCGGCCGAAGTTGTCTTCGTCCAGCATCAGACTTTTCAGCAGCTCGGGCTCCAGGCGGCGCGTCTTCGCGTTCACCAGCTGGGCGGTAGAGGCAATGGTATATTCGCACACCATCTCGCCCGTAAGCATATAGCTCAGCGCGTCGGGGATAAAGAGCAGCTTATCAGCCGCTTCCAGCGCACTGTCCTTGTGGCGGAGCATCGTGTCGAGCTGGAATATGGAATTGAAGTTCATCACCTGAATGCCGGTCAACTCATACACCCGGCTGCGCGGCACCCGTTCGAAATACTTCCCGGGAGCGCCCTCGGTATGCGGGTCGCGGTACGAATAAGGCTGGCGCAGCAGGCTTCCGTCCTTGCCCACGCACACGAAATCCACGCCCCACGTATCGATGCCGATCGAAGTGATTTCGATGTCCTCACGCGCCGCAGCCCGTTTCAGCCCCTCCAGAATGTTCCGGTAAAGTTCGTAGATATCCCAGTAGAAGTGTCCTCCTGTCTCGATGATATGATTGGGGAAACGGTTCATTTCTTCTGTTACCAGTCCTTCCTGAGTGAAAGAGCCTATTATCGTACGCCCGCTGGTAGCCCCGAGGTCGACGGCGAAAAAGCATTTTGTCATAGCCTGTTCCGAGTTTAATGTTACCAAATTTTCTTTTATTCGCAAAGATAAGCGAAATATTCATACGCTATCATGCACATTTTGACCGAAAACATAAACATTTTGGCATGTTATTCAGCAGGTATTCGCAAATTTACTTATCTTTACCGAAAAAATTAAGGAGTTAAGGAGTTAAGAAGTTAAATCAATACTTGCGATAAACAAAGCTATTGGCTTAACTCCTAACGAAGCGAAGCGGAGTGATAACTCCTTAATTTCTTAACTACTATTATTAAAACCCAAAACCATGAAAACATTTTTACGGAAACTCCTCTTCGCCGCCGCAAGCTGCCTGCTGGCATCTACTGCTTGCCCGACGCAACTCCCCTGGGAAAACGGGAAACTGAAAGTGTCCGATAACGGACGTTACCTGATGCACGAAAACGGGACGCCTTTCTTCTGGCTGGGCGACACGGGCTGGCTGATGCCCGAACGGCTCAACCGCGATGAAGTGTCGTTCTACCTAGAGCGTTGCCGGCAGGCAGGCTACAACGTGGTGCAAGTGCAGACCGTCAACGGCGTGCCCGCCACCAACGCCTACGGGCAAGCGTCCATGCCCGACGGATTCGACTTCAGCCGCATCGACCGTGAAGGCACGTACGGATACTGGGACCACATGGACTACATCGTCCGCGCCGCCGAAAGCAAAGGCATTTATATAGGTATGGTCTGCATCTGGGGCGGACTGGTGCGAAGCGGCTTTATGAACGAAGAAGAAGCCAAACAATACGGTACCTTCCTTGCCAACCGCTATAAAGATTGCCCCAACATCGTATGGATTATCGGAGGAGACACGCGGGGTGATGTCAAGACCGAAGTATGGGAAGCGTTGGCAACGAGCATCCGTGCCATCGACAAGAACCACCTGATGACCTTCCACCCCTTCGGACGAACAATGTCCGCCACGTGGTTCAACGATGCCCCGTGGCTCGACTTCAACATGTTCCAGAGCGGGCACAGGCGATACGGCCAGCGCAAGGGAGACGGCGATAACCTGGCGGACAGCAACGTGGCGGAAGACAACTGGCGCTATGTAGAAGCCAGCCTTGCCTGCCGCCCGCTGAAGCCCGTGCTCGATGCCGAGCCCAGCTACGAAGACATCCCGCACGGACTGCACGACCCTGCCCAACCCCGCTGGACGGCAAACGACGTGCGCCGCTACGCCTACTGGTCGGTCTTTGCCGGCTCGTGCGGACACACCTACGGCCACAATTCCATCATGCAGTTCTACCGCCCCGGCTATGCCCCTGCCTACGGAGCCGATAAGACATGGATGGAAGCACTGGACGCTCCCGGCTTCAACCAAATGAAATACCTGAAGGAGCTGATGCTACGCTTCCCCTATTTCGAACGCGTCCCCGACCAAAGCGTCATAGCCGGGACGAACGGCGAACGCTACGACCGCCTCATCGCCACCCGCGGAGACGACTACCTGCTGGTGTACAACTACAGCGCACGCCCCATGCAAATCGACCTGACCCGAATCAAGGGAAACAAGAAAAAAGCATGGTGGTTCCGCCCCACAGACGGAACCACCGAATACATCGGCGAGTTCGAAAACCGCGTCACCGACTTCCAGTACGATGCCCCTTACATGCAGGGAGCCGACCGAGTGCTGATTGTAACAGACGCGGAGGCAGAATATATGAAATAAAATATGCACTTGCAAAACAATGGAAAACGAAACGCAAAAGAATACCTATGAACGGGTAACGGGAGAACTCTCCCGTTTCCTGCCGATAGGTTACCTCATTATGGTCATCATCGGCATGATTTTCAATTACTTCAGATTCGACATGTTCGGACTGAACATCTTCCAATACGCATAGGTCTTCGACTTCCTAATTTCTCCATTCGAAGACATGCACATCCTGCTTTTCATCTTCGGCTCAATACTGCTGGTTCTCTTCACCATGAAAATGGACAAGCTTTGGAAAAAACATTTTCCAAAGTCCTATAAGAAATGGACTTTTAAATGGACCGAAAGAAGCTGGTATAAGCCCGCCAGCTATATCTTTGTCATTACCGCCTATATATTTTATGGAGCCTATTTTTATGGCGTATACACTTACAATGCCGTACCCCAGAAAAAAGACATTACCGTCCGGTATCAAAATAACGAGACATTAACCGGCAAACAAATAGGAAAAGTGGGCAACGCCCTGTTCCTTTTATGCGGAGAAGAAGTGAAAATCATCCCCGCCACCGCTTATAAAGAATTGAGCTACCCTTTGGAAAAGTAAAACGAACCAGTCAAAAAATCCAATAAAAAACAAAGATGTGGAAGAAGAAAAAATATGCCCCCAAAGCGTCCAAAAATGAAAATAATGACGTATCATTGCAAAGCCAGACGACAGGGCAGGGCGAAAGCGTATGCCGGAGTACCTGACCAAAAATCGAATGCCCTGTCGAAGGGCATCCGGTTTTGCCAAACAACAAGGCCGGACTCTGCATGTCCGGGGTATCAGGCAACTAAAAAAGCACAGCTTTCAGGAGAGTGTCTACTTATACAGTACCACAAGTGAAGGAAGTGTCTACTGAATTAGTTTATCAAAAGAAAAAGTGTCTAGTAAAATCAGAAAAAGACACGATTAGTAATCGTACAGCGATACGATTACTAATCGTCAACATGTACGATTAGTAATCGTGCAGGATATGCACTTATGTTAGCTTGACGGAACAGCTAATTATGTGGACGGATTCAGTCCGCTTAGTGCGAACACAGAGACACGAAGACACGGAGTTTTATTTACGATTTCTGTCACGCCGTGACGAAAATAATTGTTTATTAAAAAAACTCTGTGCCTTTGTGCCTCTGTGTTCCATTTCATTTTTCGCAAACCTATTTTGTTTTACTATAAAAATTGAAAGTTGAGAATGAATCAGGATTCAGACAAACGTATTGAACTTCGGTCGGAGAAGGTGCGGCGCATCATCGGCACCGTTCCTCCGGCATTGGTACGCTGGAACATCATCGTACTGCTCGTCATCATATGCACGCTGCTCGTCATCGTATGCGCCGTGTCTTACCCTTACGGAGAAGGGGAAAGTATCTTGCGGCATATACTCGGTTGCTTATAAGCCAATTTCTTCCCGAAAGAAAAGAAAAAGTCAACGGAAATGCTTACTTTTGTGGAAATGCAAAATGTATGAGCCGTATGAACCAGCCCGCATTAAAGAAATATCCCGTAGGGATTCAGACATTCTCTAAAATAAGAGAAGGAGACTATTTGTATATTGATAAGACGGAGTATGTATACCGCATGACACATACTAATTCCGTGTATATGTTCCTGAGCCGTCCCAGACGGTTTGGCAAGTCGTTGCTGACAAGTACGCTACATGCCTACTTCGAAGGGCGGAAGGAGTTGTTCGAAGGGCTTTCCATCGAAAAACTGGAAACGGAATGGACGCAATATCCCGTGCTGCATTTCGACATGAGCTTGGGAAAGCACATGGACAAAGATGCGCTCACGCGCTACCTGCACAATTCGCTTCAGAACAACGAAATCAGGTTGGGGATTGCGGCGCGTGAAGCGCAAGATACGAATATCCGGCTGACGAACCTGATTATGGATGCGTATGCCAAATACGGCAGGCAGGTGGTCGTATTGATAGACGAATACGATGCGCCGGTCTTGGACGTGGTGCACGAAGACCGGGACCTGCCTGCCCTGCGGAACGTGATGCGCAACTTCTATAGCCCCCTCAAGGCATGCGACCCTTATCTGCGCTATGTCTTCCTGACAGGCATCACCAAGTTCTCGCAACTCAGTATCTTCAGCGAGCTGAACAACATCCAAAACATAAGCATGACAAAAGAGTATGCAGCCATCTGCGGCATAACCGAAGAAGAGATGCGCACGCAGATGGATGCAGACCTGGAGGTGTTCGCGGACAAGCTGGATACGACAAAAGAAAATCTGTTGGACAAGTTGAAAAGCTATTATGACGGCTATCACTTTACATGGCCCTCGCCCGACATCTATAACCCTTACAGCCTGATGAATGCATTCGGTGAAGGGGAGTTGAATTCCTATTGGTTCGGAAGCGGAACGCCTACTTATCTGATAGAGATGCTGCGTAAATATCAGGTTGCTCCCCAGCAAATTGGAGGCCGGAAAGTAAGGCAGGAAAATTTTGATGTCCCTATTGAGCGGATGACCAATGTAACCCCACTGCTGTATCAAAGCGGTTACCTTACCATCAAGGATTATGCGGCTTTTGCACAGCTTTACACCCTTGATATCCCTAACCGGGAAGTACGCTTAGGGCTGATGAGCAACTTGATGCAGAACTATGTGCCCGATACAGAACCGGTAGGGACTTTATTGGGCTTAATGGCAGAACAATTGCACAATGACAATATGGATGAAGCCTTGCATTTGTTGCAGACATTCCTGTCCACCGTTCCCTATACTGACAATACCGACTACGAAGGACATTACCAGCAGGTACTCTACATCATCTTCAGTCTGATGGGCTATTATGTGGATGTGGAAGTGCATACTGCTACAGGAAGGGTAGACGTAGTGATGCGCACCGCCCATACCTTATATATTATAGAAGTGAAACTAAACAAGAGCGCTGCCGAAGCCATGCAGCAAATCGATTTGAAACATTATGACGAACGCTTCGCCCTGTGCGGATTGTCCGTTGTAAAGGTAGGAGTTAACTTCGATGGCGAGAAGCATACCCTTAGGGATTGGGTAATCCGTTGATTGTCTATTACGCTGGATTAGAAATCCAGCGTGACGGGCGTGACAGGTTTATATTGAACACAGAGACGCAGAGACACGGAGAATATAGAGAAGGCAAAGGTCACAGAGTCAGACTTTTGATCTGTGAACTCTGTGACCTCAAATAAATAAAACTCTGTGCCTTTGTGTCTCTGTGTTCTATTCCATTTTTCGCAAACCAGTTTTGTTTTACTATAATATGAGCCGTACTTTGTGTGCGCTCTGTGTTGAATAAGGCTTATCGTTTGATATTCGTCAGCAGGGCATTCCCGTTTTGGATGGGATTCCATCCGTCATTGCCTGCCAGAACCTTTTCGGGCTGATATTTGCTGATATCGGTCAACTGGTGGCTGTAGGGAGCACGTGCGGCAGGATTGGCGCCTTCGCCTGTGCTTTGGTATTCGGCATAGAAAGCGGTTTTCTCGTTCGATGCCTTGCCCCAGTTGTTCCAGCCTTCGGGCACGATGTGCTTGCCTAATTCACATTGGATGTAGACAGCTTGTGCGTATGGGCGCCACGGGCGGGAAAGATATACTTTGTCCGCTTCGGCATCGGCGGTCAGCCGGCAATTCCAGAATACATAGCCATAAGGCTTTCCCTGATCGGTAGAGGGAGCCGTTACATAACCATTGCCCAGGCTGCGTATCTCGCAGTTTTTAAATAAGGCGGTGCTCCAGCCGAAGATGAAATCTACCGTGCCTTCGATGTAGCAATTCTCATAATATTGGCGGCTCTCTTTCCCGTATGTATAGAGCGTATCTTGATTGCCCAGAAAACGGCAATTCTTGAAATAGGCACGGTCGCCGTCTACAAAGCAGGCTACGGCTTGACCTACCCGTCCGGCTGTGTTGGCAAATGTGATGTTCTCGGCATAGAAGTCGGGGGCATAGATGTAGACCGTAGACGAACCGGAAGTAGACATTTCATCGCCGAAGATGTTTTTCTTTGAAGCGTAATTGTCATCGGTGATTACGGCACCTTCTTCACCTATCAGGGAAATGTTGATTTTGCATTCCGGAATGATGACCCGCTCCTTGTATTCTCCCTTCCGTACTAAAATCGTGGTACGCTTGTTCTTGCGGAAATCTGGAACGGCATTGATGGCTTCTTGTACGGTAAAGAAATCCCCGCTTCCGTCTTTAGCCACTACGAAATCGTAATAACGCACGTATTTGCCCAGTTCGGGGATTTGTTTTTCGATGGCTTGCACGGCAAGTTTGGCAACCTGGCGTGCTCCGTAAATATTAAAGTGTGTATTGTCCTGACGGCCTTTGGGGCATGCGGGCGATACTCCGGCAGGAACCCACATGAAGAGTTTCTTCGAACCTTCCACGCCCATTGATTCTACCAGTTCTTTGGTCGCTTTGTTTAGGTCGATGAATGCCACACCCATTTCTTTTGCTACGTTGCGGGGAGAATCGAGGTATTTCCCGTGTGTGTCAATCAACGTATCGCCTTCTTCCACCGCATCTGCTTTCTCGGGACGGAAGTCATCGGCGGCTATGGCATTGGGATTTTCCCCGAAATTGCGGCGTACTACGGAATTGAACAAGACGGGGATTCCTCCCTTTTCGCGTGTCTCGCGTACGAACTTGCGGAGATTTTCATCGAACGTCGTGCCCGGGTCGGTGTGCCGGTCGGGTTTGGGCTTTTCGTCATTGTGCCCGAACTGGATAAATACGTAGTCGCCCGGTTTGATTTTGCTGACCACTTCATCCCAATGTCCTTCGTCAATAAAGCTTTTCGAACTTCTGCCGTTCAAGGCATGATTGTCTACCCGGACATCTTCGGTGAAATAACCTCCCAATACATGTCCCCAGCCTCTTTCGAGATTGCCGGCATCCAGTGTTTTATTTGCCATGGTAGAGTCGCCGATCATGAATATGGTGATAACCCGATCGGACTTGAATGCCGACAGGAACAGAACTGCCAGCATTACACAAAACAAATGAATCTTTTTCATGAGTCTCTCTTTCTATTTTTACTTGTTTATATTTCCGACGTGAAATTCTTTGTTGAAAAAATCCAATATCGCCTGCTGGATTTCCTTGCTGCAGAAATGGGGCAAGTCGTATATCTTCGTTTGGAAATGTTCGCCGGCATCTTGGCTTTCCCATACTTGGCGCATGGTTTCGTATGCCGATTTGACCCCTTCTATCGGGAAAAGCTTGTCTTTGGTACCGTTCGTAAACAACATCGGTTTCGGGCAAGCGATGCTTGCCACATGGGGATAGTCCATGTATCTCCGTATGTCCGGAATAATCATGCTGTATGCCGAACCTCCTTTGTTCTGGTTGTTGGTCAGGGTCATCAGGCTATCGGTGGTATTCATCCAGCATACGGCGGCTCCGGCTTTTACCGCATCTGTAGCCGCCATTGTCATCCAGGCACGGTGCGCTCCCATCGAGAATCCCATGGTGCCTACTTTCTCTTTGTCCACATTGGGAAGCGAACTGAGGAATTCGGCACTGCGTATATCGTCCCATGCGATGAGGCTTCCGAAGGACATGCCCATTTGCAGAAGGTTGGCGGACAACGCCTGCTGGGCATCGTAGTCGGCATATTCTTTTCTGCCCCGTTCGCCCCAGAACAAGGCATCCACGGCTAATACGACATAGCCGTTCCGGGCAAGGAAATCGCCGACATATTGTCCGTCATAACACCGTACAGCCCAGTCGTCTGCATCTTGCATGACGGTCTCTGATACATTGAACGGGCGCACCATCTTTTCTTTTCCGATGGTGAAGTGTGCGCCGTGGTCATGCAAGAGAAGTACGGCTGGGAAAGGGCCTTTGCCTTCCGGCACAAGGAGGTATGCCGGCACACGGGAATATCCGGATACATTGAACACAATCTTCTGTGCGGTATAGCCTTCCCGCTGTTCGCTTTCGATGACCTTCATGTCGAAATCCGCCTGAGGCGGAGCAGGCTGCATGCATTCCAATAATTTCTCGCGTGCTTGGGCGCGCCAGCGGTTGAAATCCTTTTCGGGTGCATTTCCCCATGCCAGCGGATAGGTCAGGCTTTGCTTCAATTGTTGATAGAAAGCCGGCATGTTGTTCAGTACCTCGTATCCGGCATAAGCCTGCTCCGCTTCTACGATAGCCAGCCATTGCGGATAGTGTTTCAAGATAGCTTCGGGCGCGTATGTGTACCAGTCGTAGCCTGTACGGCGTTCGGGGTCTACATCGGATAACTGGTAGACTTTGGTCCCGTCCCGTCTTGCCATAAAGGGCTTGTTGGTATCCAGCTCGTAGAAGCGTGCCCAGATGCGCGGGGCTTTCTTGTCTTTCACCACTTTCAGGTCGTAGGGATATTCCTCATTGATGATTTGGTCGGGTTTGATTTCAACCTTTTCAATCCGGATGCCTTGAATGGCAGATTTCTCCAGCCATGCCACTCCCGCTTTTACCGCTTCTATCACCTGTGCGGAAGGATGCGGAATCTCCATTAAGAACTTTAATACGCTGCAGCTTTCAGTAGATACCAAGGAGGGAAGTTCGAATGTGCGGGCCTGCACGGGGAGCAAAGTCTCGTTATCATGCTGTTGTCCCCATACGGTTTTTGTTCCGTTTTGCACGTATTGGGTGCGCAGGATGATGTCGATGCCCTTTTGCAACGCCTGGTAGATTCTTTTCTTCATGGCATCGTCCAGCCATGTATAGTTGATGTCGCCTTCATTGATGTGCAGGAAAAGTTCCAGTACACCGGTGGTCACTTCATCATTGTAGGTGATGGCATCCACGTCCCAGCCTCGCCATCCGCCGTTCTTCTTTTGGATTTTCAGCAGGTAATCCAGCCCTTTAAGTACGGATGCCTTATAGCGGGAGTCTTTTGTCTTTGTATAGACTTGTGCCAGGTAGTTGATTTGCGAATACGTGTTCCGGTTATCGAGCGTACTGCGCTTATACCGTTCTTTTAATGCCTGATAGACCGAATCGGTGGGAAGTATGGCAAGCCAATCGATGTTCTTGGGCCATCCTCCGTCTTCGTTCTGGTATGCGATGAAGTTATCCGCTATTTCCTTGTATTGTTCCGGAGCATAGCGTGCGTACGTGCGTTCGGGATGTTCCAGGTTCCAGTGATGGATGCCGTCCGCTACTCCTTCGAGGGAGGGGATTGTTTGTGCGTTCATAAAGCCTGTCATGCCCAATCCCAAAACAAGCAGGGCGAGTCTGTTCTTTTTCATGGTATAGGGTCGTTTATAGTTTGGGGTACAAATGGTTTACCAGCCCGTTCAGGTACATTTCCAGGTTGGTATAACCGGTATCTAAACCGTATGCGGATGCGTCCGATGCATCGTTCGGGTTCAGTCCGTGTTCTTTCTCCCAGGCATCGGGCATTCCGTCGGCATCGCTATCCAGTGGGGCGGGAGCCGATTGATAGGTTTGCCATCCGCCTACGTCCGCAGGCTGGTCTATCATTCCGTTTGTGCTTCCGTGGCTTCCTTCGTACGTATAAGTCCCTTTTCGGGTCTCGTCCGCGATGCGTTGGTCGTATGCATCCCGCTTGAAAGACGCTCCGGCGTATTGCAATACGGCTTCATAGGCTTCGCCCGCCTCTTGGAGGGTTGTATGTTCGGCGATGTCGAAAGGTTTCTCAGACAGGTAGGCAGCTTTGTCCGCGGCCTTGTCTTTCAAGATCAGCCCTGCGGCATTGTCCTTGTTTACCTTCTGCATGTCTTTCCGTTGCTTTTCGCTCAGCTTGGCGCACGAGCCGTCCATGTAGTTCCCGCTCAGGTAGAACACGCCGTGCGTGCCTTGGGGATTGTTGTTCTTCCCGTCATCGGAATAGGCGGTAAACAGCCTTTTATACGAAGCGACCGTAGCGGTGTACGGACCGGGCTTATAGTAATTGTTCAGGAAATTATACGAACCTCCTTCGCCCGCGTATGCTCCTGCGCTTCCGTAATTGTAGATGACATTGTTGAACAATTCCACCCGCTCTTCTTCGGGCTTGCCTGTATAGCGGCTTCCGCACAGGCGGGGCGTGCGGTTGGAGTGATGTGCCAGCAGATTGTGGTGGAACGAGGCGGGCTGTCCTCCCCAAATGCCTCCATAGCCGTGCTTGCCTTTTTCGTGGATGGAGTTGAGCAGGCTTTCGCTGGCGATGCACCATTGCATCGTGAAGTTCCGGTTATCGTAGAACGTGGCACATTCGTCCGTGCTCCAGCTCATCGAGCAATGGTCGATGATGATATCCCGGTGGTTATTGAATCCGTTCATGGCATCGTTCCCTTTTTGCTTGATGTCCGCTCCCATGCGCGAACGGATGAAGCGGATGATGACGTTGTCCGCCTTGATTCCCAGCGTATAGTTTTTCAGGCAGATGCCGTCGCCCGGAGCGGTCTGTCCGGCAATGGTCAGGTCTCCGTTATTGATATAGAGCGGGGATTGCAGTTCGATGATGCCGCTTACGGCAAATACGATGGTGCGCGGCCCTTTCTTGCGGATTGCCCAGCGCAACGTGCCTTCCGACCCGTCGTCTTTCAAGGAATTGACGGTATATACTTTCCCGCCTCTTCCGCCGGTAGTATATTTCCCCGCACCGTCGGCTCCGGGGAATGCCGGTACGCGGTCGGTGGATGCTGATACCGGTAAGGCGCATAACGAGAGCGCAATCAAGCAGGCGGCTGTTCCGAATTCTCTTTTCAGGTTCATATATAATAAGGTATTAAGGGTTAGGATATAAATCTTCTACTAAGCTATTCAGGTAAACCTCCAAGTTGGTGTAGTAGGGGCTGAGGTTGTATTTGGCTCCGTCCGAAGCATCGTTCGGGTTCAAGTGTTGTTCTTCTTCCCATGCATCGGGCATGCCGTCTCCGTCCGTGTCTGCCGGAGCTGTGCCCGGTGCGTAATCGGGCCATCCGCCTACGTCTTCGGCACGGTCTATCAATCCATTCGAACTTCCGTTGCTTCCCTCGGCGGTATAATTCCCTTGGCGCACGTTATCGACAATACGCGCGTCTACCTCATCCCGGACGAGCGATGCTCCCGCATGAGCCAATACCCATTCGTAGGCATCTTGTGCCGGTTGGGTGTATTCATCCGTATCGGAAGTGATGAGGAAGGCTTCTTCCGACCGGATGGCTTCGATGCCTCCTTCGGGCAAGGGGCAATTGTCTTCTTTGGGATGTATGCCCGACCAGTTATCTGCATTGACTTCCGCTATCAGTTTTTTGTAGTTTTCGGGCAAGTTGGGGCAGGTATCATCGAAATAGTTCCCGTTTACGTAGAAAGTTCCCCATACGCCTTTCGGGTTTTGCTGGCTTCCGTCATCCCCGTTAGGCTGGAAGATGCGGTTGACAATGCCTTTCTTCGTACAGGTGGAAAATTACCGGCTTGTAATAGTTGTTGATGAAATTGTACGAGCCTCCTTCGCCCGCATAGCCTCCGTTGGTCGGTCCCCAATTATAGAATACGTTATTCCGCAGGTCGACTTGCTCCTTATCGGGATTGCCCGTGGTGCGGCTTCCCGAAAGGCGGGGCGTACGGCTGCTATGGTGTGCCAGCAGGTTATGGTGGAACGAGGCAGGTTCTCCTCCCCAGATGCCTCCGTACCCATGGTTACCCTTGTTGTGCAAGGAACTGTTCAAACTTTCGCTGATGATGCACCATTGCATGGTGAAGTTCTCGTTATTATAGAAGGATGCACATTCGTCCGTGCTCCAGCTCATTGAACAATGATCGATAATGATGTTTTTATGTCCATCTTTGCTCCAAAAAGCGTCAGCACCGTCAGCTTCGTCTTCCGTCAGGTTGTCTGACCCCATGCGGAAACGGATGAAACGGACAATCACATTATCGGTTTTAATAGATACCGGATGCCCTTTCAGGCAGATGCCTCCTCCCGGTGCGGTTTGTCCGGCAATGGTTACATCTCCATGATTGATTTTAAGCTCTTGGCTTAATTCGATAAGCCCGCCCGTGGCAAAGACGATGGTACGCTTGCCCGATTGGTTCAATGCCCAGCGCAAGGTGCCCGTAGAGCCGTCATCGGCAAGGGAAGTGACGGTATATACCTTCCCTTCCGCTCCTCCGGAGGTAAAGCGTCCGGCTCCGAAAGCATAAGGAAAGGCGGGGGTTACGCTCCGGTCGGGAGCGGGATAGTCGGGCAATTCTTCTTCGTCCGGCTCCGGATCAGGTTCCGGTTCTGGCTCCGGTTCTTCTTGTCCCGGTGGGTCTGGTTCTGCTTTCGGCGCTGTATCCGAGCAAGCCGTAAAAAGGAAAAAGCTGATGGCGATAGCCATCCCAAATGTTCTTACTATTTTCATGGTATATATTTTTGAATCAAATATACGCCTTTTTGGTTAACAAGAAGAGGAATTTTTGTTTTTTCTTTTCTACTTTTTGGGCATTATCGGGGTAAGGCTTCGTGCGCGTCCGCTTGCGTGCGGAAACACATACGGCTGCATCGCCCGATGCAACCGTATGTGTTGGGCGATGCAGGCGTATGCGTTTTCGTCAGTTCCCGGCGGGCTTTTCGGCAGGGGTTTGTTCCGGCTTGTCCTTGATTCCGAACAGCCAGCGGAAGAAGCGCACGAAGATGTTCCGTTTCTTGGGCTTCTGAGGCTCGGCATGTGTGTCCGGAGTTTGTGCCAGGGAATCTTTGGGCGCGATAAGCGAGTCGGCAGGTGCCAAGAGGCTGTCTTTCTTCAGGCGCAAAGAATCGTCCGGCATCCGGATGGAATCGGACAAAAGACGCAAAGAGTCCGGGCGCAACCGGAGCGAATCGGTCCGCAACGAGTCGGACGTCAGCTTTTTCATGCGTAGGGAATCCCTTGCAACGGAATCCGTTAAAAGTGAATCTGCCAGGAGGCTGTCTTTGTGCAGGATACTGTCCTTGCTTGCCAAGAGCGGCTTGGGCTGAACGGGTTTCGGGCGTTCTATCTTGAACTGGACGGGGACGGAGTATTTGCACCGCACGGTGATGCCATGGTCTTTCGCCGGAATCCACCGGGGCATTTCCCGGATAGCGTTCAGCGCTGCCGTGTCCATGCTTGCTTCCAGGCCCCGCACGATGGCGGGCGAGGCGATACGCCCGTTTCTTTCCACGATGAATTGGATAACCACTACCCCTTCGATGCTGTCCCGCTTGGCTTGGGGAGGGTATTTCAGGTTGCGTTTCAGGTATTGCTGGAAGGCTTTCATGCCGCCCGGATATTCGGGCATCTGTTCTGCCGAGGCATAGACACGCCCGGTGTTTTTGCGTTGCATTACGATGGTGTAAGGCTCGTTGGGGCTTTGAAGGAAGGCTTGGATGGAAACGGACTGGTTTTCCATTCCGTCGGCGCGTACCCGTATCGGGTGATTGTAGTCCGCGTCAATCTGGAAAAGCCCGATTTCATCGGTGAGGACTTGCCTTCCGGTCCCTTGGATGCTGACCACGGCACCCGTTATCGGCTCTCCCGAAGCCGTTGTGACATAGCCTTCTATCGGGAACAATTGCTGGCTTTGCTTGTATGCGACAATGTCCTGAGGGCTGTCCAAGTAGAATGTTTTCGTGGCGTTTCCGGCTTCCAGGGTAAAGGATGCCACCGATTTTTCCCGGTCGGCGGGGAAATACAGGTATGCCGTGCGGGTGTACGAATCTTCTATTTCGTATCGGAACGTGATGACGCCTTGTGCATCGCCGGTGTATTCCTGGCTTCGGCTCGATATTTTGAGAATCATTCCGGGTTGAGGCTCTCCGTTGGTCTTGAGAACGGTAATGCGGAAAGTGGTCTCGGTGTTTGCTCCTTGTGCCGCAAAGGGCGTGAGGAGGAAAAGGCATACGAGCCACATATATAAGAAGGTATGTCGTATTCGGGTCTGGTTCATAATTTTGGGAAATAGCGCTGCAAAGCTACGAGTATTCTCTTGCATTTCAAAGTTTCTTCCTTTATTTCTTGCCTTTCTGTATGATTTTGCTACCTTTGTGTGCGTAAACGCTTTTATAAACACAGAGGTACGGAGACACAGAGTTCTATAAATAGAGGGTTAAAAATGAAAGATCGAACTTATTTTTCTCTGCGCCTCCGTGTCTCTGTGTTCAAATTGAAGAAATATAAATCGGGTAAACAATGAAAAAGACATTGAATGAGTTTAAGAAATTTGCCATGCGGGGCAATGTGGTCGATATGGCGGTCGGCATCATTATCGGGGGCGCATTCGGAAAGATTGTATCCTCGCTGGTGGGCGACTTGATTATGCCTGCCGTGGGTGTGTTGGTAGGAGGCGTGAACTTTTCCGACCTGAAATGGGTGATAAAGCATGCGGTGACGGAGGGAGACAAGGTGGTTTCTCCGGAAGTGGCGCTCAATTATGGGAATTTCATCCAGGTGGTCTTCGATTTCCTGATTATCGCCCTGGCGGTATTCTTTCTGGTGAAAGGCATCAATGCATTGACCCGGAAGAAAGAAGCCGAGGCAAAGACTCCGCCTGCTCCGCCGGCTGATATCCAATTGTTGACCGAAATCCGGGACTTGTTGAAAGAAAAAAAGAATTAAGTGCTCATATCAGTTTATATGATGCAATTCACCACAGAGGACACAGAGTATCACAGAGGCGTAACAGGAAGATGTGACAGGAATTTTCCTCTGTGCTGAGATAACGATTCATTTTATATACATACTTAACCCAATACATTTTATTCTTTATTTATGAAAACACTATTGATTTCCCTGCTGGCTTTGGTAGGCCTTTCCTTGCAGGCATCCGAGCCTGTAGACTTTGACAAAGCATTTGCCGAGAGTGATAAGATTGTACAACAAATCAAGCAGACCAGTTTTCCGGGCAGAGTTTATAACATTATGGATTTCGGCGCGAAGCCCGATACGCCCGACGCTCCGTGCCACGAAGCGATAAACCAGGCGATTATGGCTTGCAATCAGGAAGGAGGAGGTACGGTTCTGGTTCCCGAAGGGACATTCTATACGGGTCCGATTACCTTGAAGAGCAACGTCAACTTGCACGTATCGGAAGGGGCTGTCTTAAAGTTCTCTACCGACCAGGACTTGTATTTCCCTGCGGTCATTACCCGTTGGGAAGGCCTGGACTGCTACAACGCGCATCCGTTGATTTATGCTTACGGAGAAACGAATATCGCTTTGACCGGCAAGGGCGTGATTGACGGGCAGGGCTCGAACGAGAATTGGTGGTATATGTGTGGTGCACCCCGCTATGGCTGGAAAGAGGGGATGCGTAGCCAGAAGTTGGGAAGCCGCGAGCGTCTGATGGGCTATGCGGAATTGAAACGCCCGATTTACGAACGGGTGATGACTCCCGAAGACGGGCTTCGTCCCCAGCTCATCAATTTCTATTCGTGCAATACCGTGCTGATAGAAGACGTGACGTTGCTCAATTCTCCGTTCTGGGTGATTCATCCCTTGTTTTGCGAGAGCCTGATTGTACGGGGCGTGAAGATATTCAACCGCGGTCCGAACGGGGACGGATGCGACCCCGAATCGTGCAAGAACGTGCTGATAGAGAATTGCCGTTTCGATACGGGGGACGATTGCATTGCGATTAAATCGGGACGGAACGAAGACGGGCGGAAATGGAACATCCCGAGCGAGAACATCGTTGTGCGGAATTGCGAGATGAAGAACGGGCATGGAGGCGTGGTTATCGGAAGCGAGATATCGGGCGGATACCGCAACCTGTATGTAGAAGATTGTGTGATGGACAGTCCGCAACTGGACCGTGTCATCCGCATCAAGACCAGTACATGCCGAGGTGGTGTGATAGAGAATGTATTTGTGCGGAACATCAAGGTGGGGCAATGCAACGAGGCGGTGCTGCGCATCAACCTGAAATACGAAGAGCGCGAGCAATGTAACCGGGGATTCGACCCCACGGTGCGCAATGTCCACCTGAAGAACGTGACCTGCGAGAAGAGCCGTTACGGCATCGTGGCTATCGGGCTGGATGATGACAAGCATGTATCCAACGTATCGGTGGAGGATTGCCGTTTCAATAATGTAAAGGAGAACGGGAACCGTATCGAGAATGTGAGCGACATTACGATGAAGAACTTGTACATCAACGGGAAACTCTTTGAAAATTAAGAATGAAGAATCGCTTCGCCTGCATGGGATGCTTCATTCTTCATTCCTCATTTTTCATTCTTCTTCTTTCTTCTTGTTCAGTTTCAGCTCCGTGAGGAAAGCGGCGATAAGTCCCAGCCCTCCGCCTATCAGGACGCTGGCGGCATAGATAATCGAAGAACTCTCATAGCTGATTTGAGGGTCGATGCAATAGCCTGCCACCAGTCCGAGACCGATGCCGAGCATGAGGCAACCCGTGCGCAGGGTAGTGAAATACGTGGAGAATTTCAGGTGTCCTGCTACCCCGTGGCTTAATTGTTCGGGCTGAAGTTTTTCAATCAGCATGATTCGTTCTTTGCGTCCTACGAACAGTTCGAATAATTTGTAGATGCAGCCGAAAATAATGGCAAGCACGCCGATAGGTACTAAAATGTCTTCCATATTCTTGTTGTTTTTAAGTGATTAATTTCGTTCCTTTGCACCTTTAGACGCAAGGAAGTGCCGAAAGGTTACATGAATCGGCAAGAAAAAATTTTTGCGTATATTTTGTAACCTCTTTCCGGTTTTTGCGTCTAAAGAAACGGAATGAAGCCGAACGAGTCACATATAATCGCGCAGATAGTAGCGGGGAAGACCGAAGAATTTTCGTATTTCCTCGATGCCTACGGACAACAGGTCTTCGCTTTGATTGTCCGCATGGTATCGTCTCCCGAATATGCCGAGGAGTTGACTCAGGACACGTTTATGAAAGCGTTCCAGCATTTAAGCTCGTTCTCGAACGACAGCACGTTTTCTACGTGGATTTACCGTATCGCTTATAATACGGCACTTTCCGCCTTGCGCAAGAAAAAGGAAGAAGTGCTGGTGATAGACGACAAGCAATGGGAACGGGTTTCGGAAACGGAGATAGACGAAGCGTTGGACGATGAGTCGGAAGAACGCATCGCACGGCTTCAGGCGGCATTGGAAAAGCTGGCTCCGGAGGAACGTGCCATTATCACGCTCTTTTATGAGGAGGAGAAAAGCATCGAGGAAATAGCGCATATCTTGAATCAAAGCGTGAGCAATATCAAAGTGAAATTGCATCGCATACGCAAGAAACTATATATATTAATGAGTAAGGAGGAGTAAGTCATGACCACGGATAAAGGACTTAAGAAAGCGATAAAGGACCAGCCAGCCTATCGCTTGCCCAGTAATTTTACGTACCGCATGATGCGACAGGTGCGCGAAGAAGCCTTCCGGCGCGAGCGCAAGGAGGAACATCGCCTGCGGTGGGTGTTGGCGGCATGTTGTGCCCTTGCCTTGGGCGTTCTCTTTTATATAATAAAGGAGTATGGCGCTTTCTTTACCGAGGCGTTTCAGACCTTGTGCCAGATTTTTCCTTCGGGCGAGACATTCCGGTTTTTCCTGCCCACATCCGTCTCGCTGGCATGTCTTGTCGTACTTTATTGGTGGCTGGATAAGAAAATCTGGTTTATTCGGATGAAAAAATGATATCTTTGGGTGCTATCTGTTTTTGAATACCGGATTACTATTGTAACTTTGCATCAGTTTTTAATATGAGTTGATTCAAAACAGATAAACCAAGTATGATTGGCCTGTTTAATGATTGCTTCCCTCCTGTTATGGACGGAGTATCTGTTACTACACAAAATTATGCATATTGGCTTCATCAGAGGGGTGAGGATGTGTGCGTAGTCACTCCTTCGGCGAAGTCGTATACCGATTGTACGCCTTATCCCGTTTATCGGTATGCTTCTATCCCTGTACCTCAGCGCAAGCCTTATCGGATGGGATTCCCTTATATAGACTTGCCTTTTGCCAAGCAAATCCATGGCTTGCCTTTCGTCTTGCTGCATGCGCATTGCCCCTTCACTTCCGGAAGCCTTGCCATGCATTTGGCACATGCCAAGCATGTTCCGTTGGTGGCTACTTTCCATTCCAAGTATCGTGCTGATTTTGAGCGGGTGATACCGAATAAGCTGATTGTGGAATTGATAATTAAGCGTATTGTGAACTTTTATGAACATGCGGATGAGGTATGGATTCCGCAGGCGTCGGTAGAAGACACTTTACGCGAGTATGGCTATCGGGGGAAAGTAGAAGTGGTGGACAACGGCAATGATTTTGCCGGTACCTATTCGGAGGCGGAGCGTGTGATGTTCCGGAAAGAATTAGGCGCCGCCGATGATACTCCGGTGTTTCTGTACGTGGGGCAGCATATTTGGGAAAAGAATCTGGAATTCCTGCTTCATGCCGTTGCCCGGCTGAAGGATTTGCCGTTTCAGATGTTTTTCATCGGGACGGGTTATGCGGCTTCCAGTCTGAAGGATTTGTCGGAGAAGCTGGGCTTATCCGGCAAAGTCCGGTTTCAGGGCTGCATTACCGAGCGGGACGAGTTGCGTAAGTATTATCTGGCGGCAGATTTGTTCTTGTTCCCTTCTTTGTATGATAATGCTCCGTTGGTGGTTCGTGAAGCGGCGGCGCTTCATACGCCTTCTGTGCTGATAGCAGGCTCTACGGCTTCTGCCGTGGTCAGAGATGGAGTGAACGGTTTCTTGTCGGAAAACAATCAGGAAGCTTTCGCGGCAAGGATTACGCAGGTATTGCAAGACAGGCTCTTGCTGGGGAAAGTAAGTGTACAAGCCTCGGAGACGCTGGCACGCTCATGGGAAGACATTGCGGGCGAGGTGAGCGACCGGTATTCAAGTATTATCAAGCGCTATCGTGTATGAAAAAAGAAACGCTTTTCAATCCTTATTATGTAGCTGTTCCTATCGTCTTGGGGCTGTTGGTCATTGCCGGAATGTTCTGGAAAGAATTCGACCCTGGGATTTTTGTCGCGATTAAGCCCGATGCGCAAATGTGGGCAGGTATTGTATTGGCGGCATTGTGCATGGTTTGCCAGAATCTGGCATTGACCCAACGCTTTAAGATATTGGTCGGGAAAAAGCTTTCATGGAAACAGGTCTTCCGGGTGAATATGCTTTGTGAGTTTACTTCTGCCGCCACCCCATCGGCAGTGGGCGGGAGCAGCCTGATAGCGGTTTATTTGCATAAAGAAGGGCTGGCTGGAGGTGAAGGTACGGCGGTGATGATAGCCAACTTGTTTCTGGATGAATTTTTCCTCTCGTTGGCATGCGTTGTTGTGTTGTTGTTGTTTCCCATGGATATCCTTTTCATGGGGAATGCGGCGTTCGATACAGGCGTGCAGATTGTGTTTATGGCGGTGTTGGCGGTGGTATGTGTCTGGACCTTGATACTTTATGTGGCATTGTTTCATAAGGCGCAATGGATAAGCCGCCTGCTGCTTGCCTTGTTTTCACTTCCATTCTTGCGCCGCTGGAAGCCGGGAGTGGTAAAGTTGGGCGAGGATTTGATAACAAGCTCGCGTGAATTGAGTTGCCGTTCGTTCGGCTTTTGGTTGAAGTGCTTCGGTGTGACGGCATGGGCGTGGTGTTCCCGCTATTGGGTGGTGAATGCCTTGTTGTTCGCTTTCTCTTCAGGGGGTGACCATTTTCTTGCTTTTGCCCGCCAGCTTGTTATTTGGATGGTGCTGGTAGTCACTCCCACACCGGGCGGAAGCGGTTTCGGCGAATATATGTTCAACGTATATTATGGAGATTTTTTCCCTTTTGCAGGAACGGCGGTGATAGCCGCTTTCGTTTGGCGGCTCATAACTTATTATTCTTATTTGATTATCGGCGTATGCATTTTGCCCAATTGGGTAAATTCGGTATTTGGAAAGAAGCGGTAAATACGTAAAGAATGAGCCTGTTTAGAAATGCAGATTAACGCGGATTCCCGCAGATTATTTTATTGGCTATTAGAGAATTTACGATTTACTATTTTGCTTTAAACCGTATCTCGCCAATCGAAAAATTGTAACTAAAATAATCTGCGTTCATCCGCGAAAATCTGTGTTTCTAATAAATATCATTTAACTTTATACATCTGCTTTTAGGCTTTCCGGTAGTTTTCCAATTCTTCTGCTTGGAAGTGCTGGATAAAGCTATTGTGCTTGTTCACTTCGGCTTCGGCATAGTTTACATATACGTCGAGCGACTGGGCGAAGAGTTCGGGAGCTTTGGTAGCGTCTTGCAAGAGCAGGTGGCTCATCACGCAGAGGGCTGCCATTTCATACAGGCGGCGTGAGGTGAAGTCGAGCAGCTCTTGGTTTTGCGCTTCTTTCACCTTGGCGGTGCAGGCTTCCAGCTTTTCGGTCATGGCTTTCAGGCGGTCCATATAGCCTTGGTATTCGGGAGCGCAAGGCAGGGCTTCGTACTCGTGGAGCGTGGCGGCATACGAACCGTTGGTCACGTACCGGATAGCGGCTACGGTCTGGAGCTGGGTCGTTCCTTCGTAGATGCTGGTGATACGTGCGTCGCGGTAGATGCGCTGGCAGGCATATTCCATCATAAAGCCCGAACCTCCGTGTATCTGGATGCAGTCGTAAGCGTTCTGGTTGGCGTATTCCGAGTTCATACCCTTTGCCAGCGGGGTGAAGCTATCTGCCAGTTTGGCGTATTTCTTCTGTTCCTGGCGTTCTTCGGGGGTAAGCTTGCGTTCGCGGGCGATGTCGTCCAATGCCTTATAGATGTCTACATAGCGCGAAGTCTGGTAAAGCAAGGCGCGTCCTGCGTCGAGTTTCGCTTTCATCGTGGCAAGCATATCGTATACGGCAGGGAATTCGATGATTGCCTTGCCGAACTGTTTGCGGTCTTTAGCGTAGGCAAGTCCTTCATCGTAAGCGGCTTGACTCAATCCTACCGATTGGGCGGCGATACCCAGGCGGGCACCGTTCATCAACGCCATTACGTATTTGATAAGTCCCAACTTGCGGTCTCCGCAGAGTTCGGCTTTCGCGTTTTTGTAGACCAATTCGCAGGTGGGCGAGCCGTGGATGCCGAGCTTGTTTTCGATGCGGCGAACGTCCACGCCTCCGTCGTTCTTGTCGTAGATGAACATCGAGAGCCCGCGTCCGTCGTGTGTGCCTTCTTCCGAGCGTGCCAATACCAAGTGCAGGTTGGCGTCACCGTTCGTAATGAAACGCTTCACGCCGTTCAGGCGCCAGCATTGGTTGGCTTCATCGTAAGTGGCTTTCAGCATGACGCTCTGCAGGTCGCTTCCGGCATCCGGTTCGGTCAAGTCCATCGACATGGTCTCGCCGGCGCAGATACGCGGGATGAAACGGCTGTGCTGGTCTTCGTTCCCGAATTCGTAGAGGGTCTCGATACAGTCCTGCAACGACCAGATGTTTCCGAAGCCCGCATCGGCTTGTGCCACGATTTCGGCGCACATGGTGTAGGGGGTAATCGGGAAGTTCAGTCCTCCGAAGCGGCGTGGCATGGTCATGCCGTTCAGCCCGGCTTTCACCATGGCGTCAAGGTTCTGCTTCGTGCCCGAAGCATATTCCACCCGTCCGCCTGCATGGTGCGGACCTTCCAGGTCTACGCCTTCGGCATTGGCTGCAATCACTTCACCGGTAATTTCTCCGGTAATTTCCAACACTTTGTCGTATGAGTCGAGTGCGTCGGCATAGTCTTGCGGCGCGTAGTCATATTGGTCTTTGTCTCTATAATCGCGTTCTTTCAACTGACAGATACGCTCCATCATCGGGTTGTTCAAATGAAATTTGAGTTCCGGATGTTCGGTATAATAGTTTGGCATAGTTTTTATAGTTTTAGGAGTTAAGGAGTAAAGAAGTTAAGGAGTTAAGCCAATACTTTGGCTTGCCTTAATCTTCAAATTTACGTGTCGCAATGCTTTTGCAATAAGCGTTCAGTGTTTTGCTCGCCTCCTCAATGCTCCAAGTTAATTGGTTATAATCGTTTTCTGTAATATAATTCAGGTCTTTAGAGAGTAGAATATAGTATCGGCACTCTTCCAAACTGCCTTGTGCGATATTCATTAAGCGAAGCTTGTCGGCCTTTTCCTATTTTTTTATACCCTTCAACAATATTGGCAGAAATGGAGACCGCAGCTCGTCGGAATTGTGAACACAATCCAAATCGTTCGTGTGCAGGAAACTTATTGGTCATTCTATAAACAGAAAGAACAAATTGATGAGCTTTCTGCCAAGCAATAATATCTTTAAAGCTTTGTGTCATAGGCATAATTGAAAGTATTGGCTTAACTCCTTAACTTCTTTACTCCTTAACTCCTGAAAATCATTTACTGTTCTTCTTATAATACTTAATCATCTTCGGAATGACCTCTTCCACCGTCCCGTTAATCACATAATCAGCAATTGTGTTGATCGGCGCGTTCGGGTCGCTGTTTACCGAGATGATGATGCCTGCATCCTGCATACCGGCGATATGCTGGATTTGTCCGGAGATACCGCAAGCGATGTAGAGTTTCGGATGAACCGTTACACCGGTCTGACCGATTTGGCGGTCATGATCGCAGAAGCCTGCGTCTACGGCGGCACGGCTGGCACCCACTTCGGCGTGCAGTTCTTTAGCCAGCTCGAAAAGCATGTCGAAGCCTTCCTTGCTTCCCATGCCGTATCCTCCGGCCACAACGATGGGCGAGCCTTTCAGGTTGTGTTTCGCCTTTTCCACGTGGCGGTCGATGACCTTTACCACATAGTCGGTTTCGGGGACGAACTTTGCTACATCGTGGCGGATGACTTCACCCTGATAGTTCTCGTCGAGGATTTCTTTCTTCATCACGCCCTCACGCACCGTAGCCATCTGCGGACGGTGTTCGGGGTTGACGATGGTGGCAACGATGTTTCCTCCGAATGCCGGACGGATTTGGTACAACAGGTTCTTATAGGTGACACCATTCTTCTTGTCTTCGTGGTCGCCTATCTCCAGCTGGGTACAGTCGGCGGTCAGTCCGCTGGTCAGGGCAGAAGATACGCGCGGGCCCAAGTCACGTCCGATGACCGTAGCGCCCATCAGGCAGATTTGAGGCTTTTCTTCTTTGAAAAGATTCACCAGGATAGAGGTATGAGGCAGGGAAGTGTAAGGGTACAATCCCGGTGCATCGAATACGTGCACACGGTCTGCGCCGTAGGGGAGCACTTGCTTTTCTACACTGTCAAGTCCGCTTCCCGCACAGATGGCTTCCAGTTGGCATCCTAATTCGTTCGCCAGTTTACGGCCTTTCGTTAACAGTTCGAGGCTGACGTCGGCAACATGCGTGCCGTCCATCTCACAATATACAAATACATTATTCATAGTCTTATCCGATAGTATGGTTAGCCAACAGTTCAACAATCAGGTTTTCTACATCCGCGTCGCTTCCCGTCAGGGTCTTGCTTTCCTTTGCCTGGAAAATGATGTTCTCAATTTTCTTCACCTTCGTGGGAGACCCCGACAGGCCGCATTGTTTCGTGTCGCCGTTCACGTCGGCTACGCTCCATTCGGTAATGTTCAGGTAAGGATGTTTCTCGTATTGGTCTGCATAGGGAAGGGCTGCTCCATCTTTGGTCAAGGCTGCTTTCTCCTGTCCGCCTAAGGCACGTTTGTATTTCATCACCAGTTTGGCGTTACGCGGGCGGCAAGGCGCTGCGCTTCCGTTTACGGTCAATACGATAGGAAGCGGACCTTCTACGGTTTCCACGCCTCCGTCGATGTGGCGTTTCACGCGGATAGCCTTGTCGGTCACTTCTTCGATTTCTTCTACGTAAGTGACTTGCGGCAATCCTAACTTCTCTGCCACTTGCGGACCTACCTGTGCCGTATCGCCGTCGATGGCCTGCCGTCCGCCGATGATAAGGTCATACTCGCCAATCTTGCGGATAGCAGTGGCAAGGGCATACGAAGTGGCAAGCGTGTCGGCACCGGCAAAAGCACGGTCGGTCAATAAGTATCCGTTATCGGCTCCTCTGTATAAGCCTTCGCGGATGATTTCGGCTGCACGTCCGGGGCCCATGGTCAGGATGGTGACGGTAGAACCGGGATGCGTGTCTTTCAGTCGGAGTGCCTGTTCAAGGGCATTCAGGTCTTCCGGGTTGAATATCGCCGGAAGCGCCGCACGGTTGATGGTGCCGTCGGCATTCATGGCATCTTTCCCTACGCAACGCGTGTCGGGTACTTGTTTTGCCAAAACTACAATTTTCAAACTCATTTGATTATTTATTTTGGTATTAGTAATTTAATTAGTTGCCGGCAAAGTTAATGAAACCATTCGTTTTTTCACCATGAACTGTTCACTATTAACGATTAATTTATAGTAAAACAAAATTGGTTTGCGAAAAAATGAAATGGAACACAGAGACACAAAGACACAGAGCTTTATTTTTTGAGAGAACAGAGTTCACAGAGTAAAAGTCTGGCTCTATGGTCTTTACCTTCTTTATATATTTATTTCTCCGTGCCTCTGTGCCTCTGTGTTCAATATAAAGGATTAACGGATTTTTCGCAATTCATTTCTGATTGACTATAATAGAATATTCCAATTATCCCCTACCGGTTTGGGGAAAATGCGGATGTTCATTCTTTGTTTTTCATCCTTAATGCCTCCACGTCTTCCGTAAGCTCATCCAGTCCGGCTATCGGGTCGTCCGAATACGTGCTGTAGACTTGCAGGCTCTTGTCGGATACGTACACCCGCGGGATGCCTTGCCCCGAAAACAGGTTGTACACGCTCCGGCTTTCTTGTGCCGAATAGGGGAGGGTCAGGCCATGGGCTTGCCAATAAGCTTCGATTTCCTCCGCCGCCTCTTCACGGCTGATGCAATAAATGGCGACTGAATCGTTGGCCCGGTACAAGTCGTACAGTTGCTGGATGACCGGAAGCTCCTGTTGGCAATCAGGGCATCCGGTATGGAAAAATACCAGTACCGACACCTTGCCTTGAAGGTCGGAAGTGGCAAGCATGGAGCCGTTGTCCAATTCTACCTGAAATTCAGGCAGCGTGTCGCCCGCCACAATGCCCACCTCGCCGTATGCCGCATCGTCGCGGATACAGCCGGCCAGGATGAGGCAGATTCCCCATAAAATGCAGTAATAAATGTGTGTCATAAGCGATTCTTAACAGGTTATACGTCTTTTCGTGGATAAATATATGAAAAAAGCTTCGTATATTTGCCTCGTTAAAAGCAAAAACTCAAAAAACTTATATGGAACATATAGATGAAGAAATCGCCCGTGTCTTGATGGAAATGGGCATCGACAAGTCGAATCTGGACTGGACGACACGTGTGATATTGATATTGGCTATATTGCTGGTTTCGTACATCGTGACGAAGTTATTCCGTCATGCGCTGATTCCGGCGGTGCGCAAGCTGACGGCAAAAACGAAGGCGAAATGGGACGATTACCTGTTCAACGATGACATGCTGCACAGTTTCTCCCGGATGATTCCGCCTATCATCTTTTACCTGCTGCTGCCTTTCGCTTTCGATGGCTATCCCTACGTGCTTACCATCCTGCTGAAAGCATGCCTCATTTACCTGGTGGTCACAACGCTGATGCTGGTCAACGCATTCTTGAAGTCGCTTTATGAAATTTCGAACGAGCACGAGACCTTGCGCTACCGCCCGCTGAAAGGAATTTACCAGATGGTGAGCATTCTTGCTTTTTGTGTAGGCCTGATTCTGATAATCAGCATCCTCATCGACCAGAATGCCGCTACGATTCTTGCCGGACTGGGTGCTTCGGCGGCAGTGCTGATGCTGATATTCAAAGACAGCATCCTCGGGCTGGTGGCTGGCGTACAGCTCTCGGCGAACGACATGCTGCGTCCGGGCGACTGGGTCACGATGGCGAAATACGGTGCCGACGGGTTTGTGAAAGAAGTGTCGCTCACCACGGTGAAGGTGCAGAACTTCGACAAGACCATCACCACCATTCCCCCGTATGCCTTGGTGAGCGATTCGTTCCAGAACTGGCGCGGGATGTGGGAGACGGGAGGAAGGCGCATCAAGCGTTCGCTCAATATCGATATGACCACCATCCGCTTCTGCACCGGTGATGAAATGGAGGCTTTTGCAGAAAAAGGGTGGATCGGCATGCCCGAAGAAGGGGCAGAACCGGTGGTGAACCTGGAAGTGTTCCGGAGATATGCGCTGGAATACCTCCATGCGCATCCCCGCATTCATCAGGATATGATGATTATGGTGCGCCAGATGCAGCCCACTCCCGAGGGGCTTCCGCTGGAGTTCTATTGTTTCACGCAGACAACGGAGTGGCTTGCCTATGAAGGCATTCAGAACGAGGTCTTCAATCATTTCATTGCCGTGCTGCCCCGGTTTGGCTTACGTGTGTACCAGCATCCGTCGGGAAACGATTTGGCACGGTTTCTTAAGGAAACTAAAAAAGAAGCATAATATAAGGGTTAACCCTAATCATTCCCTGTTATGATAATGTCCGTTTTGTTATAAGATTGTACAAGTTTATGGATTGTGAAACTTATTTTCATAAATTTGCAATGCTGATAACGTGATAATCGAAAAGCATATAGTTTAATGGAATGAAATCATGGCAGGGGCTAAAACATATAAGGCATCAGAATACGGGGGCGTGAAGTATTTCTTCTCGCTTGCCATGACTGTATTTCTAGATTTATTGGCTGGCGTTTGTGGCAGGCTTTCCTTATTTGCTTTATTGGCGATGTTTTCACTTCCAGTCAGTGCCCGGTTCGATATTGTTGGTAAGAAGATTACGTTTGAAAACGGATTACCGGATAATAATATCCGTTGCATCGTTCAAGATGATGAAGGCTATATGTGGTTTGGGTCATTGTACGGACTATACAGGTATGATGGTTATCGGTATTTTCATTATGTGCGGGCTACAGAAGGTAATGGGGAGTTGTTGCCAAACAATCATATTGAAAGCATTGAGAATGTCGGAAACGGTAAGTTGCTTATCCGTTGTAGCGGTTGGCGATTTGTATTATTCAACACCGGTACTTACCTGTTTGAACCTTGTACGTCAGAAATGGCTATGAAGATGATAGCACGGGCAACCGCTCCGAATCAGTTTTCAGACAATTGTGGCAATCAGATTAAATATAATCCTTTGACGGGAAAAATTCATTATATTCGGGCAGGAAGACAGACGGAAAGTTTTTCATTGAAAGTAGTCTCAGATGATATGATGCGGCTGCATCAGGATTACAAAATAAATGTCATAACCACTCCGGATGGATTAGTGTGGATATCGACTAATGGCAATGGCTTTTTCATCTATAATCTTGATACGGAAGTTTCGGAACATTTTACGTCCGAAAACTCTCCGTCATTTATGACAAGCAATTTTATTGTCAGTATGACGATGTCGGAGGACGGGGCTATATGGCTTGCATTCAATCGGAGTGGCATAGCGAGGCTTGAAAGTGAAGAAGCAAAGTGCCGGATAGTCAATATGGGATTGTCTGGCGACCTTATAAATTCGAATGAAATAAAAGTTCTGTCCAAACTTTGTGATGGCAGGATACTGGTAGCAAATGATGGTGGCAGGATATGTGCTTTAACCGACAGTACACAGCTTGCTAGTCTTGGTAAAGATTTTCCGGAAGGACTTGAATACCTGACTGCCGGAATTACTCCGGACAGTGTGACGTGGATAGGAACGCGCAACAATGGCTTGTTCTTGAACGGAATGTGTTATCGTCATGATGCATCCGACAGCCGTTCAATAGGTTCCGACCGGATTGTCACGGCAATCTATGACCATTGTAACCGTATTTGGGTGGGAGGTTCTGATAGCCTGTTTGATTTGGCTGTGCCGGTTGTCGGTGAAAAAGGAAGGGTTTCCTATACATTCCGTCATTTCTTCCAAGAAACCGGAAAGTTCGGTGTACGTTGTATGATGTCAGATTATTTAAATAATATATGGGTTGCTACGACTATAGGTGTCATTGTTTTCAATCCGGATTCGTTGGTGGTCAATCCACAAGCATATAAAGTATATTCCTTCGGTGGCAAATCCATGGGCGGTAATCGTGTAAACAGCCTTGTTGAGGACCGGCAGCATCGGGTTTGGATTGGTACGGCAAGCGAAGGTCTTTTCTATGCGGAAAATTCGGCGGAAGCGCATCTGAATGGTCCTGTTTTTTATCGCATTGAAAACAGCCAGCTTGTGAACAACAAGATTCAGGTGCTGGCATGTGACGGTCGCGATAATATATGGATTGGGACAGAAAATGGACTGTATTATTATCGGCGGGGTGGCGAGCCGGTCGCCTGTCTGCGATTTGAAACTCGTTATTTGCGGAACATTTATCAAAACAATTGTGCAGCTGAACTTAGCGGCGGACGTATGGCTTTCGGTACGTGTGACGGCATTGTCATTGTGAATGAAGAGAATATGCTCGTTCAGAATGATTGTGGCAGATTGGTTATAACCGATATCGAAGTAAACGGGAACACAATATATCCTGATTTGTCAAACGGTGAAGAAGGGGGCAGATGGAAACAGGTTTCCGACTTGAATCTGCGGAGTCATGAAACTTCTTTTTCGATTTATTTTTCAGACCTGTCTTATCGTCATACGACCCGCTACAGTTATATGCTCGAAGGTTATGACAATCAATGGTATGTCAGCGATAATCTGAATTTTGCATCTTACCGTAACCTTCCTCCGGGCAGCTATGTATTTAGGGTACGTGCCTCCACTCCTTCAGGAAAGGTTTCAGAGCGCATTGTCAGTATACATCTTGCAGCCCCTTGGTATGCGGCTTGGTGGTTCCGGTTGCTGCTGTTTGTAATAGTCATGACCGTTTGCTGTGTCGTTTATTACAACCGCCAACGTGCCTTGGCTATCCGGAAAAAGGCGCATGCCGAGAAAATGTCGACAGAATACCGGCTGAAATTCTTTACGAACATATCTCACGAGTTCCGTACCCCGCTTACGTTGATTCATGCCTCAATGGATAAATTGCTCAATAGTGGCAATATGCCTGAGTCATTGCTTCCTTCTGCTGCTATCATGCGCCGTAACGTAGAGAGGTTGCGTCGTCTGATTGACCAGTTAATGGAGTTCCGGCGAATGGAGAACAATTGTTTGGAATTGCGTTTGGAGAAGACGGATGCCATTCCTTTCTTGTATGCTATTTGGCAGGCGTTTTGCGATAAGGCGGAAAGCCGGGATATCCATTACGAGTTTATATGTTCTCTGACGCATTGTGATATGTATATCGATAAAGGATATGTTGATAAAATCGCGTACAATCTGTTAAGCAATGCTTTCAAATATACGCCTGTCGGAGGAAAGATTACGTTGGCTGTCAGGCTGGAGATGCAAAATCTGGTGGTGGAAGTGGCGGATAATGGCATTGGCGTGCCGCAGGAGAAGCGTGCCGATTTGTTCAAGCGTTTCAATCATTCCATGATGAATGGTGATTCGATGGGCATCGGGCTAAACCTTACCGCTGAACTTGTACAGACACATCATGGAACCCTGACATTCCATGATACTGAAAACCAGCCTTCGGGCGCGACATTTGTGCTGACTCTTCCTTTAGATAAATCGGTATATAAACCTGAAGAGTTCATGTATCAGTCGCCGCTTATTGATGGCAAAACCGCTGATGGTGATGTCCTTTCCAAACATCCGGTTGCCGTAAATGGCACATTCCTTAACGGCTACACCGTGCTGGTTGTAGAAGATGACCGTGATACTCAGGATTTTCTTGCGGCTGAATTAAGTGATTATTTCCATGTCCGTACAGCGAATGACGGAAAAGAAGCGGTCGCTATGCTTCATGACCAGTTGCCCGATTTGGTAGTAACAGATTGTGTGATGCCTAATCTTGATGGTATTGGCTTGCTGAGGCACATACGCCACAGCGCTTATAAGTATTTGCCGGTGATTATGCTGAGCGCCGTTGATGGCATGGAAGGGCGTATTAAGGGCATATCATCGGGAGCGGACGTGTATATGGCGAAACCTTTTTCTACACGCGAATTGGTTGTTCAGTGCGTCAGCATCTTGCAAAGGCACGAACAGTTGAAGGTGAGCTATTCGCAGGTGGAAGTGGAGCAGAAAGTAAAAATGCCGGAACTTATCATCGAAGAGCGTGACCGTGAGTTTATGCTTAAGCTTGATGCGTATATAAAGGAGCATTTGAGCGAAACTGATTTAAATGTCGATCGTCTGGCGAAAGCCATGGGGTATGGGCGTACAAAGTTTTACCAGAGGGTAAATGCCCTTGCAGGCTGTTCGCCTAAGGAGTATATCCGGAAAATACGTATAGAACAAGCCGCCTTGTTGTTGCGTGACGATCATATTACGGTTGCTGAAGTGAGTTATAGGGTCGGATTCGGAACACCTCAATATCTGACTACGGTCTTTAAGTCTTATTACGGCGTCTCTCCGTTGCACTATAAGCAGCAGGGCAACCAAGCTGAATGATGGTCATCGGGCGCAAGGAAGGAATGCTTTAGAAGTTGGAATGCGAATAATTTATATGTCTTTTAATTCAAAATGTATATGTAACTATACGATAATCGGCGGGCTGTACAATTTTGTAACTATACGGACATTTCCGTAAGAATGGAAATAAGCCGGTTCGTTATTTTTGCAGGCAATTAACAATGTCTTTAACGAATAACTGATTTGGCAATGAAAAAATGTTTTTTTGTATTCTTGTTCCTGTTGCTCGCAGGCTTTAAGGCAGTTGCGGCAGAAAGAGATTCTATTCTTCTGAATTTTGACTGGAGGTTCCATTTGGGTGAAGTGGCAGGCGGTGAAAAGCCTGAAACGGATGACAAGTCGTGGCGTTTGCTCGACCTTCCTTACGATTATCAGTTGAATATGCCTTGGAAGAAAGAGGCGCGTGCGGCACGTGGTTTTAAGGAAATGTCGGGCGCATGGTTCCGGAAGACATTCCGTCCCGATGAGGCTTGGCGCGGCAGGCAGGTGGTGGTTGATTTCGAAGGCATGATGTATTACGGGGATGTGTATCTGAACGGTGAGAAAATAGGTTCTACTGAATACGGTTATTGCGGTTTCGATTGTGACGTGACTCAAAAACTGAAATATGGAGAAGATAACTTGCTGGCTGTCTATACGAATACCGGCGTTCCCGAAGGTTCCCGCTGGTATACGGGCGGAGGCATTAACCGCGATGTGCGTATAATAGTGAAAGACACGATGTCGATGTCCCGGCACGGGGTATATGTAGTAGCAGAAAAAGCAAGGGACGACAATTGGATTGTACGTGTTCAGGCGGAGCTTCCAGGTGCTCTTCTTCAGAAAGGAAAGGTTGAATTTCAGGCTAACATATTTGATGCCGGCGGGAAAAAGGTCACTTCATCAAAGATGACCTCCGCACCGGCTAAATCTCGTCTGCATCTTTATGAAGTGGATCTGGACCCGATGACGGTTACATCCCCTCGCTTGTGGCAGGTGGTTTCTCCCGAATCAGGTGATCAGAAGTCGAATCTTTATACTTGTGAAGTGGTCATGTATGTTGATGGGAAGCCTACTGACAGGATAAGTGAACGCTTTGGCTTTCGTACAATAGAATACAGCCCTGATTTCGGTTTCCGGCTTAACGGAAAGAAAGTGTTCTTGCAGGGTATAGCCAACCATACCGATTTTGGGGGAGTGGGAGTGGCCACTTATCGCACCGCCATTGAAAGGCAGCTCAGGCAGCTGAAGGCATTTGGTTTCAATGCCGTGCGTTGTTCTCATAATCCTTATCCGGATGTTTTTTATGACCTGTGCGATGAAATGGGTTTTCTGGTCGTTGATGAACTGGTGGATAAATGGAGCAACGACGGCAATTGCTGGGGTGGACGTGAATCGTTTATGTATGTATGGCCGCAGTTGCTTACCGAATGGGTGAAGCGTGACCGCAATCATCCTTGTATCATTCTGTGGAGTCTCGGCAACGAAATGCAGCATCGTGAAAATGCATCGGGGTATATGACCGGCGACTGGGGAGTGACGACGTTCCGCATTCTCGATACCTACTTGAAGCGTTACGACAAGACCCGTCCCTCGACCGCAGCCATGTATCCTGCCCGTGCCAATGGCATACGCCGTGCCGACTCGGGATTCCGTGAGCCTTCCAACATCATTCCTCCCGAGCTTTCATGCATTACGCAAATAGCCTCTTACAATTATGAATACGCCGATTACCGTCGCTATAAGGCGTACGACCCCAATCTAATCATCTTCCAAAGCGAAGCGAGCGTCAACGACCTGATTACTCCTTATCTGCGTATGGACAGAGCTTCTACCGTAGGGCTTTGCTACTGGGGAGCGATAGAGTATTGGGGAGAAAGTGACGGTTGGCCTAAGAAAGGATGGAACTATTCTTTCTTTGACCATACGCTGAAACCTTATCCCCGGGCATGGCTTGTCCGCTCTTGTTTTGTAGACGAGCCGCAGGTGCATATCGGAGTACTTGAAAGCAAGCAGAAAAGCATAATCTGGAACGACATCCTGTCGGGCCGTGCCGAGATGAGCCATTTCTATTGGAGGCCCGAGAAGGGAGACAGCATTACGTTGGAAGTATCCTCCAATTGTGATGAAGTGGAATTGTTCCAGAATGGGAAAAGCCTTGGAGTAAAGCGGAACAACCGGCAGGATGATAAAGCCCAGAACAAGTTTTTGTGGGAAGGTGTCAGCTGGCAGCCGGGCAATGTGGTTGCGGTGGCTAAGAATAACGGCAAGGAAGTAGCACGCCACGAGCTGCAATCCCCGGGCAAAGCCGTACGCCTGAAAGCCGAGGTAGAAGATAACGGCAGTTGGTGTGCCGACGGTATGGATTTACAGTTTATCCGGTTTACGGCTGTAGACAGCAAGGGACGGCCGGTTGAAAATTATGAAGGTGATCTGACGATAGATGTAGAAGGAGAAGCCAACGTGTTGGCGCTTGATAATGGCGACCATTTCACGAACCGTAATTTGGAGGCGGCGGTGACTTCGCTTTATCGGGGTGGTGCATTGCTGATTCTCCGAGCTACCCGAAATGGGGGGAAGGTAAAAATAAAGGCATCGGTACCCGGCATGAAAAGCATCAAACTGCTTCTTGAAACCAAATGTAAGTAATGTTGGTATTTGTAATTTTTATTTTATCAGACAATTTATCGCTTGATGATAAGAGCCTGTTTGAATTTTGCCCAGGTTAATTTGCGAATTGTTTTCGAGGATGTTTTTCTGATTTTATGAGGAGGATAGCGGGCTATCTGACGAATAAAATCGGGAAAACAGACCGGAAACAAACGCAAAAGAACCTGATAGAATATTACTTTATTGGAAAATTTAAACGAACTCTAAAGTTGTTTTTCGATAAAATGCATACTTTTGCCTATGATAAAACAGCAATAAAACAAAAGTATGGAAAAAGGATTGGTTTATACAAGTAAAGTAAAAGTGACGCAGGCGAATACCGCCCTGGCGTTAGGTTCGGGCGATATGGAAGTGTTTGCTACGCCCGCCTTGGTAGCATTAATGGAAAATGCGGCGATGAAGGCTGTACAGCCCGAGCTTCCCGAAAGCAGCACTACGGTGGGCGCTTTTATCGAAACCACCCATGTGAAACCTTCGGCGCTGGGCGAGGAAGTGTCCGCCACGGCGGTACTGGAGAATGTGGAAGGACGGAAACTGGCTTTCAAGGTGACGGCTTCCGATACGAAAGGCGTGGTAGGCGAAGCCACCCACATCCGCTACATCGTAGACCGTGAACGGTTTATGAGCAAACTCTGAATGTTTATTCCTGTTCCCGAAACAGCCTGTAAATTGGGTTGCAATAGGCTGTGTAATCCACATGACTTATTCATGAATGGAAAGAAGTATAACTGCGTTGTGTGTACGATTACTAATCGTACAGCAACACAATTACTAATCGTGCAGCGTGACGATTACTAATCGTGCAGGCAACGCAGCTATATGAAACAAGAAAGGCAGCCGGCTGCATCAGCGCATGCACCCGGCTGCCTTTCCCCGAAATATTATCTACTTTGTTTTACTCACACGGATTCCAATCACTCGACATCGCAAAGACCTTGCTCATCGTAATGCCTTCGGCTTCTTTCGCGGTGAGCTGACGTGCCCATGCCACACGTCCGGAAACGCCGGCACCCTCGCCCGTATTGCCGTATTCGGCATAACGCGCGGTCTGTTCGTTGGCTTTGTTGTTCCAGTTATGCCAGCCTGCGGGAAGGATGTGCTTGCCCAGCTCGCAATTCATAAAGACGGTAGAAGCGTACGGACGCCACGGACGGCCCAAATAGACCTTATCAATGCCGGCATCCGCCGTGAGCTTGCACTTGTTGAACACATAGCCGTAGGCGATGTACTGAGGCGTAGAAGCCGCCGTCACATACGAATTGGCCTGCTATGAATGGTGCATCCCTCGAACCACGCCGTAGAGGGACCGAAGATGAAATCGGTTGTCCCCTCGATGTAACAGTTCTCGAAATAGAGGCGGGTGCCTTCGGTGCCGGTATAGACCGTATCCTGATTGCCCAAGAAACGGCAATTGAAGAAGCGCAGGCAATCGCCTTCGGTATGCAACGCCACCGCCTGCCCCAAACGCGGCGCATTGTTCTCGATGGTAAGGTTGCGGAACGTGATGTAATTGCCTTCCACTTTCACCGTATAGGTACGGAATGTCCCCATCTTGTTCATATTAGCATGGTGGGCGTTGGTGATGACCGTCTCGTTCACGTCCTCACCGATGATTTCGATGTGCTGAAGCCATGAGGGAACAACCAGTTTCTCGTGGTAGACGCCTTTCTTCACATAGATTTTCACGTCGAAATCCATAAACGCACGGGCTGACTCCAATGCATCGGCAAGGGTGGTAAAGTCGCCCGACCCGTCCTGAGCCACCACCAGCGAGCGTGGTTCGGCAAAGCGGCGCTGCTCCTTGGGCAGCCCTTCCCATTCCAGGCTGGCAAGGATGAACGGGCCTACCGCCTTCGGGTCGTTGTCGCGGATGGTCTCGTTAATGTAATAGTTATAGTCGCCCGAGCGGTAATTTTTTCCTCCCAGACCAGCTACGGCACAGGCACGGGTGATGGATACCAGCCCGTTCTCGTCTACCTTGATAAAATGGTTCAGGATGCCTTCGTATCCCTTCCGCGCCACACTGAAATAAGAAGCGGGAATGTATCCCTTGCGCACCGCCTTGAAGAGCGAATAGACAAACATCGTAGAACAGGACGACTCCAGGTAGTTGCCTTCATCGCCGCTCCGGTCCATAACCTGATACCACAAGCCTTCGGGGCTTTGGTACTTCTTCAATGCCTTGGCGATGTCGTTCAGAATCACCAGCACCGAGTCGCGTCCCGGCTCATGCTTGGGAATGAAATCGAGCACATCGACCAGTGCCATGGCATACCAGCCCAACGCACGCCCCCAAGTATGTTGCGACTGGCCGGTCTGCTTGTCTGCCCATTTCTCGGTCTTGCTCACGTCACACGCATGGCGGAGCAATCCCGTGGCAGGGTCGTAGGTATGTTTCTTCGCCAACTGGATTTGCTTGATGACTTCCTGATAAGCCTGCGGCTCGTTGTTGCGGTAAGCGTATTCCGCCAGGTAAGGCACGCCCATATAGATGCCGTCCAGCCACATCTGGTGCGGATAGACCTTCTTATGCCAGAAACCTCCGTCCTCGTTCCGGGGCTGCCCGTCGAACTGGGTACGAATCAGGTCCAAGGCTTTCTTATACTTCGGGTCTTTCGTCTGCTCGTAGATGCGGAACAGGAACTTGCCCGAATTGATGCGGTCGAGGCTGTATTCCTCTACCTTGTACTTCTTGACGGTGCCGTCGGCATTGACCATGGTATCGGCATACGCCAAGGCATAATCGAAAAACTTCGCGTCGCCATAACGGTCGTACACATCGAGCATCGCTCCCAGTTCCAACCCATGACAATAGTCCCACTTCAAAGCCGGCTGGAAATCAAGCATCCACGATTCGGGATTCCGAACCATTTCCGACTCTGCCATACGCACCGACCACGGCTTTTGCTCTTTCGGGAAATCCGTCTGCGCCTGTACTGTGCCGAACGCAGCCCACAACATTCCCAACCCAAATACTAAAAAACTCTTGCTTTTCATGATAGTTTAATTTATTTACGGCAAAGGTATATAAAAAAACAGATTTTTTACGCCCGGTAGATAAGAAAGTCAAGACCGCGACTATCTTTGTGGTAAAAACGAGGTCATAGGTTTTCCCCATCCTCATATGTCCAACGGGCTTGGTGTCCCAATAAAAAATACTTCTATGAAGATAGTCTGCGGTCTTGACGTACACAAAGATAGTGTTTTTTGCTGTATTCTGTGTGCTAATGGAGAAAAAATCCAGCATAAATTCGGAGTTCTTACCGAAGAGTTGGTCACACTTCGCGACCTTATGGTCTCTGAAGGTGTAGAAGAGTGTGCAATGGAGAGTACCAGTATCTACTGGATACCCATATGGCGAGTGCTTGAAGGGTCAGTTAAACTTCATTTGGTAAACCCTTATTTTATAAAACAGCTTCCCGGCAAAAAAGAGTGATGTGAAGGATGCCGAATGGATAGCTACTTGCCTGAGTAAAGAACTGATAGCATCAAGCTTTGTCCCTGATGAGAAAATTCAACGTCTGCGTCAATATGACAGAAGGATATTCGACCTGAATGCTTCCATAAGCCGAAATCTGGTCAAGCTTGACCAATGCATCCAGAGGTGCAACATCAGAATCAGTAATTATATATCCACAACAGACTCCAAAGGATACCGTTCAATAGTGGAACTTATATCCCAAGGTGTGACAGATGCGGAAGTCCTTGTGAAGAAACTGCATGGAAGAACAATCAACAGGCATGGCAGAGAAACATTGGTGAAAGCACTTACCGGAGTGGTTAACGAGACCGACATAGACATTATAAACCAGCTTGTAGAAGAGATTGAATTGCAGCAACGACACAAGGACGAAGCACAAGAAAAGATGACTGAACTATGCATGGAGTGCTTCCCTGAAGAACTTGAACACCTTCAGACCATACCGGGAGTGAAAGAACGTAGCGCAACCTCAATAATAGCAGAAATAGGAACAGACATGAAACATTTCCAGACACCAAAGAAACTGGTGTCATGGGTGGGGCTAAGACCCCGTAACGAGGAAAGCGCAGGCAAAATCAAGGCACGAGGTATAACACATGGTAACAGGTTTGTAAGAAAAACAATGATTGAATGTTCATGGGGAGCTGCACGTGTGAAAAATTCATTCTTCGCAGAGTTCTCATACAGGCTATGTATCGAAAGAAGAAAGAACAAGATGAAAGCAAGTCGCTATTGCGAGAAAAATGCTTGTTGCAATATGGTATGTACTTAGTCAGAAAACTCAGTATATCAAACCGACTGATCATTCTACGGCAGCCAACATAACTGCTGTCTCATGATATAACCGTCCGTTACAAGGTCAATATAGTTGTGGTGATTATATCCCGTTTTCGCAAAGTGTCTGTCGTTTCGGACGGAGTAGGACACCCGGTTGAGTTTTAATCTCGAAGAGGAAATTTACATAAGTGTTCATTGTTCCGACAATAATCGGAACTGGACCGTCATGCAGTATTGCAAGGGGAAAAGGATATAGAGAGGGATAGACACTCGTTTCCACACACAAAGATAGTCGCGGTCTTGCTTTTCATAGAGGAAATATACGAAAAAAACCGAACGGCACATGTGGATTTTCTGTGCTTAAACGTGGAATAATTAATCACATAACAAAGATTATCGTGCACGATAACGGTAAAAATCGTTTTAATTTGACCAAAGTTTGCAATTTCTTGCAGAATCAATTGCAAATTAGAAGAAAAGACCGTACATTTGGCACAATTTCATTCATCATTAACCTTAGTAACTACATTTTAGAGAAATAACGTATGGAACAAGTATTCAGCTACATTATTAGTTTAGGGGCATCGGTCATGATGCCTATCATCTTTACAATCATCGGTTTATGCATCGGCATGAAGTTTGGCAAGGCATTGAAGTCCGGACTTTGTGTAGGTGTCGGCTTCGTGGGCTTGGGCGTAGTCACCGCCTTGCTGACCACCAACTTCGACAATCCCTTAAAAGCTATCTCCGACCTTTACCACCTGCAACTGAACGTATTCGACATGGGCTGGCCCGCAGCGGCAGCCGTGGCATACAACACGGCCGTAGGTGCCTTGATTATTCCGATTTGTTTGGGCATAAACGTGCTGATGCTCATCACGAAGACCACCCGTACGGTGAACATCGACCTTTGGAACTACTGGCACTTCGCCTTCATCGGTGCCGTAGCGTATTTCGTTATGGGAGAAAGCCTGGCATGGGGCTATTTCGCAGCCATCATTTGCTACATCATCACACTTGTATGCGCCGACCTGACAGCAGACAAGTTCCAGAAATACTATGACTTGGACGGTATCTCCATCCCCCAGCCTTTCTGCCAAAGCTTCACGCCTTTCGCTATCCTTATAAATAAGGCATTGGACAAGATTCCCGGCTTCTCCAAGCTGGACATTGACGCCGACGGAATGAAAAAGAAGTTCGGCGTATTGGGCGAACCGCTGGTACTGGGTGTCATCGTAGGTATACTTATCGGTGCCGCCGCACAGCTCGACATCAAGAAAGTGCTCTTCCTGGGTATCACCATGGGTGCGGTCATGGAACTTATCCCCCGCATTACCTCGCTCTTCATTGAAGGACTGAAACCCATTTCCGAAAAGACCTCGGAACTGGTGAAGACCAAATTCAACGGCAAGAAAGTGCATATCGGCATGAGCCCCGCCCTGGTCATCGGCCATCCTGCCACACTGGTAGCATCGGTTATCCTGATTCCCGTCATTCTGGCACTTGCCGTATTCCTTCCGGGCAACCAGTTCCTGCCCTTGGCATCCCTGGCAGGCATGTTCTACCTGTTCCCCATGGTATTGCCCTATACAAAAGGAAATGTATTGAAAACCTTGATTATCGGTCTGGTTACGCTTATCATCGGACTTTATTTCGTGACCGACATGGCTCCCGACTTCACATTGGCAGCCAACACGGTATATGAAGCTACACACGACCCCACAGCACACATTCCGGAAGGCTTCTCGGGCGGCGCACTCGACTTTGCTTCCTCTCTCTTCGGATGGCTTATCTATAGAGGTGTCAAACTCTCGTATATAGGTGCCGGACTGCTCGCTTTGATAGCTCTCGCCATGATGCTTATCAACCGCCGCATCATCATCCGCAGCGAAAAAGAAGCCAAACAGGCAGCCAAGTAAATACCCGACAACAAAAACATAATAATTCAATAACTTAAAATACAGAACAATGAAAAAATTAGCTATCGCAATGATGCTGGGCTTTGCAGCCACTACGGCATCTGCCCAAATGAATTACAAGGTGCAGACCGCTTGCCACCCGCAAGACGTAAAGCACTATGACACCGAACGCCTGCGCTCGTCTTTCGCTATGGAGAAAGTAATGGCAGCCGATGAAATCAACCTGACTTATACACTTTACGACCGCCTTATCTATGGTGGCGTAATGCCCGTCAACAAAGTGCTGAAACTGGAAACATTCCATGAACTGGGTCCGGAAATCACATACTTCTTGGAACGCCGCGAATTAGGTGTAGTCAACATCGGCGGAGACGGTGTTGTAACTGTAGACGGTAAAGAATATCCCATGAAATATAAAGAAGCGCTCTATGTAGGTTGCGGAAACAAGGAAGTGACTTTCAAAAGCAACGACCCTGCCAAACCTGCCAAATTCTATATCAACTCGGCTCCTGCCTACAAACAATTTGTCACTCAGCTGATTACCACCGATGTAAAGGCTCAGAAAGCGAACCCCAAGAAATATGCATTGGCAATTTCTGACCACTACGGAAAAATGGAAGACAGCAACGACCGCGTAGTGAACCAGCTGATTGTGAAAGATGTGCTGGAACGCGTAGAAGGCGGCGGCACCAACCAACTGCAAATGGGATTGACCGAACTGGCTCCCGGCTCAGTATGGAACACCATGCCTGCCCACACGCACACACGCCGCATGGAGGCATACTTCTATTTCAATGTTCCCGAAGGCAATGCCATCTGCCACCTCATGGGCGAGCCTCAGGAAGAACGTCTGGTTTGGCTCCACAACGAACAAGCCATCACTTCGCCGGAATGGAGCATCCATGCAGCAGCAGGTACCAGCAACTATACCTTCATCTGGGGGATGGCAGGCGAAAACCTGAAGTATAGCGACAAGGACGAAATCAAATACCTGGACATGAGATAAATGATTTATTCACACATAATTTCTAAATAACAGTTTAATACCATGAGTAATTCAAACGAAACGGGAGCTAAAATGAGCAATTACCGCTGGGTGATTTGCAGTATGCTCTTCTTGGCTACCGCAGCAACTTATATGGACCGTCAGGTCTTGTCGCTTACCTATAAAGACTTCATTGCCCCTGAGCTGAACTGGTCGGATGCCAACTACGGAACCATCACGGGTGTATTCTCGTTAGTATACGCCATCAGCATGCTGTTCATCGGCAAGTTCATCGACAAGGTAGGCACACGCCGCGGTTATCTCATCGCATTCGGTACCTGGGTGGTAGGTGCATTCCTGCACGCCTTCACCGGCATATTGACCAACGGTATTGTAAGCGGCGACTGGATGTTTACTTTCGGGGCTGCCCGCGAAAACCTTGCCGTCATCAAATCAACCGGAAACATCGCATTGGCAGTGTCAACCGTCAGTGTATGGCTGTTCGTGTTCATGCGGTGTATCGTAGCTATCGGCGAATCGGGCAACTTCCCTTCAGCCATCAAGATTACCGCTGAATATTTCCCCAAAAAAGACCGCGGCTTTGCTACCGGTCTGTTCAATGCCGGCGCACAAGTAGGTGCCCTGATAGCTCCGTTTATCATACCGGGCATTGCACGTGCCTTCGGATGGGAAATGGCATTCATCGTAATGAGCGGTGTGGGACTGCTGTGGATGATACTGTTCTATAAATTCTACGACAAACCGCGCGACAACAAGCGTGTGAACAAAGCAGAGCTGGACTATATCGAACAAGATGCAGTAGCCGAAAACACTGTCAGCAAAGACAACAACGACGGACCGAAAATCGGACTTTGGAAATGTTTCACTTTCCGTCAGACATGGGCTGTCATCTTCGGACGTTTCTTGCCCGATGGAGTATGGTGGTTCTTCCTGTTCTGGGCTCCGGCATACATCCGCGATGTATATGGATACAGTTCAGACTCTACCATGGGTATGATGCTGATTTTTACCCTGTACCTGATTTCGATGTTGTCGCTCTACGGGAGCTATCTGCCTACTTTCTTTGTAGAGAAACAGAAGATGGATCCCTATAAAGGCAGAATGAAAGCCATGCTGATTTTCTCGTTCTTCCCGCTGATAGGCTTGTTCGCCCAGTCGGCAGGTGCAGCCTCTTGCTGGTATCCGATTATCATCATCGGTATCATCGGTGCCGCACACCAAAGCTGGAGCGCAAACGTTTATTCAGTAGTCAGCGACATGTTCCCGAAATCAGCCGTAGCGACAGTTACCGGTATCGGCGGTATGGCAGGTGGTGTAGGCTGTCTGCTCTTCAACCAATGCTCTGGTCTGCTGTTCACCTACTCGAAAGAAACCAATATGTCATTCTTGGGCTTCGAAGGTATCGATGCAGGTTACATGATTGTATTCATCGTAGCATCCTTGGCTTACCTGTTCAGCTGGATTATGATGAAGGTTATGGTTCCGAAATACAAACTGGTAGAAGTATAAAAAACAGATACCCTCAACAAAAAGAAAGCCGACTTCACGAAAAGCCGGCTTTCTTTTTGCACTTTTTATTTTACTAAACTGTTCATATATACCTCAATATTCGTGTAAGCCTTATCTTCCTCACTATACAACGAAGCATCTAAACAGTCTGAAGGGTTCAATCCATGTGTTTGTTCCCATACATCGGGAATACCATCTCCGTCTGTATCACGCAATGGCACCCCTTTACGCAAATCGGGCCAACCTCCAGCCTGCTCCGGTGTATCAATCAGTCCCTTATTTCCAAAAAGAGAAACGCCCTCCCGAATCTGACGAATGATTTCCGCATCATAGCTGTCACGGGAAAAGCTGCATCCCACGTTCTCCAAGACTTTCGAATATGCCTCCTCTGGCGTATCCTGTGCTATTTCCTCATACGCAAAAGGCTGCTCTACCCTACAACGTTCCGGATGCTTACCGAACACCCCCTTCCAATTGTTTCCTGTAACCTTAGAATCGCCTTCCAATACATTGCCTTCCACATAATAACGCCCTGTACCGTCTTCGGCAACATCCAATAACTTATGGGGGCATTCCGTCGCAGGACCTGGCTTATAATAATTGGCAACCATATTGATTTCGCCACCACGCCCGCCGCCGTATGCTGCTTTAAAACCCCAATTGTAGACTACATTATTTCGGAAATCAACCATCTTTGTCCCTTCTACAGAAGAAAAACGCGGGTTACGACTGGAATGGTTTGCCAACAGATTGTGATGAAAAGTAGCCTGATAGCCTCCCCAAATTCCACCAAACCCATGATTTCCTTTTGTATGCACCGAATGTGTCAAACTTTGATTTACCATACACCACTGTACCGTCAAGTATTTGGTTTTATAAATCGAAAGACATTCATCAATTGACCAACTCGAAGTCAAATGATCCAAGATAACATGATGTTGCCCATATCTTCCTCCACCAATACCATCAGCATCAACCTTTACCCTATCCCCTACCCTCACGCGGAGATAGCGGACAATTACCTGACTGGCATTTACGACCAAAGGATAGTCTTTCAGACAGATGCCATCACCCGGAGCCGTCTGCCCCGCAATCGTAATGCTATCATTGTTTATCCGAAGCGGTGACTTCAGTTCAATAGTCCCATCCACATCGAATACAACAATCCTTGCTCCGTGTTGTTCTACCGCAAAACGCAGACTTCCCGGTCCGGAATCATTCAGATTAACGACTTTTATCACTTTACCGCCTCTTCCACCGACTGTATACTTTCCATACCCCTCTGCTTGTGGGAATGCCAAAGGTTGTGCTATCACTGAAACTGACAGGCACAAGCCTACCCCCAATAAAAATGTTTTCATGATATGATTTTTCTATAAAAAAAGAGGATGCGCCTCTACAAAACCATGTTTCGTTTCGGCACATCCTCCATTAAAAAAGACCTTCATCAATAACAAGGATGCTGCTGTTCAGCAAGCCCCGGATTGACATCTATAATATTGGTTGTGTTAAATGGAAGTATTTCTACCATATTTTTCTTCATTCCATAATATACACCTGAAGTTCCCGTAATCCACGGATTGTTAGAAGATACACCTTCCACATCCTCCACGCTCAAATTACCTTTCTGCTTTATCGTATTGATGCTGAACATATTCAAGATGGTATATTCCACCGCAGTAGTACCCGGCTGTTCCGTATAATAGACATTGCCGTCAGCATCTTCATAGAAATCCTTGACCACAGCACCGCTTGCACCTGAATTGAGAACATGCAATGTGGCAAGTTCTTCATCGGTCAAAATAGAAGCCACTTCTTCTTCTGTCATCGGGATATACGGCAAGGCAATGGTTGGATCGTTCAAGGTAGGAACTGCAGATAACTTATAGGCACGGTATACTTCTACATTTGCATATTTGCCTTCACGTTTTGCCAATTGAACCAATTTTTCTTTCTCTGCTGTCAAATAATCTACCAAAATACCCCAACGCGCCAAGTCACTCTTACGCAAACCTTCGTTCGACAATTCCAATTTACGTTCTTGTATAATGTAATTCTTAAAATCTTCGTAACCGGTAGGTATATCGCCTACTTTCGCCTCATCATTACGGAAAGCACGCATACGGACTTCTCTCACTGCATCTACAGCCTCTGACGTAGCGCCATTATTTAATTCATTCAACGCTTCGGCATACATCAACAACACATCTGAATAGCGCAACAAAGGCCAATTAATATCCCGACGGCTGTCCGATGTACCACGGCTATTCTTCCAATTGATGCGGTATTTCCCGACACCCATACCAGCAAAGGTATTCATCTGATAAGCATTGTTTCCAGTCGAGAGCCTCAATCCGTAATTACAGATAGAAACATCTCTACGTTGGTCGCCTTCCTCGTATTCGAAATAGAAAGTCGGCATGGCTATCATCTGGCTGCCACCCTTGCCAAGCACTTCATTATCAGTACCACTCGTAGGAATACCGTTCGTATAGCCGGTACGTACATCGGATGAGTTTGCACCATACCAGCCGAATTCAAACATTGTTTCATTGTTGTAGCGCTGATTTCCTAAATCACGGAAAATCTCGTCATAATCTTCCAGCAAAGAGTTTTCTCCTTTTGTAATGACTGCTTTACAAGCGTCTGCTGCAATTTGATAAAGTTCACGAATACGAGTTTGGTCATCACGTTGAGCAATACGGCAAGTGCTTGCATTGTAAGGTACTGTACTCAGATCCCAACGCAACGAATACCCTGCAGCATAAAGAGCTACACGTGCCAAAATACCATAAGCGGCATTCTTTGTGAAACGTTCCGGAGTTTCCACCATCCCTTCACTGCGCCAAGGCAACAGTTCGATTGCACGCTGCAAATCGGAAATACAATGATCATAAATGGTATCGCGGCTCACACGAGAAGAAGAGAAAGTTGTTAAATCGCTGGTCGGTATATCCGTATAAGGCACATCACCATAAAAACGGACGATATTCCAATATGCATACGCACGGATAGCCAGCGATTCACCCAACAGGGCATTCAGCTTTTCCTGCTCGCTTTCGCTTACCGACATCAAAGGCAAATTCTTGATACATACATTAGAATATTCTATTGCCTTATACATTTCGGTATATGTCTTGCTCAGCATTCCCGATGTGTTCGTATAGTCGTAATTCGCCACGTTATATTTAGAATTACTTTCCGTAGAAGCGCATTCGTCCGTACCCATCAGCAACTGATATCCCAGTTCTTGCGTATGAAGGGAAGAATAGGCTCCCATCACAGCCATCTCTGCACGGCTCAGCGTAGAAAAAACGGTAGAACTATCCGCCTTCGATTCAGAAGGCATATCCAACCAGTCCTGACAAGAGGAAGCAGTCAATACCAAAACTGCAGCCCCCAATATATTCATTATCTTTTTCATATCTATTTTCTGTCTTTAAAAGGTTAAATTAACGCCTATTACCCAACTTTTTGAACGAGGATAAGAAGAATTATCGATACCCGGAGTCAACGCGCTGTCTGTAGCTGATACTTCAGGGTCATAACCGCTATATCCTGTAATCGTACATACATTATTCAATGTACAATACAGACGCGCGCTCTTTAATTTCGCTTTCTGTACCCATCTGGTGGGGAAGGTATATCCTAATGTAATAGTGCTTAAACGCAAGAATGAACCATCTTCAATGTAATAACTGCTATGGTCGCTGATGGCCGTCTTATTGTTTGTAGAGATATTCCACATCATGTCACCACTGTACTGTCCCGGATTTAATTCTGCCAGACGGACCAAATCGGTGGTTTCTTTTCCTGTATTCGGGTCAATCAGAGTAAAGCGGTTTGCCATTTTATCAATGGTGTTCTGGTTGGCAAGATACGGACCTACAAAGCGCTGGGTACTCATGTTGAACACATCATTTCCAACCGAGAAATACATAAATACGCTCAAATCGAAACCTTTGTAGCGGAATGTGTTATTCCAACCACCGGTAAAGTCAGGAGCAGCATTACCAATAACGGTACGGTCATTGGTGCTCCATACCGGATTGCCGTTATCATCCGTTTCACCTGCCGTAGGACGATATTTCACATCACCCGGTTTTACGCTTTCACGATTCGAACCCTTCAGGTAAGGGATACCGTCTTTCAGCGTGTAAGTACCGTCAGCATTCTGAATGAAATCATCCGTTGTATAAATACCATCATATTGCAAACCATAGAACTGTCCTAAAGGCTTTCCTTCTTCAATCTTAAATCCCATACGTGACTCGTAATCCTGAATGAAATATTTCGTTTCGCTGTCACCATAGATTTGCAGTACCTTTGAACGGTTGAATGCCATGTTAAAGTCCATCATCCAAGTAAAATCGTTTGTACGGATATTGACCGTATTCAACACGATTTCCACACCACGGTTGCGGATAGAACCAATGTTCTGGAACTGAGTAGAATATCCGGTAGAAGTAGGAATCTTGTTTTCAATCAACAGATTGGAAGACTCATTGTTACCAGTCTACCGACAAGTTCAAACGGCTATTGAATGCAGAAAAGTCTATACCGATATTGGTAGAAGTTGTTTTCTCCCACTTCAAATCTTTATTGCCCAGTTTCGTTCCCGGTACGAGAGTGATAAAATCGGTACCGTTATACCCGTAATGTCCCGAACCATAATCGGTAGCATACATATTGTTGTCGATGTTGTTGTTACCTGATGTACCATAACCGACACGTAACTTCAGGTTGTCAATGAATTCCACATCTTCCATAAATGCTTCTTCCGAAATACGCCAAGCGGCAGAAGCGGAGGGGAAATAGCCCCATTGGTTTCCTTTCGCAAATTTAGAAGAACCATCGGCACGTAACGTTCCGGTAACAAGATAACGTTCGTTGAAATTATAAGATACACGGCCAAAGAAAGAGACCAAACCTTCACGGCTCTTACCAGATTTCCAAGTATAAGGCGTACCCATGCTCACATCGTTCAATCCAAAGTTTCCATCGGAAAAATTACGGTATTCATTATCCAAGTTCATTTTTTCCTGATACCAAGTTTCCTGACCCAGCAAGACGCTAAAACTATGTTTCTCGGCGATATCAAAAGAATAGTTCAAGGTATTGGTAATCTGCCAAGAGAATTTCTCATCATTATTACGATGGCCGTAACCATAAGGACTTTGATTCGTTTGAGCAGTCTTTGTGCTACCGTCATCCCAATAATCCTCACGCACCTGTTGCCACAAGTAACTTGCAGCTGTACGGAAAGTCATACCTTTAATAATATCAAATTCCAATCCGGCGTTTACCGAAGCGAAACGGGTATACTTTTCCTCTGTAATGGCCTTGTTATTCAATATCGGGTTGTTAGCATCATAATTGTCACCGCCATACATTTCCGACAACAGGTCACTCAAATCCGAACCCAACAATTCTTCATTTGTCCATCTTACACCACCGGTAACCGGCTGCAGAATGGTCTGTTTCAATGTTCCGCCCAAAGAACCTCCACCTTCCAGTTTCGTCATCTGCAAACTGGAAGAAAAATCAAAACGTACCCCTTTCCACAACTCGTGATTGATTTTTGCACGTACACTGTTCTTCTGGTAACCATGTTTGTCCATGATGCCGTCTTCACCTGTATAGTTGTAGCTCAACATATAACGGGTCTTTTCGCTACCACCGCTAATATTGACGTTATGATTCTGCGTAATACCTGTATTTCCAAATACTTCATCCTGCCAGTCAATGCCCTCACGGTTGGCATAGTCATTATGGATGCGGCTATAAGCTCCAGTATAGAAATCAGCATCATTGATACTTCCGCCAAAAATGCTTGCCCAATTATCCATATTGTCACGCAGCTGCTGGAATTCATACTGATATTTCACATAATCTTCCACACCCAGCAAATCCAGTTTCTTTCCTAAACGGTCGAAACTGACATATCCGTTATAAGACACTTCCGTCTTTCCTGCTTTACCTGACTTGGTAGTAATCAAGATTACACCATTTGAACCACGCGCACCATAAATAGCCGTAGCCGAAGCATCCTTCATGATATCAATGCTTTCGATATCATTAATATCCACATTGCGCAAACCGTCTTCCATTTGGAAACCGTCTACGATGTAAAGCGGTTCTGTCCCTTGTGTGATAGATGTTCCTCCACGTACTGTAATATTGATGTCAGCACCCGGAGCACCACTTTGGGTAACAATGTTCACACCGGCAGCCTTACCTGCCAATGCCTGTGCCGCAGTAGTTACCGGAGTCATCTTCAAATCATCACCACCTACCGACACCGAAGAACCCGTCAAATCCTTACGTTTTACTTTCGCATAACCGATGGCAACAACTTCTTCCAACATCTGGCTGCTTTCTTCCAACGTCACATCAATCCGTGTACGCCCTTTAATAACAACAGACTGTGTCTCATAACCGATATAAGAAAAAACCAATTCCGTTGCAGAAGCCGGAACCGAAATAGAATAATTACCATCCATGTCTGTGATGGTACCCAAAGTAGAATGTCCTTTCACTGTGACAGATGCACCGATAACGACATCTTGCGCATCCCTCACCGTTCCTGTAATCGTCCTGTTTTGTGCAAACGCACTAAACGGGAAACTCACGCTTATTAACAAGAACATTAACAAGCTAAAAGTTCTGTGTACTGTTCTCATAGATTAAATGATTCAATTAATAATTAAAATTTTTCTGCAAATTTAGTGAAATCATTGTATGTCAAGATGGAAACCCGTACATTCTCATAGAATACCGTACATTTTTACCTTATAACAAGAAAAAAACTTAACTACGTCACTCATATGACATCCCGCATGCAGATAATTAAATCCCCTGCCGTCCGCATGGACAACAGGGGATTTCTTTCATCAAACGCAGAAACGCAGAGATTATTTTTGAGAGAGCAAAGCACACAGAGGGTGGTGTCTGGTCCCATGTCCTTTGCCCTCTAAAATTTATTCCTCTGTGTCTTTGCGTTCGATGTTTTTATATATCATTTCAAATGCTTCTGAATCCATTTCAGATGTCCGTATTCGGTAGCTTCCGAAGTCCAATGCTCGTTAATCGGAGTAATCAATGCCTCTTTGGGACAATCCAGCACATTATATACAATATAACTGGTAGTAGGAGGGCATGTATTGTCGTTATACCCCCATGTCATATAAACAGGGACTTTGATTTGCTTGGCGAAATTCACTACATCGTAATAAGCCAATGTGTTTATCTTCTCCGGCGTATCCATGCCCTGATAATTCTTGAACAGATGCGGATAACCTCCGGCACGCCCTGCCTTATAGCCTGCCATATCGCTCAATGCCGGATGGTTTGCCACACATGCCGTCACCCGCTTGTCCAGCCCGGCGGTTATCAATGCCAAAGCCCCGCCTTGGCTTCCACCCTGTACGATGACATTCTTTCCGTCCCAATCAGGCAATGAAGTAAGGTAGTCGATGGCACGTACACAAGCCATGTACACTTTCTTCATATAATAATTGTCACGGTTATCAATGCCGTTTACCAGATAATTGCCGAACGCCGAAGAGATTTCCTTAAATTCTTCACCGGACATGGTCGGATTCAATCCGTGTATTTCCATTTCCAGACGGATGCAACCTTCGTCCGCATAATAGATATGGCGCTTAGGTTCCTTTATGGTCTTCACACCCGCTCCCGGAGGGCAAAGCACTACCGGATACTTGCCCGACGCTTTCGGACGGGTCAGGTAGCCATAGACATACGAACCCGGACGGAAACACTGCAGCTTAATCAGATAGCAATCCGACTTTTCCGAACTGTATTCAGGTGCTGGCTCTATCGTGTATTTCATCGGGCACTTGGCAGCCTCAGCCAGGTTCTTCTCCCAAAATGTGTTGAAATCGGCAGGCAGTTTCGTATAAGGCTGCAATTTCTCCGGAGAAAAGCCCACCTTTACATGATGATTGTATTTCTTTCCACCGACTGTAGCCGAAAGGCGGCAATCCAAAAAGCCCGGCTGGTTCATCGTACCCAGCGAGATAACGGCACGCCCGTTCTTCAGTGTAACCGTACCGCTTTTATCCGCAGGCATCATGTCTCCGCCGATTTCGTATGTCACTTCTACCTTGTCTTGCGGAATGCCATACTTATAGAATTGCACTTCGACTTCTGCTTTCTCGCCCGTTTCATACAACCAATCAGCATGATCGGGCACTGTCACCCAAAGCACATCACTCCGGTAAGGATAGTTTTCTGCCCAAAGAGGGAGTGCAGCCAGCCAAAACAGGCATACAACTGCATAATTCAGTATTTTCTTCATTATTTCTTCTAAGAGAGTAAGGAGGCAAATAAGAGCCTGTTTAAATTTTCCAATAAAGTAATATTCTATCAGGCTCTAAGATTTGGCTATCTTTTGCCCCCATACAAATCAATTAAACATACGTTTCCAAAAACTTCACATGCCCGTTCGCCTTTACCGACAACGATTCGGTAGTTGCCGGGAAGAGGACAGATTCGCCTGCCTGAAGTTCCACCTGATTCCCTTCATTGTCCGTAATGCTGCAAGCCCCTTCCATGCAAATATAAATTACAAACGAATCCAGTTCGCTGTAATCCATCTCCATCGGTTCGGTGAGGTCGTACACCGTAGTTGTGAAATACGGACAGCTTACCAACTCTACCGGCTCGTTCTGCTTCGGAGTGTAATGCGTGCGGTAATCTGCACTGACCGTGTAGTCAATCGCATCTTTTGACAATTCGGTATGCAATTCGCGGGTATTTCCGTTCTTGTCTTTCCGGTTGAAATCATAAATACGGTATGTGATGTTCGAGGTCTGCTGGATTTCCGCGATAAAACATCCGGCTCCGATGCTATGAATGCGTCCGGCAGGCAAAAAGAACACATCGCCCGGCTGCACCGCATAATCGGCAAGCACATCGCAAATGGTGTTGTCGGCAATCCGTTGCGCATATTCTTCCGGCGTAATCTGCTTGCTCAAGCCCGAACGCAAATGCGCCTTGCCTCCGTCATTGCCAATCACATACCACATCTCGGTCTTTCCCATCGAGTTGTGGCGCTTCATCGCCAGTTCATCGTTCGGATGTACCTGAATGGACAAATCCTGCTGTGCATCGATAAACTTGATAAGCAAAGGGAATTTCCCGTTGAAACGCTTATAATTGTTTTCGCCCACCAATGCGGCTTTGTATTCATTCACCAGCTGGGTAAGATTCTTTCCGGCATCAGCACCATTGGCTACAACAGACTCATCACCCGGCACATCCGAGATTTCCCAACTTTCTCCTACTTGTGCCTGCTGGCAATCCAAATGCTTAAAAGGAATAATTTTCTCGCCTCCCCAAATCGTCGATTTCAGAATAGGCTTAAATTTTAATGGATACATAGTATTATAAGAATTTAGTTAATAAATAGTCGTATATGAATGGGCAATTAACAATTAATAATTAACAATTAACCGTGCGGCATCATCATCCTCAATTGTCCATTGTCAATTGTTAATTGTTAATTATTAATTGTCAATCCCCACTCTTTGGCTCCTTGTTCTTTCAGCTTGGCGGTAAACGCTTTGGCTTTTTCAGCGGCAACGGCTTCTTCTTCAGGAGAAGTATACGCATGCTGATACCCTTTTATCACATTCCATTCGCCACGGGTGAAATCAGGAAACTCCACCGGCACACAACCGTTATCCATCGACAGTTCTCCCAATTCGGCAAGGCAGCACCATTCCGCCAAATCATAGACATCCATATCCAAAGGCAATCCGTTCTGCAAGCAATACACCAGACGGCTGTCCATGATAAAGTCCATACCGCCATGTCCGCCTACCTCTTTTGCCAGTTCACCATACTTCTTCAGAATCGGATGCTGGTATTTAGCCACCAAAGCCTCCTGTTCTGCCTGAGGCAAGAAGCCGTGCGCACTCAAATCGTCCACTTTAGGCTGGACACCCGAAGCGGAAAGCTGCTCGCTATCGAGCGCATACCCTTCTACCGGATATTTATTGGCAAAACCTTTCGTTCCGGTCAGCTGATACAAACGGCTATACGGCTGAGGCGTCATTACATCGTGCTGGATTTCAATCACCTTCCCGTTTGCCGTACGAATCAGGGTTGTAGTATGGTCACCGTTGCGGAAGTCCGTACAAGCCGAATCGGTACGTGCTTCTACCAACGCCTTCCCTACCACCGACTTGGTGTCCATAGCGACCAACGTAGCCATGCGGTCGCCCCGATGAATGTTGAGTGCCTGCGCTACGGGACCTAAACCATGCGTAGCGTACACATCACCCCGATGGCGCATGTTGTAATCCAAACGCCACCCCAACTTGTCGTCTTCGCCTTTCTTCCAATAATGGTCCCAGAATTCATTTAAATTATGAATATAAGCTCCCTGTGCCCGGATGATTTCGCCGAAGACTCCTTGTTGCGCCATGTTCAGCGTATTCATCTCAAACCAGTCGTAACAACAATTCTCCAGAATCATGCAATGCTTGCGCATCTTCTCGCTCAAGTTTATCAACTCCCAGCATTCTTTCAAGTTCATAGCCGAAGGCACTTCGATAGCCACGTTCTTCCCGTTCTCCAACGCACACTTCGCAATGGGGAAATGGTGCAACCAATCGGCTGCAATATATACCAGGTCGATATCATCCCGCTTGCACAATTCTTCATACCCCTTCTCGCCGGAATAGATAGCGGCTTTCGGCAAAGAAGCTTTCCGCAACAATTCCTGACAAGCCTCGGCACGCTCTTTCTCGTAATCACACAAAGCCACAACCTGAGTGCCCGGAATATACGTAAAACGTTCCACAGCACCCGGACCGCGCATGCCCAAACCGACAAAGCCGACACGCACCGCTTCCATTTTAGTCAAAGCCAATCCCAATACACTCTCCTGACCGGCAGGACGTTCGGGTGTTTTCACCACAATTGTCCCCTTTTTCCATTCCCATTGCGTTCCTTTATCGTTTGTCTGCACCTCCGATTCCGGTTGGGTGGCGCAGGCTCCAAGGAGCAGACACATCCCCAATGCCCATGTCTTGATTATCTTCATGTCTTTATTCTGTTTATAGTTAATATATTTAGTTGAAACACAGATTTTCGCAGATTCACGCAGATACGTTTAACCGTTACATTCTAATCTGCGTGAATCTGCGTTTTAATAAAATCATACATCTCCGGCAGCGCTTTGCACACTTCCTGATACAGCTTGTATTGCGCCAGCGCACGGACACGATTATGCTCGGCATATTGAATCCGGTAATACGAATCCCCGTTCAGGTAATCGGTCAGGAAACGTACCGCCTGCATGTAAGGGAAAAGCCGCACGGCGTATGGCAGCATCTCAATTTCGAGCGGTGTAAGGAAAGAGATCGCCGACTCCAGATACCCTTTGGCAAAAGCGCGGAAGATTTCCAGATTAAAATGTATCTTGTCTGTATCTGGCTCATCCTCAGCCGCTGTACATGCGGCTGTACGAAGAAAATCGCCGAAATCGGAAAAGACGAACGAAGGCATCACCGTGTCCAAATCGATAATGCAAAGCACCTTCCCGTCAGCATCAAACAGCATATTGCTCACTTTCGTATCGCAATGGCAAACCCGCTTCGGTAATTTCCCTTCCCGATACAGGCGTTCGGCAAGGCACATCTCCTCCGCATCCCGTTCTATTCCATCTATCAATGCCTGCACCTTCTCTCTGCGTCCGGCTTTATCCGCCTGTACCGCCTCTCTCAGTTGAGCCATCCGGAACTCCATATTATGAAAGTCAGGAATCGTTTCGTCCAGCTTATCAGGCAAGTCGGCAAGCATCGACTCAAACTCTCCGAACTTCAATCCCACCAGGTAAGCCGTATCAGGCGTCACCTCGGTCTGCGTATGCGAACCGCGGATGTACACACAGACACGCCAGTAATGCGCACCGTCGAAATAATACGTCTTCCCCTCCGGTGTAGAAAGGAAACGCAATACTTTCCGCTCTACATCCTGCTCGCCACGCGCTATCAGTTTCGCACGGATATGCGAAGTCACACATTCGATATTGCGCTGAAGCAAATCCACATCCGTAAACACCTGATGGTTGATGCACTGAAGCACATAATCGTCCGCCTCATCGGTCACAACCCGATAAGTCCGGTTAATCAACCCCGATTGGATAGGCTTTATCTCCTTGATTTTCTGTATCTGAGGAAAACGGGCTATCACGTTCTGCAGTTCGGCATCCATAGTCTTTTTCTCTTTTTGGGTATAAAAGTACGAAAAGATTTTGGAACAAAGCACGAATTTACGCTTTATCTTCGATTTTGCAGAGGATTACCCTATATTGAAAAGAGGATTATCCTATATTCGATAGCAGATAATCCTATTAAAAACGGCCGGAAATCTTGGGCTATAAATAGAAATGTCCCGCCGGGTACGCTAATCTTACGGGAAGCGAGCGGAATTTGTTGATGCAAAGTAACATATTATTTTTAATCTGCCAAGAGGGAATTACGAGACAAGAGGCTAATCTGATGGAAAATCCGGATGCGTTATGCTTCCGGATTTGAATCTAAGAACAATCAAATCAAACGTTCAAATGACACCTGTCATTTCCTCTTTCCCTTAAATTGGGCGCAATTCTACCGTCAATCCCATTGCAGAGGCTATTTTATAAAGTGTAGCTACTGTAGGCACAGTTAACCCACGCTCCACCCTTGATATATACCCTTTGTCCGCACCGATGCGCTTTGCGAGTTCCGCTTGCGTAAGATGCGCGTTTTTGCGTGCCTCCAATAATATCTGGGCATTGTATTCCTCCCACGCCTTTTCACGGCTCTTTTCACGTTCAGGAGTTCCTTCCGCTCCAAGCCCTTCATCCAGCCACGCGTCCACATCGTAGATGTCCTTACTGATTTCTTTTAGCTTCATAATATTCCTCCTTTAACTTTATAGCTTTTTTTATTTCATTGTCAGGTGTTTTCTGCGTTTTCTTCTTAAAAGCGTTAAAGAGGACAACGACAGTATCACCGTCATATATGAAAAAGATACGAAATTCATTATTCCCATAATTCACACGAAATTCATAAACGCCGTCACGTATGAACTTTATGAAATGTCTCGGCATCCTGTCCTCCACCTTGAACAAGTCCAGCGCGCGGCGAATCTTGTTTGTCTCGTCTGCTGACAACTTCTTTATGAAGTCACTGAAATAATTCTTATATGCGATTATCTTTCTCATGGTGCAAAGGTACGGAAAGTTATACAATAATACAACTTTATTCGGGCTTTTCTTTGATTTTAGATACAATATCTTCCAGTGGCAGAACTTTTTGATGTTCTACCTAAATACAGGGATAGATAACCTTATATAAAAAACGGCCTAGGAATCCTTCCCGGACTCCGACCGCTATAACTATTCTATAAATGCTGTTATTTGGTTTACTAACTCAATTTGAAGAGGGTTCTTGCACAACGGGGTTAACTTCTTCATTTCCTCCCTCCCATTGCACATCTTCCCATTTACTCAATTGCTCAGATGTTAGATATAAAGTTAAAGGTACATAATTGTAATTGTCATCATATTGTCCTCCACAATAGAGATGACAATTTCCTCCTTCATCTCTAAAGATCAACTTGCTATTATTGGTAATATCTAATTCTGACAAATGAGCATTACTGCACTCTAAACGAGTCAACTCTACATTCGCACTCAAATCTAATTCAGTAAGTCTTGAATAACGACAATCCAAACGTCGAAGTAAAGAATTAGACGAAATATTCAAAGAAGTCAAATCTTCACAAGCACAGCCCAAAGAAACTAAAGAGGTATTTTTACTTACATCTAATGAAATAATAGCGCTCCAATTACAATCTAAGACTTCCAAGTCCAGATTATTACTTACATCTAAAGTTTTTAACTGCTTATTGTTTGTACAAACCAAAGTTTCCAATAATGGATTTCCACTTACATTCAATTCAGAAAGTGATGTTTCGCCACACTCTAAACATAGCAATTTTGAGTTCTTGCTTATATTTAAAGATGTTAGCAACTGACAATTAGATACACGTAAATAATATATCTCCGGATTATTACTAAAATCCAACGAAGTCATATAATTAGCAGGTGTTTCACTATCTCCATATCCATAATCACGGCCAAACGTCAGATCAACATATCTTAAATATTTGTTTTGACTTACATCCAACTCTTTAAGCTGATTAAGTCCACAATAAATGCTCAATAACTTTGTATTGTTTTTCAAATTCAATTCAGATAAGCCGGCATTAAAGCAATCCAGAACGAGCAAATTCTCATTATTTGTTAAATCCAATGTACCCAAAGAGTTCTCACAACAATGCAAGTCGGTTAAAGCAACATTCTTTGATAAATCAAGTTTTGACAAGTTATTCGAATTACAATTCAACACTTCCAAATTGTCATTTTGAGTTACATCTAATTCTGTTAATTCATTTTCACTACAATCCAACACTTTCAACTGGGCAAATTTAGATACATTCAAAAACTGCACTCCCAACCGAACCAGCCTTAATTCTTCCAAATTGACAAAATATTCAAGCCCTTCTAAATTATCTATCTCTTGCCCTCTATCTGATAAATATAAATGCTTTACTAAACCTATATTTTCTCTATTTTCCTCTACATTTACAAAACCGTTTTCGTCTCTCGTAAACTGAATTCCGTTTTCTTCTTCTGCTACGCGAATCAACGGCAAGTTGGCAATCACTCCTTCTGCTACATCTTTCTTCCAAATCAAACCGTCCGCTTTCGTCTGCATCACATTCAGCCAATAACGCTTGCCAGCTTCGAAGGCTTTTGTTGTCATATCTGATAACGACATTTCCACTTGGTTTTCATCGAGGCTGACTGTTAATTTGCCATTGGAAGCATCATCTCCGGGGAAGAACAAAAGATAAAAATCAACCGTTCTTCCAGAAGCTACCGTAAGGTTAGCAAATTCAAGGGAAGCAGAAGTTGTAGGCATTACATTCCTTCGTAAGTCTTTATGTTAAAATTCATACTATTCCCGAAGTAATTACCGTCACCTGTAAGTGTTACCTTCGATATGTTTTGGTCGGTATCTGTAGCATTCGTATAAGAGATACGCACCATAGCACAAAGCTGACTAAACGTTAAGGCAGTATTTACTCCAGCCATTGTTGCTTGAGCGTACATAAACATATTTTGGCTCATGTAGCTTTTCCAAGCTTCATCAGACCCATCCGTCAAAGAAGATTGAGGTAGCGTAAGGGTAACGACATCACCACTTATCGAACTTGCTTCTTGCACCGGATAAATAGCTGTAATTTCCGTTCCTTCGCTTATCTCGCCTTCGCCGATGAACATCGATTCCGCACTGGGACTTTCTTCGTTATAACCCGATATGGTAAATGTATGTTGCGCATAAACATTCTCCGTATCATATACCGTGAAAGCATCTTCGGCATTCCACATAAACACTTCCTGACTCTCGTCTTCATTGCCCAATTCCACTTGCGCACGGCTTTGCGGAGCGTTATAACTTCCCATCGTAGCACGCAATACGATTTGCCCTTCTACATTTGCCGATTGTCCGGCTTCTACAATATCTTCGTTTTGACAAGCTCCCATTGCGAATGCTAACGGGAGAGCAGCCAACCATAACAGGTTTCTATATTGTGTTTTCATACCTTATACCTTTATTTATTATTAATATACGCCTCCATTACCGAAATTACTTCCGCTTCCTCCGGATACACTGATAGCCTCATCGGAAACAACTACATTGTAATTATTATGTTTCCAATCATTATCCCAAAGTGTTTGTTGCGCCTCGTTTATTGTCAATATCAATTGTTGGTCGGAATTATCCGCTGTATGTTGATAACCGCAGTCAAGATACTCTAATTGAGTATTGGCAGAAACATTTAAAGTCAACATTCTGTTCGATTCACAAATTAAAGAAGTCAGATTGGTATTCTTAGAAACATCTAAAACTGTCAATTTGTTATTTCCGCACGACAAATATTGTAGATTTACATTAGCCGACACATCCAGAGTGATAAAATCATTGTCATACAAACTTAATGATGTCAACTGAGTATTTGCCTTCAAGTCTATTTGAGTCAATTTATTACCTGTCGCATGAAAATTAGTAAGCGCAACATTCTTACTCAAATTAACTTCCACAATCTGATTGTATTCGCAATTTACAAACTCAAGTTCTTCATTCTTTGATAAATCTAATGTTGTCAGTTGATTATAGTGACAATAAATAGTTGTCAATGGACTATCAGGCAATATCAATTCCGTCAATCCATTCTCTGCACAAGATAAAGACCGTAATTTTATATTGGCAGATAAATCCAATACGCCATTGCTATAGCTACGGCTTGCTGATGATTGATTGAAGCAATTATTGCAATTCAGTTCTTTCAGTTCGCTAAACACAGAAACATCCAAAGAAGTCAACGGGTTATTCGAACAATTTAATGTTGTCACATTTTCAAAGACTTCCAATCCTTCCAATTTATTCAGATTCCTATTACTCAAATCAAGTGAAGTCGTATTCGTTATATCTTCTTGCGTCAATACAATATCCCCTTCTTCATTTGTCGTACCAACTCCTATTCCAGCCAATGCTTCCGCTAATTCTGCATTTTCTGTCTTTTCAATAATAACTTCTTCTTTTTTACTTGCTGTGATTGTCACCTGATAATAAGTCACTTTATTATTCTCTTCAACTACCGAAAATACAATAGTTACACTCCCTTCTGGAACTGACTCAAATTTCAAGGTATTCTCTTCTTTTGATATAACCGAACGCCAACTTTCTGCATTTTCTTTTATCTCATGAGTCCAATTGGAAGCCGTACATTCAATACCAAAAGAATCACCTGCATCCACCGTGCATTTACCGTTTTCAATCTTTCTTCCATATTCATCATTATAAGGCTGTCTAAATATCAAATCAACGCTTCCTTCATATTTAGGTATCATAATGCCATTATCATCGGCAAACTCAAACCAATAATAATCATCTTCTTCAACTATGTTTTCAATAAAGCAATCACACCCTGATGTATCAGTACCACTTATTTTATGCCATGTAGCTCCACCATCTACCGACAAATAGACTTCACCATTTTCTGTTTTCACTTGAGGTATAGGAGCAGAACTTCCATTACTCCCAGAGCTTCCGTCTGCACCGTCTTCGCCATCCTCTCCGTCTTCACCGTCTTTTCCGCTGGCACATACCGGATTGCCATCGGCATCTTCCATAAGCTCGCCGTTCACCGTCCAATACCAGCGTCCGTCTTCACCTTCGCTTACGCCGATAACGGGCATATCACCCTTCTCGCCATCCTTTCCATTGTAGATAGTCACCTCGCCTTGGCGGTGGAAATTGATAGTATAACCGATAATCTCATCACCTTCCTTGATTTCCTCTACCGAAGTGATGTAATCGTTCCCGTTTACGATTGCCTGAAGAGCGGCAATGTTCTCGTTAGCAGTCTTTTGCCATTCTTCCAAAGCGGCAATGCGTTCCTCTTGGTCATTAATGGCATTCCATACCTCATCGTCATCATAGCCGCATCCGCTCAAGCAAAGCGACACGACGCACAAAGCTGCATAAACAAACCTTTTCATAATCTTCGAATTTAGTTTAACTTTACTTATATTCATATTCTTTTTGCAAATTAAGGTAATTTTCTCAAACCGACTTGTCACCTAAAACAGTGATTTTACAGGGAAATGTTCATTATATGAACTCTGCATTTTGTCCAGTTTGCCTGTAGGGGCGTATCGCATACACACGTGTCCACTAAAAAAAATTAAGACTTAATTGTGTGTCATTTTGATAGTTTTCTTCTCTGTTCTCTTCGAAAAGCATCATTAATGGAAGTTTTTCGAAGAGCGAGAGGCTTAGTATTCTAAGTAATATATATGTCGATACGCCCAGCCGCAACCTTCGTTCCGCAATGGCAACCATGCAGTAAGCTGTGATGGCACAGTATATCTGTATCTTTACGGCATTTTCGGATGTCCCGTAGAACTCCTTGATTTTCAAATGTTGTTTCATCCATTTGAAGAACACCTCAATGCGCCACCGATATTTGTAAGCTAAGGCGATGTCCAAGGCTGGGACCTGCCGGTTGTTGGTTATGAAATCGAACGTTTCGTTAAGCTCCTTGCTATAATAGATTACTTGCCGGAGCGCGTCCGGATACCCTGTCCCTGCTATCCGGGAAGTAAACCGTATCGTGCGGTCAGCCATGACTCCCTCTTCAGCCGGAAGCTGGCCTTTTTCTTCCAAAACGGTGTAAGCCATGTTCCGTTTCCTGCGCACGATAAAGAATGCCCTGATTTCATTGATGTTATGCAATTGGGTTGTACTGACATAGGCCTTGTCGAAAACGTAAAATGCCCCAGAGCAGTACGGTATGGAATCCATTACCGTACTGTCACTTACGGAATGGTCCGTTATCAAGTTAAAAACCGGGACATCCCGTATCACGTCATACAAGCTGTGCAGCTTTATTCCTCCATATCCTTGCTGCGCACAGCTCCACCAGAACCTCTTAAGGCAAAAATTGACGGTGGACGAATCGAACGCATATAACTCGCCATGTGGAAACAGGCCTGCCATGTCGGCTCTTTCCTCACACGCCAGACGGACCATGCGTTCGGAAAATTCCTGGAATATCCGCACATCCCGTATCTCGTTCGCCCTTGCCAAATTGCTTCGGCTCACTGACTTGCCCAATCCCAAATGATGGAATTTGCTGCGATGGGCACTTAACGAAACTATCAAGTCGCGCAGACTCTCCCGGTGGGACAACTGCCCGATGAGCAGCACCAGCAGCTGGTTCCAGCAACTGAAGGACTTGACGTATTTGTCGCCCTCATACTTGGCAACCAAGCAGTCAAATGCCCGTTTAGGTAAAAATTCACACAATTGGCTAAAAACATACTTTCCTACATGCATTTTGCTATCATTTTGCTATTGGACACAAAAATAGCAATTTGAAAAGTACACGTAAAATATCCAATTATAAAAACCTTATAAACAAATAATTGTACGAATTGTTAATGATTTTTAGTGGACACGTGTGTATCGCATACGCCCTGAAAACGTCCTCGTGGATTAGTGGACGCATTCGGGCGTATGCGATACGCCCCTACATGAGCTGGATATTCATTTTAGAGCCTCTGCAAACGAACATAAGTGAATCAGCCGACTCACTTATGTGAAACGCCTGAGTTACTTATGTGAAACGGGCTACTCACTTATGTTCGTCAAAACACATGCTTGAAGCATGAAAAACGATGCAGGCAAGAAAAAAATCCAACCACCCGGCATGAGGTTTCAAATAAATTACTATTTTTGCCTTCGGTTAACTATTATAAACACGTATGCGCACGTATTGCCTGCATCTTATCCTGCTGATTTCCGCTTTCGTGATGCCCTTATCCGAAAGCAAAGGAGAAGAATTGCCTACCGATACCCTTCTGGCGCATCTCTACGACCAGGCGGCCTCGCTTATGGGAGAAGGCGAATACGACTCGGCTCAGGCTTGTTTCGACAAGGCTTTTGCTATGGAAGGCGTAACCGGCTCACCCCTTTATCCGATTCTGCTCAACGAGCAAGCCACCTTGCTCTTCTACGAAGGCGAACTCGCCCGCTCGCTGGAGATGAAGAAAAGCGTATTGCCCTACTTGCCCGAAGTGGAGGACTTGGAAAAGCACGTCAGCGTGTACAACGACCTGGGTGTGCTTTATCACCGGTTCAACCGGCAAGATTCTTCCCTTTATTTCTATAACAAGGCACTGGATGCCGCCCGGCAATACGGAGACAAGAGCTGGATAGGAAACCTCAACTTGAACCTGGCAGTATTCTACTTTAACCTGCGGAACTATGAAGACGCGGAAAGGCACATCGACGATGCGTTGAAGTATGTGCTCCAAACCGACGACCTTCCCACCACATTCGCTGCCTGGCAAGTGCGGTCCGCTATCAAGGCGCAAATCGGAAAGACTGAAGAAGCGGGGGCTTCCATCCAACAAGCGTGGCAAATCGCATGCGGTCTCGAAGGCAATGCGGAATGGAAGGTGCGCTGCATCCCCGGCATGTACCGGTACTTCCAGCGCAAAGGGATGACCGACTCTATCCGTTATTACATCGGCATAGGGAACAAACTTTTGGGAAAGCTCCCGCCCCATAACATCTCCGCCGTAGGATTCATCCAGACACGAGGCTTGGCGAACTACGAACAAAAGCGGTATGCCGAAGCCCTGAAAGACTTTATCTACCTGAATACCCATCCGACGGGAAGCGAAAAGAAATCGCTTTTCGAAAAAATGGCAGTCTGTTATCATCATTTGGGAAATCCGCAAAAAGCCTTCGCCTATATGGACAGCGCACGGATGTGGGCGGACTCGCTCGCCAAGCAAGAAGTCACCTCGCAAATGGCGGAAGTGAAGGTGAAATACGAGACACAAGAGAAAGAACTGGAAATCACCCGGCTCCGCGAGAAAGTCTTGAAGCAAGAAGCCGACTCGCTGAAGATAGCCCTCGCCCTGATAGCCGGACTGGCATGTCTGGTTATCATCCTGCTCCAGCAACGCCACAAACGGAGGAACGCCGAACGGGAACTGCTCCGGATGAGGCAAGAAAAAGAACTGGAATCGGCACGAAGCTACATCGAAGGACTGGAAGAAGAATGCAGGCATTTCGCCAAAGAGCTTCACGACGGTACCGCCAACGACCTGCTTGCCCTCGAAATGAAAGCCCGCACGGAAAAACAGGCGTCAATGGCTGAGGCTATCAAACAGGTAAGGGAAAACGTAAGAACCATCTCGCACGAACTGATGCCGCCCGAATTCGAAAGCCTCAGCCTGAACGAGATATTGAGCCAATATGCCCGAAGCCTCACGGAAAACACGGGCGTCCGCGTCAGCTATAACGAAAGCTCATCTTCGCCAACGCCACCCGACGCGTTGCCCCAAAGGACCGCCCGCGAAGTGTACCGCATCGTGCAGGAAATCACCATGAACGTCATCAAGCATACCGACGCTTCAAGCATCGGCATCCGCCTCACCCGCCATACAGACGGAAATATCCTCTTACAGATTACAGATAACGGACATCCCATATACCCGAACCGTCCCCAAACGGAAGAAAAAGGCATCGGGCTACGTACCATAAGCGACCGTGCCAAAGCCATCCGGGCTACAATCGAAAACCAGACCGGCGAAAAAGAGAACCGCTTTATAATGACTTTCAAAATCGAATCCAATGAACGAGAATTTGTATAACATCTTGATAATAGATGACCATCCCATCGTGACCGACGGCTTGGAAACGCTGCTCGGCACGCACATCCAAGCCCATTACACGAAAACCAACGACCTGAACACGCTAAAGCAAGTCCTTACGGGAACGGATTTCAACCTGTGCATCACCGATTTGGAATTTCCGGGCACAGACGGTTTCAACCTCATCCGAATGATACACGAACATCTGCCGCAATGCCCCATTCTGGTCTATACCATGCATGAAGAGCCTTGGATAGCCACCAAACTATACGAATCGGACATCTGCGATTTCATTAGCGGAGCCGTATCCAAACACGCCGACCTCGATGAAATTCCCATCGCGGTAAATGCCATACGGAACGGTCAGGAATACTTCAGCCAGGCATTCAGCTTGTTGCACGATAAACGGAGCATAACCGAGAACAGGTCACCTTACCGTACCTTGTCCGAGCGGGAAAAAGAAGTGTTGACATACCTCATGCAAGGGCTGAGTACGCGAGAGATAGCCCGGCGCATGTATCTCAGCATAAACACGATACAAACCTACCGTAAACGCCTGCTTGAGAAAATGAATGCGAAAAACGTAGCCGAACTGGTCAGCAAATGCAAAGGATTGTTTTGAGCCGGACACAGGCATTAATGCCTTGAAGTTATCTTAAACCAATAAATCCCATGGCTTGTAGTCTGGACGAAAGCGTGCTCCGGAACGCATTTCCATATATAATACGCATGAAGATAGTCCGGGCAGGGGGATGTAACTCCCATAATGGCAAGTCCCCAACAAAAAGACGCGAACTCCTTTTGAGTGGCGGGGCAAAACAGAAATACAATCCATGGGATGACCCCTAAAAGGGCAGGAAGCAATGAAGAAATCATATCGTTTCTGCGGCTAATAGGATAGTTGCAGGTCATGTATGCCATAAACCGTGCGGGAAGAATGCCGATGTAAGCGGAAGCCGTACGAGGATACGGAAGGCAATGCAGCCATTCATGAACAATACTTAAAAGCAAAGCGCCCAGCAAGCCGAGGGCAATCCAACGCTTGTCTATGAGGGCATATCCGGCGATATGGCTCTTTAAATAAAGCGAGGCGACTACAGGAAGAAACAAAGGAGCAGCCATAAATAACGCACGCATCCAAAAATGATTCCGCGGAATCTCCACTTTTATGGCCTCAGGCGGAAGCGGCTCGTCAGGAGCTTCATACGGTTTGCGCGAACATCCTTTCCAGATTATACGAGGCATTATGATTTTGTTTCTTAAGTTCTCTATATTTCTGTTTATATCAGTATTCCCGTTTTGAGAATATCTGCATAGAGAGGATTATTTGTGTCCTCTGTAAGTAGAACTGGCTCTATAAGATTGCTTATCTTACGTTTCAGTTTCCACAATAAAGGAGTATCTTCAAAATAATCATCACTCATTCGTCCGACCACAACGGCAATGTCAATGTCGCTGTCCTCTGTGTGGTTGCCTTTGCTGTATGAGCCATAAAGGTAAAGAACCTTTAAGGGCAACCGTTCTGCAACCGCTGCTTTATAGCGTTGTGCCAATTTTATAGCTTGCTCTTTATCCATAGACAAAACTACCTTTATTTTAGTTTATCAAATGCTTCTGCAAAGAAACGGTTAAACCATTCGTAACTCTGATTAGTGATTTCGTGTTTAGCTGATTTCTTGATATAGATTGCCACTATTTCTCCATAATTGGAGTTCCCGTCTACAAATGTGATATTGTCAAAAAGATGCAGATTTTCTTGTACACGCTTGATTCCCTCATAGAAGTTGTATTCTATGATTTCATTCGCTACATCGTGTCCTCCAAACAACTTTCTTTGCATCACCCTTGTTGTGCTTTCCTCCAAAGACCCCAAGCCGAAATATAAAAGCGAGATTTTATATCCGGCTTCCTTGAACTCCCCAATCATGTTCAAAATAAGGTCGTTGGAGAAGTTTGTTTCAAAAGCGAAGTCTTTATGCTGTAATGGCTTCATCCTTTTGCTTCTGCAATTCGCTTGCTACTGTACCACTTATCCAGCGTTCTATCCAATCAGGATGTTCCTTACGCAGATTGAGTGCAAGCAAATCACCGTCAAAAGATTTGCAATGCAAATAATAAGGAGACAAACGGCTCTTATCAGCTCCGTTTGCACCTGCTATTACTGTAAATTCAGGACATGTTTCCATTCCTATTTGTTTAACAGGTAAGCGTATCTGCCTTTCCACTTGTCTGCAACTCTTGAAATAACCTTGTAGCTTCTTTCCTTACGGTTGAACTCTACCAAATCTTCACTACCGTCAGGATTAGCCAGATAGAAGTTGCCTTGCTTATCCCAAAATGGAATGGAAATGCCTTTTGCCCAGCCCTCCAAGTAAATGTGTTCCACTTCCTTGCGGACATTCTCATTCACTTCCTTGACGGTCTTTCCATTGGAGAGTTGAATGTTTTCTATTTCTGCATATTCACACATGATATTCGTCAGTGATTTGTTTTGAGCAAAGGTAGTGAATATTGTTGAATTATATACAATAAGCCACTGATAAATGCCTTTCAAGTATGATTTTTAGCAAGAGGACTATTTTCTACTCCTCCTTATAAATTGGATTCCGTTCAAAAAAAGTACCAGCTAAAAAGAAACGGCATCCATATTGAATAAATGCCATTTCTTCTTATCTAATAGTCCGTTAAGAATTCAACATATCGGCTAAGCGGCTTCTGCCACTATGCCAAAGAGTTCTTTGATAAGTTTAGCATTAAAAAATCCCAGCAGGCAGGCTTCACCCACGAACTTCGCCTTTGAGAACCAGGCGTCTGCAACGACATAACGTGTTATGCGAAGCAGCTTGTCCTTGTGTTTGCGGAGCACGTCAAGATACCAGTCCACAAGGTTGTAATCTTCGCCTTGCTTTTCCAGATATGCCTTGTCCGGCGTCTGTTCCGCACGTAGCATCACACAGTCCCGCCTGTCAATGTCGACAATGCCAAAAAATCCCCACTAAAAACCTACTGACCCTATATTGGGGCTAAAACAAAGGGTAAAAACAATAAAAAAAGAGAGCTACACGCTGTAACTCTCTGACTCTTTGTGGTGCCAACGGGAATCGAACCAGTGACACAAGGATTTTCAGTCCTTTGCTCTACCAACTGAGCTATGGCACCAACTTTACAATCGTTGTTTCTTGATTGCGAGTGCAAAGGTAGGCAAAGTTTTTGAATCTGCAAATTATTTTGAAACTTTTTTATCAAAAGTGCAGAAATAACCGGGAAAGCAACAGGACAAACGTTTTTTTGTGTACCTTCGGTCAAAATTGACAAGAAAGAACAACGACGTGTGCAACTAAAATCAATAGACAATGAAGAAAATATATCCGAAAGAATGGTTGGAATTGCATCCTTATCAAATTGTGGACGAAGTAGACCGCTATTACACCGATGTAGCCAATCAGATTTACCAAGTACTGAACACGCCTTTAGCAGACGGAATGTTTGAGGAGGAGGATGCCCGCTATTTTAGCCTTTGCCTGGCAGCCTGGTTTGAGGATGTCATCAGCCAAGTAGGAATTTGGACTACTTTTACAGCAGCGTGTAAGAAACGTTACGGAAACTGGCTTCCCTTTTATCCGCTGGATGAAAATTATTACCCCGATGAAATTAATGTAGAAGACATACGCTTTCTGTTATGGCATCATATACAGTTCTCTTCCCGGGATGAAGGACGTATTATTAATCCCGAAAATCCAGTGATAGAACTTTTCGCGAATGAACTTTACTGCATATTGGATGAGATTTATGAAACGGCACCCGAAAATGAACGGCTTTGGCTATTTATGCATCCCAAGGGAAAAGGAGGATGGAACAGTTTCGAGAAGTATCGTTTAGTATTGCAATGGTTTCATTATGACTCTTATTTCAATATCGAAAACCAAAAGCAATATGAGGATGAATTAGAAGAAATAACAAGCGATTTAAGCGAGGATTGGCAAGGGAAGAAGAACTTGCTCGTATATAACACCTATACAGCCTTGATGTTGCAAGGGCGCAGAGGACCTTTATCATTCACTTCTTGCGAATGGCTGGCATTGTGGGCTGAACAGAACAACGGTCCGCAAGAATGGCGTTCGACAAAGGAGTATATAGAAAGTTTCTTCTTGCTTACAGGGGAAGATGACGGTTTCTTGTATTTACAGGACCTATGCGGTAAGGATGAAGTGTATCGAGTTGCTAAGGAATCTTTCGACTTGAGTTCTATCAAAGAAAGGCAAGTGGGTGAATCAGTTGCTCTCTGCACCTTGCTGCATTATGGAAAAGTGTGGAATCAAATAGGTATAATGAGTCTGTTGCCGTCATTGAATAATGACATAAAGCAAGCTGTAGAAAGCCTGCGTGACAAAAAAGAACATCGGAACGAAAAGGCTGTGTATGAAGACTTCATACGAGCAACCGGCGGAAAGCCTTTTTATTTCTGCAAATCCCGAAAAGAAATGATTGGTTTCCTGACTCATGAGATGAAATACCGTACGGCTGAAGGATTGAAGTTGCCTTCAATAGGAGCAAAGCATGGATTGATCTTGATGGCAAGTCCTCGAACCGGACTGTACATACAAACCCAGTTATGCGAATGTGTCAAGTCGCCCGACAATTCGTTTTACGATGCAAAAGCCGCCGCTCAAAAAGCACATTCTTTCTTACTTAGCCCGGACGTGATTCCATACGACTTGAGTTGCATGTTGCAAGACAAGGGCATGTTGCCGGATGCGATGCTGAACAGCTTGAAAGGAGAAGAGTACGGACGGAAATTCTTACAACAAAACGCGCACTTTCTGACAGATTATTTCTTCCACCGTTGCCGGGAGAAAGATTATGATGCATAATTTAAGCATTCTATTCACCACAGAGGACGCAGAGGCACACAGAGTATTTAAATTTTTCTCTGTGGTACTCCGTGTCCTCTGTGGTGAATAATGCTATTTCTATATCTTACTTCAACGGATTCCAGCCTTGGGCTTTCAGTTCCAGTTCGGTTCCGTCGCGCGTAAGCAAGGCACAGCCTAAATCGGGCTTGGTAATGTAGCCGATGACTTTCACATCCTTTATCTGTTCCACTTGTTCGTGCGCCGTGAGGGGAACGGTGAAGAGCAGTTCGTAATCTTCGCCTCCGTTCAATGCACAGGTCGAAAGGTTCATGTTGAATTCTTCCGCCATGACAGCGGTCTGGTAATCTATCGGAATACGTTCTTCGTACACCCGGCATCCTACCTTGCTTTGCGTGCAGATGTGCAACAATTCAGAAGAAAGCCCGTCGGAGATGTCCATCATTGCCGTGGGCTTGATTCCGGCTTTTGCCAGGCTTTCGATAATGTCGCGCCGTGCTTCCGGTTTCAGGAAACGTTCCAACAGGTATTCTTGTCCTGCAAAGTCGGGTTGCACATCCTTTTCTCCTTGGAACACGGCTTTCTCACGTTCCATCAGCTGGAGGCCCATGTAGGCAGCTCCCAAGTCGCCTGTCACGCAAATCAAGTCGGTTTCTTTCGCACCGTTGCGGTACACAACCTGGTCTTTTGCCGCCTCGCCGATGCAGGTGATAGAAATGGCAAGGCCTGTGACCGAAGAAGTGGTATCACCTCCTACGATGTCCACATGGTGTTGGCGGCACGCCAGCTTCACCCCGTCGTAGAAGTCTTCGAGGTCCTCTATGCAGAAGCGTTTCGATACGGCAAGCGATACGGTAATCTGCTTCGGCATGCCGTTCATGGCATAGATATCCGAGAAGTTCACCATGGCCGACTTGTACCCCAAGTGTTTCAGTGGGGTATATACTAGGTCGAAATGTACGCCTTCCATCAGCAGGTCGGTAGTAACCAATACCTGTTTATCCGGATAGGAGAGTACGGCGGCGTCATCGCCTACGCCGTACACCGACTCCTTGTTCTCCAATTTAATGTCTTCCGTCAGACGCTTGATTAAGCCAAATTCGCCTAGCGTCGCTATTTCGGTTCTGTTTCCTTCGTGCATGGCTTACGCTCTGTTTATCAGTTCTCTCATAATAGTGGTCATGCGCGGCTGGGCGGCATCTGCCGCCTTTTGCACTTCTTCGTGGGATACTTCCACGATTTTACCTTCTACGCCTAAGTCGGTGATGACCGATACGCCGAATACCTTGATGCCGCAATGGTTTGCCACGATGACTTCGGGCACGGTCGACATACCTACCGCATCACCGCCCAAGATATGAAACATCTTGTATTCCGCCGGCGTTTCGAATGTCGGTCCTTGTGTGCCTACGTATACGCCTTGCTGTACCTTGATGCCTTTTTCCTTGGCGATTTCCAATGCCTTGGCGATTAATTCCTTCGAATATGCCTCGCTCATGTCCGGGAAGCGGGGACCGTAATCGATGTTCTTTCCACGCAACGGATGTTCGGGGAAAAGGTTGATGTGGTCGGTGATAATCATCAGGTCGCCTATCTCGAAATCAGGATTCATGCCTCCGGCAGCATTCGACACAAAAAGCGTCTTAATGCCCAATTCACGCATTACCCGCACCGGGAAGGTCACTTGTTGCATCGAATAGCCTTCGTAGAAGTGGAAACGCCCTTGCATCGCCAGGATGTCTTTCCCACCCAACTTGCCGAATATCAGCTTACCGCTATGTCCTTCTACGGTTGAAAGGGGAAAGTTGGGGATATCTTTGTAACTTATTTCATATTTATCGGTTATCTCATGTACTAAACTTCCCAAACCGGTTCCCAAGATAATGGCGGTTTCAGGATGAGTCTGCATTTTAGCCTTCAGAAAGGCTGCTGTTTCTTGTATTTTTTCTAACATACGCTATAATGTTTTGGTTAAACATGATTCTTTCTTCCTCGTCAAGGAAACTTACCTCAATGGGCAACACATAAATAAATGGCGCCAGGCTCGCATCTATCTCCGGATGCCCGATAAGCCTTGCAGCATCTTTTTCAGTCGTAATGATAATCCGTTTCCCTTCCGGAAGCGTTTCGAACGCCGTTTTGACACGCTGCAGGTCATTGGCATCAAACGCATGATGGTCAGGGAAAGTCAAGGACATTACATGAGAAGTATATTCCGACAATTTCCCGATAAGCGGAGCCGGAGAGGCAATTCCGGTCAATAACAAGACATGCTCGTCAGCTTCAAGGCTTTCCAGTCTACGCTCCGGAGAAGAAACAAACAAAGATTGCAACCGGCCATAAGCCAATGCCGTAAAAAAGAGCGATTGGTTTTGCAGGGGAGCAATCTCCTGCCGCAATGCCTCCCGTTCTGTCCTGCTTAAAGAATGCGGGCACTTGGTTACTAAAATCATATCAGCACGCCTTTTTCCTTCAACCGGCTCACGCAAGCGGCCTGCCGGAAGCAACGAATCTCTTGTCATCAACCGGTTATAATCGGTAAGCAGAATGCTGATACCCGGTTTCACGTACCGATGTTGGAAAGCATCATCCAAGAGAACCACCCGTGTGCCGGGAGCCGTATGCCCGTCGGTCAACCGGCGGATGCCTTCACACCGGTCGGCATCCACCGCTACATAGACATCGGGAAACTTGTGCAACATCTGGTAAGGTTCATCGCCTATCTCCTCAATCGGCGTTTCCGGATTACCCAATACAAAGCCCCTCGACTTCCGCTTATACCCCCGGCTAAGCACTGCCACTTGATATTCCGGGCGCAACAAGCGAATCAGGTACTCGGTATGAGGCGTCTTTCCCGTCCCCCCTACCGTCAGGTTCCCGATGCAAATAACCGGAACAGAAAACGCCTGCTGGCGCAACACCCCTTTATCAAAAAGAAAGTTACGCAAGCATACGCCTGCCCCATACAGCCAGGCTACAGGAAGCAGACTGCGATATATTCCCCGGTCGTTGCCCATAACACCAGTTATCAATCCTTTCTTATTTTATCGTTATCATAAACGGCAGACGTGCCTGAATCCGGTCACTTTCCTTGATTGTCTGCAAATAACGGAACGGCTCGTACAATGCGCCAAGTTCCGCTTTCAAACGAGCCGACAAATAACGGTCTGTACCCGAGCTGAGCAGGCTGCTGAAAAAATCTTCCTGTTTGGGATAACTCATGACGGTATAGTTCTCGATTTCCGCACGTTCTGCCGCAACCGCTATCGCACGGTCGATTCCTCCCAATTCGTCTACCAGCTTCAAGTCTTTTGCCATTTTCCCTGTCCAGACCCGGCCTTCAGCTATCCGCTTTATCTCGTCCACCGGCATCTTGCGCCCGTCGGCACAACGCTGGGTAAAGAGTTCATAGCCATGATTGACCATATTCTGCATCAGTGCCGTTTCTTCTTCGGTGAAAGGACGGCTAATGTCACCTAAATCAGAAAGCTTATTGGTTTTCACCCCGTCAAAATGAATGCCCAATTTATCATTCAGCAATTTTTCGGCATTAGGTATATAGCCGAATATGCCAATGGAACCGGTCAGCGTAGTCGGCTGGGCTATAATCCAATCGGCGGCACACGCAATGTAATATCCACCCGATGCGGCATAGTCACCCATAGATACGATAACAGGCTTCTGTTCTTTCAACAAGGTTATTTCACGCCATATTTCTTCCGAACCGAAAGCACTTCCGCCCGGCGAGTTCACACGGAATACAACCGCCTTTACGCTTTCATCTTCACGCAGGCGGCGCAAATCCTTCGCCACCTTTTCCGGATGAATGCCTTCATCGGCAGAGAGTTCGCCAGAGCCTATCGTACCCGTTGCATAGTAGACCGCAAGCACATTTCCGCTTTTGTCTTTCGGCACATTGCGCTGCACATTCACCATGTCTTCCAGATAAAGCTTATTCAATGCATCGTCTTCATCCGTTTCGGTCAACTGCTTCAGATAAGCAAGCATTTCATCCTGATACATCAACGTATCCGCCAAACCTGTCTTTACATAAAGCTCTGCCGGCTGGAGATCCATGTTGCGGTCGGCAAGCGCATTGAGGCTATCAGCCGGAATACGACGCGAGGCAGCCACCTCATCTACCATCTGACCCCATATCGAGTTGGCAAAAGCTTGGGTCTGCTCACGGTTGGCAGGACTCATTTCAGTCGACGTATAAGGTTCTACCGCTGACTTATACGTACCTACACGGAATATTTGCATCTCTACTCCGATTTTGTCCAACAGGTCTTTCAAGAAATAAGTTTGCGTAGCCAGCCCGTGCCAGCCCAGGCTTCCTTGCGGATTGATTGCAACCTTATCGGCTACACTTGCCAGATAATATGTACTCTGAAGATAATTTCCTCCGTATGCGACTATAAACTTTCCGCTTTCCTTGAAATCCTTTAACGCATTGCGTATCTCTTCCAACGAAGCGGGCGGACATACGAACGCTCCGGCATCCAGGCAAATGCCTTTTATCTTTTCATTATCTTTCGCCTTCTTTATCGAACCGAGAATATCGTCCAAGCCGTATGTCCCGAACTCCTCTCCTACCAGTTGGCTGAGCGGATTCGGTTGCACCCGTTCTTCCACGCTCCCTTTCAGGTTCAGGATAAAGACCGAATTATCGCTTACCTTCGTTTCACTTCCCGATGAGGAAGCCACCATTCCGGCAATACTCATCACACCGATAATGGCGAATACTACTCCTACAATGCAGACTCCGACAATAGCCGCCAGCATGTACTTCAAGAAATCTTTCATTTTCGTCAGTTATTTGGTTTTACATACTTCTGCACAAAGATAACGATTTTCAAATACTTTGCAAATGGAAAAGGATATCTTCTCACGCCGGATTCAATATACATCAAACCGCGGATGAATATATCTTACTTCACGAAAGGACCTATAAGCGCAACGCCCGCCTAATATATGGCTTATTTATTTGTCCGCCTTACAATAAGAATACTGGCTTCGTAAAGCAAGGCCATCGGAGCGGCTACCAGCATCAGCGTAATAACATCGGACGTAGGGGTAATAATGGCGGATACGATTAAGGCGATGACAAGGGCATGCTTACGGTAAGTACGCATGAAGCCGGAAGTAAGAAAGCCCAGCTTGGCAAAAAGCCACGCAAGGACCGGAATCTCGAACGTAATGCCCAGCATGAGGCTCAGCATCACAAGTGTATCAATATAAGAACTGAGAAGAATCGCGTTCGCCACCTCGGCACTGACCTGATAAAGGGCAAGGAAACGGAAAGTAAAAGGGAATACCAGAAAATAGCTGAACAACACGCCCAAGAGAAACAAGACGTATCCCCACACCACGACCCGCAGGGAATAACGCCGCTCGTTGGCATAAAGGGCAGGCGAAACGAAACGGAACAGCTGGTATATAATATAAGGAGAAGCCAATACAATGCCCGCATAGAAGGATACGCTCATGTGGGTAAGAAACTGGCCCGACAATTTGGTGTTGATGAGCTGGACCTGAAAATCGGACGTGAAGGCTCCCGTCAGATGCAAGGCTTCGCCAATGCGGTCGAAAAGCCGGTAGATAATGAAATCGCTTTCCTTCGGCGCAAGGATGACACGGAACAATTCCTCCTTAAAACAGAACGCAAAGAGCATAAACGCCACCACCACGCCGATGATACGGAAAAGCACTTTACGCAGTTCATCCACGTGATCCCAAAAAGTCATGTTCGATGCGTTGGATTCCACGAGCCTCGTTTCTCCTTAATTAATTATTTCGCTTGGGTCGGCTTGTTTTCTTCTTCCTTCGTGCCGGCTTTCAGGTCTTCTTCTATCCCGTTCACGCCGTCCTTGAAATTCTTCACGCCTTTGCCCAGCCCTTTCATCAGTTCGGGAATCTTCTTCCCGCCGAACAACAGCAAGACAATCAGCACAATGACAATCAGTTCCTGCATTCCGATTCCCATAAATAAAAGTGTAGCAATCATATTTCCGTTCTTTAAAATGTTTGCGCAAAAGTAGAAATAAATTGGACACGACAGTATACAGAGAATAATTAAAAAATAAAAATTAAGAAACTGTTTTGAATTTCTCCAAAAAGTTTTTCTTGTCTTGATGTTTCCGTTTTCGTGTGTGCTTTGGGCGATTTTTTGGTCCTTTCCGCTTCTGTTCTTCGTCAGATAGCCCGCTATCTTCCTCATCACACAAGCGGAAATGCCTCAAAAACTCATCCCAAATCATCGCACGATAAATTCAAAACAGTTTTTAAGAGTTGAAATGCCTTACAACATCTTCAAAGCCAGCTTAATCACCCGCTCAACGGCTGCATCGGGTTCGGCTTTCAGGATGCTTGCCACCGCTTTTTGCGAAGGAGCCTGTGCGAATCCCAACATGACAAGAGCCGCCACGGCTTCTTCGTAGATTTCGGTGTTGACTGTATGCGAAAGAGAAGATACCGTACTTGCCTCTTCTTCAATGCCCGTCGAAGCAATCTTGTCTTTCAAGTCTACGATGATGCGCTGGGCGGTTTTCAATCCGATACCTTTTACCGTTTTCAGCAATTTATCGTTGCCCGTACTGATGACGTTGCATAATTCGCGGGGAGAAAGCGCCGAAAGAATCATGCGTGCGGTATTGCCCCCGATACCCGGCACGCTGATAAGCAAAAGAAAAAGTTCGCGCTCCTGCTTCGTTGAAAAACCGTAAAGCACATACGCATCTTCGCGGATTGCCTCGTAAATAAACAGTTTCACCTCTTTCTTCCCTTGTATAGCAGAATAGGTATTAAGCGATATATTAATACCATACCCTACCCCATTACAATCTACCACCGCAAAAGCCGGTGCCGCTTCGGCAAGTTCTCCTTTGATGTATTCAATCATGTTTCTTTGTCAAATTATAAGTTTCATGACAAAAATAGCTATAAAAAACTTATAATTTGTAAGTTTTGCCCGAATATTTACAAATTCGCGTCCTTCTTATTCGTTGAATTTATTCCAAGTTTTGTATTTTTGCAAAGAGAAATAAAAACAGCATATTCAATAAAACCAATAAGAAAATGAAGAAAATTAGAGCAGCCGTAGTGGGTTACGGTAATATCGGAAAATTTACGCTGGAAGCGCTGGAAGCGGCTCCCGATTTCGAAGTGGCAGGTATCGTGCGCCGTCATGGGGCGGAAAACAAGCCTGCCGAGTTGGCAAACTATGAAGTGGTGAAAGACATCAAAGAACTGAAAGACGTGGATGTTGCCATTCTTGCCACTCCGACGCGCAGCGTAGAGCAGTACGCCAAAGAAATCCTCGCACTCGGTATCAACACCGTGGACAGCTTTGATATCCATACGCAAATCAGCGACTTGCGCCGTACATTGGGCGAAGTGGCTAAGGCAAACAATACCGTATCGGTTATTTCGGCAGGCTGGGACCCGGGAAGTGACTCGGTAGTACGTACCTTGCTGGAAGCCATTGCTCCGAAAGGCATCACCTATACCAACTTCGGTCCGGGCCGCAGCATGGGTCACTCTGTAGCTGTGCGTGCGATTGCCGGTGTGAAAGATGCGTTGTCAATGACCATTCCGGTAGGTACGGGCATTCATCGCCGTATGGTATATGTAGAGCTGGAAGAGGGTGCCGATTTCAAGCAGGTAGAAGCAGCCATCAAGGCTGACCCGTATTTCGTGAATGACGAAACGCACGTGAAACAAGTCGCTTGTGTGGACGACCTGAACGATGTAGGCCACGGTGTGAACTTGGTTCGCAAAGGTGTATCGGGCAAGACTCATAACCAATTGTTCGAGTTTGATATGAAAATCAACAATCCGGCTCTGACTGCCCAAGTACTGGTATGCGTAGCTCGTGCTTCAATGCGCCAGCAACCGGGATGCTACACAATGATTGAGATTCCGGTAGTAGACCTCCTTCCGGGAGACCGTGATGAATGGGTGGCACATCTGGTATAATCTGGACAGAATCACATTGAAATAACAAAGACGCAGAAGTGTAAACGGATTATTATACTTCTGCGTCTTTCTTGCTTCAAAGATATTAGTTTTGAATCTTCCAGTCGTCAATGGTTCCGGTTTGTGAAGAGAAGCTGGCACCTATTTTATAGATAGTCCGCTTGTCGGAAGCATACGGGCGTGCGTAGCCTTTTTCTTCGATTTGGCGTAATGCCTCATCTGCCGAACCGTCGAGCTTGAACTCAAAGATATAGACGTAATCGGGTGTCTCTACGATGCAGTCCACCCGTCCTTCGCTCTGTTCCTTTTCGGTATAGACCGTGTAGACGCTGACCAAACGGAATATCAGGTAGAACGTATAGTGGAAATAACGCTCCCTTTCCCTCTCGTCCTGCTTGCGACGCATGGTGTAGGGGATGTCGGCAAGGAAGGAGGTGAACAGCTTATGCAGCTTGTCTGTATCACCTTCCTCCAGCGCATCGATAAGGTCTTGTATCCAACTGTTTACATTTTCCCGTTGGGGCTTGAAATAGTCGGAAGCCACCAGCGATACAAATCCTTTCTTCACTTCATTGTTGGGGAAGTCGAGCAGGAATGTACCTCGGCGTGGCTTATAGTCCTTAATGGTAAGGTATCCGCTCTGGTAAATCATCGGCAACGTTTTTTCTACGTTTGCCTTATAGTCGATAAACTCCTGCGGGTCGTAATATTTTCCGGTCAGTTCATCCAGGTTCTCATCGGTATGCGCAAGCAGGCGGATTAGGTATGAAGGCGTACCGCTACGGAACCAGTAATCACGGATAGAACCGGAAGCAAAAGCATTGAGCAGGCTGAAAGGATTGTAGACATCGGTCATCTTTTCGCTGAAATGATATCCGTCGTACTGGCGTTTGAGCAGAACGGTCATCTCTTCCTTGGATATGCCTTCCCTGTCTGCCATATCACTTATCGGACCGGAAAAGTAGTGTTCCAGTTCTTCCTGGGTGATACCGCACAGGGCTTCATAGCGTATGTCCATGCTGATGTCGGCAGGCTGGTTGAAGCCGCTGAACACGCTTACCTGCGAGAACTTGGTGACTCCGGTAAGCAAGACGAACTGCAGGTCATCGTCCGCAGCCTTGAATACCGAATAGAATCCTTTCAGCACTTCCCGATTCCGGTCCTCCAGCAACATTTCCTCCTGTTCTCCCTTAATGCCCGTATCAAGCACGTCCAGGATAGGCTTGTCGTATTCGTCAATCAACACCACGCAACGTCTTCCCGATTGTTCGTGAGCCTGTTTGAGGACGTAGGCAAAGCGGTCTCCCACATCCGTCAGATAGGTACTTTTCCCGTATTGGGCTTCCCAACCGACAATATATCCTTCCAATTTCTTTTCCAACGTTCCCAGAACGGTAAAGTTGCTTCCGTTGAAGTCGATGTGAAACACGGGATATTCTTTCCATTCCGTTTCCAGCTTCTCGATAGCAAACCCCTTGAACAACTCTTTTCTACCTAAGAAATAGTTCTTCAGGGTGGACACAAGCAGGCTTTTCCCGAACCGCCTCGGACGGCTGAGGAAATAAATTGTACCGTCATGTGTTAACTGGTAAAGTAAATCGGTCTTGTCTACATAACAAAAATTTTCTGTGACCAGCTTTTCAAAGCTCTGTATGCCTATCGGGTATTTCATATCGTATGCTTATTGGTATAGCACAAAAATAATGAGAATATTTTATATTGCCAAATTTATTAGGGATGCAGAATTTTTCGTATATTTGGGCATGGAGTTATGGATAGGCTATGAGAGTAAATACATTGATATGGTTTGTGTTATTGGTTTTGACAGGGTGCGGAGGCAGGCAAATGCGAGGAATCGATTCTTCAGATACATTGGTGGTAAAATCCTCACCTGTGGAAAAACAAGCTACGGGAATGGATATGCTTTACCGTTTGTATAAAGTGTATGGGATATCGGGTGATTTGGCAAGCGACCCTTATTGTCCGCCGTTCCTGAAGGGGGTGTATTACGCTAACGGCATGTTGGTATTTCAGGTAGAAGGCGATACTGTAGCTATACGTCAGACTTTGGAACAGAAAACGGGAAGCAGTGCTTTTCATTTGGAGTTGACAGGTGATTCGTTGTTTTCGCAGAAAGATTTGATAGTATTGCAAAGTAAGGTCCGTCAGCGTTTGGCTTTACCGGAGAATACCGATGTCAATGCCAATGTGGTAGGGTATGGTATAGGGGCGCATCATTTATCCATAAATCTGATAGTAAATACACCCGAAAGTCAGCAGGCGTTCCGAAAGAAGATTATTGATTCGCCTGCTTTACAATTTAGTGGAGGTCGTATGGATGAACCTTGTACGAAAGAAGGTATAAGCGGGACATTAGGCGTACATTTGAAAACCACTTCTCCGTCTTTTTCTGTCCAATCGGAAACCGTAACTTTTATCTTGTCAAATGAAAGTGGTACGAATATCCATTATGGAGCCGATTACTCGTTGGCTTATGAACGGGAGGGGCAATGGTATCATTTGCCTATAAATCCGAATGTAATAAGTATAGGCTATGTCTTGTGTCCGGGCAAAACGGAAAAGCTTACTGCCCACCTTTATCCCGATGTGCATCCCAACAACCCCGGACGTTACCGTTATTTCAAAGAAATCACGATTGGGGATAATCGTGAAAAGATTCTGTTAATGGCAGAGTTCCGTTTGGAAGATTAGCCTTGAATCTTCCAGTCATCAATGGTTCCGGTCTGCGAGGAGAAGCTGGCACCTATTTTATAGATAGTCCGCTTGTCGGAAGCATACGGGCGTACGTAGCCTTTTTCTTCGATTTGGCGTAATGCCTCATCTGCCGAACCGTCCAGCTTGAACTCAAAGATATAGACGTAATCGGGTGTCTCTACGATGCAGTCCACCCGTCCTTCGCTCTGTTCCTTTTCGGTATAAACCGTATAGACGCTCACCAGGCGGAATATCAGGTAGAACGTATAGTGGAAATAGCGCTCCCTTTCCCTCTCGTCCTGCTTGCGACGCATGGTATAGGGGATGTCGGCAAGGAAGGAGGTGAACAGCTTGTTTAATTTCTCCAATTCTCCTCTGCGCAAAGATATGACCACATTACGCACCCAACTGCCCATTTCTTGCCGGGGCTTTAAATAATCGGAAGCAATCAATGCCACAAATCCTTTCTTGACTTCATTGTTGGGAAAATCGAGCAGGAATGTCCCGAAATCGCGGTCATAACCTTTAATGGTGAGATATCCGCTTTGGTAAATCATCGGCAAAGGTTTTTCTACATTTGCCTTGTAGTCGACAAACTCCTGCGGGTCGTAATATTTTCCGGTCAGTTCATCCAGGTTCTCATCGGTATGCGCAAGCAGGCGGATTAGGTATGAAGGCGTACCGCTACGGAACCAGTAATCACGGATAGAACCGGAAGCAAAAGCATTGAGCAGGCTGAAAGGATTGTAGACATCGGTCATCTTTTCGCTGAAATGATATCCGTCGTACTGACGTTTGAGCAGACCGGTCATTTCTTCCTTGGATATGCCTTCCCTGTCTGCCATATCACTTATCGGACTGGAAAAGTAGTGTTCCAGTTCTTCCTGAGTGATACCGCACAGGGCTTCATAGCGTATGTCCATGCTGATGTCGGCAGGCTGGTTGAAACCGCTGAACACGCTTACCTGCGAGAACTTGGTGACTCCGGTAAGCAAGACGAACTGCAGGTCATCGTCCGCAGCCTTGAATACCGAATAGAATCCTTTCAGCACTTCCCGGTTCCGGTCCTCCAGCAACATTTCCTCCTGTTCTCCCTTAATGCCCGTATCAAGCACGTCCAGGATAGGCTTGTCGTATTCGTCAATCAACGCCACGCAACGTTTACCCGATTGTTCGTGAGCCTGTTTGAGGACGTATGCAAAGCGTTTCCCTATATCCGTATAGTCCTGGCTCTTTCCGTATTCCCGTTCCCAACCTTTTATGGTGCCTTCCAGTATGTCTTCCAACGTACCCGGAACGGTAAAGTTGCTTCCGTTGAAGTCGATATGGAATACGGGATATTCCCTCCATTCCGTTTCCAGCTTCTCAATGGCAAGTCCTTTGAACAGCTCTTTCTTACCTAGGAAATAGTTCTTCAGGGTAGATACAAGCAAGCTTTTCCCGAACCTGCGGGGACGGCTGAGGAAATAAATCGCACCTTCCTTTACCAGTTGGTAGAGTAAATCCGTTTTGTCTACATAACAGTATCCTTCTGTTATCATTTTCTCAAAACTCTGTATGCCTATCGGGAATTTCATCGTACTACATTATTAAATATATGCAAGTACAAATATAACGATAATTTGCCAGTCCGGCAAAAAGATAGGGATAGTTTCAAAATTTAACAGAACTTCTGCCCGAAGAACAGATGCTTTTTTGTTCCTTTGCAACCGTAATTACATAAAAGGAAAAGACGATGACGTTAGCAAGCATAGTATGGGATGTAGATCCTGTTTTGGTACATTTGGGACAGATTGAACTCCGCTGGTATGGACTGATGTGGGGATTGGGGTTTATTTTGGCGTACGAGATTGTATCGCGCCTGTTCAAGAAAGAAGGGTATCCCGACAATTGGGCAGACAAGCTCTTTGTATATTGCATTGTAAGCAGTGTGGTCGGTGCCCGGCTGGGGCATTGCCTGTTCTACGAGTGGGACTATTACAGTGCCAATCCGGCAGAGATTCTGAAGATATGGAAAGGCGGGCTTGCCAGCCATGGAGGCGTGTTCCTCCTGATACTGGCATTGGTATGGTATTCCAAGAAAGTGACCAAGAAAAGCGTCTGGTGGCTTTTCGACCGGATGATTCCCGCCGTAGCTGCCGTATGTTTTTGCATTCGGTTCGGAAACTTAATGAATTCTGAAATCTTCGGCTATCCTACCACGTTGCCTTGGGGCTTCGAGTTTGTCCGTTCGCGCGAGTGGCAGGAACTGTATAATCAGAACGGTGTGGCGCAGGCGTGTCATCCCACGCAGATTTATGAAATGCTTTATTGCCTGGCGGCTTTCATCGTTTCGTGGGTGATGTATCATAAATACCATTTGCAGAAATACGTAGGGCTGATTACAGGCGTATCCCTGTTGATATTCTTCGGCTCCCGTTTCGGGCTGGAGTTCATGAAGAATCCGCAGGTTGCCGAAGAGGTCAGCATGACGCTCAATATCGGACAGCTTCTCAGCATTCCACTGATTTTATTGGGAATCTTCCTCATTGCGACTTGTAAAAAACGGAAAGCGGATTGGAGATAAGCCTGCCTGCATCCAGCAGGGCTTCCACATCCACACTGAAAATCTACCGAGACGGGATAAATACCATCAGATGCAGATGATGTGGACTTCGGCATACAAGCAGCGCGTCCTGTTCAACGCGTCGAAAGCATACGTCAGCCAGCTGGACAAGGGGAAAGACTACGAACTGCTGCAGCCCGTCTACTCGCTGAACCTCGTGAACGACACCTTCTCGGACAGCAAAGGGTATTACCACGACTTCCAGATTGTGGAAGAAACCGAGACCAGGGAAGTCATCGAAGGGCTGCGCTTTATCTTCATCGAACTCCCCAAGTTCACGCCGGACAACTACCAAGGCAAGAAGATGCAGGTGCTTTGGCTACGCTACCTGACCGAAATCAACGAAAAGACACGCGAGGCACCAGAAGAGCTGATGGAGAATCCCGAAATCAAGAAAGCCGTAACCCAACTGGAAGAATCCGCCTTCAGCAAAGAACAGCTCCTCGGATACGACCACTTTTGGGATGTGGTCAGCACTGCAAAAATGCAAATCAGCAGCTCACGTAGAGAAGGATTGGAAGAAGGAAGAGCTGAAGGATTGAAAGAAGGAGAAAAAATCGGTATTGAAAAAGGAGCAAAGAAAAAAGCAATTGAAATGGCACAAAGCCTAAAAGCTAAAGAAGTTGCAATCAGCATAATTGCCGAATGCAGCGGATTATCCGAAGAGGAAATCAACAGCCTGTAGGTCAGTTTGTGAGTTTTTAAGTTCTTGAGTTTTTAAGTTCGTAAGTTTTATACTTTAAGCGGCATTAAAATGTGCATTTTGTATATATCACGTAGTAGAGACGATGTGCACATCGTCTCTACAAAGATGGTGCGAAATGTTCAAGGACATGCACAAATTCATAACGTGCATGGTATAAGTTCGTAAGTTTGTAAGTTTTTTAGTTCGTAAGTTCTTGAGTTAAGCATCAGAGAAACTCAAAAACTCAAGAACTTAAAATCACATGCGGCTCCGCTGTTCCTGTCCTGCACCCGTGCCTTTGTACTTGCTCTTGGCGGCATTGAACTTGTAGCGCAAAGTAAGCGTGAAATAGCGGCGCGATTCTTGATCGATGGTTATTAAGCGATTGCCGCCATATATCGTGCCCCACGCGTTGCGGGAATTAAACAAGTCTATACCTTGCAGCTGCAAACTGAGGCGTTCATTGAAAAAAGCTTTGTGCAGGCTGACGTTAAGTGCCCAGCCTACTTCGCTGACGTGACCGTTTTCATTATCACCGGGTGTATCGAGCGATGCGTCTACATCCAACAGCAGTTCCCAAGGCAGACGGAAATTGTTGCGCCAGCTGAAGCTGCCCATGGGGTTGTTGAAGTTCTTGCGTGTGCCGTCGGGCATATCCACCATATACCATTGCTGAAGGTACATCAGCGTGAATTGGGGCGACCAGATGCCGATGGTAGGCGAGAAACTGAGCGTGGCGTAGATTTTATCTGAATCGTACTTATTGAAGTAGCTTAGCAGCATGATGTTAGGCTCGTCTTCCGAATAGGTGCCTCCCAAGTTCACAATGGCGTCTTTGGTATGTGTATAGCGGGCATTGAAGTAAATCCACTTCCAAGAAGCGTCCAATGACAGGCGGTTGATGATGGAAGGACGGAGCAACGGATTGCCGCTCTCGTAGGTATAACGGTTGGCATAGGTGATGTTGCTGCGCAGCATGTAATAAGTCGGACGGTAGATACTGCCCGTATAACTCAACGAAAGCTGCGTCTTGCCCACAGGAAGAGAAAGCGCAAACGTAGGGAACACATTGTCATACGTACGGCTCTGCTCGTCCACAAGGATTTCATTCTCATAATAGTCGGATGCCAAGTGCTCGTAACGCACGCCTATCTGAGCCTGCAGCTTGCCGAAACTGCGGCTGTACTCCAGAAAGGCAGAAGCGGCGTTCTCGCGGATGTTGCTGTGGTCGTCATCCAAAATGCCCTGGTCGTTGATATAGGTATTCGTATGGTCGGTATAAGTATATTCCCCGCCGAAAGACAGGTTTCCGTCCCACAGGGGACGGCTGATGATAAGCTTGGCGGCATAGAGCGTGTTCTCGTCCTTGTTGTAGCTGGTAACGTTCTGCTCCTGCAAGGCTTCGCCGATGGGGGTATATTCTTCGGTCATATCCTGCAACGTCTTGCTGTATGACCACATGCCGTCGGCATTGAAGTCAATGTTCCAGTCGCCTGCCTGACCGTTGTAATAAGCATTAAAGGAGTGGGTAGTAGCCGGAGTCCTCTGCCAGCCCCGGCTGGTGTTCTCTTCATAAAGCGCACCGTCCCGGAACACTTGCGAGTACATATTGATATTCCACCAGTCCTTGGGCGTACGGTTGAAGTCGTAACGCGCACCGGCTGAATGATTCTCGTTGAACTGGTAATTGAGTGAGAGCATAGTGGAGATATTCCGGGAGCCTCCTGTTGTAGAAATGGAACTCTCCTGCCGCCAGGTATTGTCGAGGAATGTTTCAAAAACCCCTGTCTTGTTGTCTTCACCCTCGGTTTTCGAACCGAAGAGCATGCCGCTCAGGTCGAACCCGCCCTTGCGGTAGTTAAAGTTAAACTGGTCAAGCACATTCCAGCCATAGTAATAACGGGTGAGGAAACGGTTGTTGAATCCGAAACCTTCGCCCTGCGCCTTCTTGGTATAGATGCGCACCACGGCTTTCACCGTCGCATCATAACGTGCACCGGGATTGCGCACCACCTCTACACGCTTCACGTTATCCGATGAAAGCTGGTCCAGTTCCGAAGCATTACGCATCTTGCGCCCATTGATGTAGATTTCAGCCGTGCCCGAACCGAACACGTTTACCGTACCTTCTTCCGCCGATACGCCCGGAAGCTTGCTCAGCAAGTCATTGCCCGTACCTGCCTTCTCCAAGATAGTGCCCGTCACATTCGTCACCTGCGCATCACCTTTTAACTGCACTTTGGGCAAATCGCCCTTCACCACCACTTCGCCCAACAGCTGCGCATCAGGCAAAAGCTGAACCGTTCCTATATCCGCTTTCTCTACCTTATTATATAGAGTAGCATAGCCAATGGAAGAAACACGAAGCAACAAGTCCGGCTTCTCGCTCCGCAAGGTGAAAGCGCCCGATTCGTCACTCACCGTACCCGTCACAAAAGCAGAATCGGGAAGGGATAACAATACTACATTGGCGTATGGCAAAGGCTGGCTCTTTTCGTCCACGACCTTACCCGTAAAGGTCTGTGCCTGCAAGGCAAATGTTGCCAGCAGGCAAATACAAAGAAAAGTAATTCGTCTGTTCATATTTGTATAGCATTAAAGTTTTTCATTGCATGAACGGCACAAAATTAGTGCATTTCTCCGACATAACCTTGCTATACATCTATACAAGAGGCAAATCACAAACAACTATTAATCAACAAAATAGACAAAATTAAAGAAAGGAAATCTATACAAAGGCATCAAAATCGTCCTATCCACTCATCCAACGTTTCGCCTTCGCCGAACACAAAGCCTTCGGTCTGAAGTAACCGCTTTTTAATGCGCGACTTTTGTTGGGAAACAGAAGAGGGAGCTACAGCCATAAGAATGGCTATCTGCGACACGGTAAAACGCAACTTTATCAGTATGCAATAGCGTATATAGACTTCCGACAATTGAGGGAAACGTTCATGCAAACGAACCGTAAAGTCCTTGTATACATCGTCTACAACCGCTTTCAGCTTTTCCCACTCCGAATCGTCCAAAAACTTAGGCTCTTTGCGCAAACGTTGCATCAGTTCCGTATCGTTAGTCAGAGCATGTCTCAACTCGTGCTCACGACCTTCTATATCCGATAGCCTGCCGGAAACTTCCTCGACATGCGCCTTTTCCTCTTCTAAATGAGTTTGCAAGGTATTGATGACCTCGTCCTTCTCATGCAATAAGCATTCGCGTCGATGCAAACGATCACGGTAAGCCTTGCGTCCCCAAACGATAATCACCAACAAAACTACAGCCACGGATATGCCTATCAAGATGCTATTATTGCGCTCCTGGCTGACGCGGGCATGGGCTTCGGTGAGTTGCTCATTGTCATACTTCTCCTTGACTTCCGCCACCTGGACAGACACCTGCTGCCGGGCAGCCGCAGGTTGGTAATGGAAGAGGGAGTCGGCCGCCCAAGCGGCAAGGTCGGGCAGCTTCTTCGCCTGATAGTATTGGAAGAGCATCTCATAGACGTGGTAGCGGATGTTGTTCTGACGGGCAGGCAAGGCAAGGGCCTGGTCGATGTAGACTTGCGCCGAGTCGGGGCGATCCAGTTGGAGGAAGACGGTTATCAGAGAAAACAGTACAGCCCCCTTTTGGTCGGGAAACGTGCGGAACTTGAAGTCTTTTGTTTCTTGTAGCAGGGGAAGGGCCTCGTAAGGATGCTGACGGGTGGAGTAGAGGGCGGCGAGTTCGTATTTAGCATTCATCTCGTCAAACTCATTGTCAGCCTCGTGCGCCAGTTCAATCGCTTTGCGATAATGGGCGACACCCTCCTGCCAATGATCGTAGAGAGAATCGCCGGGCAAGGCAGCTATATACAGACGCCCCAAGTTGGCATGGCATGAGGACAACCGGGACGTATCGCCCAATTGTTCGGCAAGGCGCATGGCATTCCGGTAGGCTTCCGTCATCTCATGGCGCAGTTCGGTACGCAAAGTATATAATTCGCCCAACCTCATCCAGCACAGGAGCACCTGCGTCGAATCGCCTCCCTGACGGGCAAGGCGGAGTACCTTTTGGTACATTAGTTGGGCATCGGCAGCATTGCCCCTCCGCTCCAAGCCTATGCCATGCAGAAGAAGGGCGCGAACCCGCTCACGGGGTGTGCCATGCTTTTCCAAGTAATCGACAATAGGTGCCGTTACGGAGTCGGGCGCAGCTTGCTGGGTTTCGAAAGTGGTCAGCCACGCACGGACCAGATGGCGCACCACCCGTTCGTGCTCATCGGCATCGGGAGCGACCTTTTCGAGGGAGTCCAGCCAAGCGGAAGCTGTTTGCCCGCTCTTGGGAGGCGATGAAAGAATGTCGAGCAAAGCTTCACGCCGGGCTTTTCCACCTCCACACGAAGCAGCCAGCACGCAGACAGTCATCCCCAATAAGAGTACATAGAGTATATTTCACATCAATTAATGAATCTATAATTAATTACCAATCCGGTGGCAAAAGTAATAAATTTTACTCTGTTCCTATCCCAACCATACATAATTTATAATTCAATAAACTGAAATCCGATAAAACGTCAGATTCATTCCTAATTCAAACAAGCTTCATCCGGCAACGAAGAAGCCTGCTCCGTCCGATACATCCCAGTCCTCCTAAAATCCTAATAGGGTAGGACTGAAGTCCCAGCAGGGATAGGACTGGAGTACTGACGCATTAAAACAGCAGTCCTACCCTATTAGGACTGAAGGGGAATGTTAAATGCCGGCGGGAAAGCGGCTAAATGGAGCTTGCCAAAAGTAATTGTCATCATTGACGGAGATATTCCTCGCTTGGCGTTGGCTGCTATCACATCCGGCAGGCTGAAGGAAAATGTAATTCAAATTCTTACGGCCGCCTGTTTCTGTGCCAAAGCCGTAATCAGTCCAACACTCCAAATAATATAGATTCTTAGCCATGTAGTCATACAGATAATCTTCTGTTGTGACCTGCTGCTCATTATTCCAATTAGCTTCCTCGTTGACTTGTACAGGAAGCCCTTCCCGTAACCTTTCGCGCACTTCTTGTACACTCAACATATTGCCCTGACCATCGGTCACCCAAGCATTGTTTGTGGGGTCTATCCAAAGCCATTTCCCCAATGTCTCCGAGTAAACCGCATTAATCACATGGCAATCACTAATATAGGTTTTAGGCATGCAAGTCACCACTCTTGACGGAATGCCCATCGACAAATAACATTCGTTCAGCACCGTTGCCAACCCACGGCAATTCAACCCGCGGCTCCCGTCCTTACACGCTTCGGCATAGTTAATAGAGTTGGCACCGTTAATGGGATTCCCATTTTGACCATCGTCGCGTATCTTGTTATGGATATAGGTCAAGATACATTTAATCAAATCGACCTCATTCTTCGTTTGCTTCACCACACTATCCAATTGAAAATATTGCTTCACCCGCATCAGGTCGGGATCTGTAGCCGGAGCGTATCTGATTTGAGGAAGGCTATCCATTACTTGAAGACGAACATACGCCGGTGCTTTCTGAAGAATATAAAGATAGTCGGTAGTTTCCCTCAGTTTAGCCAAGACATCTTTCAGCTCTTCCGCTTCCAAAATACCGGCAAGGTCCGAGTCGTTCTGTAGCTGCTTATAGCTTATCTCCAGTTTCCCATCCGCCAAAGCCTTGAGCAAACTATTTACGGCTTCTTGCTTTTTTCCTTGCAATGCCTGACAACAAGCTTGATTGTAATAGCCGGCATACTTAAAATAACTATATCCCTCGGACAACTGAGCTTTTTGTGTATCGTATAGGTCTATCACTTTTTGACAAATAGCCTCACATACCTGATAGTTCTTACACTCCTTCTGTTCGTCTAATTGTTCGAACAATGCATCAACCGTTTTAGAAAATTCTTGTTCTTGGATAGTTTGAGCATATCCAACTTGTCCCCCAAAAATGATCAACAAGAAACAACCCAAAATCTTAGAAGCTGTTTTGAATTTATCGTGCGCTGATTTGGGATGAGTTTTTGAGGCATTTTCGCTTCTGTGATGAGGAAGATAGCGGGCTATCTGACGAAGAACAGAAGCGGAAAGAACCAAAAAATCGCCCAAAGCACACACGAAAACGAACACATCAAGCCAAGAAAAACTTTTTGGAGAAATTCAAAACAGCTTCTTAATTCGCTTATTCATACTCTATCTATATTTAAAATTATGCTATTACATTTTTCATACAAACTCAGAAGGCTGCAATGAACTGCCAAACAAAATAACCGCACAACGCGAGCTTGACAACCGTCCCGAACAAGAAGCCGGTCAACGAGCCGAAGCCTGAGCGCAAAGCATCTTTCAGGTTCTTATCCCCAACCAATTCACCGAGAACTGCTCCAAGGAAAGGACCGAGAATGATTCCCCAAGGCGGGAAAAACAAACCAACCACCGTGCCGATAACACATCCCCAATTTCCCCACTTGGTACCTCCGGCATACTTTGTCCCCAACATCGGAATCACATAATCGAGCACTTGCACAAAGATGACCAATACCGCCCATACAACTAACTGCACAGGGGTAAACTGCAAGCGGTCGGTGAAATGGAAAAGCAACATACCGACGTATGCAAGAGGAGGTCCGGGAAGCAACGGAAGCACACAGCCCAGCATACCCGCCACCAGACAAATGACACCTAATATGATAAGGAATATATCCATAGCCTCAAGTTTATCCGTCCACAAAGTTAGCCATTTCCTTCAGACTTCAAAAGCAAGCAGAGGGAAAAACGCATGGATAAAAAAGCTCCCGACCCTTGACG